>Ga0209164_1000009_pt1 | contig 574771 bp, 536 predicted proteins | sample MTBNYHSulfiMetaG_FD_187458 | JGI IMG/M metagenome (GOLD analysis project Ga0209164, IMG submission 187458) | Enrichment culture microbial communities from rom New York Harbor, USA that are MTBE-degrading - MTBE-NYH (New York Harbor Sulfidogenic)... | ecosystem: Environmental > Aquatic > Marine... | reverse complement strand
GAGAAGGTCCCTGAGTTGGTAAAAGCAGTAATAGATGGTGCAGATATCGCCATTGGAAGTCGTTTTGTCGAAGGAGGTAGCATTGGTGATTGGAGTTACTCGCGACTATTGGTTTCAAAAGGTGCAAGATTCCTAGCGACGACTTTGTTTAGAAATATCAGGTCAATTAAAGACATCGAATCAGGTTTTTTTGCTTTCAGGAAAAAAATCATTAAAAATGTACAACTAAAACCTGTGGGTTATAAAATACTACTTGAAATTCTAATAATGGCAAATTATCAAACAGTTAAAGAGGTAGGTTTTAAGTTTCAAACCAGAGAACATGGTAAAAGTAAATTGGGATTTAAAAATATATTCAACTACCTTCATCATCTATTAAGTCTATCGTGGAGAACCCGAGAATTCCATCGTTTTATAAAATTCTGTTTGATTGGTGGCATCGGAGCTGTTGTCAATGTATTAATTCTTCATTATCTCACTGAGATTCTTGGCGTATACTATCTTATTTCTGGAATTATAGGAATAGAAGCAGGGTTGTTATCTAACTTTATATTAAACAAAACGTGGACTTTCAAAGATGCACAGATCAAAGGGCCTAAAGCAATTGTAAAGGCATTACTTAAGGACCATATTATTCGATCAGGTGGTGTCATCATCAATCTAATCATATTATGGTCTTTAACTTCAATAATTGGAGTGCACTATATACTCTCACAGGTAGCAGGCATATTAATTGCAATGATATGGAATTTCGGTGGAAATAAATGGTGGACATGGGAGTAAATATTAGAAAAAAACTTAAAGCGATAATGACACAGGCATGTTGCTATCTAGAAAAAATCAAAAATCGCTGGCACCAACTTACTGATAAACAAAAAAACCTTATTTTGGCCTCTGGACTTAGTATTTTTGCTATCTGTATATGGCTCCAATATGGTGCTTTAGAATTTCATTTGATTGAGGACATGGGAATATATCTTTATGGAGGAAAAGAATTACTACAGGGAAACGCACCATATGTTCACGTGTTTGATGTAAAACCACCACTTACATTTCTTGTTTCAGCTGGAGGATTACTAGTTTTCACAAATATACTCGGTTTGCCTGGTATTTTTGCGATTAGAATCGTCATGCTAATATTTGGCGCTGGCACAATATTCTTTACATACCTTCTTACCTATCATCTCTCCCGAAACAGAATCATAGGAATACTATCAGCAATAATATTACTCAGTTTTACCGGGTTTGGATGGGCATCCCTCTCAGGTGAGCCAAAGCTTATAATGATATTTTTTGCAATAAGTTGTCTTTATATGCTCTATAGAAAAAAATGGTTGATTTCAGGTCTTCTCGCTACATTATCGGCTCTTACATGGCAACCTGCAGGGATATTCCCCTTAATCGTCATAAGTTATTCTCTTCTTATTCCAGGGCAAAAACGAAAACAGTTCATACAAGCTATTTTTGGGGCAATTCTGCCGATAATATTGGTTGCTCTCCTCTTTTTTTTCATGGGTGGATTACAAGATATGATCGATCAGACGGTTTTTTTCGTTATAACATTTAAGAAAACAGTACACTGGGGAGCCAGTTGGACTCTGCTTAATTTTGTATACGTTGTTTTTTATTACTATGGAACAGAAGTATTATTCTTCATCTGCGGATTTTTTGGTTTTATCCTCTTAATTAATCATGAGAGAAAAAATTTGTTAAAACTTGCAAACCCTTATCTTATGATAATGCTAGCTTTTTTACCACTTTTTTTATACTCATTTATTGACTTACAAGGTTGGCCTGATTTGATATCATTCCTTCCGTTTATATCTATCTTTGCTTCATATTTCATAATAAAAATTTGTAAAAAAATTGCCCAGTTGTTAACTAGAAAAAATAAGTTGAACATACAAAAGATTACAACTTTAATAATCGTTTTTTCCATCGTTTGTTCATCGGCGTATGGTATATCGCCAGTTTTTGGAAAACCTCAACCAGTTAAAGAAGAGATAAACAACAAAATTAGTGAGCATGGTGATATATCGAAGATAAATCAAACAATATCTAAAGGGGATATTGTAGGTACTCTTTCAATTATAGCAAATGATGTTGGTTTACCGCATCTAATAAAGTTGATGATGTTTACAATGAAAACCCATCATCTTAACCTTACTGAACAACTTGAAGTATCCAAATATATAGAAAACAGTACTAATCTAACTGATAGACTTTTATTTATATCTACCCCTGAGTTAATATTTTTATCTAACCGGAAAAATTTTGATCGATATATCCTCTACCCCGCAGACATAATATATATGGAAAAACATGGAGAATTAACTAGTTATTATGAAAAAGTTATAGAAGAAAAACCTGTTCTTATTATAGGGGATAAAAAGCACACAACAAACACTACAGAAATATTGCTACCATCAGGTCTGGATCTATATGACTTTATAAATAGAGAATATAATAAAGTTAAAGAAACAAAAAATTATATTATTTTAAAAAGGATTTAAAATTATTAGAAACACCAAAGAGTTTTGGTAAAAATAAATAATCCAAAAATAAATTATTAAAGTATTTTAGTAAAATGAAGCGAATAATATTATCTTTAGGAATACTTATTAAAAATCTTTATTTGAACTTTAAGTTTCATATTAGACAACATTTTTCTAATGTAAAAAAATAAAAATCTATACTAGGCCCAAAATTACATCACATAATCTAATGTATCTTCTCTCTAGCAATAATTATATACAAATTTGCATTTCCCAAGACAACTAGAAACTATCTTTAATCGATATGTTAATAGATGACTAAATTATTTCTGGTTTCCAATGGATGCAGATAAGGTCATACAGGAGCTTTCGCAGAACGAAAAAAAAGTACTGCTTACACTAAAGAAACTTAGAGGAAAAGCTCAACCTGACGAAATTTTTAAAAACGGTGATTTCAACCAAGAAGCCGAGGTTATGAATGCCTCGTCATGGCTGCAATCAAAAAAACTAGTAACCTTAGAACAACACATAAAAACAGTCTATGCACTTGGAAAAGAAGGAAAACATTTTCTGGAAAGAGGTTTACCAGAAAAACGTGCATTAAAATTTATATCTGACAAAAATGGAAAAGCGTCACTAAAAGACCTGTCAGCTGTTCTTGACGAGCAAGAAAAACCTGTTGCAGTAGGCTGGCTTAAGAGAAATGATTGGACTACTATAAAAAAAGAAAAAGATGATACAATTCTGGAGATAACTGACAATGGGAAAAAAGCTTTAAAAACAGAAACCGAAGAAGAAAAGATACTAACTATACTAGAAAAAACTCCTAACACAGAGGTTGATAAAAACAAAATCAAATCCTTGTTATCAAGGAAAAACATAATCCGGGAGAAAGAGGTTGTTACAAGCACCGTCATACTGACTGAGTATGGTAAAAAGATTTTAGAAAAGGGCATTAACATTGAAGAAGAGATTTCTCAGATAACACCTGCGGTTATTAGAAGTGGTGACTGGAAAAACAAGACAATAAGACCGTATGATATCAATGCTTTTGCGCCAGCACTGTATGGTGGCAAGGCTCATCCGTTGGTTGATTTGATATCAAAGATCAGGCAGATATTCATTGAGATGGGTTTCCAGGAGATAGAAGGCGACTATATTGAATCGTGTTTCTGGAACATGGATGTACTGTTCATACCTCAGGATCACCCTGCTCGTGAGATGCAGGATACGTTGTATTGCAAAAACCCATCGAAGTTTAAGATAAAAGAAAAAGAGCTGGTCGATAAGATTGCAAAGGTGCATGAGGATGGTGGTGGTACTTCTTCTACTGGTTGGGGTTATAAGTTCTCAAAAACTGAGAGTGAGAGGGTTTTACTAAGAACCCATACAACGGTCAATACAATTAGATATTTGTATAACAATCCTAAGCCGCCCTGTAAGGTTTTTTCGATTGGCAAGGTTTTCAGAAAAGAGAGTATTGATACTACTCATCTGCCTGAGTTTTATCAGATCGAGGGTATTGTACATGAGGAGAATACGAATTTTAGACAGCTTATTGGTGTTTTGAAAGAGTTTTACAAGAGGATGGGTTTTGAGAAGATTCGTTTCCGCCCAGGTTATTTTCCTTATACTGAGCCTAGTATGGAGGTAGATGTTTTCTGGAATGGTAAATGGATGGAGCTTGGTGGGAGCGGTATATTCAGACCAGAGGTTACAGAGTCGATTGGTGTTAAGAACCCTGTTTTAGCGTGGGGTCTTGGTCTGGAGAGACTTGCTATGATGAGATTTGGTTTGGATGATATTAGGAAGTTGTATGTAAGTGATTTGGATTGGTTGAAAAAGAAGTCGTTGATATGATTTTTTTATAAAGCAACAGAAGGAACTACAGTAAAATTTATATAGAAGTGTTCGTATACCGATTTTACTTTTAAAGAAATATTAACGGAGGCAAAAGAAAATTATGATGGGTGGTCAACAACCTATAATAATATTAAAAGAAGGAACAAGAAGAGAAAAAGGCAAAGGAGCACAATCAAACAACATAATGGCAGCAAAAACAATATCAGACGCAGTGAAGTCAACACTAGGTCCAAAAGGTATGGACAAAATGCTCGTTGACTCAATGGGAGATGTCGTAATCACAAACGATGGTGCGACAATCCTGAAAGAAATTGATGTCGAGCATCCCGCTGCAAAAATGATTGTTGAAGTTGCAAAAGCTCAAGATGAAGAATGCGGTGATGGAACTACAACAGCTGTAATTCTCACCGGAGAGCTGCTAAAAAATGCTGGGGATCTGTTGGAACAAAATATTCATCCGACAGTCGTAACCAGAGGATACCAAATGGCATCTGAGAAAGCTGTAGAAATTTTGAATAAAATCGCAATTCCTATAAAAGCAGGCGATAAAAACACGCTAAAAGACATTGCAATGACATCTATGGCAAGCAAGGGTGCAAGCTCTGCAAAAGAGATATTAGCTAATGTTGTCGTTGAATCAGTATCAAGCATCGCAGAAAAAATAGATGGAAAAACCGTTGTTGATTTGGACAATATTCAAGTTCAGAAGAAACAAGGTGGAACAATCCATGATACCGAAATAATAAAAGGTATAATCCTTGACAAAGAACGAGTACATGAAGGAATGCCAAGGCAAGTCAAAAACGCAAAAATAGCATTAGTAGATGCTGCTTTGGAAGTAAAGAAAACTGAAGTAGACGCAAAAATAGAGATACGCGATCCATCACAGTTACAAGCATTCCTCGATGAAGAAGAATCGATGCTCAGAAAGATGGTAGAAAAGGTCAAAAAGAGCGGGACAACTGTTTTAGTCTGTCAGAAAGGCGTAGACGACCTAGCACAACACTTCCTCGCAAAAGAAGGAATATATGCAGTTAGACGAGCGAAAAAGAGCGACATGGAAAAATTAGCAAAGGCAACAGGCGCGAGAATCGTAGCAAGCCTAGATGACCTTAGTACAAAAGACCTTGGATACGCAGGAAATGTTGAGGAAAAGAAATTCGGCGATGATAAAATGACTTTTGTAACAGACTGCAAAAACCCGAAAGCAGTGTCACTTCTCATCCGCGGAGGAACAGAACATGTTATCGACGAACTAGAACGCGCACTACACGATGCTTTATCAGTTATAAAAGCCGCGTTAGAAGACGGAAAAATGACGGTTGGCGGTGGCGCATCTGCAATCGCAATTGCAATGGGACTCCGAGACTACGCAGGAACAATCGGCGGACGAGAACAAATGGCAATTGAAGCATTCGCAAACTCAATAGAAGTAGTACCAAAGACGCTAGCAGAAAACGCTGGGCTAGACCCAATTGACATGATGCTAGAAATACGAAGAGAACACAAAAAAGGCAACAAATATACTGGTGTAGACGTATTAAACGGAAAAGCTGGGAATATGCTTAAAAACAAGGTACTAGAGCCATTAAAAGTCAGTCTACACGAGATCGAAGCTGCATCAGAGGCAGCCACAATGATCTTGAGAATAGACGATGTAATAGCCTCAAAAGGCGGCGGAGGTATGCCACCCGGTGGACCTGGCGGTATGCCCGGTGGAATGCCACCTGGCGGTATGGACGAATACTAAGTCCATCCTCTCTCTTTTTTATTTTTTTATAAAAAAAAATTAAAGTTTTTATTGTAATTATTTTGATTTTACAACTAAAACAGAACAAGGAGCATTACGAACTACTTCCTCGGAAACACTACCTGACAGAATACGATCAATACCCTTTGTTATGATGTTTGGCATAATGATAAGGTCATCCTCTTTAGCAAACTTCACAATCTCCTCAGCAGGTTTACCAGATATAACCTCTGTCTCGACTTTTACACCAACCTCTTCACCTATCTTTTTAAAACTATCAAGAAGAGACTCCGCCTCTTTTTTCAATCTCTCCTCAATAACAACAGAAGAAACAAATTGATGCGTATCGTTAACAGATATAACTTTAATGGAAACACCAAGAAGTTTAGCTAACAAAGCCCCTCTTTTAACAGCTATCTTAGAAATTTCAGAACTGTCAACAGGTATAATTATACGTTTTATGTTATCCATATTTTCTCCTTTTGTAAGATAAAAAGAAAATATTGTTAAATTTAGAGACAAAAATCTAGTCGTTTATTTCCTCTTCCTCTTCTTCTTTTTTATGGTTAGGAAATTGCATATTTTTACCTCCATGGATTTAATGTAATAGATAGATAGCGATATACCCTATAAATATTTGTATAATCATTATTATTCTTGCAACAATTCTGATGTTGAGATAAAATTCTTTTTCTGTTATTTTCCAACGTAGGAAATAATAGATAATAAAACCTAACGTAAACGATGTTAATGTAAAATAGGCGAGAAATATAGAACTTACCAGAATTTTGAAAATCAAGCTCAAACCTACTATTACCCAGCCATAACCTAAACCGTAAACTACAGATCCTATTGCTGCCCAGATATCATGATTTTTTTTATCCCAGCTGGAGAGATTTAAAAATTCTATAGAAAAAATATAAGAGATAATTGCTAATATGAAGAAAACAAATATATAAATGCCATTAGGAAAATCTACCAAAAGATTTTCTCCCCTCACTAAAAGAGTAATTATTGCAACAGAAAAACCTATCATTGTTGCAGCAGCAGAAGAGGCCAAAGATAGTGACGTTTTGTCATCATTTTTACTCTTTTTTTCCCTGTTTTTTTCCATATAGGTAACTAACCCTCAAAATATAATCAAACAGCATAATTTATATTTTAGGGCAAGTATAAAGTCAAAAAAAAGTTACGTTTTAGAAAAAAGAAAGAAAATATTATCAAGTAATTGACTATGTCTAGAAGGGTACAAATCGTTTGATCGCTTCATTTGAATATGCGGGTGTGATCTAGAGGCTATGATTAGAGCCTTCCAAGCTCTTTGCCCGGGTTCGAATCCCGGCGCCCGCACTCATCTTAGTTAAATTGCAGGGGTAGCCAAGCATGGCCAACGGCGCAGGACTTAAGATCTAATCATCAAAAAGGGTTCGATGAGATATCCTGTCTCGCAGGAGTCCGAGGGTTCAAATCCCTTCCCCTGCATTATAATTTATTAAAACCTTAAGTTTTATATTCAATAATTGTATACTAAGGTAAATAAAACAGAAAGGTGGAGATAGGAGAGATTAGTAAATGGTAGAAGACAGTAGTCTATGTAAAACAGGTATAGAAGAACTAGATTTACAGGTTAGCGGTGGGATACCAACAGGCAGCACAGTTTTAATGGTAGGAAGCAGCGGCTCAGGTAAAACCACTCTTTGCATGCAGTTCCTAATAAACGGAGCAAAACTAGGAGAAAGAGGCGTTTTTTTCACAATCACAGAACCATTGTTTAAATTAACAAAAAATATGGAAGGGTTCAAATTCTACGACAAAAAACTAATCGAATCAGGCATGGTCAACCTCATAGACCTTAGAATCATAAGCGAAAGACTAGGTTTAAACACAGAAAAATACAGCATAGAGGATGCTGCTGCATTACTCGATGTACTAAGAGACATAGCGGATGAGTTAAACGTGAAAAGACTTGCTATAGACTCCATAACAGCTCTATGTTACAGGCTACAAACAAAAGAAATGATAAGAGATTTCATATTCAAACTAGGGTCATCACTAGCTTCAATGAAATGCACAACCTTCCTGACCTCAGAGGTACCACCAAGAACCTTCCAATATTCACAATATGGCATAGAAGAGTTCATTGCCGACGGTATAATATTCCTCGGCGATATAGAAAGAAAAGGCGATCTAATAAGAACATTCCAAATCATCAAAATGAGAGGAATACCACACAGCAGAACAAAGTTTGCCATGAGCATATCATCAAAAGATGGTGTAGAACTAGCCCCGCTACTAAAATCAAAGGGTTGATCTAAAATATGGTTACCCTAATAGACAGTTTAAAAGAAAGGATATCAAATGCGATAACAATCAACCAATCAGTAGGAATACTCTTACCAGGCAACAACTACACAGAGTTTATACAGGCGTTATTAGAGTTCGTACGCGCCAGACCACAGGATGCCTGGGTTTATGTCAGCGTAACAAAACCTTACGAGAACATCGTTAAACAATTCGGGGATTTATCATCTTTCAAAAACATCAGATTCATAGATTGTATCTCCCGCGCATCTGGTATCTCAAAGACTTATCCAAATTGTACATTCATTGAAAGCCCAACGATGCTAGAAAAACTTGGTTTAGAAATAATGAACACGTTCAAAGAAGTAGCTGAAAACGTAAACAAATACCTAATAATAGACTCCCTTAGTACAATGATCATATACAATGATCTAGACATAGTAACAGAGTTTTTTTACCAACTAGCAAACAAGACGAGAGCAAGAAATATACATGCTATGTCATTGGTTATAGAAGAAGAAGATATGAATAAATATCTAAACAAATTGATTTATCTGAACGATAAAATCCTCAAAGTTAGAGACTCTTTTATTTAAAAAAAATTAAACGGCGAAGCAGATATGAAAGAACCGGTTGAGAAGATTTTAAAGGAAAATAAAAAACCTGAAGAATAAAAATATGACAAACGAAGAATTTATAAGCACTGGCATCGAAAAACTCGATAAACTGCTAGAGGGAGGCATACCAAAAGGTTTCACTGTTCTAATTCTCGGAACCCCGGGTAGCAGCGTAGAGATACTTAGCAAACAACTAACAACAACAGGAAAAGTACTATATTTTACAACAGAGGAAACAAAAGATGAAGTTTTAGATACAATGAAAAGATTTAACTGGACTCCAACAGATTTAGAGTTTGTTGACATAGCTGAAAAGTATTCACAGAATGTTTTAAGTGGGGAACAAAAACGGGTTAGTATATACGAACAGAGATCAAAATTAAGACTAAAAGAATTAATCGAAATCGGATCATCTGGTCTACCACCGACTATCAAAGGAGAAGAAGATTTCCTGGCTATATTATCAAATAGAATAAAATCTTCAAACTCTCAGAAAATCGTAATTAACTCCCTCGATTTCTTTCTCAGCCAATACTCTCAGGATGAGGTAATTAGAACAATTTATGCAGCAAAACTAAGCAACCTGCAAAACAAAGGAGCTTTATTTATCATAATGACAAGAGGTATACATGGGGATATCTTTGAGAGAAAGATGGAGGGTACCGCTGATTGTGTACTTGAGCTAGAAGTGTTGCAAAAGGGTTCCACCTTTGAGCGTTTTTTATCTGTAAAGAAGATGAGAAACTATGCAAAAAAAATTGGTATAGCACGGTATGCGATAGACAGCGATGGTTTTGTTTTAGAAATGATAGAAAGAATCATGTAAAAATAATTTTTTCGACTGATTTTTTTAAATTTACTTAAAATGCGTTTGTACATGAATATATACAAGCATATGCAACTAGTTATTCATGGGGCGACTAATTTATTAATGAGATGTAACATACATTTACAATACGAGTGATGGGATGCAGTTTGAGAGTGGTAAGTCGGAGAGCTATTCTAGTTTGAAAAGACCTCTTGTTGTTAGGGCTTTGAGGAGAAGCAACGTAAGAAAAAAGATTGCTGAATATCTTTTTGATATAAGTCCTAGTTACAGTTATACTTCTGAGATTGCTTATCATGTTAAGACAACACCTACGAATGTTATCGGTGCCATTCGCGGCATGGATTCCAGGTACAAAGAAAACGAGTCTTTGCTTAGTTTAAAGATAGTTGAAGAGAAGAGCGGTGGCGGCAATATAAGACTTTATGGTTTAACCTCTTTTGGACGAGAGATAATCGAAACAGAATTAAAGGAATATGCAAGGAATAGAAGATAAGTAAAAAAAAATATTTTTTAGCGAATTTATGATTTTTAACTGTTTTTTTAAAAGGTTTTTAAACAATAAATTTATGTAGGACCACAGTACTTAATAAGGAGTTATCTATATCGGGATTTGGAATTATATATAGTTTGGGAGGTCGAAATTAATGAAAGGTTTAGATGCTCCAAAGTTAAAAGTTGGTACACCTTTAATTAAGAAAGGTTTTGCTAAGATGCAGAAAGGCGGCGTCATAATGGATGTCACCACTGCTGAGCAGGCTAGGATTGCTGAGGATAGCGGTGCTGTTGCTGTTATGGCTTTGGAGAGAGTTCCAGCTGATATCCGCGCACATGGTGGCATTGCACGTATGGCCGACCCCGCTGTAATCCTAAAGATTATGGATTCTGTTAGTATACCAGTTATGGCTAAGGTGCGCATAGGCCATTTCGTTGAAGCCCAGGCACTTGAGGCCCTTGGCGTTGATATGATTGACGAATCAGAGGTGCTTACACCAGCTGATCCTTTTTATCATGTAGATAAACGTAAATTCACTATTCCTTTTGTTTGTGGCTGCAGGAACCTAGGCGAGGCAGTACGGAGGATATGGGAGGGTGCTGCAATGATTAGGACCAAGGGCGAGGCTGGTACAGGAAACATCATAGAAGCAATTAGACATCAGAGAATGGTCATGGGTATGATTAAAAGACTTGATTATTTTGATGACAACGGGATACATAAGCTAGCAGAAGAGTACTCCCAAAGCTATGTTAACTCCATTAAAACGATAACAAACAACGATAACGTAGATGATGATACAATAGTTTTTGAGGAATACACTTACGGTGAGGTTAAAAAAGATATTTTCAAGATTTTAAAAAATATAAAAACTGTTCATCATCGTCTGCCTGTTGTGAACTTCGCAGCTGGCGGGATAGCGACTCCTGCTGATGCAGCTATAATGATGCAGCTTGGTAGCGACGGTGTTTTTGTAGGATCAGGTATATTCAAATCAGAGAACCCCAAGAGCATGGCAAAAGCCATTGTTGAAGCAGTAGCACATTACAAGGAGCCAGAGGTTATAGCAGAAATCAGTAAAAACCTAGGAGATGCGATGCATGGTATAGAAATTGAGACTCTGACAAAAGAACAGATGCTGCAGGAAAGAGGATGGTAAAAAAAGTTTCAATTGGCGTTTTAGCGGTACAGGGCGCAGTATCTGAACATATCACTGCTATGAGGGATACGTTTAAAGAAACAAATACTAGTGGCGAAGTATTTTTTATTAATAGTAAAAATGACTTAAAAAAAATAGATGCCCTTATATTACCAGGTGGAGAAAGCACAACTATATCAAATATCTTGGAAAAAACCGGGATGTATACTGTAATTCAGGATAGAATAAAAAATAATGATTTACCTATAATGGGCACATGTGCTGGTTGTGTGATACTTGCAAAAGAATTAGAAGATGATGATGATAAGGTTAAGTTGTTAAAAGTTATGGATATGCAAGTCACGCGTAACAGTTTTGGTAGACAACGTGAATCATTTGAAAAAAATATAACAATAGAAGGTTTTTCCGAGCCTTATAACGCTGTTTTTATAAGAGCACCTACAATAAAACGAGTTTGGAATGGATGTAAAGTTTTAGCAAAAATAGATAAAGAAATAGTTATGGCTAGGCAGGACAAATTCCTAGCCTTATCTTTTCACCCTGAGCTAACTGATGATCTTAGAGTCCACAAATATTTTTTAGATATGATAGTTTAGGCCTTCATTATAGCGAGCAGGAATATACCAAGAGCTATTAATGCTCCTACTACTGCGCCTACAACAGCTACTATGCCGTTTGTTATAGTTCCTTTAAAATTCATTATATCTGGTATAGTACCTATGTTTAGTATTTCGGCGCCCCATAGGAATAGTATGAACACAATTATTCCTATGACTATTAGTATAGCTCCAACTGCTCTGCTTTTGCCGGATCCGAAATATGCTGTGAATAAACCAGCGATTATGCTAGCTATTGCGAATACCAGCGTCAGCATGCTCAGGAAATATTGTACTAATCCTTCCATTTTTTATTTCACCTCTTTAAAATTTTGTTCCTGTTAATGTTTTTGTGTCAATCACACCAGGTATCGATCTTATTTTGTTTACAACTATGTTACCAAGTTTTTCAAAGTCTTCTGCTTCTATCTTAGCAATGAGATCATATTCACCAAAAAGCGGGTGAAGTTCAACAATCTCAGGTACCTTTGAGAGCTTGTTGTATACCTCATGTTCATGAGCAGGTGCAGCACTTATAAGCACAAAACCTATAGCCATATTTTATTTCTCCTTTCTACCCCTTATATTTTCTTGTAATATAAACTTTATCAAAATTGTTAGAAGAAAGCAGTTAGAATACTGGCGGTCATAAGGATAACTGTTGCACTAGCGATAACATATTTTTCCACTGGTTTAAGTACAAGAGTTTTACTGATTAGCCCATGTTCTTTTAGGTAAAATATTGGCATAGCAACAAATGCAATTGCCAGGGTTGTAGATAACAGATGCCATATCATAGAGGGTATGCCACCAATATAGACCATAGCTAAACCATCCACGTTTTGTGGATAGAAACCTAATTTAGAATAAGCTAACCAGAAACCAAAGTTAGACCACAGATCATAGAAAACGATGCCTAATGCACTTGCTCCTAAAATCTTTGGTATAAACATCTTGTTTATCTCTGATTTTCTTTTTGTTAAGTATCCAGTTAATGCCAAAACTACGTAACCTGACCAGGTAAACAAGAAAAGCCAAGTCAGCCAGCTAGCAGCATTTACCGGATCAATCAACGCATAAAAAATATCAGTTATACCTAGAACACAAACGGGAATGATTAGAGTATAATACTTGCCTAGAAGAACACCACTGAAAACTGAGACAGCTGCAATGGCAAAGAATACATCCAATGGCATCGGATATCCGCCCGTGGAAATAGGGTTTATTATACCGTTGAAAAAATCATGTAAAAGTATCCTAGATAAAACACCTATAGCCACTAATAAACCAGCTAACATTAATTTATCTTTATTTTCTCTTATATCCTTCAATAAATCCATAATTTTATTCCTCCTGCATCGTGAATCTGATTCTCATATTTAAAATTTGACAAAAAATTGGTGTTATAACTGATAAATTCATATAATGCATCCATCTAACTCATTACATTTGGATATTATTTTGTCTTTTATCTCTGTATTGCAATCAACGGAGATTGTTATATAATCGTTATAAGAAACATCAGAGACGCGAGCTTTCTCATATATCCAAGATATGAAAGAATGGGTTTTTTCATTAATAGGCAATTTTAGCTTCAATTTGGACATATGCGGTAACGAATCATGAATCAAATCAAGTAACATGTCGAGATTTTCTCTATTTTTAACAGAGATAGTTATAATTTTTTTGTTTTCTAACAAACCAGTCTCATGCAAATAACTGATTCTATCCTGTATTTCTTCTTTAGAGAGCAAATCGATTTTATTAAAAACAATTATAACTGGAGAAACCACGCCTATCTCTATTAGTTCTTTCAATGAAACCCTGAGTTTTTTTTCGATGATGTCTCTATTTTCACTGGCATCTGCAACTAATAAAACAACATCAGCCAATGCTAGTTCCTCCAGTGTGGAATGAAAAGCGTCGATAACCCACGCTGGTAGACTCTGTATAAAACCAACTGTATCAGTTAACAGAATCGGGAAAAGTTTATCATTAATCTTACGTGTTGTTGTAGACAAGGTTGAAAATAATTTGCCATCAACCTTCACCTTTTCACCAACTAATAGGTTTAACAAACTGCTTTTACCAGCATTTGTATAACCAGCTAGTGAAACAAGGTAGAATCCACTTGTATGTCTATGTCTTCTGCGTATTTCTCTTTCATCACGTATTTTCTCTAAATCTTCTCTTATCTTCCTCATCTGTTTTTTAATCATTTCATAGTAGTCATCAACCTGGTATTCACCGCCAGCCATAAAACCTGGGTGTTCACCAGCTTTCGCACGGTGTATAAGTTCTCTAACAAAAGGCCGCTCATACTGTAGTTGCGCTAATTTCACCTGTAGTTTCGCCTCTTTCCTATCAGCTCTTTCTTCAAATATAGCAAGAATGAGCCTTATCCGATCATAAACATCTAATTTCAGTTTTTTTTCTAACGTAAACCATTGAGAAGGCTTTAGTTCACCATCAACGATTACAAGATTAACAGAATCTTTTTCTTGCTCGTCTATGAATTTTTTAATTTCGTCTACCTTACCAGGACCAATATAGCTATTTGTATCAGGCAATTTTTTGTGTTGAATAAAAGTTTTAACTATACCATAATTCATTGTATCGGCTAGTTGTATTATTTCTTGTACATCATCATTTAGAGAAACAAGTACAGCGTTCTTTTCACTCATTTTTTAAACCATCTAAGAGTACTATAAAAACGTTGAGCAGCGGTTATATTTCCTACAACCGCAAAATAAATCAACATCCACTCAAGTAAATAAAAACCATATATTATCTGATAATTATAGTGAATTAATATATGTTGTAAAATTGGTATAATCATCAACAATGCAAGTCTGTCAGCACGACCAAGTAAACCAGAATACTCACGTTTGTAACCAACAGCCTGCGATTGCGTACCCATATAACTTGTTAATAACATACCAACGATAGCCAAAAGCCCTATCCTAACGTCACACCATGGGCTGATAGCAATACCACCTACCATTAGAACATCAGCATATCTATCTAAAGCATGATCAAGGAAATCACCCATCTTCGATGTTTTTTTAGCCAGTTTTGCAACCTTACCATCGATGGCATCAAAAAAACCATTTAAAAAAACAAACAATGCAGCAAAAAAAAGATAATAATTTGATAACTCTAAATCAGGAGAAGAAAAATAAAAAAACAGTCCTGCGAGAAAAGCAAAAACCAGGGACAACCAAGTTAAAACATTAGGATTTATACCTACAAAACCCTTAGCTACGGATGTTAAAATAGGATCTACATTTTCTCTTTGAGTATCCAGGACCATGTTTTTTCCATCTCTAATTTTTAGAAGTCTTTTAATATCTCCTCAGACCAATCAATATATCCTATATTATATTTTTTCATAGGCTTAAATTTATTTTCAACAATCTCAAGTACACAGGATACTACTTGATCAACAGTTTTATCAGTTGTATCTATTTCAAAAATGTTTTTTCTTGGATGTATTTCTACGCTCTCGCATAAAATCACATCCAGTGACTCAGCATCTGTGTTTTCTTTTATTTTCCTATCATTCCAACTTTTTTTTGCTAAACGTTTTTTTAAAACAGAAGGATGGCACCTAAGAAGTACAACCTTGTCCATATTTTTTAACAGATGAGAAAGATGTCCTTCGACGAAAACAGCATCTTTTTTTGTATAATTCTTCTCTATATGTTTATTTAACATATTAACATCTATTATATTGGAACCTCTTTTTTCATCGACACCAATAATAAAACCTTTCTCAATTGCTAACTTGTTTAGGTCAACTATATCGAAACCTTTTTGTTCTAAAATTTTTGAAACAGAGGTTTTCCCTGTCCCTGGTGTACCAGAGATTGCAACGAGCATTTTAGACCAACTTTTTGTAGTCGTATCCCCTGAAACCTTCTTTGAAACAGTAATGGAGTTCCTGGAAGTCTTTGCGGAATTTTTTAACGTCTTCCTTGATTTTCTTCGAGTTTTCGTTTTTCAAAAGCGTTCGCTCATAGAACCTAGCAACATCCTTCATATCTTTCTCTTTCATACCAATTCTAGTAAGCTCTGGTGTACCTAAGCGTAAACCTGATGGGTTTATCGGATCTTTATCCCCTGGTATCATGTTCATGTTTGTAACAATACCAGCATCTTCCAGTTTTTTAGAGGCTTCCTTGCCCTTGCCAGGTCCGATTTCAACAAGAACCTGATGTGACTCGGTGAAACCAAGTTTTTCACCAAATACTTTGAATCCACATTCATGTAGAGACTGTGCTAATCTTTTAGCGTTTTTTATAGTCTGAGTAGCATATGCTTCACCAAATTCAAGGTGTTCAGCAAATGCTATCCCCTTAGCTGCAACATGATGAAGATGATAAGATGATGTAACACCTGGGAAAACACCGAAGCCAAGTTTTCTCAAAAATGATTTATCCTCCTCAGTATCTGATTTGTGGTCTGAGAGTATCATTCCACCCTGCGGACCAGGCAATGTTTTATGTGTGCTACCATTCATAGCATCAGCACCCTCACGGAGAGGGTCCTGGAATTTTTTTCCTGCAATAAGACCTAGAACATGGGCCGCATCGTATATCACATAGGCACCAACCTCATGTGCTGCATCAGCAATTGGTCTGAGAGGTGTAGGAAACAGAAAAACAGATTGACCGCAAAGAGCAAGCTTTGGCTTAACATCTTTTATGAGTTTAACAGCATTATCAACATCTATGTTCATTTCTTCGTTGTTAAACGGGAAAGAAATAAGGTTTATGCCTCTGACGCCAGCTGCGCCCCATTTACCAAAGGATATATGTGCGCCATTAGCTGTGTCAAGCACTACAGCGTTTTCACCTGGTTTTATCAAAGCTTTTAGAACAGCCATATTCGCAATAGTACCAGAGGTAGGACGCACATCAGCATAAGAGCATCTAAAAAGTTTCTTTGCAAGCTCCATAGATTTTTCTTCCACCATATCAAAAAACTTACAACCCTCATAGTACCTGTTACCAGGAGTGCCCTCAGCGTATCTACCATGGAAATCAGTGATAAGCATCTCTCTGCAAAGCGGTGACAAAACATTTTCACTTGCTATCATAGGAAGGGAATTCGCGAAGAACTCGTTGTTTTTCATCGCCTGTTTTCTAATATATTCAGCTTCGTCATACCATTTCATAGAAATCACATCAAACTCCATATCTACGAATCTCATAAAAATGTAATGGAAAAAAGATAAAATACTCTTAAATCTCAGAAAAAACTCTTGAGGATTTAGTTAAGATTTCTACGCCATCTTTTTTGACTAAAACATCGTCTTCTATTCTCACACCACCAAAACCAGGTATGTACACACCTGGCTCAACAGTAAAAACCATGTTTTCTCTGAGCACAACCTTACTCTCAGGACTGAAACCCGCTCCATCATGAACAGATAAACCAAGAGAATGCCCTGTGGAGTGAATAAAACACCCTTTGAACTTTGTTTTATCTATGTAGTTACTTACTGCATTGTGTACCTTATTTGCTTTTGCACCAGATTTTATAGAATCTAAACCGATTTTTTGTGCCTCTAAAACTGTTTTATACATTTCTTTTTGTTTTTTTTCTGCTTTACCAAAAATAAAAGTTCGGGTTATATCGGAGTTATATCTATGATAACGTGAACCAAAATCAAACAAAGCAAAACTACCTTTTTTAAGTTTGGTTTCACCATGACTGTAATGAGGCTCAGCAGTGTTTTTACCAAAAGATGAAATGGTTTCAAAAGCAGGTTTATCAGCACCATTCTTCTGCATAAGATAATCTATCTCAGCAGCAACCTCGTATTCAAACATCCCTTCATGCAAAACATCTGGGATGGTTTTCATAACTTTATCAACTATCTGGCATGATTTTTTGATTAGTTTTATCTCAAGCTCGTCTTTAACAAGCCTAGTCTTTGCAAGTTCTTCAGATACATCAAAAAATTTCAGTTTCTTGTATCCCTCTTTTAGCTTACAAAAAGCCCTATGAGAAATAACATCAAAGTTCAAACCAACATGTTTAAGATTTGACAAATTTTTTTTCAAAAAATCATCAAAAGTTTTTTTGTCCTTGTATACATAAAGATTTACATCAGTCTTTTTTGCAGTTTCAGCCTCTAACTCAGAAACTAAGAGATCCACCTCACCATCTGGATATATCAAAGCTATTGCTCCCTCAAAGATTCCCTTATCCAAACCGGTGACATAAAAAAAATTATCATCAAAACATGGGTCACCCGGGTTTTTAATTAATATCGCATCGAGTTTCTTCCCCACGTTTTTAAAAATATTTTTTACTCTCTTCTCCACTTTGATACCACCAGCACAAAGACTCTGAATTTCTTAGAGTCTAAGTAAAGCTAAATAAAATAGAATAATATTTAGATATATTAGATTTTAAAAATTTATTTTTTGTACTGCTGGATCAAGTTGTTAAGCTGTGATAAATCATCTTTGATTGTATCCACTTGTTTCATTTTTTCTTGCTCAAACGATTTTAGTATCTCTGGCAAGTTTCTGGTAAGCTTGTAAACATGGACGGGTCTACCTTTTCCTTTCTTTTTGACATCTCTTTTCTTAGCCCATCCTCTTCGTCTCATTTCTTGCATTGCAACGCTTACCTCGGGTTGTCTGAGGTCTGCTGCCTGCTCCACGTCAGCTGAACGGCATTCCTCAACCTGTGAGATATACATTAAAGTCTTAGCAAGGTTTTTTGGCATCCCAAGATCCGTAAATAACTGGACGGCTCTATCATCCTTTTCATCTAATACGAAAGACCTCTTATGCTTCATTTTCTCCTCGTTATTTGTAAATCATTCGTCAGTATTTATATTTTTCTCATTTTTTCAATTTTAAGTGGAGTTTCATTTTTAAATTTCTTAATCTTTATACCACTTTCACTAAGCATTTTTTTAGCGAGATCATCAGGATAATCACCAGAAAAAATAATTTCTTTAACCCCTGCGTTGATAAGCATTTTTACACAAACAACACAAGGCGTATTAGTACAATAAAGAATAGAGTCTTTTATTGATGTACCAAAAACAGCAGCCTGGATAATCACATTCTGTTCCGCATGTAAACCTCTGCAGAGCTCATGACGTTCACCAGACGGCACATTTTGTTTCTCTCTAAGACAGCCGACTTCTAAACAATGCTTAAGCCCCTTTGGTGCACCATTGTATCCCGTGCTCAAGATGTGTTTATCCTTAACAAGTATAGCCCCTACTTTTCTTCTCAGACAAGTGCTTCTCTTTGAGATCACATGGGCCATTTCCATAAAGTATTCGTCATATGATGGTCGCTCTTCCATAAATAATCAAAACATAATAGCTGTGGTGCTTAATAAAATTGTTATGTAGTTGACGTTGATATTATTTGTTTATCTTGTTTAAAACCCGGGAAGATACTATCTCTAAAAATTGCTCTGAAAACTGTTGTTAAAACAGAGAATACTAAAATCAATCCCAGAAGGTAAAAATCAAAAACAGGAGCTGTTGTAAAGATAGTGTTCAACACAGGAATATAAATAATTGCTAAAATCATGAGTATAGTAAAAACAAAAAAAGATTTCAACAGCAGATTTTTTCTTTTGAACTTCTCAAGCAATGTTCCCTCGCGTAAAATAAAAACATAGAGCTGTGGGGAAATTAATGTAACAGCAAAAGAAACTGTTCCAGCAAATATCCCTGCCTGCTCTAAATTCAAGCCTTGGTCCATCATATGTTTGTGTGCAAGTATATATGCTGCAGCGATACACAAACCAAAAATAATACCATCAACAATCATCATTATACGCTGCCGCTTTGTTATAATTGGTTCTGAGAGTTTAGACGGTTTATGTTTCATTATGCCTTTATCAGCAGAATCTGTACTTATACCAATAGCAGGAAGGCTTTCCATAACAACGTTAGACCATAAAAGCTGCAATGGCAAAAGCGGAGCAGGATAACCAAATAGAGGAGTAATCAATATACCCAATACTTTACCTATGTTATTTGTAAGCAGGTAACGAATAAGTTTTTTGAGATTCTGATAAACCTTTCTGCCCTCCTCAACAGCTTTCACAATAGTAGAAAAATTATCGTCAGTCAAAATTATATTTGCTGCCTCCTGAGAAACTTGGGTTCCAGCTCGGCCCATAGCAATACCAACATCAGCTTTTTTCAAAGCAGGGGCATCATTGACACCATCACCAGTCATAGCAACAATATGTTCTTTTTCCCGTAGTTTATCAACAATCTTTAGTTTATCCAAAGGTGCAACACGTGAATAAACACGAATATGTTCAACGTGACGACCAAATTCATCATCACTCATATTTTCAAGGTCTCTACCCTCGATAACCTGATTCATATCAGTTGCTATACCAACATGTTCTGCAATTGAAAAACCAGTTTTTTTGCTATCGCCAGTAATCATAACCACGTTGATATTTGCATCTTTTGTTTCCTGGATCATCTGTTTAACCTCGTCTTTCGGTGGGTCATATAAGGCTGCAGTAGCAAGAAAAACGAAACCAGTTGGATTACTGGTATCGATTTTATTTGTATCATCTACTTTTTGTTTTTTTGCAAAACCAATCAGCCTGAAACCTTTTTCAGATCTTGTAGAGAGTTCTTTTGATATATGCTGTCTGTGATGTTCATCAAGAGACTGTGTTTTACCGTCAACATAATAGGAGTTGCAAAACGATAGTATTTTTTCTGGTGCCCCTTTTATATATATCTCTCGTTTCCTCTTAATGTCCTCCGTCAAAATGGCAGAAAACATTAGATCGGATGAAAAAGGGACGCTATCTATTATTTTGAAGGCATCAAACTGATTTGGTTTAAAACCATTTAGAATAGATGCTTTTATTAGAGCAATCTCAGTTGGATCTCCGATTTCTTTTACAACATTTCCATCTTGCTCTACAACCTGAGCAGTAGAACATTTAACAGAAGTTAAAAATATATCATGTAAAACCCCTGATTTTCCTTCTGCAACCATTTTGAAGAGATCAGACATTACATGAAATTTTTCTCCTATGAAAAATTCTTTAACAGTCATATCATGTTTTGTGATTGTTCCTGTTTTATCTGTACAAATATAGTCTACATTACCAAGGGTTTCTACCGATGAAAGTTTTTTTACTATAACAGAGTTTTTTGCGAGTCTCTCCATAGCGAGTGAAAGAGCGATGGTCATCGATGCTGGCAATCCCTCTGGGAACACAGCAACCATGATGCTAATGGCAAGCAAAACAGATGGACCGATACCAAAATTCCTAAAAATCCCCATCGCCAAAACAAGGAATGTTGCAACAAAAGCAAGACCTAGCAATGCTCTTACTTCGCGATTCATCTTCTTCTGCAATGGTGTTTGTTCGTCTTCTGTTTCTTGTATGTTTTTTGCTATTTTACCAATCTCTGTACTCGCCCCTGTTTTTACAACAATAGCCTTACCATAACCATTGAGAATCTTGCTTCCACCAAAGAGGATATTGCTCATCTCATATAGTTTAAGATTTTTGCCATCTAATTTACTTGCATTTTTATTAATAGGTTCGCTCTCCCCAGTTAGATGGGCTTCATCGACTACTATGTTGGTTGCCTCTATGACACGTGCATCCGCTGGGAGAATATCACCTGACTCAAATACGATTATGTCACCTGGTACTAAGAATTTAGATGCGATAACCTCGATATTACCATCTCGGATAACCTTAAACTGAGGGGAAAGTATTTTTTTAAGCTCCTCTGCTGCTTTCTCTGCTTTTCCTTCCTGGATCAAGCTGATTATAGTGTTAATGATTACGACGCCAAGTATCGCAAACGACTCGAATTGTTCTTTACCATAATGGATAATAAACGAAAAAACCGCTGCGATGATCAAAATAAGTGCCATAGGCTCGATAAGTGCCTCTGCAATTTTCCTCAGTATAGATTTTTTCTTTTCTTTAGCTATTTCGTTTGGCCCGTAAACAGTTAATAACTCTTCTGCTTTTTTATCAGATAGCCCATTTATTGCTGTATCAAATTTTTTAAAAATTTCTTCTTTTGAGTAGCTATAAAAATCTGTTGATTGGTCAATTTTTTGTGATATCATCTTTTTTCGAAAACGGATATCATCGGTTTCTACTTTAATGTTTGTTATAACAGAAATGACAAAAATAAGATATAATAGTATGGGGAGTTACTTATTTTTTAAGTTTTATTTCAACTTCTTGGAAATCCCTTGCGACAAAAGAGTTTTTGAAAACCTTTTTCGCATCATTTTCTATTATACGATAATCTTTATAGCGTGGGCTGATATGTGTCAAAAATAGTTTATCGACCTTCGCCTGTTTTGCTATCTCTGCAGCCTGGTGAGCAGTAGCATGACCGTATTCATTAGCTATATCTTCAAGTTCAGAATCAAATGTCGCATCATGTATCAGTAAATCTGCGTTTTTATAAAACTCTATCAAATTCTTACATGGTTTTGTATCACCGGTTATCACTATCTTTCTACCTTTTCTTGATTCTCCAAGAACCATATCTGGAGTGATTTTTTCCCCATTCTTCAACGTTACAGACTGACCATGTTGAAGTCTGCTAAAAAGAGGCCCCTCGGGCACACCTAGCTCCAATGCCTTTGGTTTGTTAAACTTACCAGGACGTTCATTTTCTTCTATAGCATAAGCCAAAGCTGGGACATTATGATCAACTTGAATACTATGTACAGAATATCCGTTGAAATCTAAGGTATCATCATCTTTCAGTTCATGCGAAAATATTTTATACGATGGCCTAAAATAGCCAAGAGACAACAACTGCGATGTAAGTTTATCCATCCCACGCGGCCCATAAATATCAAGTGGTTTATCCCTATCGTTCAGCTGCATGGTTTGAATCAAACCAGGTAATCCAAGGAAGTGATCGCCATGGAAATGCGTGATGAAAACCTTATTTATCTGCATGTAGCTGAGATTCGATTTCTGGAACTGACGCTGCGTGCCTTCACCGCAGTCAAACAAAATAACCTCGCCTTCTCTTTTAACAGCTACTGATGAAACGTTTCGTTTAACAGTAGGCCAGCTACCACTGGTCCCCAGAAATATTACACTTAGTTGCGTCATTTAAGAAGGTGGATGATGATTCTATTGTAAAAGCGTTTTGGTTATTTCTGATACACAGCAAAATAGCGGGTGAGACTACGATGGACCCTAAAACCGTGTATCTCAACAAGTGAAAAATATTTTTCACCAAGCGAAATCATATCTTTATTTGATAAACCAATAACAGCCCGCCCATCTTTTTTTAATACTTCAGATATACTTTTAAAAGCACGCTCATAAAGCTGATTTATTTTTTCTCCTTTTGTTGTAGTTGATTTACCGTATGGCATATCTGTTACAACAGCATCAACCATTGGAATATGCTTCGATATATCTCCTATGTCAAGGCAAAACAACTCATAATTTTGTATTTTATAAAAATCAAGGGTCTTTCTGCATCCATCAATCATCTTGTTTTCTATGTCACTACCAATTACTTTAGCGCCTATTAAACCAGCCTCCAGCAATATTCCACCAGTCCCACAAAAAGGGTCTAACAACGTTTTATTTTTCTTAATACAAGAAAGATTCACTAAAGCACGTGCGATTTTAGGATGCAGGGATATAGGAGAAAAGAACGGTCGAAATTGTACTTTTCTTTTTTCAAACTGAGACCTATCAATAGTTGATATCAGTGATCCAACGTATACTAAATCGTCTGTTATTAAAATTCGAATAGTTATGTCTGGATTGGTCAGATTTACCTTTCTGTTTTTTGTATAAATGTCTTGTACCGCATCTATTGTAGTTTGCGAGTCTGGGTTTTTTGATCTGTTTTTGTATTTTATAGCTATGGATCCTTCTTTTTTGATTGGTTTATTTTTAGAACAATTCTTTATATCATTAGGATCATCAGAACAAGAAAAAAGGATTTCATTGATATAGAAAGTGAACGACAATCTATGTTGAAGTTGTTTAATTTTAGAATCAGATGTATCTGTTTTAATAATTAAAACATCTTCATTTGAATTAACAATACTGTATCTTATATTTTCTGCATTCAGACACGACAAGATCTCGCTTTTCGGCAAGGTTTTATGTTCTTTTGATAACTCAAATAATATTAACATATCAATATTACTCTTAAATTATTATATTATATAAAATTACCAGTTTTTACGTCGGAATCTTTTAAAAGTATTCTCAAGGTTGATTGTAATTTTTATCAAAGGCGGTGTGATTAATGTGGTTATAATAGTTACTAAAATGGTTGTAGCCATTATCTGATGAGCAACCTGGCCAGTGAGGACACCCTGGGTTATTGCGATACTAGCTGTGATAAGAGCCATTTCCATACGCGGTATCATACCCACACCAACCTGTATGGAATCCGAGGCGTTCATACCAGCAAATTTTGCACCTATACTACAACCAATTATTTTACCTAAAACACCAACGACAATAATTACTACAGCAAAGGAACCGACTGTCAAAAATGCTGTTAAATCTACATTGGCTCCAACCCAGACGAAGAACATGGGAATAAAAAGACCGTAACCCAATGTTTTCACATCTTCAATTATCTTCTTTGAATATACCGTGTTACCTATTATCGTCCCTGCAAGGAATGCGCCTATTATACCTGTTATACCAGATTGATATGCAAAGAATGAATATATCAACATGATAGCTATAGAAATACCCAAGAATGCTTTTGGAAGCTGAATTTTTTCTCCTAAGTTTAAAACTCTACCTATCACTTTTACTCCTATGTACGCAAAAATGAGGAAGTATAAAAACATTTTAAAAGCTATAGCTATCATGGAATCTGTGCCTAATAAAAATGTTAGTAAGATTATGCCGATAACATCGTCAACGACAGCAGCTCCAAGTATTGCTATGCCCGGATATGTGTTAAGTATCCTTAAATCCATTAATGTTCTAACAGTTACCCCAACTGAGGTAGCAACTAACATAAGTCCTATTATAGTACTAGCTTGCCATGAAAAACCAAAATATATACTAACTACAAAACCGAAGAATAGTGGTAGAACAACGCCACCAACAGCGACATAGAAAGAGGCTTTTTCCATACCCCTAAATTTAGATATATTAATCTCTAAACCTGATACGAACATCAAAAATAATATCCCTAGACCTGCAAACAAACTAAAAGCTTCTCCGGTGTAGTTTATCTGCGGAAGCTCAAGAGTCCAGTTGAAAATTGAAAAACTCTGCTTAGAAATCAATCCCAAACCAAAGCCTCCCAAAAGTATACCTGCAATAATCTCCCCTATAACAGGAGGCTGTTTTAGTCTATCAAAAATATATCCTAAAAATCTAGCAAGAATTAGAGCTAAAGCAACTGCGAGCGCTATTTCCAATATATTATCAAGCGTGAAAATCAACCTTCTTCATCTATTATGGGATGATATTGAGACGCAGCATAATATTTCCTAATAAGCTGATGCAGAGTAAGCTCACCAACTATTCTCTTACCCTCTACAACTGGTAGCCTACGCATTTTATATCCAACCATCTTACGAAGAGCATCTACGACCTTATCATCGGGTTTACAGAAAACAACATTATTAGACATGATTTTCCCAGCTGTTTTTGCTGTACCATGCTGAAGAGATCTTACATCAGGCATACCAAAAACATAGGATGGCAGCCGCTTTGGAGCCAATATAGATAAAACATCATGCTCTGTTATAACACCAACAATTTCCTTACTGCTCTTGCTTTTAACAACCCATATATGATGTCTCCCGCATAGAATAGACAAAACATGAGAAATATCCTCGTCTTCTTCTATCAACGGTAGATCCCAAACACGTTTATCCATCAACTGTTTAACACTGAGCTCGTAAAAATCAGTTATTAACCTATTTTCTTTTGTCATCAAAGCGCATAAATCAATGAGGCAATATTTAAAAACTACTTAAAATGAAAAAAAAATTCGATTAATTTTTCTTTTTGTCTTTTTTCTTAATTTTATCATCTATCTTAGATCTTATATCATCTATACCCTCAAACCATTTATCAACGCCTTCTTCATCGATTTCCCCAGTTATCTTATCTATTTTATATCTAACGTCATCTTCGCCTTCAAACCAATCATATTCATGTTTTCTTTTAGCTTTACGAGCAGGACTTTTCTCAGCGTCTTCTTCCTCAGTTTTCACTGATACTAGCTCCTTATCTTTACGAGGTCTACTAATTCTAATCTCTTCGACTTTTGGACCACTTTTTGAGTCCATATGGATTTCTTCTGTCGGTACACCTTGATCTATTCTCTGACTCACTTTTTTTCCATCAGACGATACCGATACAATTACTCCATGTGCACTGCAATTTTTTGTCGGTTGTTCTTTCGTAGTTTCTTTAGATATAATTTTGTTGCGTCTTTTTTGTCTAAAATTAACGATTAGTATAGCCAATACAACAGCAATTACAGCAACAACTATCGGAGTATATTGATTTTGTAAAAAAGTCTCAATAAATCCTGGCGAGGCAAATATCTTTACGGTTGTCTTTCCTTCTTGATATCCCTCTTTCTGTGCTATAATGGTTATCTCGCTGCGATCACTAGGAGCAATTATCCAAGCAACACCATTACTATTTGTGGTCTCCGTTCCACCCCCAACATTTTGTATACCAACTGTTACACCGGATACAAATGCACCATCTTCGTCTTTCACTGTAACAGTAATCGGCTCATTTGGTTCAACGGTATACTTGTCTACCGTAATTGACAATTTTTTTTCTTGTGCTGGAATCGGATTAATAGCAAAAAGGATAACAGTGAATAAAAGGATAGTTATAGTAAATAGAAATAAGTAAATATTATTTTTATTATTTGCAACTATTATCCTCATTAACCACCTTTCTAGAGTGCCATGACAGGATATCTTAGGACATATTTATGTTTTTTTAAACAAAATATAAATGTTATTATCCGAAAACCCAATTATTATTTAATACAAAAAATATTAATAGTATGATGCTTAATGTTATATTATAAAAATATGAGTGTATGTCAAGATAAAAACATATTCTTACCCATATGGAAAAAAATGGTAAGTATTGTAAACAAAGATTTATATATTAATAGAAATAATATAACTTAAATAAGGTGAGACAAAAAATGCATCTCTCCAGAGAAATCAGAGTATGTTTCGTATCAATTATATTGCTACTTAGCTCACTATCAGTTTTAACTATTTTTACCTATAATGCCAAGGCAGAGGAAATGGTGGGAACAACCACGCTTTATTTCCACGAACAAATAATTGAAGACGAAGATTTGTTTGATCTACTCGAGACATATAATTTAGAAAAAATATCAGGTTTATTCGACAATTTTGACGAATACGATTATAATGATTCTGAACTGGAAAATCTTTATGATTTGTTATCCGCCTATGGATATGGTAGAGTAATGGACCAAAATCCACCAATTAAAACTAATGACTCAGAATACCCACCAACCATAAAAACAATCGTAGATATGTGCCGCAAAGGCGAATGGGAAGAGCTATTATCGGAAGTCCTAACATCATATTTCGCACCATTCCAAGGCGCTTACATTTACAACGGTGAAGACAAATTATTTATAAACGGAGATGTAAAATTTAATCTATACTTTTCATCACCACCATGGTATCTATGGGATAGTGACACTGTTAACGTTAGTCTTTCGATATTAAAAAATCTAGACCTGTATGATATAACATATTGGCCTACTATAGATGATTTGGTTAAATTCACTATATCAAAAGACATCAAAGTAAAAAGAAAGCTGATATCACCGTCACAGGATACTATGCAATATGAAATCTCTCTCCCGGTAGACACTGATTTAGAACCTGGAGAAGTGATACTAGCAGAGATGAAAATATCTGGTGGGGATAAACTACTTCTTAATTATACTGACTTTGATTTATCAAGTTTAAATGAAACATTAAAATTATTAGGTGAATCTATTGGTAATATTAGTTTTCTATCAAATCTAAGTGAGATGTTATTGAATCTAAGCGAGATTGTTGGTAGCGAGGAATTTGCTGCTTTGAATGTTACTGAGATTATAACAAAGATGTCATCTTCTTTTATCTATGATTCTGTGAATCATAAATCTTCTTTGACATTGCCAGGGAGCATCTCTGGTGATGAGGACAATATAAGAACCTATTATCTACATAGTGGAAATCAGATGAGCGGAGACATCCCTGAAAATGACAAGCCGTTAGAGGCGGTTATATCAAAAGGTTCTGCTACTTGGGTCGGCCCAGGGCTTGAGAGAAACAAGTTAATAGAATTAGCAACTGCCAGTTTGTATATCGATCATAGAGATATGCGCAGATTAATCAATATTTTACGTGGTAAGATAAAAGTAGTTGCCACATTATTAGATGGTGACACTGAGATTGCTTCTGCTGAGAAAGAGCTAGAAAGAACTGGCATACTAGATTTATTAAGCAAACCAAGCGAACCAATGTTGTTTAATTTTAATACCGATAATTATGAAATTACCTATGGCAATAATTTAACTCTGGAAGTTTCTGTTGCAAATAGTAAACTTGGTCTGTTCAGAATGGCTAATATTTTATATGACTCAGTTGACTATCCCTCCTCGCTAACAGTAAAATTTGCAGAAACAGACAATATAAAGATAGTTGATGATGTTAAAAATCCACCAGACGAAAAAATAGTCCTTGGAGGAAGTGTAAGTTACACTTTTAATGTTACAAGCAAATACAAAGAAGATAATATAGAGATTAGTTTTTCAAAGGACAACAAGGATTGGGATATAACTATTACACCTGAAAAATTTTCCTTATCTGCTGGTGGTAAACAAAACGTTACAGTTGTTGTTAAATCAAAAGCTAGCGAATATGATGAGGAACATTATCAAGAACCCGAGAATAGTCTAGACGGTAAATTTACTGTAGAGGGTAAAACAGGCAAGGTTGTTTATCCTGTAAACGTAGAGATATCCGAGGATGCTGTTGAATATATTATTGGTATTACTGGTGAGTCCCAGAAAATAAAATACGGTACAAGCGGCACTTACATTTTTAAGGTCAAAAACTTGAACACCGGTTTCTGGCCTGATGACTATGATATCGAAGTTGAATCTGAACATGATTGGAAATTAAATATATCTAAGGATGAGATAAAGAATATCGATGCCGGTGAAGAAGTCGAGATTAAGGTAACTATTTCAGTTCCTAAAAACACAAGTGCATCATCTGATTTACTAAAGTTTATCGTAACCTCCAAAGAAGGCAAAATAACTGAAACATTTAATGCAACAACAACAGTTATAGGCCCAAATATCCTTGAGATGATCTACGATGCCTTTGATTCAGCATCTCATAGTCTAGGCTTGGATGACGTCTTTGGATCCTATGGACCACACTTCTTAGCAGTAATAATATTCATTATAATATTCTTCATAGTTATATTACTAGTCTACTTATTTACAATAAAATATGCTAATATAATCTGCTTGGAACGCATAAAAGATATACAACCAGACGAAGAAGCTAGATTTAATATAACACTACAAAACCCGTATAAAAGGAAACTAAGCTATGAGATTTACACAAGATACCCGTCTTCATCTGGCTGGAACGTCTCTTTAGATATAAACAGCGTTTCACTTGAAAGAAAACAATCAAAAGATCTAGTTCTTCGTGTTAAACCTACAAGCTTCGTTAAAGCCGATGACTGGCTTGAGGTGGTAGTAGGCGTTAAAGTTTTAGAAAAACAGAAGAACATCGAGATCTCAACAGTTACAACTATAAAAGATGCTAAACCAGATTTGCAAATAACTGATGTAACCCATTCACCAGAGCGTTTTAAGAAAGGGGACAGGGTAGAAACCTCTTTTAAAGTCGAAAACAGAGGCAAAGTAGCAGCTACTAATGTTAGCGTTATCCTTTATGTAAATGGTGAGGAAAAAAATAAAGTAGAGGATATCACTATCCCTGGTGGCGGTTACGCCGAAATAAGGATGCCGTGGATTGCTGATAAAGGCAAAAACGAGTTTAATATAGTAGTTAAATGATAACGGCATCTTAAAAATCCTAATCAAGCAAAAAGTTTGTTGTGATTTCTTATGCCTGACCGTGATTCTAGCAAGAAAAAAGATATCGAGCAACTTAGAGATGCAGAAAAGAAATATCAGGCTTACATTGAAAAAAGAAACGAGTTTAACGATATGGCGCGGTTAATCCGTGAAGAACGAGATATGATCAACGAAAAAAGGAAAGAAATCAAAGAAAAAATGGAAAAGACTAAAACTGAACGTGACAAGCTCGTTTTAAAGATGAAACAACATAGAGATACACGTAATAAACTACAGAAACAAGCAAAGGAACTGATTGATGCGAAGAGGAAGAAAAAAGGAGAGGTTTTTAGGAATCTACCTTTGAGGGTTGAAGAGCTTAAAGCTGATTTTCAGATGCTTGAATACAGACAGGAAACAGTTCCCATGTCTTCTGGTGATGAAAATGAACTCATTGATAAGATACGCCAGAAACGGGCAGAGTACGAAAAAACTAAGAAACTGTTAGAAGAACAGAAGGTTATCGAAATAGATATTTCAGATAAAGATAACGCAATAGACACGCTTTTTAAGAAGGCTGATGAGGAACATGAAAAGGTTCAGAAATTTTATAACGAAAGCCAGAAGAAACATGAAGAGTTTATGAAGATGGTTAACGAGCTTTCCATCTCTATTAATGAGGCTAACAAGAAACATAAGGAGTTTATTGAGATAAAGAATGAGGCTCAGATGATTCATGAGAAAGCTTTTGAGATGAGATCTAAGATTATTGCTATTCGTGGTGAAAAAAGGAAGCAGCGTGACGAAGCTAAAAGGGCTATCCAGGAGCAGAATATTCAGGCCCGAAAAGCTGTTTTTGACAAGAAGAAATTGGATGAAATTGCTGATGAGTCTCTTGATGATCTGAAGAAAGGTAAAAAAATTTCTTTACAAGGCTAGATTGTCGTTAATAAACGAAAAAATAATCGGCAATTTTATATACTTTTCTTTGTTTTTGCTTATATATGACGAAAAACAATGTTATCGGCATAGTAAGCTACGGAGCACATGTGCCAAGGTATAGGATTAAATCTTCTGATATAGCGCGAGCATGGGGAAAAGACCCGGACACTATAGCTAACGGATTGGGTATAAATGAGAAATCAGTTCCATCACTTGACCAAGATGTTGCTACGATAAGTGTCGAAGCAGCCAGGGCAGCTCTTGCCAGGTGCGATATTGATCCACAGGACATCGATGCGATATATGTTGGTAGTGAATCCCACCCATATGCGGTAAAACCAACAGGGACTATCGTTGGTGAAGCTATTGGTGCAACACCTAATTTAATGGTTGCTGATTACGAGTTTGCGTGTAAGGCTGGGACTGCTGCCATTCAATCATGCATGGCATTGGTAAAAGCAGATATGGCAAGATATGGTTTGGCCATAGGATCTGACACTTCACAGGCAGCACCAGGCGACGCATTAGAGTACGCAGCTAGCGCAGGAGGAGCAGCATTTATTATTGGTAATAAAAATGTGATCGCATCATTAAATTATACTTGTTCTTTTACTACTGACACACCTGACTTTTGGCGTAGAGAAGGAAATAAATATCCATCGCATGGTGGGCGTTTCACTGGTGAACCAGCCTATTTTAGACATATTATTAACAATACAAAAAACCTTATGATTCATGTTGGTACAAAACCAGAGGATTATAATTATGCTATCTTCCATCAACCCAACGGCAAATTCCCTGTTAGAGTTGCAAAAATGTTAGGTTTTTCTCCTGAGCAAGTAAAACAGGGTCTTTTATGTCCCTTTATTGGAAACACTTATTCTGGTGCATCCATGCTTGGTCTTGCATCTGTTTTAGATGTAGCAAAACCCGGCGATCGCATCATGGTTACAAGCTATGGTTCTGGTGCGGGTAGTGACTCATTTGACATTACAGTCACCGACCAAATAGAACAAATGCAACGAAATAAAGCACCATTGGTTTCACAGCTTATTGAAAACAAGGAGTATATTGATTATGCGACTTATGCAAAGTTTAGAGATCTTTTGTATTGGGAGTGATATAAAATGAGAGACGTGGCAATTATAGGTGTTGGTTTAACTGAATTCGGCGAACTTTGGGATAAATCATTCCGTGAACTAATAGCAGAAGCCGGATCAAAAGCTATATTTGATTCTGGTATCGGCGCCAGCGAGATAGATGCATTGTATATAGGCTGTATGAGTGCTGGGAGGTTTGTAGGTCAAGCGCATGTAGGTGCGCTTGTTGCTGATCAGGCGGGTTTCTCGCATTTACACATACCGTCTATTAGGGTTGAAAGCGCAGATGCCTCCGGTGGCTTGGCTCTTAGGCAAGGTTACCTTTCAGTTGCTTCCGGTTTAAACGATATAGTTGTTGTTGGGGGCATAGAAAAGATGACCGATGTTACTGGTAATGCAGCATCTGACATTCTAGCAACTGGTCTGGATCAGGAATGGGAGACGTTCTTTGGGGTAACATATCCAGGGATCTATGCCATGATAGCAAATAGGCATATGCATGATTATGGTACTACAAGAGAGCAGCTCGCTCAAGTTGCTGTTAAGAACCATGCTAATGGTTCTTTAAACCCATATGCTCAATTTAAAAGACCTATTGATATCAAGAATGTTTTAAATGCGCCTATAGTAGCATCTCCTCTAGGTATGCTCGATTGCTCTCCTCTTAGTGATGGTGCTGCGGCTGTAGTATTATGCGCCTTAGATAAAGCAAAAAAATATACTGATAAACCAGTTAAAATAATTGGCTCAGGACAAGCTTCTGACATGTTACCGCTACATGGACGTGAAAATATCTGTACCTTTGAAGCGACTGTTTATGCAGCCAGATCAGCTTACAAACAGGCGGGTATACAACCAAAAGACATAGATGTAGCTGAAGTCCATGATTGTTTTACTATAGCTGAGATTCTTGCTGTTGAAGACCTAGGTTTTGTTAAAAAAGGAGATGGCGGCAAAGCCATAGAAAACAAGATAACAACTCTTGATGGTCAGATACCTGTCAATACTAGTGGTGGTCTGAAAGCCAAGGGTCATCCAGTTGGTGCAACAGGTGTTTCTCAAATAGCCGAAATTGTTTTCCAGCTTCGAGGACAAGCGGATAAAAGACAAATTAAAGACGCCAAAGTTGGTCTTGCACATAGTATTGGTGGTGACGGTGCTTCTTGCGTTGTTCATGTTTTGGAGGCGATGAAATAATGGCGGACGCAGCTGTACCAAGGTTTTGGAGAGCTATACCTCAAAGATATAATCTTATTGCAAATCAATGTAGTACTTGCAAAAAAGTATATTTCCCACCGCGAGAATCTTGTCCTTATTGCAGACGTAAAAGCATCGGTAAAATGAAAAATATAAAACTAAGTGGAAGGGGAGAAATTGTGACCTTTACAATAATCCATGATGCTCCAGAACAGTTTGAAGGACAGGCACCTTACCCTATGGCAATTATTAAACTTGATGAAGGACCAAAAATAACTGCTCAGATTGTCGACTGTGATAATAATGTCAAGATAGGCATGAAAGTTCAGTCGACATTTAGGAAGATACAAGAGGATGGATGGGTAGGTGCGCTTTATTATGGTTATAAGTTCAAGCCGGTGAAATGAAAATATGGATATCAAAAATGCTTTATCTGAAAAAATCGCAGGCGAAATAACTCTTAGCCCAAAACCTGGTCAGACTATACGTAAATGGCGCAATATCTTTGATATATCACAAACTGAGCTAGCAAATCTTTTGCAGTTATCGCCTAGTGTTATAAGTGATTACGAATCTGGGCGCAGAAAATCACCTGGCATACAAACCATAAGGAAGATCATCGAGGGCCTTATCGAGATCGATAAAAAAAGAGGCGGTAAAATTTTACATCACTACATATCCTTGATTGAAACCAGCGAGGGAGTACTCGAAATGATGGAGTATCCATATTCTATACCTGCTGATGAATTCATTAAAAACATCGACGGAAAAATTTTGACACCTAAAAACATTGGTTTGGAAAACAATGTGAAAGGTTTTACATTGGTTGATAGTGTTAAAATCATTGAAACGATGGACTCTGCTGATTACGCACGTCTTTATGGTTGGAGTACTGACAGAGCGCTGATATTTACTAACATAAGATATGGTCGCAGCCCTATGATTGCTGTTCGTGTTCATCCTGTTAAACCTACGGTCGTAGTTTACCATAAACCAGGCTCTGTTGACCCGCTTGCAATAAAACTAGCGGAGCGTGAAAAAATTCCGTTGATTTTGACAGATCTTTATTTGGATGATCTAAAGAAAAAGTTAGTATCAATAGGAGAGAAATAGTTTATGGATCTAATGGGTTTATGCAGCATATGTGGTAAACCAGATGCTATGTTTACCTGTAGGTTATGCGGTAGATTGGTCTGTAGGAATTGTTTTGATATGCATAATAGCGCATGTTGCTTTTGTGCTAGAGGAAAAGATTGATTCTGCCATAAAAAATTATATTTTTTAAATAAATTTATTAATATAGAACAAAATTTTTATATATGGGATAATGCCATATCTTTTTTCATTGGGGAGGCGTAAAATAATGAGGAAAAAAATTTTTGTTAGAAATGAGGAAGGTGACGTTCTAGGATTGCCGATGTACCTCATTATTGTGATGATAGTAGCAGTAGCTGTCATCGCAGCGGTTATATACATGATTCCTAAAGGGACAAAAACCATGAATGCACAAGTTAGTGGGACTCCAACTGGCGTAATCCAAGCAGATGGCACAGTAAGTTTTGGTAGCTTCGATGTTACAGTTTCTGTTACAACCAACGATGACCGTCGTGATCCTGTGGTAGACGCTACAGTAAGATTTTCTGGAGGCGGAGTGGTTGCTGAAGGAAAAACAAACGCCCAAGGACAGGCCACTGTAACAGTTACTGGTGCGAATCTAAATGTGGGGATCAATGAAGCATACATGAAGATGACAGTTAAAGCATCTGGCTTCGAAGATTTTCAGGACGACGAAGCAGTATTGTTGTATAGACCATCATAAAATTAACTAAATAAAAAAAGTGAATTAGATTTACTATAAGACTTAGTTATAGCTATCTAGGAGTATAATAGCAAAATAGTAAAGTGGGGGAAAATAATTTATGTTAGTTAACAAAAATAAAACTAGGGCGAGTAAGAAAAAAATAGAGAAAGACCCCTATACATCAGAGGAGGACATACAATCATTTAGAAATTGGATTAGAAAAATAGAACAAACAACAAATAGTGTAAGTTCCCGTCTTTCTGCTGTAGAAAAAAGAATTTCTAGAAAAACAGACGATTCGGATAAAAAAATATTATATGATACATTGGAAGAACCTATTGGTAGGATTTTTACTGTTTTGAAAGAAGGAAAAAACAAAAAAACCATTGAAGAGGCATCACAGATACTAGATAACGAGTTCTCAATTATGCAAGAAGAGATAACATCACTACAAGACGATGTCGGTGTGTTAAAAGGAAAAATCGATGAACTTGAACCAATTTTGAATAAAATCAATGAAAACATCAAGAGCAAACAAATTTATACTTCGAAAATTTTGGAAGATATAAATCTTAGACTGGGAAAAATTGAGCGGAGAGAACCGCCTTTTATGAAACTTGGTAATATGGAGATACCCATAGAGATTACTGGTTTTATTGGGGGCATCCTTGCGTTTATAATAGCGATAATAGTTGCCCTGGGACATAAAGAATTAGTTATCTCCCCGTTATTTCTATCACTTATAGGCGTTGTGTTGATAGCATCTACTTTGCTTAAAACATTTAATATCGGAACAGCAACTTCTAAAACTTTTAGAAAAGCCAGCAAGATTAAGGATAGTTCCTAAAAGTTATTGTTTCACAATCTTTATCATATTCTGCTGTGAAAAAGTCTCACGACATGCTGATTTAACAGATACATCAAGATAATCTTCGTTTACACCGTTTTCTAATGTAACTGTTATATGAATAACGGTTTTACCGTTCTCGTCTGTAACACCAGATCCTATACCGCCTGCGCCCTTGATTACCACATTTGCATTAAAAATTGGATAACCATTTGTTTCGTTAGCAAATACAATGATATCAAAATCAACTGGGTCACTCCCGGATATGATATTTACCATCGGTTTTATTGAAACAATCATCTTATTCGGAAATAAACACGGGTTCATGATATAGGATAATATCGCAATTAATGCAACTGCCCCAATTACAAGAGAGACTGTGAGCCTCATTGGTAAACCAAGAACCGCTTTTTCATTTTTGATAAAAAATCTGAAATTATTTCGGCAGATGAAAATCGAATGCTTCATAACAAAATCATCTATTGATAGATACTTATTTAAATATTTACATATTTTTATAATGATTATAATATGTAAAATATGAAAAATTTGAACATAGATGATAAGAAAGCAGTAATGGGTTTGCCCATCTACATAATGGTAGCTATTATCGTAGCAGCTGCCATCATCGCAATTCTATTAATAGGTATATACAACGTTTCTTTGGATTCACAATTTTATAAAACACAGCAAGAGATAAACAAAATTATTTCCGAAGCAGAAAACATGTTCGAATATGCAGACGAGGGAACGATGATAACAATTCATAGTGAATTCCCATCGTCTATGAAATTTGCTGTGTTTGGTGGTTTACCAAAAAACAAAATGAATGAATTAAATGATCTCACATTGGACGATAATACAAGTAACAACTATTTTTTTGTGATGAACAACGGAAAAATATTGGTCTCTCATTCAAACGCAAGATTTTCAAACAAAAATACTGACCAGATATCTGTTTTCTACCCAGGAGTATATGATTTAAAACTCGAGTTAGTAAAAGAATTTGATGGAAAAACATATGTCAAAATTTACCAATGATGAACAAGGCATAATGGGCCTAACGCTCTCGCAGATTGGTTTAATAATTGCGACTGGTATAATTCTAGCAGCAGTTTTTTCGCTGATATTTCTCAACGATTGGCAAAGAAACGCCGAATTGAAAAATATCGCCAATGGTTTTTCTACGTTAGTGGAAAGAGCGGAAATTAAATTTTTTGAGGAAACAATAGTTTTTAATTTTCCTGACAAAGACTACAATTATAATGTCAGCATATCATCTGAATATATTGTTGTATCATCTAAAGGAAAAATTGGTAATGATATCTCTTTTAAGGAACTTTTTTTGATTAAACCATGGCCTCAAAAAAAAGATTCACCATGGTTTGGCAGAGTTGGTTTGCATAATTATTTGAAAGAAAATTTTGGAAATTCTGGTAACGTTTCTGATCCGATAAAAAAATTTAATATCGATGACGTTAAAAATTATTTTAAAAATGAGATGGAGAATGTGAACAAATCTTTTGCATTGTCACCAGTGCATATTCTAACAAATAAATCTGTGTACATAGACAATGTTTTTGTTTATTATGATAACAACGATAACAGTTATTGGGATGATAATGATGAAAAACAAATTTTCATTTTTGTTTATCAAAATTAACTTTCAAAAATGAGAACTAACAAAAAAATTAATTTTGTTTTTTAAAATGAAAATTTTATGCATTTCATTCACAAAATTTTAATACATCTTTATTGATATCATTAATGCTGTGAGTTGGTAAAAAAAAGTATGATGATGTTTGAGGAGATTGGGAGTTGATGGGAAGTTGATGAACTTCCAGAAGGACGAAGAGGGGCCACCATTTTTTAATTTTGAGAGTGTTGGAAACACTTTGTTTACACGGGCGAGAAACATTGAAAATGTTATTGGTTTTAATAGAATTCATATAAAGTTTGAGGGAGTAAATCCAACTGGTACTCAAAAAGACAGAATTTCTATTTATCATATTAACAAAAGTTTGAAAGGCGAATATGATGGAGTTACAGTTGGTACTTGTGGTAACTACGGTGTCTCTCTCGCGCATTTCGCAAAATTAGCTGGTCTGAAAACTAAGATCTTAATCCCTGAAAAATATTTTATTACGCCAAAAAGAAAAATCGAACTTAATAGTCTCGGTGCTGAAATAATTACTGTAGATGGCAAATACGAGGATGCTGTGGAAGAAAGCAGAAAAGTCGCGAAGGAAGAAAACTTGTATGATGCAAATCCCGGTAATGAAAGTGAGGGCTGGCGTGGTTATATGCCAATAGCTTATGAGATTTTTAATCAGCTTGGTCGTGTGCCAACAGCTGTTTCTGTGCCAGTTGGAAATGGGACAACATTGCTTGGTATTTATCATGGTTTTAAGGATCTTCTTGATCATGGTTTAACAGACGGTATGCCTTATTTAGTTGGAGCGTCTACAAATGGTGGTAACCCGATTGTTAATAGTTTCAAAAACAGTGATTCAAAGGTTGTAGACTTGCGTCCGGATGAACTAAATGAGACTTCAGTGAATGAACCGCTAATTAGCTATCATTCTTACGATGGTGACGAGGCATTAAAGGCAATATACGACACAAATGGTTGGGCAGATTATGCTAGTGATTCTCGTATGCTGCAACTTCATACTTTATTGAAGGATTTTGAGGGGTTGAGTGTTCTTCCTGCATCTACTAGCGCAATTGAGGCTTTGATAAGATTCAAGGAACACAGAAAGCTAAGTAGCGATTATGTTTTAGTTCTCACTGGCAGGAAATTTAGATAATTTACAAGTATGTTTATGGGGGATCAATCTAGAGTTATGTTGAAGAATCAGGCTGTTGTATACGCTGATCGTCTTTATGGTTGTGCTGATGGTAAGACTGCGCATGGTCTTGTGAGATTTAGCAAGAGGTTCGATATTACTTGTGTTGTTGATTCTACTACACCTGAGGGCGATGCTGGAGAGATACTAGATGGCATAAAACGTGGTATACCTCTATTCAATGATCTTAATCAGGCATTTTCTTCCACTACTCCAAATACATTTATTGTTGGTGCTGTGTCCGAGGGTGGTGTACTGCCAAAGGGTTACGAAAAGGCAGTTGAATGGGCGCTTTTAAAAGGTCTAGATGTTGTTTCTGGTTTACATCAATTTATTTCCGATGACCCAGTTTTTTCAAAACTCGCGAAAAAAAATAATTGCACAATAACTGATGCACGTAAAATATTCCGAGATTACCGACGTTTCTATACAGGCGAAATAAAAGATGTTAAATCTTTTCGCATCGCTGTTCTAGGAACTGATTCTGCAATTGGTAAAAGAACCCTCGCCGTGTTAATTGCTGAGGAACTCAAAAAACGTGGATACAAAGCAGACATGATTTACACTGGTCAAACTGGGTGGTTACAAGGATGGCAGCATGGTGTTATTATCGATGCAATGATCAATGATTTTGTTTCTGGCGGGATAGAAGGATCGATACTTGATTCATGGCGTGATGACCGTCCTGATTTTATGATTATTGAGGGACAAGGAAGTTTAGTTCATCCGTTTTTCCCAGGTGGTTTTGAAATTTTGGCGGCTGGTAAAGTTGATGGTTTTTTACTTGTCGATGCACCGAAACGTTCTCATCTTGATGGTTTCCCGGGTTATCCGATGCCTGACCCAAAAAGATTGGTAAAAATAGCGGAGCTTATCACGGAAAAGTCATTACTTGGTGTTGGCATAAATCATGAGAACATGAATAAAACAGAGATACAGACTGCGAAAGAAAAACTCAACAAAGAATTTCATGTTCCTGTCGCTGACCCAATTTTTGATGGTATAGCTGATATCGTTGATGCTTTGGAGGAGAAACATGGCAAGTGAGATGGATAAATTCTTGTGTTTCTCTTCGATTCACATATCGGAGCCGAAAATCAATGCCAAATCTGTACGGGCAGATATCACGTTAAATAAAATCACTGATGAGGAAAACAAATTTTCTATACTGGTTCGTTATGATAATAATGTCGACGAAAAACATCTTCCTTTGTTGAGGATGGCTTTTTGTATGCCACTTCTTAATTATAGTCTTTTTTCAGAAAAACTTGTGTTGGATTTTCCATTAAGTGAATCTGATATAAGTCTACTAAATGATTTGAACGTTGTTTTTAGTGCGGATATTTTTGTTAATAAAATTTTGCGGCGCCGAGCCGATTTTATATTAAAAGAATTCATCCCAGATGAAAAAAAGATCAAACCTGAGGATGCAAAGCCCAGAGCAGAAATAGAACCAAAGAATGTTATAAATGATTTTCCTATCGTCGATAGCATTAATCCAAACAGTTGCGGGATACTATCTAGTGGTGGGAAAGAAAGTCTTTTGACATATGCTCTATTGAAAGAACTAGGGGTTGACGTGCATCCACTTTATGTTAATGAAAGCGGAGGGCATTGGAAAACCGCGATCCCTGCCTTCAACTATCACAGACGTACAAACCCAAACACATGTCGAGTGTGGGCTAATATTGATAGATTCTATAACTTTATGCTTGATAACTTAAAATTTATAAGAAAAGATCATAGATCAGTAAAAGCTGATACCTATCCAATCAGGCTATGCGTTTTCCCGTTTTACATATTTTTACTTTTACCGGTTTTTGTTGAACGTAGAATAGGTAATCTGCTTATGGGTAACGAATTTGATGATCTTCGACAACAGCCATCTTATCATGGTATAACACATTACTATGGAATATATGACCAGGAGCAAATGTTTGATACAAGGATGCATCAGTGGTATGAACAGAGAATTCCTGGGATGGAACAATGGTCTGCACTTAGAGGAATCTCAGGGCTCATAGAAGAAAGGATACTTATTAGACGTTATTCTGATTTAGCGAAATATCAGCGCTCATGTCATTCTTGTCACATAGAAGACGGGGAGATAATACCATGTGGTACTTGCTCCAAATGTCTGGGGGTCTTTTTGTTTTTACTTGCAAACAAGGCTGATCCAAGAATAATGGGTTACAAAGAAGAAGATATCAAAGCTTTTCCAAAGAGAGTCAACCCTTCAGATTTAAGACTCGATGACGATGAAAAAAATCAATCATTCTTTCTATTAAATGATAAAAAACTATCTCCAAATATAAAATATATAGACCATGTCGAAAAAATACACATACATCCTGAAATTTGTGATATAAGTCTTATACCAGCACAATTCAGAGAGGGTTTGATGAAAATAATTGAACAGTATGCCAATGGGTATTGTAAACTTCATTGCGAAAAATGGATAAACATAGATAAATCTGAGGTCGAATCTCAAGTTAATTCTTTGACCATTCGAAATACGTCTCTTGAACCGTCATGTTCAAAGATGTAATAATTTTTGATAGATTCTACTTTTTTGAAACCAGCTTTTTCATACAATTTGATTGCAGGCATGTTTTTTGTTGAAACTTCGAGCCGTGCATTTTTAATACCATGTTTTTTCATGTCTTTCTCAGCCGCTTCAACTAGTTTCATGCCAATTTTTTGTTTTTGAAAAGCAGGGTCAACATCGACTGTTTCTATACCTGCTACTTTTGTTCCTCTTCTATATAATATGATGATAAACCCACGAATAACATGATCATACGTTTCAACAAGACATGTGCTATTTGCTTTTGTTATGAGATATCGCAGTTGCTTTTTAGAATAACCTAGATGATTTTTGAAACATTTTTTTTCGATTTCAAAAATCCTTTCGATATCTAAATGGTAGGCTGGGCGGATATTTCCTCGACTGGGCATCATATGAGTATTTCAGAAACCTGTTGAAATAGTTTTACCTTCTAAAAAGTACTTTGAGCTGTAAACAGAAAAAAAGAGTAAGAAAGAAATTTGTTTTATCAATCTACTTTTGGTGGTAGCCATTTCTTTTGTCTTAGTATAAGGTACATCGCAACTGTCGCCATGATTGTTGATAATACAATCCAAAAGTAAGCCCACATTGGATCCATATGTTCACCTATACTAGCTATACCAAATACGGTTGCAACAGTATTTGGCACCATAACAGCGGTTGCAAGTATAGCAAGCCAGGTTGCCAAGAAAGAAAGGCGGTTGTTAAGCATCTGTAGTTGATTGTTATATATGGTTTGTAAAACTTCAAGACCTGATGCAAGAACCTCACTCATATGCTCACTTAATGCGATCTGCCTGTTTATGTCATCGCCGAGTATACCAATTCTTTGCAACAGTTTTGTGTTGTCAGAAATAGTCTCAGCATCGCCATAACGAAGCGAATTGATTACATCCCATGATGACCATAGAGTGTTTAGGTATGTTATAAGCGCGTGTTTCATTAGATAGATATCTTCGCCTATTTTGACTCGTGGTGCTTGTATATCTACCATGTATTTACCAAGTTCATCCCCCTCTTCTTCTATCTTTCTCAGTCCGTTAAAGTTCTTTTCATTATTCTCATCCAATATCCTTGTCAACAGAATTGTTAGTTTGTCGTTCCATGGGAGATCTTGTCGCATTTTCTTCATGAAAATATCAGCGTATCTGTAAATTTTCTGCAGTCTGACAATTTCTTTTGGATGTATGGTAACAATAAGGTTTTTTCTAACAAGTATAAGAAGTGGATAGATTTTTACATCGAATTTGTCGACGCGTGCAGCAGGAACCATGATTCCTAGCTCGGTTTCGAGATCTTCATAAGCAGAATCTGGGTTTGAGAGTACACTTGCAATAAGTTGAAGGCTAAACTTCAAATGAGTAGCTAAGAAGTAACTATCCTCATTTATGTTTTCCACGGTGAAATCCATCCATTCAAGTGCATCTTCTTTAAGTAGTTTAACTATCTCGGAGGGATCATCACTTTCAACCTTAGTTGTAACGCCGTCTTTCGATAGTGAAACATAAAAGATGTTTTTCTGTGTTTTTTCAGCCTCTCCCATACTACTCACCTACAAACTTTTTTGATATTTACCAGAAATAGTTATTGTACATATAAAGTTAAAGGGTTTATAATGGTTATACAAAAATTCTATTTTTGTAATATTGATACGAAAAACAGGTCGCCGCCTGGTACGTTGGTGAAAGCCCCGTATTTATTTTTTATTAGAAGTTTTGAATACGGACTGTTTTTTAATCCGATAATTTTAAATTGGTTTTGTTTTGAAAAATTTTCTACTACCTCTTTTGTTTCCTCTGGTGTTATAGTGCAGACTGAATATAAAATGACACCATCATCATTTACCATATGTGCAGCATCTTCTAGTATATCAAGTTGAATCTGTGGAAAATCACCTGCTCCTTCCACGTATTTTGCCTCAGGGTTTCTACGTGCCGCACCGATACCTGTGCACGGAGCGTCAACAAGTATCACATCAAACTTTTTTTTAGGTGGTTTATCTTCAACTACAAGGTTTGCATTGTATTCTATACATCTCTGTTTTATCGCATCTCTTTTCTTCGGGTTTATATCATATGCATATAATGTTTTATTGTTTCTTGTTATTGATGCGATTGAGAGTGATTTACCGCCATTACCGGCGCAAAAATCTAGGATGCTATCACCCAAGTTTACTGCTAGATATGAAATGAGTTGACTGCTTTCATCCTGTACATGAGCATATCTGTTTTTTATCGCTGATGAGTATCTACCATTTGATGTCGTTAAAACTGCTGTCTCCAATTTTGATTGTGTTGCATGTAGTTTTTCTTCACTAAGTATCTTTATGATCTCTGTAGTATTACTCTTGTTAAGGTTTGCGCATAGGGTTGTTGGTGGTCTCTCGTTTAGATATTTTGCCAAAGACTCACGTTTTTTTAGAATTTTTGCTAAGTATCCAGAGCACGAATATCTGTAATCAAAAGGAAGAGATTTTGCTCCTACGTGGGCTTTTACAATAGCGAGCTGTACATAGGTTTCCGGGAGTTTCTTGATTCCTCTTTCTTTTATGATGTGATCATATAGTTTTTTCCATCTTACCACATCGTGAACAATTTCAGCGACGCTATCCCTTTGTTCCAATGTCAGGTTGGATGATGGTAGTATATCTCTCAGGCATCTGCTCATATTACCTTTTTCTAGATATTTCGCTACTATCTTTGCTGCAACTTTCTCAATCATTGTAGGTTACACCTATAGTGTATCAGGGTAATAAGTTTTTTTAAGATTTATAAGGACATTACATTAAGTATATAACCCGGTTTTTTATTCTCATCTCTCGATGGAACCATCTAAAAATGAAAACAAAGCTAGTATCGAGAGTATAGGCAAACAAGCGGTTCAAGATGAAAAAAAGCTTGCCGAGCTGCTCGATGGTGTTCTCTCTAAACAGGAGGACATTAGATATAACAGTTTTAAGACTCTGCTTTTCATCTGTGAGGAAAAACCAGGGGTTTTATATCCTAAGTGGGAATTTTTCTCAGGTTTGCTTGAAAGCGATAACGCTTATCATAAACAAATTGGTATGTACCTTATAGCTAGTCTCACAAATGTTGATTCACAAAACAAGTTTGAGAAGATATCTGATAAATATTTTGATTTATTAAACAGCTCTAGCGTTATGAATGCTGGTCATGCTGCGTTAAACGCTGGTAAGATAGCTAAAGCGAAACCGCATCTGCGCGGTAGGATAACTGATCTGCTTTTGAACATGGATAAAACTTATCCTGTTAAAGATCGGGTGGATCTTATTATTGGATATGCTATAGATGCTTTTGACGTATATTTTGAGGAAGCAGAGGATAAAGATAGGATAGTTGAGTTTGTAATGAGACAGATTGACAGTTCAAGTTCCACTACTAAGAAGAAGGCAAAACAGTTTTTGAAAAAATGGGAATCTCGTCTGAGATAATTATTTTTAGTATTAGGGCCCGAACCGGGATTTGAACCCGGCACAGAGGATCCACAGTCCCATATGTTACCAGACTACACTATTCGGGCCATAATAGGTTTAGATGCATGGCAATATTAAAAGAAATATTTAAAGCATGTGTATCATACATGACAAAATAAAATAATCAACAAAGAATTGCTGCGACAAGAAGCAGGGGTAGCCAAGCTTGGCCAACGGCGCAAGATTCAGAGTCTTGTCCTGCAGAGGTCCAAGGGTTCAAATCCCTTCCCCTGCACTAAATTAAAAATTGATGTCGTTTTCTCTGAAAATGTTATTTTGATGATTTTATTAAAAAGAATAAACTCAAAATAAAAATTCCTAAACCACATAAGCCTACTATCCAAACCCCAAAGAAAAACCATAACATGAAAATTATCCCAAGGAACATAAGAAAAATAGCAAGGTCTTTACTTTTCCATTTGAATAGAAAACCAATCAGGGGAGTAACCATAATAATCAAATGGAAGTAATTATTAACTGTTTATAAATTTATTTTTACCGGTAATCATGTGTTCAAATCACTTCTCCTGCATAAATTTTTTTTTAAAAAAAAATTGAAAAGCAGAAGTTTATAAATTAAAGTTTGTTTTGAAATTGCAGGAAATGAGGATAAAATATGAATAAAAAATTTGTAATACAATTCGTAGTAGGAATTATAGTAGCACTAACTGGAGCATACATTATGTTTCATGGTAGTATTTTTGCGGAGAATAATTCAGGCATTGCAACTGTTATAGGTATTATCGGAATAGGTATTATCGCTTCATCTCACATATGGTCTATAAAAAAATAGTTATGAAGTCCAACAGGAGTAAAGGTTATTTTTTACCGGTAATCTTGGGTTCAAATCCCTTCCTCTACATTTTTTACATTTCAATTAGACCAAATGCCATGACCCCTCCGCCTTAGACTCTCAGCGAGTTTTGTCTCAATACTCTCTGCTTCTTTACGAGTTCCTATCGGATTTAAGCTCTCATAAAATTTTGGACAAAGACCCAAACCAAATTCCTTAACAAAACGATTGCCCTTATACCCTTTTTTATGTTGCCAGAAACGAGTTTCAGGAGGACAACAACTCTGACCGACATAAAAACAAGGAAGTCTAGTATTAACATCCGGATTGTGACGCCTAAACTTACGAGACCTCAATACTGCATCGTCAAGCCGGATAACATAAACATAATAATTCATGAAACAAAACACTGTAATTCCTAAAAATAATTTATAATTTACTAAAAGAAAGAAGAATAAAAAAAAGAAAATATTTTGATTTAGGCTTAGACTAGTATATCTAGTGCACCTAATATGCCTAATAGTAGGACTATAATTCCAATAAATCCTTGGAATCCACCTAACCATTTAGCTACTTTTTCTAAATGTTTTCCTACTGCTGGTATAGCTGGCAATATTCCTACTATCATGATTAAACCTGCAAATATTGCAAAAATACCTTGCAGATTAACCAATAATCCAGCCCATATAACATAGATTATTATTACTATACCGATTATTGTGTCAAAACCGCCTAACCATTTTGCAAATTTTTGCAAGCTTGGAACTGCGTCTAAAAAGCTCACACAGAGTATCAGTCCAGCTACTATATTTAGTATTTCTATAAGTTCTATGTTCATATTTTCCTTTACCTCCACCTATTATATAATTGATGTATGAAAATAAGTATTTATTTTTATATGTTTCTGTTCGATAAACATAAGTCGCTGATTTTCTCCATATATAAACTGGTTATCGCAATGGCTTTATACAGAGTTCCTATTAATATCATCTGAAGGAAATGCTCTATAACTTACTTCTAGTACTAGGCATAGTAGCTGTTCTTGGTGAAACAACTCTAATAATCTTATGGGTTTATGCGTTATTAAAACATAGAAAACAAATACTAGATTACGCACCAAAAACATGTGTGATTGTCCCATGCAAAGGAGCCAGCAAAGATCTAAGAGAAAACCTCGAAGCCATCTGTGATCAAGACTACCCAGATTTCAAGGTTATTTTTGTAATAGATTCAGACGAAGACGCAGCATACCCTATATTAAAAGAAATAGTTAGAGCCAGATCAAACACAGGAATTGAATTCTCTGATATAATACAAAGTTGCAGCGGCAAAATATCTGCTCTGATAAAAGGTGTAGAAAAAGCAGGTGATGCAGAGGCTTATGTTTTTGCTGATTCAGATATTAAACCACACAAAGAATGGTTGCGATATTTAGTGGATAAATTAAAAGAAGAGGGCATAGGTGCTACGACAGGTTTCAGATGGTATTTCCCACATAACAAAACTTCTTCTTTGATATCAGCATGGAACATGGCATCAATCGTTGGATTATTCTATACATTATCTAACTATACCTGGGGCGGGTCAACAGCTATAAAGAAAAAGGTATTCGACTCGTTGGATGTTAAAAGCAAATGGAGAAACGCTCTCTCAGATGACTTAACCCTTACAGAGGTCTTGAGGAAAAAAAAGTACAAAATAGGATTTGTTCCGCAATGCATCGTGGAAAGCCCTGCAGAAGAAAACATAAAAAAATTTATTAGATGGGGCAGTAGACAACTAACTTGGATGCGCTGGTACTACCCGTCGTTATGGATTCTTTCTATCATCGGATTCATAGGAGCGAATGTATTAACCTATGGTGGATTCATACTACCTTTCATAGGATTCACTTTGCCAGGTTTACTGTTTATTTCAATGATTCCTCTCGAGATGATTTTTGGCTATGTTGGATTTACTACAGTGAAAAAAATGATGGGCTATCCAAAGTATAGGCCCGGCTCTGCTTTTTATTATACTTTGATGATGCCTGCTGTGTTTTTTCTTCTAGCATATAACATGTTTATGTCTACGTTCACACGTGAAATAGAGTGGTGCGGAAGAACATACAGAAAATCTGATACCATCAAGAAATGAAACATGTTTTTCTAAAACTTGTTAATATGTACGATATCGTCTAAACGTTTTTTGGGGACGTGTAAAACGCCTTTTTCATCTCTCCAATATTTAACAGACTCTTTGAAGTCTTCTACAACAGGATACTCTGCTTTGTACCCAAGCGCTATAACGGAATCCACATAGAGTTCATCGGGTATTTTTAGTATTTCCTGAATCTTTTTTTTATCGATATTACAAAGTATGCAAGTTCCCAAGCCGTCTCCCTCAGCAGTTAACACAATATTCTCAGAAGCAAAGCCAACATCTCTCTGATAATATTTGTTTCTTATATCCTTAACAAGGATGATGATGTAAGCAACTGGCCGCTCCTCTAAACTTGGCGTCCATTTAGGAGTGATATATCCTGCCCAACCAATCGTCTCAAATACCCTTGAGCATAACTCTTTATCTGTGACAATAAAATATTCCAGTGTTTGAAGATTCGCTGCAGATGGAGCAATCCTAGCAGAATTAACAAATTTTTTAAGCAAAACAAGAGAAACAGGTTTTTGTTGAAAACGTCTAATAGTCCTACGTGAAACTATAGAATCATAAACATCCATTGTATCATCTCAAAACCAATAACTAACATTCACAATAAATAAATTTTCTGAAAAAACAAAATTAAAAAAAGTATTATGCCTTAACCATGTTAAAAAACAGGGGTTTTAAATGGCTAAAAAAATGAAGGCTTTTGTCAGAACAGCAACAAAATCAACAGAAAAAAACCTCATAGAAAACGCAAAAAAACTAAGAGAAAATCCACATCTGCTTATACCAGAGTGCAAAGATGATCATTCAAAGAAATATTTTGGGAAAATAAAAAAAACTTTGGATAAAATTCACAGGTTTAGAGATGACGCTAAAAAACTAGAGAAACTATCAAAAAAAAGAGGCTTAGACGGGGCATTAGCCGGGACCCTGCTTCTCTCACATTCAGAAAAGGCACCATACCTTGCAGTTGCCCAATTTATCACTGGCGATGTAACCTATGCTCAGAGGGGAAAAGCTGATAGAGAAAAACTTGTCGCAGTGCAACATTTTGATAATCCGGTGTTGAGATTATTAGGAATCAAAGGTATTGCAATCAAAAAACATCTTCATGTTTACTCATGGGACAAAGGGTTTGTTTCTACTGGTTTAAAACCAAACCCGCCAGAGGAATTCCTAGATTTTATAGAATATAAGATAGGCTTATCTAATCAAAAAGGCGTTATTGCCTGTGAACATATAAATCCTGAAAATGTAAAAAATAAAGAATTTATTAGAAAAAATTATCTCAGAATACATTGGAAGTCCGCAGACACATTATTTGCTATATGTGAAGATTGCGCCAAATCATCAGATAACACAATGTTCAGGATAACAAAATATCTCTTAGAGCCAAATATCTCAGATGATTTTCAGATAGAGGTTATTGGTCAAGTTGTAAAACAGACCTGCTCAGATGCCCAGCAAAAAACTTTATACCTGGATGAATACCTCTCTGGTAAAATAAATGATAGCGAGTTTATCAACAAGAACATTGAGCAACGCGACAAAGCTATAAAAACATCTGGAGAAAAAATACTGGTTTTAGATGGAGCTTCATATGGTAGAGAAGTAAAAGGCTTCATCGAGGCGTTGAAGCCAAACAAGTATGAAAAAATAGGTTTAGAATTTATCCTGGAAAGAGTTGATGAGCCTGTTGTAATGAACAATGCAACACCAAACAAGGTGTTGGAATGTTTTTGGAAAAAATATGGACTAGATACCATTCTCACAATGATAAATGATGAAAATATAGCTAGAGACATTTTTTCTCTAAATGATACGCCATCGAACACTTTGGAAATGGCTTTTAACTATAAGGAGCGACAAGAGATTCTGTCTCGTCTTCCCAGATACGAATTTTTACCGCCTCTAGCTAAATTCGCTGATCATATAGCAAGGACCTACAAGTCTTTTGGCGAAGAAAAAGCGCTTGGTGAATTAAAGAAAAGACCAGACGACCCAAAGGGCAGATCATTGGCATATGCGTTTTTGTTGTTTTTTCAAAAAGAAAAAGATAAGAAATGGCAGTATTCACATATGGAAATAGAATACGGTGAATTCTTAAAGAAATATGTTAAAAAATTACTAGAATCTAAACCAGAAGAGTATCATGATAGTTTAAGAGAGTTATTGGTTGCTAGTGGATCAACAGAGAGTATAGAACCAGAGACCAAAAGGTGACTGTTAATTTTGGGAAAAAAATGTATTAAAATTTGTGGTGTGAGTGGATATATCCCATATTTTAATTGAAAGTATATTCCATGGGTTGTTGTCGACGAAACCTAAGACCTTACCGTATATCTGAGTTTCGTAAATAGGTATTTCACCTATGTTTTCATCTGTAATATCATATCTTTTGATAGTTCCAATACAGTTTATTTGGTGGACTTTATCGCAAGCTGTTTTTCCTTTATCATTACAATATAATATAGTGTCGCCGTTTTCTATCGAAAAGTTAGGATGAGATGTTTTCTGGAGCAAGATATATTTTTCTTGTCCTGTATCTGTGTACGTAGAGTAGATGTCTGTCACTAAGAAGTCGTACACCTTGGGATTTTTGAATGAGTCTAGAAATGCATCGATACCTATCATTTGTATTATTGTTATGAAAGGTAGGTTTAATAGAAGAAAAAAAACAATGAGTTTTACCAGTGTTTTTGTTATCTTTCTCATAGTTTTCTACAAACCTCTTCCGCGATATAATGTATCTTGTTAACTTTTGTCACGATTACTATTTAAAGATTCTTCGACAAAATATCAAAATGGAAAAACGATGTTCCTCCTGTAATAATAATTATAAAAAACCAAAACTTTATACATAAACAATATATTATAGAAATTAATATTAGATGTGAAATAGAGATGGGATGGAATCTCTACTACAAAATTTAGAGCTAAATATATTTAGAATAATATTACCAAAAAGATGGGATAAAATATCGTGGTGAGAAAAAATGAAAACAATATTGGTTGTTGATGATGAACCAGATGTTAGAGATAGTGTAAAAATTATACTGGAAAAAAAAGGATATAGGGTAATCACAGCAATAGATGGAGAGGACTGCCTCAACGTCCTCCGTGAAGAAAAACCTGACCTGATATTACTAGACATAATGATGCCGGGAATGCCTGTCATAAACGTTATAAAAGAAATTAAAAACATAAAAATCGCTTTTCTAAGTGTCGTAAGAACCTCTGAAGCAGAAAGACAGAATCTACTCAACCAAGAAAACATCGTAGATTTTATTCAAAAACCATTTGATGTTGAGGATCTAATAAAAAGAGTTGAGGGGATCATATATGAGCACAGATCTTGATATAAAAGAGGAAGGAAGTAACCCAAACACATTACTATTAGTACCAGGTATAAGGTACGATAACATAGTAGTAAATGTTGTTAAACAACTTAACAATAAAAAAACATGTTACATAACCTTGAACAAGACTTATGATGCGTTAATAGAGCTTTTAAAAACAAAAAATGCAGACATAGAAAAATTTGTTTTTATGGATGGGATAACAAAAAACGTTAGAAACATTTCAAATATGGATAACTGTTTTTTTATAGACCCTCCAAGCAATTTGACAGACCTATCAAGAAATATCTATGAGCTACTCAAAAACGGATTTGATTATATAATATTCGACTCGTTGAGTAACCTATTCGCATATCAGAAAGAGAATGCTATAGAATATTTTGTTCAAAATCTTATCAACATACTTGAGGAGAGTAACTGCAAAGGAATATTTTTTGCTTTAAAAGACCGCAAGCCATACCTTCCAAGCCCCTTAATAAAATTGGATAAATTTAGTCTATCGCAGGATGAGAAAAGATCTTTACTTGAAGGCTCATACATGTTCACAAGCAGGATGACAGAAGGAATGACAATATTCGATGTCGACGAGGCGGGAAACATTGAGGTGTATGATGGATACAGATGAAGAAAAATCAAAGATTAAAAAAAAATTATTCTTTAGTATAAACCGAAAACTTACGTTACTTTTTGTAATAGTCGCATTGGTAGCACCAACGTTAGGCATTTATTTTTTCTATACGATCTCAACCTCAGCTATATCTGAACTTCAACCTGAACAAATTACCATGATGAGAATCACCGCAATTGTAATAATAACACTTATCGCCATTGACGCAGGAGTAATAGGCTTTCTAGTATCACGATCTATATCGAAACCAATTAAAGAATTATATAAAGCCACAAAAGAAGTAGAAAAAGGAAACTTCAACGTCAGAACAGATATAAAAACAAACGATGAGATACAAGAATTAAGCTATGCTTTTAATAACACAACAGCAGCATTGGGAAAAATGGAGGAGGAAAGAAGGAATATAGAAAGCGCAAAAACAGAATTCCTGAGCATAACCTCCCATGAGCTAAGAAGCCCGATGACTCCAATGAAAGCACAACTGCAAATGCTGTGGAACGATTATTTTGGTAAACTTACACAGGAACAGAAAGAAAGCCTATTGATAGTCATTAGAAATGCTGATAGACTCGACAAGATAATAGCAGATTTTCTTGAGATATCGCGGATAGAAGCAGCTAGACTTAAATTTGTTTTCAAGGAGACAAATCTAAAAGAAATTGTTATGGAAACAGTTGAATTAATGAAAGGTTTCGCCAAAGAAAAAAACATTGAACTAACTACTAAAATTGAGCAACTGCCAATAATAGAGGTTGACCCTGACCGAGTCAGTCAAGTCTTAAGAAATCTCATAAATAACGCAATAAAATTCTCACACGATAACAGTGAGGTAGAAATAGGAGCTGAAGCAAAAGATGATTTCGTCTTGTTTTATATTAAAGATCAGGGATGCGGTCTGTCATCTGAAAACCAGATTAAAGTTTTCGAGCCTTTCTATCAAGTTGAAAAGACATCCTGCAGAAAATACGGTGGAACAGGACTAGGCCTAACTATCTGCAGAGGAATTGTTGAATCACAAAAGGGAAAGATATGGGTTGAAAGTAAGCCAGGCGAAGGATGTACTTTTTATTTTACCATACCACATAAACCAGTTCGGGAAACAGAGCCGATAAAGGATTTATTCTCACCAAGAAACTTAACACAAAATAAATTAAAAGAAAACTCTGAATTAAGCAGGGAAGCTGCGTGCATAAAAGAAAATAAATGGACTGAAAATGAGTTTGATTCTATATTTTTATCAGATGAAAATGCAAATATCGTGGATTGCAATGAAAAACTTCTTAAGAGACTTGGTTACACCAGAGATGAGATGCTTTCTTTAAACATGTCTGATTTTGATGCCCTTGAATCAAAAAATGACATTATAAACCGAATAAATCAGGCAAAGAAAAACGGCAGCATAAATTTTAAAACCATACAAAAAAAGAAGGATGGATCTGCTGTTCTTGTTCATGAGACAATGCAATATATCAAGGAAAAAAACATCTTTAAATGCATAGTTAAAGAAGACTAGACAACATCTCCCCAATAAATAGTTGTTTTTACATATATAAATAGCAGTTTTTTTATACCATCAAATATTTATTCTGATTACATATGACGGGGTAGGTGTGATAGATTATGATAAAGGCATCTAAACGTTCGCATAGCGTCTCTTATGCTATTAGAGATGTTTTATTACCAGCAAATGAGCTTGAAAAAAAAGGCATAGATGTCTTGAAGCTTAATATTGGAGATCCTAACGCCTATGATTTTGATACACCGCAGCATATAAAAGATGCCTTGTACCAAGCAGCAAAAGATGGATTCAATGGTTATGCGCCGTCAGAGGGATACAAAGAGTTACGCCAAGCTATTGTTGATAGAGAAAAAGAACGTAACAATGTTGACTATCGCCTTGATGATGTATGTGTAACTACTGGTGTTACAGAGGCTTTGCAGATTCTTCTTAACGCCTCTCTTGACCCAAATGATGAGCTATTGATACCTGGCCCAACCTACCCGCAATACACACTTATAACACGTGTAAACGATGCATTACCAATACCTTATCGTTGTATAGAAGAAGAAGGATGGCAACCAGATGTAGACCAAATTAGAAAAAAGATATCTAACCGTGCAAAAGGCATCATTATAATAAATCCAAACAACCCAACCGGCGCATTATATTCACGAAAAGTCATCAAAGAAATAATCGATATCGCAGGGGAATTCCAAGTACCAATCATATCAGATGAAATCTATGATGATTTAACTTTCGATGGACAGCAATGTGGAACAGCCTCACTAGCAAAGGATGTACCAGTGATAACCTTCAACGGTTTTTCAAAGGTCTATCTCATGCCAGGATGGCGCATAGGTTACGTACTCTTCCATCATTCAGGTGAACTCAACGAAGTACAAGATGCTTTTATGCGTATAGCCCGATCAAGACTTTGTGCTAGCTCCGTGTGTCAAAAAGCATGCGTACAAGCACTAAAAGGACCACAAGATCACATAAAAGAAACTAACAAAAAATTAAGGGAAAGACGTGACTTCTCATATAAAAGACTAAATGAAATCAAAGGAATCTCAACCGCGAAACCAGATGGTGCATTCTATATATTCCCAAAAATAGAGGCCATGGAAAAAGGACTCTGGAGAGACGACAAAGAATTCGTATTAGACCTATTACAAGAGGCACATGTTTTAGTTGTAAACGGATCAGGTTTCTGTACCGTATATGGAAAAGGACATTTCAGAGCAGTTATTCTACCACCGCTAGAAACATTGGAGAAAGCATTCGACAAACTAGAATCTTTCATGAAAAAAAGACTAAAATAAAAAATGATATTTTTATGAAGAATAAATTTTTTTCATCATCATCAACAGTACACAACAGCTCATACCAAACGCGTTAGCAACTATAATCGGTAAAGCGTTAGAAAAAACACCGTAAATAAGCCAAAGAAACATACCAATAGATAATATCGTGGGCATATAATAAGAGACGTCATCAAGTTTTTTTGTTCTATACGCTCTGATCAACTGTGGTATAAAACCAATTGAGGTTACAGCTCCTGCAACTAATCCAAGGATATTTAATAGAGTAGAATCCATATTGATATTACCCCATATAAAAAATAATATTAAATCTTTCTAAAATACAAGAATAAGTTTTTGTATAGAAACAAGTATGCATATTCTGCTTGGGCCCGTGGGGTAGCTTGGTATCCTTCCAGCTTGGGGTGCTGGTGACTTGAGTTCAAATCTCAACGGGCCCATTATTATTAATGTTTTATAAAAAAAAATTATTTATATAAGGTGATAGCGAGCGAAATTTTTATTAATTAACATATGTTAAATTTTATCATGACAATGATAGTTCATATCTAGCACAAAATTTATAAATTAACATGCGTTAAATAATTCTAAGAGGGAGGTATGTATGATATGAAAAAATTCGTAAGAGAGAAAACCATTTTTAGTAAGAAGCTGACGAAAACAACGACACTCACTCTTGCGATACTTATTGCTACTATTATGATTTTTAGTAGCTTTGTATCAGCAGCAGGAGTAAATGTTTCACCTAACCAAACGTTTGTAAAAAAAGTGCAACCAACTAACCCTGCACAAGAAAGTAAGTCACCAATAAATACGATAGCAATAGAAAATAAAGGAAATAGTAATCCAGGACCCTATGACACTGCCCCGATGGGCGTTCCAATTTTAACAGAGGGTTTTGAAGGATCTTGGTTACCCGCTGGTTGGAGTGTAATCCAAACAAATCCTGGCCCAGGTAGTGGCTCGATTCCTCCTTATTGGGATCAGACTAGTTATGATTACCATTCGGGTTCGTATGCCGCAGGCGTATGGTGGGATTATAATCATCAGGATGAATGGTTGATTTCACCCGAGGTAACTTTAACCGGATCAACAACTGGAAACTATTATGTTACGTTCTGGACCTATGGTTGGGAAGGATCAATATATGATGATCATTATTATGTGAAAGTCTCAACCGATAATGGAACAACTTGGACTGCACTATTCGACTTAAGTGACCTCACAGGAAATGACTGGAATGACTGGGAGTATCCATATACAGTTAATCTTAATGCATATGCTGGTCAAGATGTTAAACTAGCATGGCATGCAATTGATTGTAACGACCCAGGTAATCCAAACTATCCTGGACTGTGGTACATCTGGATTATCGATGATATTGAAATTGGTTACTACGATGTGCCAGATGATGATGTCGGAGTAACAAGTATAGATGCACCAGTAAGTGGTACTGCAACAGGCCCAATAACACCAAAAGCAACTGTTGAGAATTTTGGTGCTTTGGATAAAACAAATGTACCTGTTGACATGGAAATAACTGCTTATGGTACGCCATCAACAATTTTATCAGATGGATTTGAGAGCTATACTCCCGGTGCTTATATATTACCAGCTGGTTGGACAATTGATACGACAAATCCAACTGGAACATGGTTCATGTATGCTTCAACTTCAACATATTCTGCATCTACTTATCCAAGGGTACAGGAATCAGGTAGTGACGGTAATGCACAGGATGAGAGTTTGATAAGTCCAACTATCGACTGTTCAGGATTAGTTAATGTCCGTGTACAGTTTACAAAGTCCTTCTATGCGTATTCTCCAGATTATGCTTCCTTTACTTTATATGGTAGCAGAGATAATGGTGCAACCTGGCCATACACAATAGTACAATACACAGCGACATCAACTTCTGCAGAGAACATTGACATTACTTCATGGGCAGCCGGATATTCACAAGTAAAATTCAAATTCCGTTTCGAAAGCCCTGCGGATACAACCTTGAGTTCATATATGTACTTTGATAACTTCTGGGTCGGAGATAATGTGTTATGGGGTCCTCTAGGGGATAATCCACCAATTGGCTGGACGATTTCCAATAATCCAACAAATCCAACAACATGGAATAATAACTACTGGCACAGGTATACAACCCTTTACACATCTTATGATAGTATGTATTACCCTGCAAGAGTTTACTATACCAGCCCATATCAAGATGTTGATGTCTCACTCATTACACCGACTATAGACTGCAGTGGCCTTACAACCGCATACCTATACTTGAATGGATATTTCTACTACTATGCAACCAACCCTGGCCGAGGATATATCGAAGTTAGTACCGATGGTGGTACGACATGGGTAGATACCGGGGTAATTACAAATACTGCATCACAATATTTCTATGAATACCCCGGCTATAACAATATCGACATAACCACTTGGGCAGCTGGAGAATCAAATGTAAAGGTCAGATTCAGATACGAACATACTGCAGCAGAAGCAGGACGATACTGGTACCTCAGTAACGTTCGAGTTGGTGATGGCTCAGGAAGTTACATATTCTATGATTCATTCCAGGGGCCACAAGCCTATAGTACAAACTTTAAGGTCTGGTCTCCTGACGATTGGGACATATGGAGCCAAGAAGTAGTAATGGGCACAGATCCAGATAATGCCTGGTATAACCTTGAAAGTGGCACAAGTCCAACTTGTACACCTCATGGTGGTTCAAGAATGGCTCAATACAAAGCCTACAGTATATCTTCTGGAAACTCGGCGCGTTTGTTTACTGCAAGCTCCTATGATGTTTCATCTGCTTCAACATTAAAGATGAAGTTCTGGATGTATCATGACACTGGTTACTCATCTTCTGATGACAGAGTCCAAGTCCAAGTATCTACAGATGGAAGTACTTGGGTTAATGTTGGAGATCCAATTTCGCGTTATGGTACTGAGAACATTTGGCAGGAGCATATTGTAGACTTATCAGGATATGCTGATGAAACAACATTGCGAATTGGATTCCTTGGAATCAGTGAGTATGGTAACAATATTTACATCGATGATTTCGAGCTGTTTGATCCTGGTTTGATACTTGAATATTCAGAGACGGTATACGTTGATGTAGCTGCTGGTGAAACCACTCAGGCAGTATTCCCTGCTTGGACACCGGATGCTTGGCAAACACAAGAAAATATCAGCTTCCTTTATGATGCATTTGCAACAACTGATCTTACAGGCGATCAAGACACAAGTAACGATTTTGCAGTAACAACTTTTACAATAAATTACCCATACTTCTATGATGTGCAACTTTTGAGCATAGACTCACCAGTTAGTGGACCTGGACAAACGCAAGATGTAGAAGCAAAGATAAAGAACATCGGACAATTCCCGGTTCGCAACTTCTTCGTCCCGCTCCAAATCGGAGGATTTGTACCAGTTGGTGATCCTGAAATAGTCACAAATGACTTCAATACTAATGATGGCGGATGGATACCAACAGCAACATGGGATCCAGTAGGTGATTGGGAATGGACATCTAATTATCAATACAGCCTATACACAGGAGCATATACGCCACCACCATCTGCGCATTCAGGCACTGGACTCTGGGCTACAAAACCATTCGATGACTATACAAATTCTGGTGGTTCAAGCTATCTAAGCAAGACCCTTACTTTTGCCGGTATATCAAACCCATACTTGAGCTTCTGGGAGTGGCATGATGTCTGGGGTACCTGGGATTATGTAACACTTACAGTAAATGGTGTTCAGAAGTTCTTTAACGATGACTCAACTCCTTCAACATCATGGCAATTTATCAACGTCAGCCTATCTGAATTCGCTGGACAATCAAACGTTGAAGTCGTGTTCGAACTTTATGCAACAACAGTCGTTGAGCGTGCTGGTTGGTACATAGATGATTTAACAACAGTAGATGTTGAAACAGCCTTTGTCACAGAATATGATGAAAGCGTAGGTGTTGCAGCTTGGTTATATCCAGGTGAAACACGACAGCTTATATATCCAGACTGGACTCCAGAAAACCTTGATCTCGGTGTTTCTGGTTCTATACAATATACTATCCAAGCAGATGCTCAATATACAGCTGATACAAACCCATCAAACAATCTACTAACAACTCAAATTACCTTGGACTACTCACATGATGTTTTAGTGAAATCCATCACACAGCCAAGCGAAGGACGTGACGTAACATGGTTGCACTACGACACCGAAGTTAACGTGAATGCTCTTGGGTTAACCGCTGGAGGTACCTGGGAGGGAGCAATAAGATTCACACCAACAGAACTTGCAGCATACGATGGTTTCGATATAACAAAAGCCAAATTCCATCACGGATGGGTTGGCGGAACGTCACAACCATCACACAGTGGTAACGTGAAAATCTACGATGCAGGAACCGCATCAACACCCGGCGCACTACTTTACACACAGCCATTTACTTGTCCAGCTGGAAACGCTTGGTTTACAATTGACCTCACAACTGGAACTACAATCGATGCAAGTAAGGATATCTGGGTCAGTATCGAAGTCACCCATGGTCCTAGTGAATATCCACTTGGTATGGATGCAAGTACTGCAACAGTTGGCAAAGGAGACTTCATATACTACAGCGGAGGTTGGAACGAACTCTACTTGCTAGGTTTCGACAACAACTGGAACATACAAGCAGGAGTTGAATCCGGCGGTCCTGGACCTGGCGCTATTGATATATTTATAGCACCTGGCACAGAATCAATTCAGTCAATTGTAAAGAACGCAGGAACCTTTGTAGAAAGTGGTCTTACCTGCTACGCTGATATCTACGAGTTTATAACAGACCCGTTGAACGGAACGCTAGTCTACGAAGACAATATCACTGGCATTACTCTTGACCCACTCGGTGATGAACAAACAGTCGATTTCGACAGCTACAACTTTGAGGACGAAGGTATTTACAGCCTATACATCGAAATACCACTAGGAAACGATGATTTACCCAACAACAACATAAAAGATCTTGGCATTGGTGTTGACGACACACCACCAGAAAGCACACACACACTCACACCTGCTACACCTGACGGACTTAACGGTTGGTACGTTAGCAATGTCAAAGTGAAGTTACAGGCAGATGATCCTGAAGTAAACGGGGTCTCATCTGGTGTAGACACAATAAAATACAAGATCGACAGTGGTAGCTGGCAGACATACACAGCAGAAGTTACAGTATCAACTGATGGCGAGCATACATTTAGCTACTATGCAGTCGACAATGTTGGAAACGAAGAAACCGCAAACGCTGTAACCTTCAATATAGACAAAACAAAACCGATAATCGTCTTCTCATATGAAGTAACCGGAAATCAAGTACAGGGTTGGGACGTGACCTTTACCGCAGATGCAACTGATGCAACAAGCGGCATGGATCGAGTGGAATTCTATCTCAACGATGTGCTACAGGCAACTGTATCAGGACCTGGACCAATATATCAGTGGGTATTGGAAAACTACCACGGAGGATTACAAATAACTATAAAAGCCACAGCATTTGACAAAGCAGGCAACTATGCATCTGAATCAGTAATCCCCAAACCACTCGTTGAAATCAACCAACAACACAGCAGCCCAGTACTTAAAAAAGTAGTAAAACAGACACCAAGTTAAAACAAAAAAAACACATATCTAAAAAGATTAGGGGTTATCAAAACCCCTCATTCTATCTTTTTTAAAAAGTAACTTTTTCTAAAAAACAAATTTTTGAATCGAAAAGAATATAACCTCATTTCGTTATATAGAATTTTGGTGATGAGGATGCAGAAGACGCTCTTTGATTTTATCGAAACCGACGACTCCGATGAAATACAAAAAAGTTGGGGTTAACAGGAAGAAAAATAGTAATTTTCTCTACGATTTTCCAATTTTAAAAAGCATCATATTTTTTGAGTTTTATTTTCCCAAAGTCTCCATATTCCTATAGAAAGAAGAACCATAAATAATATTATGCAACCAATAGCAATATACAACAAAACCGGATCTTGAATAAAAGCCACCATAGATTGCACATTTGATGAATCAGCTACAGATTCACCTCTTAAAAGCGTATCTCCGCCATGAGCGAATTCTTTTACATTATCAACAGCATCCCATTTAATCTCTGAATCGGGAATAAGCTGACCGAAAATATTCTTTATTTGTGTGTTCTGATTTAAAAACATAGAAAGTTTCGAGAGAGTCTGATTATGAACAGATACATCTCCGATAAACCTTAGACTCTCAGGCATCGTCGCGTATGCGCTATTTCCTTCCGCAGCCCACATATGAATTGTATCAGAACCACCGAATGTACTTGCAAGTCCTACAACTCTTCCTCGCGCAAAATTGATTAGTTGTACGATACCAAAAAAAAGAGAAATGAACGTAACGCTAAATAAAACAACTATCCTCGAGTTCTCAGGATGAAGCAGGCCTTCTCCCTTCCATGTAAGTCTATAATAAACCCATTTATGGCCCTCTCGTTCATTTTTCTTTATCAAACCCACTTCATTCAATTTAGTCAGATGCTCATGTAGTGTTGCCTTGTTAAGATTAGTAGCCTTGCAGATATCATTTAAACTCATATTTTTGCCATCTAGAACTCTAAGAATATCTAATCTTGTATCAGACGCAAGTGCCTTGAATGTCTCACGATCTAGTGTAACCTTTGGCATACCAATAGTATATTTATCCTATTGTTATTTAAAAACTGTTTGTTTTTGTTCGGAAAGTTCCGAACAACTCCTTCTTTTCTTGATGAGTTCCTTATAAAAGGAAAACAAATCCATATCCTGTTTATTCCAATTCATTGGCTGGCGTGCCTGTAAATCTCCATGGGATTTAATATCCCATATTGACTTTTCTTGTGTCATACCTGTTTCTGTGCCGTAATAAATTATAGCTGGTTGGTCGATAGAAAATTGGATTTCTGCCGCTGCTTTTAGTTTATCTTTGTCATCCTTACATTGAAACAGGAAGCGATCCATATCGTGATTATCTAAAAAAGTTGGCAGGAAATAATTTTTCGGGAAATGTTTGTAATGCTTTTTTATATTTTTTTCAAATTTATTTTTTGAAATTCGCGAATATGCCACATAGTTTCTTATGATTTCTTGAAATTTAAAATCCAAAACACCATCTAATATACCAATATATTCTTTGAGTAACTTATCTGATGCTGAATCACCAAGTAACCATTTTAAAAATTTATGATTAACATTTATTGTGTTTAGTTCATGTTTTTTTATTCCCATCATCCAAGCTTCACCGATAAGAACACAGTGTGGATATTCTGTTTTTATATCTTTTCTGAATTGTTTCCAGAATGAATGTGTTGGACCTATAACATGATCTAGTCTAAAGCCATCGAATCCCAAACTTAGCCAGTATCTAGCTGCGCCAATAATATAATCTCTTACTTGCGGATTTTCGAGGTTTAGTTTAGGTATATCTTTGATACTTAGAAAACATAGGTATTCATTAGGCCACTCTGTAAAAAAGAACCAATCATAATATCTGCTATTTTTATCTGATTGAGCTTCCTTAAAAAAGGGATGTTCTTTTGAGCAGTGATTTGGTACAAAATCCGCTATGATATGCATGTTGTTTTCATGTACTGTTTTTATCAGTTCTTTTATATCTTCTGTTGTACCATAGTGTTGGTCAACCTTGTAAAAATCTGTTACATGATAGCCATGGTATGCACTCGTCTGATAAAATGGAGATACCCAGATAGTGTTAGCGCCAAGATCTAGCAGATATGGTATTTTTTCTGTTATTCCTTTAATGTTGCCTCCAAGAAAGATTGGCTTGTCATAGTTTTCTGTAATAGTAAAACCATGGAATCTATCTATCAGGATATGATAGATTATTGCATTTTTGAACCAGTCGACACCACCCATAAAATTGGATATATCTCTATGTTTTTTTAAAGTGTTCTGTGTCGATTTCTTAGGAAGTATTATTACATTGATGTTCCATACAAGTTATGGGGGGTAGATATGAATGAAAATTAAAATAATATTAGCCTTATTTTGTGTAGTATTTTTATTAGGAGTAAGTATTTTTTCTGTTAGGAACGTAAGTGCTGATGACGGTCCTGTTTGGCCGCCGATACCAGGTAATATGATCGGTGATGAGCCTATTTTCGAAGTTGGAGATGTAGAACCTATTTCGTCTCCACCTGAAATTGAAGATGTTTCTATGGATGATGATGTAATTGGTTTGATCACTCAGATCGATGAATCAATGATCCTTGGTTATCTCCAGGGTTTGACAAGTTTTGGACCGCGTGTAACTGGTGAGGCTGGTTGTGTCCAGGCAGCAGAATATCTTTACAACGAATTTGCTAGTATGGGTCTTGAGGTCCGTTATGATAACTGGGTTTACGGAGGGTACAATAGTAATAATGTAGAAGCAACGCTTCCTGGTGCTGATCCAAGTAGTGATGATATATACATTATATGTGGTCATTATGATACAGTACCTGGTTCTCCTGGTGCTGATGATGATGGCTCAGGTGTTGCAGCTGTTCTTGCAGCAGCACAAGTAATGAGTCAATGTGAGTTTAATCATACAATACGTTTTGTAGCGTTTTCAGGTGAAGAAGAAGGCTTATTTGGTAGCTATATGTACGTAGACGAGGCGTATAACAACGGCGATGACATAAAAGGTGTACTAAATGCAGATATGATAGGTTTTGCTTTAGATGACTACCAGGCGAGTTATTTGAATGTTTTCGAAGACGATGGGTCTGAATGGTTATATGATTTTACTTTTGATGTAAACCAACAATACGACGAATATATCGATTTGCAATTAATACACAGCGGCTGGTCATGGGGTAGCGACCATTACTATTTCTGGGAGTATGGATACAGTGCATTGTTCTATCATGAGTATGAGTTTAATCACTACTATCATTCTTCAGGCGATACTATTGCGCATATGAATTTAACTTATGATGTGAAAGGAACTAGACTTATAGTAGCAACTTTAGCTGAGCTTGCGCAGATAAGTTCAATGAATCTACCACCAGAAACACCAGATATTGATGGCCCAGCATCAGGTAAACCAGGAATAACATATACGTACAATATTATAACAACAGACCCAGAGAACGATAACATATACTACTATGTTGACTGGGGAGAGGGAAACAACAGCGGATGGATAGGACCCTATGCTTCTGGTGAAGAAGCGATTCTAAATTTCACATGGGCTAAAAAAGGAACCTATATAATCAAAGCCAAAGCAAAAGACATATATGGTGCTGAGAGCGACTGGGGAACCTTAGAGGTCAAGATACCCCGATTGAAAAACCGCCCATTGTTGTATAATATAATAGAAAGAATTATACAACGCTTACCCTGGCTAAGCTCAATTATAAACAATTATACCAAATAAAACAAAACAGATGAAGAATTAACATACAATTAGAAGAAACATCAGTTTTATCTGTTTCTTTAAAAATTTATCTTACTGTATGCTGAGGAGAGATTGTGGTAAATAACATAGTTAATCCAACACCAAAAATAGCTCTTGATTTCATTGAAAAATATCATACATCTAAGCCAGATAAAACATTGCTCATTTTAATCGGCGATTGCATAATCGATTACCATGGACGCGCACGCTCTTTACTTGACTGGGGTGAGCGTGTAATAATGATAAAACAGGATGGCACAGTTTTAGTTCATCAACCTGTTATGCGAGAACCAGTAAACTGGCAACCATCTGGTGCAAAAACAGAGTACAGCATAGAAGACGATCATCTTTTGCTAAGATCATATCATAAAAGCCCTCCTGAAAAAATGAAAATAAAATTCCGTGACATAAAACTCTTGGTAGCAACATCACTGAGAGATAAAGCAAACCTGGTCATAGCTGGTATGGAAACTGATGTTGTCAACCAGATAATAAGCGACCCAGAAATAATCGAGGAGGGATTACGTATATCCAAACGTGAAAAACATGTTAAATCAGGTATAATTGATCTCTTCGGCTACGATAAGGAACATACACCTGTTGTTATAGAGGTGAAACGTAGCCTGGCAAACATAAGTGCTGCACAGCAACTAAGGATGTATGTAAGCGACATAAAAAAGGATGTGGACGAAGCTAACGTTAGAGGTATACTTTGTGCTCCGCGTGTACCAGATATGGTTAAAAAACTTTTATCTGACTACGACCTGGAGTGGAGAGAGGTAGAAAGACAAATTGTTTTACCTGACGAACTACAAAAAACATTGAAGGAATTCTAAAAATTCGCCCAGGTTCTGTATCAAACTGTGGTGTCACTTTGGGGGTGTCACGCTAGTGTTTGCGAATGCTTTTAAGTCTGTAAACTCTATCTTGTTTTGTCACCCCCTATACTTTAGAATCATATGTTTCGCCAAAATATGTGAGACTTTTGCGATGGGGGTGGTAAAATTATTTCAACGATAGTTTTAATTATTATCTTATACTTCTTAATCTGGATAATGACGGAAATATTCGATAAACAAAAAAAGTACGTCAAGAAAAAATTTGAAAAACATCCTAAAGCAGGATGGGTTATTTTTATTGCTATTGTAATAAGTGGTGTATTGATTTTTATTGTAACAATATATCCATTAATAATAGGATTAATCCCAAATAACTATTCTATAACTAATAATGAATTAAAAGAACAAACATTAGAACTAAAAACTGAAATAATTATTTTTGCTAATGAACGAGAAAAAAGTCAACCTCAAATCGATTTTAACGACTGGAAAAACTCAACAGATGCTTATCTGAATTATAATGAAGAAACCGGGAGTCAATGGGACTTGAGATTTGCTTCTAAAGTTCAATTTTTATATGGAGAATTTCAAAAAAGAAATATGAAAGTAGATGAAATGACCGAAATGCTTATAGAAAATCCAGGTGGTTCAACTTCTTGGATGAAAACTATCGCAATAGAATTAGGTACATTAGCTTATCAATTATGATTTTTTGAAATAAAATAGCCATTATTATAGGAAGATACCACGATTTGATTTTATCCTTAGATTTATAACTATGTTAAGCATTATTAGGTATCAATGGGTAACGCAAATATAGATGAGGAGTTAAAGAAAGAGATTGACGATTTATTAAAAAATGCTCGATACAAAGCCTTCGCCCATATTGTTTAAATATAACCTCCTTATTCCCTTTTTCAATGGCACTGTGGCAAGGAAAAGCTAGAAGATGCAAAACAGGGCGAAGGATTCGATACGCCCGCAGCAAAAGAAGGTTTGAAGTAGGTGGAGAACAAACCCTAACAACAATAGGAGAAAACACAACAAAAATGATTAGAACCAGGGGAAAACACCAAAAGACCAAAGTAAAAACCGCAAACATAGCCTATGTTTTAGATAAAAAAACCAATAAAACTACAAAAACAGAGATAATAACAGTCCTAGATAACCCAGCAAACCCACACTACATAAGAAGAAACATTATGAACAAAGGGGCTATAATAAACACAAAAATAGGCAAAGCAATGATAACATCACGCCCTGGACAAACCGGTGCTATAAACGCTGTATTAATAGAAAAATAATCACACTGTGATTGTTTATGGTTTCTAAAGACGAAGGCAAATATGTTATTTGGCCTGTCTATTTTGACAAAACACTTACAAAAGTGGAGGGTAGACGGGTTTCAAAAAAACATGCTGTTGAAAAACCTAATGTAGAAAGCATAATCAAATCAGCAAAATCACTAGGACTCAACCCAGTTTTAGAAAAGGATTCAGCCCACCCATCAAAACACTGGAAACAAGAGGGTAGAATACTTGTCGATAAAAAAGGACCAAAAAACAAACTGCTAGTACAAATCGCTAACCGTCTTGGATAAATATATAATATTATCATTGCATTCTGGCAAAAAAAGAAATTTAGAATCTGGAGTTAATTTAATGGAACCAACTGACGCACTCTATGATCAAGCAAGTACAATTTTTTCACCAGATGGAAGACTATACCAGGTAGAGTATGCCCGTGAGGCAATAAACAAAGGATCAACAACACTTGGTTTGAAATACAAAGACGGCGTAGTATTAATTGCTTACAAAAACTATCCATCCCATTTGGTTGAAATACAAAAAATGGAGAAAATATTCCAAATCGATGAATATATAGGATGCGCATTCTCAGGTTTATCTGCTGATGCACAACGCCTAGTAGAATTAGCACAAGAAGAAGCACAAGTAAACAAAATAACATACGATGAAAACATAACAATAAAAACACTAACTGACATCATATGCGAATATAAGCATGCATTCACACAGTACGATGGGATAAGACCATTTGGCGTAGCCCTTATCATAGCAGGGGTTGACCACACGGGTAAACGACTATATTCAACAGACCCATCTGGAGCATTTCTTGAATATAAAGCTATATGCGAGGGAGCAGGTAGCACTAATATTATGACCCATCTAAAAAACGTATACGAAAATGAGCTAACCCTTGAAAACGCAATCGATACAAGTCTTAAAGCCCTCCAGAAAGTAAACAAAAAAAAGCTAAATGCAGAATCCCTAGAAATAGCAGTGATAGACAAAAAGAAAAAATTCTACAAACTAACAAACAAAGAAATAAAAAACATAATGAAAAAAAACTAACAACGTTTTTTATTTTCCTTTTCTAACATACTTAAAAAGGCGACGATTTCTAGAGGTCGGGAACATAGCCTCTCCAACAGAACGGACATCCTCAACTGAATAAAAAGCATGAGGATGAATCTTCTCAATATTCTCTAAGATACAATGGAGATCTGCTCTTTTTACAACAGTAAAAATTATTTTAACAGGACCTTTCACACCTTCAGCATCAACAGCAGTCATACCATACTCCATAGATTTAAGATATTCAATTAACTTTGTAGCATCATGCTTCGTAATAATACGGACCATAGCTAATCCAATACTAAGTTTTTCTTCAATTAAAATCCCAAGAAGATTACCCATTGCAAAACCACCAGCATAAGCAAAATAACAGACTATATTCCCTAGGTTCTGAATAATCTGCCCGATAGCAAGCAACCATATATTAATCTCAATAAACCCAATGAGAGGAGCAAGATACTTGACCCCCCTAGAAATAAATATGATCCTGATGGTACCGAGAGAGACATCAACCAAACGCGCAACAAAAATAAGAGTAGGAAGAATTATCCATTTGAAAACATCTGAGTTGTAGAATGATAGTACATCCATGAGTGATCCCATTTCATAATATAATTTGAAACTTAAAGCAATAATTTAAATTTAACGTAACTAACGCATATCAGGTTCGACATCCTCGATGTCGTCTACGTGACTACTTTTTTCAGAGAGCCTGCAGCTTTCACATTTGCCAAAAGGTTCTTCTTCAGGTGCTAGTTCTTCGCCGCAGATGCTGCAATACTCAGTCATAGGTTTTTTACATCCTCCAAAGAGTTTTATTTTATAAACACTATTTTTCCCTTAAGTTTAGGCTTAAATAGGGTATAATAGTAATCTTTAAAAAACTTCTTATCCATGAAAAGTATTCAGGGGCGCTACAAAAATGAAAATGCTAATTAACGCCTAATAATATTAAATATGTAATAGGGTGGTTTATGAAAAATAAGAAAAAAGAAAAACAGAGGGCAAAAAAAAGGATTACTGTTGGGAACGATGAGTTTTGTTCTAAATGTATGGATTGGCAGGAGTACGATGACGAGGGCAGATGCAAGGTTTGTGGTAAACATATAAAAAAGATACAAGGCCATAAGGCCAATTATGATGAGTACAGAATAGAAGGTGTCGCAGACGAAATCGATGAAGAAATGACCGAGAATGAATTTGAATAAAAAATTTGTTTTTTTGTGTAAATTTTTTGAAAAAAAGTATAATATTAGTATTAACATTTACTAAGTAAATTTTGTTAATTTATAATATTAATTAGTTAACTTTTAAGATTAAATTTAAATATTTTTGTTAACATGGCACATACTTTCAATATGAGTCCATTGACAGAATATATCTATCACGTTACATGGTTTTGCAATGATAGATAATATTTATCATTGTGGATACCACTCTCAGTCGATAATTTTATAAACAAAAATTCGCTAATAATACGTGATGGATGCACAGCCTCTTAGAGCAGCAATTTATACTAGAGTATCCACTGAAGATCAAGCTAAAGAAGGATTCTCTCTAGATGCACAACTAGACAAACTTAGATCTTATTGTAAAGCAAGAGATTGGATAATCGGTGGCGAATACATAGATGATGGTTATTCTGGCAGATACATAAAACGTCCGGCTTATAACAAAATGATGCAAGAACTAGACAAATGGGACACACTTTTAGTAATAAAAATGGATCGTATACACAGAAATTCAAAAAACTTTATGTTAATGATGGAGCATCTTAAAAAAGAAGGAAAAGAATTTGTTTCGATGACTGAATCTCTTGACACATCTACTGCCATGGGACGTTTTGTTATGGATATCATTCAAAGAATAGCACAATTAGAATCAGAACAAATAGGCGAACGAGTTTATATCGGCATGGAACAAAAAGCGAAAACGAATGGGGGCGTGCTAGGTTTTAACATACCGTATGGATATAATTACGAAGATGGAAAATTTCAGATAAACACAAGCGAGGCAACAATAATAAAAGATATTTACTCATGGTTTTTAGACGGAAAAAGTATGGGCAAAATAACAAAAATGCTTAATGATAGTAACATTCCAACGAAAAAGCAGGGGTTTTGGGCGAAAAAGATGGTTTCTACAATATTGAAAAATCCAATCTATTGTGGATACCTTCATTGGGAAAAATATGTCAATAAAAGCATACATGAACCAATCATTACCGTGCAAGATTTTAACACGGTTCAAAAAATAATCGCAGATCATGGTGGCTGTCCCGCCGATTTTTTGGCCGAATAGGCCCACTTATGGTTACTTTCGGTCTGCCGAAGGTAACCCATAAGATATCGTGTTTTCTCCTTACAAACATCTATTTTTCTCCTGTTGATAAGATACAGATCCAAAGTTTGTATCTGATTTTCTCATTTTTGTTAGATTTTTGAACAGATTAGGCTCCAGTTTTGATTAGTATTAATTGGATTCTGGATTTAAATTTTGTAATTTTAGTTTTCGTTACGATATTAAATGATAGATATTATCTAGCATTAAATATGCTAATCGTGTTAGTAATTGTCATACAAATATGCGTGATAATATTTATCACAAAATATTGACAAAATATAGCATGTCATGCCAAGTTAAGTTTTAATATTAATTAATTAACTAATTAAGTAAATTGAGTTAACAAATTAAATATTGAGTTTAAATTTATAAAACCTATTATTATGCATAATGAAAAATAAATTAGATGTTGTTAATTGAACGAAATATTCGATGTTTGACGAAAAAAACGTACAAAAATATTATTAAATATACTTTCATTAGTAATATTAAAAAAATTAGGGGAGGTAAAAAGATGAGAAAGTTGCTACCATTGTTGGTAGTAGGAATTTTAGTCCTAACAGGACTAGGCGCTAGTGCTGCTCCGTTCTACAATAATAACACGACCATAAAATGGAAACAAAATGACGTAATGAGTACTTCAAAAGGTGATGTGTTAGATCAATCACAACCTGCCATGGATTGGTTTGGACCTATTGGTAGTGGCCCATTATGGGGGAATCTCAACTACATTATCGCTCAGACTTTTACACCAACCATGCCTGTGTTAACAAGAGTTGAACTTATGGTGGGTAGAAATTATACAACAATATACAACTATACAGTTGCTATACGAGATTCATTAAATGGATCTGATATGACTTCTGTGAGTGTAGCTGCTGAGCAAATTGTTATTGAAAATTTCAGTTGGATAGAGTTTGACTTTCCAGATATTGAAGTAACACCTGGTAACACATATTACATAGTTTCATACACTGTCAATGCTACTGACAACTGGTATGCTTGGGGATTAAAAATGGGCGATGTCTATCTTAATGGCACAATCTACTTCACAATAGACGATGGAATCACATGGGAAGAAGAACCAGGCGGCGATATGACCTTTATGACCTATGGACGCGATAACATTCCACCTAATGAGCCACTGATAGATGGACCAACAACAGGTAAACCAGGTGTTGAATTATCATACACTTTTGTAACAGATGATTTAGATGGAGACGATGTGTATTATTGGATTCTCTGGGGAGACGGTTGCCCAGCAGTAGAATGGATCGGGCCGTATGCATCTGGCGAAATAGTGACAGTTAAACATACCTTCACAACAAAAGGAACATACACGATTAGTGCAAAAGCAAAAGATACCATCGGGGCTGAAGGTGAATGGGGTTATCTGGAGGTCAGCATACCAAGAACCTATATGATTAGAAACTCGTTGCTATTCAGGTTCATGGAAAAGTTTCCACGTGCGTTTCCGATAATGAGACACATTTTGGGGCTGTAAATAAAAACAGCTAAAACTCTCTTTTTCTTTTTTTTATTTAATTTTAACATTAATAATTAAATAGTTAAGCTTATAAATAGTATATATTTACTAAATAAACATTAGATATTAACTAACACAAACGTTTAATATCAAACAAAATTTACACGAACCTTAAAAAATTAAATTTAGATGGAGCACGAAAGATAATGTACATTGTTATTGTAGGTGCAGGCGGCATAGGCCAAAAACTAACTGAGCTCGCTCTCAAAGATGGGAATCACAATTTAGTAGTAATAGACAAAGATGAAGCAAAATGCGAAGAAATCGCGAGAAAATATGATGTTGTAGCGATAAACGCAGATGCGACAAAGGAAGAAACACTTGATGAGTCTGAGGTTAAAAAAGCAGATGTACTTGTCACAACAACAAAAGATGATGCTGTAAATCTAATGGTTATATATCTCGCAAAAACCAAAAAAGTAAAACACCTCGTATCAGTGGTTAACCAAGAAGAAAGTAAACCCATGTACATGGAGCGGGGTGTAAAAATGATTAAAAACCCTGATATAACAATGGCGGAACACCTCTACAAATCAATAAAATACCCAAATGTAGAGGAACACATGGACGTAGGTAAATTCGCTGAGATATTCAGGTTATCGATATCCGCAAACTCAAAACTTTCCGGAAAAAAGATTAAAAACTTGGGTTTACCAAAAAAAAGCCTCATAGTAGCAATAGAGAGAGCTAATAAATTCATAATTCCAACAGATGAAGTAGAAGTAACCGCAGATGACAAAGTAACAGTTCTATCGCATAAGGATCAAATAAACAAGGTAGCAGCATTGTTCTCCGAATAGGATTAACCATTTAGTAAATTATAAATAAAAGATATAAGATGTAGGTGTGTATTTTAACCTAGTTTTGAGGAGTTATTATGACATCAGAAGATGTTAAGAAAACAGGAACAACAACTTTAGGAATGGTATGCAAAGACGGAGTAGTAATAGCGACAGAAAAAAGAGCTACAATGGGTACTTTAATCGCCCATAAAGCAACCAAAAAACTGTACAAGATTGACAACCATCTGGCTTTAGCGACAGCTGGTCTGGTTGGTGACCTACAGGTTCTTGCTCGTTATCTTAGCGCAGAGGCAAACTTGTACAGACTTAAAAGAGAGGCCAACATGCCGGTCGGTAGCGCAGCTACACTCATGTCAAACATATTAAATCAGAGAAAATTTTATCCATATTACGTTCAATTGATAATTGGTGGATATGATAACACCGGTGGTCATGTTTATTCTTTAGATGCTGCTGGTGGAGCTATACCAGATAAATACACGGCTGGTGGCTCTGGTTCACCCTATGTATTCGGAGTAATGGAAGACCTTTACAAAGATGACATAACCACTAACGAGGGCATTGATATAGCTGTCAGGGCTATAACTGCAGCCATGAACAGAGACTCTGCCTCAGGTGGCATGATAAACATAGCTGTTATAACAAAGGATGGATTTAGGGAGATACCAGAGGAAGAAGTTAAAAAACGTATGGAAAAAATAGCGAAATAAGTATACAACGACGATTACTATCATTTCTTGTAATCTATTGAGAAATTTATTGTTAAATTGTAAAAAGAGTTATAAAAGGTAGAAAATGACTGTAGATGACGTTCTAAGAGAAATTAAAGCCAAAGTAAGAACCGTTATACCACCCAGTATCGATGTATCTGATGTTGAGTTTGAGGGAGCACTTGTTGTTATTTACACGAAGCATCCTAACAAGTTTGCGGCTAACGATGATCTTGTTAAACAATTAGCTAAGATGTTGCAGAAGCGCATTGTTGTAAGACCTGATCCATCTGTTCTTACTGATACTGACGCAGCAGAGAAAATGATAAAAAACTTAATTCCAAAGGATGCAGAGATAACAAACATCTATTTCCAGCCAGAGACCGGCGAGGTAACTATAGAGGTTTTAAAACCTGGCGTAGCCATTGGTAAACAAGGTTTGCTACTCAATGAGATAAGGAAAAAGATAAACTGGTCTCCAAATATTGTTAGAACACCTCCCATTCAATCCAAAACAGTCCAAGACATACGTGGTTATATTAGATCGATGAGTGAGGAGCGTAAAGAGATACTGCGTAAGGTTGGTAGACGATTACATAGGGGTGTATCTGAAGGTGATAAATTCATTCGGATGGTTGCCCTGGGTGGTTTCCGCGAGGTTGGCAGATCCTGCAGTATGCTTCATACTCAGGACAGTAAAATTTTGGTTGATTGTGGTGTTGATGTATCATCTGATAAAAACGGTTCGCCGTATATTCATCTACCTGAAGTTTTACCGCTTGAAAATATCGACGCCGTTGTTATAACCCATGCCCATCTTGATCATTCTGGTCTTATGCCATTGTTATACAAATATGGTTATGATGGACCGATTTATTGTACCCCGCCAACTAGAGATCTTATGACTTTGTTGCAGATGGATTATCTCAAGGTTGCAGTTGCTGATGCGAAAACTGTGCCTTACTCATCTGAGCATATAAGGAATGTTATCAAACATTGTATAGCTATTAACTATGGGGATACCACTGACATAACACCTGATGTTAGACTTACTTTCCATAACGCGGGCCATATCCTAGGATCATCTATAGCCCATTTCCACGTAGGCGAAGGGTTGTACAATATTGCTTTCACAGGTGACATAAAATACGAGAAAACATGGTTGTTTAACCCTGCCGTTAACCGTTTCCCTCGTCTTGAGGCTATTGTAATAGAATCAACATATGGTGGCAGGGATGATTTCCAGCCTAGCAGAATGGAGGCAACCGATCGTTTAAAGGATATAGTCCATAGATGTCTAAAGAGGAAGGGAAAGGTGTTGGTACCTGTTTTCGCAGTAGGGCGAAGTCAGGAAGTGATGATTGTTCTTGAGGATCTAATGAAAAGGAAGGAGATACCTAAAGTTCCGGTTTACCTTGATGGTATGATATGGGAGGCTACAGCGATTCACACAGCTTACCCTGAGTACCTTAACAACAAACTTAGGACGCAGATATTCCAGCAGGGTGAAAACCCGTTGATATCTGATATTTTCCAGCGTGTTGACAGCCAGGATATGAGACATAAAATACTTGGTGACCCTGACCCATGTATCGTGCTTGCCACCAGCGGTATGATGAACGGTGGACCTATTATGGAGTATTTCAAAGAATGGGCACAGGATGAAAAGAACATGATAGCGTTTGTTGGTTACCAGGCAGAGGGAACTCTTGGCAGAAGGATCCAGAAAGGCTGGAGTGAAATACCACTGAATGTTGGTGGGAGTATAGTTAACATCCAGATGAAAATGGGTGTTGAAACCTGCGATGGTTTCTCAGGACATAGCGATAGGAGACAACTAATAAACTATTTGAATAACATGTCACCACACCCTGAGAGAGTTATCTTTGGCCACGGAGAAGAAAGCAAATGTCTAGACATTTCTTCAACTATACACAAAAAGATGAATATGAATACCGCTGCACCAATGAACCTTGAGACTATAAGATTCAAATAAAGAAAAAATTATTTTAATGGTTTAGCTAGGTCCCACAGGCTGTTGAATTTACAATCCAACACTTCTATGTCTTCTAGGTTAACATATGCTGTACCAACGTATGAAGGCTCAGTGTTTGTTTCAGGAAGAATCTTGATACCGTCAACCGCGATTTCTTTACCGAAAACATAGTTACGAAGAGTACCTGACACATCCTCTGAGAAATAACGTATCTCGATCTTGTCGCCATATACTTTTTTCAGCTCACGAGCAGCTTCGATATTAACCTTTGTATCAACTATTAGTTGTACCTTTGTGTCTAAATCCAAGAATTTTTTGAAGTATTTTATGAATGGCTCTTCAAAAAACCTTTCACCGCCAACCTGCATCTTCAAACTGTTGCTCTTATCAAGACAGTTATTAAGAACTGTGTATAAAATCCATTTACCACTATACTGAAGCGTGACGTTACCGTTTCTTTTTAGCCTTACACCATATTTCTCGTAGTTGCTGTTATAACATTTTCCGTATTCATCTAAACGATTCTCTATAGACCTAAAAGTGTCCTCAGCAATAACCTGTTTTAGATCATTTTTTATATCTTCCCATATTGCCCTAGGGTGAACAGGAAGGTAGCTTTCTCTACCAAAATCCTCATCCGCATCATTAGAAAACAAAACCTTTGCTATAATACCACTTTTTAACAAAGAGGCACGCCCTGTTTCAAGTGGCCTCCTTGTTATATTGGCTAATTCCTCGGCTACTTTAAGAAAATCAGAGAACTCTTTCGGGCTATCCAAAACAAGTGTTACATAGTAAACAGCTGCTTCACGAGGACGATCTATTTTCATCCTCTCAAACATCATCTGAAAATCTTGAATATAATCAAGTTTTACCTTAGTCTTGAATTCACATCCCATCTTATTCCACCAATCCCTATCTTTTTATCAAAATTAACTATTACCTGCTTTGAAAATAACAATATATTTTTGTTTTATATAATTTATGGATGCATAAGCAACTGGATATGCAAAAGTATTTTTACTCCTGTTAAATAAATTTATTTATAAAAAAAATGACTGAGAATTCTTGGAGATTTTATGCTAAGAGCGCATCATAAAAGATATTTTTAGATTTGTATCAGTGGCTTTAGAAAACGAAATAACTGTTATATAAAGCTGAAATTAACACAATTATTATTAATAAGAAACAACAAAAATATATTATATATTAAATAAAATTTGCAGAGGAATAAAATTGAATAACCACAAGATTGCAAAAAAGAAATATAAAATTTTCTTTTTACCGCCTTTCTTAAATGTTTATGGAAAAATAATTAATGGAAAATTAAGAATTTTTGCCAAAGGTCTTCTTAAAAACTTTTTTTTGAATTCCTTCTCCCAATTATACAAATATATGGACGATCAAAAACCAGCATATGTTGGTGAACAACTTGTATTTTCTCTATACATACCAAAAATCCCTAGCAACGCCTTTAACAGAATTATTAAAAATCATGTAATAAAAGGCTTCTTTAAACTTACAGGTGGACCAGATGCAGCTACTTTAGCAGTAACACAAAATTGTCAGGCTCATTGTAATCACTGTAGTGCATATCGCAGAAGCAACAGACCTAAAAAGGAATTAACAACATCTGAATGGAAAAACATTATAGATAAATTGATTTCTGCAGGCTGTTATAACATCACGTTCACAGGTGGAGAACCTCTTCTAAGAAAAGATATTTTTGAGCTGATACAGAGCGTGGATAAAGAAAAAGCTATAGCACAAATGTTTTCAAACGGTTATGCTCTAGACAAAAAAACGGCAATAAAATTGAAAAAAAGTGGACTCGATTGTATACATATTAGTATTGATAGCATCGATCCATCCGCACATGATAAAATAAGAGGAGTTGAAGGTCTTTTTCAAAAAGCAGTAAAAGGCATAAAAAATTGTTTGGATGCAGGTATACTAGTAGGAATATCCATGATTGCAACACCTGAAGCAATAAAAAGAGGAGAAATCAAACGTTTTATAGAACTAGGAAAAAAATTGAATGTACATTGTGTTACATTTGCAGATCCCATACCAACAGGAAAATGGTTGAATAAAAATCCCATTCTATCTGAAAAATACCACGATTTTATGCAGAATTTACACATAGAAACAAACCGCAGGGGAATATTTCCGCGTATTGAAACAATGTCATATGTAAATGGCCCAAGGGGTGCAGGTTGTTTTGGCGGAATCAACCAACTTCATATCACACCACACGGCTATGTTACCCCGTGTGATTTAACACCGTTATCATTTGGAAACGTTAAGAAGGAATCAATTAAAGAGATATGGCGAAAAATGAGAAAACATTCCGAGTATAAAAAGAATGCACGCTCATGCAGAATGCAAAACCCAGAATTTAGGCACAAATATATCGAACGTATACCTGATGCAACTGAGTTACCTTATCCAATCGAACAAATAGACGAAAAAATAAAAAAATCTGGAGTAACTTTACCCTTACTAAAAAAATTCTATGAATATATCCATCATTATGATTAATATTCAATTAATCTATCTATAAAAAATTTTAATTATTGATTCCAAATATACCATAGAGATAAAATGCCAGATTTTAGAGAAGCAACGTTAATTCTATACTCGCTATTAAGTATGTCTCCTCGTTTGATAATATCTCTGGTTATTACAATATGTTCTATAACTCTCGCGACAGTTACCGCAACTATAATTTCTCAAAATATAGCACTGATTGTTTTTGCCAGTGGTATTGTATCGTTTTGCAGTATTTTTTTCCTAACAAGATTTTTTACACCCATCTTTATTCCGGAGAGAAATACGAAAAATTGTGCTGCTATGGCTTCTTTGACTACGATGCTGCTTCTCTTTTTTATGCTATTTGCGTTATTTATAACACCCAGAATTTTGTTATTTGGGCTCTCATTAGTTTTTTTAATTTCATTCATATATTTTGGTATTTTTTCAAGAGCTAAACGTATAATAAGATTGATAGTTTTGCTTGTTCAGCCCACATTGGTTTTCTTAATCTATTTTCAGATGAAACCCGATCTATTATCAAGTGGCATATACATTTTTAATATTCTTATCATGAGCGTTGGTGCAATAATCGTTGAAAAAACTATGGATGCACCGATGCTTCATCTGATTAATATGATTTGGAATGATGGTGGAAGAGTACTGCTGAGCAGTTTGATGAATGGTAATTTTTCTATCGAAGATGGGAACCCCAATTTAGGTGAGCATACTGATTTACCTATTAAAGTTATTAAAATATCTGACAGTACAATTGTTTTTCCAGCTATTCATCCAGGTCCTTTTGGAGAACTTGGTGGCGCTAGGATTCCAAGTGTACTCAGTGAAAAATTTAAGGGAAAAGTTTTTACTTTACATACCCCAACCACACATGATTTTAATCCTATACGAAAGGAAGAATTAAACAATATTGTTGATGCAATTAATGGAGCTGTGTTTTCAGAGAGAGAGGTATGTAGTAAATTGATTACAAAATCAAATAAACAAAACAATATCAAAGTTCATTTGCAGGTATTTGGGAAGAGCGAGCCTGTTGCTTTAATGTGTTTAGAGTTACAGGAAGGATTTGGAGACATAGGTTTTGAAATGTGGGAATTAACAAATCAAATGGCAAAGAACTTTGGATATTCAGATGTGTTCATGGTCGATGCCCATAATTATTACACAAAGGAAGGAAAATCTGCTCGTTTAGGTACACCCACAGGTGATATTATAAAAATTTTGATAAACGAGATTCTGGAAGAAGGAATTAAGGCACCTCGTTATGAATTAGAATTTGCAGGTGTTAAACAATCTGTTAATTTTGATGAGAATAAAGGCTTCGGTCGAGATGGAATCGGTGCATTTGCATTCAGGTGCGGCGGAGAAAACACGGTTTATCTATATATTGATGGAAATTCGTTACTTCCTGAAGTTAATAAACGTCTTACAAAAATTCTACAGGATAACTTTGATCATGGCATTATTTTAACTACAGATACTCATGCGGTTCATACTATGGGTGGCGGTTATAACCCCGTAGGTAAAAATGTCGATGTTAACGAATTAGAAAAGTTCACAAAAAAGGTTCTTCAAGAGCTGGAATTTAAGCCATCTATTCCTAAATTTGCTAGTACAACTGCCAATGTATGGATTTGGAGTCCTGATCTCGGAACACGATATCTACAAGCATTAGATACAACTCTCATAACAGCTAAATGGTTTTTACCGTCTACACTAGGGCTTACTTTGTTATGTATTTTATTAATCACCCTCCTTGCATAGGTTAAAAATTTTATAAAAAATTCTGTTGATTTAAAAACGGCCATATTTCTTGACCTAAAGTTATAGATTTTTGGGTTTAAAAACAAACATATTTATAGAAGAACATACAAAATATATATTGGGGGTAGAGATAAGAACGGATTTCTTATCAAATTGAGATTTATTCTGCGTCCTGTCTCCTCACAGGATCTCTTTTTTTCTACCCCATCATTTTTCGATGTAAAATATAAGATTTTGGTTTAAAAAGTATTCTTCTAAGACCTTTAGATATCATATAGAAGAGAAACAAAATCAGTCTAAAAAAAAGATTTTTTATAGTTAAAAAACCTGTTGGCACGCCGTACATCTTATACAGGCCAGGGGTACTATTTATCCACGATACTTTCTTATGATGAACTCATTATAAAAATATGTTATTTTCAGATTTTTAAGGTTTCATCTGTTAGGAAAACATTTAAATTAAAATATTATATTGTAATTTTATATTATTCTGGGGAGGAAAAATGAATGGAAAAAATCGTGGTTATTTTTGTTTGTACATTAGTGATTGCAACTACTTTTGTTTCAGCAGATAATAACGTGCAAAATATTGTTCAAAATACTCCTTATAAGCAAGATGTTTCCTCTAATCGTAAATATTGGTCTGGGGTTTGGGAAGTTGAATATGATGATTCTCTATGGGCGGATAGCATTGTGGTTGACTCTATGAACAATGTTATACTTGTAGGTGCTGGAGGTAATGGTAATACTGAGTTTTCGTATGCAGTTATTGTTAAGTATAGTGCAGATGGTAAACTCATGTGGAGTGATCATCAAACTGCACCTATAATACCTGGTTTAATATCCGAGTTGTCTGTTGTAAATGATTTACCTCAATCTACCGAGAATGTTTCTGGAAAACAAATCAACTTGTTTAGTAAAACTCCAGATGCCGTGCAATATTCAATGGGTTCTGATATATCATCTGACTTAGGATTATCTTGTATAGCTAATGAATTCATGATTGGTTCTCATAGGTATATTGAACCTATTTTTACTAAAGCCCAGAGTTTATTGTGGGGAAAATGGGTTAGATTCTATGATGTTGCTGTAGATGATAATGATGATATAGTAGTGGTTGGTGAAATCCAAAATCGCTTTACAAAAGATTTACGTACAGTTTATGTTATAAAATATGATCCTAACGGAAATGTCCTCTGGGATAGGATATATAGACGATATTGGTTGACTCCTCGGGATTTGGCAACAGGCGTTGCTATAGATTCAAACAATAATATCTTCGTTAGTGTTATCAGCCAGGAGAAAGACTCTGAAAGTTATAAAGGTTGGATACTGAAGCTTTCATCAAATAACGGAGCGACTCTCGATGAAGTTATTTATCCTGAAGGTTCCATTATTTTTTCTGATTTAGCTGTTGATTACCAGGACAACGTGTATGTTTCCGGGTATTATACGCCATCTGGTAAGATGATCGTTACTAAATATTCAAATGAATTAACCCTTTTAGATGAATGGGGGCCTAATATAATGCCCATTAGACCCATTGCAATCGATGTAGATCAAGATGGCAATGTAATAGTGGCTGGCGGCATAGGTTTTTATGGAAACGAAAAGCAGTATTTAACTAAATTTAGCCCAGATGGAACTATTTTGTGGAGCAATAAATCAAAGGATGTTGGAGTATGGTACGATGTAATATCATTAAACCCAGAGGTAACTGCTACAGCTGGGATTAGTTGGAATAATGAGACATATGGGAGGTTTTACATAGGATTATTCAATGAGAGTGGAAAGGAATTCAAACGATTTCTGGGCGGGAATAAAACTATTTTGCAATGTTTTTTTTCACATGGACTGGATGTTGACAACAACGGCGATATCGTCGTTGGTGGGTTTAGATGGTATGGTAGAGTTCTTTATTTTATGTATGCGATGAAGTTTTATCAATAAAAAATATAATTTTTTGAAATAAAAATTGGTACAAAAACCTATTTTTTCCATATACTTCGTTAATCGACGTATAAATATGGCTAAATATTTATATTTAATACGACCAATATAATGATTGAATGAATAAAAATATCATCTCCTCATTTACAATTCTTTTATTATTGTTAGGATCAACTATTATGCCTCAAGCTTGTAGTACATCAACATCTTTTGTAACAAAAAATGATGAAATAACAATACTTCCTGAGGATGAGGGTGATCACTTTCCATGTGGATATGAGTGCTGGTGTTATCAGGCCGTTATTACATTGGATAACGGTCAACGTTGGGACGCAGCAGCCACGTTCGTATATTTTATGAATAAGACACGAAAGGGTTTCTCCGATGGTATATCTTTTCTTAGAATTAGGCATTGGAACAGACAAACAAGTAAGGTTTATGATAGTTTTCGATCTGACACTTTCCCTGGTACATTTCAAATTTCGAAAAATGAGATGAACCTAACATATTGTAATAGTTCAGCACAAGGAATGTATCCAGATTATCATTTTCATTGTGATGATGATAAGAATAATATTGTTACTGATCTTCATTTTCATGCGACTTCATTACCTTGCTGGGTTCTCGAAGGACCAACAAATTATATACTCCCTTGGGGGTTCAGCGGTACAGGCAAAGCTTATTTTATTCCAATACTCGAAGTGAATGGAACTGTTACAATAAATGGAACTACATATGAAGCAACAGGTACTGCGTACTATGAGCATGATTTTGTACATAGTGATTTCGCGCGTCCTTTTGCGAGTTATTCACTCAAAGAGTTTCGCACTGGGAGAAAATTGATTTCCTCTGCGATAAAATGGTACCTATGGCAGGTTTTTAAGAATAGGCCTAGACCAAGACCTGCACCTTTATTGCATCTTAGTAATGATAACACCTTCGGTTGGTCGTGGAGTTGGTTAATATTTGACAACAAATGGAGCATTGTATTGTTCAGACCAATATTATTTGGAATCACAGAAGGTCTGAATCCAATGCTTTTATATTTAACAAAAGACGGGGAGAATTATTCAGAAATCGCATGCGGCTATTGGATAAACAATCAAATGAAATATATGGAAAGAGTAGATATTTTCATACCTCTAAGTTTTAATATCTCTGCATATAAAGATGACATGGAAATACATATTAGCTTTACACCAGCAACTGAAATGACAGAGAAGTATAACAAAGACTATGCTCCATTTGCAAAAGCAGAGACATGTACTTTTTATTGTTGTGGAGATGTAAAAGGAGAATATAGGGATAAGAATACGACTGTTTTGTTAAACGGTTCTTATACGACTGAGCAATCCCGCTGGTTATCAAAATCACTAAAGAGAACTGGTTATCGTTCTTTGAAGATAGAGACGGTTATACCACCTGATGGCCTTGGCATTAGCATTAGAAAAATTTCACATAGGCTAGGACTGGAGAGGTTTTTGAAAATTCAGTTGACACCAAAGTTTGAATTTGTATTTTATGTTAAGCCCATTACATAGAATCCTAATTATTGTCTAGATAATAATCAAAGTCGATACTTTTAGAAATGAAACCAATGTAAAAAGTGCAGGGGAAGTTGAACACCATTTTAATGGCAAAAACTGATGTTTTCTCCAGTTAACCTAAAAACTCAAAAAATCATCAGAATCTATATTGTTAACATCATAAAAAATATAATCAAAAAGCCAGTTGTTGTATTTGCCGAGGTAATCTGAGGTGTTCATATCTGATTGAGTTTCATAATATTGTACAAATTTTAACCATACATCTTTCTGTTCGCTCATCAATAATTTAACATTATTTTTATATCGTTTAAATAAATCAACATAGGAGGCAAATACAATAAAAGAATCATCAACACCTTTTTTAAAACCTAAATAAAACTCGCTTTTATCATTAATGCTTTTATCAGTTGATTTAAGTATATCTTTTTCCATTTTATGTTTTTTATTTTTCAATGGTTCACACATCATAAATTACCAACCCATCAGTATAAAAATAAAAATTTTAACAAGCACGAGAAATATGAAACAGTATATAACTTATCTGCTAAGGATTTAAAATGCTAGCGCCGTCCGCCGCCATTATACCACGCTCTCGGAGGGATTTCAGCCGATAAACCCCCCCCCCATTTTTGACCGTATCGAATTTTCCAACCACCTCTCTCTTTTTTTGTTTTTTTTTTGTCGGAAATGAGATCAGGGAAAAAAATCTACAAGGAATTTTATATCTTATTCTACAAGTGCTTGCGATTCTATTTTAATCCAAAGATTGTTAAACCATCTTTGTAAAGGCAGGTCGTTTGATATATTTTTATTCCATGCCTCTTGGATGTCACCCTTTGATGATTCTGCGTTAAATGAGTCTGAAAGACAAAATTTACTCCATCTTTGCATACCGTCATATATTTTATCAAAACAGTTTCCGCATACCACAAACCTTGTTCCTAATGCAGGGTGACGATACCCTTCTAAAATATTCAACTCCTTCCTACATTCTTCACATTTTACCATATTTATTTCACCTACTAAGACAATAGCATCTAGATTGTATAAAAGAATCAAAACAAAAATCTCAAAAGTTCGCAAAAAAACGAAAATATGAAACTCTCATCCCTTGTTCTTTCTAAGCAGTATACCGACCACTTATCTTAAATAGTTATGTATTGTGATTGCTTTGATGGTGTGTTATAACCTGTTTTTCTTATGTTGATCCTGGTTTAGTGAGGTTGAAATGAAATCAATGCAAAAACATAATGTTGCCTGGTTTTTTCTCAATCAAATTTAATTTTATCTACTTTTGTCCCTCTTCTCTCATGGACTTGAAATATATGCATTTGTAGAGCTTTGTTAGTTCTAAAAATTTTTTTACAATATCTACATTTAGGCATAATTTCCACTCTTTAAACCCTCAATTTCTTTTTGTATTGTTTGAACCCTTTTTCCTATTTCTTCGTCCTTCTCTTAGATCTATGTCTTTGATGCTTATGAATATGACTAAAATCAATATTCCTCTTAACCACATCATATTCTTTTTTAAGGTTCTTCTTTTTTACCATATTTTCCTCATTCAAACCTACAAGTTCATAAACTACTAAGGAACATATTAGGTGAGTTCTCCACCTTTTGTCAATACTTTTTCCACATACACTTCGGGCATTGCCAGTATTTTATTTGTGTTCCTTCACCACAGGGTTTCACAAAAATCATTTCGTGTTTGCAGATTTTACAATTTTCCATTTTTTCCCTCAAACCTACAATTTACATAATTCTTTTTGTTTCTCGTGTTCCATTTCTTTTTTGTATATTTTTATTGCATTGGAAACGTAAAAGTCTAATTTTTTGTATTCCAATGTCTTTTTTTAATAATTTCTTCAACAGCATTGTACTGAGGGGAACCTTTGTCTAAACTTTCTTTTGGTAATTCATTTAAATATCTCTTGATTTCTTGTTGTTCTTTTTCTTCCGTCTTACTCAATTTATTTTTCATTTTTTTGCCCTCAAACTACAATTTAACAACAACAACCACTATTTTTTCGCTCTATAATACGATTGTCCATCAATAATTTTAGTTTCTATTTTATCCAGTTCCTCTAATGTCTTTGATATTCTCAACCAATGCACCCAATCATATCCCAGCGCCTCAGGATTTTTTTCTAATCCAATTCCTTTTGATATTTCTGCATAGGTATATGCATTGGGATAATGTTCATTCAAAAAATTGTATACCTTGTCAGCATACTCTTCAATTTCACTTTTTTTATTCCACTTATGTTCATCAATTGGCACATTATCACCAGAAATTACATGTTCACTATATTATTTAAAATATCTGTACGCCCGATCAATCGCCACTCCATCCCACGCTGTGTTTTTACCGCCCCGGCACCAGACAATTCACCAATGCCTCATTCTGTACCTACAAAGGAGCATGAGGCACTGCCACAGGTGAGATTGGATGCAAAGCCTGAGAAAAGACAGATTAGCTAAGAATTTGCATAGATTAACTATCCTGTTCCCGATACTAAGACAAATATTAAACCTATAAAAACAAAATAACTTACTTTTTTCTTTTCCTCAGATCTTTTGCAGTACTATATGATGGTTTATAAGTTTCCTTTGGTTCATCTCCAATACCATATGATGGTTTATGGTTTTCTCTAAATTTCTTTCCTTTCTTAAATAAACCCATTTTTCCTTCCTTAAACCTACAATTTTATGTTTTTATTTTGTTTTTCCTTTTTTTATATCCTTATTTTTTATTCAGTTTATTAACTATATCTATCATCTCGTTTATTTTTTCCTTTATTTTCTCCTTTGACTCTTGGAACTCATTATCTAATATTTTTATCTTTGTATGAAGGACGTCCATCTCTCTGACGATACTTTTAATCGTATCTTTTATTTGTTCAATGTCAGATTTATCTCTGAGGTTGTCTTTCTCTTTACTACACCCTTCTTGCTTCATATTTTTCCCCCCAAACCTACAATTTCAAGATATTGTTATTCATCCTTTTTCGTTTTCCCATTCTATAAATACGAATTCTCTCATGCAGTTCAGCTATTGTTTTTTCTTTATGATTTTCGAAACGCTTTTCAAAAGCAGTTGTGTTTTCCATTTTTTTTACCTCTGTCATTTTAATCTTTATGTTTCATGTAAAAATCCATCATATAGACTACTTGTCTACTATATGGTCTTTCTTCTTCTTTTGCGAGTTTTTTCAGTTGCGATGTTTCTTCTTTTGTTAAAGATATGTTCATTCTTATCCTTTTTTCCATTTTTACACAAATATGTAATTAATATACACAGTTATATGCCTTTGTACACAATGATATATACTGCCGACTGCATACTACTATCATCCGACAAACTTCGGAAAGGACAGGCGAAATCATGGAACGAGAATTTACAAACTTTGAGACAGAGATGATCTGGAGGAATCGAAAACGACTTCAATCATTGGACGAAAATGACTTTCGAAAAGCAACATTTACAAGATCAGATGGATGAGTTACGCATTTAACTCTGAAAACTAAGAAATTGAGATAGATGGAAAGTAAGGACGATTATATCGTCCAAATCTCTTTTTTTATGAGGAAAAATAAGGTAAAAATTTGTGGACATATATGCTATGAGCAGAAATTTAGTAAGAGATAATGACATAAAAGGTCAAGGAATCGAAGTTTATAAGGAGGTTATATAATGCCATCAGTCTGTTTATATTTCGAGGTACATCAACCGATGAGATTAAATCATTTTACGGTATTCAACATAGGCGCAAATCATGATCGATTTTCTAATTATTTTAATCAAAAATTGAATCAAGAAATTTTTGAAAAAGTTGCAAAAAAATGTTATCTTCCAACAAATAAGATATTGCTTGATTTAATCAATAAATATGATGGTAAATTTCGGGTTTCATTTAGTTTAACTGGTACATTCATTGAATATTGTGAACGTTATATGCCTTCAGTTCTTGATAGTTTTAAAGATCTGTTTGCCACAGGTGCTGTTGACCTCCTCGAGGAGACATATTTTCATTCACTTTCAAGCTTGTATGACGATCTTGATGAGTTCGAAAAGCAAGTAACCATGCATCGTCAGACAATAAAAAGAATATTTAACTATAAACCAAAAATTTTCAGAAACACGGAAACAATCTATGATAACCGTATAGCAGGAAAAATTGCCGAGTTGGGGTACAAAGGAATTATCACTGAAGGAGCAGATAAGATTTTAGGATGGCGTTCTCCAAACTTTGTTTACAAACCAGTGAATGCAAATATCAAAGTACTCATGAGAAATTACAAGCTTAGCGACGATGTCGGGTTCAGGTTTTCTTCACGAAACTGGTCAGGGTTCCCACTGACAGCAGATAAATACGCGAACTGGATGTCCAACTCCTTTGGCGATGTCATTAACCTGTTCATGGATTACGAAACCTTCGGGGAACATCAATGGATAGAAACCGGGATCTTTGAATTCCTCAAACATCTCCCTGGTGAAGTACTTAAACATGATAACCTTGATTTTGCTACCGTAAGCGAAGCGGTTGAACAATATAAACCAGTTGGAGAAATAGATGTTCCCTGGGCAATTTCATGGGCTGATGAAGATCGGAATGTATCTACATGGCTTGGAAACGATATGCAAATAGCTTGTTTTAATGAATTAAAAAACATCGGTAGAAAACTTAAAGAAAAGGGCAATGAGAGGTTACTCAAAACTTGGCGTCGTCTACAAACATCAGATCATTTGTATTACTGTTCGACAAAGGGTCTTGCTGACGGGGCTGTTCATGCCTATTTTAGCCCATATGATAGTCCTTATGAAGGGTTTATGAATTATATGAATGTATTACAAGATTTAAAACAGAGAGTAACTTTGTAAAGGTTTTGGGGAAGAACATGGCGGCATTTAAATCAGATATGTTTCATATTCGTTTGTATTTGTTTTTCCATCTGTAACATAAAAATGTATAATTTTACACACTTATATGCATTTGTACACAATGATATATAGTGCTTACTGCATACTGCTATCATCCGACAAACTTCGGAAAGGACAGACGAAAACAAAATGAAGATCGACGAACTAGTAAAACGACTGTTGGGATTCCAAACGACTTCAAACAGCGGAATCAGAATCAAAAACTTACTTCCGGAGCCAATGACTTAACGTTAACTCGTTAACTCTGAAAACTAAGAAAGTGAGATAATCAAAATATTAAGGGCGATTATATCGTCCAACTCTCTTTTTTAAGAGCGAAAAATATCAAAAATAAGAGATTAAAAGATCTATATCTTAATAATTGTGAAATTCGGGGGAAATTCTTGAAAAGTTGAATAAGAATTGATAGTATATACGCGAATAAGGAACCCCAATGGAGTGAATATATATGAGAATAGCGATGATTGGCTGGGAATATCCACCGTTCAAATCGGGCGGTCTTGCTACGCATTGCGAGGGCCTTACGCGAAGTTTAGCTGATAAAAAAGTTAAAGTATATTTTTTTATGCCTAAAACAAAACATACAGTAAATAGTGACCAACCGAATCTTGTGATAAAAGAAGTTGGAGAAACAGAGATTTTCCCTTATGATAGGCCAGAAGATAAAGCATTAGCTGGTAATTTTTTTGAAGCAGTTCATAGATATAATCAACTTGTTGTTGCAAAAGTTAAAGCTGTGGCAAAAGCTGAAGGTAAATTTGATTTTATTCATGCTCATGATTGGCTAACAATGGAAGCAGCTACGATTTTAAAGGAAGAGATGGGTGTGCCCCTGGTTCTTACTATTCATTCAACTGAATACGATCGTTCTGGTTGGCTTTACCCGAATCAATGGTTTATTGATATGGAAAAAAAAGGGATGGAAAAAGCTGATAGGATAATTGCTGTGAGTCATTTCACCAAACGTGTGATTGTTGAGAAATATGGTATAAATCCTGATATAATCAGTGTTATACATAACGCTGTTTATCCCATCCCTGAAGGTAAAAAACAAGAAATCGTTTTGTTTTTAGGTCGTCTTACAATTCAGAAAGGAGCTGAGTTTTTTTTGAAAGCTGCTAGAAAGGTATTGGATTATGAACCTGATGTTTGTTTTGTTGTAGCAGGCGCAGGGGATATGCTACCACGCTTGATTGATCAGGCTGTGGACTTGGGTATTTCAAACCGAGTTGTTTTCGCAGGGCGTTTAACTGAAGAGGAGGTTAAGCATATTTATGGTATCTCTAGTGTTTATGTTATGCCCTCTGTTAGTGAGCCTTTTGGTATAACTGCTCTTGAGGCTATTTCTGCTGGTACTCCAACGATTGCTTCTAAAACCGCTGGTGTATGCGAGACTTTCGATAACTGTATAAAGGTTGATTTCTGGGATACTGATGAGATAGCAAGCAAGATCATATCATTGTTAAGATATGAATCCTTAAGAAAAACGCTAGCTGAAAACGGAAAACACGAAATTGAACTTTTTACTTGGGATAACGTTGCAGGAAAAACACTAGATGTTTACAATGGCATTGATATTGCGAGATTGAAAAAACAGCTTAAAGAGAGAGAAAAGATATACGAGTGGAATACAAAACACTCAAAACCATATAAAAATAAGACCTAATGTTGAAATGAGATCAGTGTAACAAAAAGGGAAAAGAAAGAAAAACATGAATAACCATCTCTTTATATACTAGATGCACATACAAACCAAAAACAAAAAAGGAAGTATAAAATGTATAGAGAAGATAGTAGTGGCGGCCGTTTTGATGGACCACCAAGAGAAATGCATAAGGTGACTTGTGCAGAATGCGGAAAGGAAACAGAAGTTCCTTTCAAGCCCGATGGAACAAGACCAGTCTATTGTAAAGACTGTTATCAGAAACATCGGCCGGCAAGAAGATTTTAGATAAAATTTTCGAAATCACCTAGATTTTATCAATCTTAATATCTTTCTTTTCTTTTTTTATCGTAAGTAGCTAATTTATTGTATACAGTAAAATCACTAGCGCCGTCCGCCGGACTCGGACCGGCGACCGCTCGGTTAACAGCCGAGTGCTCTACCAACTGAGCTAGGACGGCAAAACAACACCTAAGACAGCACAACAGAATATAGTACCATATTAAAAGATTACCCCGTCAAAATCCAAGTCTCTTTTCCAACCTCAACTTTTTCATATTACTCTCAATGAACCTATAAACAGTTGAATGCCTACTACCAGTTAACAACATATCTAATGCTTTTTTTATTATATCCATATTCTCAATATCAGCGATAACAGAGATGGTATGACCATATATCGATATATTCGATTCAGTTATATTCTCCAACACACGCTTCGTCTTACCCTCTCTACCAATAACCCTGCTTTTCAATCTATGTACATGTGACTCTTTTTTACCAACATAATCATAGATATCAAAAACAAAAAAGTCAAAATCATCACTAAACAACTTCATAGCATGCTGTGGAGAAAAACCTCTACCAATAGCCCTAATTATACTCTCAATCTTTAAAGCAGACAAAGGATCCTTAGCATCTTTTTCGTTAATAGTTACTTCGCCTTCACCAGAATCAATTTCTATCCTAACATTTGAGACCTGTTCCAGGTGTTTCTTAGTCTCGCCATTAGGTCCTATCAAAACACCTACTCTTTCAATTGGTATTTTTAGATATCTCATGTCTCATCCCAACTACTGTTTTGTAATATTAGAATATATCTGTTCTTCATTCGCTATAATACCATATTTTTTGAAGTAATGTACAACGTTATGTATATCCCTTTTTAAGAAATCATACGCAAGCGGATGTTCTTTTAGTACACTTTGTCCAACATCTATAATGTAAGGGTGATTTTTATGCATAAGCACATTAAACATGCTTAAATCAGCATGTATCAGATTAGCTTTCTTGTACATCTTTAAGATATAATTAATTAGTGTATCAAATATTTTTTTGGGGTTTCTGAGAACCACGTCTTTTAACATAGGAGCGGGCATATTGGAATCGCCTATATATTCCATTACTAAAACATTGTTTATCCTTTTAATCGGTTTTGGTGCCTTTACACCAATCTCATGCAATACTTCAAGGTTTTTGTATTCCTTCTTAGTCCATTCGTAAACAATATCCCTTCGATTCTTGCTAACAGCCTTAAAACGAGGATCACCCATTATATAATCAGACATATGCCTAAAAGTAGCATTTGAGGTACGATATATCTTCAATGCAACAAACTTTTTATCAGGTTTAACCCCACGAAAAATATTGCCCTCCTTACCTGTAGAAATCGGAAAATCTAAGATATCAATAACCCCATCAGAGATCAACTTACCCAAAGTATCCAGAGTAGATTTATCAAAAACCTCATCCAATGTTTTTCTATCAGTACCTTCCCTATCAAAAAGAGCCTTTATCTCTCTATCAATTTTTTTAAGCCATTTATCGTCTAAAAAACGCTCAGAAGACATTTATTTCCTCTGGCAAAAATCCACGTCTGCTAAGAGAAACAGCCTGGGTTCGTCTATACCTAAAAACTACGTCTGCTTTCTCATTCTGTATCTCCCAGGGTCTGATAATAACAAGATCACCTGCTCTAACTCTCTGTTTACGTTTAAGTCTACCAGGTATACGAGCCATCCTTGCTTTACCATCTGCACAGATAACATTAATCCTAGATCCACCCATCAACCTATCAGCTATAGCAAACATTTCCTTTTTGTTTCTATCTGGCAAAGGTAATCTTATGTATTCCTCTTCTTGTTCGTCTCTTCCTTTCATTCTGTTTTCTTCATACACAGGGATCACGACATCTGACCCAAATAAATCATGTTGGTATTAATGTTTTCCTGTACAAAACCAATAAAAATACTAGAAACCTAGTTGATTAGAGATTTCTTTAAGTGCATTCAAACTCAAACCTAAGAAGGCCTCTACATCAATGCCAGCATCTAAAATGAGTTCTATCTTAGCTCGGCTGCATCCACGTGCAAAAGATGTGTCATTAAACTTGTTTATCAAGGTCTCGAGTTTAACCTCTGCAAGGGTTTTCGAGGGCATAACAAGCGCCGTAGCAATAATAAGCCCAGATACAGCATCTGCAGCAATCAGAGCTTTATCAAGAGAAGTGGTAGGAAGATAATCAGTATGTTTGTAATTATGGCCCCTAATGGCATTTATAGCTTCTTCAGGCAGTAAATCCGCTAATATCTGTGCAGAAATATTAGCATGTTTCTCAGGTTCTTTTTGGGTGTACTCATAATCAAGGTCGTGGAGCAGGCCTGTTAAACCCCACAATTCCTCATCCTTAACAAGTTTTTTAGCAACAGCTCTTAATATAACTTCAGCTGCCACAGAATGTTTTAAAAGTTTCTCGTCTCTAACGTATTTTTTGAGTAATGCAAGCCCTTCTTCTCTGCTTATCATCCCGTATGGTGTAGCAAAGATGATGTTTTAAAACTTTCTTAACTTTTAAAAAGTTATCATCAATGCCAAATCGATCCTTTTTGAAAGAGTGCTAAATCTATAGTTCCCCAATCATCATGATCATTAACACCATGCGAACCATCGGAATAATCAATTAGTATGTAGATAAAATTGTAGTTCATACAACTCCTGTAGTTACGGAATTTTAACCAGTCTTCATATGGGAATACACTGTCACCATTATCACATCCAGGAACATTCCAACTATAGATACCAAGCGTATGTCCTGTTTCATGCATAATCGCAGCAGCATAAATTATTTCACGATGTTTTTCACGATCAAAAGTTTTGCGTCGAATTGAATTATACAAATAATCTTTAGAAGGAAGGAATTCATGTCGTTTTGTAGATATTTGAAGGCTGTCAATGGAATAATTCTCGCCATCCGCGGTAGTTCTAAATACAAAACCTGGGTGGAAAGTACTATGATATGCTATCAGAGCATAATGGAATGCACCTCGCCTCCAATAAGTAGGATCGCCGTTGAGGAAATAATTAAAATAAATATCTCGTAACTCTTGGTCATCTGTAGAATTATCAAAAGGCAACAACTCTCCACCGCCCATACATCCATCATCAATGTGAAATACAATATTGTGTTTTGAAAATGAATCTATCAACAAATCCTTAGATCCTTCTGGGACAAAACCTCCTTCCTGATTTGGTCCGAGTTCCATTTGATCCATTTCAAGGAATATATCCTTTCTAAATGGGTCAGAGCCCCATTGTGAGGTATAATACTCTTCGATATTGTCCAGACCATCTTCATCTGGATCGAAACTAAGGTGGTTCTCCCACGTAAAAGGATCGTATATCCATCTATGTTCCATTTGATCAATAGAGTGGTTGTATCTAAGGTAATGGCCCCATTTATGCTCCCATTCTATTGGTACTCCATCTTCGTCATCATCTCTACCGGTGTCATCAATTGTTGGGTCGGTCCCATAGATATTGGTTTCAGTCCAATAGGGAATATTATCGTTATCATAGTCATTTTGAGAAATGTCAAAACTTATCTCGCAGTCTCTGTCATTTTGATAGATACTATTGTCGTCACAACCATTCGATCTGCCGTATCCACTCTGATCAAAAATAACTGAGGAGATAGGATAAATGTAATCATCGCCATCCCAGTGTCCTGTTTTTAGAGTATAGTATAAATCTATGTCATAACTTAATGGGTCCTCCTGGGGGTTCGAGCTGATGTCACATATTTTATCTTTGCCTTTGTTCTTGTCCCATAGCTGGATTTTAATAGTAACATATTCTTGATCATCAGGAACATTTTGTGTTACAGACCAGTTTGGTTTTACATATTTTTGATTTTGCCAGACAGGACTAGTCTTTTCTATTTCGTTTATAAACACTTTAATATAAAAATCTGGATCGCCGATAATATCAATCTTGTCTAAAGCTCGTATTTCTTTTATAGTAACTGTGATTTCTAAATCCACTAACGGATCAATGTCATCCTCAGACGGAGTTGATTTTGTTTCAGTATTTTTTAAAAAATTTTTTGTGATTTCGTGGTCGTTTTGTAGAGAGATGGTTGTATTTTTTAATCCTATCGAATATCCTGAGATTAGTAGTATAATAACTAAACTCATACATAGTATTTTTATTTTCATAATTTGCCCCTTCTTAAATTAATTGTCCAATCCAGCATGTTCAATTAATTATTAATAATTTTTTATATTTATATGAAATTTAGCTTCTTTTATCATCTTAATAAAGATTAACATATGTTAATTAATTGCGGTATATAATATTTTTGAAAAATGAGAAAAGCTAACGGAATCTAAAAACCTTAAACAAAAAATAAATATTTTAATGAAAGATTAAATAGACTATATTACATTAACAGTCGCTAAGGTGGTCTAAGTTGTTAGTTGAAAAGATCATGACCAGAGACGTAGTAACAATAGACTGCAACGAAAATGTTTTAGATGCATGCAAAAAATACAAAGATCTGAAAGTTGGGTGTCTCGTAGTAATGGATGGGGCTATTCTCGTTGGAATTGTAACAGAAAGAGACATAATAGAAAGAGCCATACTAATGGAAAAAGATCCAAAAACAACTAAAATTAGAGAAATTATGTCATCGAATATAAAGACGGTTCACGCACTAGCACCAATAGAAAGAGCAGCAGAAATCATGAGAGAAAACAACATAAAAAAACTACCTGTTATTTTAAACAACGAAATAGTGGGTATTGTCACTGTTACTGACATGTCAAGTGCATTGCCTACTTTTTCCGAGAAGATAGATGAACTAGTAGATTTCTACATTAAGAGCAAAGAAGATTTTGATAATATTATGGATGAATGGGGGGAGATAATCACTGGTTTGAGAAACTATCAACAATTAATAAAAACCAAAAAAACTGAACTTGCCACACAATAAAATTTGAGATATATGAGGTAAAATTAGACATCGATATCTTTTAATGCCTCTTTTTATATTTCTTGGTGAAAGGAATAGAGAATGGTGTTAGATAATTTAGGGGACTCCCTTAGGGGGACTCTGAAAAAAATTGCCAATGCGGTTTATGTTGATTCTAAGCTTATAAAAGAGATAGTTAGAGATATACAACGGGCACTTTTACAGGCAGATGTTAACGTTAAACTTGTTTTAGAGCTATCAAAAAAAATTGAGAAACGAGCACTTGAGGAGAAACCTCCTGCAGGTATGAGCAGTCGGGAGCATGTTATCCATATTGTATACGATGAGCTTGTAAAACTTTTAGGTGAGCGCAGAGAACTCCCAGTTAAAAAACAAGTTATAATGATGGTTGGCCTGTATGGTCAGGGTAAAACAACTACTTGTGGTAAACTTGCTAAGTACTTCAAAAAGAAGGGGCTTAGACCTGCTTTGATAGCTGGTGATGTGCACAGGCCTGCAGCATATGAACAATTGAAACAGATATCTGAAAAAGTAGAAGTGCCTTTTTATGGGGATAAAAAGGAAAAAGATGCTGTTAAGGTTGTAAAGGATGGTATAAATAAACTGCATAGAGCTTGCGATATCATAATCGTCGACACGTCTGGTAGACATAAACTTGAGGATGACCTTATAAAAGAGATGAAAGAGATTTTTAAGGCTACTAAACCAGATGAAAAACTGCTCGTTATGGATGCTGCTGTTGGTCAGCAGGCTGGTCCACAGGCGAAAGCATTTGATGAAGCTATAGACGTCACAGGCATTGTTCTTACTAAATTAGATGGTACCGCTAAGGGTGGTGGTGCTCTTAGCGCAGCAGCCGAGGTTGGTGCACCTATTGTTTTTATTGGTACGGGGGAGCATGATAGTGACTTTGAGACTTTTGATCCATCGCGTTTTATATCTAGGTTGCTTGGGATGGGGGACATAAAATCTTTGCTTGAAAAAGCTGAGGAGAGCCTCAAAGGCAAGGATGCTGAGGAAACAGCTAGACGTTTGATGTCTGGCAAATTCACCCTTCATGACATGTACGACCAGATGGATATGTTGTCAGGTATGGGACCACTGAATAAAATAGCTGAGATGTTGCCAGGTGGTTTTTCAGGTAAAATAAAAGATGTTGATATGAATACTACTCAGAATAAATTGAAAAAATTTAGAGTTATAATGGACTCTATGACTGATGATGAGATGAACGATCCAAGCATTGTTCATTCTTCTAGAATAAAACGTATCGCACATGGCGCAGGTGTAGAAAACAAGGATGTAAAAGAGCTTTTGAAATACTATAATATGACAAAACGTATGATGAAAGGTTTCTCAGGTGATCGCAAACTCAGGAAGAACCTTATGAAACAGCTACAATTTGGGAAATAATAAATTAGTTTTTATGTTGTTTAAAAACCGTAGTCAGATTATTAAGAATGGTAAAACCTCAGAACTTAAAAGAATAAGAAAAGGCATCCTCGATATTTTTACTGCAGCCATAAATGCTGTTGATCCATACAAAGCGGTTAAATCAAGGTTTGATGGGAGACAAATTATTTCAAATGGTAAAAAAATTGATTTAACTGATTTTAAGAATATCTTTTTGGTTGGTTTCGGTAAAGCAAGTGTTGGTATGGCAGATGCCGTCTGTGAGTCAATTGATGTTAAAAAAGGGGTTGTTATAACCAACGATAGAGAACATAAGGTGAGGAATAAACATATTGTTACTTTTGTTGGTAGTCATCCCACACCTAATCAGAATAGCCTGATTGGCACAGAGAAAGTTTTAGAAATCGCAGAAGGTTGCAGTGAGGATGACCTACTTATAGTTTTGATATCTGGTGGCGGATCTTCGCTCCTGTGTAAACCAAAAATAAGTCTTAGAGATTTTCAGATAACAAACGGTTTGCTGTTAAAGTCAGGTGCCAACATAAAAGAGATTAACACCGTACGTAAGCATCTTTCTTTTGTAAAAGGCGGGCAGCTTGTTAAACACTGTAAATGTGAAGTAATTTCTTTTATAATATCTGATATTGTTGATGACCCGATAGAATTTATCGCCTCAGGTCCCACGTATCCTGATTCCACAACATACCCAGATGCGCAAAACATTCTAAAAAAATATAATCTTTTAGAAAAAACGCCTTCCGCAGTTATAAAATTATTAGACGAGGGAATACAAGGTTTAATCCCTGAGACGCCTAAAAGTGATGACCCTATTTTTAAAAGGGTTTTTAATTTTATTGTTGCAAACAATAAGGTTGCATGTAAAGCCGCGGTGGAAAAAGCAGAGGAAATAGGTTACAAAACTATGATGTTGACTACTTCTTTAACTGGCGAAGCAAAAGACGTTGGTAAATTTTTGGTTGATAAAGCATTAAATTACTATGACGAAGATTTTAAAGAAATTGTTTTTGTTTCAGGTGGAGAGACCACAGTGACAGTTAAAGGAAATGGCAAAGGTGGTAGGAACCAAGAGATGGTTTTAGGTGTCATCGAAGAGTTAGTAGGCTCGGATATGATCTTTGCTTGTATGGCTACAGATGGCATAGATGGAGATAGTGAGGCAGCTGGGGCTATAGCAGATGGTTATACAATGGATAAAGCAAATAAAAAAAATCTTGACCCAAAAAAATTTTTAGAAAACAATAACTCTTATGAATTTTTTAGAGGGTTAAATGATTTGTTGATCACTGGTTATACTGGTACAAATGTGATGGATATACAGATTTTAATTAAATATCGTAAAACTAAATAGCAAATAATTTTATAAATTTAAAATTATAAAGATATACCGTAAAGTATTTATATCTAGTTCTCTCTATAAAAACTCTGTTTGTTATATAAAAGATATAATTAAAGGGATAATCAATTACATAATTGGAGACATTAACATGAAAATAGATAGATTGAAGAAAAAATCGATTATCACATGGATAATATTACTGATGTTTCTGAGTTTAACTCTTTCAGCAAATGTAAATTCTACTCCAATAAAATATGATTACGATGGAGTATGGTATGACACGTTCTTAGATCAAAACGGGACAGATACATCAAAATCCAGCAACTATAATTTCTCTACAGGATTAATCACATTAAAATCAGGGATAAACAAGTATTATTACGATTTCAATGATAATAAAGAAAAGGCGGCGTGGGCATCTGATTTAACATTTATATCAGGCGATGAAAGCCAGTTGATAAAACCTAGAAATCTAATAGGCGAATTCAGCATTGATTCTACCAAATTCAAGAAAAAAGACGGGATAGTAGTAGAAACAGAGGCAAACTACCTCGATTTAGAGACATTTGATTTAACATATACCTTCTCTCCAGTTCACCATTTCAGGTTTAAAATCGGACAAAACAAAAATAATGTTGAAGAATTCACATTTAACTGGTCTTATGGTAATAAAATAACAGATGCAAACGTTGACCATCTCCAGCTTTACGTCTGGGATTATATTATTAAAAATATAGTAGGTTTATGGGGGCAAGAAGGCAACCCAGTGCCATATAGCGATATAGGTCTAAATCCAATGGACATATCGTTCACAAGTAATGACACTAGTTACATAAGTGACGATGGATACATGGATTTTTTAGTTGTTGCAATCCCTGATGTAAACGGTGAAACTACAATATTATCTACTGACTATGTTAATCTAACAGTCACCACAAAACAGGGATTTGTAGAAGAGGGTTGGATTGTTTCAACAGCGATTACACCAAGTACACTCAGTGGATGGGAGAGCATAATATGGAAAGGATCAAGGGCGAGCAACGCAGCCTCTATCAAAATACATGTGTTAGATTCAACAGGTACTTTGATAACTGCTTTATCTGGTAATTCAGAAGGTTTCACAACCTCTCCAATTGATTTATCTTCACTGAACGCCAATACATATAAAAGTGTCCGACTAAAAGCAGTTCTTGAATCAAGCGATTTATCCGTTACACCTAGATTTTATAGTTGGGCTTTAACATGGCAGACAAAAAGTAACACATTCAAAGATGAGTTTTCTACAAATATCAGAATAGATGAACTCTTAGGCGCTGAAATAAGTGGTGGAGACATAATAATTAGTGATTACTATAGTGATTGGCCGGTTTTTGGTAGAACACCTGAAAATAGACGTTCGTTTGAGGGATATGGACCACAAAAATCTGAGCTTTACTGGAGTACAGAAAAGGAGACGGTTGGAGGCGGGTTCCGTAGTCCTGTTATGAGCGATGATAAGATATATATCGCTTCAGCCGACAATATGATATATTCTTTTAATGCAACAGTGCCCTCCAGCAAAAAAGGAAGTGAATTAGCACCTTACGACATCAGTAACGAATTGGGTAAAGTCGATGGCTCTATCGCAGTAGCAGACAACCTTGTCATAGTTGCAACCGGCGAGATTAACTCATCAAATAAGGTTGTTGCGTTAAATAAAGATGATCTAAAAGACCAAAAATGGAGCTATACGTTTGGAACTGAAGACATATGTTATTCGTCTTCACCAACTGTTTCCGATGATAAAGTTTTCGTGACCTCCTGGGATGGCATGGCCTGGAACACACCCATAATATCATTCCTGTCCTCTTTAATTGGTGGAAACAACAAAGTTATAGCTCTAAACCTTGCCGATGGGACAAAAATATGGGACGCTACATTACCTGCAGGCAGTTTTTCTACACCAGCTATATCTGATGGCATGGTCTTCGTAGGGTGTGACAACATATATGGTAACAACATATTCGCATTTGACGAAGAAACCGGTGCCATAATCTGGAATGCAAGCGTTGGATTAATTGGTGGAGCCTCACCAGTGGTTTATCAGAACAAGTTATTTGCCGTTGTAAAAGAACTCAAACTCCCGTATATAACAGGTAAAGTAAAAGTTGTGGCATTAGATAAACAAACTGGTAAGTTGCTGTGGAATAAAACACTCGCAGAAAAAGTACCAGCGTTTGAAAACCTGCCAAAAGGACTAAAGTTTTATAATCTTATGGCAACCTCAACACCGGCGGTTAATGGTAGTGCTTTATATGTTACATCACCTGATGGAAAAATCTATGCATTAAATACAGCAGATGGCAGAGAGCTATGGAGCAATGAACTATCCTCTAAGTTATTTGGTTTGATACCAACCTACTCATGTACATCACCTGTTGTGACATCCGATAATATATACGTTGCAATGATAAATGGGATGGTTTATTCACTTAACAAAAACGGGAAAACACTATGGAACTATAGTTGCGACATTGAAGACCCTGAACTACTAGCACCAACATACATACTAGCATCCCCAATAGTCGCCGATGGTATTTTATACGTCAGTGTAACAGATGAAGTAAACACCTTTAGCGGAAGAATATGTAGCATAGGTGACTACACGACGTATCAAAAAGCTGTTGTTATCTCAAATCCAATAATTCTACCAACTGGCGGATGGTGGAGTAGTTTCAAAACAAACTATACAGCCGCAACAGGTAGTTCTATAACATTTAGTATCCTCGATAATGATTACAATGTTCTAAGATCTGTTAAAAACCTTGATAGCATCTATGATACAACATATATCAAAACCGGCGTTATACGCCTCCGTGCTGAGCTTGTAAGAAAAAACACATCACAAAATCCAACATTACGTAATTGGAGTGTAACATGGTCATCTGAGACAAGCGCACCTGATTTTAAAGAAGACACTTTCGTACCAGGTGGCTGGATTAACACAGATACACCTACATGCACAATTGATGTCATAGACACGTATCCAGGTTTGAATGTGGGCTCGGCCAGATATCAGATAGGATACAAATCATCAAAAACAAATAACAGTGTGACAACATCTTGGCTTATTCCCAACTGCACTGGACAAGATGGAACAAAAAGTGTACAACAATTAAAAGCAAACATATCGGAATTAAACATAAGTGACATGGGTGAACTAAAAAGTATAAAAATTTATATAAAAGATTTAGCTGGGAACAACGCCTCGTTTTCCAAAAGCTTCCAGAAAGATACTGTAAAACCTTCTTCTAAAGTAAACGGTAGTTACTCATCTAAGTATAACAAGGCAGTTAATGTAACAGTAAACGCAACAGATGATAAAAGCGGTAGCGGTATAAAACAAGTTACATTGTATTACAGGTTAGTTGGCACAGATACTTGGAAATCTTATGATATACCACGTTCAACGAAACCTTACTTATGGGCATTTGAAGTCACAAAGAGCGAAAATTATGAATTTTGCAGTATAGCTGTAGATTACGCAGGCAATACCGAGGATCACCCATCTCAGGCCGATGCAACTTTTATCTTCGACAAAAACGCCCCATACAAACCAGCTTTCAACAGTACAGGATACTATTTCAACGAACCTAGAATGTTTACAATAAAATTTGAGGATGATTACAAATTGAAATCAGTTGAATATCGCTTAAACTTCCAAGAATTAGATGAATGGACCATGATCAAAGACAACATTAATTTACCCTCATACAACGGCGAATGGAACCTAACAGAAGATTACTGGGATTCACTTAAAGAAGGAATAACATACCACATATATTTCAAACTCACAGATATCTGCGGAAATAGCTACATCACTCAAAATAATTCAGAGGCAGCTAAGATAATAAAAGACCTCACAGTTTCAAAACCGTACCTTGATCTATCCGACTTCTCAGAGTGGCACTGGGATGACAAATTCAACATATCTGCTAATATAGATGACGATGACATAAAAAGCGTGGAGTTATACTACAGATACTCATCCGATAACAAAAGCTGGGATGAATGGACATTGTTTGGTAAAAAACTAACAGAAGAACCATTTAATTGGAAATTCAATGCCCAACAAGGTAGCGGTTACTACCAGTTCAAAACAAGAGTAACTGACATCGCAGGTAACGTAGGTGAATCACCGTTGGAAACAATTGGAGTAACCATATTCCCCATGATACAGATAATCATAATGACAACATTGGCATTCATACTGATAATAATCACGGTTCTTATGTTAACCAGAATGAAAAAGAAAAAAACATAAAACTCTAACTATTTTTTTACTTTTTTTCTAAAACACAATAGATTTCTTCCAAAAGACGATCTATTCCTTCGCCAGTTTCACAGGATATAGAAATATTCCCGGAATCAGTTTTTTGGATATCTGCCTTGTTTTCAACAATTACTATGGAGGCGGCATCAAACATTTTTTTAACCTTTGATAACAAACTTTTCTGATCTTCCAAAGAGTAGCCACATGTCTCAGAAACATCCAAAATAAATACGATAATATCAGCAAGATTGGATAAAGCTGCTATGGCCTGTTTCTCTATGTTGTTTCTTTCAGAAAGTGGCCTGTCCAAAAGGCCGGGTGTATCAATAACCTGGTATCTCTTTTTGACATATTTATCTGTTTTTTCTATATGGCCGACATGTATCTCCTTAGTTGTAAAAGGATACTGAGCGACCTCTGGTTTAGCAGAAGAAAGACGTCTAAGCAGAGATGATTTACCTACGTTAGGATAACCTGCTATAACAATCGTTGGTATGTCATGTATTTCAGGAAGAACTTTCATAATTTTTTGCGCTTCAGAAAGTACATCTAAGTCTTTACTGATTTGTTTTATAACAGATGACATTCTACCGTAGATCTCTTTTTGTTTCCCTATCAAAAATTCTAGGTCTAAAGATTTCCTGAGAGATTTAACTTGTTTTAAGTAAATCATGTTGCAGGTTTTTCTAGCCCAATCAATAGCCCCAAGAGATTTTTTTAACTTGTTGGTATCAATTTTTATAGCTATGATTTCTTGGTAAAACATCGGTAGTTGTTCAATCGAAGGAAATTCTTTTACATATTTTTCCAGATGGGAGAGGATATTTGTTGCAAATGAGTCTGTTCTAGCAATTATAGTCTTTTTTTTCTTATATAATGCGTTTCTATCGTAGATTTGTATTTTAGCAGCTCTTTTGAAGTATATGTCTAATAATTCTTTTGAATCTAGTACTTGGGGTATATTTTTAAGCATAACAATTGAAAAGGTTTATGTGATACCTCTAAATTAAGATGTTGGTGTAAAAATATGGACGAAGGATACATTCTCTCAAACAAGTATCGCAGGGCAATCTTTGACGAACTTGCATCTGGAGAATCAGATATCAAGAGAATAGCAAAAAAACATCGTATCGTATCTTCTGTAGTTGACAAAGTAATAGATGATTTTGTGAGGGGCGGGGTTTTGTTTAAAAAAGACAATAAATATGTTTTTACTGAGGAAGGAGAAAAACTAGCTGAAAGTATCAGAGGGTAAAATTTGAGGATTGAGATATGAAAACCTATCTTTTACAAACATTGAAAGAACTTGCTTTGCTTGGTGCTGCAAAAAATAAGATCGAGGTGTCTTCTCTTGAGTTGGCTAGACAACTTAAAACGAGTCAGCAGACAGCCTCCAGATATCTTCTTGAGCTGGATCACGAGGGTTTGATAACTAGGGAGTTTGGTATAAAGAAGCAGATCATTCAGGTTACTAACACTGGCATAGATGTACTTCATGATGAGTATCTTGAATACCAGCAAATTTTTGATTTAACAGATGAAATTCATTTTACTGGCAGAGTTGTATCTGGCATTGGTGAGGGTAGGTATTATACCGAGCAGAATGGCTATATGAATCAATTTAAGGAAAAACTAGGCTTTGTGCCCTATCCTGGTACTTTGAATATTGAAATCAAATATATCGAAAGAAATAAACTTAGGTTGCTGAAAGATTATAATACAATAATAGTAGATGAGTTCAGAGATAAGAATCGTACTTTTGGTGGTGTTAGATGTTTTAAAGCTGAGATAAATGGTGTTAAGGGTGTGATTGTGTTACCGATGCGTAGTCATTACTCCAATATTTTGGAGATAATTTCGCCTTACTATTTAAGGAAGAAGTTGGATTTAAAAGATGGTGATGAGGTAAAGGTTATAATTCATCTTGAGAAAGAAGTTTGAGCTCGGTTTTTATGAAAAATCAGTTAGTCTCTGAGATATTGTATAAGATTGCGGATTTACTTGATATAAAGGGTGAAATTTTTTTTAAAACAAGGGCATATAGGATGGCCGCACAAAACATAGAGGTCTTAGACGAGGATATCGAGGTCGTTACAAAAGAAGATAGACTCCAGTCCATTCCTGGTGTCGGGGAGGCTCTCGCTAAAAAAATCAAGGAGATAGTTGAAACTGGTAGATTGGAGTATTTTGAAAAACTTAAGAAGGAGATGCCGGAGGGGTTGTTGGCTTTGTTAGAGATTCTGGGTCTTGGCCCTAAAAAGGTTTCTGCTTTGTATAATAAACTTGGCATCACAGACATTGAGAAACTTAGAAAGGCTTGTTTAAATGGTAAGTTACGTGAGCTAGATGGCTTTGGTGAGATAACTGAAAGAAACATTCTAAGAGGAATACAGCTTCTAGAAAAAACTAGCGGACGAATGCTATTGAATGTTGCCTATGATGATGGAAACGATTATTTGAACTATTTGAAGAAATGTAAAAAAATTAATAATGTTAGCCTAGCTGGTAGTATCCGAAGGATGAAGGAAACAATAGGAGACTTAGATATCCTTGCTTCATCAAAAAATCCTGATGACGTTATGGATTATTTTGTGAAATACAAGGATGTTGAAAATGTGCTTATGAAGGGTCCGACAAAATCCAGTGTGATTTTAAATGATAACCTTCAGGTTGATATTCGTGTTGTGAGCGGAGAAAGCTATGGTGCGGCACTACAGTATTTCACAGGTTCTAAGGAGCATAATGTGGCGATGCGTAGTCTCGCGATAAAAAAGGGGTACAAGTTGAACGAGTACGGTCTTTTTGACAAAGAAACTGAGAAATACATTTCTGGTAAAGATGAGAAGGAGATATACAAAAAGCTTGGTTTGGACTATATTGAACCAGAGTTACGGGAAAATCGTGGCGAAATTGAAGTGGCAAAGAACAAGAAACTGCCGAAACTGGTTGGATATGATGATATATTTGGGGATTTCCATGTTCATTCTATTTGGAGTGACGGTAGCGATTCTATAGAAACTGTAGCCGGGTATGCAAAAAAGATGGGGTATGCTTTTGTTGGAATTACTGATCATTCTCAATCATTGAAAATCGCTAACGGTGTTTCTGAGGAAAAAATAGAGAAAAAGATTAACGAGATTAAAAAAATTAACAAAAAAATATCAAATTTTAGGATTCTCTGTGGCACAGAATGTGATATCAAATCAGACGGAAAACTGGATTACAGCAACAAGGTTCTAAAAAAGTTTGATTTTGTTTACATTGGTATCCACACTGGTTTCAAGATGAGCAAAAACGATATGACGCGGAGAATAATTAGTGGTATGGAAAACGAATATGCGGATTTTCTTGCGCATCCAACAGGTCGTCTTATTGGCAGACGTGATCCTTACGAAGTAGATGTTGAGAAGATAATTGATAAAGCTAAAGAAACTGGGACTTTCCTGGAGATTAACTCTTTCCCTGACCGTCTTGATCTTGATGATCTTCATGTCAAGTTCGCGAAAGAGAAGGATTTAAAGTTTGTTCTAGGTACTGACTCACATAGTTTTATGCATCTACCGTTTATGCGTTTCGGTATTGCTACAGCGCGTAGAGGCTGGTTGGAAAAAAAAGATATTTTAAACACATATTCTTTAAAGGAAATAGAAAAAATCCTTGGGCGTGAATAAAGGTTATGAATAAAAGCAAGGCTAAGAAGGAGATAAAAAAGCTACGCGAGCAAATCAATTACCATAACCACATGTATTATGTAGAAAATAACCCTGTTATTTCTGATTATGAGTTTGATCAGTTGTTGAAAAAACTTGAGAAAATTGAGTCCGAGTATCCGGATCTTGTAACCCCTGATTCTCCTACCCAACGGGTCGGTGGAGAGCCAGTTGATGGTTTCATTTCTGTGGAACATAAAGTTGCTATGCTTTCTCTTGATAATGCATACACGCATGAAGAGTTACGTGAGTTTGATGAACGTGTTCGTAAAAATGTCGGGGACGTTGAATATGTTGTTGAGCCTAAGATCGATGGTCTTGGCGTTGCTCTTCTCTATCAGAATGGGTTGTTTGTTAGAGGGGCAACAAGGGGAGATGGTGTTAAAGGTGACGATGTAACTGTCAACCTGAAAACAATTCATAGTATACCATTGAGACTTAGAGATAAGGTTTTGAAAAACGTTGAGGTACGCGGTGAGGTTTATTTCCCTATCGATGGTTTTAAAAAGTTGAATAAAGAGCAAGAAAAAAGGGGTGAACCAGTTTTTGCTAATCCACGTAACGCAGCAGCTGGCTCTATTAGGCAGTTGGATCCCAGAATTGTTGCATCACGGTCATTAGATATTTTTGTTTATTTCATTTCTCACTCTGACAAGAATTTTAATACGCACGAAGAGGCAGTGGGTGCTTTAAAAGAATCTGGTTTTCGTGTTAATCCGCTTATTAAAAAAGTTAAGGATATAGAAGCAGCGATTAGGTACTGTGAGGAGCTTGAAGAAAAACGTGAGAAGCTGGGTTATGAGATTGATGGTGCTGTATTGAAGGTGAATTCTTTAGCTCAACAGAAAAAACTTGGTGAAACAATAAAGCATCCGCGGTGGGCGATCGCGTTTAAATTTACAGCGAAACAGGCTACAACTAGGTTAAATGATATTGTTGTTCAGGTTGGTAGAACTGGTACTCTTACGCCTGTGGCGGTTTTAGAGCCTGTTCAAGTTAGTGGGGTCACTGTGTCTAGGGCTACTTTGCATAATTTCGATGAACTAAAGAGGAAAGATATCCGGATTGGTGATATGGTTCTGGTTGAGCGTAGCGGCGATGTTATACCACAGGTTGTGAAAAGCATAACAGAAAAAAGAATCGGAAAAGAGAAAAAAAAGATTATCCCAAAAAAATGTCCTGTATGCGGCACAGATGTTGTTCGTAGTGAGGATGAGGTTGCTGTTAGATGCCCGAATCGCTGTTGTCCTGCTCGTCTGAAATGGCGTGTGAAATACTATGCTTCACGTGATGCTATGGATATAGAGAACCTTGGTGAATCAACCATTGATAAACTGCTTGATAAAGAGCTTATTGATAACATCTCTGACATTTATCGCCTTAAAAAAGAGGATATTCTCACATTAGAAGGGTTTAAAGATAAATCTGCGCAGAACCTCCTAGATTCTATCGAACGGAGTAAACATAGGAGTTTATCTAGACTGATTTATGCTCTTGGTATACGACATGTTGGTAAATATGCTGCCCAGGTTCTTGCTTCTAAATACGATTCCATTGATGATCTTGCAGAGGCTAGCGCTGAAGAATTGAATGAGATTTTTGGTCTCGGTGAAAAAACAGCCGAGGCGATTGCAACGTTTTTTGCAACTGAGGAAAACAGAGAACTAATCAAGAAACTTAAGGAGGTGGACATTCAAACAAAGGAGATTAAAAAGAAAGAGGAAATGCCACTCAGCGGTAAAAAATTTGTATTTACTGGTAGTTTACAGTCTCTGTCTAGGCCCGATGCCTCTGAGTTTGTTAAACAGAAAGGTGGTATCGTTGCGTCATCAGTTGGTAGAGATATTGACTATGTTGTTGTTGGCGAAGAACCTGGCTCAAAATATGAAAAAGCAAAGAAAATAGGAATTAAGACAATAAATGAAGAAGAATTTAAGAAAATTGTTGGTGCGTAAGGAGTATTTTTATGAAAGAATGCAACGTTAAAGAAAATAAAACAAGCTGCAACTGCAGCTATCCTTGTAGCAGAAAAGGCATCTGCTGTGAATGCCTAAGATATCACAGGAGTAGAAATGAGGTTCCTGCTTGTTTTTTCCCAGATGATGTTGAAAAAACATATGATAGAAGTGTAGAAAACTTCATTAAACTCTATCAAAAATAAAATTATTAATTTTATAGGTTTATCTATTTGTTGTGGTTGAACCAGTTGTAGATTCCATAGTAGTGCTACCTAGTTGTTCACTTGGCTGACTGCTAGGTTGATTTTGTAGCGTTGAGTTACTCTGCATATCGATTTGATCGATGTGATGAATTGCCTCAGTATAGAAATCATACAAAAATGCATCCCAATGTGTGTCACTTGGAAAATCTAATCCATAGCTTGGAAGAGAATATATATCATTGAAATTGAGCCAGCTCAATGGAAATTCAATTGTTAACCCATGTGCCCCAGATTGTTGATTTCCATGCCACTCAGCAATAACACAGTCATTTAAAGCATACATCACATCATCGAGAGCGTTTTCTAGTGTTTCATCCAGTCCCTGTATTTCTCCATAGTTTTCACAGAAATTATAGATATCTAATAAATGATTTAAAAACAGTTTTGAATTTTGATGAGAGTCTCTGATATCCTCAAAGTAGTCTTCGATGTTTACAGATAAAATCGTTCTTAAATTGCTTATAGCATCTGCTAGTTCATCTATTTTATCTGTTCTGATAGCACTCACTGTCGTACTCTCTTTATCCTCGGGGTGTTCTTCGTTGTTTTCCACTAATTGAATTATCTGCGCTCCTATTTCAATGTTTGAGTGATAGATTGGGCTGTTTAGGATATCGCAAATATCATCTATACTGCCATCCCACCCTGAATAATAGCCGTTGCCTTCTTCGCTTCCGATGTATACGTCGATCAGATTTCTAAGTTCGTAGACGGATTCAGCTGAGCCCATGTTGCATGCGCCAGTGAAACATAGTATGTCTACGCCTCCTGCTTCGTCTAATGCTTTTTGGAATTCATCCATTGTAAGAATATCGCCAAGACTTGTGTAGTCAGTGCAGGCGCCCATCCATGCACCACCATGGTTGTATACTGATAAAAAGTATCTATCAGCAGGATAATTTATTTTACAATAATTGATAAAGTCTCTTAGTGTTGTGTAATCACCCATATTTACCTCACCCCAGTTTTTCTTTAGTACAGCATTGTGGTTTTCGTCTATGCGATATATTCCACTGAAACCAGGTGGGAAGAAGATATCCTGGAGTACTATCACGTCGAGATTTTCACCTGAGTATGCCTCTTCAGCGAATTCATTTAGTGGTCTGTATGCGAGTAGAAAATCTGCGTCGCTGTAAAACATCCACGTCCATTTTTCTACTTGGTTAATTACTCGGTTTAAGATGATGCTCTCAGATCCATAGGTCTGTATACCAATGCCTAGAGCATTTAATGTAGAAGTATTAGACATTACGAACAAAACTATGATGCTAGCAACCATTACTTTCTTCATATTTCCTCACACTCGAAATTTTTAGAGTTTTACAATCTATTTTGCACCTAATCGTTTATAAGCATTGTTTGACAGTTCTTACCAAAAAAAACACCTAGTCGGAAAATTATGACTCAATATTGTTTACATGGGTGGTTTATTTATGTCTTAGGACTTTCTCTTCTCGAATCTTCAAAATAATTTCAGATAATTTTTTAACTTTTTTATCTGAGATGCTAAATTCATCTTTATGAGGACAATCATTATCCAATACAGCACATTTTCTATCCATATCAAATATTACAGGATATAACCTACATCCCTTAGGTCTATTCTCATAGATCAAACATTTTGTCCCATCATGAAAAACACATCTACCATTACGGTTTTTTAAATGCAACCAACCATTTTTTTCAACAACAAAGAACTCAGGATTAAATCCTATTTTACTAATTCTTTTTATATCATCATTTGATAGAAGCATATCTGTTTCTATGCAACATTTTATGCAATTTTTTTCAATGCAACAGTTCTTCTCCATATCAGATTTTAAATCTAGTAATAGTTTATCAGATTTAAAACATAGCCGGGAAGCCTGGAAAAAAGGAATTCGGGATGGGATGCACGCATCATCCGCTAAACTTCTCCAGACTCCCCCAAGGCAAGTAATATCTGTTTCTTTAAAAACATATCTAATTTAAAACGTTTTTTAAAGATATAAAAGTAAGAAAAAGAGAATCGCCGGTTTAATTATGTTTATTCCATTGGAATTCTACTTTTTTATAATGAGGCGGCACCTTTTTGCCGTCTTTTTTCTTATATCCCTCAACCGGCTGCCATTTTATGCCGTATTCTCCGATCTTACTTACATGGTGTTTCATTTTTCACCCCTTTACATATTTTGTGCTATTAAATAGCATGTTATTTTCTATCATTCTTTGTATTTAAAGCTAATGTGTCAAAATGTCAAAATGAAAACATACTGGCTAATAAAAAACATAAAAAAAGAAGTATCTACCCGGAAGACGTTTCTAGATTCCGTATCTTTTTCCTAATAAGGTGTATCGTTAAAAAAACAAATATCAAAGCAACAAATAGACCAGATATCAAACCAATCATGTCAAATGAAACAAGGAAATTATAAATAGCATGAACAAAAATTGCTACAATAAAATATGGTATAACACGCAAAAAGGATTTCCTTCTTATTATTGATTTACCATAACCATATCCTGTAAGAGCAGTAGCAGAAGCATGCAACAAACACCCGCCAACGCTTCTGATACTCATTAAAATCAAAAAAAACAATAGACCCTCAGACAAAAAACTATAGCCATACAAAAGATTCTCAGTGGCAGAGAAACCCAATCCAGCAGCAGCACCCAATATAAGGCCATCCTCAAGCTCATCAAGACTGTTTTTAACAGATTTAATCCTGAGAGCAAGAGGCTTTGTAAGTTCCTCAGCAAAAGGAGCAACAAATAAAATTAAAACAAGACTTAACTTATTACCTTCTTCGAAAGAAAAATAAATTGAAACATTAAGAATCAATTCTAAGATTATAGATGCAACAATCGCTATAGTTGCACCCCACATAAAACATAAAAACATCGGTTTGAACTTCTCGCGATTATACCTCTCCGTGTTTCTAATCCAGATGGCATATATTATTGGTGGCAAAAAAGCCAAAATAAGCAAAAGAGCTGTTTCCCGTAATTCCATGAAACAAAGTAACTAGTAGGTATTTTATTTAGTTTCTAGTTTTAAAAAAATAAATCCTTGATTAAATTGTTTTTACAATAGATGAAAACAGTATTTGACCGACAATAATCGTGACCGTAAGAACCAATACAGCTGTAGGCATAACTCTGCCTAGACTGTACATAAAAGCCGCCTTATCGTCACCCTCATCTATGCCATTCGTAAACCTTGTTAATATAAAAACCAGTTCAATGATGTATATACCGATAACTAAAACAAAATATTCTGGGCGAATATTATCAAGAGCAAATGATTCGCCAATGCCAGCAAAAACAGAAGATGATTCATAAGACAAGGTTTGCGTAGGAATTTTATCTGACATAGAATTAATTACATTTGTTATCAACTTCGTGATAGCAAGCGTAACACCCGCTATCAAAGGAGCAAATATCGCAGAGGTTGATCTAAGTGTAGAAGTGAGCTCATATAACATATCTTTTATTCTATTTTCAACTTGTTGTAGTTCCTTAAGATGATCTGCTATTCTAATTATAGAGATACTAACAGCTCTTTGGCTTTTCTGAATACCTTCCACAAACAATCTCATAATGGCCTTGATACGATCAGAATAAACATACTTCAAAGATCCAAAATCAGGACTGAACAAGGCATCTCTAATGTTAGTATGCATCGCCATAAGATTATAACCAGTTTGATTGAAAACCTCGGCAATCTTTGCACCGCCCATCGTATTAGCTGTATAAACGAAACTTTCCTCAGGAGATTTCTCCTCATTTATTCTTTTACCGAGTATATATAATGAATCACCAAATTCTTTCTCCATCTGTTTGATATCGTCTCTAATTTTCTTATAAGGACGGTAAACACTAAGGCTGTAAATCATTATTGCAACAGCAATTCCCCATATTATAAACAATGTAACTGGGAAATACGAATTTAAACCATCTGATTCAATGATAAAATCTAACAAAGCATTGGAGTTATCAGTAGAAAAAAATACAGGTACCAACATGAAAAAAATACCTGGTAGCGCTATTATAAAACCACAAACCAGCGACATTGTCAATCTTCTGCGTTTGTTTATATGCACTAGATCAGGGTGATCATCAGGTATAACTGGTGGGTTAAAAGTGGCTGGTCGCATAATCAGAATTTTTCGTGTATATAAAAAAACAAAAAGCGGGAGGATAATATCATATAAAAAGAACACCTGAAATATCGTAATTTTTAACCCGACAAGTCCAGTGGCAGGTAACATCGCTATAAAAGAGAGGGGCATCATAATACCTATCGAATAGATGATCATTGTAGGTTGATGTAATTTTGAGACAAAATGGTTCATCATATCCCTTGTTCCGTCAAGACCAACATCCAGAGCACGATTTAGTGTTATTACCCGCTGTGCCTCCTCAGGCTCATGTATGGAACTACGAATAAGATGCAATGCCCTTTTAAAATGATCATTCCATTTACCCCAACTATTCGCAAAATTCGTTAATGCATCGTTTATACCATGATAAACTCTTATCTCCATATCCCAAAGCATTTTACGTAAATCATCAGCAAGAGACGATGATGATTCTGAAGCAGCAAATTTAACACTATTCTCCAAGTTTGGTACCAATTTTAGATACATGACAAGATAGCTGAGTATTTCTGGTATGTCTCCTAGAGAATGAATTTTTACGTATCTAGCATACGTTTTAGGATAATTAGCTATTAGATTTAATATTATAAAAGGGAGAAGAACTGTAACAGTTATCATTAGCAATATCGTTAAAGGATCAATTTTATCAATGTTAAATGAATAAGAGAATAATATAACTAAATTTAACATTAAAATTCCAATAAAAGCCAGGAATGCACCCGCATATGCAAAAATTAAAATGTCAAAAGGCTCAATGTTTAGACCTGTGATATTGAGGTTTTCAATGTATTCTGCCGTGAAAAATTTATCAATTTTTTTCTGATTTTTTTCGTTGTTATTTTGCATCCATGAAAAATATTTTTTTGCAAATCTTGCACCTTTCTCAAACCAATGCTGTTCTATGTTCATGCTGATGTTCTTCCAATGTAATTATCAAACCATCTCATCCATTTGCCTCGTACTTCTTTATAATCTACCTCTTTGTTACGATTTTTATTTTCTTCAATAAACATCCAAAAAGCATTATTTGCATCTCTTATTGAGGGTGCTTCTAGTAACTCCTTGTTTTTCTTACTGTGTTCTACTATCGTCTGTTTTATTTCTGTTCTAAGTCTGATATTTTGTATGGCTTTCTCTACGGTTATACCCCATTTTTTTGCTATGTTTCTTATTATCTGAGACTGTCCCATATCTAGGAGATTCGTCGATGTTAGCTCGTCTTTTAATGTATTGTAGATCAGTATATCCTGGAATATTTTGTCTGGTTCAGGATTTATTGTCCAACCCGTTTTTGTAGTCTCTGAAATCTGGGTCACTCTTCTTTTTCTTTCAATGCCTCCTTCTGCTCGTATTGGTGCTGCTATTACAACCGCATCTACCGCTTTGAATGATGTAGGTGGAACACCGATATCGTAGACTACCCGCTCATAGACATCTCTAGTTGTAGACCCATGTATTGTTCCCATGATAAGATTACCTGCTGCCCCAACCCTCATAGCCTCAAATAGAACCTTTGCTTCAACACCTCGCACTTCACCCAATATCAAAACTGACTCACCTAGACGGAGAGCGGTTCTGAGGGCATCAGCTGGATCAATCTCGCTAGAGCCAGAACCTGACGAAATAGATTTGGTAATAAGCGATTGAATTTTATAGCCGATTTTTTGTAGGTTATCAACAGGTATCTCTGCTGTGTCTTCGATTGTGAGAATTCTAAAACGTTGTGGTATCTCTAGCATAAGTGCACTTAGCAATGATGTTTTGCCTGATCCTCTGCTACCTGCTACAAGCATCGAGGCTTGACCATCAACAAGAAAGCTAAGAAAACCTGCCGCCAACGGAGAAATCATACCGTTATCAATAAAATGTGCTAGAGTCCATGGTTTTTGACGATGTTTCCTCAAAGCGAAAGCTATCCCTCGAGGAGTAAGAGGATTGGATATAGCAGCAACGCGTGTATGATAACTCTCAAGATCCATGTCCAAAACCGGTGATGCCTCTGAGAATGCTCTACCACTCAGAGTTCTAAACCTAGACGCAAGTGCATCAATATCACCAACAGATAAATAAACATTGGAGGTGTATTCTTCGCCATCAAGTACAAGATGTAATGGGTTATTGGTTACAGGGGCATTCACATAAACATCCTGGATATTAGAGTCTAAAAGGATATCCTCGAGGATACCAAAACCTGCAGTATATCGAGCGAAGATATCGGCAAGATACTCAATTCTATCAGTTTTAATATCGAGGTTTTGTTCTTTAATGAATTTTGTAATAACTTGTTTACCTAAACGCTGGAAATACTCTCTGGCAGTCTCAGCATCCATAAAAGATGCGTCTTTTGGCCTATGGCGGGAGAGATATGACCTAACCTCTTCCAAGAGATAAATCTCTGTTAATGGCAAATCATATTCTGGGGGAACAACAAAATATAATTTCTCTGGCTTTGTTCTTAATACATATAACGATATGTCAATAGGTCTTCCTCCCTTGCGCTGAACTTCATAAGATTTCAGGAAAATTGCATCAGGTGGGGGTTCGAGTTGAATATATGAATCTATAAACCCAGGTCTAACATATGATCGTATATAGTTTGTATAGAAAAAATTACTATCGATGTCTTTTTCCATGACATGTTTTTTGAATTCTGCCTTTGAAACAATCTCAGATATTATCTTATGATACTTTATTTTGCATTCTTCACATTTTTTATCTGCCACAGTATCATTTTTTAATATTTGTTCGAATCTTGTTAATCCGAGGAAGGGATCCGTTTGTGATATCTCAATTGTTGATTTTAAGAAATTTCGTCTGTTTAAATTACATTTTCCGCATTTTTCAAAATTTCCAATAGGCAGTTTTATATCGTTATATATCTCTATACTTTCAATATAATTGGTTAAATCCTTTAGAAGTTCTAGTTCTTTCTCTACAAAAACTTTAACGAGAGCATGATTGAGAATGATCCTATCCAGGCCGTGTTCTGTTTTTAGAATTTTGAAAATGTTTGACCTGCACGTTTCGTCGAATATTGTAGAGTTTCCTATATCGCAGTTTCTACAATTTATTATTACTGTTTTAAGATCTGATTTTCTTATTGAATTATAGGGACAGCCTTTTTCCCCAGTTGCTATCTTCTCAACTCCCCCAAGAATAACAAAATATATATAAATCTACATTAATATAATTTTCTGAATTAATGGGGGTTGATATAAGGTTTGAAGGATAATTTTTTAAATGATGAAAATAGATTTGAAAAATGCTATGTTCTAGGTAGAAAAGAAGAGGGAAAATTTGGCTCATTAAAAATCGGCAGGTATTATGCTTTAGATTCTTCTCTTGGAGCAGATGTTCATGTCGATGTTCTGCATCCTCATATTATCCTCATATGCGGGAAACGAGGTTATGGAAAATCATATACTGCGGGCGTTTTTATAGAAGAAATAGGCAATCTTGAAAAAAGATTAAGCGAAAATATTGGCGTAGTAGTTTTTGATACACTTGGTATATTCTGGACGATGAGTTATAAAAACAGAGATGCTGAAGATAAACTTAGAACATGGGGCATGGAACCAAAAAATCTAAACATTCTGCTAATGGTTCCTAAAAAGTATGTTGAAGAGTATAAAAATAATCGTATAGATGTTTCTAGTTTTTCGTTAAGAGTTTCTGAGTTGGCTTCTCATCATTGGCTTCAGCTTTTTAATGTTAAACCTACTGAACCTTTTGGTATTGCTTTGATTAGATCTGTTCAAAAAATGCAGTCAATATCTGATCATTTTTCTATAGATGATTTGTTAAACTGTATTAAAAATGATGAGAGATGCAATGATAATGTTAAGGGCATTGCTGAGAATTTTTTATCTATGGCGGCGTCATGGGGAGTTTTTGATGAAAATGGTGTTTCTATTAATGATATCGTCGGTGGAGGACGTATCACTGTCCTAGATGTGAGTCATCTATCTGATAGTAATCTGAAAAATATTGTTGTTTCTATTGTTGCAGAAAAAATCTTTGAGGAACGTATAAGAGAACGTAAGGTTCATGAGCAGAAAAAAATGGGTACAGCATGCAAGAAAAAAGGCATCCCTATGGTTTGGTTGGTTATTGATGAGGCGCAACTTTTTTTACCAAATGATAAACAAATTTTGAGTAAAGATGTTCTTATAAACGCATGGATGAGGCAGGGTAGACAACCTGGTCTTTCTTTGATTATGGCTACGCAACGTCCTAGTGCATTAGAATCAGAGGTTTTGTCACATAGTGATATTATAATTTGTCATAGACTCACCACACAAGAGGATATCGATGCATTGAGCAAGATCCGACCAACTTATATGCATGGTGACATAAAAGAATCAATTCAAAAGATAGGTGATGAGAAGGGTGTGGCTCTTCTTATTGATGATAACTCTGAATCAATACATATAGTAAAAATAAGACCTCGTTTGAGTTGGCATGGTGGTTCTGAATCTTTAGTTATAGAACCTGTTTTAAAATGATAGATATATCAATATCTAAATCAGTTTATATGAGAAAAACAGATGAATTTGCCTCTGAAATGATTCCTATACGACTTATTATTAGTATTGCTGTAATTTCTGCAATTGCTGTTATGTTAACAATTGGGTATAACAATCTGAATGTGGTATTCGCTGAGAATAATGTTGAAAACGAATGTAGGTCTTTGGAATCGGAACTTTACACAATGATTAGTAGTGGCGTTGCAAGGGATTTAGATGAGATAGAAACAAGTGATGGAACAAAAAGGATTCATACATTTAGTATAACAGATAATATTGTTTATCTGTCTTTTGGTGTAGACCCTGATCCCGAAAACGATGGAATATTAAAAACAGGTTTAACATGTAACGGTTCAGTTATATTCTATAAAGTTCAGGGCGGTAGCAAACATGCTATGTGGCTTTCGGAAGATAATTTTAGGTTTAGAGAAGGTAGATATGTCGAAAATAAGTGGATTGTTAACGGAGATGGACAAGGTTTTATAATAAGGAACGGTGGAGAAACTTCTTTGGTTTTTGAACTTGTAAAGCAGGATAGTGAGAAATTGATACTTATTCATTGTAACGATGGTATAGAGCCTTAATAGAAGCCTTTTTTTGGTAATTTTTAAATAAATATTGATGATACGTCTCTTTATATGAACGGGGAGAAAGATAAAGCTGATGTTTATACGAAATATATAGCGATTTTACTTGCGATGATTTTTATCATAGCTGGTTGTGTTTATATATATGTTAATCTCCCTAAAAGCGAAGAAAACAATGAACAATCAGAACCTAACGAAGAGGTATTACTGACAATAGTTTTTGGTTCTGATTCTTTCAATTATTCTCTGGAAGACTTAATGAATTTAGAAAATACAATCGGCTACGGGAGATATAAATCTAAAAAGGGCATATCAGATTTAAAAAGTTACACCGGCGTATCTATAAGTGTGCTATTAGATACCATAGATTCACTCCCAGATAATTACACACTGGTAGCATTTGCCAAAGATGATTATAACAATACTTATTCTATGTATAATATAAGTGGACATGTTGAAGTATACAACGAATCCGGGAATGGAACTGGCATTGGCAACCTCACTATGATTATCGCCTATGAGGAGGACGACGTACTTCTAAATGATTCTCTCGGTGGTCCATTAAGAATTGTATTTGTGGATGAAGAAGGATCTATAACAGATTCAGCTCTATGGGTGAAATGGCTTGTTAAACTAGAGATAATCGATTGATAGAAACTAAAAATTCTATTTTTATAAAGTTTTTTTAGAAATTATTAAATAACAATGAAACTTTGCATATTAAAGGAGTAAAATTGAGGGAGGTGAAAAATGGTAACCATAAAAGAAATAAAGAGCACAATAGCAGTAGCAATAGCCGCAGCATTCGGTTTCATCATCGCACTTATATGGAAAGATATAATCGTTGGACTAATGAATATGGCAGGACTGAAAGTAAATGATTTTTCACAAGCTTCGGATCCAATAATAGCAGCAATAATCGCAGTAATTTCGGCGGTAGTAATCACAGTAGTCTCCGTTCTAGGTATCGTCTATATTTCAAAATGGGGCGGTGTTGGAGAGAAAAAGTAGAACCCCCCTCTCTTCTCTTTTTTTTCCAGCATAAGTATATAATTTACTGTATACAGTAAATGTGCTGGGCGTAGGTCGTAAGCCTCTTTGCAACAGGAGAAAAACATAAATTTTTATTAAAATAAAAGATAGAAAAAACATAGCAAAATGTATTTATATTCGTTAAAATAACTTACAGCTATGAATTTACGAATGAGACTAAATAATCCATATATCATCTTAGTTATTCTTATTATAATTGCGTTACTACTTTTGATATGGGGCATTTTTTATTTATAAAAATATTTTAATATGCCCTTGTGACACTATATTCGGCAAGGGCAATTAAAAGGTTTTTACTTTCAGATTCCTCAAATATTTCCAAAGATTCTTTAGCTTGTGAACTAAATTCTTGTAACTTATTTTGCGCATAATCAATAGAGCCAAGTTTCTTGAAAATATCTATTATATCTAAAACATCATCCTGGGTTGCTTTTGAGTTCCCTAAAATTTTAACAAGTTTCTTTTTTTGTTTTTCATCTGCTTTTAATAACGCATGAACAACCATAAGAGTACGTTTTCCATTTAAAATGTCACTACCAATTGATTGTTTTCCTAAAGAAGATTGTTTTGTTAGAATATTTAGTAGGTCATCTTTCATTTGAAACATGATGCCAAATAAAAGACCATATTTAGCAAGGTTTTCAACTTCTTTTCTATTTCCTTTTCCTATTAAAGCACCACCTTTGCCCGCTAGATAATAAAGTTGCCCGGTTTTTTTCTCTATCATTATCATATATTCTGGGATTGAAACATCAAAACGTTTTCCAAATTCTATGTCCATTGCTTCGCCTTCGTAGAAATTTTTTGCTGCGTCAGCAATAGAACGAATTAGTTCTTTGTATGTCACAGAATTTAACTCAGGAGGTGCCATATAGGATAGCATCTTGTAAGTTTCGCCGATTAAGGCATCGCCTGCGAGTATGGCAAAAGGCAGTCCAAATTTTTCATGGGTAGTGGGCATTCCTCTTCGCCATCTATCTTTATCTATTATGTCATCATGAACTAATGTTGCGTTATGCATATACTCAAGTGATATTCCAAATGGTATCGTATTTTCTGGTACTCCGCCAACAACTTCACAGGATAGCATCGCAATAATTGGTCTGAGTCTTTTTCCGCCAGATAATGGTATATAGCGGAGGGCATCGTAGAATGTTTTTGGTTCTCTTGGAGTGAGGTTTCCATTTAATGCTCGATCGAATATTGATGCTCGTTGACGTAGAATTTCTTCAATATCCATTTTCTTTCCTCTTAGCCAATGACAAGTTGCATATCAGTGTCAACGGCCAATCCTAAAAATTCTGACATTCTGATTACACGTACATTTTCAAGTAGCATATCTTCTTTTATACCCATTGATATCATAGAAGTATAACAGACGTTAAATTCAACACCCATATCCTTTGCCTGGTACATGAGGTGAGCGAGGGTGGCTCCCCCTCTTTTTTTTATGAATGTTTCTTTCCAGCCAATTGGTGATTCTCCCCATCGGGCTCGTCGTGGTTTGTAGGATTTTTTTACAATATTTGCACCACGTGATGTAAAAAACATATTTACTTTCATTCCAAGTTCTATTCCTGCTACTCCTATGTTAAAAGCAGTGAGAGCCTTGTCGTAAGTATCTTCTGTCACAATAATTGTTAAACTTCCAACTTTTTTTGCAAGTTCTCTTTTCATTGTTTTTTCGTATTCTTTTCTTAATTTTATCTTTGAATCAGTCTTAACCAAGGGCATTACCAATTTTTGGTATCGTTTTTCTTCTTTAAGTACTTTTATATATTGTATTTATAATAAAAAGATTAATTAAATCGTTTTTACCAGCATTTTTATCTTATGAATAGAAAAGCGAGATTGATAAATTTTATTCAATTTTATAAACTATAATAATACTTATATATTATATCAATTATTGTATTCATGGTAAAAGTCGATTTTATATGTCACCTTGGAATGCTTTGCCCTGGAATACAATAATAATTATCATAGGATGTTCTATATTGATACCTAGCTTTTTTACTGTTCTTTTTATAAAACTCAGACGATTTGAAGATCTAGGATTGGTTTTCGGGGTTTTTTTAGTTGTTTTAAGTCTTGTTTCTTATTTTTATCTAACACCAAACGAGATAGTCAACGAAGCGATGCTTCCTGAAAACTATGTATGGGAGGATACAGGTCATGTTACATATTGGGAGAGAAACAGTGTTTTTTTAAAAAATAGTGACAAACAAACATCTCTTGTCGCTCTTGGATCAATATTGCCTGAAAGAACACCCATTAAAAAAAATTTTACTGGGAAAGAAGTAATTCATGCAGTTTCATATGATAAAGAAAAGAACAAGATGTTAATTAACGATGTTATTTATGATGAAAATAATGAGATTTTTACTGTCATCAATGATAATGAAAAAGTAAGTGAATGGTATTTTATAAATCCGAAGCTTTCAAGCCTTGAATTTGTAAATGTTGATGGTGGATATATGGGTATTCCATCTAACAATCAAGCTATCTTAAATATGATGGTGGGATGGGTTGAGTCACAGGGATCAAAAGATGGTAAGGAAAATGTTGTTCTTGTTCGAGATATGCATAGAATCAAAACAGGTTTGATAGATGGTTTGGAGGTTTCAGTTTGGCAATCTGACATATATAATTTACCAATCACGTGGCATGGAGAACCCTACGTTTGTGATGAAACCTTGCAGCTAACAGTACATCAAAAAACAGGTTATATCGTACATGTTTACAGGCATTTAATGCTTTATGCGAATATCTCGCAGTTTGTTGAATTGTATCACCCTAATGCTATAAAGAATCGTATTGTAACTAGATATCTATCTATAAATGACCCGATAGGAGAAGCTGCTGAATTAATCTATGATACAACTGATGCTTCACAAGCGCAACATATAGCTGAGGTTAAAGAAATAGATGGATATATGACTTACATTCCTGTTGTAATCTGTCTTCCCATGTTTCTAATCGGTCTTGCTTTTACATGGAGGTATTGGGGTAGAAGTTATTATTGGAAAAGATACAAAGATTTTGAACAAAATGGTTCATGGCAGGTTAAGAAAAAAAAGAGAACTCGTGTAAAAATTGTTGCTTTTGGAATTATCTTTGTTTTTGTTTTTTCATCAATTGGATATATGTTCTATATGAATCTTAGTAAACAGGATGATATAAGTATCAAAATTGAGCAAAGCAAAGAGGAGTTGATAACTGAGCCTGAACCACCAACCCCTCCAGGAACTTCAAGAATTATAGATTCTGGTAGACATGTAGTCGACCTAGCTGATGAGGGCAACCATAAATTAAGTCTAAGAGAGTGGTGGTATTTTAATGTCTTTTTTAATGACCCAGACAGCGACCTTCAAGGATATTCGCTTGTTTTGAGTTTTAACAGGATGAAATTCTCTGATATACTGTTCTTAAGACCAGATAATCTTTTCATTCTTTTGTTTGATGATTCTGGTGAGAGCTACGAATTTAACACACTAAACAAAAGAAGAGGTACGTTAGAGGCAACTAGTACCGGTGTTGATGTTTCATTTGAAGATAGTTGGATAAAAGGAGCATATCCCTCATGGAAGGTACATGTGATCAATAATGAAAAAGGCTTTGTCGCAGATTTGGATTTTGTTGCAGATTTTCTCCCCATATGGGTGGAAGGAAGAAGTGCTAATTTGCAGATCGCGAGTCTACTCACAGGAGGAGATTATTATGTCCCAAGATGTATAGTCACAGGCAATATAACGTGGAATGGAAAACAGCATCAAGTTAGTGGTATGGGATATCATGATCATGTCTGGCAATCGGTTATCCCTCGTTGGATTTCAAAAGGATGGGATTGGGCGAATCTACATTTTGATAACGGATGGGAAATATATGTATCAAAATTTATTCTTCGTACTCCGTTTAAATTATCTCTTGGTTCTATTATAGTTTCTCCTAACAACCGCAATATCACTGAGTTCAATCATCTTGATGTAACCTATACAGAAACCGGTAATACAAAGAGTCCGCCTTTCATGGTGTATCCAAAAAAGATTCATGTGTATGCCAAACGAGATGATATGATATTGAATCTCGATATCAAAATTTATAACATCAACGAAGGACTATGGAAATTTGCACGCACAGGTATGTTTGAAGGGCCCTGTTATGCAACTGGTACCTTTTCATGGTCTGAATACACTGTTAAACTTAATGGGTATGGTATGTTTGAAGCAACAAGAGTAAAATATTTACTTGAACTACCTGGTATCATTCCCAAAATTTCTCAAAGGTTATTTTTACGTGGATAAATCATGATTTTAGGTTAGAAAATATTACCGTATGTTGACTCTAAATGATAGATTTGATTTCTTTTTTCTATCATAACTGTATCATAAGTAGTTAACTTATTGTATACAGTAATAGTGTTGGGTGTAGGCATATGTGTTAATTCCTAAAAGCCTATACTTAAAAACCTGACAATTAAGGACGAGATTTGAACCCGGTTTTACCGGTAAAATAACAGACTTTTCTCCTGTAAGACTTAAATTACAAACCCCCTTATATTCACCAAGTAATAATGCTACAAATGTTGCAATACATATATTAATATTTAACTGATTTAGAAACAATATGAAAAAGTGGTATGAAACTCTTTATGAGAATTATGGTAAAAAATATGATAATGAAATTTTTACAAAGGGAACAATAGGTGAATGTGACTTCATTGAAAAGGAAATAGATTTTGATAAATCACTGAAAATAATAGATATTGGATGTGGAACAGGTAGACACTCGATTGAATTAACAAAAAGAGGATATAATATTATAGGAATTGACTTATCTGATTCACAACTAAAGCAGGCAAAGGAAAAAGCTAAAGCACAAAATTTGAAAATAGAATTTCAAAAACATGATGCAAGAAAATTACCTTTCAAAGATGATTTTGATTTGGCAATAATGCTTTGTGAAGGAGGATTTTGTTTGATGGAAACAGATGAAATGAATTTTGAGATATTAAGAAATGTTGCAAAATCATTAAAGAAATCTGGTAAGCTGATTTTTACAACACTTAATGGATTATTTCCCTTATATCATTCAGTTGAAAAATTTTATTCATCAAAAACAGAAGAAGGAAATGCTACTACTTGTAGAAGTAATACTTTTGATTTAATGACTTTTAGAGACCATAATATTGTAACAGTAGAAGATGACTCTGGTAATAAAAAGGAATTAGAATGCAATGAGCGGTTTTATGTTACATCTGAAATTACATGGTTGTTAAAGTCTCTGGGTTTTAAAAAAATTGATATTTATGGTGCAAAACTTGGTGCTTTTTCGAGAAACGATGAACTTACAACTGAAGATTTTGAGATGCTAGTTATTGCTGATTATGTTTTCCAATGTTGACATTTGCCTCTCCCAAATTTGAAATTAAAATTAATGTCTTAAATAATTACTTTTTGAATTTCATTAAAATTGTTTTTTAAGAATACGAGATTTGAACACCAGTTTAATAGTAAAAAATTAACCCTTAATGCCGTTGACGTGCTGGGTGTAGGCCATAACCTATATCATAATATTGTTCTGAGAACTGGCTTCTAAGACAGATTCCACAATAAAAAAATATGTTTTTGATGGAGTAAAATCAAAATTAAGTAGTAGAATTTAACATTCTATCTTATTTAACAAAATGTTCATTTTATTCGCTATTTTATTAAATATAATAGCAATATCTTATTAATACATTAAAGGTGGCTTGAGATATGAAGAATTGGATAAAATGTACGATAGTAGGAATCGCAATCATAGTGATACTTTTTATAATCGGTGGAGTGATGTGTACAATCTACTAATAAGAAATATCTAAAAATAAAAGTATAATATCCAAAAATAGAAGGTTGTGTAAAATGAATAGAAGTCTACGTGGGTTAATTGTTTATGGAACAAGTTTTGGAGCAACAAAGGAAACCTCTGAAGAAATTGCAAAAATACTCAAAGATGAAAACTTCGATATAAAGATAGTCAATGCAAAAGAGGAAAAAATCAAAGACATCTCAGATTATGAATTGGTCATCGTTGGTAGCAGCCTGGCAAATTGTAGATGGAACAGCAGGGTTGAAGGTTTTCTAAAAAAATTTCATAAAGAATTAGAAAACAAAGAGTTAGCTCTATTTGTGTCCTCCGTAATAACAATTGCTAAAAGAGAAGGAAACGTAGAGGAAATTGCCAAAACACGTAAAATTGCCATGGAGGACAAAGTATCAAAGTATGGTCTCAAACCTATAATGACGGGTTTGTTTGGTGGTATCTTGGACTACAATAAGATGGGATTTATGGCACGTAAAGGTATGGAAATAGCATTCACATCACGACTTCAAAAAAACGGATTTAAAGAGGTTCAACCTGGTGTTTATGATTTGCGTGATTGGGATGAGATTCGAAATTGGGCGAGAGAACTTGCAAAAAAGGTCAAGAACTAAAGATAAAAAAAAATGATGTGAAGATTATGAATCAAAACGAAAAAACAAATAAAGCTTTTATTTTGTCTTTAATAGCAGGGATTTTAATAATAATTAATACAACTCTTTTAGGAGTTGCAACAACGTGGTTTACTGAAATAATACCTACACTTCCAGGATCATCAGGCAATGACACCACAATTCTATATCAACTTACAGCTATTGGCCTGATACTTGGTTTTGTAGTATTAATTGGGGCAATAATGCTACACTTTAAACCTTCAAAAAAGAAAGTATGGGGCATAATAATAGTAGTTTTCTCGCTACCTAGCGTAGTCACGGGTGGAGGATTCATAATAGGCTTTATATTAGGTATAATAGGTGGAGCATTAGCACTTTCACGGAAAACAATGCAAGCAACAAAGTCAGCAATAACTACACCATAAACACAATTATCTCCTACCTAGTTATAAATATAGCTAATCTGGTCATAATGTGCTGGGTGTAGGCCGTAAGCCTCTTTGCAACAGGAGAAAAACACGATTTTTTATGAATTTGTATGACAGAAGTACATATATAAAATGTAGAAGTCATATCTGAGAATAATGAATGAAGACGAATTAGAACTTAATGAAAAGGCAATTAAAGAAATACAAAGGGCTAGAGAAGATATTAAAAAAGGTAAATATCATACTTTGGAAGAAGTAAAAAAGAGATTAAAAATTTAGATTTTATAGAAAATAATATAAATTAGTTAAACTAATATATACTTAGGTGGACTAATTATGACTCAGGCATTAATAAAATTAAATGAGAATATCAATCGTGTTTTAAATATTGTTAAAGCCAAATACGATCTAAAAGATAAAAGCGAAACAATTGAATATATCATAAAGAAATATGTTGAATATGAAAATGAACCTGAACTAAAACCAGAATTCATTGAAAAGATAAATAAAATAAAAAAAGAAAAAAGTATTCGTGTAGATGATTTTGCCAAGAGGTATGGCTTGGATGTATAATCTTGAAATTAAGCCTTCTGTAGATAAAATTTTTAAAAAACTTTCCAAAAAGAACAAAAAACAATTAATCATGATATATAAAAAAATTCAAGAGATACAATCAAAACCAACTCATGAATATAAACATCTTCACCCACCACTTCAAAACTTTTCAAGAGTTCATATCAATTCACATTTCGTACTAATTTTTGATATAAATCATACAGAAGAAATTGTCACAATTTATTATTTTGGGCATCATGACGATGCATACAAATGGAGACCTACTAAGTAAAGTAATGTGCTGGGTGTAGGCTTATATGTTAATTCCTAAAAGCCTATACTTAAAAGATCACTTTAGAGGTGGTGGAGGCACACCTTCTGGCAAAGAAGGCTGAATATCAGGTGTCTTCCATTCACGCAGATTATCAATGTTGACAAGTAGATACAGGTAGAATGGGATAGTAGTGTTCATCCAGTGAACAAGATGGTCATGCTTACTCTCCCCAAAAAGTGTGTTATAATCCAATGATAATAGTTCAAAGCAAAATGAGGGAATGCGAAATTCTTTGAAAACCCAATCACTTGCGTCACCACTTGCGTAATAATCCATTTCTGCAATATCATCTATTCTTTCATACTCTGTATTCTCAACAACCCAGTCCATTACATAATCAAATATATATTGTTCCTGTTTTGATTTCTCAAAAGGATGTTTAAATGCATCCCAAGGGTAACAAATACAGTGTGTGGCGCCATGACAATTTACATAAAAAGAAAAATCATTATTCTCAATGTATCTCATTAAATCCCTCATTGCTTGGGTTTCAGGCTCCGAAAAAGGACGGCGACCACAATTTAATACCCGGTCAGGAAAAATTTTTGGGAACCATTTATGTAGGCGTGGGAATAATATATAAGGGATTTTTATACGACCAAATAACTTACCTAAAGGTATAGAAGTCCCTATTAGTCTACCAAAATCAACATCAAAATTACGATTTAGATCTATACCATTAGCATTAAATCTACTATCATTAAGTCTATAATCTATTTGCCTACCATCAGGATTCACCAACGGAACGAGATAAACTTCAGATGAATTGAGAATATGAGTAATTGTCTCATTTGCATCAAAGTTAATGAGAAGATATTCAGCAAGATACAAACAAGACTCACCACCTTCCCATTCACCTCCATGAATACAACCATCTATAAGACAAGACGATTTTAGTTTGGTGTTCTTCTCATTTGTTATTCTGACACACCAAATATCTCTCCCAAGAACACTTTCTCCAATGGAAAACACATTTACTAAATCAGGATATTTACCATTAAAATCATTCAACAGCATCATGGTGCCATAATAATCATGATATTCTCCATCCTTCCACTCCGGTAAAATGGAAGGTTGATCCAATTGTGTTGCTGATAGTGTGGATTCTTTAGATTCCTCTGATTTTTTCTCATTTTCAATACAACCAGAAAACGTTACAAAAAGTAGAATACAACAGAGAATAAGTGCAATTATTTTAGATATTTTTTTATTCATTACTTTCCCCCTGTATTGTGTAAGAATCAAATATATAGTATATAATTATATTTTTTAAGGTATTTTACTGAGGGGGAGAGATTTTGAACACTAATTTAATTGCAAAAAATTAACCCTTAAGGCCGTTGACGTGCTGGGTGTAGGCCGTAAGCCTCTTTCTGTTTTAACGGTATTCGTCTAATGCGCCCTACCTACGAGCAGTCTGAATAACTGATCCCGATGTTTGGGCTTGCTCCAGGAGCAGATTGGCCGTTTCACCAAATCCCAAGGAGACCTCATCACCAGGTGAATCATCGCATAATCAATGGGCTGTGTCGTTTCTGTTCCTCTGCTAAGACTCTCGCCTTACCTGTTTGCACAGGGTCCTGATTCAGAGTGAGAGAGGACTTTCCTCAGCGAAACACAGGGTTTCACCGTAACCGTCCACCTACACCCAACACATAAAACCAATTACAAGAATAAGTTTATAAATTTTGTTACTAAGGAAAAGAAGCAGATGCTTCTTTTTCATCAACAACTTCACCATCGAGATAAATCCTTGTTTTAAAAGAAGTCATTAAATCCTTCGGGATATAAACTATGATAGTAACCTCTTCTCGCATACCAGGCTTCAGCGCAGAAACTGTAGACGTTTTAGAATTAAGCTCTTGACCATATGCTGTATAAAAAGCACCCTTAAACAAGATGTCTTCGGCTGTACCACTACCCAAATTTTCTACAATAGACGTAACCTTAACAAAATCACCCATTTCTGTGTTAGTAAAAATAGTCAAGCTATTGTTTAACCACGAATGAACAAGCAACGGTCTAGACGATATAGGATAAACAGTCAGGTTAGACCTGGATTTGTATTCATTTGGTATATAACCGAGTGTACCGCCAATTGAAGTAGTCTCCAAGAAATAATAGCCGTCACTATAAATTTCATAACCAGAGATGTTCTTGCTTATATGAACGCCAACAGCCATATGATTAGTTAACCTAAACAGAGCAACATCGTAACCCATCTGACTTAAGATACTGGCAGTTATTATTGCCTTATCCTCGCAATCACCACCGCCTTTACCATAAAAAAGTGTCTCAACCGGATAACGAGGATATTCATATGATTCATTTGCCACACTATCCTTTGAATAATTAAGGTTTTGAACAAACGATGCAACAAAATTTATTTTATCAGCATCGCCTCCACCATAATAACCATACAAAAGTCTGTCAATAAAAAGATCTATGTAACTATCATCATAAAAATCAAAAACATATGTACTATAATCCTCATTCAAGCTTCTATCCATATCAATATAATACTCAAACAAGAATTTTGGGTACGGAACCATGATCGTACGGTCACGACCACTATATCTCCACGTAAATTTTTTTGTAATTATGTTATCGTCCAAATCAACAGAAAAAGAATCATATGCCAATATATCACCTAGAACATCTTTTATATAAACCGTAAAAACACTGTCTTCAGGCTCACCAGTTTTGTATATACTGCAATCCAAGTAAACGTTTTCATTTGGCATTATCACCGCGGGCAAAACAAAACCAGATCTCCTCTGGTTATCAACAACTATCTCAACCTGATATGGATAAACTGGTGCATCCCCTTGGCTATACATTTCTATGGTTAAACCAACCAGATAATATTCGTTCTTCAAAGCATCTTTCCACCAGTTCTGGCTACACGACAAAATAGACAAATCAGGTTCAGCGATATTGAATGTTTTTTCAAACACAGTTTTATCATTTTTATCATAAGCAACCAACCTATATTGACCTGATGTTACAGTTTCTTTATAAGATGCTAAATGGAAAACAGCATCATTGCTACCACTAAGAAATAACTCCGAGTCGACAGCATTTCCGCTTGGGTTGTACATTTTAACGTTCACAGTACCAGTGTTTGTAAAAACCATAGACATACCGACGAAACCTTCGTCATCAACTATATTAAAGGAAACCAAAGAAAAACTTGTACCAAAAATTTGATTTAAAATGCAACCTGAGAAAGAACTAGAAACAACTATTACAACAGCAAAGTAAAGCATGATTTTTTTTATTGATTTCATAAAAATTACTAGACCGTTTTAGTCTCAAGTTTTTTAGCTATGACATTACCTAGTCTTTTAATACCATCTTCCAACTGTTCATTTGTGGGATACGAAAAATTAAGCCTCATGGATCTGCCTCCGCCGCTGTCAACATGAAATGCCTTTCCATGAACATAGGCGACTTTCTCTTTCAGAGCATCCAGAAACATAATTTCAGTATCTATCCCCTCGGGTAGAGTAGCCCAAGCGAACATACCTCCATTTGGTTTATTGCAAACATAACCATCTGGGAAATACTTCTCGATAGAATTTATCATAATGTCCCGTTTTGGTTTGTACATCTCACAAATCCTCATTATATGCAAATCCATAGAACCACTCTTCATGAACTCACAAGCAATAAACTGAGTAAAAGTATTTGTACAAAGATCCAGAGCCTGTTTGCATATAGCCAGCTTCCTTAGAATATCATCAGAGGCAATAACCCATGCAAGACGGAAACCAGGCGCAAGTATCTTAGAAAAAGTAGATATATAAATCACGCGACCTTCGTCATCAAAAGCCTTGATCGGTTTCACTGGCGGGATATCGAAACGAAGTTTGCCATAAGGGTCATCTTCAACAATAACCAAATCATATTCAGTTGCGATATCAATAAGTTTTTTCCTCCGCGATTCTGGCATTACAACACCAGCAGGATTCTGGAAGGTGGGTACAGTGTAAATAAACTTTAGGCGAATTCCCTCTTTTAACGATTTTTTTATAGTTTCTTCTAACAAATCTATATCCATGCCGTCTTTGTCCATAGGAATGCCTGTTAAATTAGCTTCATAACTTCTAAAAGCATTGATGCCACCTAGATAAGAAGGTAATTCTACAAGCGCGGTGTCCCCGGGATTTAGAAAAATCTTACCAACAGAATCCAATGCCTGCTGAGATCCACTTGTAATAATTATATTATCAAGAGTTGCATTAACCCCATCTTTACATGCACGTTCTGCAATCAGTTCACGTAGCTCATTGAGCCCATGGGTTGTACCATATTGAAGAGCGTTGTGACCACACGTCTTTAACACGTTGTTTGTAATTACCTGTAAATCCTTTATCGGAAAAGATTTTGGGTTTGGTAAACCACCAGCAAAAGAGATAATCTCAGGGTCCTGGGTAACCTTTAACAACTCTCGTATCTCTGATTTCCGCATTTTTCCTGCTCTATCTGAGTACAATTTGTTAAGGTCGAACATGTCCCCACTTGAAAAGCGAAATCTAATTTGTTCTTATATGTATTTCGTTTAAAAAAGAAACAGGCATGGTTGTTTATCTATGTTTTTTAGGAGGACTCATTGAGAACAGAGGTTTCATGTGGTCTTCAAAAGCAGGCATAGTTTCTACTGTGTCACGATCAAGGTTGAATCTATGTACAATGTTTAAGGCCAACATTTCATCTGAGGATTTTCTCTTTCTTTTATCATCTAAGAAAATTCTGCTGATCTCCTCTGCATATTCTTCCTCAGATTCTAATCTTTCATCTTTCATAATCCTCGTCAAGTTATACTGTATTACTCATTTATAAAGTTTTTCCAACAAAAAGATTAACGCGATGACAAAAAAAAATTTATCCTTATAAAGCACCAGTTATATGTATAAGAAACAATAAGATGATTATTATTGAAATGAAACAAATACTGAGCGTATCATCTAATCTGCTTTCCTTTATGTTGCATCCCGTCCCAAGGGTAGTATAAATTTCTAAGATTTAAATGTTTACAAATTTTCGGCTTTATGTAAGAACACAAATTTTTTAAAAATATAAGAAAGATTTATTAGTGCATCTTAAGCTCCTAGAAACAAAAAAAATTGGAGTAGATGAAACTTGGAAGCAATAATACTTGCAGGTGGTTTTGGTACCCGGCTGAGACCACTAACATATACAAGAGCAAAATCATTACTACCGATACTAAACAAACCCATGATATCTTATATTATAGAATCCCTTCCAAAAGAAGTAGATAAAGTTGTTCTTGCCGTAAATTACAGGAAAAATCAGATTGAAAATTATTTCAAGGAAACAGAGTTTGGGAAAGATATTATCGTAAATGATGAACAAACACCTCTTGGGACTGGAGGTGCGTCAAAATTTGCTGAAAAACATATTACCGGACGTTTTTTTGTATTAAACAGTGACATAATATGTTCATTAAATCTTGATGATATGATTAAATTTCATGAGAAGAAAAACGCTGTTTCGACTATTTCTTTATGGCCTGTAGAAAACGTTTCTGAGTTTGGCGTCGTAGATTTAAAAGACGATGGGAATATTGTCCGTTTTGTAGAAAAACCTAAGCCAGAGGATGCTCCATCTAATCTTATCAACGCAGGAGCCTATCTTCTAGAACCAGAGATACTTGATTACATAGAAACAGGACGGTTGGTTTCAATGGAGAAAGAGATATTCCCACGAATCATCAGAGATACAGGACGATTTTTTGGTTTTAAATTCAAGGGTTATTGGATGGATATAGGCCGTATAAGTAGTTATATCGAAGTGCATAGATTTCTTATGAAAAAGAAAAAGATGGAAAATCTACATGGCGAAGGCTGCGACATACATGGTGTTTTAAAAGACTCGTGCCTTGGTAACAATGTTCATGTCGGTGATAACACTAGGCTTGAATCAACCATCGTTTATGACAATGTTAGGATTGGAAAAAATGTTTTTTTACATAACTGTGTTGTTGGGGAAAACAGTTCTATAGGCGATTTCTCTAGTTTTAAAAACTCTGTTGTTGGTGACAACGAGAAGATCAAGGAAAAAAGTACAATAGATGGTTTATTTGTATGGACAAAACCTGTACCAGATGGTTACCCTGATAAGCAGATTGGCAATGTAATACAGAAATAGTTTTAACAAAAACCTTTATCTTTAATTTTTGTTTATAGTGTTTAACAAAATAAGATGTGATGTTTATGACTAAATTGTTTGGTACGAATGGTATTCGGGGTGTTACAAACGAGGATATGAACTGCGAGCTTGCGCTTGGCATCGGGATGGCCTGGGGAACATTTTTGAAAAAAACTGTTAAAAAACCTAATGTAGCGATAGGAACCGATGCACGTTTATCAAACCATATGGTTAAAAGCGCTATCACAGCAGGACTGCTTTCAACCGGGTGTGATGTTGTTGACACAGGTTTAGTTCCAACACCAACCTTACAGTATACAGTTAGAGAGAAAAAATTTGATTCGGGTGTTATTATCACTGCTTCTCATAACCCACCACAGTTCAATGGTATAAAGGGCGTTTCAAGTGATGGTACAGAGTTTTCAAAAGATCAAGAGGAAGAAATTGAAAAAATATACTTTAGCAAAAACTATTCACTAGCAGATTGGAAGAATGTTGGTAAACTTACAACTTGGGATGGCGCTATTGATCTGTATATCAAAGGCATTCTAGCTTGCGTAGACGTGGATTTAATCAAAAAGAAGAATTTTCATGTCGTGTTGGACTGTGGCAACGGCGCAGGAAGCCTTGTTGCACCAATTCTACTAAAGAAACTTGGATGTAAATTAACCGAATTGTATTGTGAACCTGACGGCACATTCCCTGGCCATAACTCTGAGCCCCTCAAAGAGAATCTTGGTGTTTTAATAAAGACTGTAACACAAGTTGATGCTGACCTAGGAGTTGCTCAGGATGGTGACGCAGACAGAGCAATATTCATAGATGAACAAGGCAACTATATATTTGGTGATAAAAGCCTGACTTTAGCTGGAGGTTTCTTAACAAAACAAAAAAATGGTGGAATAAATGTTACACCTGTCACAACATCTAGTTGTTTTGAAGAAGTTATAGTTAAAAACGGCGGTAGAGTGATATATACGATGGTTGGCTCACCGATAGTGGCACGTGTGATGATAGAAGAAAATGCTGTTTTCGGCGGTGAAGAAAATGGTGGACTTATTTTCCCTGAGATGCAATACTGCAGGGATTCTGCTATGTCGATAGCTAAGATACTTGAGATCATAGCAAAAGAAAAAAAGACTCTATCAGAACTTATAGCTGAGCTACCCAGATATGAAGTCTATAAAACAAAGATGACATGCCCAAATGACAAAAAAGAAAAGGTTATGAGAACGCTGGCAGAAAAAACAAAAAAAGATAGCGACGTAATAAAAGTTGATGAGACAGATGGTGTTAAACTATACATGAGAAACGGATGGGTTTTGATGAGACCATCAGGGACAGAACCAATATTTAGGGTTTATTCAGAGTCAAAAGAAAAAGATGTGGCTGAGAAACTAGCTATGACATACAAGAAACTAGCCGAAGATATAATAAAAAGCCTTTAAAAAATTATTCTACTTCCTCAAACATTATATCTGGATATGTTTCTAGGCGTTTGAAATCAAAATTGGATTTTAGCATCGGGGCTAATTCAATACCATTCTTTGAGGACATTGTTATAACAAACTTTGTTCTGTTATGATTAGTACCCCTCATCTTAATCAGTTGAAGCGTTCTTATCAGGTCTCCTCTGCGCTCAATATCCTCCATAAATATTATGCCATCAGCAATGAACTCCTCTATACCATACTGCGAGTATTTCAGTACCATAGGTGGTATTTCAGAGGTTAAAAGGGTTGTACAGCGCATAGCTGCAAGAGAAGATCCCAGACTAAAAATAAAATCCCTTATCATATCACTGGTTTGTAATCTATAACATAGAGAGGTTATTGAATCAACCACGAGACGTTTTGCATCTAATTCTTTTGCTATATCCCTAATAACCTCAAAAAGTATAACAGCATCCTCTGTAGTATATGCCTCGGTGTTTAAACCAAGGCGGTCGCTGATACTCCATAAATCAATTATACTGAGCTTACCTGTTTTTATCAAATTCTCATCAAAGAATTTATAGCTCTTAAGGTGGCTAGTTAGTTTTGAAACAGGCTCAGATGTTGTGAAAAAAACACCTTTTTCACCTATTTTTATACCATTCATAAGAAATTGCATGGATATTGTTGTTTTACCAAGGCCACTGGCTCCTGTCACAAGAACAGTACTACCTTCAGGTATGCCACCATCTAGATCAGAGTCCAATTCATCTATACCTGTTTTACACCTGAATTTATTTTCCATGAGGTCTCTCCTGCGCCTCCAAAATACTAAATAAGTTAACTGTTTAAAATCTTATTTATATCTCGATTAAAAAAGAATACATATTAATAATACCTTTTTTATTAGACACCCAGAGTTATCAGATAAGGGGAATAATATGAGCAGAGATGAAGAACTATCTAAATATGCGATACTGATTGAAAACTACAAAGAGCAGCTAAACTATTTGGATATGCAATATTCCTATTTACAAACAGCTATAGCTGATTGCAACAAAGCCAAAATAACATTAGACCAGATGAGCAAAACAGACAACAACACAGACATACTGGTACCTATTGGTGGTGGGGTTTTCGTCAACGCAAACATGAAAAACAACTCCAAAGTGCTTTTTGATATAGGTGCTGGATTGGCAACAGAAAAAAACTCAGAGGATGCAATAAAAAAGATTGACAGTAGAATAGAGAATCTACAAAAAACACAAGAGAAGCTTATAACCATGATGCAACAACTGCAAGCAGAGGCTACCGAGGTTTCAGAAAAGGCACAACAGCTGTTATATGAAGAAAAAAAAGAGTAAGTTTGTTGTTGGGTATGGAAGATGTTCAATTTTTTAAAGAAAAAATTAAAGAAATTCGAGGATCAACTTGAAGCAGAGTTACATACAGAGTTGAAAAAAGAGGAGAAAAAAATCCTGCCTGCTCCACCTAAAACAGAGATTAAACCTGTTGTAAAAGAAAAACCTGAAGAAAAGAGAATTGTTGAAAAGCCTTTAGAAAAACCTGCTCAGACATTAACAAAAGAACCACCAAAAACTATAACAGAAAAGCCATCTGAGGGAAAAATAACTGAGAAAGAAAAAGCCAGGTTGGAAAAACTTAGACGAGAAGAAGAGATAGATAAACAGATTGAAAAAAGCATAGAGACAGAATTAGAGCATACTTTGAGTACCAGACGTAGCGTAGAACAGGTTGTAAAGGTTGAGACAAAACCATCTGGTGGTATAAGCGAAGAAAAACTGGATGATTTTTTATGGGAGCTTGAAATCGGTTTGCTTGAATCTGATGTGGCCTATTCGGTTATAGAATCAATTAAGAGGGATATACGGGAAGAACTCAGGCATGCATCTTTCGATAGAGGAAAGATCGGTGAAGTAGTCGAAAATGTTTTGCGTAATGCGATAGCCCATGTTCTAAAATCAAGTGAGATAGATTTCAACGATTTTATTGAAAAGAGGAAGAAACCGGTTGTTATAATGTTTGTTGGTGTAAACGGCAGTGGAAAAACTCTTTCTATAGCTAAAATTGCTTATATGCTCAAAAAACAGGGCAAATCCTGTGTTATGGCAGCTGGTGATACTTTCCGTGCTGGAGCCATAGAACAACTGGAGATACATGCCAACAACCTTGATGTTAAACTTATTAAACATGGTTCTGGGGCTGACCCAGCTGCTGTAGCATACGATGCTATTGAGCATGCGAAGGCTAAACACAAGGACGTTGTTCTGCTTGATACAGCTGGTAGGATGCAGACAAACGTTAATCTCATGGATGAGATGGCTAAGATTAAACGTGTTGCTAAGCCAGATATGATACTTTTTGTTGGAGATGCTTTGGCTGGTAACGATGCTGTTGAGCAGGCTAAACGTTTTAATGAGATAGTTGGTATAGATGGCGTTATACTAACCAAGGTAGACACAGACGCAAAGGGTGGTAGTGCTTTATCCGTAGCTTATACCATTGGTAAACCCCTATTTTTTATTGGTATGGGCCAGAGATACGAGGATCAGATACCTTTCAATCCTCAGTGGATGTTGGATAAGATATTCAGCGAATAAAAAACAGCATGAAAATTTAGTAGAAAAATTATTTTGGGTAACAACTGTAAAGATACAGGGCGACAGTTGTACAACAACACCTTTTAAACAAAAAAGACAAAATAAGGATTGAGGAGTGATAAAAAATGATGATAGTCGGACAAGTCTCAACCCCTGAAGAAGCAAAAGAAATGGAACTCGTAGTAAAACTGTTCGTTGTAGGAAACCGTGCTAGATTCCTGGCTCTACAATGTAAGGGGGCATAATATGAGTAAGGACAAAAAACTAAAAAAGACGGTACCAGATGAAATAATAATCTGGATGAATATCGTATAAAAATTTATTTCTTAGTTTTTTTAAACACTCCACTCTGTTTCTATCCAAGAGCGAGCTGATTTTTTTGATGGATCTTGCTGTGTTCTAGCTATATCTGTAACAGTGATAATTCCCACTATCTCCTCATTTAAGATGACAGGTAGTTTCTTTATGTTGTTCTGCTTCATAATCTGAACAGCCTTTTCTAGAGTATCTAAAGCATGCACTGTTTTGATTTCTGATGACATGATATCACCGACTTTTGTTTCCTCTGGGTTTCTACGTGCACATATAGTTCTCTCTATGAGGTCACGTTCTGTAACAATGCCCACGCATTCGCTTTTATCTGTTACAACAAGACAACCAACCTTGAGATCCCTGTATTTGTTACAGGCATCAAGAACTGTGGCGTTACGATCTATTGTTATGACCTTTTTAGTCATAGCATCTTTTACAATCATTCTATTCACCACATCTCTAAATGATTCTAATTAATTTTGTATCTTACAATATGCTTATATATTATTCCCCATAATACTATTTTTGATAAAACGTGAAAATAAAAACAAGACAAGAAACACTGAAAGACATTATAACAGATGCAAAAAAACAACCGAGAGAATGGAAAGCAGTTTTCGGTAGAGACAAAGACCTGCTGTCCCGTGATACATACATTTTGAATAACAAAATAGGCATCTATCTGTTGAAGGAATATCAGAAAAACCCTTTCGAGGTCAGAGGAATCGGCGGGAAAATAGCAAGACATCTTGACGATGATGTTGAAAACGAGATAACAAAATATGCTGGTGACTTTGGCATAATACAGGGTGATATAAAGAGGATATTAAAAAACCTAGAAAGAGGCGTACAACCTGAGAAGATATTAGATGCGGCTATGAAGGGGAGCGGAAAAAAGTTTGGTATGAGTATACCTGTTAGAGGACAAGCTTCTTCATCAGAAGAAACCTTTGATAATATATCTAACACATTATCAACAAAACAAAAAAAGCTTGATGCAAAATTTGAGAAAATAGCATCCGATGATGGACTATATAAAAACTATATGTAAATTTTTATTCTAGGAAATTTTTTAGCTTATTTTCTGTTGTTTTTCTTTTTTCTTGTAAGTCTGTTAAAAGTTTTTCTGTTAACTCAACAGCATGTTTTTTGCAGTTGCCGCACATTCTCTCTCCTTTCTTGCAGGAGTTGTGTATCTCTTGCAGTTCTTTGTCATCTTCTATAAGGTGATAAAGGAATAATTCGTAAATCATGCATTCATCTGGTTTACCACCCTCTTTTTTCTGTGCCTCCAGGCTCACTGCACCACCTGTTTTCGCATTCATGATTTTTTTTGCCGCGGTTTTTGGTGAATCTGTTAGGAATATAGCGCTCTCTGGTTTTGATGAAGACATTTTTTCTCCCGTTAAACCTGTTATGAATCTATGGTATGTTGATGAGGGTTGCATAAAACCATATCCACCAAGTTTTGTCTCTGATTTAGCAAGTATTTCATCGATTTTTGGTATGTCCTCTTCTTTTGCTTTTTGGATGTAAATGGCTTTGTAATCTGTTATACGTTTTAGGTCTGTAAAGTTTAGTTTGCGTAGTATTTCTTCTGCGTTGTCTAAAAGTTTTTCAACGTTTGTGTCAACCTTTACAAAAACACCTATTTTGTTGTCCTTTGTGACTGTGACGTTGTAAAGTCTATGGTCTTGTGCTATGTCTCTACTTAATCTTATATGTGGATCCTGGTCTACTCCTACTGGGACAAGGGTTGGTCTTACCCCACCGTATTTTTCCAGTTGGACATGTAATATGTCACCTGTTTGTACAAGTGGCGAAAAGATATGCGACATGTTGGTTGAGCCATTGAAACCATAGGTGGCAACCATCTGCGACCAGTTTATCTTTTTACCCAGAATATATGCTAAATCTTTTACATCCTGGTTTTTTGATTGGAAGTAGATGCGACATTTCTCTGGTTTTAAACCAAGTGCAATGTAGTTTTGTATGTATTCTTCAATTGCCAGTTTTTTTGTTTCTTCAAGTGTTAATCCTCGTGTTGCAAAGGCTTCTATGTCCGCTACAGCAATAAAAATATCTGCTCCTATGCTTTGATAATAGATTACCTCATCTATAACCATCTTATGCCCAAGATGCATTTTCCCAGATGGCATAAGACCAGTAAGTATAGCCCAGGGTTTCTTTTTGGTTATTGCATCATGAATCAAATCAAAGCCTCTGTGGCCAAAAACAACTCCTCTCCGGAGAAGTTTATTAGGATGTGGTAAATCTTTCCAATCGTTTTCCGTGAATTCTTCTATTCCAAACTCATCACGAAGTCTAGCATAATCTTGATATGTTGTTGAGCTCCATGGGTCTATCTTCATTTTTATCTAAATCCTTAAACAATCATTGTTTCAAAAACTTACCGTTCTCTAAAAATATTTGTTTAAATTTTTAACGTTCTCAAGGGAAAAGGATTTTAACACCAGGTTTTTAAACCACATTTAGATTTAACCTTATGTTTCAATTTTGGTATTTATCCTTGATACTATTTTTCGTGGCTGGGGTTTGCCTTATTGTTATATATCTAGCTAACAGAACTACTGATAAAGATAAATCCTTTTATATAACAAATCCAGACGGAGAATTGCTACACTCAAGGGAACGAAAGTTAAGCGATAGAGTATGGTATGATTTTGATGTTAGTGCGTTAAAAGCAACGACTGTTATTGTTATAGTCGTAGGTATAACAATTCTATTTTTATGATTTTTTTACGCTGAGGGGGAGATTCGAACTCCCGTTCCCCCGAAGGAGAACCGGCTCTCAAGGCCGGCGCGTTAGGCCGTACTTTGCTACCTCAGCATAGCAGAAGCTAAGAACGTGTAAGTACAAATGGATAAAAAGAGTTTTTGCCTTTTTAAGATCTTAAAACAATTTCTATGTTGACACCATCAGGAACCTGTATTCTCATAAGTTGCCGCAAAGCCCTATCGCTCGCATCAAGATCAATAAGACGTTTATGAATTCTCATCTCCCAGTGATCCCATGTCTCTGTTCCTTCTCCATCAGGGGATTTCCTACAAGGTACTTTAAGATGTTTTGTTGGTAACGGAACCGGACCACTCAAAGCAACGCCAGTTCTCTCAGCAATCATCTTAATCTGGTTACAAACTTCCTCAAGTTTTTTAGCATCGGTGCTTACGAGTGATATCCTTGCTTTTTGAGCCATTCAATTTGAACTCCGCGAAATCTTTTTTGATTTGTTCCCCCTAAAAGAGAAAATAAAATAGGAAGAAAAGTTGTTTATTTAGCTTCTTCCACATCAATGCAGATACCAGCAGCCACTGTTTGTCCCATATCTCTAATGGCGAATCTACCAAGTTGTGGTATTTTCTTTGATGATTCAATAACCATCGGACGGGTTGGAACAACCTTTACTATTGCCGCGTCACCTGTTTTGATGAAATCTGGATTCTCTTCTTTTACCTGCCCAGTTTTTGGATCAAGTTTCTTTTGTATCTCTTCAAAGCGGCAGGCAACCTGCGCGGTGTAACAGTGGAACACAGGGGTGTATCCCTTTGTTATAACTGAGGGGTGGTTAAGTACCATTATCTGTGCAATGAATGATTTAGCAACAGTTGGTGGACTATCTGTTGGGCCAGCAACATCTCCTCTGCGGATATCGTTTTTGGCTAGGCCACGGATGTTAACACCAATATTGTCACCAGGTACCGCCTGATCTATAGTTTCGTGGTGCATCTCAATGGTTTTAGCTTCACCGACAACGCCGCCAGGTTTAGTACTTGGCTTGAACATAAGTTGCATACCTGGTTTCATAACACCACATTCGACTTTACCAACAGGAACTGTACCAACACCTTTTATGGTGTATACATCCTGGATTGGCCATCTCAGCGGCAACTGTGTTGGTTTCTCAGGAACAGTGAACTTATCAACAGCCTGTAAAATTGTGTCTCCCTTCCACCAGGCGATTTTACCCTTTTCTTTTATGTTATCCCCGATAAAAGCAGAAACAGGAACATATTGTAGTTGTTCATCCTTGTATCCAACACTCTTAGCGAGTTTGTCTACATCAGATTTTACTTGCTCGTAACGTTTCTGATCATAAGGTGGAGTAGTCGCATCTATCTGGTTAATCGCTACAATCATCTGTTTAACACCAAGTGTCCTAGCAAGGAACATATGTTCTCTAGTCTGGGCCATTACACCATGCTGTGCAGCAACAACAAGGATTGCAGCATCAGCCTGGGAAGTACCAGTAATCATGTTTTTAACGAAATCTCGGTGACCAGGAGCATCAATAATCGTGAGATAGTATTTCTCTGTGTCGAACCTCTTATGGGCAACATCTATTGTTAACCCACGTTCTCGCTCTTCTTTAAGCTGATCAAAAACCCAAGCGAAAACGAAACTTTCTTTTCCTTTTGCTTTAGCCTCTTCCCTAAATTTCTCAATCATATGAGCAGGGAACTGTCCTGTATCAAGTAATATTCTTCCGACTAATGTTGATTTTCCATGATCAACATGACCAATAACTACCAAGTTAAGATGTGGTTTAGTTGCCATAATATTTTACCTCCTTTTAGCCAAATTCAAATTTGGTATATAGGTTTTTTCATATATTTTATTTTTTATTTCTTAAATTTTTGATAGCGTATATGCTTCCTATTTATAAGATTTATCATGAAAATAAGCTGTTTTATAGGATATACAACGATGGGCTCGTTGAGATTCGAACTCAAGACCTCCTCCGTGTCAAGGAGACGTCATAACCAACTAGACCACGAGCCCGAGTTGAAGAGCTGGAATGGCTTTATTGTTTTTCTAATTTACTGAAAAAGTCTTTTAAAAATAAGGCATACATATACATGTACATATTTACCTGACAAAAAGATACATAAACTATACAATAATTATTTATTTTATTACGAGTTTGAGGACGGGATGAGTGATGGAAAGAAATGTAAAACTACAAAACGAGTTTAACGCTGATTTTATAAAAAGCAAAGATAATGAAGAAGTCGATGAGTTTACATTTAGTATGTGGAAATCAGAGCTTCAAAGAGAATTGAAGTCTTTTTGGAGATCTATGTAATTGTAAGTTTTATTAAATGTTAAATACAAAGTATGCTATACTTTTTATATATGGGTTATAAATCACCGAAATTGACAGTCGATGGAATCATATTAAAAGATAAAAAAATTCTTTTAATTAAGAGAAAGAATTCTCCTTTTAAAGGGAAATGGGCTTTACCTGGTGGCTTTGTTGAATACGGGGAAAAGGTTGAGGATGCAGTGGTCAGAGAAGTGGAGGAAGAAACAGGCTTAAAAACCAGTATATTAGATATCGTTGGTATTTATTCCGATCCAGATAGAGATCCACGTGGGCATACAGTCACTGTCGCCTATCTTTTAGAGGTACGTTTAGGGATATTACGTCATAGAGATGATGCTGATGACGCAAAGTTTTTTGATGTAAACCAGTTACCTAAGCTAGCGTTTGATCACAAGGATATCATAAAAGATGCTTTAAAGAAGGTTAGATAGTCATGTTTTGTCCTAAATGTAAATCATTGATGTATCCCAAAGCTGATTTGTTTGTTTGCAACAAATGCGGGTTTAAAAAAGAGAAAGAAGGAAGTAGCGTTGTTGTTGCTAAGCAGAGGAAAAAAGAGGTTACTATTTTGGAGGAAAGAATAGACATCCTTCCAAAAACAAGGGTTACGTGCCCTAAATGCGGGCATAACGAGGCTTTTTGGATATTGAGACAGATGAGAGGTAGTGACGAGCCTGAGACTAGGTTCTATACTTGTACTAAATGCGAATATAAATGGAGGGAGAACTAGAAATATTATTAAATTATTAACCATAATATTAATATAGTTTGATATATATAGATATTCTAAAGGTAACTTATATGTATAAAATCAAAAAAAAATTGATAGTCATAGCTTTATTGTCACTTATTTTACTCTGTAATTTAGCAAGTTTTTCTGGAGTTCAGGCAAGTATAGCATTACAAGAGAGCCCAAATGTTAGAGAGAACATCTATGAAAAATTTATTGAATTGTTTGGAAATAACTTGGGGAGTAATATTAATATTAGTATTTCTGGAAATAACACGACTTTAAAAATAAGTGGCTTAGTTAAGATTAGATCATGGGGCAGAGGATTCCACTGGAAATCATCTTTTGGATTTAGAATTCCATTTACTATAATTTTAAAATATAGATTGTTTGACATTATTCCTTTGCGTTATAAAATATTTGGTATGAAAGTAGTTCCAAGAGTATATTGTACCTACCTAGATAATGATACAGAGGCATATACAGAAATCACGCCTTTACCCACGCCCATGAGACCTAACCCAGATACAATTCGCATTGAGGGTAACCACACAGTGGCAGTATATGGTTTTGTTGGGTATACCGCGTGGCGTGGTACGAACGCGCAGTTTATAGATGACCGAGGATGGCGAACAGGTTTCGATGGATATGCTTCTTTAGTGGCATGTGTGAAATTTCCATAGTAGTTAAAATACCGTTATCGTTATAAACATCTACTGTATTTTCTTTTAACACAATATTTTCAATCGGGGAGGAAAATAACATGTTTAGTGCTAAAGTAAAATCAGATGTACTTAAAGGAATAATTGATGTAACATCTCCATTGGTGAACGAAGTAAAATTCAATGTAACACCAAAAGGGATTTCGCTGCGGGCTGTTGATCCAGCACATGTAGCAATGGTTGATCTCGAAGTGGAGAGCAAGGCTTTTGAAGAATTCAAAGCAGACAATACAGAGCTTGGGATAGACGTAGATAAACTAAGTAGCATCATGCGTCTTTCAAGTTCTGATGATATGGTCTCTCTTGATTATGACGAAGAATCAAATCGTTTGATTGTTAAGATTGGTAACCTTGTTAGAAAAATGGGTTTGATTGATACTGCTGGTATGCCTGATCCTAAGATGCCGAATATTAGTCTTCCTGCAAAGGTAGTGATTAAAGCATCCGAGCTTAACCAGGGCGTCCGTGCATCTGAAGCAGTATCAGATCATCTTGCGCTTACAGTTAATAAGGATAATTTTGAGTTGTTTGCTGAAGGAGATACAGATACGGTTAATTTAAAATTGCCAAAGGACTTGTTACTTGAACTAAGCGCAGCAAGTAAATGTAAGAGTTTGTTCTCTATTGATTATTTCAGTAACATGATAAAATCTGTTAGAGGAGAAGACCCTATAACGATACTTCTTGGCAACGACAACCCTATAAGAGTTGAGTTTAACATCGCTGACAACAAGGGACATGTTACGTATCTACTTGCACCCCGTATAGAATCAGAATAAAAATATTTTATAATCTACTGGGGTGTAATAGCATAGTCAGAGGCGATAGGCGAAGAAGGTACATAGGATTTGTAATCAGTAAATCATCTGATTGTAAACATTTTACTGAATCCGATCTACTGAATGATTTAAGAGCTAACTGCAAAAATTTTTTAAACAAGGATTACAGAGAGATGGGTTTGCGGCTTATCTGGTTTGATGGTGAGAAGGGTATACTAAGATGCAGTCACCTTGAAAAAGAGAACACGATAAAACTTTTGAGGTCCATAAAAAGTGTTTCATCTGGAAAGGTTGAGATTGAAACTCTCGGAACATCTGGTACAATAAAATCACTGGTAACAAAACATATGAATAAATAGAAAAAACAGAGTAGGAAAAAAAACTTGGTTTTATTGTTTTTTTATAACTTCTTTTACCAGAGGATTTTTTCCTATGTTGTTTTGTAGGAATTTCATTATCATTTCCTTGTCTTTTTCTGTCAGATTGCTCATTTGACACCTCTTTGTATGCTATCTTATAGCGTGGTACTCTTTGCCACTGATGGTATTTAAAGCTATCGTGTAAAAACGACAAAAAAGGAAAATAACAAAAACCTCACATTACAACAGGAGGAAAAAGTATATATTTAATTAACATTATTCTTATTCCAAGGCGATTTTATGGGTTACGGGCTTGAAGATAAAAAAAGGAAGAACAAAGAAGGATTAATGAAAGATAAAGACTACATAACAGAAGCATATCTACAAGGTGGAAAAGCAGTAGGAAACATAATAAAACAAAAAAAGAAAAAATAATTGTTAACAAGAGCCGCTGACGGAAATAGTACACAAATGTTCATTTATTTTATTTATATATAAAATTCAACTCTGTTGATTTATAGAAAAACTCAAAAAAAATAAAATTATAAACCTGTAGTTTATTCATATTCTCATGGATGTGGATGGGATATTAGATAAAATACCTAGTACTGAAAAGATTCTAGGCACTATCTGGATTGTTAGTTGGATCCTTGCCATCTGGATGTATCCATTGCAGTTTTTTCTCACAGGACTTTTCTGTCTAATCTTAGCTTTAATAGTATCTGGCAAACTCGAAAAACAGGGAGATAAATTGCCAAAAATATCTACTGTTTTTTCAATGGATAAAAGTACAAGAACCCTCAAAGTACAAAAGATATATGAAAGTAATTTGAAGTGGGATGATCATGAGATTTGCTCAGGGACAGCTCGACTTCCAACGGGACTAATAAAAGAAGGAGATGAAATTAAAAATTGCAAGGGCAATGTTGCTCTTAGACATATTCCTTCAAATAGGCTTTTTGGCGGATTTGACTTTGAAGAATAAATAAAAAATTTAGAATAAGACTTCAAAGCCCGCAGGAAAAAAACAGGCTGAAATTATGTGCTCTTTACAGATACATCAATAGTTTCAGAAGCAATCTTGATATCTTTTGATTTTTCAATTTCTTCAAGAATTAATCTGCTTATTCTATCACGAATAATTCTTCGCTCTCGCGTATCTGTTACATACCTAATATTAAACTTAATATAGTTATCAGTGATTGATAAAAATATAACTGGCTCAACAGGTTTTTTTGGAAGATAATATTTCTCACCCAGTCTATTTATCTCTTTATCCGCCTGCTTTGCAAATTGTTCTGTTTCTTTTTTCACAATATAACAAAATTGTTCATGTGCTTTTTTCCAGTTACTATCATAAGTTATAGGAAGGGTTATTTCATCCCAAATGAAATTATGATCCCTTGTGAAATTATTCACGTTTCCACTAATTACAATACTATTTGGTATGGTTGTTAACCGCCCTGTTGCCTGGTTACCATCTACCCATTCACCTATTTCCATAACAGTTGTGAAAAATATCCCTATATCCATCACATCGCCAATTTTTCCATTGATTTCAATTCTGTCACCAACGCGATATATCCCTGTCGAAAAAATAGTGATACCGCCAGCAAAATTTTTAAAAACATCTTGAAGGGCGACGGCAATACCCGCACCGATAAGACCGAAAGAAATCAAAATCGTCTCAGTTTGCTCAATCCATATTGCAATAAAAGCAAATAAAAAAATGAGTACGTAAAGAACGGAAATAGTTTTTTTTACGGAATATCTCATCTTTGTTTGTTTTAACTTTTTTACAATAATCTCTTCTAAAATCACTCTGAAAACTGTGTATATGACTGTTAATGCAAGGAATGTATAAAATCCTTTTAAAATAAAGGAACTGTAAAAGTTTGGGTAGGTATAATTAATGAACCACAAGGTAGCAGAAATAATAGCTGAGATTATTGCTATGATAATAGTTCTTAGCATATTCATCGCAATTTAAGAATTAGATTATTATTTTATATAAATGAATACTCATTTGCTATCAACAAGCGTTTCTTTCATTACTTCTTCTCCTTTATTACCCTCATTTTTTTCTGCTTCTCTATTTACAGAACGGGATAACATGGTAATCCCTATAGTGCAGATGATAGCTGTACACAGAATAACCACAAATGTTATATCTTCAAAAAATCCTTCCATTCCAGGCATCAGTTTCTGAATGAGCAACGGACCAAAATTTAATGCAAGAATAGCTGCAGCTAACCCCCGAGGCATCATAACAAGCATGGTCTGTTTATCTTTCTTTTCAAATCTTCCGTTATACGTCGAAATCTCTACTGCAAGATATCGCAATCCCAACAGGACAAAAACTATAACGATTCCTATGATAATGAACTCTATTTTTCGGAAACTCACCATTATCCCAAGATAGACAAAGAAAAATGTTCTCATGACAAAAGATATTAACGAATGAAATTCTTTTGTCTTTTGATCCATTTCATAACCTACACCAGTATAATTAAACATTTTTAGGACTTTTTTTCCGTTTCCAAGTACTAGCCCAAAAACAAGGCATGCTATCGCTCCAGAACCAGAACCTCCTTGATCTACTCCGATTAAAAGAACAGTCACAGAATATACAAGAAATACAACAGCCAAAGTTAAAACGTAGGAAAATTCTTGATTTCTTGTTTTATACATTATTGGCAACCAGGCTAAACCAGATATAAGACCTAATACAGCTCCGACAGAAAAAGTACTAACAAGGTTCTTTGCACCGCCACCAATATCTATACCGCCTCCAAATATAACCATATATACTAATGCAAGTACTACTACTATACATAAAATATCAGTCATAATGCTTTCAATAGATACCATTGTTGTTGTCTTTTCTTGTAGGTTTTTTAATCTGCTTGCTAATGGTAATACTATTGGGCCACTAGTACCTGCAACAATAGCACCAAGGATGATACCAATAATTACGCTGTTTTCCAAGGTAACAGCAATCAGCCCTGTTGCGGAAAGAAAAAGTACTATTAACATTGTCCCAAATACGCTTAGTAAAAATGCGCTTACAGTTAACAATAAACCGCGAGGAGCTCCTCGAAAAAATTTATAGAGATCAGTTTGAATTCCACCGTCAAACAAAATAACAATTATTGCAATTGCTGCAAAAAAATCAGAAAAACTGATAAGCAACGAAGGATTGATATCACTTCGAATATTAAAAATAAATCCAACCGCTAAACCAAAAAACAACAACCAGACAATACTAGGTATACGTGTTTTATTAAAGATATAATTACCAATAAATCCAAGAACCATGATAACGCCTATAGTTATCAAAGCTGTGATTACATCAAACATACAAATTCACTATATACGAACATACTCATTTAAAATTTATTACTCTGCTTTGTTCAACAAATACAAATAAGGAAATAGCGATAAATATCTAATTTGAGAAACAGGTGTTTTTAGTGGCATCTAACAGGAGAAGAAAACCTCGGATAGCCGCTGGAGGGCTTATGTAGTAAGACTTTAAAGCCCGCAAGAAAATAGATTAAAAATTTGATTTTTTGCATACTTTGTGCACATAAATCAATATTAATATTATTGTAAAGATCATCCTTCAAAATGCAGGGAAGGTAAAAAGAGGGAAAAAAATTTAGGAAACAGAAAACTCGGTTAGTTTATCAATATCTGGGTTAATCTTCCCGAATTTTATAAGGGGAAATATGTTTTCAAGCAGATCAACTTTTTCCACATAATTTGGGTAATTAACCTGTATAAAACCGCAGAATTTTTTTGCATCGCTTATGTCTTTTGCATAGAATACAACAATCCAATCATATATACCATTTAGATAATAAACGCAGATGATGTCCACCTCTATTTTTTTAACATATTCTTGTTCTCTTAGTCTTGAAATTATATCTTCGGTTACGTTGCTTAGTGGTGATTTTATTTTACCTAACGCAAAATAAGTGTTTTTTCTAAATTTTTTTTCGTTAATAACAGCAGTGTATCCCCAGATATCGTTTTCTTTTTCTAGTTTTTTGATGGTTCGCCATATTTTTTGTCTTGATACGTCGAGTTTTTCAGCGATTTCATTTGGGCTTTGTCTTGCGTCTTTTATTAGTTGTTCTATGATTTTTTTTTCATCAGCCTCTATTATCGTTTTATTGCTCTTCGGCATATAAGTAACAAAAACAATAGTGGCATATAATAATATTTTGATTTATATGTAACAAAGTTTTATTAAATAGGTTTAAAATCGTTGTAATGTTGCAATTAACACGTGTTATGAGAACATTTAAGCTATAATTTAATATATTATTCATAAATTTTTTTGTATTTTTGAGGGAGGAAAAAAGATGAAACAGAAGATAATTGGAATTTTTTTATGTATGCTGATGATTTTTTCAGCTGTGCTATTGCCCGTATCGCAAGCTGGTTGTCCTTGCGAATCAGAGAAAACAAATAAACTTGATAATGTTTATAAACAAAAGATATCAGATAATGTTGAAGACCAGTATGAGGCAGAGAGTGATGCGAGTTATATAGAACAATCTACGACGGTAAAAGCTCCAATCATAAAAAATAGACCATATATAACTTTATTACAAGAAGATTTCTCAGGTGTTGTTTTCCCACCGCCTGGATGGATCTTTACTCATTCCAACTGGATGAGTTCTAACACGAATTACGCTGGTGGTGTCGCACCTGAGGCACGACTCTACTTTTATCCCCCGGCTTGCGATGTTTTTCGCTTGATAACCCCCTCGATTGATACAACAGCGTATACTGACCTTGAATTACGGTTCAAACATAACCTAAGCTATAACGCATCATATTGCATTTTAAAGGTAGAAACATCCACAGATGGTGGCTCCACCTGGAACACAGCATGGCTCATCAATGCTACTAGTGATATATCTGCTAATGAAGTAGTCATCCAGTTAACAACTGCACATGGAGTAGGATCCTCAAATTTTAAGATCGCGTTTACTTTCGATGGATGTACCGGTAGCATCAACTGGTGGCATATCGATGATATAGGGTTAACATCGGGTGAAGAATGCGATTTTATATATAATATTACTGCCTGGGTTTACGAGGGCGTACAGCCTTTTCTTGAATCTGCTGAGGGATGCGGGAATGTAGATGATACTGATTATGATAGATTTATCGTGGATTTAGATGATGCGTTTGATTCAACTGTTGTTGGTATTGCAAACCTATCTATCACCTTTGACGATGAAACCTATTATGGTAATCCGGATAGTGATATATTTATCACAAACAGAGATGCTGATATTGCTGCGTGGATAGTCAGCAATCCTAGATTTGAATTGCATGCAGGTAAAAAAGCAGCTGAAACATTGAATCATACCTTTAACTATACAATAACTGCAAAGGGAACGTGGAGCCCAACACAGTTTTTTAGTTACAATATACGGGCGTTTGGGAAGGAAAAATACAACGCCAAAAAAGATGATTCTTATAGTAATAGTCATACGGTGGGGGCAAAACTTTTCAAAACGGTAACTGAGTCATATTCCAAGTCTTGGTTTAATAATGAGCCTCTCAATTTTACCGATTACAAATTTTTATCTATTGATGGAAAGGGAAATCCAAAGGATCTAGGAATAGATCCGAAACCGACCTCTGAGTCTCAACAAAAAATAGTAACAAATACTGTGCAGGCTAGCAACCGGGGGTTAGGGTTTTGCAAAGGCTGGGTCAATGTCTTATACCAGCTTACACAACAAGGGATACTTGAAAGAGACTGGGAACAATTTCAACCTGGAGATAGCAATGTTACTGATGGGGAGGGAAATAAATACATAGCCACGTACACTGGTATTGATAACTCAGGTGGCGATGGTAATCCAAGAGGGGTTACCATTAATTATGAGGCGAAATCCTCTAACTCTAATGTTAAACTTACGATGAATGATTCTCGTTTGTATGCTATTACTTTCTATCGGGCCCCTTGGGTTAATAGTAAAGAAGGCAATGGTAGTATAAACGCGACTGAAGAGGTTAAATGTATTGGTGAGCATAATGTAAGTGCACCAAACAATGACACGCGTTTTACCGTTGAGGTTTCTGTGGACTGTAAAGATTGTCCTCAGCCGGTACTGTATGCAGATAGGAATGGGGATGGGATTGTTGAATGCGGGCAGTATATAGCGTGGATGGATGGTGCAAACGGGTCCTTACCTATTGATTATAAGCTATTGGCTGCATTTTATGTGACACCTCCTTCAGGGTTTATTGATTCTATAAAAAATGAAACAGGCGTATCTGTGAAGGGGGGTGTGGTGTTATTTGGTAAGAATGTTACTTTTGAAGGGTATGGCGAGCCGAGTAATATCACTGCGCATGTCTGGAGGTCACATAAAGACGGCGTAATCTATACTATTATTGGAAGTAATCCTAAGAATGAGTCTAACTTTACAACAAACCGGCTTTCTCCAGCTAATCCCCATATCATAAAATATAATGTTTTGAGTAATGAGGGGATTTTTTCGCCGATTTCTAATTATTCAACAGAGACTCTTGTTGTGAATAAACCACCGGTTGCGTATATCAAATATATCAGGGGCACGGTGAACTCCGAGGGGGAGATAATATCTCTTTTAGGGGATCCAGTGGAATTTAGTGGATTGGGGATTGATTCTGATGGCTGGATCGAGGAGTATGAATGGTCTATTGATGGCACTGTGGTTAATGATAGCCAGGTATTCACCATTAACAGCACAACAGTAACAGTATTGGATTTTGGTGAGCATGTAGTACGTCTGAGAGTAAGAGACAACCATAATACTTGGTCTGAGACCGCGGTAAAGATAATAGATATAGTGTATAACCCGGTTCTTTTGGTCCATGATTATCTATCGTCACCAAAGTCAATGTTGGCGATACAGGAGGAACTTGAGGCAGAGGGTTTCGATGTTTATTCGATAGATTTACGTAAGCCTATAGCTGTGAAATTGGATGTGTCTCTTCCGTTGAAGGTCCCGGGTTTTAAGGTTATCTTGGGGATAAGTGAGGTTTATCATTGGGTTAAAGAGCTGAAGTCCACTTGGAAAGAGTTCGCTGCTTTGAAAGATGGTAAAATAGCGAATTTAGAGGACGCGAGGCAAAAAGTGCTGCAGGCACTTTCCGGGGTCCGTGATGCCATTGTGTTGATTCAAAACGCTATGAGCAAAGCTGATAATCCCGATACAGATAAGATTATTAAACAGATAGATGAAAATCTGAGTGCCATACAACAAAAACTGTACCTTCTTGATACTTCTCAATTTCCAACAAGTTTTGATGATCTCATTGATATGCTAAAGCAGAAATTGACGGTTACGTTGAATGTTGCGGATAACAAGGAGCTTATTCTCAAAAATTTTTCTATACCTATACCGCTTCCGGAAAAGATTGTGCCGGTGGTAATGATGTTGCTTGAGATGGGTGACATTAAGATACCTGGGGAGGCCACGCTTTTTTCAAAGGTGATACCGTTGAAAACCAAGGGTATTGAGGCAGAGGTTGGTTTTAAGTTGAAGGCTAAAAATATAAAGGTTGTTTTAAATAAAAAAGATAACAAAATAATGGCTAGTGCAACCCTTGCGATATCAGATATCAATGTTGATGTGAAAGTTGGTTTAGGTTTAATCTCAAAATCTGAGTCTGATTCTGCCGTTTGGGGGTTGGAACCTGATTCAACTCGAGCGGAGGATAAACCCTGGACGTTTTTTAAGGATGGGTATCTTGTTCGTTTCAGTAAAGAAATAGGTGATGATGAGAGTGTGTTCAATGGGGCGTTAGATGTTGGTATTACAACCGGTAAGGTTAGTAAAGCATCGGTTGGGCTTACCATTGGTAGTGACAGTAGGAGTTCTAATAGCGGTAGTAGTAATGAAGAAGAAAGTACCGAAAAAGATGAAAAAGGAGATAGAGGCGTAAGTGAAATACATATGTGGGATTGGAGAGCTATTATTGATCTCGATATTAATAATGCTCTATCGAACGGATTGTCTCCTGCAACATGGACGCCCGGTGATTATACGACATCAATCAAAGATCAATACCATTGCGGTTCTTGTTGGGCGCATGCTGCACTTGCGTCTTTAGAGTCTAAAATAAAAATTGTAACAGGTCAACCAAATCCAGATCTTCCTATCGATCTTTCAGAGCAGTATCTACTCTCCTGCTACAGATGCAATGATGACCCTAAAAAGAATAAAACTTGTCTTGATGGATGCAGAGGAGCTTTCGCTGCAGCCACAGCCACTGTAATAAGAGATAATAAGGCAATTCTGGAAAGGGATTTTCGATATAAGGGAATTGATAACAAAGGAAGGACTTCAACAAGCCAATCTCTTGCGAGAGCGGTATACTGTTTTGATCCTATTCATAACCCTTTTGGACCAAAATTTAATGTAAATGGTTTTAAAAGAGTAAATAGTTCTAAAGATAAAAAGTATCCTAGTCGTGATGATATAAAACAAGCTCTAATCGAGCACGGTCCACTATTTGTAGATGCGATAATATATGATAACGGCGAAGCCCAGGGGTCGTGGGGGCTATACCCATATGAATACAAAAAGTATGATGATCTCTACGAGTACAATGGAGTTTGGAATAGAGACGGTACAACGTATTCACACGCTTTATGCATTGTCGGATATCATGATGACACAAATCACCCAAGTAAAGGATACTGGGTTGTTAAAAATAGCAACGGTAAAAATTGGGGATTAGATCGAGATGACAATCCCTGGAATGTTACAGGGAGACACGATGGAGGATGGTGTAAAATTAAATATGGCTGTTGTGATATTGAAAAAAATCTTTTTTATTTTAATTTCAATCTTGCCGATCAACCTTATAGTGCTTTATATTACCTGGGTTGTCCAAGAGAGGTGCCTCCTCCTATGGGAAAGACAACAAGTGGAAACGACCAATCTTTTAATGATCCCGATGACGAATGCATACCATGCAAAAATAATAATCCTTCTCTGGAAGAAAATCAAAATACTTCTCAAAATCAAACAGAGGGTTGCATTAAAAGCGAGACACAGGTTATAGAATATCCAGAGCTTAAAATCAGCTTAGAGCTAGACTCATCCATCATAAAACTAAAACTAGCCAACGGAGACTTAAAAGCATACGCTGGAGAAGTCGGTGAAGAGATAGACAAAATAAAAAAAGAAACAGGTATGTCAAAAGTAAGCCTCGTTGGAAACGGAATGGGTGGAAACATTGTACACTGGTATACCAACTACGGTTACCGAGGTGACGTAGACAAACTCATCCTCATAGGCGCACCAATCCATGGAAGTGATATAGCAGATTACGGCCCAAAAGCGATTAAAATCCTCATCAAGTTACTAACTTCTATACTACCCGCTGGCGGGGCATTGATAGCAAAAATCGCTAACATGGCAGTAGATATAATCCTTGGGGATGCAATTACCCAGATGGTACCCCACTCGTCCTTTATCAACGCTTTAAACCAAAATGATGAGAAATGCCCAGCACCACGAGTACCAATACTATGGGAACCAGAAAACGAGAATGCTACAACAAACCCAAATGTCAAATACCTTACCATCTATGGTACGGCGCCAAACGTTGGTGACGTCGTCCTACCGCTGACACTGATACATCTACATACAAGGGTAGCTGGTTACGATTACAAAGTACCTTTCATATGGTCGGGGGATCTTTTTACAGTGAAGAGAAGCGCAATATTATACGACGAGGACAATAATGAAAACATTATTGTTAAATCAGTTAAAGGGACACATTGGCAGCTGCCAAAAAGAGAAGACACCATCGACTACATAAAACAATTCTTAGAAGGAACAATTACTACGACTATGTTAAACGACTACCGCGAAGACGATTTCAACGTTAGTTACGATGTCTTGAGAAATCAATCAAGCCAATGGTCAGACCAAATAGAGGATTTTATAAACAATTCTCAAATCAAACTGCATAATATAACACTTGATAACACAGTGACCAATGCAAGCTTTTCCATCCAATATAACCCCATTGATGCTTACTGGAACAACACTTACCAAATTTACGAGTTCTTCAGCAATGACCTCAACCTATCCCTCATAGACCCAAATAATGTTGAAATCACACCAGCTGATGCTATTACCAATGAGTCCATTCAATACAATAAATCATCTGAAGACGGAATAATCCTCTATCGAATCAAAAAACCAATGGCTGGAAACTGGAGCATAACGGTAAAAGCAGTAAACATCGAATCAGCAAGTAATACTACAAGTTACTCTGTTTTTTCAGCATATGACACGACACTCCGTCTAGCTGTCGGAACCAACAAATCATCGTACAAACCAAAGGAAAAAATCAACATATCAGCAACATTACACTACGATGGAATCCCTCAAATAGGGGCAAACGTAACTGCGTATATCAAAAAGGTGATAAACGCCAGCAACGACACCGGAGTCATAAAAGATAAAATCTATTTACATGACAACGAAAATGGAAACTACTCAGGTTTTTACAGCAACACCTCTCTGCAGGGGATATACTATGTGAATGTTGTTGCCTCAGTTCTGATAGAGGATAAAAAAATAAACCGATCAGCTAGTACAACAGTATGGATAGAGGCACTACCAGATCTCACCCTCAGCCAGTCAAATATTTCGTTTTCCAATGAGACGCCAGTGGTTGTTGGTGAAAAGATATTCATCAATGCTACTATTCATAATGTCGGTGATGGCAACGCAACCAATGCAAAAATAGAATTCAGAGATAATCTCACCACAATCGGCTATGACGTCATCAATATAACTACAGGTGGAAAAACAAATGCAAGCATCCAATGGGAGGCAACCTTCGGGAATCATGTCCTCGGCGTCATAATCTCACCGTTTAACGCATTCCTTGAAAAAAATTATACAAACAATAGCGCTACCAAACCACTTAATGTTGGGGATAACGAGCCACCAATCGCCTGGATAGGACAAAATCAGATAACGCGGAATAATACCCCCATATTTTTTGACGGAAGCATGTCAAGTGATAATGTCGGCATCGTCAGATACGCCTGGGATCTTGACAACAAAACCGATTCTAACGAAGATGGAATATTTGATAATGATCCTGATTTAACCGAGGTGTATAATAGCACAAGAGGTTACAATAAGACAGGAATATACAATGTCACGCTTACCGTATATGATGCTACGGGCAACAGCGCGAACGATACGATAACGGTAAATGTAGTGGAAGAAACAGAATATGACCAAGAAGCACCGTTTGCAATTGCTGGCTCTAACCAAGAAGTCATGGTTGAAGAACCATTGTACTTAGATGGTTCACTCTCAATTGAAAACTATGGAATCGCCAGTCATCTCTGGGATATAGATATTGGAACAGACAGCGACTTCAATGGAATACCTGATGATGATGTCGACTACATCACTAAACATCCCTATCTTGAACATGGCTACCCGTTCCCAGGAACATATATTGTAAAACTCACTGTAGATGACGTCGCTGGGAACGGACCAACAAGCGATTACACCCTAGTTATCGTGAAAGACCATATACAATACGAGTGCATGGGTGACAAAGACTGCGATGGAATATTTGATGAAGAGGACAACTGCCCTGAATGCTGGAATCCAGACCAGGCAGACTATGACCAGGACGGCATTGGTGATTGTTGCTATTGCAAAAAAATAGTCACACCGTTTGATGATGCACAATATATTATAGATAATGCAAATGATGGTGACGTTATCTGTCTAGTCACAGGCGCGTTTTATGACAACACCCATCTAAATATAAACAGAAATAACATAATAATTGATGGACATGGGGCAACACTCTACGGAAATGGAACAGGCGAATGCATTATCTGTAACGCCCAAGTAAAGAATGTCATCGTACAAAATTGCCAGATAACTAATTATGGAACAGGTGTCAAGATTAATGGAGATGTTTTCAGAAACAAGTTTAAAAACAATGTAGTTTACAAAAACATTGATTACGGATTTAATATACTTGGAGGGGGGGCTGAACTAATAGATAATATCATTTGCAATAATAGCTTAGACATAAACAACCCACTTGGTAGTCCCCACGGGGACGACAATACATGCAATACCACCAATGGATGGAACGACGAAGGATGTATCGGGTGTACCTTTAACTGTTTCAATTGCACCATACCAACCGATGGAATGAATATAACACGAAATACGCTACTATGCCCAGGAATATACTATCTACCAAATGGAATCAACATAAAAGCAGATGATATAACAGTAAAAGGAGACAGCACTGTTTTAATAGGTTCATTACGAGAGACGTTCCCACCAGAGAATTGGGTGATTCATAACTACGCAGATGCAGGCAGCTGGGAACTAGAAGAAACATGCGGAGTATATGAGCCACCAACTGCAACTGAATTTTATGCACAGGCAAACAGCATAAAAAATAGCAGCAAAGTCTTCGATGTTGGATTAAGAACACCTGGTCTTAACCTAGCTGGCTACACTAGTGTAAAATTAGAATTAGATAGGAACTTCCAAAACCCTGAGGGCCTTGGCCATGCTGAAATAAGAACATATTCGGATGGAACGCTTAAGCAGACACTATGGGGCAACAGTTCTAGTGACCCATCAAATGGAGTCCACATGGAACTCACCTTTGATCCATCTACTTACAACAATCCAAGCAATGTTTCAATTGAATTTTACTATACTACAAACGGTTTCACAAAATGTGGAAAATTTGCTATCGATAACGTAAAGGTAACACATAACCAAAATCCTATCTTAGGTCCTGAAGGATTCCTACCAACACAATCCATAGGAGTTAATATTCATGGACATTCTCTTGTGAAAATTAAAGACATTGAAATACGAAACTACTACACTGGCATCAATTTTTCAGCCTTTGGGGCGAGAGATATGGGATATGACAGTTTTATTGAGAATAAAATTGTAGACAATGTCGAAGGCATCCGTATCAAGAACTCGATGGGAAATAACATATCAAATAATGAAATAAGTAATAACCTACACTATGGCTTAATACTGGATTCCTCTGACGGGTGTTACGCGAATGAAAATATCATTGCAAATAACACGTTTGAAAACAACCTCAATTGCAGCATCCTCCTGTTAGGAGAGCATTGTAAAACAAATATAATCCGTGAAAATATCTTGACCAATGGTCTTCGTATACAAGGTGGCTCCCAGACATATGGGAACAAAATTATACACAATACAATCAGGTCTACTACATCCCAAGAAGCCGTCTATGTTGATAACACAAATAATAACTTATTCGAAGATAATGAGGTGTATGATGCATTGCTCCACGGATTCTTTGTTAAAAACTCTCATTACAATGTGTTTAAGAATAATTATGTACATGACGTCGCAGTGGGTTTTCTAATTGATGGAAATCACAATAGAATAGAAAATGGAACTATCGAAGGTGTTAACAACGGTATATCTATAGACAATTCTGAATATAATACAATATCGAACAATACACTCAATAAAAATAACTTTATTAGCATTTATCTGAATAACACATCACATACCAAAGCATACAACAATATATTCTCTAATATCTTCATCGATAACTCATCATACAACAATATTTTATACAACAGTGCAACTGAGTATTATACTACTTCAAACAACATTGTAACAAAGCAAGATTCTAGTATAAACCTTGAAAATTCACATGACAACAATATAACAGGCAACTATAATGCTAACATTGAATTGATCAACTGCACAAATAACTATATCATTAATAATACAGAAAGTAGTCAAATCTTTGGCATAGTTTTAGTGAATTCATCAGATAACACCATCTCAGGCAACAACATAACTTCAAACAGCGAATATGGTATAGTATGTAATTCTTCAAATAACAATACCATTTACAACAATTATTTCTGCAATATCAATAACTCATATGATGACGGAGTGAATAAATGGAATACAACAAAAACATATACATATCCTAAAAAGAATATTATCGGTGGTCATTACTTCGGTGGTAACTACTGGTGTGATTATTCTGGCGTAGATATTGATAGCGATGGTCTTGGGGATACCCTTCTACCATATAACTCTTCTGGAGGTATACAAAACGGAGGAGATTGGCTACCCTTAGTTTTGGCATTTTGGAATTACCCACCATATACACCAAGCAACCCATCTCCATCAGACGGTGCAACTGGTGTATCTGTTGATACTGATTTAAGCTGGACTGGTGGAGATCCAGACGAAGAAGATACAGTAACATATGACATATACTTTGGTACAACTTCGTCGCCATTAAAGATTGTAAGCAACCACTCAGCAACCAACTACGAACCAGGAGCCTTGGATTACGGTACCACGTATTACTGGAAGATTGTAGCATGGGATAACCACGGCGTATCAACTGCAGGACCATTATGGAATTTCACCACAGAATCATGTGTTAATGATGTAGGAGTAACTGCAATACTCTCACCAACCAATGGTGCAATTCAAACATTTACGCCAAAAGTAAATGTTAAGAACTTTGAGTTATTGAACCAAACCGATGTACCAGTAAAGATGGATATTGCCAAGTATGGCATGCCTTCTACAATTGTTTTCGATGGTTTTGAAAACTATACTTCCGGCGTCTTTATATTCCCACCCGGATGGACCATTCAAACAACTAACCCAACCGGAACCTGGTATATGTATGCCTCATCCACAACGTATTCCGCGTCTACCTATCCACGGGTGCAGGAAGCAACGAGTGATGGGAACGCTCAGGATGAATCCTTAATCAGTCCGACCATCGACTGTTCAGCATTAACCACGGTGAATCTTATGTTCACCAAATACTACTATCACTACACGGGTGATGTCGGCAGTTTCACCGTATACGGCAGTAATGATAACGGTGCAACTTGGCCATACACGCTTGCGACGTATACCGCCACCTCAAGCACCGCGGAGAACATTGACATCAGCACCTGGGCTGCTGGACAAAACGATGTCAAGATTAAGTTCCGGTTCCAGAGTGCTGCGGATACTGGCCTGAACTCATACTTATACTTTGATAACTTCTGGGTCGGCACAAATGCACCATTCGGTCCAATGGGGGATAACCCACCAGCAGGATGGCAAATTGTAAACTATCCATCTAACCCATCACCATGGACCAATAACTTCTGGCATCGGTACACAAGCACATATACATCTTATGATAGTATTGGTTATCCTGCAAGAATTTATTACACAAGTCCGTATCAAGATGTTAACTGTTCACTAATTACACCCTCTATCAATTGTTCTGGTCTTTCCACAGTTAAACTATACCTAAATGGTTATTTCTACTACTATGCAACCAATCCTGGTCGAGGATACATCGAGGTTAGTACCAACGGCGGCTCTACATGGACAGATACCGGGGCAATTACTACCGCAACGAGATATTTCTATGAGTTCCCAGGCTACAACGATATCGACATAACCACTTGGGCAGCTGGCCAGTCAAATGTAAAGATCAGATTCAGATACGAACATACCGCAGCAGAACAAGGACGATACTGGTACATAGGTAACGTTCGTGTTGGTGACGGCTCAGGTAGTTACATATTCTATGATTCATTCCAAGGACCACAAGCATACAGCACAAATTTCAAATCATGGCAACCTGATAACTGGATCACATGGACGCCTACTATAATTTCCGGCACTGTGAACTGGCAAAGCGTTGTAAGTGGAACTAGTCCAACTTGTACACCGCACGGTGGCGCTAGAATGGCGTTTTATAACTCCTATTCTGCAACAGCAGGAAGTCAAGCGTTCCTTAAATCAATACCATATGATGTCAGCTCATCAATTGCCTTGAAGATGAAGTTCTGGATGTTCCACGATAGTGTCAGCTACCAGACCACAGCTGATAAAATTGATGTAATGGTTTCCACAAATGGTATCAATTGGACAAATGTTGGCACATATTATCGATCATGTACATTACAAGGATTACCACTTGTTGATGGCTGGCGTGAATGGATCATTGATCTATCTGGTTATGAGGATGAAACTGCACTGCAGATCGGATTTTTAGCAACAAGCCAGTATGGCTACAACATGTTCATTGATGATGTAGAATTGTTTGGCCTTGGTCTCATCACAGAATACACGCAAACCGTGTACGTTAATATTAACCCTGATCAAACTGTCGAAGTAGTATTCCCAGTTTGGAGTCCATCAGATGTTGGTCAGTATATCGTAACAGCATGCACTATGTTGTATAACGACTGTAACCCAAGCAATGACTGTATGTCGGAAATAATAGATTTAACAATGGATAATACACCGCCAGTTATATCTGATGTTACTGCGACACCAGCTACTCAAGTGAAAGGCGGATGGGTAAATATCACAGCTAGTGTCACAGATAATATCGAGGTGGACGAAGTGTATCTATACATCGAATATCCAGATGGCGTCATAAAGAGCACCTTAACAAAGGTTGATGGCAGTAAGAGTATTTCTACAAAACGAAATACCATCGAGAACTTCTCAATTACACAAAACAAGACAGGTGACACATATTATTGTAACAAAACGTACTCTACAATTGGGGTGCATACGTATCATATATGGGCTAATGACACAAGTGGAAATCAAATCGCCTCTGCAAATCATACATTTACCATAATAAATACTCCGCCAAACACACCAAGTCAACCATCTGGTCCTGTATCCGGATACATTTGTATCCTCTACAACTATTCCACATCCGCCACTGATCCAGATGGAGACCAAGTGTTTTATATGTGGGACTGGGGCGATGGAAACTATAGTGGTTGGATAGGGCCGTACAACTCAGGTGCCACATGCACAGCATCTCATATTTGGACTAATCCAAATACCTATCAAATTAGAGTCAAGGCAAAAGATACCTATGGTAATGAAAGCAGCTGGTCTCTTCTATTGACTGTAACAATTGCAAATCATCCGCCAAATACGCCAAGTGCTCCAAATCCAGCAAGTGGCGCAACAAGTGTAGATATCAACGCCGATTTGAGTTGGACTGGCGGTGATCCTGATACATGCGATACAGTGACATACGATGTTTACTTTGGAACAACAAGCCCGCCACCAAAAATTGTAAGCAACCAAAGTGCTACAATATATGATCCTGGAACGATGAATTATAACAGCAAGTATTACTGGAAGATAGTCGCCTGGGATAATCATGGTGTATCATCTGCTGGACCGACATGGAATTTCACTACTATATTAGGAGATAACACACCACCAGTTACTAATATCACTCTAGATGGAACTGTGGGTAACAATGGCTGGTACATTAGCACTGTTATTATCACCTTAATGGCTACAGATGATCAATCTGGTGTTGCCCATACCTTTTACAAAATCGATGGCGGCGTCTGGATCGAATACACTATGCCAGTTCAGATCAATCTTGACGGGGAATGCAACATCTCCTATTATTCTGTTGATAACGCTGGAAATTCTGAGACACCGAAAACAGCAACATTAAAAATTGATAGAACACCACCAAACATAACCCTCACCAAGGAACAAATCAACATCTTAACTGTCAAGTTCACTGCGCAGGTAAGCGATGCGACGAGCGGCATCGACCGAGTCGAGTTCTACCTGGATGGAGTGATTCAATACAACGATACGCAATCCCCATATGAATGGACCTGGATGGGTGTTGGAGATCATACAGTAACCGCTAAAGCATTTGACATGGCTGGTAATTTAGCGAGCAGTTCAATGAGTACTCCTTATGTGCAAAGCCAGGAGCAGAACTTGGTTGTTCAAAAAATCAATAAATTAATTCAAAAAGTAATACTGCGTCAACAAACGACAGAGTAGATATACTAAACAACACTCTTTTTTTCTTTTTATTTTTACCTGTTTTAACAACTATACTAACTTAGTGAGGGCTTTTAACAACTGCCAATAGAGCCCCCTGCGGGATTACATTTTCAGGGGTCTGCAACAGGAGAAAAAAAGTTCCTGAAGCCGCTGGAGGGATTTGAACCCTCGACCTATTCCTTACCAAGGAATCGCGCAACCAGGCTATGCTACAGCGGCAATAAATTTATTCACCCTAAATTAGAACCTGTTTAATGTACTTTTTGCAAAACTGGGTTAAATGCGAACGTTAATTAAAACGATTTTTATTTTGAGAAGGGGTGATTTAGATAAGATCTATAGATTTACCAGATGTACAATCAAGTCCTTCGCAGTCAAACTTCAAGTTAACTAGAGTCGGTGTAACAGATGTAAAAAAACTTGTTCATATAAAGAGACCTGGCAGAGACACCGCTATCACCTTGGTTGTTAAAATGGATATTTTTGTTGATCTACCAGCTTCTCAAAAAGGAAGCCATATGTCTAGAAATCTAGAGCTTGTCTCAGAAATAAACGATGAAAACCTCCAGGAACCAGTATCTGATCTTGAGTCTTTCTGCGCCAAAATAGCAAAGTTGCTCCTAAAAAAACATGATTACGCAACCTTTTCAGAGGTAAAAGCAGAGGCAGACTATTTCCTCGATAGAGTTTACCCATCTGGTAAAAAAGGTTTAGAGCCTTACAAACTGGTTGCAGAAGCACGAGCAAACAGCAAAGGTGAAGTAAAGAAACTCATAGGAGTAAAAGCAATTGGTATGACCGCTTGTCCATGTGCTATGGAGGCGGTGAGAAAAATAGGCGGATACGAAAAAAATATTACTACTCCGACTCATAACCAGAGAAATATAACCACGTTGATGATAGAAGTCCCCGGGGATGATCATTCTGTTGATGCTAATGATCTCATAGATATTGTCGAACAAGCATTTAGCAGCCCCACATATGGTATTTTAAAGCGTGATGAGGAAGCAAAACTTGTTTTAAATGCCCATAACAATCCAAAATTTGTTGAAGACGTAGTAAGGGACATATTAAGTTCTATTTTGAAGAAATACAATAATCTCCCAGACGATGTAATGGTTATTGTTAGAAGCGAAAGCGAGGAATCAATCCATAAACATAATGCGTTTGCAGAACGTGTAACAACTCTAAATGAACTAAGAAAATAATTTGGCACCTAAATTTTTAATAACGTATTTGTAGAGATATTATTATCTACAGCTGATGTAATGAGCATCAAAAAAGAAATAAAAGAAACATTAAAAGATACAGGTTCTACTTATCTAACACTCATTAAGATATTGATACCTGTTAGCATCATTGTAAAAATTTTAGGTTATTTCGGAGCAATCGAGGTTATCGGTGATTATCTTGCATCTGTAATGGGTCTGGTTGGTTTACCAGGTGAATTCGGTTTGGTTTGGGCTACAACCATGGTTTCTAACATATATGGTGGTTTATTGGTTTTTTTCCAGCTTTCTTTAACTAATACTTACACGGTTGCCCAGGTTACAATACTGGGCATGGTGATGTTAATCGCCCATACATTACCAGTTGAAGCAAGAATAGCCCAAAAAGCAGGAGTGAGACTATGGTTTACGCTTGCTTTACGTATCCTGGGTGCTTTTGTTTTTGGTATGATTTTGAATATTATTTTTACTACTTTCCATCTCTTCGAAGAAAAAAATGTTTTATTTTGGAAACCTGATAGTGTTAACCCTGGTATAACTGAAATGCTGATTAACGAATTGAGATATTATTTAATGATTTTTTTGATAATTTTTGGTCTCGTTGTATTAATGAGAATATTGAAAAAAACCGGTGCTATCGATAAATTAAATAATTTTTTAGAACCAGGGCTTGAATCATTGGGTATGAGTAAAAATGCTGCCCCATTAACATTGATAGGTATGACTCTTGGTCTTGCTTATGGCGGTGGATTAATCATAAATGAGGTGAAATCTAAACTTTTCAGCAAAAAAGATGCGTTTTTATCATTATCTCTGATGGGTTTATCCCATAGTTTAATTGAGGACACACTTCTTATTTTATCTATTGGTGCGTCGATTTTTGGCATACTATTTTGTAGACTATTGTTTACTATTGTTGTTATGTTTATACTTATAAGAGTTATAAATCGTCTATCAAAGAAAACCTTTGAAAAATATTTTGTTAGATAGGTTATTGAAAAGCTTTAAAATCCTTTTATTAATTACTGGCCCTATGGCGAAATATAAGATAGCTTGGCTTCCTGGAGATGGTGTTGGGAAAGATGTTATGGATGCAGCAAAAATTGTTCTTGACACAATAAGTCTCGACGCTGAATATATACCTGGGGATATTGGTTGGGAGTTCTGGAAAAAAGAAGGAGATGCTTTACCGCAAAGGACTATTGACTTGTTCAAACAAACTGATTGTTGTCTATTTGGTGCGATCACTTCTAAACCAAAGGATGAGGCGCAAAAAGAGCTTGATCCGAAGTTAGCCGATAAAGGGTTTGTTTATACAAGCCCTATTGTTAGACTCAGACAATTACTTAATTTACACACAAATCTGAGACCATGCAAAGCCTACAAAGGTAATCCTTTAAATTTCAGAGACGACATTGACCTAGTAGTTTTTAGGGAAAACACCGAGGATCTTTATGCTGGTGTCGAATTTCATCCTGTCCCACAGGTTGTTTTTGATGCTCTTATGACACATCCTAAGATGAAAGCGTTCTCAAAAGTTCCCCTTAACGATATGGCGATTTCAACGCGTATTATCACTAGAAAAGCATCGGATAATATCGTCCGCCAGGCCTTTGAGTATGCTAAAAAACATAATAGGAAAAGTGTGACGATCGTTGAGAAACCCAATGTCATTCGTGAAACAAGTGGTATGATGCTAAAAGAGGCTAGGAAGATAGCTGCTGAATACCCGAATATTGAGTTCAAAGAGGTAAACGTTGATGCCATGTGCATGTGGCTTGTGAAAAACCCGCAGGACTACGACATCTTGGTTTCGTCGAATATGTTTGGTGACATTATATCAGATCTTGCTGCTCAGCTTGTAGGCGGTTTGGGTTTTGCCTCCAGTGGAAACATAGGTGACAAATATGCTGTTTTTGAGCCGACACATGGCAGCGCACCAAAATATGCTGGTATGTACAAGGTGAATCCTATTGCTATGATTCTAACTGTTAAACTGATGCTTGACTGGCTAGGCGAAAATAAAACAGCTACTAAACTAGAAGAAGCTGTAGCAACCGTTGTTAAAGAAGGCAAGATTAGAACCTATGACATGGGCGGAAGTAACACCACTCTCGAAGTAGCTAAAGAAATAGCTAAGAAAGTTGACAAATCTAAGGGAGAAACACCCTTTTTCTTTTTATTAACCGGAAAAACATTTTAAAGGGTTAGCCGATAACCGAAGAGCAGACTATGGGAATGTTTTATGTCTGGTCAGAAAAAAGTACTTATCATGGGTGCAGCAGGAAGAGACTTCCACAACTTTAATGTATATTTTAGAGACAACAGAGACTATGATGTAGTTGCTTTCACAGCCACTCAGATACCTGATATAGCTGGCAGAAAATATCCTGCTAGATTATGTGGTGACCTTTACCCGAATGGTATACCTATCTATCCTGAGGATGATTTAACTAAATTAATAGTCGAAAAAGATATTGATATGGTTGTTTTTGCCTATAGTGATGTAACTAACTCTTATATTATGGAGAAATCAGCTATTGTTAACGCAGCTGGTGCTGATTTTGTTTTAATGGGAACAAAAAATACTATGATAACATCCAGTAAACCTGTTATTGCTGTTTGCGCTGTTAGAACGGGCTGTGGCAAATCACAGGTTTCAAGAAAACTTTTTAAGATACTGCAAGAAAAAGGTTACAAGGTCGCGGCAATCAGACATCCAATGCCATACGACCAGGATATAACAACTCAGATCGTCCAGCGTTTCGCAGCATACGATGACTTGGATAAATACAATTGCACTATTGAAGAGAGAGAGGAATACGAACCATACATAGATATGGGCGGTGTTATTTTTTCTGGTGTTGACTACAAAAAGATTCTTTCAGAGGCTGAAAAAGAAGCGGATGTTATAATCTGGGACGGGGGAAACAACGATTTCTCGTTTATAAAACCAGATCTTTTGATAACCATTGCTGATCCACATAGAGTAGGGCATGAACTAAGTTATTACCCTGGTGAACTTAACGCCAGACAGGCAGACATCGTTATAATAAACAAGGTTAACACCGCTAAAAAAGAGGATATCGAAACTGTTAGAAATAACATAAAAAGAGTTAACCCTAAGGCTCAGATAATAGATGGTATTTCAACTATCACAGCTGATGATAAAGAGATGATTAAAGGTAAAAGAGTCCTGGTTATAGAAGACGGTCCTACAGTTACACATGGCGGCATGAAATTCGGTGCTGGTAAAATAGCTGCCGAGACGTGGGGTGCAAAAGAGATAATAGATCCAAGAGAGTACGCGGTTGGTTCTATCGTTCAGGTTTTTAAAAAATATGATCACCTTTCCAATGTTTTACCAGCTATGGGATATGGTAAAAAACAGATAAAGGAACTTGAAAAAACCATAAATAACTCCAACTGCGAGCTTGTTATCAGCGGAACACCTATTGATATTTCAAGGGTTTTAAAAACAGATAAACCAGTTATCAGGGTTAGATATGGCGTTGGTGATGAAACAGCTAAAGAATTAGAAAAAATTGCTGATGATTTTATTAAAAAGAATTCACTTTAGTTTGTTTCCTTCCAAAGCGAACTGCGCTAGTAACGCTTCTAGTTGTATATGCTCATTACTCCCTTCTATTAGTCTGAATTCTGCTTCACCTGTCTTTTCTATTAATCTTATTTTGCTTTCATCAGGTATTGGTAAGTCAAATAGTATATGGTGTATCTGAGAAATTACATCCTCACCGCTTAAACCATGTTTTATCAATAAATCGTAGAGTTGGTTTCTAGCTGCTGTGAAATTACCTGTGAGCGCGGAGTTGAGTAGATTTTTGATATCCTCTGGCTTAGCCATTGCACTAGTCTCATACAACAGTTCGGCTGTTATCTTCTTGTTAATTGAGGCCCCTACCTGCAAGATGTTTATTGCCTTTCTTAAGTCTCCCCTTGATATGAATATCAGTGTTTCCAGTCCATCTGGTGTTATCTCCAGTTTTTCGTTAGATGCTATCTTACGCATGTATTTTTTGATATCATCTGCTTTTACCGGATGGAATCTAAAAACGGTGCATCTAGATTGTATAGGTTCTATAATCCTTGAAGAATAGTTCACAGATAAAATGAAACGGCAAATATGGGTGTGTTTCTCTATCGTTCGTCTTAATGCAGCCTGTGCATCAGATGTTAGGTGATCAGCCTCATCCAAAAATATTATTTTAAACTGTGTTTTACCAATAGGGGCTGTACGTGCAAAATCTTTTATTTTACCCCTAATTATTCCAATTCCACGTTCGTCACTTGCATTAAGCTCAATAAAATTCTGTTTCCAAGTATCGCCAAAAAGTTCTTTTGCTAGTGCTAAGGCAGATGTGGTTTTTCCTGTGCCAGCTGGTCCGGCAAATATAAGATGGGGCACGTTTTTTGTTTTTGCGTATGCTTTTAGTCGTTCGACTATTTCATCCTGACCGACCACATCATCTAGTATCTTCGGCCGGTATTTCTCTATCCAGATATCCTCCATATCAAACCAAGGGGTAATAGGTTCATAGATTAATGTTTTTTGTTATAATTTCTTTATTAAGAGTCATCAAACAACCTTTATAAATGATCAGGTAGAATATCTGGGGAAAATCATGTATGGGGTTTAATACTATAAACTTTATATATATTTAAATACACTATATTATATAAAAGTATAATATATTATGTGATGAAATATGAAAAAAATAATCATATCAATCATGATAATAGGTTGGCTATCAGCAAGTTCGATAGTACAAGTGAACGCTGCGATTAACCAAAATCAACAACAAGAAGATCCTGTGGAGATTTTATGGAGTCGCCCTGGGGACGGCGCACGCATATTTTCATCTCATATAAACAATGATAACACTCCCGATATAATTGCTAGCTCATATGCAATTAATGGATTAAACGGCGGAATTATATATCAATTAGCAGCAGGCAACGTACTGTATGTGGGAGACATTAATAATGATGACAAAGACGAAATAATATCTTACATAGATTATGTAAAACCAGATTATACTACTACAATATATTGCCTTGATTCTTTAAATAATATAATGTGGTCAAGGACTTTTGACAGTGCATGGGCTTTTCATGCATCAACAGGAGATGTTTTGGGCGACAGTAATAAAGAATTAATATTGTGTCTGGGTGATGTTGCTTTTAGAAATAATCATTATATCTATTGTTTAGACGGTCTCAGCGGGACAGTAAACTGGAGAAAGTGGAACGATGGTTACCCTGCTTGTTGCGAAGTATCTGACGTAAATAATGATGGAAATAACGAGGTTATAGTATCAACTGATGGTACAACCAACTCAGTAGATCAAATTGCATATATCTATTGTTTAAACGCATATGGAAACGAGATATGGAATCTTAGTGAATACAAAAAATATTTTCGTCATTTTTATATAGATAATTTAAACGATGATGTATATAAAGAAATTATTGCTGAAAAAGAATGTGGTATAAGATGCATCTCTGGGTTAAATGGCTCGATTCTCTGGTCTTTTGATACAGATGCAGGTAGTGTCCAAAGTATCAGAACAGGTGATTTAATTAGTGAAGTTCCAGGAAAAGAGGTTATAATTGGAGGATGCTCTGGTATACATTGTTTAAAAGGTGGCGACAATGTTGTAGAGAGGGAAATCTGGAATTACGCGGGTGAACCTTTATTTAATAATCCAATTGCATCAATTGCAATTGGGGATATTGACAAAGATGGTTTGTTAGATGTTGCGGGCATAGCTTTTCCATTTTATTATATCAACGGTTATGTTATTACAATTAATGGGCAAGATGGAATTCCACTCTGGAAATATCAAGATTGCGATGCTGACTCTTACGAAACTTGTATTTTATGCGAGGATTTAACCGGAGAAGGTTTTCCAGAGGTTATAGCAAAGGATGCACACTATGTTATAGCTTTGGGAACAGACATTAATTGCCCTCCAATACCACCTACCATCGACGGTCCTGGTAGTGGCAATGCTGGAAAAGAATATACATATTCATTTACCTCAATCGATCCAGATAACGATGATATAGAGAGCTATACAATTAATTGGGGAGATAACTATGTGGAATTTGTGGAAGGGCCTTTTAATTCAGGAGAAACAATAACTGTGAATCATACATGGAATAGGCGAGGAACATATACAATCAAAGCAAAAGCAAAAGACATCTATGGAGTTGAGAGTGACTGGGGGACATTATCTGTAACGATGCCATTGGATCTGCAAGGTAGCCAGCAAAGTAGCCCAACACCACAAAGTCAACCTAGTAGTCAACCTAGCACCGAAATAAGTGGTACAACTACTACCCAAACCCCAATTGTTTATACTAGATTATCTATTAAAACAACAAGCAGATAAAAACACTAAAAACTTATTTTTTATTTTTCAACTATACATTTTTTAATAATATTAGGTAGTTTTTCCATATTACGTGAAAAACCATGATCATCACATAAAAACTGGACGGTAGCATTCTGCTTCATTGCAAATTCAAGTATCCAACGAAGAGGTATAACATCATCCTCAGTACCAGCCAATATCATGATCTTTGCACCAATTCTTTTTTCAAAAAGCAGATTGTTCTTCATCTCACGTAATATTCTATAGGGTACCCCTTGAAACTTGCCAATATCCTCAGATGGTGGAATAACAGCCGGATTAAGCAATACAAGTTTTTTCACATTTGGATTTTCAAGAGCAATACAAGCTGCTAAAAAACCTCCAAGAGAAGAACCAATGAGAAAAACATCTTTATCGTTTTTTATCTCGTTTTCAATACGCTTTAAACAATCAGAGATTACTATATCCTCTGGTTTGCAATCACGATATTTTATAGCTCTTGCACCAAGTTTATCTCTAAATAATCTTCCCTTTGCACTATCAGGACTTGATTCATATCCATGGATATAATACAACATAATTCCCACATTCAGAGTTATTAACGAGCTATAATATCTATGTACACCCTACGATTTCTTGGTCCATCTCCTTCATAGAAAAATATATGCTGCCATGTACCAAGAACTAGTTTTTTGTTTTCCACAAGAACAGTCACAGACGAGCCTAACAGACTTGCTTTGATATGGGCATCACTATTTCCTTCACTATGATGATAATCACCGTTTTCTGGAATCAGCTTATTTAATGTTTCAATTATGTCACGCTGTACACTGGGATCAGCACCCTCGTTTATTGTTACACCTGCAGTTGTGTGAGGAACATAAACGATAACACAACCGTTTTCTATATCTTCATCATCAACTAATTTTTGCACATCATCAGTTATATCTATCATCCCGTTTCTTCGTCTGGAAACAATTTTTAACTCCCTCATAACAAGACCATAACGATTATCAGTATCTCATTTAAAAACATCTTCATCTGATTATAAGAAACATTTTTGTGCTATAGCATTATAACAGCCGGCGTAAAACTATGAAACTGAAACCAGATGCAATACTATTTGACATGGACGGAGTACTAGTCGACTCACTAGACTCATGGTGGACATCTCTAAACGCAGCTTTACAGGCATTCAAACACAAGCAGATCACACGCGAAGAGTTCATTGAAAAATACTGGGGACATGACCTTTATGATAATCTAAACAAAATGGGGCTAAATCAAGAGGTAGGGACTTTTTGCAACAATGTATACGGCGAACACTTAGGAGCGATAAAAATATATCCAGATACAAAAAACGTGCTTCAAAAACTTAACAATTACAAAAAAGGAGTTATAACTAACACACCTAAAGACTGTGCGCAACAGATACTTAAAAAGTTTGACATAGACAAATTTTTTGATGTTGTTATAACAAGCGACGAAGTCGTTAAAGCAAAACCTTATCCAGATATAGTATTGAAAGCATGTGATGTTTTAGGCGTTAAACCAGAAAAAGTAGTTTTAGTTGGGGATACAGATAGTGACGTTAAAGCAGGTAGCGCCTCAGGCGGTACTGTTATAGGTATAAATATTAAGGCTGATTACACTATAAAAAGACTATCACAGCTAACTGATCTTATATCGATTGAATAATGCGGTGTTTTAAAAATGAAAACAAAAGAGAATCTACCTGAAAAAGCATACCAACTAGCATTTAAATACGAAGCAGAAAGAGGAAGCTGCCCACAATGTGTACTTGCAGCGATAATGGAAACACTTAACGTGGGAGACCCTGCAACAATAAAAGCAATTGATGCCTTAGCCGGTGGAACAGCATTGTCAGCAAATGGTACATGCGGAGCACTAGTAGGTGGATTAGCAGCAATAAGCTCAGTTGTAGGAAGAGACTATAAAAATTTTAGCGCTGGTGACAGGAAACGCCGCGTATTCCAATATTCAAAAAAACTCTACGACAAATTTGTAAAAGAATACGGCTCACCAATCTGCAAAGACTTACACATGAAATTGTTTGGTAGAACATTCAACCTATTGGACCCAAAAGACTACGAAGAATTTGAAAAAGCAGGGGCGCACATAGACAAATGTCCATCTGTTTCTGGCAACGTAGCAAAGTGGACTGCAGAAATCATACTAAATGAACTTAAAACTTAAACTTTTTTAAAATTAAGTAAAAAATATGACAAAAATAGCGATATTAGATGGTTACGTTGATGAACCAACATGCCTTGGCGTCCCACCATACGTCAGCCCATACCCAAGATACATAGCAGGTGCAATATTGAGTTATGATGCAAAAACAAAGCTTTTCTATGTAACTATCGACCAAATAAGAAAAGACAAATCACTTTTAGATATTTTATCAAAATCTGATACAATCATAGTTATCGCTGGAATGTCTGTTCCAGGAAAATATCTCTCAGGTCTACCAATCAGCCCGAACGAGATACTAAGAATTCTATCAGATTTACCTGAACCTATCAAGGTTCTTTGTGGACCAGCAGCTCGGCATGGATTTGGTACAGCTGGTGGAAAAGAAGTCAGAGAAATAGATTTTGTAAAAAACGTTTTTGATCTCATTGTAAAAGGCGACGGCGAATTCGCCGTATATGATTTATTAAAAAACAAACTCAATGTTGAAAAAGTTGATTCCTCAATATGCAGAGAGAACGCTAGCGCTATCAGAAATTTCGCTATAAAAGGTTCCAATATAGTTTGTCAGCACCCTTTTTTTCCAGATTATCTCATTGCTGAGATTGAAACATACAGAGGATGCCCAAGAAGTATAGTTGGTGGCTGTTCTTTCTGCAGCGAACCAAGCAAAGGATTACCTGATTTCAGACCAATCAAAGACGTAGTCGATGAAATCCAGGCCCTATATAACATAGGTGTTCGACATTTCAGGTTGGGAAACCAGCCCTGTATTTTTTCGTATATGGCAAAAGATGCAGGAAAACTAGAATTCCCAAAACCAAACCCAACTGCTTTAGAACAGCTATTCAAGGGAATCAGATTGGTAGCACCAAATCTAAGAACACTTCATATAGACAACGCAAATCCTGGTGTGATAGCACATCACCCGAAAGAATGCAAGGAGATAGCAAAAACAATCATAAAATATCATACATCAGGTGATGTAGCCGCCTTTGGAGTGGAAAGTGTCGATCCAGTGGTAATTAAAAAGAATAACCTAAAAGCAACAGCAGACGAAGTATATAGTGCAATAAAAATTCTGAACAATATTGGTTCAAAAAAAGGCGACAATGGAATGCCTGAGTTGTTACCAGGTCTGAACTTTCTTTTTGGGCTGGATGGAGAAACAAAAAAGACTTTCAATTTGGATTATGAGTTCCTAAAAAAAATTCTGGATGATGGACTTCTGATAAGAAGAATCAACTTGCGTCAAGTAATACCTATACCAAACACAAAAATGTTTTACATTGGAAATAAAATAATATCTAAACATAAACATGAGTTTCAAAGATTCAAAAGACATGTAAGAGAAAACATCGAACGGCCGATGCTAGAAAAAATCCTACCAAAGAACACTGTTTTAAAAAATGTGTTTACAGAGATTTATGAGGGAAAAACCACGTTCGGGAGACAACTAGGTAGCTACCCGTTGCTAGTAGGAATGCCAGGTGTGTTACCATTGCACAACTTCCTTGATGTAAAAGTCATAGACTACGGTTACAGATCCGTAACAGCGATACCATCGCCAATAGATATTAACACAGCTGCGAGAGAAACAATAGAAGCAATACCTAACGTGGGTAAGAAAAGAGCAACAAGAATCTTAGCAAATAGACCGTTCAAAAACAGAGAACAACTGATAAAAGCATTGGATGATCCGGAAGTTGCAAAACAAGTATTCGAATACATAACAATTTAAAAGACAACAAATTAAAAACAAGAACACATATCTCATGGCAATAATATGATAGAAAACAACTACGAAAAACTAGAAGAAAAAATAAACTACATATTCAAAAATAAAGAGCTGCTAAAGAAAGCTCTGACACACAAAACATATGCTTTTGAAGCAAACACACCACTAGAGTACAATGAACGTTTAGAACTGCTTGGCGACAGCGTTCTTAGTTTTATCGTCGCCGAACAACTATATAAAAGTAACAAATATTTTTCTGAAGGGGAACTTACACGAAGACGAGCAATTATTGTAAACAACAATTTCTTAGCGGAAAAAGCAAGAGAACTTGATCTCGGCAACTACCTGCTGCTTGGGAAAGGAGAGAAAAAACAGAACGGGAATAGAAATCCAACTAATCTAGCAAATGCATTAGAAGCGTTAATTGGAGCCACATATCTTGATTCAGATATTGATAACGTTAGGAAGTTTATTTTAAATAATTTATTTAGTAAGGATTTTCAATTTTAATAATAAATCAAAAAAACAGTATGAGAAATTTTTAAAAAAACAAAAATATTATAAGAAACTTTTAAATAAGTAAACCTAATATATAGAATTAACAGATGTTAATGCAGGGGGTATGAAATGAGAAAAATAATATCGTTTTTAGTGGTAGGAATATTAGTCCTAGGCGGACTAGGCGCTGTTGTTTTAGCTAGAGAAAACACAAAAGAGAAGATTGAATTTGTAGCTTTTTCACAACCTGTGATAAATGAGCAAAATGAATATGCAGTCGTTAGTATGGATGGAACTAATTCTTTTGTGATGAGACAAAATAAACCAATGCTACCTAGTTATACAGATGAGTTTTATTTCCCATTTGGGACAAAAATAAAAAGTGTAACAGTTACACCAAGTAACATTCAAACTCAAACAATTTCAAAGGACGTAATACCAACCCCACCACGGGCTGTTGTAGGTCAAGAGCCAGCAAATGAAGAAGAACCTATAGATTATGGGACAGAAATATATCCCTTAGTTTGGTTTGAATATGATGTTGGATGCGGTCGTTACAATGGAGAGCTGAATGTAATTGTTGATTTGCAAGTTTATCCAATTAAATATCATCCTGTAGAAAAAATAATTGAGTGGGCAAAAGAAACAAACATAGTAATAGAATACGAACCTTCAACCGAACAAACTTCTTATCGTGAGGATTACCAACTAGTTGTGTTAGGCCCACCTGAATTCAGTGAGGAAATTGCACCGCTCATAACACATAAAATCGGTAGAGGGGTTACATCTAAATTCGTTAGTTTAACCGAAGTATATGGCGGAACATACTTCCCAGCAACAGGCAGAGACAACCAGGAGAAAATAAAATACTTCATTAAAAATGCTATAGAGAATTGGGCTACAGGCAGCATTCTATTAGTAGGGGGAAGCGCTAAGTTTCCAACAAGAACCACACACATCTATATAGAAGACGAAGAACCTAACCCTGAGGTATTTGTTAGCGATCTATACTATGCAGATATATACGACGATTTAGGTGGTTTTTGTAGTTGGGATTCCAGTGACAATGATATATTCGGTGAATACAACTGGGAAGGCGAGACCGATGATGTGGATCTGCACCCAGATGTTTATCTTGGAAGACTTGCTTGTATAAATGATGCTCAGGTCACTGCCTGTGTAAATAAAATAAAAACATATGAGAACACACCTGGATATCAACAAGATTGGTTCCCCAATCTCGTAGTTGCTGGTGGAGACTCATTCCCTGACAACAACGATGTTGATGAAGGAGAATTCATCAACCAAAAAGTTATAGATATGATGACCGGTTTTATTCCTAACAAGCTCTGGGTGACAAACGGTCAATTAACTGGTTGGGCGCCAACAGGCGTAGCAAATATAAAAACCGCTATCAATAGTGGTTGCGGTTTCGTTGACTTCTCAGGGCATGGCGGTCCGCAGGTTTGGGCGACACATCCACACGACCAACATAACACTTGGGTACCAACACCACTTGGATATATTTCTAACAGTGACGTTCAAACACTATCAAATGGAAACAAATTGCCGATTATTACTGTTGAAGCATGTTCCACAGCTAAATTTGCATCAGACTCCAACTGTTTCAACTGGGCTTTTATGTATAACTCAAATGGTGGAGCTATTGGAACATTCGGAGCAACAGCACTAGGTTGGGGATACACAGGAACCGGTGTATCACAAGGATTAATTGGAAAAATTGGTTTAGACACATTCAGAGCATACAAACTTGATGAAGCAACAACTTTAGGTGATATGTGGGCAAAAGCACTTGAGAGATACATTGGCGCTGGTATGGACGAAATGGATTTCAAAACAGTAGAAGAATGGCAACCATTTGGTGATCCAACATTAGCTATCGCTGAAGAATCACAAGCACCATTAAAACCATCTAGACCAACCGGCCCTGCATCAGGAGGAATTGGCACAGAATACACCTACACTACATCTACAACAGATCCTGAGTCAGACAAGATCTCTTATTTGTTTGACTGGGGTGACGGAACAACAAGTGGCTGGGTTGGACCATATAACAGCGGAGCAACAGCATCTGCAAAGAAAACCTGGACTGTCAAAGGCACCTATGAAATAAAAGTAGTTGCAAAGGATGATCATGGCAAACTAAGTGTATGGTCAGATCCATTATCAGTAAGCATGCCAAGAATAAGACAGGCATCAATGTTACTGCAGATACTAGAAAAATTCTTTGAGAGACACCCAAATGCATTCCCGATAATGAGACAACTACTCAAAATATAAACTTTAAAACTCTCTCTTTTTTTATTTTTCTTAAATCCATTTATTTTTAAAAAGAAAGTGATTTTTTAACCTAGCGAAAAAAATATAAGTTAACATCCGTTAAGAAATATTGGTGGAGGTGAAAAAAATATGAAATTTTTTAAAATAAATAAAATAGAGGCTGTTGTATTAACCGCATTTCTTATTGGAGCAATGTTTTTAACACCAATAAGTGCATTAGGAGTTAAACAAACAAAAACAACTGAAAATTATTTTGTGGGAACCGGTGCAAAATTTAATCCAAGGATAGAACAAATCACTAATGACCTTGGTCCTTTTCAGTTAGATAGATTATACCTTTTGGAATCACCATTGCCGTTGTCGCTGGATGACAATGATGATGCAGGATACAAAAGAGATGCCGGGAATGAGATAAGTCGTGCATTCATCATATACCCAAATGAAATGATAGACGATTGGCCAGGACGAGGAAGAACAGGCAAGCTTAGCTCAACTGATACCCAGGATTGGTACTCTTTTTCAGTATGTGATGGTCAGGATATCGTGATAACTCTGACACCGCCATCAGGTTTTGATTACGATCTCTCATTATGGGATGATAACGTAGTTGAGAGAGATTCATCATCAAACCCTGGTAGCGCAACTGAATCAATTAGTTTCACAGCAGATTACACAGAAGCTTGGTATATGCAAATAAAATATGTTAGCGGCACGGGAATAGGGCAATACTCGTTTACTATCAGCTTAAATGGGCAAAACGATGCAAACACTGGTAACGATGCGGGGGATGATTTTGCTACTGCCACTTTATTATCAAGCCCGGATGTGTTCTATGGTTTTCTTGATATGAACGACGAAGAGGATTGGTATAAGTTCAATGTAAACTCAGGCCAGGGCATACATTTCAATTTAGCTATGCGAGATCTTGCTTTTTACTCAGATTTTGACATATCTTTATACAACCCAAGTGGGGAAATGGTACACAGAGAAGCGTATTATTATGATGATGAGTTATTGTATCCAGCAGACGTATCCGGCCAATGGAGAGTAAAAATAAACATTTTCCCAGGTTACACTGATATCCCCAATCCAACTGAATGGGATTATTGGACTTATGGCTCAGGTGCATACGAGCTTGAATTTATTTTAGAATCATCTGCTCCTTCACCACCGGGCCCCATACCACAACCACAGATAACACCAATAGCTCATACATTCAAGGTTGCAAACGATCCAAATAGTAACAATGATGAATATGGCTACCTTGCTTCAATACCTGCGTGTAACTATATAGAAGGAGGAGATAGGTATCTAGCCCCGATCATCTACACAGGTGACGATACACCAACTAATTGGGATGGTGTAGTGGATGATACAACTGATTATCTAGTTGATGATTGGGATGCATATCTTTCTAGTATGGGTAAAACCGCTGTCGAATACAATGTACCAGCTGATCCTGTACAGGCTGCTGCTCAAATAGCTACAGATAACTGGGTTTCATCTGACTTAGCTGTTGTTGCAGTTGATGGAAGTAACTATCAGGATACAACCACTGAAGTTCTTCGTAGAACCAAGACACTCCCACGGAATGCAGATGTTGAAATAATACCAAACGACAGCGAAAAAATCACACAGATAGGTGATTACTACATGTATACTATGATGGTTGGTCCAAAATGGGGTGCTATTAATGTATCAATATTAGGAACCAATATTCCTAGTAGTATCAGCCCATCTTTAATTGAGTTATTCCCAAAATTTATGAGTCTTGCAAACGATTGGTGGCCTGCTAACGACAACGTGCCTAGAACCGATATATACTACCCGATAACAACAGCGGGCGTATGGGGCGCTGGAGTAGGTAGCGTTACAGGTGATTGGGATTTCCATATCACAAAATATGAATGTGATAGATACCGGATAAAAGTGAACAACGCCGATTCTGTTTTAAAAGCAACTGTTACAACGACAACTCCCTCTGATCTAATGGTTATGCTGATTGATCCGCAGGGGCACATAAGAGCACCTGATTACCCTGACTGGAACGGGGGAGAAATAAATCCAATTCATGAATGGAACGGTATGGATACTGGCGATCCAAATTATCCTTGTGACGAGTTCAGAGATTGGAATCCAGAACCACATACAGAGTTTTCAGCTGAGGTTCTTCACCCTGAAAAGGGTTATTGGACCGCTATCGTTGTTCCAAGAAATGCACAAGGGTCAACATCGATAAAATACACGATAACAGCTGAGATAAGAACTATCAACCCGAAGAGATCAAATGCTGCAATCTCTGCTGCAAATGCAGCTGTGATAGCTTCACAAGAACATGCTCCATTATTGTATGTAAATGAAAATGACATACCAACTGAAACGCAGAATGCTTTAGATGCGCTTGGTGTAGACAGCGTGATATTTGTCGAGAGAGGCGAAATAGGTAGCGGTGTGAGAGACGATTTACCAACAATTGAAACCGATCTTAAAACGATGCAAGAAATAATCGACTACATAAAGGATTACCCGCAATCTGAAAACTATGTAACAATAACATCTTTAAAAACCGGAGATGGCGGCTTCTTTGCTCCATCAGCAATGCTTGCTGCTTATCATGCTTCACCTGTTTTGAGAATAGAAGAGGCAAGCACTGAAATAGCTGGTGGTAGCGGAGTAGGTGCAATAATAATTGGACAGATAAATGGCAATGCATATGCTATGAATGCACAGACCGGTGAGATGTTATGGACCTATCCAAACGGTTGGACTCCACAGGAACCATTAAACTCAAACATAAAGAATAGTGAAAATATATATCTGGGCTCAACACAGGATATGATCTTCTGCCTCGAAGAATCAAGTGGAGATATAATATGGAACTACCCAACAGAAACTATGGATACAACAGATAACTTTGAGGGTAGTTTATATTTAGATACGACCAATGCTAAGGCAATATGCTCTGATATAGAAACCGGGGAAGTAAAAGAGGTTTTACCGATAAAAGATGTTGTAAATCCAGCGGGTATGGCTAATAGGATAGATAGTTGGGAGTTATGGGGCGGTGATTATTATCATGGTAACCGCGCTCCTGGTCATTTACCGATTTATACAGAGCCTGTTGATCAAATAGGAAACGGTAAGTTACTAATTGAGCTACTAAAATATCTTTTATCAGGTGGTACACAGGGTGAGCTTCCACCGTTAGGTATGGATGCAAAACGATACTGGAATGAAGAGATGTATAATGGTGTACACGACTGGATAGAAGACTTCGACTTGGACTTAGATGGACAAGAGGCATATGCGATTGTAGCACCAAGAAAAGACATACGCTTAGAATTGCACTCTGTACTGATGGGTAACAACTCATATGCTGGTCATATACCTGGTACAACAGTGGCATTCTCAGCAAATCTAGTTGCTAGAACAATACTATACCCTGCGTTGATCTACGCGAATCCAAACCGTGATGTAACCACAACACAGTTCATGAACTACCCGGATGGTGGATCATGGAGAACAAACGATGGAATAACTAGCCAGGTATATTCAACCAGAGAAGTCAAAAAATCTTTCATGTCACATGGCAGAACATATGATGGACACTGCTTATGGGCCGCACATCTTGAAAGAATCAACGATGGCGCAAGTGCAATGTACTATTCAGGACATGGAACAGGTGGAAGCGGTATATCTGCCCAATATATACAAACAGATTTTTCCAACTATCCTACGCAGATATGGTATGATGCATGGAGAGGATACATGTATGATAACTGGAGGACACCAAGAGAAAATGGACAAAGATGGTACAACCCAGAGCCACCAAACCTCTATGACATAATACACTACAAATATGTTGATCAATTAATGGAGAATCTAAAGAGCTTGGCAGTATTCTACATGTCTTGCTCAACAGCACAACAATTTGGCCCACTTGTATACCTTGAGCATGGGGCAGTAACATGGTATGGAAACGCTGGCTCAGGACTATGCCCAGAAGCAGATTTGCAAGATGATGAGTTCTTCAAAGACACAATGATAAACGGATTGTCTGTAGGTAAGGCATTCTCAAAACAAGTCTGGCTTCACTACAGAGATTTTACAACAAGCGATCCGACATCAATGTATGGACCCTCATCAACCTATGGTGGCGAGGGTATCACAACTGTGCAATGTATTTATGGTGATCCAGAGCTTATAATATACAGCCCAGAATGGACATCACCAACACCAGTAGACTCACCTCTTGGAACCAAAGAAAACAGCGCACCAAGTGCACCTATTATAACAGGGCCAACAAGTGGAAACCCGGGAATAACGTATGATTACACGTTCGTATCAACAGACCCAGAGGGGGACGATGTAACTTATTATATAAAATGGTGCCAAGATTGTTCTGGAGGAGAATGGATAGGACCATTCCCATCAGGTCAACAAATAACAGTTAGCCATTTCTGGTCTGAACAAGGAACGCATCTAATAAGCGCAATGGCGAAAGATACATATGGTGATGAAAGCGATTGGGGATATCTAGAGGTTACAATGCCTCTGAATCTGATATCAGTCAAATCAAATATACTAGTACTAAAAATACTCAAGCAAAACATAAACAACTAAAACTCTCTCTTTTTTTCTTTTTTTTATATTTTTAATAAGTTACTGCTATTCCAATTATAAATATGATATTATAAATTGATAAAAAAGAAAGTTTAATATCAACAATATTTTATATCATATACTAAGTTTTGATAAGAGGGGTAGAAGGAGGATAAAAAATTTATGGAAATAAAAGGACATCATAAAATATTAATATGTTTTTTTATAATGATATTTATCAGTAGCGCTACTTTTATAAATGTATCCGCCGAAATAAAAAACAATGATAAAGAAATATGTTTCATCGACGAAGCAGAATTACCAGAATGGTCAATTGATAATTTTTGGGTTTATGATATGAATTTTGATTTTAAATATTCAAATATTTTTACAATAAAAGGTGTAATAAAAAACATGAAACTAGTTGTAGTAGATATAGATGAATCTACAGACCTATATACATTAAATATCACCGGAAAAATAGATGCATCTCTGAATATTTTTATAATACCTGCTGGTAGCTATAACGCAGATTTAGTTGGAGTGGCACATATAAATATTTCAACTTTAGCAATAACGGATTTCTACTTTTTCTCTTCAGGGGAATATGCCTTTTTTGCAACAACTGTGAATATTAGTATGACCTTTACGCCACCTTTTGATTTCTTTGATTTTCCAATTAGATCAGATGATGAGCCATGGTCTGCTGAAACATATGGTCAAATCAATGGACATATAAAAGTAGGTTCTATTTTTGAGAGAGATTTTGGTGCTGAGGGACCTTTTGAGAACGAGACTATAAGTTTTGTTAGGCGAGAAGATGTAACTGTTCCCGGTGGTAGTTATGACTCTTTTTTAATTTCAGGTAGCACTGGGCCAGGAACTGGTGGTGAATCAAATCTTTGGTATTCTCCAGACGCAGGTTATCTTGTTAAAGTAGTAGAGGCGGTCTATGGTTGGGAAGGCATAGATGCCACACTTGACATGCCGTTAAAGGCTACGAACTATAATCCTGGTAATAGACCACCTAAAAAAGTTAATGTGTTTACGCATCAGATATACAAGATTGATGAGATTGATTATTTATCATCTCCAGAGTGGTATTACACTGTGAAGGTTCTTTCTGGCAATATTGTTCAATCACAATCTGAGTATAACACAGATGATGGTACCTATGAGGGGAATTGGATTAGCGAAGACATTTGGAATCCTGACAAAAGTCATGAGATGTTTGCGTATAGTCGTTATGTAACAGTTGAGATCCAAGTTTTAGATCATGATGGCTTTTGGGAGGGTGGCGAAGACGATGTAGCTGATATTAGTAGCGATGAGGTGAGACAGACATTCATTGGGATATATGATCTGCTTGAGAATGAGCTTATGGATATAGGTGGTGCTACAGATTTTCTTGTTCAGTCAGGAGATTGGTATCATAGCAACGGCGAGCTTCAACCTGATGGTAGTACAAATGAGGATGAGGACGACGCTGGTGTATTGTTTGGTATTTCTGATAACTATGAGGCTCCTGAGGAACCAGATAGACCAATAGGACCATTAAACGGGAAGGTAGGTAGGAAATACACGTACTCCACAATTCTTTTTGATCCTGATGGTGATCAGATGTACTGCAAATGGGATTGGGGCGATGGCACTTTTAGCGACTGGCTTGGACCGTATAACTCTGATGTTGAGGTAGAAGCAAGTCATATCTGGAGTGAAAAAGGCAGTTATCAAATAAAGGTGAAAGCGAAAGATGTTTATGATGCTGAAAGTGATTGGTCAGAGCCACTTAGCATTAGTATGCCAAGAAACAGGTTGACAATACGTCATATGTTATTGAATTTTTTAGAACGGTTCCCAAATATATTTCCAGTGTTAAGGCATATAATTGAGTCGTAGAAACTGATTTTGTGCCTACCATTTTTTATTTCATATATTATACATGCGAAAACGTTATAAATTAACACCCGTTAAATAATTGTTAGAGGGAGGTATGAATGAAAAAAATAAGAAAAAATATTTTGTTAGCAATAACCTTGGTTATTGCAGGGCTGATGATCGCAGTTTCTACAAGTACTGCGATACAAACACAAACACCTGATGAACAATCTTTTTTTGTAACTAGGAACACGAATGTAAATATCGCTGGGATGGATATTAGTCCGTTAACAGGAGTTAAAAACCCATTGATAAAGCCGCAGGGCAAAACTGCAATACCTGTGTTTCCAGGATATCATCATGCCGTGGCAAGCGATGCATTAGGTTATGTCGTTCTAGGTTTTGAAGACGACACACCAAATGTTTGGTTTACCGCGTCAAACGATGCAGGTCAAAACTGGGCAACAGACGCCGTAGGTTGGCAAATAGATCCAGCACCTACACTACCAGATGTTGACAGTTGTGGTGATGGAAGGTTTATTGGTGGGATGGTACCAGACTATATGGCCTCTGATGGTAGTGAACTCTATAAGGTCATTAGCACGGACCCGATGGATTTTACAAGCGGATATGACTGTCCTTACTGGCAATGGAATACTGTAGGCTCTGGATACTTTGACTTTACAGCAATTGCATGCGCAGGATACACAAAAGGAGACCCTATTGAAGATTCATGGGGATTTGGAGGACATTCAATGATTGGTACTTGGAATTATGTTACTCCATCTGCCGGCACGCCTCTATATTCATATCAATCTAACGAGGCTGGTAGCGCTTGGATTTACCGTATGGATACGACAAAAATCGGCGGTACATCCACTTCTATGGATATAGATCCAACAACACTTCATTCATTTGCTGTATGGAACTATGACAACGGTGGCAATATGGATCTCTATGTTTATGAAGCTGATTGGTCAATATGGGAACCATATTCAAGTAGTCAAATTCACCCCGATGTGGCTGAGACGACAATAACGTCAACTGGTGACGACAACCTCGTTGATATCTCAGCAAATAACGACAATATAATTATCGTATCAGAGCGTGATGGCGATATTGTTGCCTACTATTCTACCGATGGTCTGGTCACTGTATTAGAAGCACAGATAGAAACAGGTGCAGTAAACCCCAGAGTTGTACACACTGGCGACCTAGAAGCAACATGTACATTCATAGAAGGAGGCAGTGTTTATTATTCAACCACTGAAAACGGTGGAGAAACATGGAGTACACCTGAAATCATTGACGAGCCAGAGAACGCAAATGTTCCATCAGAATTCAAGGCATCAGATGTATGTGGATTTGGTGCTGCATGGATGAACTCAGATGACGGAAACATATACTTTGCGAGTCTTGGTGCTAATTCACCGCCATTGATACCAGCGATTGATGGTCCAACACAACTAAAGAGATTCCTAAACTATGATTTCACATTCTCAACAACAGACCCCAATGGAGATGATGTCTCATACTATGTTGACTGGGGCGACGGAACAAACAGCGGATGGACAACCATGTCTGCATCAGGTGCTGGTATAACATTAAGCCACAAGTGGACAACGAAAGCTGTATTTACAATAAAATGTAAAGCAAAAGATACAAGCGACGCAGAGAGCGACTGGGGAATACTAGAAGTTAGCACACCGAGGGTAGTAACGAGACCCATGTTGCTACAAAGACTACTAGAGAAATTCCCAAACGCATTCCCAATACTGCGACAGCTATTAGGGTTTTAAAATAAACCCTCTCTTTTTTTTATTTTTTAAATCTGAATCTACTTACAGATAATAGTTCCCTTTATTGTTAACTGTCTACTCTGTATTTGTCCTATTTTTTTAGTAAATAGTTGTAAACTAAGAGGTGAACTACAAAACCCATTACCCTCTATCGGAAAACTGCATGTTCCTCCACCACCATCAGCGTTAATTATCGGAGGAGATGTAGTGAAGTAGTAATATGTCGTAGTTAGTATCCATTCGATAGTATCTCCTCTCTCAACGTGAGGCACAGTTGTATAAAGATAGCCCTCTGCGAATTCTCCGTTATCAGCCTGTTTCACAGCCGCACCTCGAACCCAGAGGTTTATATAACCATGGTCAAACCATCCTCTACAATATATGTAATAACGTGCTCTAAACTCCACATCACCGCCCTTGCGAGGAACATATATCACAAGATGTTGTTCAGCGGTTGATCTTACTATCGCTGTATCAGGATTACCATCACCTGATATATACATCTCACCCACATATACAGGACCAGCATTTGTCATCTCTATTTCTTGGCTGTTTTCAATATCCGCTTCAATTCTAGTTTTTGAAATACTATTAACCCCAGGTATCATATTTAATATTATCAAAACAGCTGCGCCAACCACGAAAATCATTTTTGATAAATTCATTTCCAACCACCCTATCTCGACATCATATTTCTTTATATAAATATGTTCATATTTTTAAAAATAATTTAATATTTTCAATAAATTTAGAAATTAACTGAGAGATATTAAATCAATAAATATCTTATTTTGATTTTTCTGAAATATTTATATATTTAGCATTTTATTATGTCTTTAAAATTAGGGAGGAGTGGAGGTGAAAGGAAAAATATTTGCATTTTTAATAATGACGTTGGTGATTAGCAGTGTATATGTTGCAGCTAGAACTGCAGACAATAAAATTCTAAATATTACAGAAATGGGCGATCATATAACATGCATATATGGTCCATGGGAGGGTCATGAAAATTATAACCATTCAACTGGAAATATGGTGACTAATTCATATTCATCGCCTAATATTGGGGATGCACAAGGAATTTGTGATGTATGGTTAACCGGTGGAGGAGAAGGTGATGGTTATTATATGCATTGGGTGAATTATGATTGTCCTGTCGCCAACTTAAATGGAGCAATAAGTATAAGTTACAAGTATTCTGCAAGTGCCGAGCTGGATTGCTTACTTGGGGGTACAGCCTACGGAAAAATATGGCTTACCTTTTTTGTAGATGACTATACAAATGAAGTAGTGTTATATGAAAAAGAAGTTGGAATAAACGGCCATGATGAATACGATGTATGGGGTGTTGTAGAGACTTGGTCTAAATCATTGACTCTTAATAAAAAAACCTATAAAATTGGTGTAAAAGCCTCCTTTGAGTTAAGTATGGATATGTTAGTTGGTACTCATAGTTATTGCTCAGCAGTTATATTTGGAACCTGGAACCCGGGTGATTTAATAGTAACAATCACCTGGCCAAATCAAGCACCAGATAAACCTGAGATTATTTCCGGAGAAAAAAATGGATTAACAGGGCATCAATATGAATATACAGCGGTTGGTACAGATCCAGAAGAGGATAATCTCTGCTACATGTGGGATTGGGGCGATGGTTCATCGACTCAATGGTCAGTGTACTATGTTGAATCAGGTGGAGAAATTAGTGAATATCATGTTTTTTTAGAAGATGGAACATATAACATAAAGTTAAAAACCAAAGACGTCTACGGTGCTGAAAGCGAATGGTCTGATCCTTATTCTGTAACAATGCCATTGAATTTGCAGAAAAGTAGTCAAAGTATCAGTCAACAAATTAATCAAATGTCCTATAGTCTTTTATTGTGTCATCAAATAATAAACAAATGAACACTACTAACTAGCCTCGTTTCTCTTTTTTATTTTTTTGTCGTAGTGAGTTTTTATTAAAAAGTTTTATAAACAGTGAATTACTGACAACAAACTATGAATCAACTACCAAAAGCACAGCTAACAATTGCTTTGTTAGCATGTTTTACAACAGTTGGTATGTTCCAGGAAGTGTTAACTGCCAGCGACCAGTTTTCTGCTTTGTTAAATTTAATTGCACAGATAGCAGCCATAATAATTCTATCTGTTGTTATACTTGGGTTGCTAGAGTGGGTGAAAATCTTTGATTTAAAAACAAACGCTATAATAACATTGATAGTCGTAATTGCGATTCGTTTACCATACTTAATGTAAAATGATTTATTAAAAAAACTTTATTTTTTGTTTTTGTTTATTTTTTCTAGAAGGAGCCTAAGTTGTTTTTCATTTTCGCGTAATGTTTGTTCAGCCATTTTCTGATCTGTGATGTTTTTTATTATTATTGTTACACCGAATTTTCCATCTTCGAATGTTGTTGGTACAACCCTAATTTTAAGAAAAGTGTGTTCCTCTTTTATCTTGAAATTTATGTCTTTACTTGAGTGGGTTCCATTGAGAGCATCTCTTATTTCCGATACGATATCTAAACTGCCGTCGAATTTTTTGATAAAAATATCTTCTATGTTTTGCCCTATCAGGTTTAGTCTATCTGTGTTCATGAAATCAAGGAAGGAGTCGTTTATCATTATTATTCTCATGTCTTTGTCTACTATCAATATGTAGTCTGAGGTGAGGTCTAGCATGGTTGGTATTGGTATTCTACGGGATGGAAAAAAAACTTTTGCTGGGCCGAATGTTATCATTTCCACTAGTCCTGATGTTCTCATTATGTCTAGGTATTTTGCCACTGAGTTTCTGTTGATCTTTATTTTTCTTGATATGTCTGTTACAGTCATTCCTTTTTGGTTTTCTTTGAGGATCTGTTGTATTTGTGCGATTTCTGTTTGGTAGTCATCCATTGTTTTGGTATTGTTTGATATCTATTTATGCATTTCTTTTTTGATTAGCATTAATGCAATGCATAAGACAAAAAGTTTATATACTATTTATCTTATATTGGTATTGCAATGCTTTAATGCATTGCATAGGAGTGTAAGGGTAGATGGATGGAACTCTCTCCAAAAAAACATCATCTCATCATAAAAACTTCAGCTTCCAAAAAATTCCTATCACTCCTCCCCGTTTTATATCCATCCTCCTAGGTAAACAAGAGGTGCCTCTAATCGCATCCCATCTCACATTTTTTAATATTTAATAAAAGAGGTGCCTCTTTTCAGCCATAAATAAAAGAGTTATAACAAATTATCATATTAAATATAGATAGATATATAATATTTAGAGATTATACTTGTATTTACGGGGCTTAAAAATGATAAAATCAACTAAAAAAATTTTGATTTTTATAACAAATATAGCATTAATTTCTGCATTAATATCTTCTGCCACATTTTCAGTCGCTGAAGGAACGAACACAAACAGCTCAATATCTGATATAAATCCAAAAATTGCTGAAGCAATTGAAATGGTAAACAAAACATTACTGAGAGGATATCTGCAAGAATTAGTAGACATCGGGCCCAAGTTAACAGGTACGTATGGTTGTGCAAAAGCAGCAGAATATATATATCAACAATTTGAGAACGCAGGATTAGAAACAAGATACGATTATTGGCAGTCATTTAGCGATAGAAAGCCTTTTAGATTTTTTAAAGATAGAAATGTCGAAGCAACACTTTATGGCACTGATCAAAAATCCAAAGAGGTGCTTATCTTTAATGCACACTACGATACGGTAAGGGTTTCACCTGGTGCAAACGATGATGGCTCAGGTGTAGTAGCAGTACTAACCGCAGCCTATGTCCTAAGTAAATTTGAATTTAATCGAACTATAAAATTTGTAACATTTTCTGGTGAAGAGAAAGGACTTCTGGGAAGCAGAGTATATGCTAAAAGGGCATATGAAAAAAACGAGGATATTTTAGTTGAATTCAATGCAGACATGATTGGATATGCAGTAACTGCTCAAGGAGGGAGAACCGTATCTCTGTCATCTACAAAGGATGCTAAATGGATAACAGATGAAATAAAAAAAGTAAACGACAATTATGGCATAAATTTTAATGTTAGAAAAGGATGGAATATGACTCCTGGTGGACCACGAATAGGTAGTGATTTTTATGATTTTGTTTTATATGGATACGAAGCAGTGGCATTCTGGCAGAGTGAATACAACAGATCGTATTATCACACTGAGAACGATACCATTGAACATATAAACTTTAGCTATCTTGTAAATATGACTAAAATAATTGTTGGCTCATTAGCCCATCTGGCAGATATGGAAATATCATATCCTCGTATAAGAATCGGGACGCCAAGGCACGGTAAATTATATTTCGAAGATAGAACACTTAAAACATTCAGATACGATAAGACAATCGTAATCGATGATGTACTTATTCACGCAGATGTAAAAGAAGGAGATGCTCCTATAGAAAAAGTTGATTTTTACTATGACAACAAACTAGTATTTACTGATACGACAATTCCCTACCAGTATAGAATAAATGAGCTATCATTTAGAAAACACAACGTAAAAGTGGTAGTTTACGATGAATTAGGTAGAAATGCAAGTGATGAGACTAATTTCTATTTATTTAACTTGAACAGGAAGAAATAAGTTTAATCAACAAGATTATAAAAATATTCGTAATACTACTTTTTGGGTTTTAAAATGAAACTAGCTTTAATTTCAATGAGGCCGAAAATAGCTGATAAAAAAGCTAATCTTGAAAAAATGAAAAACTATGTTGCAAAGAAAAAAGCAGACATGTATGTTTTTGGGGAATTATCACTAATAGGTTATCACTGTAAAGATGAGATGATAAACTTAGCAGAGCCAATAGACGGACTATCTGTACAATATATGAAAAAGGTTGCAAAAGAAAAGAAATGTTACATTATCTTTGGTATGCCGCTAAAAGACAGCAAAGTTGAAGGACTTATACATAACGCGTCGGTTCTAATCCGCCCAGATGGAAACGTTGATATATACAAGAAATGGTTTTTACCTACATTTGGGCCTTTTGAAGAAAAAATATTCTTTGACGAAGGAAATGACCTAAAGGTTTTTGATACGAAATTCGGTAAAATCGGGTTGTTTATATGTTATGATTTGTTTTTCCCTGAGATATGTAAAGCTTATTCGCTTCAGGGAGCTGATTTCCTGATTTGTATATCTGCCACGCCTTCGACGAATAGAAAATATTTTGAGACTTTGTTACCTGCTCGTGCTTTGGAGAACACGGCTTTTGTGGTTTATGTTAATCTTGTTGGGACGCAGGAGAATCTTGTGTTCTGGGGCGGATCCCAAGTGCATGGTCCGTTAGGTAATTTGATTACAAAAGCACCATATTTCAAAGAAAGCATAACAGTATGTGATTTAGACTTGAAAGATATTGAAATTGCACGGGCTAACAGACCGGTACTAAGGGATATCAGACCAGAAGTTTACCATGCTCTTTATGATATCTCTCGCCATCATGCAAAAAAAGAGAATTGCTAGATAAGAAAATTGCAAAAAGTATTTACCTGGAAAATAACATACGGGAAATCCATACCCTTGTTTTTTGTTGAGGGGGAGCGATGAAGAGTTACAACGATAAAACAATTAATAAACTGAATCTAACAGCAGTTAAGATTAGAAAGCATATTATCGAGATGCTGTATAGGGCTAAATCTGGTCATCCTGGTGGTTCGTTATCTGCTGTTGATGCAATTGTTGCATTGTATTTTTATCATATGAATCATAACCCGAAGAAACCTTGTGACCCGAATAGGGATCGTTTTATCCTAAGTAAAGGACATGCTGCACCTGCGTTGTATGCTGCGCTTGCAGAGAGTGGTTATTTCCCTGTATCTGAGCTTAAAAAACTTAGGGAGATAAACTGTAGGTTGCAGGGTCATCCTGTTTGTGTTCATATTCCTGGTGTGGAGGCATCTACAGGTTCTCTAGGTCATGGTTTGTCTTTTGCTAACGGTGTTGCGTTGGCTGGTAAGCTCGATAAAAAAGGTTATCGTGTTTACGTTATGCTCGGTGATGGTGAGACAGGTGAGGGGCAGGTTTGGGAGGCTGCAGCTGTTGCTTCTCATTATAAACTTGATAACCTTACAGCGATGATTGATCGTAACTTTTTACAAATCGATGGCAACACAGAGGATGTTTTACGCCTTGAGTCGGTGCGGGAGCGTTGGAGCGCGTTTGGCTGGAATGTAGTTGAGGTTGATGGTCATGACATTAAACAGATACTGGATGCATTAAATGAAACAGATGATCAAAAGAATCAGCCGTCTATGATTATATTGAATACTGTGAAAGGCAAGGGTGTCTCTTTCATGGAGAACAACGTTGATTTTCATGGTGTACCGCCAAATGAGATGGAGTACCATCTAGCGATCAAAGAACTGGATCTTATGCAGAAAAAACTGGAGGCTTATACTTGAAAGAGATGTATAACCCTCGCAAAGCCTACGGCGAAACACTTATAGAGCTTGGTAAAAAACATCCGAATCTGGTTGTACTTGATGCTGATCTATCAAAATCAACTAATACTATTATGTTTGCTAAAAAATATCCTGAGCGTTTTTTTGAGATGGGTATAGCAGAGGCAAATATGATAACAACTGCTGCTGGGCTTGCATCTTGTGGAAAGATACCTTTTGTTAGTACATTCGCTGTTTTTGCTACCGGTAGAGTATATGATCAGATAAGGATGGATTTGGCATACTCTGAGATGAATGTTAAAATTTTTGCTACACACGGCGGGATAAGTGTTGGTAAGGATGGCGCAAGTCACCAAATGATAGAGGACTTGGCATTGATGAGAGTGCTACCAAATATGACTGTTCTAGCACCAAGTGATGCTACACAGACAAGAAGAATAGTGGAGCTAATGGCTGAGACAAAAGGTCCTATGTACGCAAGAGTCGGACGGGCTGATGCTCCACTGATATACAAAAAAGAGGACCTAAACAATATAAAAATTGGTAAAGGACTAACAATAACAGATGGAGACGATGCTGCTATCATTGCATGCGGGACAATGGTTGACCAAGCAATAGAGGCACAAAAAATATTATCAAAACAAGGTTTAGAAGCTCGCGTTATAGATATGCATACTATAAAACCGCTTGACAAAAAACTTGTTTTAAAAGCTGCTAAAGAAACAAAGGCGATAATTACGATAGAGGAACATTCTATAATAGGTGGGCTTGGTAGCGCAGTAGCAGAAACACTGATAGAGGAAGGATACAAAGGTAAATTCATGAGAATGGGGATAAAGGATATATTTTGTGAAAGCGGAGAACCAAAAGATCTACTTGAAAAATACGAGTTGAATGAAAAATATATAGTAAAAAATGTTAAGCAGATGGTTAAAAAATAGATTCTATTTTTAAGTTCACAAATTTTTTATATCCTCAATGTATTTAACATCTGGGATGCCGAATGGATGAGATAACCCTGTTTTTATCTATTGTAGTAGCTGGTTTTTCGTTGCTGTTAGCCATTGTTTCATTTGTAGCTTACTACAGATTAAAAGCCACTAAACTTTTTCTAATAGGATTAGCTTTTTTAGCTTTTGTGATTAAAGGAGCTTTGGCTGTTGCAGGGATTATAAACCAAGATAAATTAACGCTAGGAATTGATTTTGTTATACTGATTTTCCTTTATTTTGCAACAATCAAAAAGTAACTTACATTGGAGCAATAAATGGAAAAAGAAGATATTTTAGAGCTTAAGACTAGACGAAAAATCTATAATCATATATTGAAACATCCTGGTCTGCATGAACGTGAGATTTCAAGACAGCTAGATATTCCATTGAGCACAATAGATTATCATCTATTTTTTCTTAAAAAAAGAGAACTAATAACAGATAGGACAGATGAGAGATTTACAAGATATTATGTTAGCGGAGAGATTGGTACAAAAGATAAAAAAACAATTGCTGCCCTTAGACAAAATGTTTTTCGAAAAGTCATTGTGTTCTTACTTCTAAACCCTAATTCTTTTCATAGGGATATATGCAGTCATATAGGTTTAGCTCCGTCTACCATATCATTTCATTTGAATAGGTTAGCTGAACTAGAGATAATTGTTCGTATTGAAATCGGTAGAGAAACAAAATATCATGTAGAGGAACCTGAATATGTATCTGATTTGTTGATTACTTATCAAAAGAGTTTTTTTGATGATGCCGTGGATCGCTTTGTTGACTCGTGGCTTGAGATGCACCCACGTTATCTTAGAACAACAAAGAAAAAAGAAGGAAGAGATCTTAGTCTTCTTTCCCTTTTCGGAACATTACAACTGCGGCGATAACCACCAAAACAACTGCAAAGATTACTGCATATGCCAGATATTGTGCGACTTGTTGAACGAAGAACTCTATTGTGTGTTCACTGAAATGTGGAACGCTAACTAATAATTGTGCTCCATTTGAACCTAAAACAATAAGATATTCCGGATGAGCGCCATCATCGTTTGGATCTAAAACATCATTAATATCGTCGGCCATACTTATCGATTCTCCATCATAATTTACAAGTATTTGTGATGATAGATCAAATACTGAACCATCGATATTTATGACAATTGTTTTTCCACCACCAGTTTCATTTCCGCTGACAATAAACGATATAGAGCCTTTCTTGATATTCAAATTTTTAATTTCTACTCCGTTATAAATTGAAATATTATGTTGGAATATATTAGACTCTAATTCCGATATATTTATCTTGCTACCAACGTAACCATTTGCAATAGCTTCATCGATAAATATTTCGTATATTTCAGGACACTCAGGGCAGTTATAATTAGTATACGCCTCAATATGCAAATCGTACCTAGTACCTTGACCGGAAATTACAGTCACTGGATTTTTTGGCATTGCTACAAGACTATCTTTTATTGCTCTCAACATATAAGAATCAGCACTTAGATTATAAAACTCATAATATCCGCTGGAATTTGTCATAGTAGATTGGCCATGAGGTATAATGGTTACTGTAGCACCTTCAACAGGATATGTATCATCAAGTACATAACCATAAACCCATCCGTAAGGGGATTTTTCTAAGTTTATATCGGCTCTGGTACCTTTACCCGAGTTCACTATTATTTTAAACATTATTGATGTATTGTAACCTTCTTTACTAGTTTCTAGAGTATATATCCCCGATTCAATAGGATTTATTTCGTAGTATCCTCCAGAACCTGAATAAACTGAACCGATAACCTGCCCATTAGAATTAATGACTTTAACCAACGCATTTGGTAACAATTTTTTTAAATTTTCGGATCCGAGCGATTCATGCACTTGGCCATAAATCCAACCTGAAGTATCTGGATCTGAAAAGTCAGATGAATGCAAATTCACATTATCAAAATCATAGAATTGATATCCCTCTGCCGTAAATGGGGATATTTCTATTTTATTGTCTCCATCACCACTGGCAACCACTATTCCAACCAACGATTCAAAAGACCAAGTTCCACCGGAATAGAAGCATGCAGCTTCAGAAGGAACATTAATCGTAACAGTTTTTTTATCTGGAGATACATAAGACGGAACAACACCACTACTATAATAATCAACTATAGATGGAAATGTAACACCTAGTATTATAGAAGAAAAATCATAAGGGCCAAGATTAGTTATCGTACATTTGAATGTGACAGTGTTTCCTACAGTTACATCTTTCTCATCTACCCATTGTTGAGTTTCAGCATCCCAAATTTTCTGCTCTACCTGGACTATTTTACCAATAATTGCTGAATGTAGCGTAACAGTATCAAAATCATAAAAATCACTTCCATCATCTTTTATTGCTGTTATTTCCATTTTATTATCTCCATCGCCAATTACCATAACTACTCCAACCAATGATTCAAAACTCCAAGTTTCACCTGGATACAAACATGCTGCTTGGTCAGGACAGTTAATCATTATGATCTTATTATCAGGAGAAACATAATATGGAGCAACTCCGCTACCATAATAATCAATAATTCCAGGAAATGTAACAGTAATATTTACTGAAGAGAAATAATAGGACCCGATGTTAGTTATTGTACATTTGAATTTTACAATACTTCCAACAATGACATCTGATTCATCAACCCAATCTTGTGTCTGAACATCCCAAATTTTCTGCTCAACTTGTATAAAATCGTTATTACCAGATGCATGTACCTTCTCAGTTAGATGACAAACTACAAATGTAGTAGACAGCAAAATCGCTAAAGTCATCCAAATTGCAAATAATTTTTCAGTTCTCATTTTTTATCACTAAACAGTTATGTGTCAAAAATCGTATATAAAAGATTTGGAACAAACATCGAACAATAAAAATCAAAAAAACAATATAAAAAATGAGCAATACTTATTTTTGTGTAACAATTGTAAGAACATCACCGTCTTTTAACACGTGCTCTAATCCAACTTTTTGAACATCATGTTTTACAGAAGGCCCTGAAACCGTAGCATATCTAAACTTCCTTTTAAAATCACGGTGAAGTTTTTTACAAGCATCTTCAACCTTATCGCCATTTCTAAGTATCATAGGTTCGTTATAATCAGCTTGTTTACCAATCGGTTTCATATACACACGGATGAGATTCAGCTTTTGGAAAATCTTTCTTTTAAGATCCTCTAATCCGGAACGATCTCTAGCAGATATGGCGAGCACGTCCCAGCCTTTTCTTTTTATGTTTTCCAGTTTTATTTGTAATTCTTGCCCGGACATTAGGTCTTTTTTATTTATTATTACCAACGCAGGAACGTATACCCTATTGCCCATAAAAACATCAATAAGCTGATCCTCTGTGATATCCTCTCTAATGGTTATATCAGCGTTTATAACATATTCTGACGAAATAGCCTTTATGACATTTTCATTTAGATGCGTTAATTTTGTTGTGGAATTAAATATAATGCCACCATGCCCTCTTTTTGCTACAACAACATCAGGCTTTTTTTGATTAATCCTAAGACTAGCATTATACAATTCCTTTTCCATTACATCCAAATGTTCTAGATGTTGACCATCTATCATCAATAGTATCATGTCCACGTTTCGTATCGCTGAAAGTATCTCTTTACCACGTCCTTTTCCCTGCGCAGCGCCAGTTATAAGACCAGGTAAATCCAAAAACTGTATATCTGCACCGTTGTATTTCATCATACCAGGTATAGTTGTTAAAGTAGTGAAATCGTAGTCGCCAACACGACTCTTTGCATCTGTAAATTGGTTCAAAAGAGTGCTCTTACCTACACTAGGAAAACCTATAAGCCCAACTGTTGCATCACCAGATTTTTTAACAGAAAAACCTTTTCCTTTGCCACCGCTAGATTTTCTTTTTTCTAAAGTGTCTCTTAGTTGCGCAAGTTTAGCTTTGAGTTTGCCGATATGGTGCTCAGTATTCTTGTTTTTTTGTGTTTTGAAGATTTCGTCTTCTATGTCCTTGATCTGTTTTTCTATCGAAATTGTGTCCATAACTAGAATAGGCAAATATCGGAGGGTTTAATAAAAACAACTGTTACTTCTGTATATGCGTACCTATTTTTCCTTGAAACGCATCATATCCTTTTTCAACACTGGAAATAATAACCTTATTACCACCTTGTTCTAAAAACCTCAAAGCTGCTAGCACCTTCGGCCCCATACTACCAGCTGGGAAATGACCTTGCATATAATACTCTTTCAAATCCTTGAGAGACACACTATCCAACGGTTTCTGCTGAGGAGTATTATAGTTTAAGTAAACTTTTTCAACATTTGTAAGAATAAGCAAAAGCTCTGCGTCTATAGCTTCAGCAAGCCTTTCAGCAGCCAGATCTTTATCGATAACAGCCTCAAGACCATCCAGGCCCCAATCCTCTTTCTCGACAACAGGCATACCGCCACCACCTGAGGCTATAACAATTATGTCATCATCAAGCATTTTTTTAATTATATCTCCTTCAACAATAGATTTTGGGTCAGGTGACGGTACAATCATCCTCCATCCTTTAGGCTGTCTTGTAACTTGATATCCTTCTCTCAAAAGTTTCATTGCTTCTTCTTCGTTATAGAACGGACCAATTGGTTTAGTAGGATGAGTTAGAGAAGGATCACTCCTATCAACTAAAACTTGGGTAATCAATGCAACGACAGGCCTATCAATTTTGGCTTTTTTCAGAGCATTGGATAGACACTGTTGCACCATGTAACCAATTAAACCTTCACTCTCAGCAACACATATACCAAGAGGCATAGGAGGTGTAGCATCCTTTGCGATATCATTCTGAAGTAGTATAGCACCAACCTGCGGGCCGTTGCCATGGGTTATAACAACATCCCAACCATCCTTAATAATTTCCACTATAGAATTAGCTATCTCTCTCATATTAGCAAACTGCTCGTATATAGTGCCTTTCTGCCCTTCCTTTATCAAAGCATTTCCACCAAGGGCAATAACAGCTCTTCTACGCATAAACAAATATCTCTCAAAGGGGTAAAAGATATTACCTCTATAAAAAACATAATGGTACAACAATTATATACAACTGTCTTCATTGTTTACTTTAGACAAACTATGTTTAGTGAACAAAGAGAAAGACTAGTAAAAAAACTAAAATCAGAAGGATACATAAAAACAGAGAATGTAGAAAAAGCATTCCTAGAAACACCAAGAGAAAACTTTATCCCAGAACAAAAGAAAAACTACGCTTATGTTGACACACCACTAGAGATAGGACAAGGGCAAACCATCTCAGCACCACACATGGTAGCAATCATGTGCGAAGCACTAGACATAAAAGAAGGACAAAAAATAATGGAAATAGGAGCTGGCTCAGGATATCACGCAGCAATAATCTCAAAACTAATCGGCGAGAAAGGACATGTTTACACAATAGAACGTTTTCCAGTATTAGCAGAAAAAGCAAACGAAAACCTAGAGAAAACAAACATAAAAAACGTTACTGTAATAGTTGGAGACGGATCCCAAGGAAATAGCGAACACGCACCATACGACCGCATATATGTAACATGTGCATCACCAGGGATACCACCACCACTGATAGAACAATTAAAAGACCAAGGCAAATTGCTTGTACCAGTTGGGCAAACAGTATGCGAACTACAACTAATAGAAAAAATTGGAGAGGAAATTAAAACTTGTGATCTAGGTGGATGTGTTTTTGTACCGCTAGTAGGAAAATATGGTTACTAAAAATTTTTAGAGTTTATAGCCGATGTCTCTAAGGAATTTTTTCCTCCAAGCGATCTCTTCTTTGTTTTCTATTCCTTTCGGCAAAAATCCATCTATAACCCCTAGTATACCTCGTCCGTTTTCTGATTCTGCTATTACAACTTTTGTTGGGTTTGCTGTTGCACAAAAAATAGAGCAAACCTCAGGAGTATTTTTTATAGCGTTTAAAACATTGAGCGGATAGCAATCCTTCATAAATATGACAAACGAGTGCCCTGCGCCTATGTTTAACGCGTTTTTTTCTGCGAGTTTTTTAAGATCTTTATCATTCCCTTCACTTCGAACCTTGCATGCACCACTTGCCTCACAAAAAGCTATACCAAACTTTCCATTTGGCACAGAGTTCACCATCACCTCATACAAGTCTTCAACTGATTTAATAAAATGAGTCTGCCCCAATATAAAATTCATATCATCTGTTTTTTCAATCTCAACGACTTTAATACTGATATCCCCCATAACCGTTTCCTCCAATGCTACACATTGAATAAGTGTTATATAAAGATTATATTAACATATTAAAAAAAGAAAGAGTAAACAATCTATTTTTTCTTAGCGCGATGGGATTTAGTCCACCTAACACGCCTTGGTATGCGGCTAAGATCAAGCATGTTTATCTGGCATTTGCCTTTACAAAAATAGAGTACAGTACCATCTTTTTTAACAAAGATTTTACCAGTACCAGGTTCAATTTCATTTCCGCAAAAAGAACACTTTCTTCTCTCCACCATAACAATAAACCTCTAACGCGGTCCACCGAGTCTCCTAGCTTCTCTTTGAGTTTCGCTCAACATCAAGATGTCGCCAAGCTGAACAGGACCCATCACATTCCTAGTGATAATCTTCCCTTTGTCCATACCATCTAAAACCCTGACTTTCACCTGATACGCCTCGCCAGCCATGCCTGTACGGTCGATGATTTCAACAACTTCACAAGGAGTTCCTTCTATCATTGTTTTAACCCTGTTTCTTCACTGATTCCAGCTTTTTTACAATGTTTTCGATACCAGCTTTCTCTTTACCAGGATTAAGAACAGCTACTGCAGTTGTGCTAACGCCCATACCAGCAGAGATACCTAATTGTTCTTTGCTAGGGACATACGTATAGGGTATGTTTTTCTCTTCACAAAGCATAGGCATATGAGCAAGGATTTCTTCTGGAGAAACATCCTCTGCCATAACAACAAGCTTTGCTTGTCCACGTTCAACCTGTTTTGTGGTTTCGTTAGCCCCTTTACATATCTTCCCATTATCTCGAGCTTTTTCTATCAACTCATAGGCTAAATCCTGTAGTTCTTTTGGTGCTTTAAATCTTACATACATCGCCATGTTTTAGCCTCCTTTTAGAAGCCTTCATAGATATATTCCTTTTAAGGAATGTAACCTTGGAATGTAGGTCGCATATAAAAACCTTATCAGTTAAACGTTTCTTATAATATCATCTAGTAAGTAGGGCGCAGGGGGTAGTTGTTCCAATCTCTAAATATTTTGATAATAATTAGGTTAAAATCTGTTATCTGAGGATTTATAAACTAGCAGATGATTTTAAATTTTAGTCAGGGAGAAAAAATATGCGTGGAGGAATACTTGCTGCAGGGATAATATTGCTGATCTTAGGAATATTTTTTTATTACATGGGAAACAATGCTATCAATTCAGGCAATGCTAAGATTGAAGAAATAAACAAATTAAATATCTATAATCTTCCAATCAGCGACGTATTAATGCTTCTGAGCCCTGATCTTCAGGCACTATATTCCAGTGGAGTGCAAGATATACAATCTGGACAGCAACTCAATATGTTTGGAGTTATATTTGGTATGGTGGGTTTAATTCTCTGTATAGCAGGTATTGCTGCCCCGAGTAAACGACGTATATACACTGAACCACCCGCATCTCATCAACAACCTATTATTATTCAACAAACCAAACCATCATCAGAACCAACATATTCATCTAGACATTGCCCTGAATGCGGTCGTTCGATTCCTTTTGATGCTAAAAGATGTCCATATTGTGAAAAAGATTTCGAGCATAATAAAATACCCAAAGTAGAAAAAAAAGAAGCAACAAAGATAAAAGAAGAGAAAAAATCGATAGAAAAAAAAGAATTTTTACAGTTTTGTCATGATTGTGGTAAGAAATTAGATGGGGACGTTGATTTTTGTCCTTATTGTGGAAAAAAATTAAATAAATTGGAGGAGGAGTAACATGCCAAAATTTTGTCCAGAGTGTGGCGCGAAGATCAAAGAAGGATACAAATTCTGTGGTAAATGCGGTTATAAGACAACACAAGATGTTGTTCCCATAAAAGAGGAAAGACCCATAATAAAAAGCGATACTGAATTTATAAAAAAGAGCGAATCTGTGGAAGAGAAAAAAACTGAAAACAATGTAGAAAAAGTAAAACCAGAAAAGGAAAAAATAGACATGGATATGCCCAAAAAAAGTACATCACCTAAAGAAAAATCTATTTCCTCTCTTGAAACACCGATACAAACGTTTAATAAAAGACGGCCTAAGAGCAAAATGAAATATGTGATTGCTACTATTGTGATAATGGCGATTTTAATTATCGTATTTATCATAGCGTACAATGCTACTCGCCCATCAGAATCATATACTGAAGATACTGGTGGTAGTTCTTCACCTGCAGTGAGTTTTGATTCCGATGGTGATGGCTATAATGATGATGTCGATGCTTTTCCTAATGACCCGGCAGAGTGGAAAGACACTGACCACGATGGTTATGGTGATAATTCAGATGCGTTTCCTACGGATAACACTGAACATCTTGATTCAGATCATGATGGTATTGGGAATAATAAAGATGCATTTCCTTACGATGCATATGAATCAAAAGATTCTGATTCTGATGGCTTAGGAGATAATGCTGACATCGATGATGATAACGATGGATATACTGATACTGAGGATTATTTGCCGTATGAAAACGCTGTTCTAAAAGTCACTATTTATAAATTTAAAGTAATTGATGAGGTTGATGGATGGCCCGATGATACCGATAAAGCTCAGATATATTTTGACATTTATATCGATGATATGGATAACATATTGGGCAAGCTTCCAAGTTCCGGTGAATGGGATGTTGACAGAGACAATTTATTGACAATTAATCAGTATATTATATACGACGTACCAGATAATGTGCAAACTCATTCTGTAAAAATCATAATGTACGATAAAGACTGGGTGGGATCAGAATCGTTAGATATAGATGGTATCCACACAGGATCAAATCAAAATGCTTTAACAATCCAATATAACATTGTTACCAAAACATGGTCTGGAGATGATAATGATGGAATATCCGACGGAAGTTACGACGGGAGTGCATATACAGATGATAACGATGCTTATATTCAGTATAACATTGAAATGATATGATGAATTTTATGTATTGAATTTGTAGGGTTTGAGGGAAAAAATGAATATCGAAGAAATCCGTAAACGAGAACGAAGACAAAATACAATTTTAATAGAGGAAATCAAAGCAGGTAAAGTTCCTCTTTTACTACAATTTTCATTTTTTTTATTCTTTTTCACTTTTATTATATTAATTGCAACCGTATTTCTTAGGAATTTAACAGAAAACTTATGGACGATTGTAATTTTAGCAGTTCAAACAATAATACTTTTAATACAGTCATGGGTAATCCGAAATCAGACAAAATTTAATAAAATACCTATCCAACCTGAATTTATTATTCGAACCAGGAGATATCAAGAGGGGTTGGATACACCTCATCTCATAGGAATTTACGTTAAAAATATTGGTCAAACAGCGCATCGTGTAAACTTTGGCATCAAAGCAACAAAGAAAGGAGAAAAATTGGATATTAATAAAAATCGTCTTGAACGACAATTATTTACTTTTCAGAGTGAACAAGAAAAATTTGCATGTGAATTATTGTACCAGAATTTTAAAGAAACAACAATACGAATTAATCTGGAGTACTCAGATAAAATTGGTGGATATTGTATAGCGTCATTCCTCAAATTATCTAATGAAGAAGAGTTCATGCCCATTTTTACAGGTCTTGAATAACCCTGTCGGTTTAAGGAAAAACCCAAACAAAAAGTTATATCGGCATCGGTGCCCTTTCTACTTCTAACGCATCTGCAGTAGGATACTCCTCGATCATGTAGCATTCCAAACCACTTTTCTTTAGGGCAGGAGCGATTTTTTCAAGAACCCAAATACCAACCTCAACCCTATTCTTCTTTTTATTAACAAACAAATGATCACTGTTTATCTTAAACTCTTTTTTAAGAGACAAACAGAGTTTTTGTAAAGATTCTTTCTTGCTATAGATTACTCCTTTTATCAGAGTCCCATCATCGCTAATAATCTCATGCTCACGAGCAACATTATTTGCCCTTCTTTTAATCCTGTTTCTAAGCTGAATACCATCCTTGAAAGAAGAAGAACAATAATGGACACCAACACTAAACTTCTCACCAGCAGCCATACCAAGAACCTTTAACGCTGTTTCCTGGCTTCCTTTAACCGCAGCCGATATATCGCTTTTAACAACATAGCTACGAAGAGACAATGCATCACAGTTACGCTCAGAATACTCAAGCTCATTTAGATTAACCCAACAAAGACCATTATCATCAGCCCATCTAAAAAGAGAAAAAATATCTTTTTCCATATGTGGTATAGCAGGTATCTCAAAAGCAACATCAACACCAGATTTGAGAGAACTTTTAATAGAAGATATTATAGGACTTTTTTCAATCTCACCCCAATGTTCAGGCATGGGATGAAACCTTATCTCATCCAAACCAGCTGATACTAACTCATCAATGTGTGAAACGTTTTTCAGACCAGACGTATAAAGATGAATATGAAAATCTTCACCAAACGTTTTTTTCAAAAGAGAAATATATCTCTTTGTACGCTTCCAAACAACAAGCGGGTCACCGCCAGTTATACCAGCACCACTAGCATCAATGTACTCAGCCTCACGTATCAATTTCTTCGTATCCTTCTCACTGTCAAGCTCCCATTCATCAGCAAAAATACGATCCTTACCACCCTTCTCAAAACTAAGAGGACAATAGAAACACTTTGCAGGACACAAACCAGTTATTAAAACAACAAGTTTCGAACCCTTTGCACACATCTTACAAGCAGGTGAAAGAGGAACTGTATAAGCACTTTCTTTAAGCCAACTAACAACCCTACTCATTCCAAGCCCTTACCAGTTATACAAAAAACAGCCTTCTTACCCTCTGGCTGAGACCTATGTTTTATGATTGTTATCTGCCGCTTACCCATACCAACTCGCTCAAATTTAAGTATGGTTTTTGCTATATGCTCTATACCCCGCCCAGCAAATGGTTTCACATCATCGTTTTCAACACTATAAACCTGAGCTGCAAGAACAACATACAAATCTTTTTTACGTGCAGCCATCTGCAATGCTGCTATCTGCCTATTAAGAGAACGAACCGCACCATCCTCATCATTCTCAAGCTTAAGACGATAAAACATATTGATCGTATCAACAACTATCAAACCAACATCCTTCATCTTCACAGCATCATCTACCATCTTTTCTTGTTCCTCAAAAGAATGAGGAGTAAAAAACAGGATGTTTGACAATATCTTTTTGTAATCATAGCCTTCGCTTATCTGACGCAAACGCTCCAGCGACACACCCTCAGTATCAATATAAGCGACCTTGCCAACACAAGCAGCAAACTCCCTAGAAACCTGCAGACACAAGTTTGTTTTACCACTACCAGCCTCACCGTACAGCTCAGTTATCGTGCTACTCTCAATTCCCCCACCAAGCAAATCATCTATTGGCTTGCATCTTGTCTGTAAAAGCTTCATATTCCAAGGGTAGTCAGTGACATTCCAAATAAAAATGTTTTTAATAGTTTGAAAACGTACAGAGCGAGACCTCAAAGCCAGCAAGAAATTTTAATTAAGGTTTTTGCAGAATTTGTTGAACAGTTTCCAGGAATTTTTCAGATTTTTCAAGTGCATCTTCTGCTTCATCCTCATCTATGGTTGATTTTTCCAGCCCGTAAAATGATTCATGACGCTCCAATCGATAGGTGTCTAACCAATTAATCATGTTTTGTCCTAGTTTTGATGAATAATGTTCTCTCAGGTATGCGATAACGCAGGCATGGCTTTTTTCAACAACTCCGTCATTAAACAAAAGTGCGCGAGCTGCTTGAAACATACTGGTATATGATGATACAATTGATTCTTCGAAAAAGTCGCTCTCAAATAGGTCTCGGGCACGTTCGTTTTTAAGTTCTGCCATCTCTAACGCTTTTGTTACTTTTAGAGGATCTGGTTTTGTTCTCCGCAGTAGTCTCTTCTTGAAACAATCATCAGCTCTCATTCTACCACCGGTTTCGTACCAAATAATACTATTCCATCTAGGATTACATCGAGATAGAATGCTCTATTGGTTTTTGATTGTTGTGACCATTGCGCTGGTGTAAAATTGATGAGGTTTACATCACGTTTGAGTAACTTTGTTATTTCAGCGACTGGTACATTTTTAGATAGCGATATAACAAGAATGTCTATGTCGCTTTCACTGTTGTTTTCTCCCTTTGCATAACTTCCAAACAGGAGAATGGAAGTCACCATATTCATATGACTCTTAAGGAATTCAGTTACTCCTTTTTTTTGTAGCCATGAGAGATTATACGCTATTTTTAGATGCCTGAATGAGGGATTTTCTATGTTTGCTTTGTAGAGGATTTGGTTCTTTTCTTTAATTTTTAGTAATACGCCATCTGCAACAAGCAAATCAAGTGCACGTTTTACCGTCATAGGATCCATTTTTAAGAGACGGGCTGATTCCCGCAGGTAATAATTATCGTGTGGATTTTCAATGAACAGTTTGAGAACATTTAGGTGTGTGATTTTTTGATACAGTTGTATCATAATTTCATACATGTATCTTGAGTATAAATATTTTTCTAACTAAACATGAAAAAAATCTGCTTATAACATTAATCTTTGTACGGGCACATTTCTATACAAAATTCACATTTTTTGTTTAATATTGTGCGCCCATACAACTATGAAATTTACTTACTACGAGACATCATTTGATCTTATCTTTCAACAAACAAGATTTACAAAAAGACTGAGAAGTCGGCTCACCACACCTCTTACATTTATTCAACTCAGCAGGAGGATACTTCTCAGACAACAGATCCTTGATACTATCATAACTATTCAAAATACTATGCCGCGTACCAGGATTCCTATCCTCAAGATTACCAACAATATCACGGAACATACCACGCAAAGCACGCACAGAATACGGGCACTCAGCATCATGAAACTCAATACCATTCAAAATAGCATACAACATAGTCTCCTTCTCAGGAATAGTGCGAAGAGGAAACATACGAGGAACAAGACCAGGCTGAACCTTACTATGAGGACCAAGACGAGCAAGCTTCTGCATATCTCCATTAACAAAATTCATCAAAATAGACTGAGACATATCATCAAGGTTATGACCAGTAACAAGTTTGTTCACACCAAGCTCCTTTGATTTTGTATTCAAACAAAAACGTCTGAAAACACCACAATAACTACACTCACCAATCTCATCCTTCATAGACGCTATCTCATCCATTGTTTTGCCAACGGCATCTCTAAATGATATAACATGGTGTTCTATCCCAAGTTTATCACAGTTCCTCTTAGCTATCCCAAGACTATGATCCCTATAACCCTTAATGCCCTCATCAACAGTTATAGCATAGAGTTTAACACCAGCTCTCCTAGAAAAGATATCATGAGCAACATACAAAGCAACAGTGCTATCCTTACCACCGGACAACGCCACCGCAATCTTACTCTTATTCTCTGTCTTACCCTGTTTTTTAATGTCTTTCTTAACCCTTTTTTCAAAAAACTCAACAAAATGATCCTTGCAGAGATGCGCACCACTATAACGTATAAAGGTTACAGCATTTTTCCTACACTTATCACAAACCTTAGTCATTCGATGGCTAGAATAGTTCCAATATAAAATAGTTTATTGATGAATCAAATCATCTGCTTTTATCTCAAAAGCTATAACAGGATGCTCCAAATCAAATGCTAGTATAGTCTTTGGATGTAATTCACCAAAAAACCCTATCTCAGAGTTTTTACAAACAACGGATGCACATCTACCCTTAACAAAAGCAGGATGTAATTTATCCTTAATAGAATACTCAACCCCGGAGTCTCTCATAACAGCCTCAACAATAGATTTACACTCAGTGAAATTAGCCTTCGCATCTATTTTGACAGCAGCCAAATTATGCATATTCCTGAAATCCTCACCCACAATTATACCAAGCTCAAAGATCTGCTGAGGCAAAGGATGATGCCTGTTTTCACCTAAAATCTTAAACAACGATGGAAGCAGACTCATACGGAGATTAGAATATTCCTCACCAACAGGATTTTCTATCTGAGCACCACGACCAGCTTCCAAACCCATCTTAGCAAACTCATCGTTATCATTTGAGATAGTAAAAGTGGTAACCTCATTAAAACCAAGGCCAATCATTATACTCCTAAGACCATCATATAGGCTTTGTTTAAACAAAACCCTGCCAAACGTCATAACCCTGGGAATATCAGTCTCAAATTTATCGAAACCATAACCCACAGCAACATCCTCAACAAGATCTATATCATGCAAAATATCTGTCCGCCAAGCAGGAATATCAACATTTATCTTTCCCTTATCACCTTTAGATGCATCATAACCCATCTTACCAAGACAATCTAAAATATCCTTTTCACTTAATTTCGTACCAAGAACACCATTAACATAGTCCACTGACAAAAGTCGTTTAACAGGATTCAAATCAGGTGAAACATAACGCTTATCATCATGGTTTACAGTGGTACTAAAAATATTTCCGCCTCGCTCAGCAAGCGCAGTAACAACAATGTTCAAAGCATAGTTAATCGCCTTTCTATCACTACCAGTCACATCAATAAAAAGATCCTTTGTAAACGGCGTAACCTCAGTAAGACTACCATTGATCACTGGTGGAAAAGAAAGCACGTTATTATTAGAATCAACAATAAGAGGATACTTTTCAAAGCCTTCTAATAAATGAGCGTAATCCAAACCTTTCTCATGTTTCTTAAGTATCTCCCTGAGAGTCATTGATTCAACTTTAGCAAGTGGAACAAATTGAACAGAATCAGGATCAACCGCTTTGTAAACAAAAGGTGGTTTAACAGGCTCAAAATTATGAACACCTATAGCAACCTTTTTCCTGTCTCTACCAAGACCAAGATGCAGCTTCTCCTGCAAATCCATAAGCGATGCTATCAAATCATCAGTCATATCTACATTTTTTACAAGAGCTGTTGTAACAAAAGGCCTAACTTTAGAAACAGATGGATCTACGTTTAGAACAACATCAGATTTTTCAACACTATACTTCTTTAAACCAGTCTCAAAACCAAAGAATGCCCTGGAGGCACGAGCAATCCCCTCCACAGATGCAAGATCAGGTCTGTTTGGAAAAAACTCTATACTAATCTCATCGCCCTCAACTTTGTCAAAATCAGCACCTATCATAGGCAGTCTTTCTATCAACTTATCCTTTGGTATCTTATAACCAAGAAGATTTATGAAATCATTATAATCAAATGTTACAACTGGCATGCAAAAGGGAAATATGTTTTTGGTTTATTTGATTTTGGTGAGAAAGGTTATTAATAATTTTATCATTAGGTGCCCCAGCTAAGACCCGGAGAACAGATATGCAGAAGTTCAAACTAGCAATATTTGATATGGACGGAACACTTCTAAAAGACAAAGGAATATTTGTAATCGCAGAAAGAAAAGGATTCATGGAAGAACTTCTACATTTATTCAAGGACGATACCAGAGATTTTTACAAGAGAAGCATGGATATAGCAAAACTATCAAAAGGTTTTAACAAAAAAGAATATTTGGAAATATTTAGGACTATACCAATTCGAGATGATGCAGAAAACGTGATTAAGGAACTTAAAAATAAGAAAATTAAAACAGCTATTGTAACTGACAGTTATCAATTTTTAGCAGATGATCTAAAAAAAAGATTAGGAATAGATTATGCATTTGCCAATGAACTGGTTACAAACGGAGATATAATAACTGGGGAGCTGGTGATGCACAACAGAGATCTGAAAGAAGAATTCTATAATGGAAAAATATATTCCATATGCAAAAGTTGTGTGATGGATCAACTATGCAAAAAATTTAATATTACTGAAAAAGAAGTTATAGCAGTGGGTGACGGTAAAATCGATGCAGGCATGATAAAAAAAGCAGGACTGGGAATTGCGATTAACGCACCGGAAGAGGTACAAAAAATCGCAGATGTTGTAACCAATAATCTTAGGATTATATTAGATTATATCTAAAGGTAGAGAACATGAAGATACTGGCTATAGCTGATTTACATGGTTCCCAATACAGACTAAACATTGTATTAGAGAATATAAAAAAGTATTCGCCCGATTTAGTAATTGTATGTGGCGATATCACACAATTTGGGCCTGGGGAAGTCGCAACTAATTTTTTGAATCAAATACCCGTCGAAACACTTGCGATCTCTGGAAATATAGACACTCCCGAGGTGGATAAAGCAATTGAGAAAAGTAAAGCAAAAAACATTGATGGAAAAAAAATTGAAAAAAACGGAATAGACCTTATAGGCATAGGTGGAGATCATCCATCTCAACAAAAAATCTCATTTATTGAAAAACTTGTGGATGAAAAAAGCGTGATTGTATCACATGTTCCGCCGCATGGACTCCAGGACACGGTTTTTATTGGCATGCATGCAGGAAGCAAAGAACTGAGAGAATTTGTGGATAAACGAAAACCAAGATTAGTTATATGCGGGCATATACACGAGGATCCGGGTTACACAAAAGCAAAGAATTCTATTGTTGTAAACTGCAGCATGGGCAAACGTGGAGAAGGGGCAATAATAGATTTAAACAAAACTATAAGTGTTAAAATGCTTGGATAAAAAATGATAGCCCCGAGCGGATTCGAACCGCTGTCGCGAGATCCAGAGTCTCGAATGATTGACCACTACACCACGGGGCTAATTTTTCGAGTCTCTTGCCAAATGTTTCTTGTTGTGAAAACCAATCTCACTTATGTAATTTTCTATATCTCTTTGTGATAGTGTCAAAATAATGAAATTACTTTTGAAATCATCACTATTATTAGAACAGCTGGAATAACATATTTCGCCAAGGCAAACACAGCTGAACGCAAATGCTCTGAATCACTGACCTCATTCGCCAATACCTTCTTATCAATAAACCAGGTGAAAACAATAGCTATAAATAAAGCCATAATAGGTAAACCAATATTCCCCAAACTCTCATCCATCAAATCAAGGACTTTCATACCTAAAACATTCAAATCAAAAGAGGTATAACTCAACGCAGCAGGCAATCCAACTAAAAAAAGAAGACAAGTAAGTATAAAACTAGTTTTCCTTCTAGAAATCTTCTTATTTTCCATTAATACCGAGACATTTACCTCCAACATTGCAATAGCTGAAGTGAGCGCAGCAAAAAAAAGCAAAAGAAAGAAAAAAATTGCAACGAGTTGCCCATATGGCATTAATTGAAATGCAATAGGCAAAGTCGAAAACGCAAGTTCAGAACCCATAGTTGTTTCCAAATTAAAGGTAAAAACAACAGGGAAAATGATAATACCAGCAAGCATAGCAACCATCAAATCAAAAAAAGTGATAATCAGCGAGGATCTAGGTATATTTGTTTTTTTATCAAGGTAGCTACCATATGTGATAAGAACCCCAAATCCCACAGATAAAGAAAAGAAAGCTTGACCAAACGCTGCACTCCAAAGAAGAGGATCTGTTAATACCGAAAAATCTGGGCTAAATAAGAAACTTATTCCACTGCCAAAACCCGCTAGAGTGGTAGAAAAGATTGCCAAAGCAATGAGTATAACAAAGGAAAATGGAATGAGAATGGTTGTTATCCGCTCAATCCCTTTTTTAACTCCAAATGAGACAACAACTCCTGTTAAAAAAACAGAGACAAAGAAGTAAAGAAGAGGTTGGTAGGAAGAAGTAAAATCAGAAAAATACATTTGAAGATTACCAAGCGAAGAAAAAAGATATCCAAGTGTCCAACCAGTTATGACAAGATAGTAACTTAATATCAAAAATACTATTACAAAGATAATCCAACCAAAGATCTTAAATCGCTTTTGCACGTGACTAAAAGCTGAGACGACATTGCCTTGCAGATGTCTGCCGATGGAAAGCTCAAGTATCATCAACGGCAAACCAAATGCAAACACTGCAAGAAAATATGGTATGAGATAAGCACCACCGCCGTTCTGTCCAACCACTGAGGAAAATCTCCATATGTTGCCGATACCAACAGCAGATCCTATTGTCGCTAAGATAAATCCAAGTTTGCTATTCCAATGTTCTCTGTTCTCCCCCATAAGTTAAATATCTCCTACTTATATTTAGCTTGGAGTGAAATTTTAAACGTTTTTGTTTAGGAATATGGTTTGAGTTGGGAATGCCATCTCGATACCTTCTTTTTCAAATGCCTCTTTGATCTTATAGTTTATTTCTTGTTGGGTGTCCATGTATTGGTTGTAATCTCCAGATTTAATATAGTACACAACTTCAAAAATAAGGCTGAAATCACCAAATGTTTTAAAGTGTGCGCGGTCAAGTTTTTCCACATGAGCGATTTGTTTTGAGTTCACAATCTCTTGTATGATTTTTGGTATTTTTTTGAGTTTTTCAAGAGACGTGCCATAGGTGACTCCTATCTTGAATTCGATACGTCGTTTCTCCATCTTTTTAAAATTTCGAATGCTTGTTGAAGTGAGTTCTTTATTTGAAAAGACGAGTTCTTCTCCTTGTAATAACTGTATTCGGGTGGATTTCATACTGATTTTTGTGACAGTTCCTGCATAACCACCGACCATGATGAAATCACCGATTTCAAAGGGTCTGTCAAAATAAATAGAAAAAGCACTGAAAGCATCGCTGAGGATGTTTTGTAATGCGAATGCTATCGCGATACCGGTGACTCCAAGACCAACAACTGCGCCGGAAAGATCAATTTTGTTGGTGTATAAAATGAAGAGAAAAGCGAAGATGTAGACGAAGAGATTGATTATTTTTTTGAAAACAAAGATAATATTGTTGTTAGCCTCTTTCCCGTACTTTCTTGTGTTTCTCTCAGCAATCCATGCTACAAAGACGTTAAATACTCTAGTGATTATGAATGCGATCAGGAATATTTCAGCAATTGTGAAAATTATAGTAAACTCTGTTGAAAATGTTTGGAGCACTGAGAATTGTTTTATACCAACATAGAATCCTACTAATAAAAGAAAGAAAAGCACTGGTTTTTTTATGTTCTTGAGTATCTCGTCATCAAGTTTTGTTTTTGTTTTTTTTGCATAATTGATGAAGACGCGTTCAAAGATGTAATATGCTAACCATCCGATAATTAGGGCAATAGCAAAAACGATTACTGCTGCGATTGCATCTGCCGCAAATTGATCAATACGGATGCCGTTTTGGTTAAGCTGACTGTATAGATATCCTGAAAGATCGATATTTATATTCATTTGAATCAAACAGGGGGAAATAATTCATGATACTTTAATTTTTAGTTTGTATTTTTTGAATTTATCGTGATTTGTCTAAAAAATAGTTTGGTGATAAAGTGGGAAACTTAATACATAATAATTTAATACAGGTCTAAGATTAGATAACTACAAGGAGGCGTTATATGGCAATTATCATAACTGGTTCAGGTCTCACAATTGAAAAACTTGTTAACGTCGCAAGATACAACGAAAAAGTAGAACTGCATCCCGATGCTTTGAAACTTATAGAAGCATGTAGGGAGATGCTTGAAAAGAAAATCAAAGCCCATGAGATAATGTATGGTGTAAACACTGGGATAGGGGAGTTTTCCGAGGTCGTCTTGAATGATGATCAAATCAAAGATTTCCAGAAATACTTGATATACAATCATGCTGCTGGTATAGGTGAACCTGCCCCTATCGAGTACGTAAGAGGAGCGATGCTTGCGCGTATTAACGTACATGCCCATGGCAATTCAGGTTGCCGTCCAGAGATCACCAAGACTTTGGTTGAAATGCTAAACAAAGGAGTAACTCCTTATGTTTGCCAAAAAGGATCCGTAGGAGCATGCGGAGATCTTGCTCCAATGGCACAGATTGCTCTGCTTATGATGGGCGAAGGTAAAGCCTACTATCAGGATAAGCTTCTTGATGGAAAAGAAGCCATGAAAAAAGCAGGCATTCCTCATCCAGGTTTGAAGGCTAGAGATGGCCTGGCGATAATAAATGGTTCAAATCTTCTTACTGCTATGAGTGCTATTTTTTTGTATGATGCAAACAAATGGTTGAAACAGGCGGAGATATCTGCAGCCATGTCATTAGAGGCATTAAAGGCAAACATGAAACCGTACACAGTAAAATTACATGAAGTGCGTGGTTTCGCTGGTGCCGTCAAGAGCGCAAAAGCAATTCAAAAACTGATCAAAGGCGGAGATCTTACTGAGGGGAAAATAAAATGTAAGATACAAGACGCCTATTCAATGCGTTCCACACCACAGGTTATTGGTGCTGCCAGAGACGCCTTGGCATATGCGCGGTCACAGGTTGAAATTGAACTCAATGGCGTCGGCGATAACCCTGTTTTTTTCCCAAAAGAAAACCTTCAAATTTCTGGTGCGAACTTCCAGGGAACACCGGTTTCTCTACCAATGGATATGGCCGGTACCGCAATCACCATGGTTAGTGTGATGTCTGAGAGAAGAATGAACAGATTGAACAACCCTGCATTAAGCGCTGGTTTACCAGCATTCCTTACAAAGGGTGCTGGGATGTTCTCAGGTTTGATGCTAAGCCAGTACACAGCCGATATGTTGATTGTGGAACAACGCATACTCTCTGCACCAGCGTCAATCCAATCAATTCCTGCTGCAGCGGATCAAGAAGATTTCGTCTCAATGGGTATGAACACAGCAATCAAGAACTTCCAGATACTTGACAACGCATATGGAATCCTTGGAATAGAATTTATGGCCGCTGCCCAAGCACTGGATTTCCGTGATTACAAGTTTGGTAAAGGTGTCACAAAAGCAAAAGAAGTTATAAGAAAATATGTAAAGTTTTTAGATGAGGATCGACCACTTTATCCAGATCATACAAAGATGAAAGAACTTGTGAAATCCTGTGAGATATTAAAAGAAGTAGAAAAGATCGTGGGAGCTTTAGAATAAGGGTCCTATTTCTTAACCATCGGGATGAAGATATCACTCTTTTTTACAAGGTCAATAGCTTCTTTATATCCTGCATCAGCATGACGTGCTACGCCCATACCAGGATCAGTGGTAAACACACGTTTTATTCTTTCATCAGTTTCCTTTGTCCCGTCACAGACAACAACCATCCCTGCATGAGTAGACAAACCAATACCTACTCCGCCACCATTATGTATCTGTACACTGTCTGCACCAGCAGCACAGTTCAAAAGTGCATTGAGCAGAGGCCAATCAGCAATAGCATCACTACCATCCTTCATCTTCTCTGTCTCTCTATATGGTGAAGCGACGCTACCGCTATCTAAATGATCTCTAGTTATTGCTATGGGGCCTATCTCTTTTTCTTTCACCATTTTGTTTATTTTTAATGCAAATTTTTTTCGTTCGCCGTATCCAAGCCAACATACACGCGCAGGTAAACCCTCCCAAGGTAGATGCTTTTCTGCTAGATTAATCCAGTTCGTCAGCACCTTGTCACCAGAAAACATCTTTTTAACTGCTTTGTCTGTTTTTAAAATATCATCAGGGTTGCCAGTTAAAGCAAGCCATCTAAAAGGTCCTCGTCCGACACAAAACATAGGCCGGATGTAAGCTGTTACGAAACCAGGGTAATCAAAAGCGTTTTTTAATCCAGCTTTCTGTGCCTGTCCCCTGAGATTGTTTCCATAGTCAAAAACAACAGCCCCAGTTTTCTGAAAATCTAATAAAGCTTTACAGTGGATTTTCATACTCTGCATAGACTTTTTAATGTATTCATCTGGTTTATTTTTTCTCAGTTTTATTGCATCTTTTAAAGAATCACCATAGTAACCAGAGGGAACATACCCATTAAGTTCATCATGGGCAGAAGTTTGATCAGTAACAACATCTGGTTTGAATCCTTGTTTAACAAGATTCGGCAATATATCTGCACAGTTACCGATAACGCCTATAGAAAGAGGTTTTTCTGCGTCTCTTGCTTTTTCAGCCAAATCGACAGCTTCTTCAATATCGCTAATTTTTTTATCACAAAATCCTGCTTTTAATCTACGATCGATACGTTTCTCGTCACATTCAACAGCTATACAAACCCCATGGTTCATTTTAACAGCAAGAGGCTGAGCACCACCCATACCACCAAGTCCACCGGTTAGAACAATCCTGCTCTTAAGATCAGACTTGAAATGTTTTTTAGCACAAGCAGCAAATGTCTCATAGGTTCCTTGTATAATTCCCTGTGTACCAATGTAGCACCATGAGCCAGCAGTCATCTGGCCATACATAGTCAAACCTAGTTTTTCTAGTCTGCGAAATTCCTCCCAGCTACTCCAATGTGGGACAATATTAGAGTTAGCCATAAGAACTCTGGGTGCTGTACTCCAGGTTTTAAACACTGCGACGGGTTTACCTGATTGAACTATCATGGTTTCGTCATCTTCAAGTTTTCTCAGTGTTTTTACAATAGCATCATAGCAACCCCAATCACGCGCAGCTTTACCGGTACCACCGTAGATAATAAGTTCCTCTGGTATCTCAGCGTTTTCAAGGTTGTTTTCCAGCATCCTAAGAATAGCTTCTTGTTTCCAACCTTTACAACGAATTTTGTTGCCCCGTTTAACCTTGATTTGTCTCCCCATAAAAACCAGTTTTACAATATAAAAACTAGATACTTAAACCTTTTTTAACTTAAATGTAACTAAAAAGGAAGGACGGCTGGCCTCACTAGGAGGGGATGGGATGCACTCTAACAAAAACTACCAGCCCGATTCCTTCCAATATTACAAATAAAAACCGCATATATATGCTTTTCGCTTACAGGAGAGAAATGCTTACTACGTTGTTGCCTCTAAGGATAACAGTGCCTACTCTTTTTTTGGCTTCGCCGTTTGTTTCTTCGACTTCTTCCAATACCATGTTCATATACTCGTCGTATCCTGTGAGTTTCCCGTCTATGACTCTACCGTCTTTTAACAAGAGTGAAAGTCGTTGATTCATAGATTTTTCTAGTACATCTAAAGGTAACGCCATGGAGGGGTGAAACGCCTTCTCCTTTTTAAATTATTCCCCAAAAAATGGCAACAATTAAAAGGTATATCCACATTACAGGAATTGCCCTAAAAAAGGGGAGGCGGATAATAATGTCAGATGGTAATATCGTACACGTAGTTGGAACAGGAACCATAGGAGAACCGCTTATAGGCTTATTGTGTGATGCTAAAGATGATTTAGAGATAGACGAGGTAACGTTTTATAAACATAGTCCTACTTTGATAGATAGACCAAAAATTAAGGGCATGATGAACAGAGGAGCGAATCTTGCCGTAAATGATGACAAGGCAAAAGAGTTCAAAGACCTAGGCATTGAACCAATGTATGATGCTGAAGAAGCAATAAGCCGAGCATCTGTAGTTATTGACTGTACACCAAAAGGTACAGGGTTGATGAACAAAGAAAAATATTATATGAAATACAAAAACAAGGTAAAAGGATTCCTAGCTCAGGGTTCAGAGTTTGGTTTTGGAAAAATGTTTGCAGTTGGTATTAATGATGAGGCCATCACATCAAAGGATCAATTTATACATATAGTAAGTTGTAACACACATAATATGGCTGTTATAATAAAGACGCTTGCGATAGAAAAGAAAAAAAACCATATGAAAGAAGGCAGATTTCTATGTATCAGAAGAGCAAACGATATTAGTCAGGTGAAAAGCTTTGTCCCTTCACCAGAGGTAGGTACACATAAAGATCCGAAGATGGGTACACACCATGCAGTAGATGTTTATCACCTGTACAAGACTTTAGGGATTAATCTCAATGTGTTCTCCAGTGCCGTAAAGGTTAACACGCAGTACATGCATTGTATATGGTATGATGTAAAACTTGACAAAAAGATGACAAAAGAAGAAGCCACCCAGAAATTCATAGACAATCCTTTGGTTGCAATAACATACAAAAACTCAGCCAATCTAGTGTTTTCTTTTGGTAGAGACCACGGACATTATGGAAGAATACTCGACCAAACAGTAGTGGCCGTCCCAACTATACATGTTTTAAATGACAACGAAGTGATAGGATTCTGCTTCACACCACAGGATGGAAACTCTATACTGAGTAGTATCACTGCTACAGAGAGGTTCCTATACCCTGATTCATACAAAGAGAAACTTAAATGCCTAGGAGCATTCTTACTACAAGAGGTCTAAAAAATTAGAATCGATGATAAATGATTGAAGAACACAAGATTATAAGGGATCCAATTCACGGCGACATTAAACTCGAGGGAATTTTTCTTGATTTATTAGAGACACCTGAGATACAACGTTTATACAACATCAAACAGCTTGGCTTCGCTCATCTAGTTTTTCCAGGTGCGCATCATACCAGATTTGAACATTCCCTTGGCACTTACCACATGGCATCAAAAGCTGCTAATATTCTAGATCTGGATAAAAACGAAATACAAATAATAACATGTGCGGCACTTTTACATGATATAGGCCATGGCCCATTTTCTCATACACTTGAATCGATTCTTAGAAATACGCTTGATTTTGATCATGTTGATTTAACTGAGAAGCTTATTCTAGGCGAATATGGGATTTTTAGTTCGGAAGAAAAAAGGTTTATAGCATCCCCTAGTGTACATGAGATTTTAGAAAAAAACAAGATAAACCAAAAAGAGTTAACAGATATTATACGAGGGACAACAAACAAAAAACCTTATTTAAGTCAGCTTTTAAATAGTGCCATAGATGTAGATCAACTTGATTATCTTATCAGGGATGCTTACTACACTGGTGTAGCATATGGGATGATAGATACAGAACGGTTTTTACAGACTCTAATAATAAATAATAGTAAGTTAGCAGTTAAAAGAAAAGGCGTTGGTGTTGTTGAAAATATACTGATGGCAAGAGGCCTGATGTATTCTTCAGTGTACTTCCATAAAACAGTTCGTATAGCAGAACTAATGCTTTCAAGAGCCATTGAAATGTTACCAGATGCACAGCCACTAGAATTATTCAAAATGACAGAATCAGAGCTAATAAACGACCTAAATAAAATGGGATCTTTTCAACATGAAATCGCCACATCAATAAAATACAGAAAACTGTTCAAACAAGCATATGCTATTTCCTCATCTAATTTAAAGAAAGATGAATTAGACATAGTTAAAAAATTAGAAGATATAGATATAAGAAAGAAAAAAGAGAGGGAGTTCGAGGAGATACTCAAAATACCGGAGGGACATATAATAATCGATATTCCATCAAAGGAGCTACATCAGACCGAGCCACGTATAGATCAGACAAATATAGCGATTGTTGATGACGGCGAGATTAAAAGCTTGGATGATTTCACCCCTGTTGCTAAAGCAATCCGGTCAAGAACCATTCCGGATTGGATTGTTATGATTGTCACCGACGAAAAATATAGAGAAATTACATCGGATAACGCTGAAAAAATTTTATTTAAATGAGTTTGTTTTTTTTGATAAGGAGAGAATGGGGAAGATCGAAGGTGGTGAGGAGAGATTTAACAAAAAACTCCAGTATCTCCCCCATTCGCTAGGATATATATCTTATGTCAGTATATAAATCTTATTATAGAAATATCGCTTATTGACGAATTCCTAACCTTACTAAATAATTTTTAAGTTATAAATAGGATAATAATAAAAACAATCTATAAAAAATATTTTTATTTTTTTTGATTTTTATTTAAAATTTTTAGACTTAAATTTTAAAAATTCAATGATTTGAGGTTTATTAGAAATATCCTCAGTATAATCACCAATTGTAATTCTGCCGTTAGATAAAACGTGATATCTCCAATATTTGATTGTAAAAAACCTAGTATACTGTATATCAATAGTATTCATTTTAACTTGGCAACTAATTTTAGCATTTGTTTCATCGTTTATTTTTAAATTAAAAACTTTTGGTATTTCTCCCCTGTTATTTAGTATATAATCATCAAAAGAAATATCAACATTTTCTGGATGAGCATTATAGAAAATGTCTCCATCCTTATTTATTACAGCAATAATATCTGTTTTATCTCTGCTTTGAATTATTTTTGCCCAATTGATACTAATATTATCTGAACTTATCCTACCCCAGTACCACCCAAGGTTATTCATTGCGGTAACAGGGGAATAACTCCAATTGTGATCGTGATAACCAACACCTTTAAGTTGTAATTTTTCCCCATCGACTGTAATTTCACCAGTTACAACAGCCTTAGGTAACGATACGGCCCAGCAGGTATCAAGGGTTTCAATTTTCCAACCTTTTGTTGTACCAGTAAATGATAGATCTACCTCAGTATCTTTGATAGAAAGTTTTACATTATATCTCCATACATTGTTTTTCTTATAAGAATCAGTATCAAATTGAACAACAGTTTTGTCTCCTATCTTTATTGTAGGAAAATTTTTATCAACAACAAATTTAGAAAATGGACCGATTTTTAGTTCCTCAGCGATTACTTTACCATCCTTATAGATATCAATTCTTGATTGTACTATACCAAATCCTCTTATGTGATATATTCTAAATCCAATATGAGCGCTGTATCCATTTTCAAAAACCGCATCAAAATACCACCACTCGATATCGAGTAGTTTAATATTGCCGTGAAATAAGTCATCCATAAGTTGTATATCAACCGCCTCTAGGAACCTAAATTTAGGGGATTCACTTGTTTTTTTGTTCATATCATTGATATGGGCCATAACATTTATTTTTTAATAAGTGTTTCTAGAAACTCAATAGGTGATATTATTAAAACATCAGGTTTCAATCCGGAAAATGTTACATTGAAAGATGATGCTGCTCATAAGCCAAGAATTTTTGGTAATGTGGAAACCTGGTATTATGATGCCGTTTTTGATAATAACTATAGCGTGGTTTGTTTGGTTAATGCAATACAATTTTTGAAAACAGGCTTAGTTTTAACAGGTCTATTTATTTATAAGGATACTAAATTGATTAAGAATTTTAGGAATAGAGCATCTATAAAACATTTTTATGGATCTAACGAAAGGCCGCATATTTTAATAAGAAATAAAGAAATAATAGATGGAGAAATAAATAGTGATTCAAAGGACTGGAAATATCATATTTTGATGGGTGATGAAAAAAATAATGTTGATCTAAATATTATTAAGAAGATGGAGCCTTGGAGAGGAAATCATTTTTTAGGCAGTTGGCTGGTTTTTCCAAAATTGGATGTTAACGGAAATATTTGCGTAGATGGTAAAAAAATTGATGTTACAGGCCATGGCTATCATGATCATAACAATTATCCGATTTTTTCACCTTTTTTTAGCAAAGGTGCAAATTTTGGAAAAATAGTAGCAGGGCCAATAAATGTTGTATGGGCCCAAGTAATTAGAAATAAAGATAAAATTGAGAACATAGTAGTTATAAATAAAGACGATAAGTTTGAATCGATCCCATCAAAGGATATAAGACTGTCTGTTGAAGATTATGTAAAAGAACATGGTAAAATTGTTCCAACTAAATATTCGTTGAATGTTGAAAAAAAAGACGTAGATATCGATGTAAAAATAGAATCTATGAACTACCATTATGTTACTATCCCTTATGTTAAATATTGGAGGCATCACGCAAGAAACACGGGCGAGATAAAGTTTGGTTCTATTTCAACCAATATTCACAACATCAGTATAATCGATCAATTATCGTTCTTATAACAGGAAACTGTTGTTTGGCTACATTGTAAGTTATCGATGGTTTTTTATTTCGTTATCACTTCTTGGGCGACAATGGCAATAAGAGAATATCTAAAACTTGCACGTTCGTTCAACGCTGTTTTAACTGGCATGTCGCCAGTAATGGGCGCAATCGCTATGCAACAATATGACATATTCATTCTTTTTCTCCTGTTTTTAGTAGGTTTCTTTGGTCATACATTCGGATTTGTCTTTAACGATATTATCGATTATAAAATTGATAAGACTTCTAAAGAAATAAGTGATCGTCCATTGATAAGTGGAACAATCTCTTTAAAAAAAGCATGGGTTTTCGCCATTATCTCAATGAGCATAGCATTTTTAATTGCTCTATATCTAGCATACGATACACAAAATTATTTTCCAATTGTGTTACTCGCAATTTCAGCTTTTTTCATAACCCTTTATGATTTGATAAGTAAAAAACTAATTGGAATGGACATATTTGTAGCAATGGGCGTCTTCTTCTTGGTCGTATATGGCGCAACTACTACAGTTGATAGTATATATCAGATTACTCTAATTGCTTGGATAGTGTGTATCCTTGGTTCAATACAAGTTCTGTATATGCAACTCATAGCAGGCAGTTTAAAGGATATAGAGAATGATTATAACAGTGGAGCAAAAACAATCGCGATAAAACTTGGAGTGAGGATTATCGACGGGAAATTAAAAATTTCTTCTGTTTATAAGGCTCTTGCATATGGTCTGCAAGTAGTTGATTTGATGGTGGTATTCCTACCATTCTTTTTAATAGAAGGTATGAGAAAATTAACAACTTTGTATTATATACAATGGATAAGTATCATATTTATCGGCGTTGTTATGTTCTATTTATCACACAAACTTCTATCAATGAAACATTTTGAAAGAATGAAAGCGAGAAAATTTATAGGCAGTCATTATATGATTAACTTTGCAATTGTTCCCATAATGCTGATGAGTTTAAATCTCTGGGCAGGGTTGCTAATGTTTTTCCCAGGTTTGGGTTTTATTCTTTCAAATATAGTATTGCATGGTACGATAGCACAACCAAAAACCATGTAAATTTTTTTATATACCTGGCTGGGTAGATTTGCCATATAATACTTTACTGAAAACAGTGTACCACGCAGGCGGGGCAACAAGGAGAATAAGTGAAATTATAGGCCCGAGAAGAGGGTATATACATAGGACAAACAAAACACCGGTGCCCGTGTTGATTAAAAAATATAGTTTTTTTACTTTTGACCTACTAAAAGGCTTAAGATTCAATATTTTATAACAACCAACTATAGTTGCTGCTATAAGGATGGCTACAAGTAAGAGTAGTACATAGTTGTAATCGAAAAAATTTATCTCAGGTTGATAAAGCATTAACATCAATAAAACAAAACAAATCATCAAAAGACCGTATGCGAGTGTTTTGTATTTTCTTGTAGCTACAAGGTTTCCATTTATTACTTTTACTCCCATCACTATCGCTAGTGTTTTTGCACCGCTTAGATAATCATGGTCAACGTCTTTTAGTCCAGCTTCCACTATGTTGGCAAACGCAACGCTTACGAAGATTAATGCCCCAGCGATATAAATTAGGTTCGTGTATTGCACTTCTTGAAAAGTGCTAACCCCATAGAAAAACGAAAGTGTATAGAACGTTGCCATTACCAAATCTGAGATCCCAGGAATTTTTTTCCCAAACAAGTTATATATTGAACCTAGGAATATTGCTAAAGTGATAAACAAAAGGGTAAGTATGTACGGAAAATAAACCAAGGTAAGAATATAGATCAATACGACTGATGCAACTGTAATTATGAGAGCATGCTTCTTTGAAATCACGCCGCTGACAAGAGGTTTATTTTGTAATTCAGATGATTGCCTATCAACCTCGATGTCAGCATAGTCATTTAAGACATGGCCATAAATATGATACAATATACCGACAGCAAAAACAACCAATACCAAGAAAGGATCTCTCTGCCCAGCTATAAGTGCACCAAAGATGAAAAACAATGCTTCTGAGATGCCTGCATGAAATCTCATAAGCCTGAAGTATATGAGTAGTTTGTCTTTTACACTCATTTTTATCATACAAAGAATAACTTAATTGATATTAAAATACAATGCCATAAACGAGGATATAAAGAAAAACTAAAATATTGATATGCTCTTCCTATGTTAAATGAATAAAGTTGTAGCATATGCAAGATTGCTGCGCATTCCAGGTATTGGCGGACTTGCAATACCACCGGTAATAGGTGCAATTTCTGTGGGGGTTCTTGATCTTTATAGTCTATCAATAGTATTTGCCATAGGTGCTCTTGCAGCCCTTTATGGATTTATACTAAACGATTACGCAGATGTAGAAGTAGATAAACTATCAGAGGATTTACATGGAAAACCACTTGTAAGCGGAGACATATCAGTAAAAACCGCTCTAATAATCTGCGTTTTTTTCGTACTTCTCTCATTTTTATTGGTTGTCATACTATGGTATGGACAAACAATTGACTACTTAAAAATCGGGGCGCTGCTCAGTATTTTTCTCGCGGGAATACTGGGAAGCATCTACGATTTCTATGGTAAAAAACTGGTTGGCTCAGATTTTCTTGTCGCAGTATCAGTAGCTTTTGTCTTTCTATTCGGTGCCCTATCCTTTGGTCAGCCAACGATAATAACCTGGATTATCTTCATTTTGACTTTTAATCAAATTCTACACATGAATGCAGTTGAAGGGGGAATCAAAGACGTAGATCATGATCCGCTCATGGGCGTAAAAAATATAGCCTCTGCTTCAGGCATAAAAATGCGAGGAATGAACATTTCAGTTCCAGCTAGTTTCAAAATATTCAGCATTGGGATAAGGCTATTCTCGGCATTCCTTCTTTTTATACCATTTGTATTCTTTGACTACGAATATTACACATGGCAACTGGCACTATTAGCATTAGGTATAATTGGAGTATTATTCTTCAGCGCTAAACTTGTATCAATAAAAACCTTTGACAGAAATAATATTAGAAAATACATAGCGATACAATCATTTTTACGCTATTCCCTGGTACCGATAATGTTGATTTCAATAATACCATTAACATATTCATTAATACTGCTTATTTTCCCGATCGCATGGTACATAATATTCACACCGCTCATAGGCGAAAAACTTTTTAAACCAAGGATGTAAAGATGCCAGAGAAAAAAACTGTATGCATAATCGGGGCAGGGATCGGCGGTTTAACCGCTGGGGCACTATTAACAAAAAAAGGTTACAAAGTAACAATATTTGAAAAAGAATCATTAATTGGTGGAAGAGCAATCTCATTTAAACCATCTGATTTAAGCTTAGAAGAATACAAAGAGCTTTTATCAAGATTCAATATGGATGTCCCTTTTTCAGAACCTGATCTTGAAACAATTTTTGAGAAAAAAATGCTAGATGGCTACAAACTGGACCTAGGATATCATGCTATCGGCGGAGGGGTTTTATCTAACACAAATAACATATTATCTCAACTAAATGAACACATCGAGATTCTTGAATCATCTGTTGGTTTCATAAAAGAAAACGGATATGATTTTCCTTTTTTGTCAGGAATTGACAAACTCAAGATATTTCCAAATATCTTCAGACTGGTATCTTCAGGCGAAAAAACAATGCAAAGATTGGATTCTGTTTCAATGACAGAAACCATAAAAAAATACGGTAAAGGAAAGATGAGACTTATCCTAGAGATTTTTTCCCGGTCAATTACAACAATGAACAATCTGGATAAAATTTCAACCGGCGAGATGTTTCGTGCTCAGAAAGGCCTTCTGAAGGGATCGAAACCGGTTGGGTACCCTAAAGGTGGGCTTGATAGCATCACGCAGAAATTAGCCGATTACATCATAAACAATGACGGTGCGATAAATTTAAAAAAACCTGTACAGAAAATTATTATTAAGAATAAAAAAGCTGTTGGAGTCTTAGTAGATGGCAAGGAGCAAACTTTTGATGTTATCATATCAAGTATACTGGTTCAGGACCTTTTTGAAATAGTTGATGAGAAACATTTCCCAAAGAACTATGTAAAAGAGATTAAATCGCTAGAAGGAACAGGTAGCCTCTGTGCATATTACTCTCTCAAAAAAATCGACCCGGCCCTAGTTGGTAAAACATTTCATTTTATAGAGAGAGATATTGGTATTGATGGAAACGATGCTGTTGGCATGATTGATTTTATGCCAGCATCACAGGATGCAGGTCTCGCTCCCGATGGAACGTATCTTGTTCAATCATACATAATCTGTACTCCAGAAGAGGCTAGAGACAAAAAAACTTTGATTAAACTAAGAGATCTTCTCGATACAAATCTTAAGAAACTACTCCCTGATTTTCATAAAAACCTCAATTGGTGTGTATATCCAGCGATATGGCACTTAGATGGAGTAGCTAAGACAATTGATATGGATAAACCAAAGATTCTGACGCCTTTAGATAATTTATATCTTATTGGTGATTGTGTAAAAGCTCCAGGGATAGGTTTTAATTGTGCATTAAACTCAGCTGTGGAGCTCACAAAAAACATATAATTATCCTATTAATACCAATTACGCAATGAGTGCCCAGGAATTAAAGGAGTTACGCGATAAATTCGGGAAACTCACAATCAAAGAACCTTATGCTAAAACCAAGTTTCTATCAGTACATATAAGAGGTTACATAGATTTATTGCGCCCTTTTACTTTATTTGCGCCTTTTGTTGTGTCTATGTCTATAGTTGTTGCTAGTATGATCTATAACAAAATACCAATACCAAGTGATTGGTGGGTTACAGTTGGTCAGGCTAGTTTCACCGTTGCATTGGTAAACGCAGCATCTAATGCGTTGAATCAAGCTACGGATTTTGAAGCAGATATGATATCAAAACCCTACCGGCCAATACCAAAAGGAATTATTAAGCCTGATGAAGCACAGAGTCTTGCTTACCTTCTATATCTGTTTGCTCTGTTAAGGTCGGTGACCATAAACCTATGGTTTGGCGTCTTTATATTTCTTATAATGATATTCACAGTCACCTATTCACTCCCACCAAGGATAAAACGATTTATGTTCTTAAACCAGATATGGATAGCTATACCGAGAGGGCTTTTTGGTATACTTGCTTCATGGAGTGTCTTTGCTGGGTCACCATTTCAAAAAGAGCCGCTTATAATTGGAACTATCGCAACATTATTTTTAGTTGGCGGTATGGCCACTAAAGATATAACTGATGCAGTAGCAGACAAAAGAACAGGTACACGCACATTGATAAATACATATGGAACCAAAAAAACAGCTTTTATATCATTGCCCTTTATGTTTTTCCCCTTCACAGCAATTCCAATCCTAATAAACATAGGCATTTTAGAAGGATATCTGTGGCCGCTGACGTTTTTATTGATACCAAGTGTTCTGATATTTTATCTAATGATCAGAGAAAGCGAAAGCAAGTCTCTGGAAAATGTTCAGGCGTGGTCAGTGATGTACATCGTATACATATCCTTCGCGATGGGATTTGCTTTACTAGTCATATTTAGTGAATTTGTTCAAATACCGAAATTTTTATTTTAAAAAAGAGCACAATTACGGATTTATTCAGTGCGTTCGAAAGATTTTATTGCTTCGGCTGCTATTTCTTTGTATTCTTTTTCTGTTTTTTCGAACTCTTTGTGTGTGAAATAACTTAAATAACTAGCTGCTATTCTATGCAAATAATAACCTATTATCTCTATTTCACGGGGCGTATAATCCTCTTCAGTTAATTGGCAGTTTATGCTATGTGCTTTTTTACGTAGTTCATCTAAAGAGCGGGCTTCAATCACATCTTCATCCATAGTTCCATGCCTTTGCTATTATGAATGAATTATTACTTTAAAATTCTATTTGTTTAGCAAAAATATTTCTTAAAACATAATGCCGTGGGTGGGAATGAGTGTTAATTCTTCAGTGTCCGCTCAAAAAAATAAGGAAAAAATTGACCTTATTGCGTCGTGATCTTCTCATCTACATATAACATTTTGATTTCAGATAATTATCTCATGCAGATATTATACTTGGACCTATTAAATAGTTAATAACACAAGAAATTCAGCTATTGTTTGTATCATGTGAAATGGGTTTTAATTTACTTAAAACTTTATAAAATTTTTGGTTGTTTTAAAAAGATTTATATTAATTTGACACCAACGTAATAAAATATTAATAGAACTATTATTCCTCTTACTGCCCCCGCAGATGAATTTATTATTACAAATTTTGCTGATGTTAAAGATGTTTTTTCTTCTGTTGGATTTAGTAATGAGAAAAGATATAATGTTATAGAGTCGACCATCAGTGGTATGCTCATTATTATAAATAATCCGTAATGACCATATTTTTTAACAAAAATTTCTGATTTTAAAATAACTTTTTTTGTGATTTTCCAGTTTTCTCCAATTGTACTTTTTTTGATTTTTTTACGTATTGTTTTACTGATATTAAATACTATAAATGCTCCTATCCCTTTTCCAATTCCTAGAATTATTATTAACCAAATTGGGTTGATATATGGATTAAACAATCCGATTTCTACAGGTATTGGAAGGATAATGGCAGCTAGTATCACATAGATTAAAAAAATTATTGAATAAGCTATTGGGTTTCCAATTGCATTGAGTAAAATATCTATTAAATCCAATTTAATCAACGATTGTACGACAAAATACTATTTAAGTTTAGTTATCTGCTTCTTATATTTGACTTAATCTTTTGTATTTCGGCAATATAAATTTTATTTTACCTTTATATAAAATTATGTCGGGGGCGGGAGTTGAACCCGCGGCCTCCTGATTTCTTAGCGTAAGGCTAAAACGAACCCTTTAGCTGAGCTTATGAGTCAGGCGCTCTAACCAGGCTGAGCCACCCCGACGTGACAGAAAACAGAACAATGAAGTGTTTATAAAAACTTTCATGAGAACAAATCTCTACTCCTTAACACAATAGCAAAAAGAGTTTTTTATTCCATAACCAATTTTTTCTTTGCACGTAAAAAAATAGTATGTATCGAAACTTCTTTCAACCTTTTTCTAAGCTCTATGTCATTTGTAACAACGACACCATTGGTTTCTCTAGCCAACTTAATGATTGAATCATCTGCATTTTCTGATTTTACATTAACAACATGATATTTTTCAATTAATTTGATAGATGCCTTTGCTTTCATTTTTTTCTTACCATCAGACTCTTTCTTTGAAAGCAATTCTAATTCTTTTAATACAGTTTTTGGAACAAAAACATCATAAGATCCTAAAAGCCGGGCGAGCTCATTTTCTAAGTCTATCGAAAATTCAAAAAGCATCATTATAGCGCTACTATCGAGAATAACTACTTTGTGTATTCTATCTCCCCATAGCCTATCAGATGCCATCTGCCATCAATCCTTCTACTTATAGCAGTTCTCTGTTTTTCCATAGCACAAACCGGCAATTTCAGTTTAACCTTGACTTTATCACCATGAGCAGAAGAAACAATACCAACCGTGGTAGCAGTACCAATCGTAAGCATCAACGGTTCATTTGTTTTTATAGGATCAACATCTTTTTCTTCTATAGTTCCTACAACTCTTTTTAGCAAATGTATAGATAAACTAAAATCCTCAACTACGGGTGGCATTTCTCCAGGTTTGCCAACCACCTTGCCGACATAAGCGTCAGATTTTGTTCTAGCAGGATCAAGACCGGTTCCAATTGCGATTAAACCACCAGGTGAAGCTTCTTCAACAGATTTACCACCTGTTATCAAAGTATCGACAGCTGCAATTATAGGCTCGGAGACTTTTTTTCCCTCGACCTCAATTTTTCTGCCTGGTGCTATCTCAATTTGGTCACCTTTTTTCAAAACACCTTGAACAAGTGATCCGCCAATTACGCCACCTTTCAAATCAACTGGTCTAGCCCCTGGTTTATTAATATCAAAACTTCTAGCAACATACATAAAAGGTGATTTATTTTTATCTCTCTTGGGAGTAGGAATACGTTTCTCCATAGTTTGAATAAGCACATCGATGTTAATATCACGATTTGCACTCACAGGGATAATAGGTGCTTTCTCGGCGCATGTCCCCTCAACAAATTTCAAGATCTGCTCATAGTGTTTAACAGCATTCTTTTCAGATACAAGATCTATCTTATTTTGAACAATTATAATATTCTTAGCACCAACAATATCAAGCGCAGCTAAATGCTCCCTAGTCTGCGGTTGAGGACAAGGCTCGTTTGCAGCAATGACAAGCACAGCACCATCCATAATAGCAGCACCAGAAAGCATAACAGCCATAAGCGTCTCATGACCAGGTGAATCAACAAAAGAAACAACACGCAACAACTCAGTAGCGCTACCACAAACAGGGCATTTATTTTTAGTACAATAACACTGAGGCTCATCGCATTTAGGACATTTATAAAAAGCAGCATCAGCGTAACCAAGTTTTATAGAAATGCCTCGCTTAATCTCCTCAGAATGCTCATCAGTCCACTTACCAGTCAACCTCTGCGTTAGAGTAGTTTTCCCATGGTCAACATGACCAATCATACCAATATTTACTTCTGGCTGTTTTGGTAAACTCATCTACTGCTCCTCTTTTTTCTCTCCCTCAGTCTTGCTTTCTCCAGCCTTCTGCTCTCCACCAACAATCTGATCAATAGGTTTTGAACTATACTTCACTACCTTCATATTAATCTGAACTATATCCTGACTAACAGTATTCCCTCTTATAGATTTTTTACGCCTTAAACCATTTTCAATTGGTTTGAAACCCTTACTTTCACTCAACAATATCCTTCTCCGACCAACCCCTGGAAGGTCACTCCTCATTGGAAAGCCTTCTTTATCGGAACCACCTGTTATCTGCAATTTATAGCCTGGCAACGAAATAAATATACCGTCTACCTCATCGCCAACTTTTTTGCCTATCAAAGAATTAGCATGATGTCCAGCAACAGGTATCTGATAAGATTTACCGTTTTTTATGTCATTTACAACAACTTTGAATTCCGCCATATTATTTTCTCCTTAAACTTGTTTTTAAACTTAAACTTTTTCAGGTAACAAGATTATATATTAATAAGTTATTGTTTAGAGATAAAGTAATATTTTCTTAAAATATATAAAAAATTATTTAAGGGAATTGTTTATAGGCTGCTAAATAAACTGGTAGTTGCGTGGGGAGGAAAATGTCTGAATTCATATGGTATTGGACAAAAGGAGAAAGTAGGATATACACAAAAAAAAGTGATATAGCTGAAAAAGCCATGAAAGAAGGAAAAATTGTAATGGGAATGAGGCTAAAACCGAATATAATGAGATACTAAAAAAACAAAATTTACTGATCTAGAGAATACTATTATCTGCCTTTGATTTCTCTAACGGAAGCTTTTTAGATAGTTACTATATTAGGCTATAAAATTATGTCTGATGTAGATTATAAAAAATTACTTAATAGAGTATTAAGTGATCAATCTGAAAAGAAAGTAGAAGAAGATCGTTTTAAAATGCCTAAGGCAGAAATATTTTATGAGGGTAATACTACTGTTATAAAGAATTTTGATAAGATATCTGATGCTATTAATCGTGATCCCCAGCTTGTTTTTAAGTTTCTTTTAGGTGGTGTCGGTACCGCTGGTGAAATAGATAGTGGCAGAGCTGTGTTTCAGGGTAAGATACCTATGAAGCAGTTGCATGATAAATTGAGGGATTATGTAGATCTTTATGTGATCTGTTCTGAGTGCAATAAACCAGATACTCATCTCGTTAAGCAGGACAGGATGATTTTAATTAGATGTGATGCCTGTGGCGCTTTTCGTCCTGTTACTAAGGTCACTAAGAAAAAACTTTTACAGCAGCCTGTTGAGGATTTGAAAGAAGGTATGACGTACGAGTTAACGATAAAAGACATTGGGAAGAAGGGCGATGGCGTAGCTTTTTTTGATAGATATGTTGTTTATATCCCTGGTGCAATAAAGGGTTCTACGGTTAAGGTTAAGATAGAAAAGGTTTCTGGTACTGTTGCTTTTGGCGAAGTTGTGAAGCACTGAATTTTGTTATTAGCGAAAAATATTTAAACCAAACTACGTATGTCATGCCGTTGTCTGACGATTGATGTCGTTTGTCATTTGTTCGACATGCATGTGATGTATGGGCGACATACAAACGATACATGTTATGACAGCAATTTGGTATATGTGAGGAGAAAAAAGATAATGGAAAAAAACCGTATAACAATTCGACTGCCTCAACACGATCTTCATTCGATAGATCTTTTTATCAGAGCAGGCGAATTTTCTTCTCGATCTGAAGTAATAAGACATGCAGTAAATGATTTCATAAAAAATTATGCAACAACAGTTATTGAAAAAGCTGAGAAGATCAAAAAGGTTCAAGAATTGGAGCTTGCGGTTGAATCCATAGAACCTTACATGAAAAAATAATGGTTAAACTGTAGGGGGGATGGGATGCACCCCGAGAAGGGCGCCAGAAAATCGCGCCCTTCCAACTACCAGAATAGGAGGAATGATGGGATGACCACGAACGACGGAAAAAGTATGAATATGGAAAGTTTTATCGCAAGTGCGATAGAAAATAAGGCTGTAGAAGAAAGTAAAGTAAAAATTGATGACAGTTTGTTTGGCACTCCACGTATAATGATAGTAGGTTGTGGAGGCGCTGGTGGAAATACGATAACAAGGCTAAAGAAACTTGGTGTAAAAGGCGCAGATACAATCGCCATCAACACAGACAAAATGGCATTAGATTTAGTTGAAGCTGACAAAAAAATACTTATAGGGAAAAATTTGACTAAGGGACTTGGTGCTGGTGGTTTCCCAGATGTAGGCGAGCGTGCCGCTCGTGAGTCCAGCGCCCAACTTGAAGAATTATTAGCAGGAGCAAACCTGGTATTTATTTGCTCAGGCATGGGCGGTGGTACTGGTACTGGTTCCGCACCGGTTGTCGCTGAGATAGCAAAAAAACAGGGTGCTATTGTCACCGGCATGGTTTCAACACCTTTCAATGTTGAGAGGGCAAGACTCGTAAAAGCAGATGAGGGTCTTGACAGACTGCGGGTGGCAGCAGACAGCACCGTTGTTCTTGACAACAACCGTTTATTAGAGTTTGTTCCAAATCTACCAATAAATCAGGCGTTCTCTGTAATGGATCAGCTTATTGCTGAAACAGTAAAGGGTATAGCTGAGACTATAACAGTTCCATCTCTGATAAACCTAGACTATGCAGATATGAGAGCCATAATGAATGCTGGTGGCTTATCTGTGATGCTCTGGGGTGAAGCAGAAGAGGATGCCGGTGTAGATGCAATTGTACATGAGGCACTTAACCATCCACTGCTCAACGTAGACTACAAAGGAGCAAACGGAGCACTTGTACACATAACAGGTGGACCAAACATGAGCCTGAAATATGTACAGGAAGTAGCAAAGAAACTCACTGAGAATCTAGACTGCTATGCAAACGTTATACTCGGCGCAAGAGTACTACCAGAGTTTGAGGGAAAATGCAGAGTAATGGCAATTATGACTGGTGTACAATCACCAAATCTATTAGGCCCAAAAAGCTCTTCGATGGACAGAATGCCAACAAGACAAGTTGTAACTAACCCAAAGTTTGGCATTGACTTTGTAAGATAAACAAAAAAAAACTTTCTTCTTTCTTTTTTTATTATTTTTTTTATACACTTATTTTGGTACCATTAAAAGATTGATCAAGAATGGCTTTTTCTAATTGGTCAAGTTTTTTTCCATTTACAACATAAGTAGTCAACTTTGCTCTTTTTATTATTTTTAGAGCAGGACCATCGATAACAACGTTTTTACCTGCTATGTCCCAGCCTGTACCATATTCATTAATCAATTGCTGTATAGAGACATTTTTAAGTTGTTTTGCATCAGAGTACTTGTTAGGATCCTTATCATAAACACCGTCTACGTTTGTCGCTATTATGTATCTATTAGCTTTTACTTTTTCTGCGAGCTCAGCACCAACCATGTCTGTACTATGCCCTGGTGTGGTACCACCCATAACTATTATTGGTTTGTTTATCTTCTTTGCCTCAGAAGTAGTAGATGGTATTTTTTTATTTGATATCTCAAGGACATTGGCTAAAAGTTTTGCGTTAAGCCTAGTTATATCTATACCAATCTCATCCAAGGTTTTTTCATCAAATTTTAATTCACGACCAAGTTTTATGTAAGTTCTAGCTGTTCTTCCACCGCCGATAACCAAATATATTTTGTATCTTTTGCATAGTTTTTCAAACATGCTTGTCAATTTTTTAAAAAAGTTTACATCTGCTTCCTCAGAGATTATGACCGATCCGCCGAGAGAGATAACTATTTTTTCCATGAAGAAGTGGTATACATATTTTGATTTATTAGAGTTGTTAAAACTACATAAAAAGAGATTTTTTATGCCACTTCTGGCCCTATTTGTCCTTTCTTAGGGGTTGCTCCAAGTCTAACCTGTGGTAGCGGAATAGGTGGCGGTAAACCAAGGTCTTTTGCTATGCTTACTGCCTCGGGTACGCACGCATGCATAATAGCCGTGTGAATCTGACTTGCTGTCTGATCAGGCATCTTATGAGTGGTTCTCCATTCGTTAGTGATCTTCTTTGCACCAGTATCCTCATAATATAGGGAGCCCTCAAGTTTAATCATACCTATGGGGCCATAGCTTGCTATATACTGGAAGTCGATAATTGCTTCATTCTCTTTCATATCCGTCATCTGACTTATGGTACTATTATGGTCTATACGTATCTGCTGAGGGCGCTCATTAGGGTTTACGAAACGCCTTGCCTCAATGGATTTTAGTTGTATGTTTTTGATTTTCATGTCTAAGCCTGATAACAGACAACAGATTTTTACTTCTTTCGTTAATTTAGAAAAATACATAAACATCAAGAATATGACCGTTTCGGGGAGTGTATAATGAAGAGATTAATCTTAACGATAATTGCATTAATATTGATAATAACAGGTAGCGCTATGCTTGCACATGGACAAGAAATTACTACAGATTCATCTAAAATAGAAGTAACTACGGGTGAGAATTCCATATCTGTTATGGAAAGTTATAGCATGGATGCTAAATCTAGTCAGACTATATCATTTTGGATACAAGAATCTCCAATAGACCTCAGCATTCTAATAGATGGCATTGAAGTAGAGTACTACACGACACTTCCAATCGGGGATAATAGGTATTTCTGTAATATATCCGGTTTAAATGTCACAACTGATACAAAAATTCAGATAAGCTATCTTTTAGACATAGATACCACAGAATTTGAAAAAACATTACAATACGATACAAATTCAATATCAATAAAATTTGATGGAATAGAAATATACACAGGTGCTGATCTTAAATCCGGTAGTTTACTAACCGTTGCTTTACAAAAACCAATAAAAGGAGAAACTATTGAATCTATTCCAATCTGGATCTACGCAATTATCGGAATACTTTTACTTTTAGTGCTAATATCATTTATATCTAAGACAAAAAAACAAAAAACAACAAAAACAAAAGAAGCAATAGGAGCATCTGAAGAGTTTTTAACCACTAAAAAATCACTATTGATGGAAACACTAAAAGAAATCGAAAAGGAACATCGTGATAAACAAATATCTGATGACACATATCATAAACTTAGAGAGCAATACAAGCAACAAGCAGTAGAAACAATGAAAAAACTAGAGGACATAAAATCAAAAATCAAATAGACTCTGCTGTCTCTCACCCTTTTCTTCATCTACAGATGCTACTACTTCCTCGAGAGGTTTTATCTTAGCTAGAGTCTCAGATGATTGTAATATATCCTTCATCTTATGTGAATATTTTTTGCCAAGTAGATATTCTATCTCATTATCTGTTAAATCAAGTTTTTGTTTCATTTTAGCAGCGAACTCAGTATCATTTCTGAACATATGAACAAAATATGTTGAAAGAAAATCTTTGCTTTTGTCGCTGGAGTTGTGACATGCTTTACTTATCTTTTTAGAAATAGATTCTCTTATTTCTCTCTTAGGTTTGCCGTCTTTTAATTCCCTGAGCCACAATGGAAAGTTATATCGTTCGTTATAATAATCATGTGTTTTCGCTACGGCTACACCACCATTCATTATATCACATGCATATGACCATAAAGTATAGTTTTGTTTCCTACGTGTTCTACCCAGAAAGATATCTGCTTTCGACAAAGCCTCATAACCTTTAACCATATCATTGAAATCTTTGTACTCAGCAGGTAGGTTTTCGTTTATCCATAGTATAACATTCTCAGGATCTGCATCCAAGTTTGAAATACAATCTTTGATTCCTTTTATGTCCTTGGTTTTGAATATTTCCCTCAAAGCATCAAATATTATCTTCTCCCTATCTCGATATCCTAAGACACTCAACGATTGGGTATCGATATGTTTTTTGTCCAAGGAGATAGACTGAAGATCATTTACCGCAGATCTCACATCACCTTTTGATCTATCAGCTATGGTCTGCAAAACCTTCAAATCAACTGATATATCCTCTGCATTGCAGATTTTCTTCAATAGATTAAAAATTGCTGACGGTGGAGGCTCATAAAATTTTACTAGCTCACAAATATTTTTTAGACTCTCGCCACCACCCTTTACAAGATTATAGTAATCATTTACAATTAGGATTATTGGTTGACCTGTTACTTTTATTGTATCAATAATCGCTTTTTTGCCACCCTTGTCACTATAATCATTCTCTGTTTTTGTGCTCTCTATCTTTTCATATAGATTATCTGCTTCGTCTAAGACAATTAGTTTTCTACCACCAGTTTTTGATGATATAAAACGACCGTAATCATCGAATGTTTCGTTAACTGCACCGTATGTTGCTACTTTCTTAATTTTTGTAGCATTCCTAGCATCAGATGCGTTTAGTTCTATTAAAGCCCATTTATAGTCATTGGCAAGAGCAATTGCGCTGCTTGTTTTCCCAATGCCAGGTTTACCAGATAAAATCAAAGCCCGTTTCTTAGGTTTTCCACTATCCCAAGATTTAGCCCATTTTCTAAGTTCTATAACGGCACGCTCGTTACCAATTACTTCATCAAGGATTCTTGGCCTATATTTCTCTGTCCAGTCCTCCATACAATCAAATATAAACAGTCGGTGATATTTTAATATATCTTTAAAATGGCATAACCTTTTTATCAACTTGCCTTATTTCTCTCTTCAATGCGGGGATGGCCCAGCCCGGCACGGCGATGGATTGCTAATCCATTGGTCTCTGACCTCGGGAGTTCGAATCTCCCTCCCCGCGTAAATTATTAGCACGGTCGTTAAAATGGAAAAAACAAATTAAAAAAAGTTAGATGAAGTGTTTTATTTGCTTACTGTTTTGCCCAATAGTATAGTAAAACCAATTGTGGTTTGAGTAGCTGTTTTGCTTATCGGCTGACTACTAGGTTGGCCTTGTGGTGTTGGACTGCCCTGCTGGCCAATTTGCAAATCCAACGGCATTGTTACAGCCAATGTTCCCCAACCGCTTTCTAAATCAAAGATATCTTTTGCTTTTACTCTTATGGTAAAAGTCCCTTTTTCGTTATAAATATGATCTAGGTTAATCTTATAGTAACCTTGCGAAAACGGTGGGATCGGGCAACCGTATGGTCCAATCCATTCTTCTACGTTCCCGTCACCCCAGTCAATATAATAGTAAATAAAATCTCCATCTGAATCAAAAGTCCGTATAGTATATTCATATGACACTCCTACTTTACCTGAAATAGGACCAGTAATCACTGGCGCATCTGGAGGATTAATATTTATACCCCTAAGATACCAAAAGAGAAATTCATCCCATTGCGAATCGTTTGCAAATAATAGATTTTCATAATGTGGATTATATGTTCGATAAGGATAAGAACAAGACCAACTAGGAACATATATCGTTATCCCATGCGAATTAATCGCGGAAGAAGAATGTTTTTCCGCAACTACAGTATTGTTAATTTCTTCCATCACTACCTGAGCTTTAGCGTCAATCTCATCATCGCCAATATATTGTTCCAGACACGCCGCAAGTTGATAGAGATCAACGAAATCTTGATAATACGTATCAACTTCATTCATAGCGTTTAAAATTGCATCACGGTATTCTTCTTGTTGGAGACTAGTTCCAAAGTCGTCAACGGCATTTTTGAGATCCCCCAATGGCCCCAGATTGAGAACAGAATAGGTAACACCACTAAACTTATTCACAATGATTGTACCAAATGTTTCGGGTGAAGTAGTAGGATTTTCCAATAGGTAACTAAAGACATCATCATAATGCCAGTCATCACTTTGCGCCATATCTTCAGAGGCAGTCATATAGCTAGCATAGTCTTCAATTTCGTATGCAACTTCTAACATCGCCATAAGACATGCATGAAAAACAATGAGATCCATTGGATTTTCACCGTTATTTGTAATTGTACTTAGAGCATCTCCGAGTTCAAATATTTCTAAATTATCCATTGGGGTCATATCGTGACAAATCCAATTCCATCCATAACCATGATCATATACTATCAAACAATCTCTGGATGCAGGGTAATTATTTCTTGTCCAAGTTACAAAATCTATTAATGTTTGTGGGTCACCCATGTTAATTTCACCAATATCCATCAGTGCATAACTAGCATCAGGAACCATATCCTGGGCTATTCGAAATCGTTTGGTTGTATTCCAATTGCCGTAGCTTGTATCAAAATCAGATGCACGATCAAACTGAACAATGATATTTACATCATCGGTTGAGCCCACTTCAGCCATTTCGAGGAACAAATCAATAGCATATTCTTCTAAATCGTTATCACCATCTAAATAAACTAAAATTGTCCAATCTGCCGTATTCATCTTATTGGGCAAAGTAATCATTGCTGTTACTGAGACATTTGTTAAACTTGTCAATAAGAACATTAATATTATACCCATGACCATTATTTTCTTCATATATTTCTCCAGCCATATTTATATAATGATAAATATATAAATATTTCGAAGCGGTTGTTCTGCAATAAAACAGTCAAAAACATGGGTTTTAAAATTGAGTTCATTTTAACAAATAGCTAAAACTCAAAAATGCTCTCAACAGATATAAACCCAATATTTTTTACTAGTAAAATGGAGTTGAAATCTCCCTCCCCGCGTAAAAAAGATTGGCAATCATACTATAACAATTTTAGATACCAATCAAATATTTTTTACCATATATGGCCCTTCACGCTCATAGCCGAAACGTTTGTAGTAATTCCTTGTTCCTATTCCAGCTAGTATAATTATTTTCTGTGCATCAAATTCTTCTTTTGAAACCTTTTCAGCCTCCTGCATTAAACGCCCTCCCCATCCTCTGTGTTGCCATTCGTTTTTTTCAGCATCTGAACCAACCTGAACAAGTGGCCCATATACATGCAGTTCACGGACAAGCATAGACCGTTCATTTTTTGCCTCTGGCCTATGAGCCTTATTAGATGGACATCTCAGCCTTAGTAATCCAATTAAAACATCTTGTTTAGTATCTTCAAATGATAGAAAGATTTCTTCTCCCTCAGACGCTTTGTATCTATCAACTACAAATTTGACATCAGTTTGATTAGGCTCACGTTTAGATTTATATTGTACATGCCCAACCTCACGGCAACGTATGCATTTACAATGAATATTTTCTTTCTTCATTTGTTTCTGAACCAGAAGACGTAAATCTCCACGCTTAACACCTTCTGCAATCATATTAGCTGGTATGTCACGTTGAATTCGCTGAATTCTAACCCAGCTTGGCACGCGTTTCTTAATTTCCACGATAAGTTCAATGATTTTATCTAACGAATACGGCTCATACTCACCTTGTTTCCACATGTTATAGAGTTTTGTACCTGACATTACAAGCGTCGGGTAAATTTTTATAGCATCTGGTTTAAAATTTTCATTTTGGAAAATTGTTTCAAAAGCTTTTAAATCGCGTTCAAAATTAGAGCCTAATAATCCAGGCATCATATGATAAACCACTGCAAAACCAGAATCTCTAGCAATTCTTGTAGCTTCAACTACATCTTCAACAGTATGCCCGCGATTAACAAGTTTATAAACATCATCATAAACACTCTGCACACCAAGCTCAACACGCGTTGTCCCAAGACGAAGCATAAGATCAACATGAGGCTCCTTGCAACAATCAGGCCGCGTCTCAATTGTTATATCACTGTTCCTAATCGATGCATTTTCTGCAGCAATTTGCGCCTCTTCAATTGTTTTAGCATTCGCACCAGACATTGCATTCAGACACTGAGCGACAAACCCCTCAAGATAGTCTTCAGGGTAAGCTGTTAGTGTGCCACCAAAAATTATCAACTCCACCTTATCAACATTGTGTCCCATTATCTGGAACTGCTCAATTCGACTTTTAACCTGTTTATATGGATCATAGTCGTTCTCAATCGCCCTACGCCCAGCAGGTTCACTACCAGTATAGCTCTGAGGCGTACCAAAACTAGGACCACCAGGACAATATATGCAAGGCTCATCCTTAGGACAAGGAAAAGGCTTAGGCATAACAGTAATAACAGATACACCTGAAATAGAACGCACAGGTTTAAGTCTAAGCAAACCAAGAACCTCATCCTTCTCATCATCTGTAGCAACAGCCAAAATCTCTGAGTTGCGTGGAAACTCCCTCAAACAAAACTCACGACATGCCCAAAGTTTCACTCTAGTCAAATCACGATCATCAGTAAATTCCCCTGCAATTAATTTATCCAAAATAGCACGATAGACTTTCTTATTAGACATTTGAACACCAAGAATAAACTAATTAATACACAACAAAAGAAAATACACGCTAATAAAAACTTTATTGAACCTGATCCTTCATCTGAACATCTTCCAGTTTCTTCAAATCAGTGATATCACGAGAAATTCCCATCATACCAATTATACTACCATCATCATCAAAACGTGGGATTTTCGTAACAGAAACCCATCTTTCAGAACCATACAATCCTTTGAATTTTTCGATTTTATTAATGATCATCTTACCGGTTCTAATTAACTCTTCATCCTCTTCAAAAACCTTCCTTGCCTCTTCCTCAGGCAGGAAATCAAAATCTGTTTTACCAATCATATCATCAGGTCTAGCATTCGAATAAACAGCCTTCGACTTATTCACCATAACAAACTTGTTATGCTCATCTTTGAAATAAACAGAATCAGGGATATTATCCATCAAAGTCTGAAGAAGCTCATGCTCCTTAATAAGTCGAATTTCAGCTTGTTTCCTATCACTTATATCTCTAATTATCAACACAAAATTAACGACCTCATCATGCGCAACCTGAAGGAAAAAAGAACCTACCTCAGCATTCAATATATTACCATCCTTGTCCTTTATCTCTGTTTCATGTGTTTTAGCGATCCTACCTGAAAGCAACTCCTCAAATTGCTTAACAACTATAGATAAAGACTTTGGGGTGAGTAAACCAAGATTAAGAAAGTTAGCACCAACCATGCTTTCTCTTTTACAACCAAATATCTCCAAAATCCGGTCATTAACATCGAGTATCTCACCGCGGGCATCCAGAACCATAAGCCCATCTGTCGTATACTCAAAAAGCCCCCTATACTTTTGTTCACTTTCCTTCAACTTCGTCTCAGCTTTTTTACGCTCAGTTATATCCTGAATCAATGCCATCATGATAGGCTTTCCTTTCATTCTGAACAAAGAAAAACTGATTTGCACAGGTACATAAGAACCATCTTTGCAAATATTCTCTGTTTCAAGATTATAACCACCTCTGGCAGAAATATCCTCAACAAGCTGAGACCAATCAGCTGACGACGGCAATATGTCTCTGAGAGACATATGGATTAACTCATCCCATGAATAACCTAAAAGCTCACAAGACTTAAGATTAGCCTCAAGAATCTTACCATCAAGTGTTGTCAAAAAAACCGCTGCGTTCACCTGTTCAAACAGGGTTTGATATCTACCATCCAAATCAACTGAACCAGGTCTTTTTTGACCGGAAATGAACGGGTCATCAGTTTCGTTTTCTTGCAACATAATCCTTCACATTATTTGCATCCCATATAAGATAAATAATTAGCAGCCCAATATTACTGTTAGAATGCATTGTCGATTATTAAAACTTACTTAGCAAAAAACTATATTTCAGCTAAAGCCTTTTTTAACTCAATTATAGCATCAACAGGCGTAGGATCAATATTTCGCAAAACAGCAAGATAACAACTAACAAAATCACCAAGATACATAGCATACATCATCTTTGCAAGACGTTTTTTTCCCTGTACTTTTATTTCAATAACCTTAGAAGCAGAACCCTCCAGAAGATGTCTCATAAAATCAAGGCGCTTTGACAAGTAAATAGACTCATCTTCTTCGTCTCTAAACAATATACACGAAAAATTTTTTGAAACCTCCGGATTCATCGACCAGCCAACAATGTCATTATGATTACACTCAGAAACAACGTCGTATCTAGCTATAATTTTACTGTTTTCATTGAGTTGAGTACACCATCTCGTTGCTATCGGGGAATAAATACCCCAACCGTATATCTGTGGGATAGTATTGAAAATATTTTTTGCTATCTGTTTTGAAATATTATCTTTCTCTGGAACTGCTTTGCTAATGTTTTTCCGGAGTTCATCTGTCGTTTGTATTGTTTCTTCAATTTCCAAATCGATATTTTCATTTAAAAGTCCAATTTTTTTAAAAGCGAGTAACGAAGAGAATAAGATATATGCAGTTGCAGCTCTAGGTTGAAAACCAGATGGTATTTTTATGAGAGGGACTTCTCTTTTTTCACAGTATTCCTGTAGTTTTCCACCAGACGTAATACCAATAATTTTACATCTCTTCTGATGAGCCTGCTTAAAAGCACTCAGAGTTTCTTCTGTATTTCCTGAGTAGCTCTGGGATATCACAAGAGTATCCTTGTTCGCCCATTTTGGTATATCGTATTCACGGTTTACAAAAATAGGAATATCTAGCCTATCCCTAAACAGTTGTTGTACTATATCTCCTGATATACCAGATGCACCCATCCCACTTATTATTATATTATCTATCTTTAGCAAATTTGGGATGTTTGTATGATTAACGATTTCTATTGTTTCTTTTATTTGTTCAGGAAATTGATAAATCATATCTAACATTTTGGATTTATCTATCTTTGATATGTATCCTAAATCATCTAACATAAACTTAATCACCAATTCCAGATAACAAATTCTTGTTACTATCTCTCTATTTTTAGTTTATTCCATTATGAAAAAATGACTATATAGAGATTTTCATTAATACGATGGGACGTAGATAATTTATAAATGATAAACTATTATCCTTCACTCTTATGATAATCACTAAGCAGAAGGAATTAAACGATTTACTAAATCGAATAGGTCGTGGATCTGTTTTTATTGTTGGATGCAGCGAATGCGCAACTGTTTGCCATACTGGTGGAGAAGAAGAAGTATTGACGATGAAAGATGTTTTGAAGGATAAGGGCGTTAATGTTGTTGGTTGGGTGGTTTTAGATCCTGCTTGCAATCTGAATAATGATAAACGTCTTTTGAAGAATCATGTAAAAGAGTTAGACACGGCAGATAAATTGCTTGTTCTTGCTTGTGGAACTGGTGTTCAAACATTATCAGAGGTAATAGATAAGGAGGTTATCGCTGGTACTGATACCCTGTTTTTGGGTGAAATTAAACGTGCGAATGAGTTTGAAAAGCGGTGTATAGGCTGTGGGGTTTGTGAACAGGATTTCTTTGAGGGTTTTTGTCCTATTTCGCGATGTCCTAAGGCTATGTTGAATGGGCCATGTGGCGGTTCTATTAAGGGGAAATGTGAAGTTAATCAGAATATGGATTGTGTTTGGAGTAAAATTTTTGATCATTTGAGGGAAAAGGGACGTCTGCATAAACTTAGAGAGATTGTAGAACCTAAGGATTGGTCTAATACGATTTCTATTGACAGGAGAATCTAAGATGAATCACAGGAGCAATCTCGAGAAGGTTCTTTCTGAAAAAGGTTTTGCTGTTACTGCTGAGATAGGTCCACCAAAGGGTTGTGATTCAAGTAGGATTAGGAAAAAAGGTGAGATGCTTCGCGGGTGTGCTGATGCCTTTAATGTTACAGATAATCAGACTGCTGTGGTAAGGATGTCTAGTATGGCTGGTTGTTGCATACTTCTAGATATGGGTCTTGAGCCTGTTATGCAGATGGCTTGTCGTGATAGGAATAGGATTGGGCTTCAGAGTGATGTTCTTGGTGCTGCTGCTGTTGGCGTCAGGAATATACTTTGTGTAACTGGTGATCATCAATGTTTTGGTAATCATCCTAGTTCTAAGGGGGTTTATGATTTAGATTCTATACAGCTTATTCAGATAATTAAAAATATGAGGGATAAAGGTGTTTTTCAGAGTGATGATGAAATATCTTTTGGTAAACCTGAGGTTTTTATTGGCGCAGCAGCTAATCCTTTTGCCCACCCATATGAACTAATGGTTAATCATCTGGAGAAGAAAGTTTTGGCTGGTGCTGAATTTATCCAAACACAGAGTGTTTTTAATTTAGATATGTTTGTTTCTTGGATGGATGAGATATGTTCTATCGGATTAGATAAGAAGGTTCACATTATTGCTGGTGTCACTCCTCTTAAGTCTCTTAAAATGGCTGAGCGTATGAAGTTTCATGTGCCTGGTGTGGATGTACCTGATGATATTTTTAATAGAATTAAGAACTCTAAGGATCAGATGAGGGCAGGATATGAGATTTCTTTGGAGTTGATTGATAAGATTAAAAAAATCAGGGGGGTCCATGGTTTGCATATCACTGCTTTGTTTTGGGAGAGTATTATTCCTTCTCTTGTAAAGGAATCTGGTATTTACCCCTAAATTGTAATATAATGTATATGGGGCGTTTTTGTTGATTCTATCTTAGAAATAGGTTTCAGACTTTTTTTCATTTTGACGTTTTTACGCAATAACTTTATATAGTGTCAATAGAGAACAGTATACATGTCATATAGTATCACGATATCACTTATCGTGGTATGTGAAAAGAACAGAAGAAGGTGAAAGGAAATGAAACTCAATAGAAAAATGATGATACTAGGCGTCTTACTACTGGTCTTAAACATGACCATAGCAACCCAATACGCTGTAACAAAAATTGGGTATGAATATAATATTGTTCATCCTTCTAATGCTAACATAAGATTTATTGGTTCAGATAACACAACCGGTGGAAGAGTATTAAGGGTAGATGGCCCAAATGGTACATCCTCTCTAAAACTAACTTTTGGTAATTGGAGTGCTGGTACAAACAAAATATATTCAGCAGCATTTGCTATAGTCAACGAAGAGCAAGTACCTGTTAATATAATGTATATTAACGTATCATCCGGAAATTACACATATATGAAAATCTGGCTACATGGAAACAGAAGCGCAAACGCTAACAATACAATGTATGATCCAACCACCGTATATATGTATGATAACGGGTCTATTGTAAACGAATCAACCACCATTGCATGGACACTTGCACCAGGTGACGATGATCCCAACGATATGTGCAGCAACGTATCAAATAGGAGCACGTACAGCATAAATACTACATGGGATGAAACCCAACACGTTAGGTACTCGCTCAATAATACCATCGCTTATGGTGTTGGTGTAAACGGTAGAACCACCTCTAACGCATCTGATTTCGTATGGGTACAGATAGCCATTGATATACCGCCTGATAATTTAGATACAGGTGGAGCACACACTGGTACTATTTGGATACACTTTATGGCAGATACTGCCTCATAAATATCTTAATTTTTTCATTTTATTATCTTTTTATTTTATCGTTTTTTCTTTAAGTTAAAGTTTGTTTTGTAAAACAGCAAAATATGTATACTCTATTTCTATAGCGGTTAGATAATTCTGGGGGATTAAACTATCATGTCTAAGAAAAATATGAAGAAGATACTTGTAACAGGTGCTGTTGGTCAGATCGGCTCAGAGCTTACGATGGAATTAAGAGAAAAATACGGGAATGACAATGTTATAGCCACAGGAAGAAAAACCAAACCAGGTGATAAACTTCTTAACTCAGGTCCTTTTGAGTTTATTGATATAGCAAAGAAAGAAACTGTAGAGAAAGTTGTTGACGACTATGACATAGATACTGTTTATAATATGGCAGCTATTCTATCTGCTACTGGGGAGGAGAAACCTGCGCTTTGTTGGGATGTAAACATTAATGGTTTATACAATATTTTGGAAATTGCTAGAGAAAAAGAGATGACTCGAATTTTTGTGCCTAGTTCTATCGCTGTTTTTGGTCCTGAGACGCCGCAGAACAACACCCCGCAGGAGACTGTTCTTAAACCGAAGACTATGTATGGTGTTACGAAGGTTGCTGGAGAACTACTTGGCGATTACTATTTTAAAAGGTTTGGTATCGATGTGCGTGGCGTACGTTATCCAGGTATAATCAGCAGCGAGACCTTACCTGGTGGCGGTACGACTGATTATGCCGTAGAGATATTTTATGAGGCTATAAAAAAGAAGAGTTACACGTGTTTTTTACGTGAAGATACAACTCTTCCTATGATGTATATGCCTGATTGTCTTAAAGCAACAATTGATCTTATGGAAGCGGATGTTTCTAAGTTGAAGCATCACAGTGACTTTAATCTAGCTTCTATGAGTTTTTCAGCTGGTGAGCTTGCTAGTGAGATTAAAAAACATATTCCTAGTTTTAAATGCGACTATAAACCTGATTTTCGTCAAGCTATTGCTGACTCGTGGCCAAAATCTATTGATGATAGTGCTGCTAGGAAGGAATGGGGCTGGAAACCAAAGTACAACCTCGCTACCATGACCAATGATATGCTGGAAAAACTTGGCGAACGCTACAAAAAAGGAGAACTCTAGAATTTTTGTATTAGAAAGGTTTTTGTGCTAAAACACATTTTATAGTAAATTGAAAGTGGTATCCAATGGTGGAAATGGAGTTAGAGGAGATGATTAAAGAATATTGGAGTGGAGACATAGAAACTATACGTAGTATACTTGGTGCAGAATCAGACCCTCTTTTAAATCATATTTGCCAGAAGGTAAGCAAAGAAAACTTGCATCTACCTGGCCCTGATTTTGTTGAGAGAACATTTGAATGCTCTGACAGACCGGCTCAGGTTCTACGGAATCTCAGATCAATCTTTGATCATGGCAGATTAGGTAGTACAGGGTATTTATCTATATTGCCAGTTGATCAGGGTATTGAGCATTCTGCAGCTGCATCTTTTACACCAAACCCAATGTATTTTGATCCGGAGAACATAGTGAAACTTGCTATCCTGGGTGGCTGTAATGCTGTTGCATCAACCCTTGGTGTTCTAGGTTCCGTTTCTAGGAGGTACGCTCATGAGATACCTTTTATTGTTAAACTAAACCATAACGAGTTGCTAACCTATCCTAATAAATTTGATCAGATAATGTTCGCTGGTGTTGACCAAGCTTGGGAGATGGGAGCAGCAGCAGTTGGCTGTACAATATATTTTGGTTCAAACGAGTCTTCCCGCCAGATACAGGAGGTGAGCCAAGCTTTTAGATATGCTCATGAGCTAGGAATGGCAACGGTGCTATGGTGTTATCTCAGAAACCCTGCGTTTAAGACAGATGGAAAAGACTACCATACCTCAGCTGATCTAACTGGACAGGCTAACCATCTAGGAGTTACGATAGAAGCTGACATTATAAAACAGAAACTTCCGACATTAAATGGCGGCTATGTTGCACTTAACAAAGATGGAATTAAATATGGAAAGATGGACAACAGGGCATACACTGAGCTTACAACAGATCACCCAATAGATCTAACAAGATATCAGGTTGCCAACTGTTACATGGGCCGTATTGGTCTCATTAACTCCGGCGGTGCATCAGGTACAAATGATCTATTAGAAGCTGTCAAAACAGCAGTAATAAACAAACGCGCTGGCGGCATGGGACTAATATCAGGCAGGAAGGCATTCCAAAAACCTATGGAAGAAGGCATAAGGCTACTTAATGCGATACAAGACGTTTATCTATGTAAAGATGTGACTATTGCTTAATTAAACAATTTCAAATAGAATAACAGAAAAAATCAAAAAAATAGAAAAAGAGTAAAAGATTTTTTAATATAGCCCTATTTTTTATGAATCACTATTTGCCCAGCAGCAATTTCAGTTGTTGGATCGGCGTTTTCATCATCATCTAGTTGATTATCGTAAATGACCTCATTATCGTTGTTCTTATCCCAAATTTTTATTCTAAACATGTCATTGTCATTATTGTCTGGTGTTAGATCTGCATCTATCGCTGAAAGAATGAACCCATAGCTACCTACGCCATTAATTGTTCCTACGCCCTTGAAAATAGCCTTGTGATTAGCTATGACTAGCCAATCGTAACTACCGGAATGGAAGTTCAGACTTGCTGCATGGAACTGAAACTCTGTGTTTCCTGTAGGCGTTGATTGCCCTTTCTTATATTTCGAGACAAAACCAAAGTTTGCTTTTCCTGTAAGTGTCGGATCAGGTAAATAGGCTCCCTCTGGTGAGTTAATCCAACCTCCACCAGTGACAAAACCCTCACTTGGATCATATACTACTGCGTATTGGAATATCTCTGTATCATATCCGCCATCATCATCTTCTATAGTGATCTCAACGGTATACACACCAGGCGTAGAATACATGTGGCTACCAGTAGCAGTGCCACTACCTAACTCCTCATCAATCGTACCATATGTAACAGTTTCATCGTCCCAATTTATAGCTACTGTATGTGTGTCATAAATGCCTAGATCGTAAAAACTGGCGGTTAATTCAACAACTGTGTTTATCATAAAAGGATCTGCTAGTCCACTAATAGATTCGATTACTGGATCTACATTGAAAATTGTCACGGTTGTTGTATCATCATCCCAGTTCAAGTGGTCATCATAAACATTAACCAATTCTATCCCAAAATAGTCATCATACCACGTATAGCTAACTGTGGGATCTGAAACTGGTTCCCTGTTTGGTATCCAACCAGGAACATCCAACACCCAGATAAAACCCAATGGATCACCATCAGGATCGTACGAGCCTGAGGCATCAAAAATTACTGTTGTACCTTCATAAGCAAAATATGGTCCACCTGCTTCAGCTACTGGAGGAAGATTTATTGGATCTTCTCCACTTATTAGTGGTACGGAAAACGTACCAACTAACAGCAATATTGCCATTACAAAAACTATTTTGTTTTTAATTTTTATCATACCATCCACCACCTCACCATCCACAATGTCACTATTTGTCAGTAATATTATATAAACTTTTGTTGAAAAAATTCCATTTTGTTAGAATATCAAAAACTCAATAAAAATTTTGTATTTTTCTCATGTAGATAAAAGCGGGTCTGCCGGGAGTTAAACAACTCAACAGGAGAGAACTTTAACAACAGAATTCGATTCTTTATGCTGTTAACCCTACAAAATGATTATAAAAACGAATTTGCCAGTTACTGAGACTCATCCCACCTATTAAAAAATAACTCTTTCAAAGATGTTGTTACGCCATTTAGTTCTTTGATAACTGTATCTTTATTTCCAATATCTTTTATACTACAACCGAGAGAATAGCACTTTTCTCCAGATATCAAATATCTATCATGAAGTTTGTTATTAAATTTTACATCTACAGTTATATTCATTTCTTTTTCAAATTTCTTTTTGTACTCCTTAAATTTTTCATGATCCTGCAAGTTTGAACTGAGAATTTTAATGCATTTTACTTTATTTTTTAAAACAGAAAAAGGATACAATGTAGACGCAGAGATATAAGGATCACATAGTAATATTTCTTCAGCTTTTATTTCAATAGTTAGAAACTCTTCTAACAATCGTATAGCTGTAAAATTTTCACCAGATTTTATTATATAAACGGGAAGTTTTCCTATCTGACCAATTACTACTCTTATTTTTTTTAAACCATCGATAAGAAAATAAATCACTTTATTTTTTTCATCTATAAGTTTTTGTTTTTTAGCATTATGAAAGGCTACTCGATAATTAGGATCTTCTTTTCTTCCGAGAAAAACAAATAACTCTTTTACTTCGTCGTATTCAGCTCCTGACTTTTTATTTTTATGTTCTATTAAAAATACTGAAAGCAACAAAACATGTAAATCTGATAGAGATTCATCTGCAAGATATCTGTCGTGGTATTGATGGAGCAATCCACTGATCTCCAATGGAATTTCAGAATTACTGAGTATTTGCTTGTTTGAAGTCGTTTTCAACAAATCTCTCCCCCGAACTTGTCAAATTCCACGCTTTCAATTTATCTTTTTTATCTTTGCATTCCATCATGTAACCCTTTTCAATGTTTTTTATAACTTTATAATTTATATTTTTGGGGACTTGTTCCTTGGCAGATCTAAAGGTATTTTCTAAATCTTGTGCGTTAAATGAAGATAAGTTGTCATATTTTTCGAGATAATAACCAATTATTAGTGTTTTTTGGACATCATCTTTAGGATTTTTAGATAGAATAAACTCTTTGATAGATATTTTCTTCTTAATAACTTCGGGTTTTGATTGAATTAAAGTTTCCAATTTATTTATCCTCTGTTCATGATCTTCTAATATCTTTCTTATTTCTTCTTCCATTTATTTCTCCCCTGGTACTTTGACCATCCAATTTTTGCATCAACAAATAATTGTATTACTGATTTTTCATTCATTCTTCATTTACTTTTTCAATAATTGGTTTCAGATATTCTTCACCATCATGCATTATATGGTAGGTATAGCCTGATCCACCCTGAATTGTTACAGGTCGTCTATCAACATATTTCAATGCATCCATCAAAGCCATACTAACTGCATTTCCTGTTGTTTTTTTTCTAAATTTTTCAGTTAGAACTTTTCCGATTTGGGAAGGGACTAAACCATCGATTTGCAGATCATCTCTAACTATTTTGAGCAGATATAACGATCGATCCAATGTTTTGTTTAATTTGAACATAACTGGATATTTTGTTGTATTAATGCTAGTTAGTATTTTTGTTGTGATTGAATCCAGCTCAGATGGCTCAGATGTTTTTTTACTTACAGTTTTGGGTCTAGGTTTCGCTTCTCTAGCAGGTTTTGTTTTTTTAGAGGGTAAAGTTCCGCAGCTTTCGTCTAACAATCTGTTTAAAATATTATCAAATGCAATTTTTTTGAGTTCTGGATCCAAATCTTTTACAGCCTCATTTGCAGTAGTAGTTATTTTTTTTAATCTTTCTATATCCATCTTACAACCCCCAATGGTATAAAATTAATATATGAAAGGAATTTAAATATTTTACGCTCACAATTCTTTAAAAATTTTTTTGATATTTAAATTATTGTTATAGTCTTTACAATTTAAAGAAATCTATTTTTAAAATTTATCAAGAAAACTGTCACTGAAGAAAAAAACTAAATATCCGTTATACTTTTATCTCTGCAACAGCGGGGATAGGCATTGTTTTACTTTTATCTGTTTCTTTATACTCATATAACCGTTTTTGACTGGTTTCTTTCTGTATTCGTTTATTCGCTAAATCAACATACTCAGGATTGTTATCATACCCTACGAATCTTCGATTCACCTTTACCGCTGCGATAGCTGTTGTTCCACTTCCAATAAAAGGATCTAACACAACATCGTTTTCAAAGGTATACAGTTGAATCAATCGGTACGGTAATTCAATATGGAACGGCGCCGGGTGCCCTATCTTCTTTGCAGATTCGGCCGGAAGCGCCCAAATACTTTTTGTGAATTCAAGAAATTCCTCTTTGGTAATCGTATCTCTTCTATTTTTTACCCTTTTTCTAGAGAAATCTTCCTTCGAAAAAATCAAAATATATTCATGAATATCTCTAAGGATAGGATTTGCAGCGGATTTCCAACTCCCCCACGCTGTTGATACGCCCGCGCTTGAGGATTTATTCCAAATAATTTCTCCTCTCATCAAGAAACCAACATCAAGCATATCTTTAATGATGTAGGAATGAAGAGGAATATACGGTTTCCTCCCTAAATTCGCTATGTTGATACAAGCTCTTCCACCAGGGACAAGAACGCGATATACTTCCTTCATCACATTTTTGATTAATTGCGTATATTCTTCAAGCGAAAGATTTTGATCATATTCTTTACCGACATTATAGGGAGGAGAAGTGACCATTAAGTGTACACTGCAATCTGGAAGTTCACTCATGGATTCGCTACTTTTTGTAAAAATTTTGTTAATATTCTCGTTTGCTATCTCATTTTCTATGTACTGTATTTTCTTTTTAGGTTCTCCATTTGAAGTATATAATTTGGAACTATAGAATTTTGAAGAATCATGATTTATTCTTGAAGTTACTCCAAAACTGCTTGTTTGAGTGCCTGCTCTTTTTCTAATATCTGCCATCTAATCCTCCATCCACAGATCAACCCACCTTTTATAGGGATTAATTTCTATCGTTGGTTTTCGCCAATCTATGGAAATACATTTTGAATTGCCATCTTTAACTAACATGGTTAGTGCTTCTCTGGTAATTTCAACGCCCCTAGGATTTGTTCCTGCTTTGGGAAGCTTAATGTATTGATTTCTACCCATTGCATCAAAAATTTTTCTTTGAATATCCAGAGGAATATAATAAAATCCGCCACTGTTTCCCCAATTGATTTGAACAAGCAACATATCACAATGAGGACGATAGTTTTCTCGGAATTCTTCTGCCTTTTGAGCATCAACAGTCCATATCAGTTTAACACCGCTAAAACCTTTTCCGGTTATTGTCTTGATTGATATCGGTTCGTCAAATAGTTTTACATCTACCTCTGGTTCAGTAATAGGAATATCCGCTGCCACATTTTTTTCCCCAAATTTATACATAAGCAAGGCAACCAGTATTTTCTCACGAACGGAACCAACCTCCATTCCAATTTTTCCTGCTCGTGAACTATCTAATTCTGCAAGACGAAATAATTCAGGTAGTCGTCTCTTTATCTTTTCCACAAGTTTTTTGTCTTCGAATATTTCAAGTAACCGACTAGACACCATTTTAGCCTCCCTTTGCTGAGTCAAATGAATTCGTTTGACATACTGGAAATATCCGAATTACATTTAACGTTTCCTATCTCAGATTTTGACTGTAAAACACTACGGGTCTGCCGGGATTCGAACCCGGGTTAAAGGCTCCGGAAGCCCCTGTGATATCCTCTACACTACAGACCCAACACTAAAATAATGAATGTGTTTCAAGCTCATAAAAAATTTGATTAAAAAAAGATTAAACGGATGTATAATTTTATTGTTTGTTTTCTTTTGGTTCCTGTTTCTCAGGTTTCTTCTCATGCTGAGGCTGTATCTTTTCAGATGGAACAGGTTTCTCAGATTGTTTAGTTGCACCGCTCTTATACTCGGTATAACCACAGGTTCCACAGCTGAGACGATCTTTATGCTCTCCAAGAAACACACCGCTACCACACTTCGGACAATGTCGCCGAAGACGGGTAACCTTGTCACCCTCAACCTTGAAAATTTCTCTCTTCATCATGAATATCACTTCTTTTCCTCAACAGGTTTCTTTTCTCCAACAGGTTTCCCACCAGACTCTTTCTTAGGCTCTTTCGCAGGTTCTTTCTTCCCCTCAGCAACTGGCGGTTTAGCTGCTGCCGCTGGTGCCTCAGGTTTTTTCTCGGCTTCAGCCTTGGAAGGTGGCCTCTCAGCCTTTTTTTTCTCCTCTTTCTTCTTTTCTCTTTTCTCAACTAGTTTGTTACGCTCAAGTATATGCCTCTTCTCCAAACCCTTTGCATTATCTAGAGTAGTATATATCTTGGCGTAACCTGTGCTCTCTTGAGAACCAAAACCCGAGTGAATATAATTAACAATAACATCTTCTTTTTTAACATTAAGTTTACCTGCAAGCTCACTTCTAACAAGCTCACGGTCAGGTGTACCTTTCTCGCCATGGCGTACAGTAAAATGAACCTCAGTTCTATTAAGCAAAGCATTGTTTTTCTTTGAGTCAATCTCTATTTCCATACTATCACATCTCATCGAGAACTTCTTTTACTTTAAGCTTATTTTCATCAGTTGACTTGACAACTACGACCCCCTTATCCGGCAATCCATATATTATAGTTACGTCACTCCTGGGAGCAAGATATATAGCCGCCAACGAAGCCATATCCTCCTCACCAACAACCTCTATCCGCAGAGAACCTTTCTCAAATAAATCATATGCATTTTTTATAGCACTCCAAAGTTCATCAGATATCTCACCTTGAAGATTTTTTACCCTAACTGTTTTTTTACCAAAAGACTTAATCAATTTTTTAAAAACAGGTGAATAAAAGCCTCTTTTTATCTTAAAGTCAACGACACAAAAGATAGGCAATATATTATTTTTCAACAATGTGTACGTAACTTGGTCTCCAACAGAAACAATGTATTTTTCGTTTTTCAAAAAACTCAGAAGTTTTTGTTCATCAACAAAAAAATTACCGATCGGTTCTTTTAATTTATCTCTTAATCCATCAGGTAATAAACGCATCACTACCTTACCTTTAACGCATATTTACCAGCTTTAGTGATATTCATCTTCTCAGCTATCTGAGAATGTTCAGGATCCCGAATAACGACATAACCCTGCCATCTCTTAGATGTTGGAAGCGAACAGTTAGGACAAACATCTTTGTATGTAAGTAGGTGACATATTTTACATGCGCTTAGATTTTTCACTTTTTACCCTTCTCCTTTTCTTCTTTTTTCTTAGGCTCTTCTTTTTTCTTCTGATCTTTCTCAGCAGGAACAACTTTCAGCCATTCATGTGAACCCAGAGAAGGCTGTCTCATAGTTAAACCAATCTTACTCTCCCTAGCAGATAATTCATTGAGACTAACTGAGACAACACGAGCTCTAACAGAATCACCTGTTTTAAGAGTCTGCCTTTTCTCTTTACCGACAATCATCTCGCCCTCTGAATCAACCTCGACATAATCGTTCATTATCTGACTCATATGTATCAGAGCATCAAGGGGGCCAATGTGACAGAATGCACCGAACTCTACAATCTCGCAGACAATACCATCTAGAATTTCCTGTAACTCTGGTTTAAAAGTCAGAGCATCAAAAGCTACCCTCTGATACATGGCACCATCACCATGTATAACAATACCATCACCAACTGGTTTAATATTATCAGCTACAACAATCAAACCCTGATCCTTTCTCATCGTACCTTCAAAGGTTTTCTGCACCATCTCTTCAACAACAGTATCAATATCTTCAGCGAATCGCTCAGGAGGAATTCGTATGGTGTCCTCAACTTTTACTATAGCATACATTTAAATCAACTCTATAAGATTAAATTTCTTTCCTTGAATATGTTCATACCTTATATGCTTTTTGAGTACTTAACATAGCTTACTAGAATATGACAAATAAAGGCAGAAACACTAGCGATACCACAGACATTAGCTTAATAAGTATATTCAGAGACGGCCCAGAAGTATCCTTACAGGGGTCTCCAACAGTGTCACCAATAACAGTGGCTTTATGAGCGGGCGAACCCTTACCACCGAGATTTCCAGATTCGATGTACTTCTTTGCGTTATCCCATGCACCACCAGCATTTGCAAGGAATATAGCAAGCAAGAAACCGGTGGCTATAGACCCAAGTAATAATCCGCCAAGCCCAGCAGGGCCAAAGACGAGCCCAACAACAATAGGCGATACAACTGCCATTAAACTCGGCAAAATCATCTCCTTTAAAGCTCTTTTTGTACTAATTCGCACGCATCGAGAATAATCAGGTTTAGCATTAGGATCACTTAGAAGCTTAAACTCTTTGAACTGGTAACGTACCTCCTCAACCATGCTATATGCTGCTCTTCCAACTGCACCCATAGTAAAAGCAATAAAAACAAAAGGAAGCATCGCACCGATAAAAACACCGGCAACCAAAGACGAGTTGCTTATGGAAAGCATCGAGCTAATCTCAGCATCAGTATAATGCATTCTCAAATAAACAATGAATGTGGCGATAAGAGCAAGCGCTGTAATGGCAGCTGAGCCAATAGCAAATCCTTTTCCCATAGCCGCAGTAGTATTCCCAACTGCATCGAGAGACTCAGCACGCTCACGAACATCCTTCCCCATACCAGCCATCTCAGCTATACCTGCTGAGTTATCAGCAACTGGACCATAACAATCAGTAGCCAAAGAAATACCAAGAACGCTAAGCATACCCACCGCTGAAATAGCAACACCATAAAACTCAGCGAAATAATAAGCAGTAATCATAGCTGCAACAACTGAGAGAATAGGAATAACTGTACTCATCATACCAGTAACCATACCTTGGATAATAACAGTCGCCGGACCTGTTTTTGCGGCCTCTGCAATACGTTGAGCAGGTTTCTGCTTTTCCGAGGTAAAATACTCAGTGCTTAAACCAATAATAATCCCAGAAATCAAACCAGCAAGCATAGCAAAATAAGGACCAAGCTTACCATCTAAAACATACCATGTTGCAATACCGCCAAAAATCGCTACAAGTATAGTACTAGCAAAAAGTCCATTCCTCATAGCAGAATAAACATTTGCTTTTTTCCCAGTTCTAACAAAAAACATGCCAATAATTGAAGAAAAGATCCCAATCCCTGCAACCAGCAAAGGAAGCATCAGTGCATTTGATCCATATGTCGTAATGGCAAATCCACCAGCAACTGCTGCTAATGCCATAGATGCTATCAACGATTCTACATATGATTCATATAAATCAGCACCCATGCCAGCAACGTCACCAACATTATCGCCAACAAGATCAGCTATAACTGCTGGATTTCTAGGATCATCCTCAGGAATATCGGCCTCAACCTTACCAACAAGATCAGCCCCTACATCTGCAGATTTTGTATAAATTCCTCCACCGACTCTAGCAAACAATGCCACTGAAGATGCGCCAAAACCAAAACCAAACAAAATATTTGCAGTAGCAAATGCATCATACCCAAAAATACTAGTAAATAGTGTATACATCCCAAATACACCAAGCACACCTAAACCAACAACACAAATGCCCATCACCGCACCACTGGAAAAAGCAATAGAAAGACCCTTGTTCACGCTATCTTTTGCGCCTTCTGCGGTCTTTGCATTTGCCAATGTAGCTATCCGCATACCGATATTACCAGATAATATAGAGAGAATTGCACCAACTACAAAAGCAAGCGCTGTTCCCCAATGCATACTACTATTTGGAATATACGACGCTCCAAATAAAATAGCTGCAACAGCTATAATAAAAACAATAAGCACCTTATTTTCACTGTTTAAAAATGCAATAGCTCCCTCACGTATTGCACCGCTTATCTCCTGCATCTTGGGGGTTCCTGAACTCTGTCTTCTTATCTTATATACAAGATAACCAGCATATATCAACGCAACTAAACCACTTATAACTACTATTATAGAAATTATATCCATAAAGAACTCCTCCGCTGTGGGAATTATAAAATGGGTATTTAACAGTTGTGAAAACTTCAAACCAAATATTTATGTAGCGTACTCACTTACCGGTTAAGTGCCCTATAACACTATAAAAAACAAAACCAGGGTTAGATTAAACTATTATAGTCCTCAAAGGGGTGTTTCTTATGAATAAACAACAAACAACCATTATGGAAACAAAAAACAAAAAGAAAACTGTAATGAAAAGTATCGATGGAAATACCGCCGCCGCCCACATCGCATATGCGTTTAGTGATGTAGCTGCGATATATCCAATTACGCCGTCATCTCCCATGGGCGAAGAAGTTGATGCATGGGCAGCTTACGGAAGAAAAAATATTTTTGATCAAGTCCTGAAGGTTCAAGAGATGCAATCAGAAGGTGGTGCTGCCGGTGCAGTACATGGTGCTCTAAGCGCAGGGGCATGCGCAACAACCTTTACTGCATCTCAAGGGCTTTTACTCATGATTCCCAATATGTACAAAATCGCAGGAGAACTAATGCCAACCGTATTCCATGTCTCTGGTAGAGCATTGGCGGGTCAAGCACTTTCGATATTTGGTGATCATCAAGATGTCATGGCAGCCAGAGCAACTGGATTTGCAATACTCTCATCAAACTCAGTACAGGAAGTCATGGATATGGCATTAATCGCGCATTTATCCACACTAAGAGCAAGTATCCCCTTCCTTCACTTCTTTGACGGATTCCGCACCTCACATGAGATACAAAAAATCGAGATGATAGAGTACGAAGATATAGCAAAAATCGTTTACTGGGATGGAATCAAAAAGCACAGACAGCGTGCATTGAACCCAGAACATCCGCATCTTCGCGGCTCAGCACAAAATCCGGATATTTATTTCCAGGAGACCGAAGCTGCAAACAAGTTTTACCAATTAGTACCTGGTATCGTTGAAGAAGAAATGAAAAAAGTAGAAAAACTAACAGGTCGAGCATATCATCTCTTTGATTACGTTGGTGCACCTGATGCTGACCGAGTGATCATCATGATGGGATCGGGCTGCGAAATCGTTGAGGAAACTGTTGGCTACTTAAATAAGAAGGGTGAGAAAGTTGGATTGATAAAAGTACGTTTATATCGCCCGTTTTCCCCAGAACACTTCTTAAAAGTTATACCAAAAACCACGAAGAAAATCGCGGTGCTTGATAGAACCAAAGAGGCTACTGCATTTGGTGAGCCATTATATCTTGATGTTTGTAGTGTGTTCCATGATCGTAACATAAAAATCCAGGTTGTTGGCGGCAGATACGGTCTTGGATCAAAAGATTTTACTCCAACTATGGCAAAAGCAGTGTTTGACAACCTTAAATTAGCGTCTCCAAAAAATCATTTTACAGTTGGCATCGAGGACGATGTAACACATACCTCGCTTCAATTGGGAGAACAAATTGATACAGTGCCTGAAGACTTAATCCGATGTAAATTCTGGGGTATCGGCGGGGATGGAACCGTAGGTGCCAATAAAGATGCAATCAAAATCATTGGGGATAACACCAACATGTATGTCCAAGGTTATTTTGCGTATGATTCAAAGAAATCCGGTGGAGTCACTATGTCTCACCTCAGATTCGGGAAATCACCGATTCATTCTTCTTATCTTATTGAAAAAGCTGATTATATTGCCTGTCATCAACCATCCTACGTGGATAAATATGATTTACTTGAGGGAATCCGTGAGGGTGGCACCTTTGTGTTAAACTCTCCATGGAATCTGCAGGAGATGGAAAAATATTTACCGAACTCATTAAAGCGTACGATTGCGCAGAAAAACCTGAAATTTTATAATATAGATGCTGTCAAAATCGCTGAAGAAATTGGTTTAAGCGGTCGTATAAATATGATTATGCAGACAGTGTTTTTCAAACTCTCCAGTGTTATCCCTATTGATGATGCAATAAAATATTTGAAGGATGCAATTGCGAAAACCTATGAGAAGAAAGGGCAGAGAGTTATTGAGATGAACTGGAAAGCAGTTGATGCTGCATTAAATGGATTAAAAGAAGTGGAATATCCACCCTCGTGGAAAACTTTGCAACCAGAAAAACAAGTAGCGAAAAAAGAACCAGAGTTTATAGCTAAAGTGATGCGGCCGATGCTAGCACAACAAGGCGACAAACTTCCAGTGAGTGCGTTTACACCAGCTGGTATTTTCCCCTCTGGAACTACAAAGTATGAGAAGCGTGGTGTCGCAATTAATGTCCCTGAGTGGCTAATGGAGAAATGTATTCAATGTAATCAATGTGCAATGGTATGCCCACATGCAGCTATTCGACCGGTTCTTGTGACACAAGATGAATTGAAAAAGGCACCTAAGGGTTTTGATGCAAAGAAAGCAGTTGGTAAAGAAGCTGATGAGCTTTTGTTCCGCATTCAAGTTTACACAGAGGATTGTATGGGTTGTGGGAACTGTGCCGATATCTGTCCTGCTAAAGAAAAAGCATTAGTGATGAAACCGTTGGCAACCCAGAAAGATAAGCAGATACCTTTGCAGCAATATGCTGAAGCGACTCCTACAAGATCTGGCGGGTTTGATAAATTTTCAGTTAAAGGCTCACAGTTCCAGAAGCCATTATTAGAATTCTCTGGTGCGTGCTCAGGATGTGGAGAAACACCATATTTGAAGACCATAACACAGTTATTCGGAGATCGAATGATCATTGGAAATGCAACGGGTTGCTCATCTATTTGGGGCGGCTCAGCACCATCTGTACCATTTACCGTGAACGAGAAAGGCTTTGGTCCTGCATGGGCCAACTCTTTGTTTGAGGACAACGCGGAATACGGGTTTGGAATGATGCTTGCAACTACACAAAGACGTGAAAAACTTGCTGATCTTATCAAACAGGCAATAGATAAAAACGCAGGGGAACTGAAAGAAACTTTTTCTACTTGGCTGCAGAACATGTATGATGCGGAGAAATCAAAAGAACATGGTAATAAAATCAAATCTTTACTAGAAAAAAATCATAATGATACATTGCTTAACCAGATATGGGAATCACGTGATATGCTTACAAAGAAATCGATCTGGGCTGTTGGTGGCGATGGATGGGCCTATGATATAGGTTATGGTGGTCTGGATCATGTTCTTGCGATGAACGAAGACATAAATATACTTGTTTTTGATACAGAGGTTTACTCTAACACTGGCGGACAATCCTCTAAAGCTACACCCGTTGGGTCAATTGCAAAATTCGCTGAATCAGGAAAGAAAACAAAGAAAAAAGACCTGGGGTTGATGGCTATGAGCTATGGTTACGTGTACGTTGCATCGGTTGCCATGGGCGCTAATAAAAATCAGTTCATGAAAGCTTTACAAGAAGCAGAGTCATACCCTGGACCATCGCTTATAATAGCTTACGCACCTTGTATAAACCATGGAATAAAGAAGGGCATGGGCAAAACACAAGAAGAAGAAAAACTAGCTGTTGAATCTGGTTACTGGCCATTATACAGATACGATCCACGGTTGGCTACTCAAGGCAAAAACCCATTCCAGCTTGATTCTAAGGAACCAAATGGTACAGTCCACGATTTCTTGATGGGTGAAGTTAGGTACGCAGCGCTAACAAAATCGTTCCCAGGGGAAGCAAAGAGACTACATAAGCAACTTGAGGAGAACGTAGACACTCGTTATAAGACTTACAAGGCGATGGCTGAGCAAAAATAGGAAGATTTGGTCTTATTCAACCAAAAGACTAATCTTCTCATTCTACATTCTTTTTTGATGGTGCACTTCTTTGTTTAAAAGAGCAGATGAATTAGCAGATATTATACGAAAATCAGAAGAAATACATATCGTGACACATATTGATGCTGATGGTATAGCAGCTGGTGCTATTGCATCTGAGACATTAAAAAGATCTAGTAAAGAGTATTCTATTGAGTTTGTTAAACAGCTTGATAAAAACGTTTTAGAACGTTTGAAAAATGAAAACCATGGGCTTGTATGGTTCACTGATTTAGGGAGTAACATCGATTTCAAATCCACTGATATTAACAAAATAATCACAGACCATCATGTGTGCTCCAAAAATACAAGTTTTTCTTTTCATTTGAACCCGCATCTTTTTAATATCGATGGTGCTGATCAAATAAGTGGTGCTGGTACTACTTATCTTGCTTGCATGTCAGTAGATAAAAAAAACATGGATTTGTCTTCGTTGGCTATTGTCGGTGCTTGTGGTGACATCCAGGATAGAAAAAACTGCAAACTTGTTGGTGTAAACCGAGATATTCTTGACGATTGCAAAAAAGCAGGCGTATTGGAAACAAGGTTAGATATCCGTTATTTCGGTAGAGAGACCCGCCCGATTTACAAAATGTTACAATACTCCAATGATCCTATGATACCTGGTCTAAGTGGTAGGGAAGAAGCATGCATCTCTTTTCTGCAGGAGCTTAACATAAAAATGAAAGACGGGGACAACTGGAGGAGATGGATTGACCTTGATAAGACTGAGAGACGTAAAATTATTTCCAATCTTGTGGAACTACTTCTAACCAAAGGTTTTGGTCATAAAAATGCCAAGAGATTGATCGGGGAAGTATATCTACTGGAAAAAGAACCGATTGGTACTGAGATTCATGATGCTAAAGAATTTGCAACACTATTGAATGCCACGGCACGCTACGGCAAACCTGATGTCGGTATAAACGTTTGTCTTGGTGACAGAGAAGAATGGTTCAAGAGAGCAAAAAGTCTTTTACAGGGGCATAGACACAACCTTGTAGAGGGATTACAGTTTGCCAAAGAAGAAGGCATAGTTAAAAGAGATTATTTACAGTTTTTCCACGCAGGCACAGGTATAAGAGACACAATTGTTGGTATTGTCACAAATATGTTGCTTAACTCAGAGGATACAAGCAGTGATCTGCCATTGATTGGTTTCGCAGATACAGAGAATGGCGATGTAAAGGTTTCTGCGAGGGGAACCCAAGAGCTCTTGGACAAAGGCCTTGATTTATCCTTTGCTCTCCGTAAAACATCTGAAAAACTTGGTGGTGTAGGCGGGGGACATAAAATCGCTGCTGGTGCAACTATACCAAAAGGAAAAGAAGAAGAATTTTTAGATTTATTGGATGAGGAAATAAAAAATCAGCTTTCCTCTTGAGAGGTTTTATAGATTTTTTCAATAGTTACCTCAAATAACAACTCTTCACCTGCGAGTTCACTTAGGCTGTATCCGGCTTTCTCCAGATCTAATCCAAATATGTATTGAGAATACATTATTGGAATGATATACATGCGACGCATGGAATAAGTTCTATTAAATTCAATTGATCTGTTGAATAGATATGGCTGACTCTCCCCCTGAGATTCGATACTGACATTTATGTGATCTTCAGTAACATTTATAATACTTAGATTAAAAATATAGCCTTGATAATCCAAAGTGTAATTTGTTCCTATCACGGGAGAACTTTTTATAATAATCTTTGTATCATTCCACTCCGCTGTTGTTGCGTCAGGAAAGATAAATCCTAGTTTAGCTCCATCACTAATTAAGGTTGTTTGCTCTGTTAAATTTTCAGTTTTTGTTGGCGTTGTAATTATAAGCGCTGTTTCATCTGTTGTATTAATTATCCTTGACGAATTTTTCCAAATATAATACGGAGATATAGGATCGTAGATGGAATACATGGCATTTTCAAGGTCTTCTATTAAAATTCCTTCAGGCATCGTAAAGTTATTCATATAATCCTCGACATTAAGCCATTTTAAAATCATGTTTTCATCAGTGAGATTAACTACCTCGACAGTTTGATTTAAAATATCTCCAGTGATAATTGTAGTACTAAATGTGTCACCTATCATGAGTTTTTTTACACCGTATCCTTTCTCAGGAGGTATAGGCCCGACAGTCTCTGTATCGCCCTCTTTCAAACCAATCAGTCCCTCCATAAGACCTTTTATGATATCGGAGTAATAGCTTTCGTACCCGCTAGGCGGATATTCAGTGTCGTTAAAACTTATAAATATATTCAGAGGAATTCCACCGGTCTTAGCGGTAGTATCATTGTACGAAGAATCAAAGATTGTATCATTCGAAGCGTATCTACCAATGTAATTCACATCAACGCAATCACCAAGTTCTATAGTGTTTTTTTCACCTGTAAGATTTTTAAGAATATCTTGGCCATATTCTAATATCAAGAATGCAGATATTGCGCACACTACAATAACAACTAATGCTATAACAGCTAATTTTTCTTTTTGCATGGCTGAGCCGAATGAAGTTTTCGTATATTAAGTTAAGCCCTGTGACTCGTCCAAGTTCTATCGAGAATATACCGAACAAACCTAGCAGCAAGCAAAGCAGTCTCGCCTTTGTCAAATGGCGGGCATACTTCTACCACATCGAAACCGATAAGCTGTGAAGAAAAACCATCTATGCATTCTATGACATCAGATGGTGTAAGCCCAAATGTTTCGGGTGTGCTAGTACCAGGAGCATATGCTGGATCTAAAACATCGATATCTAACGTCAGATAAATCTTTTTATTTTTAAGATGTTTTTTTGTATCATGTATCGCTTTTTGAATTCCGTTTTCTTTAATAAAAAATGAGTCTATACAAAAAAGTTTTTTCTTCTTTGCATCCTCGAATTCTTCTTTTTCAACTGATCTGATACCAAGAACCGCAATGTTTTCTATGTTTATATGGTCAGCAATCCGTCTTATAACACAAGCGTGATTATATGGCTCGTTTTCATATTGTTGTCTAAAATCAATATGTGCATCAAGTGAAAGAACAGCTATGTCCTTTGGAAAAGATTGTATAATACCTGGTGTTATTGAATGTTCTCCGCCTATAGCTATTGGGAATTTGTTTTTTTTTAATAAACTGGAAGTGAAATCTCTAATTTTTTTAACCATAATCTCAGGGTCATCGTTTCTAACATCAAGATCGCCGTAATCATGAAATTTTATATCTCGTAGATCTACGCCTGTTTTTAGGTTGTATGTCTCAAAATTCCAACTAGCCTGCCGTATCTCTTTAGGTGCTTGGTCCGCACCATGTCTAAAAGAAGAAGTCTTATCATATGGTACCCCAAATATTACAAACTCTGCATCATTGAAACTAGATTCAGCGTCGGCGAAATAATCTGGAAAAACCATATTACATCATTATTTTATTATATCTAAAGTCAACAAAGCAACGGCTGGAAGTTAGACTCTTGTTATTTTCTTTTTACCGAGTGTCTCTAGGTATTGTACTTCCTTGCCTGGCTCAAGTTGTCCTTTGAACTCTTCTGGTATAGGCATTTCAAAAGTCTGGTAGGTCTCCATGTCCATTAGCTGAACTTGGTCGCCCATCAGCGCAAGCACCTGAGCGGTTCTCTTGTCAATCATCGGGACGTGTACCTTGTGTTTAACTGGGTGAACAATGCTTTTTTTCTGTTCATCAAAAATACCTATTGCTTCAATTCGCGCCTTTGCTTCTCCATGCTTCCCAGGTTTAGATGTAGAGATACTCATAATCTTGCATGGTTCCTCATCAATAATGATATATCGTCCTACTTTTAGTTCTCTAACTTCAGCCAATTCTTTCATATAATTATTCTCCTTCGGGCACCTTATACACTACATCGTGTTCTCTAACTTTGTCGTTAAGTTTTATACCGACATCATCACCTTTTTTAACAGATTGAACAGGGTTCTTGTTGATCTGCATACTCTCAATTTTTTGTTTGAAATCAGTATGCGACCCGACAATGTGAATGGTGTCACCTATTTTAAGATTACCATCTGTTATTTTTATAGCAGCTACACCAATATGCCCGAAGAAATGCTCAACCACACCTATCTTCTCTTCAACCATATCCTAATTCACCAACCAATAATATAATATCGTATACTTATATAATATGTCATTCCAAAAGTTTTATTCGACTATTTCGTAGATAGCTTTCTTGCCATGTTTATTGCAGACGAAAGCCTCCCAGGATCTATCCCAATCCATTGGGTTTGCACATACTGGGCATGCTAGATTTTCGATTATTTCTCTGTGTTGCTTTGTACGAGTTTTTAGAACCTGTGCCTTTATTTTTTTTGTTGGATCGAGAGAGTCCATAACGTAGACCTCGCCACCGACAGGTAGAAAAGGCGTTGCCTCAGATTTCATCCTTTTCTTCCGATAAGCTTTCATTTGCTGTTTGTATTTCTCCATCATTGTTTGTCTTCGGCCCATAAGTACCACCAGGGTATTCAGTTTACCATGAATAAGGTTTTTGTTTTATAACCTCTTTCATGATACGAATGAAACAATGAAATTAAATGATCTTCCAATAGAAAAACAAATCATAGAACTCCTAAAAGAGCAAGATATATCTGAACTCTACCCGCCGCAGGCCAAAGCTTTGCCATATGCTTTAAAAGGAGAAAATCTTGTATTATCTATACCTACTGCAAGTGGTAAAAGTCTTGTCGCATACCTGGCGATTGTACACAGATTGATCTCTGCAGGTGGTAAAGCAATATATGTTGTACCTCTTAAGGCCTTGGCGCGGGAGAAATACGAGGACCTTAAGGCTTTTGAGAAACTTGGTTTGAAGGTTGCTCTATCTACAGGTGATTTAGATGAGTCGGATCAAAGGCTTTCTCGCTATGATATTATTGTTTGTACTTCTGAGAAAGCTGATTCTATTTTACGGCATGGTATAAAATGGGTTGATAAAGTGCGTGTTCTCGTCGTTGATGAGATTCATTTGATTCATGATCCTGGTCGTGGTCCTACTCTTGAGGTTATCATCTCCCGTTTTAAAGCTTTGAATCCTGGTACTCAGATTATTGCGCTTTCTGCTACCATTAAGAACGCTAGGGAGCTTGCTGATTGGCTTGGCGGCAAGCTTATTCAGTCTGATTGGAGGCCTGTCCCGCTAAGAGAAGGTGTGTTTCATAAGGATGAAATTAAATATGATGATGGGAAGATTACAAAGATTGATAAACTTGGGGATAAAGCGCTTGATACATTGGTTTTGGATTCCATCACAAAGGGTGGACAGGTTTTGATTTTTGTTAATACTAGAAAATCAACTGTTTCTGTAGCCCATAAGCTAGGGGATGTAGTGGCAAAGAGTTTGTCAGATGAAGAAAAAAAGAATCTTAAAAAGTTGATTAGTTCTATTAAGCGTGATGCTCTTGAGTTTACGTCTTTTGACACGAATTTGTCATCATGTGTTGAGAACGGTGTGGCTTTTCATAACGCTGGTCTGTCTAGTGTTCAAAGGAGGATTGTTGAGCAGGGTTTTAAGAATCGTTTGATTAAATGCATTGTCGCTACGCCGACATTGGCTGCTGGTGTTAATATCCCTGCTCAGCGGGTTATAATCAGAGATTTGTGGAGGTATGACCCAAATTTTGGCATGCATTCTATCCCTATTTTGGAATATAAACAACAAGCTGGTAGGGCGGGTAGACCTAGATACGATAAACAAGGCGAGGCGATTACTATCGCTAAAAACGAGGAACAAAAGGAACGTATTTTTAATGATTATATTTTGGCTGATACTGAGCCGATTTTTTCTAAGCTTGGTAGTCAGGTGGCGTTGAGGACTCATTTGTTGTCTGCCATTGCAACGAATTTTGTTGACAGTCTTGAGGGGATTTATAAGTTCATAGACAGCACTTTTTATGCGTATCAATCCGATGCTTTTACTCTGAGGGATGATATAGATGAAGTAATCGAGTTTTTGCTGGGGAATGGTTTCATCGAGCGCATAAATAATGATAGGTTTATGTCAACTTTGTTTGGTAATAAAACCTCGTCTTTGTACATAGATCCATTGTCAGCTGTTTTACTAAAGAAAGCTCTTGAAAGTTCATGTGACAAAGAAACGTCATCTTTATCATTTATTCACGTAGTTTGTTCAACGCCGGATGTCCGCTCGTTGTATCTAGGTAGTAGTGATGATTGGGTGGAAGATAAACTGGAGAAACATCGTGGTGGTTTTTTGATTGAGCCACCGGTTTCATCTAGCGATGAATACGAGTGGTTTTTGAGTGGTTTGAAAACAGCATCGTTAATAGAAGATTGGATAAATGAGATACCCGAGGACAAGATTGTTTCTAAATACAATGTTGGACCAGGTGATATCTACAGTCTTATAGAAACATCTGAGTGGCTTCTACATGCAACCCGGGAGTTTGCCAGGATGTACAATTTTGATTGTCTATCAGAGGTAAACGATTTGGTTCTGAGGGTTCATAACGGATGCAAGAAAGAACTACTCAACTTGATATCATTGAAGGGAATAGGTAGGGTTAGAGCACGGGCTTTGTATAGAGAAGGTTTCAAGACAGTTAATGATTTACGAGGTGTTCCTGTTAAGAGACTGGCTTCGATTAAAGCAATTGGTGCTTTTGTAGCAGAGAGTATCAAAAATCAAATAGGGGAAAGTGTTAAGGGTGGAGAAAAAGAGTTGTCTGAGTTTCGCGGCAAAAGTAGGAGAAAATCTAGATGATAGAGATAGTTGGCGCAAAAGGGAACATAGAATCTGTTGATAATTTTTTAAGACAGATTCAGAGTTTTTCAAAAAAAAATAATGTTGTAATCCAGGTTTTTGATGCGAATGTTATTTATGGTAAAAATCATCTGATTTCTGCTGCGAATCATGCTTTTAGAGCGACTGAGAGAAAAACCAATACTACGAATTCTTTGGATAAAGAGATATTGTTGTATGCGTCGGGTGAGAGACAACTGAAACTAGCCATTCCAAAGATGGGAGTTAAAAAAGATGGAAAGAATGCTGCGTTTGTTTTTGTTGGCAACAAAAAATCTTATGATACTTTGATTGACAAGCTTTTAAAAATACTCTCTTTAAAAAGAGATGATAAGGTTTTAGATGGCAGTAAAGAAAAGCTTAGAAACTTTGGTATCACAGAAAAGGAATTGGAGACGGTCACGAAAGCTAAATATGGGGATCTTATTCTGGAAAAAGTAGCAATGGTGGATATTATCAAATAAAGCCCGCATGAGGTAGTCTGGATATCCTGGAGGCCTGCGGAGCCTCCTACCTGGGTTCGAATCCCAGTGCGGGCGTAATTTTATCTAACACGTTCTAGTCAATCGTTTTAAGGATAAAAACAGGTTTTAAATGAATAATTTTATAATTACCGTTTCTATTACGGGTATCTGGATGCATAATTCTCCCATAAAATTGGAGGGATGATTTTGGCAAATAATAACGCAATTGCATATGATTTGGCTAAAAAACAGAAAGAAATCTCTGTTGCAGAGTTTTTTGAGAGAAACAAACATATTCTGGGATTTGGTAACCCAACTAGAGCTTTAGTTACTAGCGTTAAAGAAGGAGTTGACAATGCTTTGGATGCCTGTGAAGAATCAGATATTCTACCAGATATCTATGTTGAGGTGAAAAATCCTAGCGAGGAAGAATGCACAATTATCATTGAGGACAACGGCCCGGGTATTATCAAACAGCAAATACCGCATGTCTTCGCAAGACTGCTATACGGTTCACGTTTTCATGCGGTGAGGCAGAGCAGAGGACAACAAGGTATTGGTATCTCAGCGGTAGTATTGTATGGTCAGCTGACAACTGGGAAACATGCTAAAATAACATCGAAAATTGAACCAGATCGACCAGCCGTAGTAGTAGAACTTGCGATGGACACGGTTAAAAACCGTGGTGAGGTAATAAGTCAGGATACAACGCACTGGGATAAGCCATCTGGTACAAGGATTGAAGTTAATATCATTGCAGATTATAAACGTGGAAAAAGGTTCATCTATGATTATCTTCAAAGTACCTCCATAGTGAATCCCCATGCACGAATTATATACAAAGAGGCAGATGGCACAGAACACATATTTGAGCGGACCGCAGATGTTCTCCCTAAGAAAAGCATCGACGTAAAACCACATCCATATGGTGTCGAGCTTGGAACTTTAATTAAAATTGCGAAGGAAACAAAGAGCAGAAAACTAGCATCTTTTTTGAAAACCGAGTTCAGCAGCATGGGTGATAGAACAGCTAATGCTGTTTGTGAAGAAGCAAAACTTGATAGAAATATGAGCCCTGCAGAGATGACTCGGGACCAGTTCGCCGCATTACATAACGCGTTTAAAAAAGTAAAAATTATGGCACCTTCAACGGATTGTCTCTCCCCGATTGGCGAAACACTTATTAGACGTAGTTTAAAGAGTGAAACTCAGGAGATTTCACCTGAGTTTATTTTCACGGCAACACGGCCATCATCCGTTTACTCAGGTAATCCTTTTCAGGTTGAGGTTGGGATTGTGTACGGTGGTAATCTGCCTAAGGATAAAGCAGTAAAAATCCTTCGTTTCGCAAACCGCATACCGCTTCTTTATCAGCAGGGCGATTGTGCAATAACTACTGCTATCGCATCTATTGATTGGAGGAGATACGGACTCGAGCAGCCTTCTGGCACTGGTATACCTATTGGCCCTGCAATATTCTTAACCCATATTGCATCAACACAGATACCCTACACATCTGAAAGCAAAGAGGCCATTGCTGACGTCGAGGATATTGAAAACGAGATTAAACTAGCATTCCGTGAATGCGCACGTAAGGTTCAAATGCACATAAACAAAAAAGTACGACGGGTTAAAACACGCGAGAAGTTTGATTTGATTACAAAAATTCTACCTGAGATTGCGAAGAAATCCGCGCATATGCTCAACAAACCAGTGCCTTCTCTTGATAAGGTAATTACACGTATAATGGACGTAGTCTGGATTGAAGACCTTGTTGAATATGAGAAAGCACGTGGTAAACAAGTTCAAACAAAACTGGATACTAAACCATCTGGTGAACGCGAGGGCGGATGGATTACGAAGAGTACGATTATGGTTGTTAACTACAAGAATAAATCTCAGAAGTTTAACTTATATGCTGTCATACCAAAGGATTCTGTGGTGGGGACAATTAAGCCTAAGCCAGCCAAGATCACTGATACATATATCAGATGGAATCTAGACAGTATTTCTCCTAATAACAAGGTAGATATCTATTATGAGCTAGCTGGTTTGAACAAAGGTGATTTTGATGAGAATGATTTGTATGTGGAAAACATCAACCCCTCGTATGTTATCGGGGCTGATAAATGGGAGGGTGAATAAATATGCCGCGTGATTACTCAAATGTAATTTCAAAAATAGATGGTATAGCTGCAAAAGTCTATTCTGACCTGGAGAAAGCTGAGATCCCGTCTCTGCAACTATCTACGCGTACAAAATCAAATATTCGTTTTGATGATAACCTAAATGTTTGGAAGTACGGTAAAAACAAGACAGAAAGAGCTGCAAGCTCACTCGACGGGGCATATATGCTTTTGCGCACCATGTATATGGTCGATTTCATAAAAGATATGATTAAACAAAAAAAATCATCCACATTAAGAGAAACATACTATATCTCAGAAGGTTGGAATCTCGCCAAGTTTGGTAGCCAGCAAGAATCAGATCTACTAGCTGAAGACTTGGAAGTAATCACTGGTTGCATGAGAGAAGATTTCAAGCTCAGACCTGAAGAAGATGGAGCACGAGTTATCGGTAACTTAGTTGTTGAGGAGATTACAAGAAATAACACAAAGAAGAAGATCCACTGCCAGGATGATGTGGGTGACGCTGGCTATGGAATACCATATAATGCAGAAAAAGAAAAACTAACGTTCAAACAGGTGGATGCCGATTTTATAATTGCAATTGAAACCGGTGGTATGTTTGATAGATTAGCCGAGAATGGTTTTGATACATCAAACAGGGCAATACTTGTTCATCTTAAGGGACAACCAGCTCGGTCAACACGACGGTTTATAAAAAGATTAAGCGAAGAAAAAAAACTACCAGTTCTTATATTCACTGATTGCGATCCTTGGAGTTTCCGAATATACGGAAGCATTGCATATGGCGCTATAAAAACCGCTCATATATCCGAGTATCTTGCTACGCCAACTGCACAATATCTTGGCGTAACACCATCAGATATCGTCAACTACAAATTACCGACCGATGCATTAACAACTGAGGATGTAAACGCTTTGAAAAGCGAGCTCACAGACCCAAGGTTTGAAGACGAATTCTGGAAACATGAGATTAAACTACAGCTAAGCATCGGAAAGAAATCAGAACAACAGGCACTAGCTAAATATGGTTTGGACTACGTAACCGACACATATTTACCAGAAAAACTAGCTGAGCTAGGAGCATCAAAGAAACCTAAGACCAAAAAGAAAAACTAATCTTTTTTCTGCCAAAGCTCACTGGGCTGGATCATAATAGTTCTCAAACGCAGAATGCTATTATCATCAATTTTTATGTAGGTTTTACTAAAAATACCACCCTCAGAACCCTTAGGATATGTATAAACATACAATCTTTTACCATCAATGAACTCCGGTTTAGGTTTCTCTTGTTCCAATCTTTTTTTTCTAACAGACGAATAATGAAAGAAAAATATCAGCTCCAATAAAATAAAAAAACCGACAATTAAACACCAAACATAAATCCAGATATCCAACGTGAAAAGCGCCCATGCAGGCTCAAATTTTAGGATGATATTGGTGAGTGCCACAAATAATATCCAGATGCTAAATAAAACAGTTATTAAGAGAAATATCTTAGACCATTTTGAGTATTTAACTATGAGTTTATCTTCAACCTTGGAGATATCTTCTATCTCATACATATGCTATCAGTAATCCAATGTATTATATTTATATGCTTTTAAAATTTTCTATTCATTGTTTTTTAAAAAAATCAGTTAATTAATTTAAAGGTTTTTTAATATTTTATACCTAAAAAATCGTTTTTTCTCCCAGTATCTAAATCTAACCCACATTTTATACTAATAAGTAGCAAAGCTATTTTTTTCCTAAAACCCTACAAATTCAAAACAAGTACTAGTTTGTAAAATCTAAGATAACTTATATCTATCCTTGAAATTTCTGAGATTTTCAAGCTGTGGTTGTAGTGTTTCTTTCTTTAAGTTTGACATAAGTTCTATAATAACAGAAAACAAGTATAAGACTTGGAATGAAACCAATTAAAGTTGCTAGAAGATACAAATCCGCCTCATTCTTTGCACCAATAAAGCTAACATAGCGTGTTATGAAATTGGTGATAATATAAATAAAAAAGTTTAACCAAAGTAATTTTTTGATATTCTTTTCTGCTAATTCTTTAATTAAATAAATAAGAGCAAGCCAAAGGGTAATACTCATAATTACAGTTACTATTGATACAATGACTATCAGACCTGAAAATAATGGTATAATAAAAAATCCTGCAAATACAAAAAATATTATCCCAAATATGATGAGTCTTTTTGCAAAAATCACATTTTTTTCGTGATTTGGATTAAACTCTTTTTTTCCTTTGATTATCAGATAAATTCCATAAAGTAGAATCAAAACTAAAACAACAAGAAAACAAAATGAAATAGAGATAACCATATTGATAAAGGGTTCGGAAGATAATTTTGGTAAAACAGAATAAATAACTCCTATTAAAAATGCTAATAATAGACTTATGAATACAAAATGTAGTCCTCTAATTGTTAAGGAGTTATCTACATTTATATTTCCCAAATAATCAGTTCGTGTATATTCTATATCTTCTTTGTTTTCTTTTCTCCTATTATAATTCCATGGAACGATGATGTAATAATATAAAACTATGAAAACTACAATTATAATTGCAATCACAAGACCCGTTAGCGCACCTAAACCTTGGCCCTCTTGAAATTGTTTTTGAATATCACCTACTAAGTCAAATATTAGCAAAGGAAGTAGAATAATTCCTATTATCATTAAAACAATTAAGGTTATTTTAGTTGTTTTATTCATATTCGGGCGAAATCTTACTTTATTTCCGGTTGTTCTCTCATAATTTTTAATAGTTCCTAATGCCTCCGCTATTTCTCTTTGATGTCTGATGAAGGAAAAACCTCTAGTTCTTTCAAAGTCACTTGAGAGCTTTAAGATAAACGATGTTATGCCTCCTAAAACTATAAGAATTATAATAACCCAAATGGTTGATTGAAAATCAAGATTTTTGAAAATATAATCTTTTATCAGAAAAAATATTAAACAAACAATCATAGTTATGGCTAATAAGATATACGATAACTTTCTTAGCGGGCCTTTCCATTTGTTATAATATCCATCTTCCCGATATGCTTTTTGAAAAAGTGCTTCAACCTTTTTTTCTACTTCTTTATCATCAATACCTTCAATTGGCATACCCATCCTTGATATTGAATCATTTATCTCATATTAACACTTTTGGAGGTTACTCCAGGGGTTCAAATCACTTCTCATGCACTATTTTTTTAAAAAAATCAGCCAATTTATCTAAAGATCTTCCTCTATGTGATAAAAGGTTTTTTTCCTTTATCTCCATTTGCGCAAAAGTCCTCTTTTCACCAGATGGAACAAATATAGGATCAAAACCAAAACCATGGGTACCAAGTTCTTTTTTTGATATATCACCATGGCATTCGCCAACAAAAACCAACGGTTTTTTATCAAGTTCTTTATAGGCGATGACTGACTTGAAAGTAGCTTTTCTATTCTTCTCGTTATCCATTAATTTTAGTATACCCTTGCAATCTATTGTGCGGAAAACGTAGGACGAATACACACCAGGAAAACCTTTCAAACAATCAACGAAAAGACCAGCGTCTTCTAAAAAAAATGGTTCATTGAATCTTTTTTGTATATCTTCTACACCGAAAAGTGCGACTTCTTCCAGTGTATCAGCCTGTATCTCAGGATAACCGATATCATGCTGAATAACATCAAAATCTATTGTTGATAGTTTTTCTTTTGCCTCAGCTTGTTTGCCTTTGTTGCTTGTAACGAAATATATTTTTTTCATCGATATCTACCTCGTTTCACGATCTCATCTATCTTGTTAATCACATGGTCTGAATTGCCCTTGTATTCTTTTCTGTAACCATCTAAAACATATTTGAAACAGTTTGAATATTTGGAATGTGTAGACTCTATAGCCTCCATCAAAACATGTAAATCTACACCCTTTGCTTCTATTTCGCTGTTTTTTTCTCCTAATCCAAAATCGATGAAATGTATTCTATCATCCATTAGTATCATGTTTGATGTTGTGATGTCACCATGTATTATGTTGTTGTTGTGGAATCTTGCTATGCTCTCACCGATTTTGTTGCATATACGTTTTCTTTCTTTTTCGCTAATTTTGTTTAGAATGTCTTTTATTCTTTTTCCTTCTAAGTATTCCATCGTTATAACACCGTTCAAAAGGTCAACATCGTAAATTATTGGTATCGACACACCATGTAGGCGTGCCTCTGTCATTAGTTTGGCTTCTTCACGTGTACGATATGATATTAGTTTGTCGTCAATGTTTTTTATGCGGTATGTTTTTTTAATCCTCTTTTTTTGAACTACCTGATGGCCCATATGTTTCGCAAGTTGTATCTCTGCCTCTGCACCCCTATATATTATAGTTTTAGCCACGCCAGCTCACATCCACCATGTCTGTTCTAAAATATTGGTCTATATTAGTTTCTTCTATGCTCATCCTAATTCCGCTTTTGTACATCAACAAGCCAAGCCATGCTATCATAGCACCATTGTCAATACACAGATCTTTTGATGGTACAAAAAAACGTGCTCCTCGCGCTCTCGCCATCTTATCGACCATGTCCTGTAAACGTTTGTTAGCAGCTACTCCTCCACCAAGTAGTACCTCATATTTATCTGTGTGTGCCATTGCTCTTTCTGTAACCTCTGTTAAGGCAGCAAAGGTTGTCTCCTGTATGGAGTAGCATATATCCTCAACTTTTTTACCTTTTTTGTAGTATTGTTCCGCTGCTGTTAACAAGCCTGAGAAAGCGATGTCCATCCCCTTTATTGAATAAGGTAAATCCAGGTATTGTTCACCATTTTTTGCTAGTTCCTCTATTTTTGGTCCACATGGAAAATCCAGTCCCAAGGTTCTACCGAATTTATCAAGACAATTACCTATCCCTATGTCTAGTGTCTCACCGAAAACACGATATTTTCCCTCTGCAAATGCTATGACCTGTGTGTTTGCACCAGACGTATATAGTAGCACAGGGTCTTTACAACCAGTTAGTATCCCACGTCCTATCTCAAGATGGGCGACACAGTGATTGACCCCAATAATTGGCTTATCTAATGACAATGAAAGTGCTCTTGCTGCTGTAGCAGCTGTCCGGAGACAAGGTCCAAGACCAGGGCCTTTTGAAAAAGAAATCAAATCAACGTCTTTAAAATCAATCCCAGATTTTTCGATTGATTCTTTTATCAAATCAGCCACATAATTGGCATGGTGGTTAGCTGCTTCTCTAGGGTGTATACCACCTTTTTCAGGTCTATAAATCTTGATGACGTTAGAAAGAACTTTGCATTTACCTCTGATGTCCTCTACGATTCCGATACTGATAGTATGAGCTGTTCCTTCTACACCTAGGCTTATCATAACGAATGGTTGTAAAGAAGAGGAATATAAAATAAATTTGGTTCACAAAAAAAAACAATATAATGACAAAGAGTTTCTATTAATGACTCTTATTTTCTTCCACAACATATTCTTGATATATGTATAGAACACCTGTTTTGAACAAGATAAATACAATTAATACAACAGCTATCAAAACGCCAATTACTGTTATTAATGGCATGGGCAATTCAATTAATCTTTCTTCTTCATAGGAGGATATCGTCCCATAAATTGGATCATAACTATATTCCAAAATATTATCTCCATTGGAATCTATAAGATATAATCCGTTTTTGGTTATCTGAATTTTTGTATTGATGTTTTTTGTCGGGTTGTAAAAAATATCTTTCACACTATCACTTGTGATATCAACAAGATAATAGTCTGCAGCGTTAATTCCAACTGTCTTGACATCCAATTTTTCTTTCGGGTTAGAACCTAAATTTAGTTCTATCGCGTCACTTAAACCATCGTTGTCGTCATCAGAATCACCTATGTATTGTCCATCTACTGAATTATCATCTGGTATGCCATCTTTGTCTGTGTCCAACGGGTAACTAGAGGGATTGGAAAAGTCAGTTGCATACGAGAACTCAATCTCGTCGATATAACCGTCGCCATCAAAATCTGATTCCATAGCAACAGTTAATGAGGTGGACCAATGACTTTCTACATTGTACATATTTTTTTGTTTAACTTTAACATTATATATACCAGGCGAACTCCAATTATGAGAATGAGAAATCAACGTATCAGATTCCCCCACTTTTACCCAACTACTGTGAGTACCATCGCCCCAGTCAAACATCCAGAATGAACCAACATCTTTCGTGTACACAACATATGCATAATCAATGTTCGTGTAACCATATGTTTTACCGGATGGCAGATCAGGCGTATATGAAGTTGAAACAGCCCTCACATTTCCGCAGCTGACAAAAACCTGCAGGAATAAAGCTAACAATAAAATTGTAAAAATAAATAACGAAAAAATTGATTTCTTCTTTAGATTAGCTATATTTTGCATCTATTGCATCCCATCGAATGAATATGATTCCATCTAAATTTTACATTGATTTAGATGTTTCATGCATCCTTAAATTAACACAGAAAAATGAGTTAAACGCTATATAAACTTTTTTACTTAGATAAGATTCAACAATGCAAGCAAAAATTAATTTTTGAAATCATCGAATAAATGCCGTTTTTCAGATGTATTTTCTCCAGATGAATATTCTTCGGATTGAAGTACTTCAAATTGTTGTCTTGATAGCTGATCTTCTTCAGGTTTTTCATTGATATATTCTTTTTCCATGTGGATATATCCTGCAAAGTAGAGAATGCCAACAATTACTATTGCGACTGTTACTATTCCTATGAATACGAAAAGCCATGGAAATTCTTCAGATGATTTTTCCTCATATGCTTTTACTTCTTTGCTCGCAGGATTATAAGTACTATCCCATTTGCCATCTCCGTTTATATCAATCAAGTATTCACCATCTTCAAATCCTAGCTTTGTACTTTTTTTATTATTTAGATTGTAGAATGTATCAACTAGTCCATCTTTGTTTGTATCAAGTAGGTAATATGATATATCTTCTATATCTATAGTTACTACATCTGATTCGTTCTTAGGATCTGAGCCTAATTGCAATTCTATAGCATCTTCAAGTCCATCATTATCATCATCTGTGTCACCTTGGTATTTTCCATCTGGTGAACCATCATCTGGTGTTCCATCGCCGTCAGTGTCTAATGGACAACCATTAGGATCAGTAAAGTTAGTTCCATATGATTTTTCAACATTATCAGACCACCCGTCTCCATCCGAATCTAACTCCATCATAACAGTTAGTGAATCCGACCATGTAGACGTTTTATTTTTTGAATCTTTAGCTTGTGATTTAATTGAATAGTTTCCACACTTAAACCATTTATACTCAACAGTTATCGATTTCCCTGATTCAACTAGCTGTGTCCAATCAGAGATATTTCCGTTTCCCCAATCAAATCTATATCTTATTTTATCGCCATTGGAATCCGTTGTAATTGTTGAATAATAGTAACTTATGTTAGCACAACCATATATTGGACCTATTGGGATACTTGGTTTTTCAGGTGGATCGTTACCATATTCAATAATAATCATGATAATAGAATCTGACCATTCGCTAGTTTCGACATCAATAGCATCTTGAGCTGCTACTTTTACATTGTAAGTTCCTGGCGAAGTCCATTTGTGAGTGCGAGAAATTGGAGTTCCTGAATCAACAACAGGGTTTGTCCATCCAGTATATGTTCCATCCCCCCATGAGAAATTATACCTTATTGAGTGATCATCTGCATCTGTGGTATTTGCTGTATATGTATAAGCTACATTTATGTAACCTTCAGTTGGGCCTTCTATGGTGGGTTTTTTTGGTGCTTTACTATTAGTTTCATCCATGAACTCAGGTAGTCCACCGGAAGGAGGGGGAGTACTACTTGGTATTACAACAGTTATTGTTGTTGTATCCCCAGCATATCCCATCTTGGTCGCATTAATCTGATAAGGAGTGGCATTTGTTACGGATGGTGCAATGAATGTTACTTGCCCATTAGATGGCGTAATCTTTGCATCACCATTAAATGTTACAGATGCACCACCTATTCTTGTTCCTCCATCTGATTTGATTGTTACTGTGAATTGTGTTTCTTTGTTTACTTGCGAAGGTACAACTATGGATAATATGTAATATTTCTCAAATTCGTGCATTAGTGGATATTCGTCATTATTGTCCCCGCCAGAAATGCTGTACGGTGTATCACCTATGCCATCTCCGTTTACGTCTCCACCAATGTAATCCTCCCAGTAGTTTCCATTTAAAAGTGTGACATTATACCAATAGTTGTAGAAGTCATCATAAGCATCATATGTATTGTCAACAAAGTTATTATGATAGATAATATTATCACTAGACCAATCTAGAGAAATACCATAAAAATTGTTTGTAACGTTGTTGTATATTATATTATTGTCATATGAATCAAATATAGCTATGCCCTCAAAGCTGCTTGTTATATAGTTTAGAAGTATGTTATTGTTTGACGAAAACTCTACACAAATACCATAAAAGTTATTTGTGAGTACATTGCGAGATACAATATTGTTCGATGAAGAAAAAAGTTCTATTCCACAATAATCCGTATGATTTGCGATAATATTATCAGTGATAGTGTTATCATGAGAATAGCCAAAAGAGATACCAAAGTATGTGTTGTTTTTTGTTAAATTATTACCAATAACTTTATTGGCAGATGAATATCCTATTACAATGTCGTAATAGGAGTTGTTTATAAAGGTATTATAACTTACATTGTTATTGGCCAACTCTTCTAACCAAAGAACGCCAAAACTGTTGTTTATGATGATATTATCATAGATTCTAACATAGTTAGAACTCACAATTATTCCTGCATAGTAATCATCAGTATTATTTTCGGTGAGGTTTGCCCAATCCAAAGAATCAAAATAGTATTTTCCGCTATTCTGAATTTTAAAACCGGTTATATTTACCCAGTCTGCATCGATATAAACTACGGTTCCAATATTATTGGCATCAATGATCGTGGTGTTTTTGTTTTCTCCAGTTAGATTTATCGAGTTATCTATTACAATGTTTTCTTGGTATGTACCATTGAAAACAAAAATTTTGTCTCCATCTAATGAATCATCTATAGCATCTTGAATAAGTTGATATGGGTACTCTTGTGTTCCATACCATGGTCCGGCTATATTATTACAATTAACATAGATAGTCCCAGAAAGCGAACCCACCCATGGTTCTATCAATGGGTATCTATCTTCACTGTTGTTTAGTCCTGGTACAATATAAGGCGTATCACCTATTCCATCAAAATTGCTGTCGTTGCCAGTATAGTTTGACCACCAGTTTCCTCCGCGGAGACGGAATTCTTCCTGACAGCCGTTGTCCCAAAGATTATTGCTGCCATTATCAAATGAGTTTAGTGTGTTGTTGAAATTGTTGTGATAAATAGAACTATGATTATTTTCATATTCTAATATTAGACCTATATTGTTGTCTACGAATTCATTTTCTGTTATTAGATTATCGTGAGAATGATTGTTTAATGTAATTCCTATAGAATTTTCATATATGTCATTGTTGTTAATAGTAACATTTTCAGATATGTTTAAGTTTATACCTAATACAGTATTATTTGATATATTACTATCTGTGATAGAGATGTTTGATGAGGAGGTTACATTGATTCCATAATTGGCATTTCCAATAGTAAATTTGGTAATGTTAACATTATTTCTATTTTGTATACTAATTATGGATGCAAAAAAATTATTAGATTCGATGATTGTGGTATCTTTGCCTGATCCAGATATAGTAAGGTTCTTGCTAACTACAATATTTTCCTGATAAGTTCCGCATGGTACGAGAATATTATGCCCATCTAAAGTATCTGTATCGTTAATAGCATTTTGAATAGTGTTGAAAAGTTCCTCTGTATCGATATTTTTAATTCCTACAACAATCGACTCGGTTTTTTCGTTGTCTGAGTATGTATCTTCGACTATCTCTGGAATTGAAACATTGATTGTTAAATTATATGAACCAGCAGATAAAGTCCGATTAAAACTTATTTGATTGATGGTGTAACTTTCAAAAGAAGTTATGTTCGTAGACTCTACCTCAGAACCATTTATTAGAAAACTGACCGATACGTTTGTTTCGTTATTTTCACCATTATTATAAATCGTGGCATTCACATAAATCAATCTGTTAGGTTTTATAAGATCCGAGGCGCTCACCTGCAATGTTTGAACGCCGACATTGTGTCCAAAAATTGTTGGAGGTTTAATTCGCTGTGCAGGATCTCCAAATAAGAGACAACCTTGAATAATTGACCGCCATGAGTAATCCCAGCCTACAGTTGGTGCCATTGTATCTTTAGAAAAAGCCATGGCTTTTCCCAATTGCCAGTTCATAGTATCTCCAGAGTTATTGGCTACATCAAACATGTAATCCCAGAATAATTTTTGTTGCAAGGCGCTACTTGAATTAGTGGAATAGAAATTACCCCAGCCGTATCCTGTGTTGTACACACATGCAAATGCCAGTTCAGCATCACTGTGAAAAAGCATAGAGTGCAAAACACCATCATCTGCAGCATCCATATCCCCACAGTGACATCCATAATCATGCAAAAAAAATGGTTTAGAATTATGATAATCAGATTCCCAACTCGTATAGTAAACATCCATGGAATAGTATTCGTTTGCATGAGCTATGGCACTGATAAGTGTTGCTTGATCATTGTTAATAGCATTTTTCAATCCTTCGATCGCAGTTAATTCATCGCCTCCTTGCCATCCAGCATTTGGAGATTCTGCAGTCCATTTAATAGAAAGATTATATTCCTGTCCTGGATTTTCACTATTCCAAGTTTCAAATCCATACTGAAAACCAAGCCAAACAGGGTACGGACCATCGCTTCCAGGCTCTGGACCGAGCCAATCATCAGTTCCCTTTACAGCACTGTAATCGATGAAATCATCTCCTTCACAGTACCAACCAGTGCTACCAGCGTAAAAAACAGCATTATCTAAATAATCTTGAATTACTGAATCTGCATAACAGAAACTTTTATTCATCCAATTAGAAACGTCTTGTGGTGTATCACACGTTATACGTCCGATATACATCTCAGCATAAATATCAAAGCCACTATCGCCCTCCTCACCCCAATAACTATCACTATCATCATTGAATGTGTTATCTAGATTACTCCAGTATATATCTGAGTCAATACCAGTCTCGAAGCCGGTATCCATCTCTCTGGCAGGAATCCATTCATCATCTCCACCTACGAAGATATAGCTAGCCCCCCAATCCTGATAAGCATCTTTGCAAAATTCCCGTATATGAGCAGCAGTATCATTGAAGAGTGAAGTATCATTCCAATAATCAGAACAGGCATTGATATCTTCTACAGTAACCAAAGTACAATCTAAACCATCATCGGATTCATGTTTACTTATAAGACTACTCCAGTTGTAAGGAACTGAAGAATTTGTTTCCCAGTCATCCAAACCATTTTGTGTTGTAGTGATAATAACATAATCATAATCATCCAGAGGATCACAAAGCCCCCCAACATAATCAAAGGTTGGTAAGTAACCATTTTTATAACTTTCAGTAATCTCAGGGTCGTATACAAGTTTTTCAATCCATTCTTCATCATCTGGATCACTACGGAAAAAACTGTTCACATAATTGTTTTTTTCCAGATCGATGGAAACCATCATCTCCGGGTAATAAAACATCTTTCCTGAACCAGGAATATACTGAACTGGATTAACATTAAAAGAGAGAATGGTGTAACCACGGCAATATCCTATATTTTGTTCACTGTACATATTAAAAGGATAAACATCAAAAGAACGATATATATTATCATCAAAAACAAGCTGTTTAGGTAATTCACTACCAATCGGAACCGGATTTTGATATGGTGCAACAGGTTTATCAATTAGATCCATAGCGAATGTATCAATTTCCACCGGCACTCCAATTACATTAATATTTTTAACTGTTGTACCAAGTGGCAATAATATTTTGATAAGTTTAACTGGTATGGCCGGCTCACCTGGTTTTTTTCCTACCAACACACATCCTGGCATATCTATTATATGATAGGGGTTGTTACACATGATTTTTTCATGAAAACTTGGTTTACTAAAATATAATTTGTAATTCAAACTTTTCCATATGCCGACTGAAGGGTTTGAATTATAATTAATCGTATCTGCAGATGTTGGAAAAAAAATTAGAACACTACAGAGAAGAATCAACACTAATAGAACAGTTGAAGCTTTTAATCCCATCCTATTCACCTAGCAGATAATAAACTAAATAGTAATATTTAAAATATATAGTTTAAGCCTAGTTATTTAGAAAGGAGAAAATTAGAACAGATTACCTGCTTATCCCAATTTCAATCTTTATTTCGTCGATATCCCATTTCTTAATAAGATTACCTGATGGCTTGTCAACAAAAATGATTTTTTTAGATCTCGTTTCTCCCCCGATATAGTTTTTCCATTTTTGCATAGAGACTTTTTGGTTTTCTTCTAACTTAATTTCTGTGGTAATTGTATCCTCTACATTTAGATCTAATTCTTTTCTCATTGACTGTATTCTTCTTACTATTTCTCTCGCAAAACCTTCTGCCTCGAGCTCTGGTGTAAGCGTTGTATCTAGAAATAGGACCATACCTTCTGTTTCAAGGCGTGCGTATTGTGTTTTTTCTTGTTCGATTGTTTCGAAATCATCTTTTGTTAGTTGTATCTTCCCATCTTTGAGTTCTATTGTTATTTTTTTGTTTTTCAATAGTTCTTTGTAAAGTTTTTCTTTGTCTGATTTTTCTATTTCGTCGTTAACAATTTTTGCTTTTTCTTTTAGTTTTGGTCCAACACGTGAATAGTTCAGTCTAATAGTTTTTGTCATAAAATGTGTAGTGTCTCTAGCAAAAGAAATGTTTTTAACATTTATTTCTTCATTTAACAATCCAAGCAAATCTTTGATTAAATCCTCTTCTTCTTTTTTACACACTATCGCCGCTTGGTTGAGCGGGCATCTAACTTTGATTCCTGTTTTTGATCTAAGTGCTCTACCAATTTCAACTAGTTTTCTTATCTTATCCATGCCTTCTTCAAGTTTCTCGTTAATCATTTTTTTATCTGTTTCTGGATAATCACATAAATGAATGCTCTCAGGCATACCACTTGTTTTGATGTTAGTGTAAATTTCTTCAGTTATAAATGGTATGAATGGGGCCAAGGTTTTTGATAGCCCTAAAAAGATGTCATACATTGTTGAATAACCTGCTAATTTGTCGTTGGTTTTTTCTTCAACCCATAGGCGTTTCCTTGATCTTCTGAGGTACCAGTTGCTAAAATCTTCTATGATAAAAGTTTCTATAGCCCGCGCAGCTTTGTGGATTTCAAATGTTTCAAGGTATTTTCGAGTCTCAGAGACTGTTTTGTTGAATCTGCTTATAATCCATTTATCTAACAATCCTCTTTTTTCTACAGGTATTCTTTCTTTCTTTGGATCAAACTTATCTAAGGCAGCATAAGTTGCAAAGAAATTATAAGAATTCCATAGTGTTAAAACAAATTTTCCCAAGGTGTCTTTTACTGCCTCTTCGTAGAAACGGGTGGACATCCATGGCGCGTTAGCAGATATGAGATACCATCTCAAGGCATCTGCACCTTCGTGGTCAAGTATTATGTTCGGGTCAACATAGTTTTGTTTGCTTTTGCTCATTTTTTGGTTGTCTTTATCTAAAACCAAACCCAACGTTAACACATTTTTGTATGTTGGTTTATCAAACAAAAACGTTGAAATTGCAAGGAGCGAGTAAAACCATCCTCTTGTTTGGTCAAGGGCTTCGCTTATGAAATCCACAGGGTAATTGTTTTTGAATTTTTCCTGGTTTTCAAATGGGTAGTGCCACTGGGCGAAAAAAGCAGAACCTGAGTCGTACCAGCAGTCGATTACTTCTTTTTCGCGTTTCATCTGAGATTTGCATTTTGGGCAGTGTACTATTAATTCGTCAACAAATGGTTTATGCAAGTCGTAATTATCAACGAAGTTTTCACTTAGTTTTTTTAGCTCATCTACACCGCCGACACATATTGTGTGTTTGCATTTTTTGTTTGTACAAATCCAAATTGGTAAAGGCGTCCCCCAGTATCTATCCCTTGAGAGAGCCCAGTCTTTTACTTCTCTTATAAAATCTCCGAAACGACCTTGCTGAAGATGCTCTGGGTACCAGTTTATCTGGTTGTTGTTTTTCACAAGAGATTCTTGTACCTTTGACATTGCTATAAACCATGATTCCATGGCATAGTACAAAAGTGGTGAATCGCATCGCCAGCAAAATGGGTATTCATGAGCATAATCTCTAGTTCCCTCAAGCAGTCCCTTTTCTTTAAGATGCTCTATTATGCTTGGATCAGCGTCTTTGACAAACTGACCTTTCCAAAGTGTTACTTCATCGGGGAAGGTTCCGTTGAGTTTAACAAGTTGAACAACTGGGAGATCATATTTTTTACCAATATTGTAATCGTCTTCACCGAAAGCAGGGGCTATGTGAACAATACCTGTCCCATCATCCATGGTTACAAAATCGGCGCAAACAACATACCACGCTTTTTTATCTGGTTTAGCATAGTTAAAGAGTGGTTCATATTCAATATTCTCAAGTTCTTTCCCGGAGAAGCTATCAAGCATCTCATATTCCTGGCCTTTCAACAAAGCTGCCACTCGAGTCTCAGCAAAAATCAAGGTTTGATTGTTATATCGTATTTTAACATAAGTCTCATTTGGGTGAACAGCAAGTGCAACATTTGAGATAAGAGTCCATGGTGTAGTAGTCCATGCAAGAAAATATTCATCCTTGTTTTTTAGTTTGAATTTCACAAAAATAGATGGCTCCTCAACCGTTTTATATCCCTGTGCAAGTTCATGTGCTGATAATACAGTGCCACAACGTGGACAATATGGTACCACTTTGTGTCCCTTGTACAATAACTTTTTTTCCCAAACCTGTTTAAGTGACCACCAAACTGATTCTATGTACTCATTTTTAAACGTTATATACGGGTTATCCATATCGAGCCAGAAAGCTATCCGACGGGTCATGTCAACCCATGCTCGCTCATACTTGAGTGTACTTTTTTTGCATTCATCATTGAACTTTGCTACACCATATTTTTCGATATCCTGTTTATCTTCGAGACCCAGTTTTTTTTCTACTTCTATTTCAACAGGCAAACCATGTGTGTCCCAGCCTGCCTTACGCTCTATATAGTAACCATCCATGGCTCTGTAGCGTAAAACAAGGTCTTTCATCACACGGGTTAGAACATGACCTGGGTGAGGAAGCCCATTTGCTGTTGGAGGACCTTCAAGGAAAACAAATGGTTTACAGTTTTTCCTTTGTTCAATAGATTTCTTGAATATGTTTTCGTCTGCCCAGAATTTCAGAATTTTTTGTTCCACTTGTTTTGGATTGTATTTCTGAGGCGGTGTTTTTATCGTCGTTTTTCTCACCATACTTAATTAATCTAACCCTTAAGAGGGTGACACCTTAATGGTAGAAGACCGTTAAAATAATTTCCATATTGCCATTTTTAATAATTCCTTATATCCTCTGATTTCATAAACTCTCTAAGGAGCGAGGTTGCATAGGATCCTTTCCTTAACTCGAATTTCAGTCTCAAAGCAAGTTTGTTTTTGTTAAAATCATCTTCGACTAGTTCGAATCCTAAATTGTTAACAGATGCCAACAAAGGACGTCGTAAACCTGATGATGAAAGATAGGGTATTTCAGGAATAATAAAATCCCTTGGATCTATTTTTTCTTTTTCAACTATTTTATGTTCTATTTCACCCATTTCCCCAGAAGAAAACTTTGAGTCACTACCAAATAAAAGACCGCTAACAAATGCTTTGTTTTTTGCAATCTGTTTGTTTACCTTTTCTATATTATTCACTGTAACTGGTATCAGTTCATTTTCATCGATTACATTCTTTCTAAGAGGCAGGATAATATCACCTACAGTTGCTTTACTAAGCGGTATTTTTCTTTTGATGCGTTCGCTTATAATTTTGTTGAATAGATAGGATTGGTAAGCATAGATGAACATTGTCAAAAGATTTTTTGGCAACTGCATGAGCGCACCAACAAAATCATCTTGGTTAACAACTAGTTTATTCAGAATAGCTTTTTCAAAATTTAATTCATCTGGATAAGATGCTAGAGCTTCAGAGAAATTATTTGTTTTTTGTAGTCTTTCACGTAATCTGTAGTTATTTTCATCTTCTCCAATGATTGGATTTGCAATATATGTCATAACTGCTTTCTGGAGATCATTGCGAACTATGTGCTCCCCAACAATATGTGTTATCGGTCGTATCGTGCCGAAACGTTGTACGCCATAAAAATTTGGGAAACCACGATTTTCGATTATAAACGAAACGGTTTTTTGTATTTGTTTTGTTTTAATGTTAGATTCTATATTTCTTATTGTAACCTCAAATCTGTTGCCTATGAGTTCTCCTATTTTTAGTTGTTGCTCAGAATAGTAAATGTTGTTTATCGAGACGTCTCTGATTTGTATACTCGATAGCTTTTCTTTTGGTATTTTATAGAATGACATGAGTCTTATGGTTTTTGCTCGTTTGTCTTTGGTACCAGCAAAACTAATTCTGTTTCTTGATATGTGTAATCTGTCAGATATTTCTTTTATGAGCGTGTTTGTCTCCCAGTTTGTGGTTGTGACCTCTGCAATAGTGTAGTTTCCTTTTTCATTAATTGGTGGGTATTGTGATATTTCTTTTACTAAAAAATCATCTGGGATCGTACGGAGTTTTCCGCCTATACCATCAAATGGTGAAAAAAAAGTTTCTATGCCTATGCTTTTTTCAGTGTTTGAAAATTTCATCCTATTTTTTACTCTTATCTTCGAAATTTTTTATAAAAGTTTTAACTTCGTCTTCCAATTGTTTTACAGCTTTTCTAAGTATATCCTCAGGATTACCTTTTTTGACTCGGATGTAAAGGGTTCTTTTGCTTGACTCAGGATGGTCCATCATATAGGCGGCATAGTCGACATCCTCATTTTGTAGTAGTGCTTGCACTATCGGATTTAGTATAGTCTCATTTTCGCCAGTAACTTCTAATTCAAGTTCTTTGGTTGTTTTTCTTATTGTTTTCAAATCCATATATTATCACTCTTCTAAACTCTCTAATTTTTCAGAATTTATTTGGATCAAATTCGCCGTAATCTGAAGCGATTTTTCTTTTTTCCACGTTGCCGCAGTTTTTGCATTCAAGAATCATGCTTTTTCTGGATAGCGGTTGTCTGCATTTTCCGCATACAGCCTTTATGACGCCGAGGTCGTTGTCTTTTGTAGCCAGTTGTAGGCTTGGTGTTACTTGTGTAACTATTGCTCTTACTATGTCTCCGTTGCTGAATTTTTCATTTGCCTCTTTTACATAAGCTGGTGCTATCTCTGATACTCTTATCGTACCGTTTGTGTCACCTGATATAGCCCTTTTTTGTCCTATTACATGTATAACATCAGCTATTGCCATATTTGGTTTTACCATAGTAATTGTTGCTAGAACAGTATCCCCTTTTTTTACCATAACTGGCACACTGGTTAACGGTTTTACCTTCGCTTTTTTGTATTTTTCATCTACCACATATATTCCTACTCTGGAAGCTCTTATTATTCCTTCTTCTTCGAATGTACCTTCACCAGGTGTAAGTTCTTCAGAAGTAGCTAATTGATCCCCTGGTAGTACCATTTTGTTTTTAGTCATTATTTATCACTTATCTTAACAATTTTTGATAGAATTAGGCAATGTAACACTTGTTTTAAATGTTATGGTATATGAGTTAATTATAAAAAAACTGTAAAAAGGATTATAAATACCATGCCCTATTTCGGTCTTCCTATCTAAAGGTTATACTCGGTGTAAAAGTTATGGCATCACGCAAACCAAATAGCATGTATCGTTATCCAAGAGGCCAGGCCACCACACGTAGAGAGTATATGGGCGGTGTTCCTGCGTCGAGAATTACCCAGTTTATAATAGGAAACAAAAACGAAAAATTCCCGCTCAAGCTATCACTTATAGCTGACGAGAAATGTCAAATTAGACATAGTGCTCTTGAGTCAGCTCGTATAACTATGAACAGGGTTATGGAGAAAAAAGTTGGGATGACTAATTATAGGTTAAAGGTGCTTGTTTATCCACATATTGTTATCAGAGAAAACAAGCAGGCAACTGGGGCTGGCGCAGACCGTGTTTCCCAGGGTATGCGAAGATCCTATGGTAAACCTGTTGGTGTTGCTGCAAGGGTGTATCCTGAGCAGATTTTAATGACTCTTGAGACAAGTGAGCTAAATCTTATTCATGCGAAAGAAGCTGCTCGTAGGGCACGTATGAAACTCCCGACACCTTGCACAGTGAAAATGGAAGTAAACACATAACTTAAAAAAATATCTTTTTCTTTTTGTTTAATTTCTAAATGTATTTTATAAAAAATGGGATTAAAACAAGGCCTAGTATCAAAAGTGATATTGCTAGCGATACATTCTTTACGATTTTTTCTCTTTGTTCTTCTGTGGTTTCTTTTTTTATCTTTTTTATCACTGTTCTTACTCCATCGTTGAACAAAAATCCTCCATCAAGCGGTATCATAGGTAAAACATTGAATAATGCAAGAGCGACGTTCAACCAGAAAATCCAGTACAAGCAATTTATTAATAACCAAAATATATCTGCTGGTATTATACTGAGTGGACCTTTTATTACATAGTTCTCCGTGAATGGTGCTACCAGAGGGTTGTATCCCTCGAAGTAACCAGTTAATGGTATACTATAAAATATTAGAAGACCATCTGGGAAACTTGTAAAAGGGTTTTTAAGAATTGATAGGTAGCCCTCGAACGCTTTGTTTGTGAGTAAAGATTGTACTCCAAGATAACCCTTCTTCTTGTATGATTCGTTGTTCTTTGGGTAAATATTTTTTCTTTTTTCGAACTCAAAGTATTTATTTCCAAGGACAACCTGGTTAGTGTAAGTTTTATCGCCCTTTACGTAAGAAATGTTTACGGTTTGGTTATCTTTTGTTAAATTTAATGCATAAAAAAATTCGTCGCCATTGGTTATACGTGTATCGTTTAGATAAGTGATTATAAAACCTGAGTCCAACCCGATTTGTTCAGCCGGTGAATCTGAATCAACAGTAAATACAACCGCGCCATTTGCAGCTGGTTGTACAGCAGGCATAAAAACAAAAGACAGCAGTAAAATACTAAGTAAAACAACCACCATATTTGAAGTTGGACCAGCAGCATATATCCTCATCCTTGGTTTTATATCAGCTTTTTTAAGCCCTTCTTCATCAGGTTCACAAAAAGCACCTATTGGAATAATCAGATAAAGTATGCCAAGTGATTTTACTTTCAATTTACCTACAAGTGTAAGTATTCCATGTGAAAACTCATGGACTATTATTGCGATTACTAGAGCTAAGATTATATATCCAATATATTCTATAGGTAGTATAGGGTTAATCCCAGGTAATATTACTGCAAACTCTGGACCTGGCAGCATAGCTTTTTTTTCAGCTGTAAAACCAAATACAAGCCAGACTGTAGTTATCATTAACAATGTCATGAGCACCATTGTTATGAAACAAAATATTATGCTCCAATTTCCGTACGCTCTCCAGAATCTTTGTTTCTTTGCTAATTTTTTGAGGAAAAGTATGCCTTTTTCAGTTCGCCACATCAAAGCAGGACCATAAAAAGAGATGTTGTGTTTTTTCAGGATACCTTTTTTATGCAGCATAAAAGCTAATAGTATATATGTACCGATTATGGCGATAAAAAGCAATAGACTCTCTATAAGCTCCATAGTTGTGGTTGATGGAATGCAAAAGGTGTTTAATTAATATAACTAGTAAAAAATTAGAATCAAAGATATTGCACGTGTTCTATTTTATTTATCAGGTTTTTACACCATTCAAGTTTCTTTAATTTAAGGTTTTTATCTTTTTTTCCTGCGAAAGAATATTCACCTATTATATTATTGAAATCAAAACCAACTAAGTATATTTTTTTTGCTTGAAAATGGTCTGCAAGGTGTACAGCTCTGTCACCATCTGTGAAACCACCGAAATTATTGAGTTTGCTATAGTTTTCTGGGTTGGTCTGTGTTGTACCAATTACAGGTCCTTTAAATCTTGGTACGTATTTTTTGATTTTATCTAGGTTGTCACCATGTGCATGTACCACAAGTATACTTCCCTCTGCATTTGCTTTTATTTGATCAACAACTCTACCATCCAGATCTGTGACAATTATATCTGGCAAAATGCTGTTTCTTAGCAATGCTGTTGTTGCACCATCGGCAGCTATTTTTATTTTACTAGCAAAAAAATTTTTGTGTTTAGCAATGAATTTTTCTAGCGATGGACCTGCACCAAAAACAACGATTTCTCTATTTTTTATTATATTCTCCAACTTTTTAACATCGTATACGTTATTTTTTTGTAATATGCTATTGAGAAAATCTGCTGACTTCTCATCCTTTATTAAAGAAAAATTAAAATCATCTAAAATTTTTTTATAGATTGATTCCCATTCCTTATAGTACATATCAATTTTCTTCAGCTAATTCAAGTTTTTGTTCTTCAATCTCAGGTTTTTTCTTTTCAGTCATGTAAGTGTCTTTTATGTAACGGTATGTGATAGCACCAACTATAGATATCATGATACCTGTTGTTGTATAGCCAATAAAGGTTGATGTTAGAAAAGGGTCTATTGTGAATTTAGATGCGCCGTTTATGAATGCTCTATAAAGTGATATGAAGATCGCCGATGAAATGAATCCAAATGTTATGATTGAGAATGGAAATATCCAGTATTTCCACGGGGCTTTCTTTTCTCTCACATAGATGTCTACCACGTGTCCGGATACCGATATTAAACCAGCCACAACAATGCCCCAAATCATATTAGATGAGAAAGATAAGAAAGGTATGAAATTCACGTCAGTGTCGAATTCTGTGTTGTTGTATGCAAAAAAACCAGATACAACTATTATCACAGCGGCTATTATGTAGGTATATATAGATAATCTCCCTGTTAGAAGACCTGATTTAACTTCTTTTCCAATTCGTACAATGTTTCTTTCTAACCGGAAGATTCTAACAAGCAGATAAACCCCAAGAGTAAAAAGTGTCGCACCTAAAGCAGCGGAGGTCATATTCAGCAAAACAAATACTGCCCACACAAGTAATACTAGGGCTATTGGCAAAAGTATCTGTTTTTGGACTTTTTCGTCGTCTAATAGCTTCATAACCCTGTAGTAAGTGTCCTGGAGGTCCTTGGTTTGTTTTACTGTCACTCTTTTTATATAATTTATTTTTACTCTAGATTCAATCATTGGCAGTATAAACTCATCTTCTGCCCCATCTGTTATTAAAATAACTTCTTGTACTTGTGTTTGTTTTATAACATCATCTAATTGTTCTGACAATACAGCATCTGATTTAGAACCAACATTGATATCTCCACAAATTGTCGCTATTTCAACATCTTTGTTGTCTCTTTTTAATTGTTTATACGTTGAGATTGCAGAAAAAATAGCGTTAAGATCTGAGTCCTCAGGATCAGTTTGACCAAGGCGATTAGCTGCATTTATATTATCTTTGATACCTAAAATAGGGCTTTTTGTATTAGTTTTTCTTCCGAAATCGTCGTCACGGTCCACATTCAGAACAAGCGTTTTCATAAAAGCCCAATAATAAAAGTTGTTTCGTGTATAAGAATATTGCTATGGAAAAATTTTGTAGAATGGTTTTTTATACCATCTGTATATCTGCCTGCGCTGGATATGAAAGAGACTAAAAACAATGGCTTATCTGATTTTAGGTTTATCTTTTTAATGATAGTTGCTGTTATTTTCTGGGCGTTTGCATTTCCTTTTATAAAAATAGGTTTGGATGAGCTTTCTTTTGTTAATTTGACAATTTTACGTTTTCTAATAGTTGACATTGTTTTTCTGTTGATTATTTTAATCCAACCTAGACGTTTTTCAAAATTGTATAAAAAAGACGTAATCCCAATTTTTATTTTAGGTTTCTTTGGTGTAATGATTTATCATCTTGGTTTGAACTATGGTGAACAGTTTGTTTCACCCGGTGCAGCTAGTCTTATTATTGCCACCACACCTGTGTTTATACTTGTTTCAGCTGTTATCTTCTTAAAAGAGAAGGTTAATTCGAGGAAGCTGATTGGTGTTTTATTTGCGATTATAGGTTTGATTATAATTACTGTTTGGGGAACTGAGAACTCATCTATAGAAATAGATTATGTTTTTGGCGCTTTGATGGTTTTAATAGCTGCTTTTATGAGTACGTTCTACACAATTTATGGTAAAAAACTACTTGACAGGTATAACGCCCTGTCTCTCACTGTTTATGCTATGCTGCTTGGCAGTTTGGGTTTAATTCCGTTTTTGAACTTTTCTTTTTTTGACCAAGTAACTAATTTGTCTTATACTGTATTAGGTGCAGTATTATTTCTTGGCATATTTTCTACTGTGTTTGGTTACACTATTTGGTACATTGCTCTTGAGTATAAGTCTGCATCTGAGGTTGGTGTCTATCTATATGCTATACCTATTCTTTCAACATTATTCAGTTACTTTCTTTTGGATGAAATGATTACTTTTTTGTTTGTCGTCGGTAGTTTTTTTATCATAGTTGGTCTGATTCTGGTTAATTACAAGAAAAAATTGGAATAAGTATTTTTATAGCTGTGATTTGTTAACGTTTATTTGGTGGTTTATTGGTTTGTTTGTCTATCGAGGATAAAATAAGGCTTCTTCTTGCCGAAAAACGTACTTCTTTATCGTTGTTGCGTACTGCTATAGCAATTTTCACTTTACCGTTATCTGTTTTAACTGTTTTGGTTGCCACTTCACGTTACTATGATCCAAGTGCTTCTTTGCATTTTTTAATTCCGTTGGTTGTTATTTGTTTTATTTTAGTTTTTCTCGGCATTTATCTAGTTTTCAGAAGTTTTAAGAAAATTAGGTTGATTGATCATAAGCTTGAAGAATGTAAGAAAAATCATGAGTTTGACGAATTAAAAGAAATATTATAGCATTACTAATTAGGAGGTTGTTGTGTTTTATGACTGAGATACTATATATGAAGGATATAAATGGTAACTACATACGTGAGTTTGATGCTGTGGTCATAAAAAATAAGGATGACTATGTTTGTCTGGACAAGTCAGCATTTTATCCTGAAGGGGGTGGACAGCCTAGCGACACCGGCTTTCTAGAGTGGGAGGGTAACAGGTCTGTTGTGAAGTTGGTTGTTAAGAAAGGCGATGCAATTAAACACATAATTGATGGCGTGAAACCTGCTGAGGGCATGCGTGTTCATGCTGTTATCGACTGGGATAAAAGATACGGCCATATGAGGATGCACACAGCGCAGCATATACTCTCAGGTATTGTTTTTGATGATTACAATGCTAGAACTGTTGGTAATCAAATATATGCAGATCATTCCAGGATTGATTTTCATCCAGTAAATTTCACTGACGAAGATATTAAAACTATTGAAAACAAGTTTAATGACATTGTTAGTCGCAACATACCGGTTAAGATTTATGAGGAGGCTCGAGAAAGTCTTGAGAAGAGAGTGGATCAGCAGCGCTGCAACCTTGATTTGTTACCTAAATTCATCAGCCGTTTAAGGATTATCGAGGTCGAAGGTCTTGATATTTGCCCATGTGCTGGTACTCATGTGAAGAACACTAGTGAAATCAAAGCTATGAAAATAACTAAAAAGGATAGTAAAGGTGAGAACAGGGTTAGAATAACCTATACATTACTATAGTTATTTTTCGTAGGTTATCTCTACTTTTTTAATTTCTTTTACACCTTTTAATGTTTTTAGCATACCAGTTATAGTGTTTTTTATGAACTCTCCGGTGAAATCGTTTAATGGTATGTTTTTATCGTTGACTTTAACCTCTAATTTTTCTTTAGAGTTTTGTTTTTCCATTTGTTTTTTAATTATTCTAATTAATTTGTTGAAATCGTTTTTGTAATGATATATTGTGTTTGGTCGCTCTGATATATCCCCGATTTTTATTTTTGGTGTGTTCTTATCATTTATTCCTTCGACCAGTATTATATCGTAAATTCCAAGTTTGTTAATATTTTGTATTATTTCATCTAAGTCTTGTTTTCTTTTTATGATGATATCTGTTTCATTTTTTGATTTTAGTACTGCTAGTTTGGCTCCTGATTGTGTGTATCGATATGTGTCTTTTCCTTCAATATCCATCGTAGTTTTTTTATTTGTTATTTTCACAACCGCTGTTTTGTATCCTTGTTTTTCTAACTGTTTTATTATTTTTGTGATTAGTTTGGTTTTTCCTGTGTTTGAGTAGCCGTAGAATCCAAAAACTGTGGGGTTTTTCATCACTATCACCTTTTTTTTATTTTTAGGTAGTATGTGTTTTGTTTTTTTATCCTTTTTCTGAATACTTTATATTGGGGGTCTTTATTACTGGTGAAATTATAAGGGTTAATTTTGGATGAATGAAAAAAATAAGATACTGTCTACAGTTAGTATTTATCATGCGTTAAACGATGGCATTATCTGCGTTGTTCCATTATTATTCCCAATTTTTAAGGTTTTATTTAATTTAAATTACACGCAGGTAGGTTTTATCACTGGAACTGGTCTGTTGGTTACTCTTTTTGGTCAGCTTGCTATTGGCAGAGTTGCAGATCGTAAAAATTTTAGAATTTTTTTGTCAGTGGGCGTATTGCTGATGTGTGTTAGCATGCTTTTGCTGACGCAAGCAGAAGGTTTTTTGACTCTACTGTTTTTAATGTTGTTCTTACGTTTCTCTGCTAGTTTCTTCCATCCTGTTGGCATTGGTTGGATTTCTAGGACTTTTAAGAAGGATCGTTTGGATTGGGCCATGGGCATTCAAAGTGGTTTTGGCGATCTTGGTGCTTTTTTTGCTGTTTTTACAACTCTTTATATCGCTGATTTAAGTGGCTGGAAGATACCTTTGTATATCTGGTGTATCATCGGGGTGTTACTTCTCATCCTCGGTCTTTTTATAACTTCTGATGTTGATAGTAATTTTAATAAAAACAATGATAAACAGGTTAAACAAAACTTAAGAGAAGCTTTGGATGAAGCTTGGAAGGTTTTTAGAAATGTTAAGATATTGTTACCTGCTTTTATTTTAAGTGGCGTTGCTTGGAGTATTTTTATTAATTATTTTCCCTTGTTTTTAAGTGAGCAGACTAGTCTTTCACTTACATATATTGGTCTTTTGACTACTTTGTGGATTGGCGTAGGAGTTATCGTATCATTTTCTTATTCAAGAATCCAAGATTTTTTCGGTAGGCGTAAAGTCATCTTTTTTGCCTATTTCTTAATGGGAGTTTCAGGTTTATTACTAGCCATGTCCATTAACATTTTTTTAATTGCTTCTGCTGTTTTTCTGTTGGGCGTCTCAACTTTTTTGACTTATCCAGCATTGTTTTGTTTTACTTCAACTGTTACTGATGAGACTATGGAGAGTAAAACCTTTGGTTATATTTTTACTGTTCAGCTTATTGGTGGTACTTTGATAATGTTCATCAGCGGTGCGTTGTCAGATATTTTTGGTATATGGATACCTTTTGCTATATTGGGTGTCTTTGGTTTATTTGTAACTGTTTTCCTGTTGTTTTACCGTGGTAGGTCTCTTGTTGGGGAAAGTGAAAAAACCTGTGGTGCGTTATCGGTTGTTGATGAATAAACCATATGTTGCTTTGTTTGTTTCTATTTTTTCTGTTTCTTTTGCTGCTATTTTGATTGTTAGTCTTGAGAAAGGTTTTGGTACTTCGCCTTTGTCTATCGCTTTTTTTAGGTTGTTGTTTACCTGGCTTTTGATTACACCTTTTGTTTTGTTGCGTAAAAAAAGCAGGTGTGAGATTGTTGGTTTGAGTCGCAGAGATATTGTTTTTATGGTTTGTATAGGCTTTATTCTTGCTCTTCATTTTGCTTTTTGGATATCTTCTCTTGATAGGACGTCTGTTGCTAGCTCGGTTTTGTTGGTGACTGCTCATCCTGTTCTTGTTGCTCCTTTAGCATATTATTTTTTGAAAGAAAAAATGTCTTTTATTAACATTTTTGGTATTGTTATTTCTGTTTGTGGTGTGATTGTTCTTGTTTATGGCAACTATGGTTTTTCTTCTATGAGTATCGACACCGTTGGTGGCAATATTTTGGCTATACTCGGCGGTGTAGCAGCTGGTTTGTATATACTCGGTGGTAGGTTGATGCGTAGAAATATCAGCATATCAACCTATGCTTTTGTTGTATATGGTGTTGGAGCGTTTGGTTTATTTCTGTTATGTTTGTTTTTTAATGAGCCGTTTTATGGTTTATTGTTAGATGAGTATGGCATTATTTTGTTGTTGGCTTTTGTAGCTGGGATTCTTGGGCACACGTTGTATAACTGGGCTCTTAAGTATATCCCCGCATCTGTTGCTTCTGTTAGTCTGCTTGGTGAACCTATTGGTTCGAGTATTTTGGCTTTGTCGTTACCTTGGATTAGCCAAGTTCCTTCTTGGTTCACCGTTGTTGGTGGTGGTGTGATTCTTTTTGGCATATATCTTACAACGAGAAGTAAAAATGGGAAAAACGTTGTTGGATGACCTCTGGAGAAAGGTTATATTGTATTAAACGATTAGATAAATGAAATTTGGCGTATGAGAGATATTGATGATCTTATAAAAAATACTGAAAAATATAGGGACGCTCTGATTCAGAAGCGTTTTGATAGTAAGAAGAATATTGTGGTTTATGCCACGATAGATAATAAACCACGGATTTTGAAATGGTATGTACCTGGTTTGAAGAGGAACATGGAGACAGAGTACTCGGTTTTGACAAAAGGTTTCCCGAAGGTTTCTATGCCGTCTCCTGTGGAAAGAGATGATGAGAACAACGTTATTCTTATGAGTTATATAACTGGTAAAAACCTCTGTGATGTGATAAATGATGCATCGACTTCCATGAGTCATAAAAAAAAGGCTGTTTGTTTGTTAGCTGACTGGTTTGTTGCGTTTCATGGGCATTTTAAGACTGATTATGGTTTTCGCATCCGTGGTGATTCTGGCCTAAGGAATTTTATCCTAAAGGATGGTATTTGGGGTGTTGATTTTGAGGAGTCAAGGGTTGGTAAACCAGTTGAGGACGTGGCTAGTATTTGTGCATCGATTCTTAGCACCGATCCTATGTTTACATCTGAAAAGTTTGAGCTTTGTAGGACGTTTTTAGAGGCGTATAAGAAATCTGCTAGATGGGCTGTGGATAAAATAAACGATGAAATAGGTTATGCATTGCTTGAGAGGATACAGTGGCGACCTGAGGATGAAGAGGAATTAAGGAAATACGCAAAACGCATACGAAAAACTGGTTTGAGATAATATAACGACTAAAGTACCCATTGTTTTTTGCAATATGTATAAAACCACCCATAATATTCTGGCTGGCAAAACAAATTTGTGGTTGTTATGCCTGATAAAGAAACGATAAAATCTGAGACAACAGTAAAATCATTACCTATGTTGGCAGCAGAGCCTGCGCCGTTAGGACTTATAGGGCTGGCAATTGCTGCACTTGTTCTAGCATCTACTGATCTAAAATTGGCATCTACTACAGCTAAATCACTTATGATACCATGGACTCTTTTCCTTGGTGCAACAGCACAACTCATAGCAGGTATAATGGACTATAAGCGAAACAATATATTTGGTGCCACTGCATTTACCACATATTCTCTTCTTTGGTATTCAGTCTCGTTAACACTATTCATAACGATTTTCACAGGCGTTACTTTTGATATCACACATTATGCGTATGGGCTCTTTGGTTTTCTTATATTCAGCATAATACTCACTGTTGCTTCTTTGATGACAAATAAGACACTATTCGCCATATTATTGTTCATCGACCTAGCAATATTGACGTTAGTTACAAACATATTATACAAAACACCAGCTGAGGTCGTTGGAGTGTTTTTAATCTGTGTTTCTGCGTTATCATTCTACGGCGCCGCAGGGGTTCTATTGAACACAATGACAGGAAAAACAATATTACCACTTGGGAAAGCATTTGTAACAATCAAAAAAAGTTAAGCATAAAAAGTAAATCTATCTGTAAGTTTTGCACATACAATATTCTGTCACTAAAAAAAACCGAGAGGGTTGTATTGATTTAACAGCATGTATCTCAGTATAGGAAACATATTTGGATGCTGCTCCAGCAACCGTAAAAAAGGCGAGCTAATCACTATTTTATTCACAGGCACAGTCACCTGAAGATAACCCCAACCGCTTTCTTCACCCATGACATCCTTAACCTTCGCTTTAACCTGATACGTACCCCGTGTACTCCATTCATGCTCCACCCAAATCTGCTCACCTGACGCATACTCACCTACCCAACCGCTATTACCATCACCCCAATCAACAAAAAGCTGTATAGGGTTACGATCAGGGTCAACAGCAGTAAAGATATACCAGTATTTTTCTCCAACTTTAACACTAGAAGGACCACTTATAGTTGGCGCATAAGGGGGGTTGTTTGATTCTATTGGTCCGAATGCATGGAGGTATCCTCTACCTTGACTGCAGGATGAACCTATATAGATTGTTCCGTCTTCGGCAATAGATGGAGATGAATCAACCGCAAAACTGGCAATTTTCTTACGCCAACGCTCAGTACCATCAGGATTAACAGCGATTATTTCACCGCCGTTAGCATCACCTATTTCCACACCTACGTAGACAATCCCATTGGCTGAAATTGCTGGAGAAGAACCTTCAATATGGTGTTGTTCACTTCCTAAGTTGAAACTCCATTTCATTGAACCGTTAGGGTTAACAGCATAAAGTTTTTTGCTGCCGCAATAGATTGTTCCATCCGAACCAATAGATGGATTTGTTGCAGTTCCATATCCTATCCCACATTGCCATTTTTTTGTGCCATTAGGATATAACGCATAAAGATAACCATCCCATGATCCAATATATATAGTACCATCATCAGCAACGGAGGGAGGACCCATTATAGATTCTCCAGTCTGATAACGCCAACGAAGAGTGCCATTGGGCCACAAAGCATAAAGATAATTATCTTGGGAACCAATATACACCGTACCATCATTTCCAACAGCAGGATCAGAAGTTATAAGATACCCGGTCACGTAACACCATTTTCCTGTTCCATTGGGATTAATCGCCCAAATTTTGTTTCCATTATTTCCAATATAGATAGTTCCATCTTCTCCAACAGTTGGGGAAGAAAATATTGATCCACCTGTAGCAAATTTCCATCTCAACATACCATTGGGATAAATTGCATATAAGTAACAGTCCCAAGAACCAACATATACGGTACCATCTTCAGCAATTGCTGGAGAGGAACCTAAAATCAGACCGTCTGTTTTATACTTCCATTTTTCTGTGCCATCAGGATTAATTGCATAAAGATAGCGGTCGAGAGAGTTATAAGCCCCCTTACAATATAATGTTCCATCGTTATCAATGGCTATGCCGCTGTCCACCCAACCACCACAATAAAACCTCCATTTCTCGATGCCAGAATAAATAGCTGTGCTATATGAACTTCTTCCAGTATGTCGTGTGTCATGACATTTCATCGGCCAAGCACTATCCGCCGAACCAAAAGACAAGAGTGCTGACTGAGTTTTTATCTGGATAATTGTATTTGCAGTTTTAGCCATATCACCACCATACTTTTCCTTAGATGAATACTGTTTTATTAGTTGTTGTTTATAATGCTCGTATTTAATGCTGTTGAAACTATTTGGCTCTGTATAGATAAAAGCAAGATTCTCTAATTCCTTCCCCAATTCGGTATCTTTTTTAACTGATTCTGATTTAACACTAAAAACCATTGGCATTATAGATGATAAGATAAATAAAATAACAATAAAAAATACCAAAATATTTTTTATTTGATCGTTTTTCATTTAACGCCTCCTTTTTGATTAGCTTATTATTAATATTCATACTATATAAATGTTCACAAGGACAAAAAAAAGCGTTTAATGATTTATTAATTATCAATCAACAACAAAGTTTTATTTGTCATAATTTTTAAATAGACATCATAATATCAGTGCACCGATACTTATGGGGACGGAAAAAATCATACCAATTATCGCAATAACCTTTCTACTAATTGGGATTTCCTCATCAATATATGTTTATGCAACAACTCCATCTATTTCTTCCTACACTGCAGGAGATAAATCAATTACTATAAACAACCAACAGTTCACCATAGAACAGATATTCTCAGATGCTCAAATTCGTGATATAGTAACACCAGATGGGATCAATTTTTCAGGTATTGCATTAGATGATTTGATTATAAAGACAAATGTTGATTGTCCTTCTTGTCATGAATATAAGATCGCTGCAGCAGATTCCTACGAAAAAACAGTAACCTGGGAAAACATGCAACACGGTGTTTTAACAGAGGATGGAACAGCTGCTTTTTCAGATTTAGCAAAAGCGTTTAGAATAAAATATGTGATAAAAATCGAGGTGGTTTAACAATGAATAAAATGAAACTAATTCTTGGAATAATCTTATTTGGATCGCTCTGGGGTTTTTCTGAAACCATACTTGGAACGTATCTCCACAATACTAGTTTACCCGCGGGCTCCATTATGACTGGTGTGTTCGCCGTTGGGCTTATGACAATCAGTAGAGTACTATACAAACAGAGAGGCATGCAACTTGGCATGGGTCTTGTTGCTGGAGCTTTAAGGTTATTCAACCCATGTGGTACTTGTTTTATCTGCTCAGCTATTGCTATAATGGCCGAGGGGTTAATTTTTGAACTCATATGGTACAAGCTATCACTTGATTTAACAGAGTTGAAAAAAACCACCATGTCAGTTAGCATGGGGATAATCGCATCTTATGGTTGTTTTGTGGGAGGCTATATTGTTACACAGATTTTAACTCCACTTTCTCAGAGTGCTGGATTCCATATCGAAAACCTAATAGTTTTTATTCCCCAGATTTTAGCACGTGGAGTACCAGCTGCATTGATTGGAGGCATTGTTGTACCCGCTGCTTTAATGTCGAAGAAAATCGATATAGCTAGTGTTAAAGACAAAATATACTATCCCTTGACTGCCACGGTATCTGCAGCATGCTGGATTATCGTGATACTAAACGCGATATTCATACTTAAAGTGATTTAATTGAGTGATTAAAATGGATAAACCTAAAACAGTTAAAATCCTGAAATTCCATCCTGAAAAATGCGATGGCGGCAAAGCCTGTGAACAGGCATGTTCACAGGTTCATTTTAAAACAGATGAAGGCGGTGACAAATCAGCGATTAGAATCATAAAAGATGGAAACTCATACAAGATGCATGTTTGCGACCAACGTGGACTGTGCCTAGATATGTGTCCTGTTGGAGCTCTTACCCGGCGAAAAAACGGTGTTGTTTGGCTTGACAAGGATGTTTGTATCGGTTGCCAAGCATGTGTAGGTTTCTGTCCAATTGGTGCTATGAGAAAATCAGATGCTAGGATACAACCGTTTAAATGTATATCCTGTGGTGCTTGTGTACGCGCATGTCCTAACGGCGCCCTTGAACTTGTTGAAGTAAATATTGATGACATCAAACAAGTTGTTTACCATAAACAGGGGGTCTAGAACCATGGTTCAAGGCCAGATACCAGTTGAGGAATACAAGACAGGTAACACAGTGCATAAATGGGATTTAAAAAAGATCAAGTTTGCACATAGGGTGCTCGCTGAATATAATTACAAGAAAGGCGAAGTTCAAAAAGGTTATACGAATAGAACACTCTATGTTAATCTAAGTAATAATACAATTAAAGAGAAACTAGTAACAGATGAAATGAAGAAAAAGTTCACTGGTGGCCGTGGTTTTGGTCTGAAACTTTTATGGGATTCAATTAAACCAACTACACGGTGGAACAGCGAAGAAAACGATCTGGTCATAACAACAGGTCCATTGTGCGGTATAACACAGTACCCCGGTTTTGGAAAATCTTTATGTTTAACCATCTCTCCGTCAACAAATATAATCTGTGATAGCAACGTTGGTGGTTTTTTTGGTCCTTATCTAAAGTTCGCAGGTTTTGATGCCCTTGAAATACAAGGAAAAGCTAAAGATGACGTTATCGTGGTTGTCGACGGTGAAAAAGGGAAAGTAACTATTGAAACAGCGCCTCTTGAGGAAACAAACTCGCATTTACTAAATGATCAGCTAACACATATGTATTCATCTGAGGATAGTGATAGATCAAGACAAAAGATATCTGTTGTATCAACAGGAAAAGCCGCTGAGACTAGCTGGTGGGGTTGCCTAAATTTTTCGTTCTATGATATAAGACGCAAGGTACCTCGTATGAAACAAGCAGGAAGAGGCGGACTAGGAACCGTACTTAGGGACAAAAAGGTTAAAGCAATAGTTGCAAAAGTCGAGAAATTCGATGGTCTTTCAAACAACCCATCTGATCCTGTTACCCTCGCAAAAGTTGGTACGAAACTCCACCGTGAAATTCGAGATTTAGATCGCTACCAATGCAATATGCGTGCTGTGGGAACAGGCCATCTTGTTGAAATCATGGATGCATATGATCTTCTCCCATGCGAAAACTATCGCTTCGGAAGTTTTCCAAAAGCACCAAGGATTTATTCACCTCATTTCTACGAATTATTCACAAAGGTTATCCCAGATGGGTGCTGGCATGGTTGCACAATGGCATGTGCAAAAACCGTTGACGGTTTCACTGTTATGACTGGCCCATACAAAGGACAAAAAGTAACAGTTGATGGCCCTGAATACGAAACCATGGGTTGTGGCTCAAACATGAGTTTATGGGATCCACATTGGATTCTTGAGTTCAACTTTTATTGTGACACCTATGGTATTGATACGATATCTGCCGGAACCGCTATTGCTTTTTATATGGAGATGTACGAGTACGGGATTTTAAACAAAGAAAGATGTGACGGCTTAGAACTGTGTTTTGGAAACGGTGAAGCAGTCTTAGAATTTTTACATAGAATGGCAAAGGGCGATAAAAGCGAATTCATCCAGGTTTCATCAAAAGGAGTACGACGCGTTAAAGATTGGCTGATAAAAAAAGGATGGGGAGACAAACAACTAATAGAGGATGCAGGAATGGAAAGCAAAGGCTTAGAATATTCAGAATATGTTACAAAGGAATCATTAGCTATGCAAGGCGGGTACGGATTAACACTAAAAGGACCACAGCATGACGAAGCCTGGCTTATTTTCATGGATATGGTAAACAACGCCATACCAACATTTGAGAAAAAAGCAGAGGCATTACACTACTTCCCAATGTGGCGTACATGGTTTGGACTCAACGGATTATGTAAACTACCATGGAACGATATAGAACCAGCGAACAACGCAGAAACAGATGAACCATCAAAGGTACCAGAGCATGTACAAAACTACGCAGACATATTCAACGCAGTAACTGGGAGAAAAATAGACAAAAAAGAAATCATACTACAAAGCGAACGATGCTATAACTGGCAGCGTGCGATGAACGTATGGCTAGGAAGAGGACGTAGAAAAGACGACTGGATACCATACCGGTCAATGGGACCAGTTACAGAAATGGAGTACATGTCAAGAAAAGATAGATACGATAAGCAACTAGTGGAAAAACTTGGCTTGAAAAAAGAAGAAGCAGAAAAAATGGGTACAAAAGAAAAAATGAAAATACTCTATGATTACAGACGAGACCAATATCAAAAGCTATCTGACGCTGTGTACTATAGAAGGGGATGGACACCAAATGGTGTTCCAACACCACAAAAAATGAAACAACTAGGAATGGATGATCCAAAGATGCTAAAGATGCTACAAGAAAAGATAGACGAGGATGAAAAAGCTGGTCTTAATGTATGGGGTGGAAAATACAGCAAAGGCGAAAAACCACCTAGCATTCATCCCAAGTATTGGGAGAAATGGTAAAGATCATGAACAAATTAAAATCTGAAAAAATAAAGAAAAAACTTCTAGATTCAAGCGTTGGTATAGCGGGTCTTGGCGGTCTTGGCTCAAATGCAGCTATTGCTCTTGCTCGAGCAGGCATAGGAAAGTTAGTACTAGTTGATTTTGATCTTATAGAAGGAGATAATGTCACTAGACAATACTATTTTTTAGATCAGATTGGAAGAGCAAAGGTAGATGCCATAAAAGGTAACATAAACAGAATTAACCCTAACGTTAACGTCGTAGTACATAATCTCAAGCTTAATAAAGGCTCAATGGAAAAGCCTTTCAAAGATGTTGATGTAATAATCGAAGCTCTAGATAACGCTGAGACAAAAGCAAATTTCATAGAAGAAATAATGCTGAAGCTACCGAATAAACCAATTGTTGCTGCGTCAGGTGTCGCAGGCTATGGACATTCGGATAGAATTGTAACTAAACGCTGTGGTAATTTGTATCTCTGCTGTGATGAATGCGCACCCTCTAGTGATGATGACGTACTCTTGGCTCCGCGTGTTGCTCTTATGGCAAACTGGGAAGCAAACCTTGCTCTTGAAATATTACTAGGTGAGGACAAGTGAGCATAGAAGTAAACGGTAAAAATGTTGACTGGGTTGAAAACGAAAACGTTGAAAATCTTCTAAAAAGAATGAGATACCTGTTCCCACTTGTCATAGTAAAAATAAATGATAAAGTTGTGCCTAAGCAAGATTTCTCAAAAGCTATGATACCTGATAAATCCAAGATAGCTGTTATCCATATGATAAGCGGTGGATAAAAAATAGTTTATCAAAGCACCTAATGTAACACTAAAAACCAAACCACTTATCATAGCATAGAAAGAATCAAATAAAAAATACACGAAACACCCTGATAAAACTATACTGAAACCTGTCACAAAAAGCATAGATAAAATAATACTTCGACTCAACACCAACTCAAATTTTTTAACAGAAATATCTGGTTTTCCATTATTCACAAATATCTCTCCAAAAAATATATGCAGTACAAAGTTTTATATTTTTCTTAAAAAATTAATTCGTGTTTATTTTTCCATAATTTTATTAATTAAAGTATAAACTGTTGCCACAAGAAGCGGCACAAAGATCATGAAAATGTATTCTTCAACTGGCATTCCAAAAAGGTTACCAATTGTTTTGTCCTGTGAAAAACTCCATATGCCCATTCTAACAGAAATTTGATCCCATATAACACCGATAATAAAAAGGATGATCACAGATATTAGAAGATTTTTGAAATTTATGCTTTTTCTAATTAGATACAATAAAATCAATGATGGGATTATAGCAAAAACAGTCATCAACAAGATATATTCGTACATAAGAAAGAGAACGAATCTTTCCTAGTAAAAGTTTTGCATAACCCTCTCTGTAGTAACCCATAGCAGTTGACCAAAAAGTTAAATAGTATAGTTTTAATTGAAATTATAGAGGGGGAAGAAGATTATGAGGAACAAAGAAAAAAGAAAAGGTTTAACAATTTTTTTAATTTGTTTTGTGTTAATCCCAAGCACATTCGTTAGTTTTAGCAGTTCTTGTGCTAGGACTAGTGTTGATTTGCCTTCTGAATCAATAAAAGTTAAATCTCAACTTACCCAAGAAAACGGTAGTTTATCTGGCTATGTTACAGATACTAATATGAGTCCCATAGAAGGAGCATTGGTACGAGTTTACTTTCATGGAACGTATAGAGAGGACTATAGCGATGTAACTGGTTATTACCATGTGATCGATATTCCAATTTGTTATTGTATGAAAGAGGCCGTATGCTCTAAAGAAGGGTATTATAACGAATCTGTATGGCTAAGCATAAATGAGAATACAACTTATGATTTTGTTTTAACTCCTATTGACCTAGCTTGTTATCCTGTTTTAGATGGGATTATGGGTGAAAATGGGTGGTATGTTAGTTGTGTGAACATATCTTTTGTTATTAGTGAGCCATTGGATGCGCTTTACTATAAAATTGATGGAGGATCTTGGCAAATCTATACCGCCCCTGTTATTATTACAATATGCGACGATGGCGGTCACACTTTTATGTGGTATTATATCTACCAGGGAAATGAATCCGCTCAAATGAACATAGTTTTTAAGATTGATAAAACTCCACCTGAAGTAATTATCTCAAAGGAGAAGATTTCATTTAATAAGATCAGAATCACGGTCGAAGCAGATGATCCAACCAGTGGTATAAACCGAGCAGAATTTTATCTGGATGGTATTCTTCAAGAGACGTTGATTACGCCACCCCCATATGTAATGTTTTTTTTGTTGATTGGTCCTCATCATAAAATAACTATTATGGTTTATGATAACGCCGGAAACTCAGAGACCAATAAAATAACCTTATCAAAGGATCATAATTGCAATCTGATCTATATGACAAAACTTATAGGTTTTTTATACCAATTCAATGCGCATAACCTATTTAGTAGGTGACTATAGAAGATAGAACAGTCAAAGTAGAAAAACCAAAAGCGAAAACAAAATAGGTCATATACATAAGAGCCCAAGCAGGTGTGTTCTCAAAGAACCTGCTTCGTTTTTCTTCGAACATCAAGCGAAAGACAAAAAAACCTGGTATAGCTAAAAATGTGAGCAACCATAAACTCTCATTTAATAGCCCACTGTTTATCAATAAAGGAATCGCCACAAACGGGAAGAACATAAAAGGTAGTGATATCAGAGCTGCTTTTTTTGCTCCAAATGTGTTTACGATTGTATGCACACCAGTTTTTTTATCAGCATCACTGTCCAGTATGTCTTTTGTTGAAGAACCACCTATCAGGAAGAACGTAGCTATCAAAGCTATCGACAAAGGCAATGGCTCAAGTGGGTTTCCAAAAACACTCCACGAAGCAAGTATACCCAATAGTCCTCTTGGTACAGCAACCCAAATTTGATTTAGGAATAGACGATTTTTCAACTTAGGTTGCAGTGAATAGGTTACTGTGAACAATGTAATCAAAAGAATAAAAACTGTAAAAATGAATCCTACAGAAATTGCTAGACAAAAAGATGAGAGATACAAGACAATAGAGATAATTTTCGCCTCAGAGACAGATATCAATCCTTTTATTATAGGGCGGTATGGTTTCGATATTTTATCTGTTTCAACATCTGTCAGTTGATTTAAAGCATTTGATGCGCCATTTAACAGAGCTAATGAAAAACTAGCAGGAAGTATAATTTTAATCCACACAAGAAAGATATCATCTGTTTTTCCGGTATGAAAGAAACTAGCAATCATTATACAAGTTGACACAATAACAGGTGCAAGTAGGGTAAAAGGACGAATTAAATCTATATATCCTTTGATATGTTGTTTTAATTCTATATTTCTCCTCATTAATCATTTATTTTGTGTACTTTTATATTATAAACATTGTTTGACAAGTGTTACCAAAAAGATTTTGAATTTAAAAAAACTGATATTTATCAATATATTTTAAGGTATAACAGTATTTTAGCTTTTATACGCAAAATTCTCTGAAAAATCATGTTTATGAAAAACATCTTTACATGGAGATGTATGAACCCAATAAACACTAAGTTCTTTTGGCGCGACAATCCATGCAAAAACAGTAACTTTTAATGAATGTCTATCAGGATGTCGACATATATCGCCAGAATCTTTACTATTTTTATTATAGCCGCCACCATGATCTTTCGTGATTTCTTCGCATACTTCTAGTGTTATATTACCGTAGTTTGTTTCTAGTAGTTCGCGAGTTCTTTCTGCTCTAAAAGCTGAGGATAAATCCTCGTTTGGATAGATGGATCCAGTCAAATTAGGATTCAACCATTGGTGATGATTTGCATGCCATAAAATACCATTTGGGGCACCAGTTATATCTGTTGAATTACCAAATACAGTTATAATGTAATTATGGGTTTGCTCTATAAAAAGTATGCCGCCCTCTTTATCACAAAAACATGAGGATGAGCAATCGCAAATGTTGAAAAAACCCGCATCCTTTTGAGAGGCCCTAATATTTTCTTTATACAACTTTGCTACCTCTGAAACATTTTTGCAGGTCATCATCGCGAGTCTTTCAAGCAACATTGTTGGTATCCCTGGACCCTCATCAATCTTTCTACTCTGATTTTCAGTAAGAAGTGTTCCAGGTGATCCCCATCCTAACCCTTCTTCATTTAAAAATGGGAACTCATAAAGGACAGGTACTCCCCAGAACGCATATTTATATTTCAAAGTCAATATTTTTACAATAAAAAATCTAAAACTGAGTATACGATGCAAAATAGTTTGGAACAAAATCTTCTTAACGCTATCAACAGGAGCATCAACGTTAAATGTTAAGAAAGTCTCATTATTTTTTGTTGCTTCTCCTGTAGCGAGTGTCGCCGTGCATTCACAATCAAATAGAGAACGCAATTTGGTCTGTAAAACGAGCAAATTTTCTAATTTTATCTTCGTACTAGCTGATAAACCTCTAAGTTCCTCGAGATAGGAAGGACAATATTGCTCTAGGTTCTTTATTTGGTTTTCAATACATTTTTTATCAATTTTACTATTATCAAAAATATTTGATAAGATAAATAAGAAGCTGTAAGAATAAGAGCCTTTCAAATAATTACCTACTTTAAAACCATAATCATATGGTGAAGAAGCCTCGACATGTGTAATAGATATAGAATATCCACTTAGAGAAGATATTTTAACATTCTTTGCGTCATTTGTTCTAATATTTATCTGATTTTTATTTTGAATCGGTATTGCTACTGTTAAGGAATTAATAAGTAGTATGGTGACGATGATATACCCAAAAATCATTACTTTTTTTTTCATAATTTTTGGCCTATCATATATAAGGGAAGTCCTATATATATTTTTAAATTTTTAATAAAATACCATTATTAAAATTAAAACAGATTTTTAAATTTATTACCAACTCTAAGTCTAATTGTTATTTTTTATTAAGAAAGCAAAAAATCTATATATGCTAAAAAAGGAAAAAGATATAATAAGAAAAATATTGATAACCATAGGATATGAAAATGTTTAGAGGATTCATAGCAATAGATATAGAATCAAACAAAAAACTCATAGACTTTGAAAACGAGATAAAAAAAACAGAAGCAGACCTAAAACTCGTGGAACCAGAAAACATACACATAACACTCAAATTCCTAGGCGACACAGAAGAAAAGCACTTAGAAGAAATCAAGGATATAATAACAAAATCAATAGAAGATATAGAGCCTTTTAATATTAAGTTAAAAGGAACAGGTGTTTTTCCTAATCAAAACTACATAAAAGTTGTCTGGGTGGGAATAGAAAACAGTGGACCAATAGCAGAAATCGCACAAAAAATAGATAATCAAACAGTGAAAATTGGCTTCAAAAAAGAAAAAAGAGGTTTCTCACCACATCTAACAATAGCAAGAGTAAAAACAGCAAGAAACAAAGACAAACTATTACAAGTACTAGAAAAATATAGAGATGTAGAATTCGCAGATATAAAAGTAGAAGCTGTTAAACTAAAGAAAAGCGAACTAACACCAAAAGGACCGATATACACAGATTTACAGGAAATAAAAATATGATTATTTGGTGGTGGACAAGATACAAATCTGGTTAATTATCATAGGTTTAATACAAATAATACTATTCGTAAAAGCCGTAATTTTTCTATCACCAAAAAAAATCTACAAAAAAACAATAAAAGAATACTACGGTCTATTCAAGAAAAATATCATACCTATAGCAATAATACTATGTGTTGTAATATTCCATCTAGTTGAAGTAAAACTGATAGACCCGATAACAACAGAAATGGTTGGAACAGATTTCGCACCAACAATAAAAAGCTTAGAGGGAAACATCATCGCATCGTTCTCACAGTATTGGACACCGATCGTGGTTTCATTTTTCGTACTAATGTACATAGCAGTATACCCCTTCATACTATGGTTCTCGCCTTTGTATTTCTTAATAGCGGATGAGAAAAAGGCAATGAAAACATTAGCATATGGGCTGCTACTAATATATATCGTAGCGTTACCGTTCTACCTATTCTTGCCAATAACAAACGTATATGTATTCAACAACCTTGGCTCAGCATTAGAAAGCACAATACCAACAGTGGAAAACTTCTTCTATGCTGTAACAACAGAAAACAACTGCCTTCCATCATTACACACAGCTATGACAATAATGATAGCATACTCAATGAGTTTAACAAAAAACAAAAAACTAACCTACCTAACATATTTCATTATGATAACAGTAATAATCGCAATAATATACCTAGCAATACATTGGATAGTGGACATAGTAACCGGAGCGTTATTAGCAACAGCAGTAATATTCATATTAAGATATACTATGAAGAAAAAAGAGATGGAGCAAACAAAATGAAAAACACCAAGGACATAGAAAAAAAAGTCCTACAAAAAATCACACCAACACAAATAGATAAAAAAAGGATACAACAAACAATAAAAGACTTGAAAAAAACCGTACAAAAAGAACTAACAAAAAGACAATTACCAGCAAAAATAGAACTGGTAGGATCAACAGCAAAAGACACATACCTAAAAAACAACCTAGATATAGATATGTTCTTACTATTCCCAACGAACTACCCAAAAAACGAGATAGGGAAACATGCTATAAGCATAGGAAGAAAAATACTAAAAAAAACAGAGGAGTGCTATGCTGAACACCCGTACATAAGAGGATATTACAAAAACATAAAAACAGAGATAGTACCATCATATCGGATAGAAAAACCCTCGCAGAAACTTTCAGCAGTAGACAGGACACCTCTACACACTAAATATGTTATAAAAAACCTGAAACAAACACAAAAACAAGAAGTGAGACTACTAAAACAATTCCTAAGAGGAATAGGATGCTACGGGGCAGAAGCAGAAATAGAAGGATTTTCAGGATACTTATGTGAGATATTGATCATAAAATATGGTTCATTTAATAAACTAATAAGAAACGTAAAAAACTGGAAAGCAAAACATATGATAACACTAACAAAACAAAAACACCCAACTTTTGACACGCCACTAACATTTATAGACCCAGTAGACAACAACAGAAACGTAGCATCAGCCGTATCAAAGGAAAAATACGAGTTATTCATAAAAGCATGCAAAGAATACACAAAAAAACCGCTCATAACGTTCTTTTTTCCAAATAAAATTATACAATGGCCACTAGAAAAAATTAAAGAAGAGATAAAAAAACAAAACAAACTCTACATTGGAATAAAATTAGTTAAACCGGATATCATCGTAGAAAATCTATATCCACAGATAAGAAAATCAGTGCGATCCATATGGGATATCTGTGAGAGAAACGACTTCACCGTATACGATATTGCTTTTCATGTGGATAAAAACAAGATATTTATAATTCTTAAAACAAAAAAAGAACCTCCATCAAAAACAATGGTTCATGAAGGGCCACCAATAAAATTGGAGAATAACGCTGAAGAATTTATAAAGAAATGGAAAAACAACCCACGAGTTACAAAGAAACCATACAAAAAGAACGGCAGATACTACGTAGAAATAAAAAGAGAATACACTGAAATAAGAGGTTTTCTAAGGGAGCAAATCAAAAATCTTAGCCTAGGAAAACACATAGATGAATATAAACAAAAATATGAGGTCGTCGAACTAAAAAAGCTGCTTATAAAAAATCTGAGAGGCTTTTGGACAGCATATCTTGACAAGAAAAAACCTTGGGGCAGATAGAGTCCAAACTTATATATCATTAATGTTAGATATTTTAATTGGATGAAAACACTAGGAGTTTACACAAAGGATTTCTCATTGTACCATGATCTATTAAAAACACTTAAAAAAAGAAACATACCGTATGTTTTGCTTACATCAATAAACAACATACCAAGCAGAATAGGGGTATTAATAACTTCCAATAGCGAACTACATGAGATAAAATCTCAGAACGTTATAGCAGCAGATGCATACGACAGTATTGATCATGCCATTGACCTTGCGATGCAAATTCTAATAGGAAAAGAACTCTATTCTAAGGTTTATATTGGTATAGACCCAGGTGATCAACCTGGTGTGGCAGTGGTTGGCGATGATATCCTTCTGCAGAAAACATGTGTTGAGACGCCAGAGAAGGTAGCTGCTATGGTTAAACGTTTTCTGAGAGAATACCCTGCGGTTGAATCCCTGATACGTATAGGTGATGGGTCAACAATCACTAGAAACAGGATAATAAACTCGTTGATATCCCTTGAGATACCCATAGAGATTGTTAATGAAGCAAAAACAACTTCTTCGCAAAAAACAAAAACAATTAGACCTGAGAGGGATAGTGAAGCAGCCGCAGCGATAGCAATGCTAACCGGTGGAAAAGTACAGAGACGTTTACCACTAGAGCCGACAAGAGGTGATATTAAAAATGTCCAAGAGCGTAGCAGACAACTAACCGATGGTAGATTCTCGATATCAGCAGAAACTGCTCTGAAAGTTCTAAGGGGAGAGATAAGTCTAAAAGAAGCGGTAGACTCAGAGAAAACACGTAAAAAACCCAAATGTTTATGAATTGGTCATATATGTGCATTGGGTAAGAGTAATGAAGATTAGACGAGCTTTGATTAGCGTCTCAGACAAGACAGGCGTAGCTGATTTTGCTAAAGGATTATCTAAACTTGGTGTAGAAATACTATCAACAGGTGGCACTGCTATTTTTTTAAAAAAATCAGGAGTTAAAATCAGAGAAGTATCGGATGTCACTGGTTTCCCTGAGATGCTAGATGGGCGGGTTAAAACACTACACCCATTTATCCATGCAGGTATACTAGCTAAAAGAAAAGAAAAAAAACACATGGATACACTTAAAAAACACGGCATTGGAACAATTGATTTGTTAGTTTGTAACCTTTATCCTTTTGAAGAAACAATCAAAAAACCAAAGGTATCTATGGAAGATGTTATAGAAAACATAGACATCGGAGGCCCAACACTCATCAGAGCAGCAGCAAAAAACCATCAAGGCGTGATCGTTTTAACCAACCCGAAACAATACAACAGTGTTTTAAAGACATTAAAATCAAAAAAAGATTTAAACAAAAAAGAACGAGAAAAACTTGCTATAGAAGCTTTTACACATACAGCTCAATACGACGCTATAATATCTAAATATCTCAGAGGTAGATTAACAGATGAGCTACTATCAGAGAACGATAGTATAACAATGCATAAAATACAAGAAATGAGGTACGGTGAGAATCCACATCAAAAAGGAGCCTTTTACAAGGTTTTACCAGAAATAACAGAACCATGTATATCAAACGCTATTCAACTCCAAGGAAAAGAACTATCATACAACAATATCTTGGATTCTGATTGTGCTATTGAATGTATAAAAGAATTTCCTGACAAGCATGCTTGCGTGATAATAAAACATGCTACACCATGTGGTATAGCGACCTCAAATAATCTTTTACAGGCTTGGAAAGACGCCTACGCCACGGACACATACTCACCTTTTGGAGGCATAGTAGCATTCAACAGAGAAGTAGAAAAAAATGTAGCCAACGAACTTTCTAACTTGTTCCTTGAAGTTATAATCGCACCGAGCTTCAGCAAAGAAGCGCTAGCAATATTTAACAAAAAGAAAAATCTGAGACTTCTTCAATTAAAAGGTTTAGACAAAAAAATAAAAAGAAGTGGCGTACAATACCGTAGCGTAGTAGGAGGATTTCTAGCACAGGAGAGAGACACCTGGTTTTCAGATAAAAAAGACTGGCATATTGTGACAAAAAACAAGCCATCAAAAGAAGATTTAATTTCAATGGATTTCGCAGTAAGATGTGTTAAACACATTAAATCAAACTCGGTTGTTTTTGTAAAAGACACGAGAACCGTTGGTATAGGTGGTGGGCAGACCTCTCGTGTTGATGCCACATGGATTGCTACAAGTAAAGGCAAAGAAAACATCAAAGGATCAATCATGGCAAGCGATGCATTCTTCCCATTCCGCGATGGCATAGATGTTGCTGCGAAAGCAGGAGTAAAAGCGATTATTCAACCAGGTGGATCAATAAGAGATGAAGAAGTTATACAAGCTGCAAATGAACATGGGATAGCCATGGTTTTCTCAGGACAGAGATATTTCAGACATTAAAAAAATAAAAAAAGAAAAAGGGTTTAATTTTTAATCCGCGCGGTTAGAGAATGCATTGTAATTTACATTACAACACGTGCATTTCCAAAGAGAATAGTTAATCCGCTGAGTATTTTATCGTAACCAAGATCTCCGACATTAATGTATACGCCAGAGAACATAGTTGTTCTTACAAGGTGTGAACCTAATCTGTCACCGTATTCAATTCTCGGCGGTAATCCATTCAAGTTGAAGTTCCCAGTGTAACCGCCACCAATCATCCAAATCGGTGGGTACCAGATCCACATAGGCCTGAGCATGACACCTATGAAAGTCTCATAGTCGTAGAATGGAATGAAAGTATATGCATTCCCAACGCTAAGGATAGTGCTTCTGCCTAGTTCAGTTTCAAACATCTCACGGAAAATCATAGTTGGCTCTATTGTCGGTTGATCATTCTTTTCCAATATAACGTTCAATGATGCTATCACAGTATTAACCATAGATTTAATTTCATTTTTCTCTTCTTCAGTTAATTGCAAATCCTTGAACGGTCTATTAGTTTCAAGCCATGTTTTAAACGTCTGTATATCAGTAACTAGCGTATCTATATCTGATTGTTCTACAGAAATAGATATCACGTTAGGCTCTTCGTTACCATTCCCCCGAACAATATTTAAAACCTTTCCATCAGATTTTGGGGCCTTTGCGGATATAGCTGGAACCATTGCCGTAGCTAAAAATAACATCGCCAATAGTACTGAAAGGACTGTCTTCCTCATATTTTCACCTCCTCCGTCTGTTTAACAGCTATGATAACATCGACGACATGTTACCACCACTCCACAATTCTATTAACGCATGTTAATTTATAATCTTTGCGCTTAAGATATATATATTATTTAATGACCTGTAGATAATTTATAAAAACAAAGAACAAAAAATATCTATTTTTTAATTAACTATAGGTTTTTAAACACAAGAACATACTCATACAACGATATGCAGTTAAACATAATAAAAAGAGACGGCCCTGCAAGAACAGGAGAACTTACAATAAAAAATAATATAGTTAGAATACCAAACATAATATTCATAGATACAAATAGACTCCAAGCACCAGATTTTGCAGAAGTAACTATAACAAATATAAAAGAAGGTACAAAAAAACCAAAGATAACAATATCTGAAAGTTTATTCTCACAAAATCAAGTAAAAAAATCAGATGATTTAATTATATATAATTATTTATTTTACCCAAAAGATCTATCTAGTGAACTACACTTTTCAGCAATAAAAATTTATAAAAAAAATATTGCAAAATGCTATATCCTGCCAGGTAATAAAGATACGATAAACACGGCATTAAAAAATAACCCTGCGGATATTTTTATAGTTGCAAACGCCGCTCAACTAATCAAACAACATCAAAAATTTGTAGACTACATAGTCGCACTCAGAGAAAAGATAGGCTATACTAAAATGATTTACTTACCAACTGTTGGAGACCCAACTAACCTTGCGCTCCTAACATATCTAGGAGTAGACTTATTTGATTCAACATCAGCTATACTATCAGCAAGAAACAACACTCTAATTACAACGACAGGTTACCATAAAACCAACGACATGGATGAAATGTTTTGCAGCTGTCCAGCATGCAGCAAAAACAAAGGTAAACCAAGAGATATGACCTACAAACAAATCATAGAGCATAATTATTATGCATTACACAACGAGATAAAAAACATTAGAAATACGATCAGAAAAGGTAACCTACGTGAACTAGTAGAAACAAGAATAAGAATAAACCCGGAATTAACAGCCATACTAAGAAACCTAGATTATAACCACTATAAATATCTAGAAGAGAGAACGCCTATAACAAAAACAAGCCAGCTAATAGCTACAACAAAAGAATCATTATACCGACCAGAGATAAAAAGATTTCAACAACGTGTCATAGAAAGATACCAAAAACCAAAACACACAAAAATATTGTTACTTCTACCATGCTCAGCCAAAAAACCTTATTCTTTTTCCAAAACTCATAAACTATTCAGAGAGCAACTATACAAATTAAATAATCCTAACATTGTGCATGAAGTTATAATAACATCACCACTTGGCATCGTACCAAGGGAACTGGAGTTAACCTACCCTGCTTCTGCATATGACATCCCGGTGACGGGTGTTTGGGATGAAGACGAAAAAAAGATGATTAGAACATTATTAAAACAATATCTAAAACTAAACACCTATGAAAAAGTCATCATACATCTGCCTACATCCATCAGAGAGTTTATAGCAGATCTTGTAAAAAATCCGATAAATACATGTGTTGATGAGAACCCAACTTCAGAAGAATCGCTAAAAAAACTATTAAGTATTTTAAAGAAAACAACAGATCCAGAAGAAAAAATAGATGCGAAGACAAGAATTAAAGAAAACTTAGACTCATTTGCATCTTACCAGTTTGGCAGAGAGACAGCAAAAAAACTACTTATGGATTGTAGTATAAAAGGAAAATATCCTGAACTAAAGATAATGTACAAAAACAAACAACTAGGCATGATTACACAACAAAGAGGGTTAATATCGCTAACAATAGATGGGGCTAATAAAATATCGGAATCAAAACAACACTGGGTGAATATATACGATGATTTCACATTAATAGGATCAGTTTTTGCCCCAGGTATAAAAGACGCAGACGAAAACATAAGAGTCGGCGACGAAATAATTGTACTAAAAAATAAGAAACTATGTGCAGTCGGCGTAGCGTTGATGAGCGGGAAAGAGATGAAAGAATCAACACATGGCGAAGCTGTAAAAATAAGACATAGAGTTTAGACTTTATTGAGAGTTTTTCCCACACCACAATACGGGCAAGAATAAACATATACGTCGCGATAGAGATCCGTACCCTCGGCCCATATAGTTACTCCTTCCCCACAGTTATCACATCTTAGATTAACATTAACAGATTTTTTTTCAGGTATTTCTTCTTCGACACATTGGGGCGTAGGCGAAATCAAACCTATTGTTCCACAATCAGGACATGTCATCTTAAACGGTTTTTTATTATTGTGCTTTGATTTCTTAATTGCAAAAATACCATCGCAACTCGGACATTTAAAATGATACAATTTACCACTAAGAGTTTTTTCAAATTCCTCAACAGTAACTCTCTCGAAAGATGATTTTCTGGATTTTAATATCACAAAAAAAGCGAAGATTAGAACAACGATGGAATAGAATCCTGCCATGAAAATAATACGCCCTTGATCAAAAATTATATCCCATATTGATAACACAAAAATGATTAAACCGAGTAGTATAATCAAAGCGTAAAGCCACGATATATTTTTCATATTTATATCCTCCTTTTACCATAAACAGATAGCAGGATTGCCAATACGAACAGAACTACAACAGCAAACAAATAAACGCCACTTTCTTTTATTCTATACGCAGCATTTTGCATAAAGATATCCTTAACAGGGTTCGTACCAATCTGGTATTCTTTCAGATTCGTATAACCATCGCCATCATTATCATCTTCTGCATCAAATTGTTTTTCAGGATTAAAACCGTATTTTTCTTCCCACCAATCAGGCATACCATCATTGTCTCTATCATCCACGTCTATACTTACCCAGAACACCTTATTTTCTGTCACAACTTTGTTGCCAGTTTCATCCTCAACCTCAATTTTGAATCTATATTTACCTATTTGTTTGAAAACTTTTTTGTACGAATATTTACCGTCATCTAAATAAGTCATTTTTTTGTTTTCGTTATCACCGTCTGGGTGAATTATAGTTACCTCAACGTTTTCTATACCTATGTTGTCTGTTGCTATACATATTATACTAACATATTCATCAGGTGTTTGTATAAATGGCTCTGCATCAAAATATGAAAGGACTGGCGAGGTGTTGTCTTTAGTTATACGGAAACTACCTGATTTGTTCACCTTGTTTGAATAGATTGATGTATCCACTGCCTGGATTGAAAACTTGTAGGTGCCAACAACAAGCGTGTCACTAAAAACACAGCTAAAAATGTCACCGCTTATTCTCAACATAACAAAAGTATAGGTTTTGTTCACGGGGTTCTTTATATCAACAGAAACAGATTTAAGACCAGTGTCATCAGTAACTTTAGCAGTTATTGAAACAGAGCCACCCTGTTCCTGAGTAACCGGCGAGGCAACAACATTTGATACAACAGGCGGGTTTCTTTCAATAGCACCAATTTTCAAAGTTGAACTAGATGCCCTCTGGTTATTGACTATATTTGTATCCCTTTTTGTATCATTCATAATTATTTTAATACCAACTATCCATTCACCCGGTTGGGCATAACCCCAGATAAAGCTAACTTGCTCACTCATACCAACGGTGACACTAACCAGAGATGTTAATACCAGATTAGAGTAACTCATACTATTACCCTGGGCAAGATCAAGATACAAACCTACTACATAGCCAGTGGCGTTACCCTCACCAAGATTAGATACAAAAGCATTAATTTCCACACTGTCGCCTTCCATAAAAGATTCCGTCGGTACGTCCACACTAACAACTGCTAGATCAGGCCAACCATAAACAATCATATTCTTAATAAATTGATTATTTAGCTCATTTGATTCATCGATAGCATCATCGGAATCAACTTTTGCGGTAACATTATAGTTACCAATTTTGTTGGCCTTCCAGCTGAAACTCACATTGTTATATGTATTCTTCAACATAGTAAGACCAGTTGAATTCACTGAATAAATAACCAAATTGTTATCTCTATCATATATAGAAAGTGACATCTTCACGTTGTCAACAGTAGCATTATAGCTGAAAACACGGACAACAATAGACACGGTATCATTTTTATAAACTTTAGGCGACGTAGCTGACCAATCTGTAGAAAGAACTATATCCCCAGCTTTTAGATCTGGTTTTCCAACATAAAACTCGTTTTCCATCACAGACTCAAATCCTGCTCTATCCAGGCTGGTGACCCTAATCATCCAGTTGCCTTCCAAATCAAAATAAAAATTATTGTATTTCCAACTAATATTATTGCCGATGTTATTTAGATAACGTGTAAAGTTATGGGTTTCATCAGCAGCCCAGAAAATATAGGAAGTAACATTATCTGCTTTTGCCATAGTGTTGACAGTTATATTTATCGGCTTGGTAATCACAGTATAGCTACCATTAGCTGGCTGAACAATATTTGCCCACCAACCACCAATGAAACTAGAATAATTTAAAACAGCGTTACCAGATACTACAATACTATTTGTCTCATTAGAAACAGTTCTAACACCAGGGTTATTTTTTACATCGAAATAAATACAATAATATTTTTCATCAGAGGTTGTTGTGGTTTTCCATAACAGTGTGCCTTTTGCGTTATTTACTTTGTTAAAACCTATAGTCTCATTGAACTTAAAAGTTCTTACCAACCCATCTGTAGCAACACTTCCATCTGAATTATACCTAACAATTCTAATGGTGTCATTTTCAAATTCTTGAGGATAGATATTCAGAGTCTTTATGAACTGCGTAAAGTTAAGAGTCGCTGAAACATTTCCAATACCCTTTATAATCACAAAATGTCTGTAATGCCAACTACTATTCCACCAAGCCAGAAAACCGACGTTCACAGATACATTTGTTTTATACTCATCATGTGTTACACCATCGTGTTTGACCTTTATACTTATAGTTTGGCTTCCAAAACGCTTCGGAGTCCATGTAAAATGGAAAGTATATGTTGCACCTTTACCCAAGCCTCCATCTTTTGATAATGTTTTAATCTCTCCATCTTTATTTGTACTAAATATAGAATAGATAGTTTTGTCTGTTTGTTTCCCATTGTTTTTTATGGTAACGTCGATGTTAGCAGTTTTATTCACGCTCAGAGTCCCAGAAATATCAACATCAATGATTTCTAAATCAGTATTTCTTTCAACGACATTTATAAATTTGTCCCATACATTGTTATTTTCGTTGCTCTCTTGTATCTTATCTTGATAATCAACTATTATTCTAAGCAAACGCTGGGTTTCACTACCTAAGGTAGCAATCCAACTAAAATTAACAAAACGAGAAACACCTATAGCCAGACCTTTTGATGTACTATTTACCAATACTAAAGAGTCATCAACATATAACCCAACTTCTATGGATGTACCCAAAGATATATTTTTTGTGCCTTCATTTCTGATTTTAACAACAATCTTTACAGAATCTCCTTCTTCAACTGTTAGAGAGCAGTCTACACTTTTTATAACAAGATCTGGTTTAGAATCAGCATTAGCTATAGATGAGATATTGAAGAAGTTCAATGATAACAAAATTACTAAAAGCAAGACACAAATTTCCTTTTTATAGTTTCTAAAATACTTGGACATATCAAATCCTCTTCCCCTGAGTATTACGCCCCCAACTCACAAGGTCGTAATTTATATTTATTACGTTGTATTTCAAATTTTCTATATATTTTTAAAATAATTAAATGAAATATAGATTAATAGTTAAAACATAAATTATAAAACAACTCATTGGTTAACAAAAACACAGGTAGGATAATATGAAACCAGAGATACACAAATCAAGTTATGTTGCAGAAACAGCTGTAATAATAGGTAATATAAAAATCGGAAAAAACTGCGGCTTATTCCCAAATGTTGTTATTAGAGGTGACGAAAACTCTATAGAAATAGATGATGGATCAAATGTTCAAGATTGCTGTGTTATACACTGCGACAAAGAACACAGTGTCAGAATAGGTAAAAATGTTTCACTTGGCCATGGAGCAATCATTCATGGAGCAACTATCGGTGACGACTGCCTCATAGGTATAAATGCGACAGTATTAAATGGAGCGAAAATTGGGAAAGGCACAATTATTGGTGCTAATGCACTTGTTACGACAGACATGGAAGTTCCTGAAAACAGTTTAGTATTGGGTGTTCCCGGGAAAGTAATTAAAAAAGACAAACAATTTGCTGAGATGGCTCGTTCCAATGCAGAGACTTACCAGAAAATAGCAAAAGAACATCTAGAAGGAAAACACTCAGTTTATACTGCCAAAGATTAAAAGAAAAAATTATTTTTTATTTTTTAGTTTAGCACGCGTATACGCAAGTAATCCACCTGCATCGCGTATAGCAAGTATCTCCCTTGGAAGTTTTGGAAAAGAAAAAGATTTTCCACCAACGATAATTTTCCCGTTTTCAACATCAAGAATTACTGAATCTCCTTCATGGTATGCTTTTACAGCATCAGGACATTCGATGAGAAGTAAACCTTGATTAATCGATGAACGGTAAAAGATACGGGCGAAGCTTTCTGCGACAATGGCAGATATTCCAACTGCTTTTAGCCCGACCGTTGGTTGTTCTCTTGAACTGCCACATCCAAAGTTTTTCCCAGCGAAGAGGATATCTCCTTCTTTTACATTTTTTACAAATGATGGATCAAGATCCTCCAGAAGGTGAGGTTTGATTTCTTCTGGTGTACTACATGTATATGTATACTTTCCCGGGAAGAGCATATCTGTGTTTACATTGTCACCATATTTCCATATCTTCATTTATCGCACCTCCTTTCGTGGATCGGTAATTTTACCATAAATAGCTGAAACGGCAACGGTAGCAGGACTTGCAAGATATATCTCTGCATCTTTACAGCCCATTCGCCCCTTGAAGTTTCTATTTGATGTGCTTAAACACTTTTCACCTGGCGCTAGTGCACCTTGATGGGCACCAAGACATGGACCGCAACCTGGCGGGAGAAGTACACCGCCTGCTTCAACAAGTGTATCAATTATACCCTCTTTCAGTGCATCTAAATAAATTTGTTTAGATGACGGCAGTATTAACAATCGTACGTTGGCATTTATTTTCTTTCCTTTCAAAATTTTGGCTGCAATTCTAAAATCAGACAATCTACCATTCGTACAAGTACCAATAAGACATTGTTGAATTTCTATTCCTTCAGTCTCATCAACGCTCTTTACATTATCTACACTATGTGGCAATGCAACAACTGGTGATATATCCGCAAGATTATAATTTATTTCTTTTGTATACGATGCATCTCGATCTGGATCAATTGGAGCATATGCGGATTTGGAGACGCCTATAGATTTCAGGTACTGTACTGTCACATCATCGACACGAAAAAATGCATTCTTTGCTCCCATTTCAACTCCCATATTTGCAATGGTAAAGCGTTCGTCAACGGAGAATTGTTTTATATCACCATAAAATTCCACGGAACAATAATCTGCGCCGGAAGCCGAGATATCGCCTATGATTTTCAGTATGACATCTTTTGCATAAACCCCTGGCTTCAACATTCCTTTTAAGTTAATTTTGATACTCTGCGGAACCTTCAGCCATGTCTCTCCAGTAAGTAGCAGAGCTGCTGCTTCAGTACGATCAATTCCTGAAGAGAACGCACCAATTGCCCCATAGGAGCAAGTATGAGAATCACTTCCTAAAAGCAGCTGTCCAGGTAAAGCTAGCCCCGTTTCAACCATAATTTGATGACATACACCGACACCGACGTCAAAAAAATGTTTTATCTTATATTTTTTTACAAAATCCCTGATGATTTTGTGGTTTGTAGCTGTTTTTTCATCAGATGCTGGGATAACATGGTCAAGAACTATAACTGGTAATTCCGCATTAATAACACCATACTCCTCAAGATCTGCTTGTATTTTTTTAATGATTGGGGCAGCGTTGTCGTGCATAAGTAGATGATCAGGTTTCACAGTTACAATTTGGCCAGGTGCTACTTTTTTTTCTTTTGCGTATTTCGCAAGTATTTTTTCTGCAAAAGTCATACCCATATCAGTATACCTCCCTCAGAACAATTCATTGAATCATCTAGATTTGAAAATAGAATCAAATTACCCTCTTTAAACTTATTCAGAAAAACGAGAAAAATATAAGTTATAGTATAGTATATTGTTATTGTGGAAGGAGAGATGAAAAATAGAAAGTTTATCAGAGAAAAACATGCAGTCGCTGGTGTGATTGAAGCGCTTCTGCTCGTAGGCCTTGTTGCAGTGATACTCTCTGTGATACAACTTTATTACATACCACAGGTAATGAACCAAAGAGAAGCCGACCACATGGACGAAGTAGCAAACCAGTTCTCATTTTTAAAATCTATCATAGATCTACAATCGATAGAAAAAAAAGACATACCGATATCATCTCCAATAACACTCGGAAGTAGAGAATTACCATATTTTGTTACCGGTAGAGCATTGGGTGAACTTAGAATCATCGACGACGCAGGCGAAATAAGGGCAGATAGAGTAACATTGATAGCTCCATTGACATCTGTAGAATATACGGCATTCAACGCATATTATCTTAGAGACAAAGGCCCAATTATAATCTATACATTGGAAGGAGGAGCGATAATACTCAAACAACCTGATGGAGAAAAAGTTATTATTGAACCCACCATCAATGTAGTAAACTTATCCAACTCGATTGAAATATATTATGAAATACCTATCATCGTCGGTATTTCAGGAAAAGAGTCTTCACCTCAGGATTATAAAACATGTTTTATTAGAACTAACTACTCAAATTCTGATGCTAATTGGCAAGAGTATTCTGTTGTATTTAATATAACTATTTCTACTGAGTATGTTGATGCTTGGAGTAATATGTTATATAACATTACTGATTTTGGGGATAATGTAAACATTATCAAGAAATCAAACTTTGTTGAAATAACACCAAAACCATCAAAAGACATTAGTTTATATTACAAAAAAACTTACATTTATGCTCAGATAAGTCCTGGATGGATTAAATAAAACATTGAATAATTATATAGTATGCTAATTATTCTATTAGGAAAGTTTTTTTATTTACTATGGCATATAGTCAATACGAAAAATAAGAGGATGAGATATAAGCATAGAATAATTTTTTAATAAAAAAAATAGTATGACATTTGGATAAGAGCGGTTTAAACATGGAAAAAGCAAAAGATACAGATTCGGCTAAAAAACTTGAGGTGCTGAAAACAGGCATTGGCGGACTTGATAACCTGTTTTCAGCAGGTGGCATACCAAAGGGCAACTCTGTCATGATAGCTGGTGGGACTGGTACAGGTAAGAGTACCTTGTGCAGACAGATTTGTTATAACCTTATTTCTAAAGGAAAAAAATGTATGTATGTGAGTTTTGAGGAGAGCGCTGAGCGTATAGAACGTAGTATGGTTAATTTTGGTTGGGATGTTAAAAAGTTTATTGTTGATGGTAGTTTTTTGATTCAGAAGATTAATCCCCTAGATATACTTCGTATGAAGTTTGGCTCAGTGGGCGGCTCAGGTTCTGCAACCGAGATTTCATATAAGATAAAACCGTTGGTTATACCTAAGGATTTTCAGCCCGAAGTGATAGCCGTTGATTCTTTAACTGCCATTATATCTGCTTCAGTTAGTAAGGAAAAAAATTATCGTGTGTATTTGCAGCAGTTGTTCAATTTTTTTGAGGAAACAGGTGCCACATCGTTTTTAATTACAGAGACCGAGCAGATCCCAAATAGATATAGCGATACTGGCATCGAAGAGTTTTTGGCGGATGGTATACTAGTGCTTTATAATATTCAGAAGAAGGATGCACGTGAGGGTGCTATCGAAGTTTTAAAGATGAGGTATAGCGGTCATCAGAAAAATATCGTTTCTATGGAGATTACTGATCATGGCATTAAGGTGTTTCCAGACAAGCATGTTTCGATAGTTTAAGTAAAAAAAATTTATAGGAATTTGAATGGTTCTTGGTGTTCGCTTAATCTTTTTGCTCCGTATCTCAAAAGGTTGATTTCTATTTCTTTTACTTTATGTATTGTTAGTCCTGTTCTTCTCATTATCAGGTTGTCATTTTCGTCATATATACTCATGGTTCCTTCGTCTACGTTTAATACTGCCTTGAGTACTTTGTTGTCTTGCAGCCATATCCAGATGCGTGTGTTTTTTTTGATCATTATGACCACCTGACTCGGGTTTGTGTTATACGCCCGATTTTTATTTTCCTATTATTATTTTAATTTAGTACATATATAAATATTTCTATACAAGTCTCTCCCGTTAACAGAAAAAACACTCATTCCATAGAAAAATGGAATAAAAAAACGAAAAGGAACAAGATGAACTAAAAAAACATAATAATATACATATATGAGGATTTACATATCTCATTTCAGATGGTAGATATGCAAAAACTAGAAGAGAGGACGGCAGGGTTAGAACGACTTAAAACAGGTATAAAAGGACTAGATGATATTATAGGAGGCGGCTTACCAAAAGGATCCATAACCCTAGTATCTGGTCCACCTGGAAGCGGCAAAAGCATCTTCTGTTTCCAATTCATAAACGAAGGAATAAAAAACGAAGAGAAATGCCTATATCTAACCTTAGATAAAAATGTAGCGGGCGTACTAACACAAGCGAAAGAGATAGGCTTCGACTTCCAACCAGCCATAGAAAAAAAACTAGCAAAATTCCTATTTTTGAACATAAGCAAAAAACTTGTTTACGAAACCATGACAAACGAAATCCTATCGGGTGGATACAAAAGAATTGTCTTGGATTCCATCACACCATTGTCAGAGATGCCCATGTACATAAAAAATGTAGAACAACAAGGCGACATCAGTATAATAACACCTGACGAATTCCCAACTGAAACCAACTTACCAATCAGACGACTACACTTACGTTACATAATAGGTTCATTAGAATCAATAGATTCAACTTCATTGGTTACATCGGAGTTACCGGCTAATTCACAACTTCTTTCTAGAGACGGCATCTCGGAGTTTTTAGCAGATGGCGTCATAGTCCTCAGCCTAGATCCAACTATGGACCGGCGTAAAATCTCGGTGGTGAAAATGAGAAACACAAAACATACCCTAAGACCGCAGGACATGGCAATAGAATACGGCGGCATAAAATTCTTATAAAAAACCGAGGAAGATGTTAAACTATAAGCCACCAAAAGAACTACGAGCACTTTTTATTGTTCACTATGCCCCCTTAATTCTAATAATACTAACTGGTCCACTAACAGCGGTATATGGTTTTTGGGAAATACAAATTGATAAAAATGTAAGCGTCGTCATAGGCATAATCATTTTTTTACTGGGAACATTTGTTTATTTCAAATGGGAGATATTCTGGCATAAAACATACAAAGGACAACTAGTCACGGATGGAATTTTTCGTTATATAAGACATCCACACTATACGTCTCTACTTATTATCGGCTTCGGTTTAGCATTATTCTTCTATTCCATGTTCGCACTAGCAATTGCAGTAGCTGCAGTACCAATAATGATATGGAGCATAATAGACGAAGAGAAAATGTTAATCAGACAATACGGCGAAGAATACAAGAATTACATGGAAAAAGTACCATATAGGATTATACCAAAATTTTTCTAAAATATTTTTAGCTTTTAAAGATGGTGCCCACAAATTCATCGATTTTTTTCTCGTAACCACTCTCAAGCGGTCCTTTCATACCAGTTACCTTAATTCTAAGATCATCTGAAATTTTTTTGAATCCTTTAGATTGCAATATATCCTCCATGACTTGGAGTGTATTAATCTCCGGAGCCATATAGGTCGCCATAAGAGAATATTTAGCATGAGCTTGACCAGCATCTAACTTTTTTAGGAATCTCTTCATTTTCCAAGTAGGGCCACTCATATGAGTTGGCGAACTAAATATGTATAAATCAGCTTTCGGAAAAGATTTTGGTTTTATCTCACGTATGGAAAAAATCTTAGCATCGTGACCTTTTTTGCAAATAACACCTTGAAGGTAATCAACACATTTTTTGCCGTTGCCATATTTTGATTCATAAGCAATTATTACTTTCATATTTACTCTTGTGACCGTAAACAAACTTCATATTTATATATTCTATTTTTTAATTTACTAAATAGAGCAAAATTTTTTCAATAGATTTTTTCTCAAATTTTTATTTAAATTCTGTTGCTAATTTTTTTCCGTATTCGACACATGCTGTTTTGCTTTTTTCATCTGGGCTCCACAAAGTTTTTAGTCCATCATCCACAACAGTGAAACCAGCTTTTTTCAAATCTTCAACAATTATCTTTACTGATTCCCCGCTCCAACCATGGCAACCAAACGCAGCAGCGTTTTTATCTTTAAAACTGAGTCCTTTGATCTCTTCAAGTAAAGAGGCTGTAGATGTTAGTATTCCACGGTTTATTGTTGGAGAACCAACCAAGATGGCTTTTGATTTGAATATCTCAGTGATCACGTCATTTTTATCGCTTTTTGCTGTGTTGAAAAGTTTGATCGCGACTTTTTTATCGTTATCTTTTATTCCTTTGGCGATGTTTTCTGCCATAATACGTGTACCATTCCACATTGTATCATACAGAATAACGATCTGGTTTTCTTTGTACTCATTTGCCCATAGCAAATATTTTTCGACAATCTGTTTTGGATTATCACGCCAAATCACGCCGTGACTTGGACAGATCATATCAACAGGCAATTTCATTGAAAGAACTTCTTCGATTTTCTTTTTAACTAATTGACTGAATGGAGTTAAAATGTTTGCATAATATTTCATAGCCTCGGTAAACAACTCAGGTTGATTCACAAGATCGTTAAACATAAACTCGGATGCATAGTGCTGTCCAAAGGCATCATTACTAAAAAGAATATTATCACCAGTAAAATAAGTAAACATGCTATCTGGCCAATGAAGCATGGGCGCCTCAACAAAAATCAACTCCTTTTTTCCGAGAGATATACGATCACCAGTTTTTACTGGATGGAAATCCCAATCTTTATGATAATGTCCTTTCAGAGACTTCACACCATTTGCAGTACAATAGATTGGCACATTAGGTATGAGATTCATAAGAGAGGGTAGCGCGCCACTGTGATCACTTTCTGCATGGTTAGCTATTACATAGTCGATCTTTTTTAAATCAATTTCTTTAGCTAGCTCTTGTATGAATTCTTTGGCAAAGGGATTCCAGACCGTATCCACAAGCGCCACTTTTTCTTCTTTTATTAGATATGAATTATATGTCGATCCTCTATGTGTTGAGAGTTCATTTCCATGAAACTTTCTAAGATCCCAGTCAATTTTTCCAACCCAATAGACATTGTTCTTTACTTTTAAAACCATGATATATACCTCCACCTAATTTCATTATAAATCATAAATATGACTTATAAAGTCATCATAATTGTTTATTTTAAAAAGTTTCTGATGCACAGCATATACAATATTTTATATATTTATTTTTACCCGAAATATATAAAATAGCATCTCATTGATGTTTTAAATTATTTATCGGATTTAGAAAAGGTTTATTAAACTGATAATCATCTATTGGAATATAAGAAAAAATGGAAAAATCACCAATATTTATCATAGGATGCCCACGTTCAGGAACAACATTAGTAAGAGTAATACTAGATTCGCATCTAAATATCTGCTGCGGACCCGAAACTCATTTAATCAGAAACTTAAAAACAATAAAAGAAAAGATACATGAAAATTGGAATAGACTCGAACCATATGGTCTCACAGAAAATATAGCAAACAAAAAATTAAGTGAGATATTTTCAATATTCCATGAAAATTATATGAAATTAAAAAAAAAGAAAAGATGGGCTGAAAAAACACCAGATAACATATTTTACGTGGATGTTATTAATGAACTTTTCCCTAATTGCCAATTTATAAACGTAATCCGAGATGGAAGAGATGTCGTTTGCTCTTACAAAGATAGATGGGGTAGATTAATAAGTTATAATGCAATTAAAAACTGGAATAAAGCTGCTGAATTAACCTATAAATTTAGAAAACAATTTAATGATAAGAGATATATGGAAATTAGATACGAAGAACTAATCAAAAACCCAGAAGAAGAAACAAAAAGAATGATGAAATTTTTAGGTGAGGAATGGTTCCCTGATCTCTTAGAACACCATAAGAAAAAACATGATTTCTGGTTTAATATAGAAACAGGTAAAAATATTGATTTTAAAACAGAAAGGAAACCGACAAGACATTCGCCAAGCAGACCAATTTTTTCTTCAAGTATTGGTAAATGGAAAAAAAATCTTAGTATCTTTGAAAAATTAATCGTCAACATTTCACTCAATAAAAATCTGAAAAAACTAGGATATAAGGAGAAATAACCTAAATATGAAAATGGATATCCGGTGGTATCTAATCAAGAAGACGTTTCCTATTTGGGAAAAACTAGGTTTTCATATCACACCAAATCATTACTATGAGCCAATTCCAGATACAAGAACTCTTGGCGATGAAATCTGGGATAGAGAATCGGAAATGAGAGGTGTTGACTTAAATGTAGAAAAACAAAAAGAATTTATTGATAAATATTGCTCAAAATATAAAAAAGAATATGACAGCTTCGGTTTATATGAACCCACAGAGGAATTTAAATATTATGTTTATAATGGGTGGTTTGGTGAAATCGACGGGGATGTTTTATATACTATATTGCGTAGTTATAAGCCAAAACGAGTGATTGAGATAGGTAGTGGTTATTCGACTATTCTAATGGCAGAAACATTAAACAAAAATAAATTACAAGATGGTGTTAATAGTAAATTTACTTCTATCGATCCATATCCAAATCCAGAAGTGGAAGGTAAGATTCCTACCAATGCGGAACTTATAGAAAAAAAATTACAAGATATTAAACTTGAATATTTCAATCAACTAAAAGAAAACGATGTTTTATTTATTGACTCAACAAGTATCGTAAAAATCAATAGCGATGTCTGTTATGAATTTTTAGAACTTATACCTCGTTTAAATAAAGGAGTATTAATTCATGTTCATGATATATTTCTTCCTAAGGAGTATCCAAAAGAATGGGTAATTGGTAAAAAACTCTTCTCAAATGAAGCTTATTTACTTCAGGCATTCTTAATGTTCAATAATGCGTTTGAGATAATATGGATGGGAAATTATATGAAGATTAAATACCCTGAATTATGTAAAAAGATGTTTAGAGGTAAAGCAAGTCAAAGTTTTTGGATGAAAAAAATAAAATAATTATAGTAAAAATTCTTTTACCAATATCTAATGACCAGCAAGATAAATCATCATATTTACTTAGATTCTTTGATTTACAGAATTTCAAATAAAACATCAATTTATGAAAAAGCTTATGTCAAGTTTAAATTAAAAGAAAATTTTAAAAAACTTGGCTATGAATAATTAAAGTATTTTAGATAAGATTCCATTCTTTTTTGAATTTGTTTCTCTCTATCTTTGATTTCTTTTAACAAATCTATTGAACGTGGTTTGACTTCATAAGCAAAATCGATGTTAAAATTAATGGCTATATCTAGAAAATTCATTATTTTTTTAATTTCATCATTTGATTTATCGCATATATCTTCATATCTTGTGTTCATAAACTTTTTATCATCTAGATATTTGATATTATTCAAAAAATAATCAGTTGAAAAGACTAGATTTTTAATAGCATTATTAACTCTAAGCGGGGTAATGGAGGAATAAAGAAATCTGTAGTATTCGAGTAATATTTTATTTTTAAAAATTTTACTATAACCTGGTGATAAAATAGACATATATTCACTTTTTTGTTTTAATAAAATTCTCATTGCTCTAAGTTGTGAATTTAAGGTTTTTACGGGATTTCTATGAATGAATATGAATTTGGCTTCCGGAAAAATTGAAGACAAATAAATGAAATTTTTAAAATCAAATGGGTTTTTTAATAACAAAGGTTTATCGTTTTCTGATATTAGTTGAATTTTTTTACAGAATCTAATAAAGATATCAATTGATTCAGATGTAAGTTTAGAATTATTTGTCTCCTTAGAGAGAAGAAAACCGTATTCCTCTGGGAAATCAGGAGTTATTTTTAGTTTGTCAATTTTTCTATCATTTTGAGAGAGATTTTTAAAAAAAACATCTAGGTCTTTTTTTGATTTTTCTTCTTTTTTATTTATATGATTATAGACTATCTCTTTATTATTAATTATATGATAGGCTGTTACTATATTAAATGCCCCGGTTTCACTTAATAATTTATATAATATGCTAGTCCCAGATCTTTGTACCCCCAGTATAAAGATAGGTTTGAATACTACATTCTTTAGTATATCATTATATTGGCAGTCTAAATCAACATTTTTGTGATTTATATTCATAATAAACTTCACGATGTATTAGATAAGTTATTAACATATCCTATTAATATTTTTAGTGGCTTTTTGTTTTGAGTAATTATTTTTTAGTGATTGAATAAACATCATAAACTCTCGTAAACTTTCTGGATTTCCTATTTGATAAAATCGTTTTTCAACTTCAAATGCCAAAAGGTTATTTTTTTCAATTAGTATAGAAAAAAAATCTTTTGTTGAAACAAAGGTATTGCTAGGAATAATCTTGAGTGCTTCTTTGTTAAAGATGCTTACTCCATAGTCAATATATATCATATCTTTTGTTTTTTTCGTATCATATTCTTTGATTAATCCCTCTTTTATGACGACATTACTTGCATCATATTTATCACAATTTTTATAGACGGTCATTAATGCCAATTTCTTTTTTTTTAGAAAATATGAATATACTTCTTTAAAATTCAAAAATACATAAGAATCACCATATAGTGTAAAAAAAACATCATCTAATAGCGATTCTGCATTTTTAACTGCACCAATCGGACCTAAAAGGTTGTCGCCATCATAACTATATTTGATATTTACGTCAAATTTGCTACCATCATCAAAATAACTTATAATTTTTTCAGATAAATGCCCTACGCAAAGAACGATATCTTTAATTTTATTTTTTTTCAAGTTTTCAATTTGATATTCCAGAAATGGTTTACCTTCTATTTCTATCATAGACTTCGGAACATTTTTAGCACGATTTCCGAGTCTTGTGGCAAGACCGCCACATAGAATTACTATTTGCATTGTTTAACCTAAAACAACCAATTATTTGTTAAGTTTTCCTATAAATTAAAAAAATTGTTTAAAAATTAATGCAGCATACAATAGTTAATAAGGATTGAAAGCAAAAATATTTAACAGGTTTTTTCAGCTTTCTTAAATTCTTCCCAAGCTTTATCAAACTCTTCAAGAGTTGAAACAGTTCTTTCATGATATGGCATTTGTTTTAGAATTTTATAAGGTATTGTAATGATATGAGGATCTGCAGATATTATTTCCTCCACATCAGAAGGATTTCTAATACTCCCAACAATAAGTTTAGTTTTAAAGCCGCCTTTATCAATAACTGCACGAGATTGTTTTACAACCTCAATTGGATTAGAGCCAGAATCTCTGATTCTGTTAAAGAAAAGACTTGCGTAAGAAGCCCCTGCTTGAATCGCAAGAAATGCTTGATTCACACTCATCATAGCTGTAACGTTTGTCTTAATCCCTTCCTTTTCAAGAATTTTTACGGCTTTAAGTCCACTACCATCAGAGAGCATTGGAACTTTTATGACGACGTTTTTTCCCCATTTGCTGTATTCTCTTGCCGACTCAAGCAATTCATCCAAATTGTTTGGCCCTTCAAGGCTTACTGGATATGGTGCGGCCATTTCTAAAATCTTTTTAGATCGCTCTTTAAAGTTGCATCCTTTTTCATTCAAGAATATTTTTTGATTTGTGGTAAGCCCTGTAATTATTCCCCATTCAAGTATTTCTTTGATTTGATCAATATTTGCAGTATCTAGAAATATTTCCATTTCAAATCATCTCTTCTTTCTCGATAATTAAAGATGCCTTAAATAGATTTGGAGCAATAAAATCAGGTTTTGCTCCTTCATCTTCCATGATTTTGCAAAAATCACACTTTTCCCTGCCTATAAGAATTGTTCGGCATCCTACAGATTGACCTGTCAATATATCTCCTACCCCATCACCTATTATCCATGATTTTGAAAGATCAATATTGTGCTCTTTTTCAGCTTTTTTAATCATACCAGGTTTTGGTTTTCTGCATTCGCAAATTATTCTATATTTTTCAATTTTGGCTTCAGGGTGATGCAGGCAGTAGTATTCAGCATCAAGTTTAGCATTATCATTTGCAAGTTCTTTATGCATTTTTTCTTTTATTTTTTCCAAAATATCTAAATTATAATGATTTTTTGCAATACCGGGTTGATTTGATATTACAATTACTTTAAAACCAAGGTCATGAAATTTATTTATGGCTTTTCCAACATCGGGTAACAAAACAAATTGTTCAACTGCAAACGGCGAATCAACTATCCCCATTTCTTTATGATAAACTACTTCGTTAATGACACCATCTCTATCCAAAAAAATAGCTTTGTTTTTCATTTTTAAGATTCCATTATTTTTTCTTTAAGCCTAAACGCAATTAAATGTTGCAGTACAACATGAAATGCTTCAACATGAGGAGTAGCATTAAATGGAACAACAATACAAACGTCAGCAATTTCTTTCATCGCACCACCGTCAAAACCTGCAAATCCTATGGTTTTTCCACCGTTTTTATTTATATAATCCATTGCCTTTAACAGATTTTGTGACCATGCCCCTGCTTTGTCTTTTCCACTACCCCCATGCACGCTAAAGCATACAAGAACATCGCCTTTATTATACAAGTTTTTAAGCTGCTCAATAAATAAATTATCCCAGCCATCATCATTTATGAGCGCAGTCATTAAAGGAATATTATCATTCAAACAATGTGCTTTGAATCGCTTTTTTCCTTCAACAATTGTTACTTTGAACAGATCGCACATAAAATGGGTAGCGGTACTTGCACTTCCACCGTTTCCACAGAAAAAAACCTGATTATTATTTTTCCACGCATCAAACAAGATTTCGATAGCGGCATCTATATCCTCTCTTGAGATATCAGCAGCTATTTTCTTGATTTCATTAAAATATTTTTCAATCTCATAATCATTCTTCATATCAAATTCCTCTAACTTATAGATAATAAAGTCTTAACACCCTCTCTATCAAATTTATATCTCATTATTGATAATCCTTCTTTTTCTAGCGTTTTTACAAATTGCGTTCTTTCTTTGCTATTGCCGTTATGATAGAACATAAAGAACCCCCCTCCACCAGCGCCCATTATCTTTCCTCCAAGAGCACCGTATTTACGAGCGGTATTATACCATCGATCGATAATCGGGTTGGATACGTTTTTTGATAGATTTTTCTTGATATTCCAATGCTCATCTAGATACTCACCGAACTTGTCTACATCTCCTTTTTCCAATGATGCCCTAGTTTGTAATCCAATTTTCTTAATTTTATGTAAGCTGTTAAGTGTATCTTCATTATGCACCTCAGTTTTTTTATTTTGCACTTTAAGTATTGACGATGCTGTTCGTTTAAATCTAGTGTAAAATAAGACAATATTACTTTCTAATTCTTCATAGGTATATTCTTTTAGTTTTACAGGCTCTACAGTCACGTTACCGTTCTTACCAAAAGTTAATGCGGTGATATTTCCAAATGCACCCATATATTGATCCTGCTTTCCCACCGTTTCTTTTAAAATGTCTATCTCTATCTTGCACGCTTCTTCAGCTAACTCTTTCTTTGATACATACTCGCCCTTATATTCATGAAGTGTATTCAGCAAAGCCACCAGAAAAACACCTGAGCTACCTAAACCCGATTGACTAGGAACATCGGAGAGAGATGTAAGTTCAATACCTGGTTTGATATCTAACAATTTTAAAGCTTCTCTGAACAAATTATGTTTTATTTCTCTCAAGTCTTTAACCTCTTCGATACCTGAGTGTTTTAACCGAAATGTATCGAAAAATTGCCTATTTGCACCGACCAAAACATACTTGTTTATACCTGCAGCAATAAGAAAACCACCGAATTTACAGTAATACGACTGTAAATCAGTTCCACCTCCACCTAATGTAATCCTAACTGGTGCACGTGAGAGAATCATTTATTATCGCCTTGTAAAAGAAATCTAACAGTCCTTTTTATGGCTTCTTTGTAAGTAATCGTTGCTTTCCAATTTAATTTTCTAGCCTTTTCTATTGACAATATTGTTACAGGGACATCACCTAGCCATCCTCTGTCTCCACCAGTATATTCAAACTTCACATTTTGCAGTCCCATCTCTTCAACGACAATTTTTGCCAAATCTTTTACTTTAATTGTTTCATTATTTGCCAAGTTGTAAGCTTCAACAACGATATTTCTATCAATGTTAGGAATATCAATCAATCCATTTACACAATCAAAAACATCAAAGTATGATTTTTCTTGGTTTCCATCGCCCAATATTTCTAGCTTTGAAGGATTGATTTTCAATTTGTTGACAAAATCAGGAATCACGCCATGCGTGCTTCTCATTCCTACTACATTTGCAAATCGAAACATCCATGCTTTCATATTGTAAGTGTGGCAAAATGAGGAAATAAATGCTTCCGCGGCTAGTTTACTTGCACCATAATGTGATATTGGTTTAATATCTGGAACATTTTCGGGTGTAGGTTTTACCGAAGATTCTCCATAAATCGCAGAGCTAGAAGCAAATATGAGATTTTTAATGTCTTTTTTCCTCATGAATTCTAGCAACATATGTGTTCCAATAACATTTTCTTCCAAATCTATATATGTATTATGAATTCCTCCCCTTACATCAGCATTGGCTGAAAGATGAAAGACGACATCATAAGATTCTTTAGGGTACGCATCCTTATTTTTAATATCATCTCGTATGAATTCAATTTTTTTTTCTTTTATTAGATCATGGATAAATTCAATTCTTCCTGTTTTTAAATTATCAATGATTGTCACCTTATCTGGGGCATATTCAACCAATCTATCGACTAAATTACTACCAATAAAACCTGCTCCGCCTGTCACAAAATATCTCATTTTTTTCACCATTATTCAAATTTAAATTATCAGATATTATTAGATATGATACCGCTTGACCAATTATCGAATTACTATTTTAATATTTTGTAATTATTTTTTTAGTGATTAGTTGGATATATCCAACAAGAACAGATGCAAAAGACTAAACAAAAGAACCTGTTGCCTATGTCTCAAAAAGAGGTAAATGAGACTTTTAGTAAAATTAAAAATTATGTTCCAAAAAAAGTAATTAATATAAAGCTTACATATTTAATGCTGATATAGGAGTATAATGACAAGAGTTGTAATAATCGGCGTCGACGGTGCAACACCCGATCTATTAGAGTTATGGATGAAAGAAGGTAAACTTCCACATTTACAAAAAATTAAACAAGATGGGATATATGGTTCACTTAAATCTACAATGCCGCCTTTTAGTGCACCTGCATGGACTTCGATAGTGACCGGCTGTAGTCCCGGCAAACATGGCATTTACGGTTTCGAAACTACATCCTCGCTAGAATCACATCTTATAACTTCATCTAGCCGAAAGGCTCCTGCTTTGTGGAATTATTTAACAAGTATCGGGCTAAATAGTATAATAGTTAACGTTCCCAATACATACCCGCCTGAGAAAATCAATGGTGTTATGATCACAGGGTTACTTACACCATCTGAGGAATCAAATTTTACGTATCCAAAAACTATAAAAGATAGACTAACAAAAGAGGATTTGGGCATATTTGAATTAGAACAGTTATGGATAGATGATTTTCCGCGTTCCTATATGGCAAAATATGCTCCTGAAAAATTATTAGATCATATTATCGATCAAATGATCTCGCATGTTAATGTAACAATTAACCTTATGAAAGAAAAAGACTGGGATTTAACGATGGTCGTAATCAGAGGCACAGATACCGCACAACATTTTCTGTATAACAGAAAAGAATTGTTACTACGTTGTTACCAGAAAGTAGATGAGCTTATAAGTACCATGATAGAAAATTTTTCAGATGCTGTATTTTTTGTGGTATCTGATCATGGTTTTGAGAAAATCAAAGCAATTTTGTATCCGGATAATGTATTGTATAATGCTGGATTGTTAGTGCCCAAGCAAAATTTATCACAGAATCCCACGTCTCTTTTTAGTCATCTGATCTCCAAAATAATAAAAACAGTACTGCAAGTTATTCCACTTAAAACAATAAAAAAAATTAAGTTTATCAAAAAAATTCTTTTTTCGAGCTCTTCTAACCAAAAACTTATTAATTTTTCAAAAACAAAAGCATTTTCTATAGCTGATGGACGTGGCATTAGAATATGCCAAAAAGGTAGTTTTCCTGAAGGAATAGTAGCTCCAGATGAATATACTTCTCTCTGTAAAGAAATTCAAACCTTATTTGAAAATTTACGACACCAAGATACCAAAGAGCACCTAGTTGAAAAAATATACAGATGGAACGAGATATATGGCGAAAAAGCAAAATATCCGCCTGATTTGATAATCGATGTTAAAAAAGGTGTCACAGCAGCGGAATGGATAAGGACATCTAATGTTTTAAGCGAGTGGAAAAAAACAAAGAAACAGATATTACCTGTTGCTTTTCGTGACGATTCTGCTGGTCGTTCTGGTGATCATGCAAAGTACGGTGTTTTCTTTGCGTATGGAAATAATATTAAATCAAATGTTTCAATAAAAAATGCAAATGTTATGGACGTTCTACCAACGGTGTTTACTGCTTTAGGTCTACCTGTACCAAGCAGTGTAGATGGTAAAGTTCATGATTACATTTTTGTTGAGAAAACTCAGTTTGAAACAGTTGATTGGGATAAATATTCATCTGTTGACCAAACCCTGTTAGATTCTGAAAAACAAAAAATAAAAAATCTTAGAGATAAGTTGAAAATTTAATTTTGGAATAATTAAAATTGATAGTATATATAAGATTGATTTTCTTATTTTTAATTCAACCAAGACAATACATTCTGTTTGAAATAATTTTGAAGATTTTCAAGTGAAAATTTTTCAGCGTTTAATAATGCTTCTTTTTTAAGTTTTTTGAGTTTCTCATGATCTAAAAGAAGCGTATTTATGACACTTTCTAGTTCTTGTGAGTTTTTGTAGGTTAATGTACTACTTTTAAGTTCTGGTAGCATATTGAATTCATATGGGACAATTATAGGTTTTGCATATTGTATTGCATTGAATATTACACCGCTGCCAACAGTTTTGCCGTATTCCTCCTCGATTTCGTTATCAGCTCTTGTTTTAATTTTTATTGGCGCAATAATAATATTACTTTGATTTAGTAGCTTGTCAAATATATCATCTGGGACGTATTTGTCAAAAATTACGACATCGTATCCTTTATCACATAAGCTTTTGAATTTTTCATAGATGCGTTTACCATATAAGCCAACTGGCAAACCAGGTATGATTAATTTGATTTTATTTTTGTGTTGTTCGAAAAGAGAAGAGAAAGCTGTAAAAACAATATCATAATCCTTACGATGCTCCTGAATGAGACCTGGCATTATAATTTTTAGTATTTCATCATCATTTGATTCTGATGTTAACGTAGTTTTGTCGAATATAGATGTCGGAAGTGTAAATATTTCTCGTTCATAGTTAGTATGTGTTTTAATGTAATCTTTTAGTGGATGGTAAATAACGTTGATTGCATCGAATTTTGGAAATATAAATGAATGTATTAAAGCAGAACCCATATTTGTGTCAAAGGCTCTAATAGGATGTAGTATTTTGAATACTAATCTTGGTTTAAACCAAGCATTTACATGATGGATTAGGAGAACAGTCCTGGATTTTGGGCGAAACTTGAGATAACATATTAGATCCAATAATGTTTCATGGATTGTGTTAACAAATAATATGTCGATTTTTTTGTCACAGATTTTTTTGACACGCCGTATAAATGAGTATATGGTTTCATTATCTTCTTTAAGTACAATGCTGTAATCTTTTGTATCTTTTAGATAGTTGGTTAATTGCGATAAAAGTTCTTTAGTAGTGAATATAGTAACATTCGTATCTTTAGTTTTGAAAATCTTACTAAATGAGTATATTATTGGTATATGACGGCGTACCTCCAATATGCCTATTTCAAATTTTCGATTAGAAGCAGTATTTTGAGCATTCATTATAATCTGTTGTCCTTAGTTCTGATATTATATGATATATACAACTTATATACCCTGGGCTTGATTATTTTTATATTGTTTTAAGATATCAACAATTCTCAACGCTGTGTTCCTATCCCCCTCAGGTTTAGGAATCTTTTTAGCAAGTTTCTTAGCATTGGCCAAATAAACATCATAATTGTCAAATATTTTGTTAATGGCATCTTGTAAATTTTTTTCTTTATAATACTTCTTTGATAACATTAAACCAACACCATGTCCAACCATTTTCTCCAGATGGAGGTGTTGTTCGAATTGCATCGGAAAACCTATGATTGGTTTTCCAGCATAAGCAGCAGTATACACCGTACCCTGACCACCATGAATAACCGCCAAATCAACCATCTGATTAACTTTCTCGATAGAAGGGACAAATTTCTTCATTAAAATGCTATCATTTAATTTAGGTATTTCATTTTCCTTTATTATATTGGCATATACTGCGATAACATTATATTGTGTTTTGTTTAGTGCTTGTAAAATATTAAGAAAAAGTTTTTTATCACCGCTACTACCCATGGTTAACAGAATAGATCGCCCTGATCTTTTGAGATGAGTCTCAACTTCATGATTTATCTGATTTGTTTCTTCTTCAGGAAATTTTTTTGAAAATAAATCTTCGAGAAGAATGATGCCGACATAATCATTATCGGGGAACTCCTGTTGATTTGGAAAAACGTTTATAAATTCTAGAAAATTAGTAGCTAGAGTTACATCTCCGCGAACTGCTTCCATAGAGCATTTGAATGGTTTAAGATTGTATTCGCGTGCAACTTTGTTAAATGGTTTTAAAGATTTTTTTCCATGGGTAGAAATCCAGTTTAAAAACTGTATTTTAAAGTATTTTGGGATAAAACGCGTAATGCTATTTTCAAAATAATCTGGATAAGAAATGTAAAACGATCCGCCTCCAGGTGTTACACAAACAAGAGGGATTTTTGCAGCTCTGGCAGAAATAGAAGATGGCATATTTACAAATGATACGATCATAGCAACTCCTGTTTCTTTGTAAGCTCGGATCTCATTTTTAACTGATTCTCGTAAAAATTCTTCCGTATATGCTATGCCCTTTCTTTCTCTTCTGTTGATACTTACAATTCTTTTTATTGATTCTTCAGTAAAAAGAGGATCTAATTGGATGATTTTGTATCCAAAGTCTCGTGCCAAATGTTCGTATTCTCCACCGTGACTAAAAAAAACAACTTCGCCACCAAGTTCCATATATCTTTTAGCCACAAGTATAGCTCTACCTGTTTCAGCGAGATTATAAAAAAGAGGGAAAAATCCAACAAGCGGTTTTTTGTTATAATTGTTCATAATTCTTTCTAGTGAATAAGTTAATTATTTATTATTTTTTAGTATAATTTTTTTTAGATTATTACTACTATAAAATCTCAATAATTTTTTCAGCAGCTATCTTATCGCCTTCAGGTTTAGGCAGCGTTCTTGCTAAAGTTTGGGCATTCTTCAAATAAAAATCATAATTAGTAAAAATGTCACTGATCTTCTTTAAAAACCTCTCATCTTCAAAATATTTTCGCGATTCTAAATGGCCAACCCTATGTTTTAACAGCAACTCTAGATTAATATGTTGTTCGAATTGCATCGGAAAACCAATAACAGGCTTACCAGCATAAGCAGCAGTATAAACCGTAGCTTTGCCACCATTAATAATAGCTAGATCAACCATTTTATTTAATTTTATCATAGATGGGACAAATTTTTTCAAGAGAATATTTTCGTTTACATCAGGTAAATCATTCTTATCTAGAACTGAAGTGTAAACAGCTATCACATTATACTCTGTTTTATTCAATGTATCTAAAATTTTTAAAAAAATCTCTTTTGTTCCAGAGCTGCCCAAAGTCAAAAGGATTGATCTGCCTTCTCGATCAATATGATTTTTTAGTATCTGTTCCTCTTTTGAAACCTCTGCTTCATCGAGTGTTTTTGCATAAAATTCGTCAATAAAACTATGACCCACATAAAGTTCATTAGCTTTAACAGACGATTTGTCGATATCTAAAAACTCAATGGAATCCACATAAAATGTATAATCACCTTTTGTAATGTCATCTGCGGTTTTGTAAGTATGAATGTTATATTTTTTTGCGACTTTTATAAAAGGCTTTACCCAAATCTTAGTTCTTGGAGCATACCAATTTAAGATTTTTAATTTCAAAGATTTAGGAACTAAACGGGTGAAAAAAAATTCTGCATCCTCTGGATAAACAGTATAATGCTCTATAGTCTTTGGTGTTACAAATATTAGAGGAATTCCAACAACTCTTGCTGAAATGCCACATGGAAAATTATTGGTGCTAACTATTAATTTTACATCAGTCTCCTTAAAAGTTTTAATTTCTTCTTCAACATGTTCAATTAGAAATTTTTCTGAAAATGGATTTTTAAAGGTTTCTAAACGAGAACATGCCCAAAAAAAATCTATGATCTCTTTAGTGTAAATTGGATTAACCCTTATCACTTCACAGTCAATATCTTTCGCCATGTATTCATATTCACCGCCATGACTAAAGAAAACGACTTCGCCACCCAATTCTTTATACTGTTTTGCTATAGAGATTGACCTGCAGGTTTCTCCAAAATTGTAAAAAAGATTAAAAAATCCAACAAGCGGTTTTTTTTCTTTTGATGATGATTCAGCCATAGTGTTTTTATCCCAACATATTTTAATTATTTATTATTTCAAAAGCTTTTTCCACTGCTTCTTCAGCTGAATTTGCAACATAATATTTAGATTCTATGTTCTGCATTATAAGACCGTTTATTATTTTATCAACACACCCACCGGTTCCTTTTATTAGTATGAGTGGTCTGCTTAGTATCATAGCAAAAGATATTTCACTTAGAGTTCCCCATCTGCCACCTATTGCTATCACTGCATCTGCGGAACCTGCGACTAGGAAATTTCTTATGTTTCCAAGGTTGGTTTGTATTGCTATATCTATGAATTCGTTTGCCTCGTATTTTGAATTTGGCATTATCCCAACTGTGGTGCCGCTTTCTTCTTTTGCTCCTTTGCATGCTGACCTCATTACGCCTCCTCTGCCACCACATGCAAGGACGCCACCTTTCTGTGCGACCAATCTACCAACTTTTTCTGCTACTTCTAAGGCGTGATCTGATAGGTTTTGGTCATCGGCGTCGCTTCCACATACTGCTATAAGTTTTTTCATTGGGACGTCTTATTTGTAATTTGTTTTTAATTGTTTCTCCCACAAATCTTATAAATAACATCTCTTTTCACTACAATCCGCATATCTTGAGGAATTTGAGTATGGCTAGAAAAACGAAGAAGACAAATCCTAGGTTGTTAGCTTTGATACAGGATCTGAAGAAAAATTCATCTGAGAAAGACATTCCTATCTGGAAAGATGTAGCGTTGAGGCTGGAAAAACCTTTGAGGTCCTGGTCAGAAGTTAATCTTGATAGAATCGATAAATATGTTAATGAGGGCGAGATTGCCTTGGTTCCTGGTAAGGTGTTGTCGTCTGGTAATTTGAGTAAAAAGATTTCTGTTGCTGCTTGGTCTTTTTCTGAGAAATCACAGGAGAAGATTAAGAAAGCGGGTGGCAAACATATGTTGATTGAGGATCTGATGAAATCTAACCCTAAAGGGGAAAACATAAGGATACTGGGATGATTTTATGGTGACGATTATTGATGCTAATGGTGCTACACTTGGGCGTTTGAGTACCAGTGTTGCTAAGCGTTTGCTTAAGGGTGAAGAGATAGTTGTTGTGAATTCTGAGAAGGCGATTGTGTCAGGTAAGAAATCGTCTGTTAAAGAGGATTATAAGCATAAGAGGGAGCAGGGTACCTATCGTAAAGGACCTTTTTATCCACGTATGCCCGATAGGATTGTTAAACGGACTATCCGTGGTATGATTCCTTATCAGACGCCACATGGCAGGGTAGCTTTTAAAAGGTTGAAATGTTATGCTGGTGTCCCAAGGGAGTTCGAGGGGAAAAAATTTGAGGTTATTGAGACAGCTAAGAAGCAGCCTGTTGATTATATGACTATTGAAGAGATTTCAAAATCGTTGGGAGCGAATTATTGATGGTGAAGAAGGTTGTTAACTCCTCTGGTAAGAGGAAGACTGCGGTTGCTAGGGCTACTATTCAGAAGGGGACTGGTTTGATTAGGATTAACAGGAAACCTCTTGAGTTATATGAGCCTGATATCGCTCGTTTTAAGATAATGGAGGCTGTTAGGGCAGCTGAAAATTATATTGATAAAGTTGATATTGATGTAGAAGTAAGTGGCGGTGGTTTCATGGGTCAGGCTAGTGCTGCTCGTACAGCTATAGCCCAGGGTTTAATTGAGTATACCGGTGACCCTAATTTGAGGCTTGCATTTTTGGATTACGGCAGAGATTTGCTTGTCAGCGACTCCCGAAGAAAGGAGTCTAAGAAGCAGCTTGGTCGTGGTGCAAGAAAGAAAAGACAGAAATCGTATAGGTGATGTGTTGTGATAATACCTGTTAGATGTTTCACATGTGGGAAGGTAATTAGCGAGGTTTACGAGCAGTACAAAGTTAGGAAAGAGGCGTATGACAAGGCTGTTAAAGCTGGTGATAAACCTAAGGAGACACCTAAACAAATTCTTGATGACCTCGGCGTGGATAGGTATTGCTGCAGACGTATGATTCTGACGCATGTTGATTTGCTTCAGGATGCTGCACCTTACGAATAAAAAAACATCTTTTACTTTTTCCCATAGTTTTATCAATTTTTATCCATTACAGTTTTTCTGTTTAAGTTAGTTAAAAGGATTTGGGCGTGTGGCCTAGACCGGATATGGCACCGGCCTTCTAAGTCGGTGATCGCGGGTTCGAATCCCGCCACGTCCGCTTATTTTTTAAAGTTTTTATTAAAAACATAAACAAATTTCTTTTATTTTTTAGTGGCTTAAATTAAGATTAGGACGTTTGTTCTATAAAATTTATATATATCTATTTATATTGGAAGTAAATAATTGTAAGTGATTGTTAGGAAGGGAAAAAAGAAATGAATAAAAAAATTTTTGGAATATTAATAATTACGCTGTTTATTACATGTGCCTTTACGACAACAGCAATCTCAACAAATTTTACCAACGCGGAAAAAAATAATGAAATATTACCAGCAAATTTTGAAGAACAAACCTTTGAACGCGATCGTGCATATATCGGTTGGTTATATATTGAAAACCCAACCAGTGTTAAGTATATAAAATTGACTAAATTATTATATCTTAACGTAAAAATAGAAGGGGGAAAGGCATATAGTCCTGGAATACGGCTATTTAAATCTTGGTTGGACTTTGCTATTTATAAAGGCGAATATGGGGAAATATTAGATATAGATCATGGAAAAATCATTAAAACAATAAATATCCCAATAATGTTACTACAAGATGATGTTTTAGGTGGCTTTCAATACGTCAAGAATCCAGATGGGACCAGTCTTCTTAAAATATTAGGCTACGGTTCATTACACCCAAAGATAATCTGGGAATCTTAATTAAAGATAGATTTTTATATAAATAAAAAGGTGAAAAAATATGAATAAAAATATTAAAAAAAGTGTAATGGTTTTTGGAGCTGTTGCAATCGCAATACTTATGACATCTACGGTAACTGCAGTACCACTTGAACAAAGCAAACCAGTAATGGATAAAGTCGAACAAAATGAAAATTTAAAACAACTCACAAACGAACAAAACTTAAAAAACATCCTTATTTCATATGGATTCAGTGAAACAGAAACACCGGGGATAATAGCACAATCTCAAACACTCCCATATATAGATAATGAGCTGACTATAACCAGTTTAGACGAATTAATAAATCTAATAGATATGGATGGACTTGCAAGTCATTTCACCAGCGTAAATTTTGCCAACTTTATAAAAACTGATGAAATACAGGATTTAATAGAAAGCGAACTATTTTTAGATATTTACAATAGCGATGTAATACAGGATTTTATACAGACCGATATTTTTACAGATTATATGAATTGTGATGAATTACAGATTTTACTTGATAATTTATATGGTGATGATAACGATCTATTACAAACAGTGTCAGAGCAGACGAATCAATATACATCATCAAATCTGCAAACAATAACGAGATCAGAAGAATTACAAACAATAGCATCAGGATTAAATTGTGTAATATCCCCTGAAAGTAGTATAACAACAAATTCAATATTAGAATCAAATGAATTGATAAATTATGAAATATCTATAGAAAATATCTCAGTATACTTTGCGTATCTTTTATTTGGCATAATAACATGGATACCTGCCATAATATTATCTATTATAATAGCAATTCTTAGCGCACCAATTAGTTTTATTTATTGGCTTCAACAATTTATAGAAGTAAATGATCCCACTCCATTTCAGAGCGCTGTTTTTATAACCGTTCTATATATGGCAATTATTATTGGCAACGCACTACTCTGGCCATTAGTAATGCTACTCAATGCATATTGGCAAATTCACGGTGGTCCTGGCCCGCATCCTTAAAAAACCAAAAAAACAGCAAAAACACAAGTTCAACGCAGTAAATATAAACTCACAAACTAAACCTTATTTTTCTTTTTTTAATATAGTCATAGAAATCACTTATAGCAGACTAACCAAAAACTATTTATATAATATTAACTAAATTTAAATAGATGCCGATTAATAATAAAGTATCAAACCATAAAAAAAACTTTAACGATGCTAGGAATGTAGTAGATTTTGAAGTAAGAAGCTTAATTTATAATTTTTTATTTAAAAACCCAGGTTTACATTTTAGAGAACTGGTCAGAAAGTTAAATATTCCAGGAACAACTCTTAATTATCACTTAAAATATCTTGAGAAACATGATTTATTAACAACAAAAAAAGAAGGTAGATACATTAGATATTTTATTTCAAATGATGTTGATAATAAAGAAAAAACAATATTAACCATAATTAGACAAGAAACAACCAGGAATATCCTTCTTTACATTGTTGTAATGGCTGCTGCTTCCCAAAATGAAATCGCAAAAGAATTAGAAATGCATCCAACGACCGTTGAGTTTCATTTAAAAAAACTTTTAAAAAGTGATCTTATCGAACCTGCTTATATAAAAAATGGGATAGTTTACACAGGTTATTTTAACAATGCTATTTTAAAACGAAACCCAGTAAAAAATGAAGTAATTTATACAATTAAAGAACCAATCTATAAGTTTCTTATTAAGTATTATAATAATGGATATTACAAGGATAATATTTCTAAGGCAATTTTAGATCTATCTGAGAATGTATACCCACATGGAAATCCTAAAAAACTTAAAACATTCAAACAACAAGCCGAAAGATTGGAAAAAGTTATTTTTGAAATTTTTCCACATCCATATTACTCATAGAAGTTCTAAATAATTTTATTCAATTTTTTGTTTTAAATTAAGATTAGGACGTTTGTTCTATAAAATTTATATATCATGATGAATAATATTAATGTTTGAAAAGGTGATTTGAAAAATGAAACGAAAATATGGGATTGTTTTTGGGGTTGTTGTAATCGCATTATTGATGGTTTCCAGCGCAACTGCTGTAACCGTGACACAATCAAATGTGGCATTGGAACCAGGTGCTGTAGTTGAATCTTACGAGAGCCAAGTTGATCCTGATATCAATATCGGATTGGATAAATTATCTACACTCTATGAATCTTTACAATATATCGATAATCCTGACGTCCTTAGTTTAGTACAAGCAATAATAGATGAAATAGAAAAAGATGGGTCGGCAACCAGCCAGGATATACAACAGATTGAAGAAGATTTGGGCATATTTTTCCCAATACATGCAGGAGCAATAAACAGCGGTGGAGCTGGCGAAGCATTAATTGCATTACCAGGCGCTCTAATATTATTTGTTCTTACGATGTACATTGGCCCTTCTGCAGTTGTGTATTGGTCTGGTTTGAATCACGCTAATACTCCTGCAGCAACATCAATAAATTTAATCGAGAGATACCGAGGAAACCACCAAGGGTTTATAATTGGGTTTTTGGGTTACTGTTGTTTTGGCCCATATGGCTCTTGGATGCTGCCTGTATATGGCGTACTTGGCGTAGGTGCCCTTATTATTGTGATACCTGGTGAGGGGTGCGCATCAACAGTAAGTCTTCAAAGCTCCCTAACGCAACAAACTCAGCCTAATTCAGAGCCAATCACAATCACTCAAAACCTAGTTGTCTCAACTACAACAAGCAAACAAAACACTGTAAATTAAAATATTCTCTCTCTTTTTTTCTTATTTTGTTTTTAAGGGTTTAAATAAGATTAGGACGTTCGTTCTATAAAATTTATATATTATTATGAACAACATTAAATAAAAATAGAAAAATTTGGTGAAAAATATGAAAAAAAAGCTGATTGGGCTTTCAGTTTGTATGATGCTAGTGGCAATCTCATTTATACCAAATATAACTGCTGATGAAAAAACTGAATCTATGTTATCTCTATCTGAAGAAGAATATGATGAATTAAATGAAAAAATCTTAAAATTTAATGACCAGCTTTTAGCAGCAGCTACAATAGAGCAGGTAGAAAACGTCATTCGCGATATCGTGGTTTTCTTAGATGATTATGGCTTTTTAGCAGAAGATACTAAGATTGATGAAGAAGTGGCATTGCTGAAAAACGCATACCTAGAACAAATACAATGTCAATCTGGTGAGATTATCGCAGGAGAGGCGACCGTCCAAGAAGAATGTTTTGGATCTGAAATAAATATGGGTCAATCACTCTTATTTCCAACTGGTTGGGTGTTTTTAACAAGATTTCCAAACCCAAGATCTTGGGGTTACAGGATAATTGGCTGGACGACGGACGAAATGGCATATAGTACAAAGAATTTTAATAAAAAACGAGTTTCCGGATATTCTTCGCCTGCTATTTTAATAATACGAGATAAACTTGAGGATGATAATGGCAATAAAATTAGACTCTCATTGGACTATGTTTATCTGACATTTGGGTTTGGAACGTTTGACATCACCTGCAGATATAGGACAGATGATTTAGAACTACACAATGAGTGGTTAGGCACGGCGAGTGTAGAAGGATTCAAAGTAAATTGGATTTCTGGACCCCTGTATGGGGGTTATTTGAATAGTGAACAGCAACAAATTCAAGGTCAACAATCAAGTGAACAATTAATTGGCACTACTCAACAGTACACAACTGGTTCAACTACAAACAACTAAAACATCTATTTTTTTCCTTTTTTATTTAAACTACAGATAACAAATCTTTAATATAGTAAAAATGCATTTCATTCTTTGACATTGGGTATGAAGATGGGATGCAAAATAGCCTGTAGTTTAGTTGTTAATAGTTTTACATTAGGCATTTCTCTGAGGGGGCCTCATCATTTATGAAGGACGCACCTGACATAGTTAAGGAACTCAGGGAAGAAGAAAAACTCGGTAAAATCTGTAGCCAAATACATGAAGCATTTTCAGGGATTAACATAATACAGGAACCACAAGGCACAGAGTCTCCGAAAACAATCTACATGTCAGGTTATAAAGAGAAAAAATCTAGAAAGGATCTTGAGCTTGGTACCGCTGAAGAAAAGTACAAGACGATTTTTGAGAACTATGCCATTGCAATAACATTAGCTGATGAAAATGAACGTATAGTATCATGGAATAAATACACCGAAGAACTGCTTAACATGGATGAGGCTGACTTGTTCATGAAACCAGTCAGCTCACTTTATCCTCCCGAGGAATGGCAGAGGATAAGAGCAGAGGATGTCAGAAAAAAAGGCATCAAGTACAGAATGGAAACAAGGATGATCAAGAAGGGTTGCGGTCATCTTGATGTAGAAATATCATTGTGCACTCTTAAAGGGGCTGAAGGAAAAATAGTTGGTTCTGTTGGCATTATAAAGGATGTAACAGAGCAAAAGAAGATACAAAGAGAACTAGCTGAATCTGAAGAGAAATATAGAACGATATTTGAAAACTCAGCAGTAGCAATCACCTTAACTGATGATAAAGAGCGGATTATATCTTGGAATAAATACGCAGAGAATCTCCTCGGCATGGGACATGAAGATTTGTACCTGAAACCCGTTATTTTGCTTTATCCCCCTGAGGAATGGAAAAAGATACGTGCTGAGAACGTTAGACAAAAAGGGATGCAGCATCACCTTGAAACCAAGATTTACAACAAGAATAATGAGTTGATTGATGTTGACATTTCTCTTAGTATTCTAAAGGATTTGAATGGTAGAATCGTTGGTTCAATTGGTGTAATAAAGGATATAACTGAACAGAAAAAAATCGAGAGGGCTTTGGCTTATGAACATAATTTGTTACAGTCTCTTTTAGATAACATCCCTGATTCAATCTATTTCAAGGATAATAAAAATAGGTTTGTGAAGGTTAACAAAGCAAAGGCTATGCATTCTAATGTTAAAACTGATGATATGATTGGTAAAACAGATTTTGATTTCCTAAATGATAAGGTTGCTAGGAATATCCACGATGATGATGATAAGATAATTGATACAGGTAAACCGATTATAAATAAAATTGAAAAAACTAGGGATGTAGATGGCGTTGAACATTGGGTCTCTGTCACTAAGATACCTAGGTTTGATGATGATGGAAAAGTTATTGGTACAATGGGCATCTCCAGGGATATAACTGATTTGAAAAGAGCTGATGATGAGATCAGGAGGTCTGAGAAGAAATATAAGAACCTATTTGACACTTCCATTTATCCAATTATTATACTTGATAAAAAAGGTTTTTTTTCTGATATTAACCAACGTGTCACAAAATTGTTAGGATATACTAAAAAGGATCTTATCGGCAATAATTTTGTTAAATCAAGTATTATAAAAAAGTGTGATGTTACCAGAATTCTAGAGGATTTTAACAAACATATAAATGGAGAAAAAACTAAACCCTTTGAGGTAGAACTAATTGCAAAAAATGGGGAAGTTGTTCCTGTTGAGATAAATGCAAACCCATTGATCGAGGAAAACAAGATTCTAGGCGATCTTCTTATTTTAAGGGATCTACGTGAGAAACGCGAGAGAGAGAAGATTGAGAAGGAGCTTATCGAGTCTGAGAAAAAGTTCAGGGAAATTTTTGATGCAACCGGTGACTTTTTGTTATATCTTGATGTAGACGGAAAAGTTATTGATATGAATAAGGTTGCATTGAATCTATTGGTTTTAAAGAAAGAAAAAGTTATTGGCAAGTCGTTTTATGATATCAAAGGTATTTTTTCACCAGAAGATGTAAAGAGACATCGTGAAGCAATTGCCAAGGTTATTCGCGGTGAAAAAATCAATGATTATGAGAGTGATCTTTTAACCAAAGGTGGCACAATTTACAGGTTTTTGTTTTCAAACGATGTTATATCAACTGAGGATGGAGAAATCAAGGGAATTCTGGTTAAAGGTAAGGATGTTACTCAGCGTCAGAGGGCTTGGGATGAGCTTGTTAAGTTGGAGGAAAGATATAGGGTTCTTGCTGAGACGTCTGCCGATGGTGTTTTGACTATTGATCCTCTCGGTCGTTTGACTTATATCAATCCATCTTTTGAGAAAATGTGCGGTCGACGTAAAAGTCAGATTCTCGCTACACCCTTTAGAGACTATTTGTCAAATGATTCAATTTATCTTTTCCAGCAGGCCTTTATTGATGTTAGGAAGAAGGATGAAAAAATTGAGAACATTGAGTTGGAGCTCACTGACACTGAGGGCAGTAGTATCCCCATAGAGGTTAATATTGCTCCTTTGAAGAAGAATGAGGAATTCGCTGGCGTTGTTGCTACTATTAGGGATATAACTGAGAGAAAAAGAATTGAGGATGAGTTGAAAAAATCTGAGCGTCTTAAAACCGAGTTTATGAACATTGCTGCTCATGAACTTAAGTCGCCTGTGACTCCGATAAAAGGTTATCTCGATCTTATAATCCAGGATAAGGAGACTAGTGAGAAGGTTAAGAATTGGGCCAAGATTAGTCTCAGGAACTCTGAGCGTCTGTTGAAACTTGTTGGTGACATCTTGGACGTTTCAAGGCTTGACAGTGATACAATGAGGTTTGACATGGAGAAGCTTGATACAGTTGAGATACTCAATGAAATCGTTGAGGATATGAAGCCCGCTGTTACTGGTAAACATCTTGATTTTATAGCAAAGATACCAAAGGACCTGCCCAGCATAATGGGCGATAGGAATCGTTTATCCCAGGTTTTCAAGAACCTTTTAGTTAATGCTATTAAGTTTACTGATAACGGCTCTATAACTCTTAGTGCTGAGGAGGATAAGGGCCATGTTAAAATCTATGTGGAAGATACAGGCATAGGTATATCTGATGATGAGGTGCAGAAGATATTCAGCAAGTTCTATCAGGCATACACTGGTCCTGATCGTAAAAATGAGGGCGTCGGCCTAGGTTTGTTTATATGCAAAGAGATTATCGGTAAACATAATGGTAAAATATGGGCTGAGAGTAAGCTAGGTAAGGGTAGCAGATTTATAGTAAGAATCCCATGCATAAAAAAAATTTAAGGATTTAATATTTGGTGGTGAAGAGTCATAAGGAAGAAATGTCCTGAATGCGGTTCCAAGGCGGTAAAACTCTATCAAAACAAAAGTGTAGAGGGGAAAAGGAAATGGTTGCCTATAGCCTGGCATTGCACAGAATGTGGTTACACATACAAGGTAGTGTCTGATACATTGATCTATAAAATTGCAGAGGATATATACAAAGATTCTTTTAAAGAAAAATGTCCCAAATGTAACCTAGGTTTTGTTAGACTATACAGGCATATAAATCCAAAGTATGGCAAGCAACAGTGGGTCTCAGTTGGCTGGTATTGCACAAGATGCAAATACATCTGGATGGATGAGAAAATTACCAAATAATTTTTTTGAAAATAATTTCCTAAATTATTAAATATAGGTATCTGTTTAGGGCAAGCTATTAGATCAGAGGAAAATACAAGATGAAACGTGGTTCACGCGCATGGAAGAAACGCCATAAGATGCGATGGAAATGGCGGAAGAAACGTATGAGACGCGAGAAGCGAGCTAGACGGAAGTAGAGGCTTATTTGATGGGAGCATGGTGTAACCCGGCATCATTACGGGCTCCAGTTAGGTATGATTAAAAGAGGGTCATCTGACTTTGTGATGAATAACTGGAGCGATGACCTAGAAGAGACCCGTCGATCTGGGTTCAAATCCCAGTGCTCCCATTGACTGTAAATAGTGTATAAAAGGTGGAAAAAGATATGATAAAATTCAACATAAGAAAATTTAATGTGTTTACCCTGATTTCTCTATTAGCACTTATAGCAGGTGTTGGTTTCTACATATACTGGGGCATAAGATTCAACGTATGGTACGACATAGGACCTTATGCGTTTTCAATAGTGTTTATCTTGGGTGGCATAGTTGGTATCTTACTTACTCTCTATGAAAAAACAGAGCAACAGCAAGAATAAAATTATTTAATCATCTTCCAGGTGAGTACAGGGTTTTTCGTTGCACCGACATCATCAATGCGTCTTACAGATGTGTTGTTTGGTGCGTTTTTTACAATTTCTGGGTTTTCATCAGCGATTTTGACTAAGGCGTCTATGTATTTGTCTAGTTCGTTTTTTGGTTCTGACTCGGTTGGTTCAATCATTAATGCTTCTTTTACAATAAGTGGGAAGTATATTGTTGGTGGATGCAAACCATAATCAAGGAGGCGTTTAGCAACATCCAATGCTCTAAGGTTTTTTTCTTGTCTTAGTTTCTCGCAGCTTAGCACAAACTCATGTTTCCTTAGCTGTTTGTATGGCATCTCATATTTATTTGATTCCAGTAGTTTCTTTTTCATATAGTTTGAGTTTAGTACAGCGATCTCTGACGATTCTTTTAGTCCTTCTCCGCCCATCATTGTTATGTATATATATGCTTTTAGTAACACTGAGAAATTGCCATAAAAACCTTTTATTTTCCCAATAGAATTTGGGCAATTGTAGTCAAAATCAAAGTTGTCTTTTTTGTCTTTTATTATCCTCGGTGTTGGCAGGAATTTTTCTAGTTTTTCTTTTACTCCCACAGGTCCGCTACCTGGTCCGCCTCCGCCGTGTGGTGTTGCAAATGTTTTATGCAGGTTGAGATGTACTATATCAAATCCCATGTCACCAGGCCTGGCCTTTCCCATGATGGCGTTCATGTTGGCCCCATCGTAGTAAAGTAGTGCTCCTGCTTTGTGTACTAGTTTTGATATCTCTAGTATATCTGATTCAAATATTCCTAGTGTGTTTGGGTTGGTCAGCATGAAACAAGCTGTTTTTTCTGAGAGTGTTTTCTCCAAAATGCTAAGGTCAACTGTTCCGTCTTGTGTTGATGGTATCTCTGTTAATCTGTAGCCTGTCATTGTGGCACTTGCTGGGTTTGTACCATGTGATGTGTCTGGTAGTATTACTTCGTCTCGCTGGTTGTCTTTGTTAAACTCATGATAGGCACGAGTTAGTAGCATACCCAGGAACTCGCCTTGTGCTCCTGCTGCTGGTTGAAGCGTGAAATAGTCCATGCCTGATATTTCGCAGAGCATTTTTTCCAGTTCATATATTATCTGTAGGTTTCCTTGTATTGTTGATGGATCTTGGTATGGGTGTGTGTTTGCAAAATTATCCCACTGAGTGATTTCTTCGCATATTTTTGGGTTGTATTTCATTGTGCATGAGCCCAGAGGATAAATACCAGAGTCTATGCCGTAGTTCATCTGACTTAGATGTAGGAAATGACGGACTACTTGGGTTTCATCAAGATCTGGGATGCAGATTTTTTCTTTTCTTTGAATAGAATTTGGCAGTGTGTTGTTTTGTTTGGTTTCGCATATTTTTTTGTATGATTCTAGTTCGTTTAGCAAGGGTTCGTCGTAAACAGCTGATCTATACATGTGATGCCTCCTTTAGCGCAGAAACAAGTTTTTCTACGTCTTTGTCTGTGTGCATTTCAGAGATGCCGAAAAGCATGCAGTCTTTTAGCTCTGGATAAAATTTATCCAACAGTAAGCCACCTTGGACACCTTTTTTCAATAATTCTTTGTTAATTTTGTTTGGGTCTGTTTTTGATTTAATTACAAACTCGTTAAAATGAGTGCCTGTGAATCTTTTTTCAAAACCATTTATTGAACTTATTAGTTTTGCTAGTTTTTGTCCTTGTTCATAGTTTATTTTGCTTAGTTCTTCTAAACCATTTCCACCAAGCCATGCAAGATATGCTACTGCTGTGAGAGCACATAAACCCTCATTTGTACAGATATTGCTTGTGGCTTTACTACGTCTTATATGCTGTTCTCTAGTTTGAAAAGTCATACAGAAAGCTCGTCTGCCATCAAGGTCTTTTGTCATACCAATGATACGACCAGGCATCTGACGTAAAAACTCGTTTTTACAAGTAAATATACCAAGACTTGAGCCGCCGAAATCCATCGGGTTGCCAAAAGCTCTTCCCTCACCAATCACAATATCTGCACCATAGTTACCTGGGCTTCTTGTTATACCTAGTGAAACAGGGTCAACTCCGACAACAAAAACTGAATTGTTGTCTTTCACAATTTTACAGATTTTTTCAACATCGTCCTCGAAAACACCGAAAAAATTAGGGTTTTCAATGTAAACTCCAGCGGTATCGTTATCAATGTTTTGTTTTAGTTTGTCTAAATCTATCTTTCCTGTTTTATTATCATATGGTATTTCTTTGATTTTTATACAAGGGCCTTTTGCGTAGTTTTTTAAAACAGATTTTTTCTCCCAAGAAATATTTTGAGGTACCACGAAGGTTTTTTTCTGGTTTATCCGTGAACACATAAGTGCTGCTTCACCTAGAGCAGTTGCGCCATCATACAATGATGCATTGGAAATATCCATGCAAGTTAATTCTGCGATTATGCTTTGATACTCAAACATTGCCTGTAGGAAACCCTGTGATGCTTCAGGTTGATAGGGAGTATAAGCTGTGTAAAATTCTGATCTGGAAATTATTGATTTAACAGCTGCTGGTATGTAATGTGGTTTTATTCCGCCGCCCAGAAAACTTGGCATTTTATTGTTTTTGTTAGATATTTCTCTGAGTTTTTGTTCTGTTTCTTGTTGGGATAAACCTTTTGGAAGATTCAAGTTTTTAATTTGTATCTGCTTTGGTATATCCGAGAATAGTTCTTCGATATCTTTTATTCCTGTTTCTTTGAGCATGTTATTTTTTATTGCCGAGTTTGGGATAAAGTTCATATGAATCCCCCATGACGGTAACAATATTATGTTAAAGAAACTTATCGTGGAATATTATTTTTTAAAATAAACTTTATTTTTGCACAGCAAGATATCTTGTATTTTTGGTAAGAACTGTCAAACAATGCTTATAAACGATTATGGAGAAAATAGATGGTAAAAATCTTAGAAAAAATGCTGAGTGATTGATAATATGAAGAAAATAATTATAATTGGGATAGTAAGCCTATTTCTACTTACCTCATTTAACGCTGGTATAAATGCAATTGAACAAAACAACGATAACAAAATAATTAAATCATATTCATTTAAAACACCAGTACTATCAAAGACTAATATAAACAATACCACATATGATAGTATAATTATAGATGATGCTCCTTGTGATGGTAACCCTGGTGAACCACTACTTCCTGGAAGAGGATCATATATTTTGCTTCCTCCAAATTCCAAGGTAAGTAACATCGTTGTTAATCCTGGCCAGAAGGTAAATTTAGGTTCTGGCTATCTAGTTGAACCTGCTGGTGAGCCTGTTCCACTTTCAGATATAGATAATGCAAAGATTCCAGTTCCCGATCCGGAGATTTATAGTTCAAAAGATGTTTTTCCTGGAACGTTTTATTCTGAGATTGGTGCATATAATTGCAGGGGATATACTATTCTTGTTTTGAAATTAAATCCTGTTCAATATATTCCTGCGAGTGGGGAACTTTTCTATTACCCTGATTTAACAGTCAACGTTGAAACAGCAGCGGAGATAAAGGATAATAGTTTGTTTAGAGGATCACAAGAAGACGACAGTGATATAATTCAAAAAGTTGACAACCCTGGTATGAGTACTAAGTATATGCAGACTTTAGGTTACGCTCCTGCTTATCTGAATTACGATCTACTTATAATCACAAGCGAAGCTTTGAAAAGTGGTTTTGAGCCATTAAAACAGGCGCATGAAGCAGATGGATTAAGAACATTAATCTACACAGTTGAGGACATCTATAATAACTATACAGGTTCTGACAATCAAGATAAGATACGTAATTTCATAAAATACGCCTACGAAACCTATCATACCAAATACGTCCTACTTGGAGGGGATAATGAGGTTATCCCTGTTAGATATTTTTTTGATTTTACGGCGTTTGATACTGCTTCTGATCTTTACTATGCATGTTTAGATGGTGACTGGAACAGTATAGAAAAAGATTTTACCCCGTCTGATAAAGATATTTCAATTGATGATGCGGGTGTAAGCGGCTATTGTACAGGTAGATTAACTGGCCCTGTAATTGATACTACAAACTATATAACTGGAGATAGCTCCATGCTTCTTAATTTTAATGATGAGCCAGGTTATGAGGGCTCCCTAGTTTTAACATTTGACACGCCAATCGATATATATAAACTCAATTATTTTAGATTTAGCACCAATGGTTCTAAAAGAGATTATCTTGTATGTGCTAGTCTTTATGATATTAATGGCCGCGAACAATTTGTACATCCTATTCATGTTGAGTCTATGGGTTCATGGAAGACTTTTATTTTCTTTTTACATGATAGGTATTATTTATATAAATTACCAGAACTAGAATTATTATACTTTGATTTTCGAAAAGTCGTTAGGATTGAATTGTATTCTTGGAATGCGGGTTCCTCGCCAGAAGGAGATGATTTTATTAGAGTTGATAATATTTATTTCAGTGATACAAGTGAACTTTTATATGGTACATTCGGAGAAGATGACCTTGATCTATATGCAGAGGTTTACGTTGGACGGGCATGTGTAGATAACCTTAATGATGTCAGTAATTTCACCAGTAAAACCCTCTCTTACATGAATACAGATGAAAACGACGATTATCTCAAAAAGGTGTCAATGGTTGGTGAATATCTTGGTTTTGGCGGTATGCAAGACTGGGGTGGTAATTTGATGGATGATTTAATCGGAAAATGCTCTAAAGGGTTCTATACAACTCAAGGTTTCCCCGAAGATGAAGATAAATTCACTATTGACAAATTATATGATCGTGATTGGCAGAAATATGGTTGGCCAGAACCAACTAGACAAGGTGGAGGCTGGCCAAAAGAAGAAATAATAAATCGAATCAATCAAGAGGTCCATATTATAAATCATCTTGGACACGGAAATAATTATCATAATATGAAACTAGATGAACCTTGTTTTTTGACGAATTACGGACCATGGGGTGAATGTCATGATGTTGTTAAACTCACTAATGACAAATATTTCTTCGTGTACTCTGAAGCTTGTTACTCTGGTGCGTTTGATAACCGGCATCCAAATGATAACAATTTTCTTCCCAATTTTCTTCCTTATGATTGTATTGTTGAGTATTTAACAACCAAGACTGAGCATGGTGCATTTGCAGGAATATGGAATACTAGATACGGTATTGGTGGGTTTGTTGGTACTGATGGTTTTTCACAACGTTATCACAGGGAGTTCTGGGATGCAGTATTCGGAGAGAACATAACGGTCATCAGCGAGGCTAATCAGGATTCAAAGGAGGATAATATATGGAGGATAAATTTTATTATGATAGGTATATACTATGAATTAACCCTGTTTGGAGATCCAACTCTTCAGTTTAAATATTTAGACAGCAGTTTAGCTAACAGCCAAAGCACACCACAAAGCCAACCACAAACTCAACCTAGCAGCCAACTAATAAGTACAACAACCACTTCTACAAGTACACATACTACTACGACTACCGCAACTACCTCAACTACTACAACTAGTAAAAGCATTTTACCAACAAGCAACTAAAAAATCCTCTTTCTTCTATTTTTTCTTATTTTCATTTTTTGTAAAAACTTTAAATTAGTGGATAATGGTTTGCTTTGTGTATGACTTATTACGTTTTCAAGGATAAAATAGAAGAGAAAATACAGATTGGTAAACTCGTCTGTCTAGCTAGATCATATAGAAAACATGCAGAGGAAATGCGTACTAACGTAACTGAGGATCCTCTTCTTTTTCTGAAACCTGCTAGTTCAATAATCTTCAATGGCGATTCAATACTTATCCCAAAGATGTCGAAATGTTTGCATCATGAAGTTGAAATGGGAATAGTTATCGGTAAAAAATGTAAAAACGTGTCACAAAAAACTTCTTTAGATTATGTTCTTGGCTATCTTGTTTGTTTAGATATTACAGCTAGAGACATCCAGGATAAAGCAAAAAAGAACAGTTGGCCCTGGACCATAGCTAAGGGTTTTGATACTTTTGCGCCTATAAGCGATGTTGTTTTAAAAGACAAGATAAAGAATCCAAATAATCTTGATTTATCGCTAAAAGTTAATGGAGAAATTAAGCAAAGCTCTAACACAAAATATATGATTTATTCTGTTGAGCGTATCATAGAGTTTGTCTCAAGCATCATGACTCTAGAAAAAGGAGATCTTATAATGACTGGTACCCCGGAGGGCGTTGGTGAGATAGTTGCGGGAGACATACTTGAAGCAAAACTTGACGATTATTGTTTTTTAAAGGTCGATGTAAGATAATATTTGGAAAATGTTTTAAATCCAAATCCTATTGCCAGAACAAAATCTTTATTTGGAGGAGGCATAAAATACATGAAAGAGATTGTAATAGTTTCAGGTGTAAGAACCGCGCAAGGAAAATTCGATGGTTCTTTGAAAGGTTTTTCAGCTCCGCAACTTGGCGGCATAGCTATCAAAGAAGCTGTGAAACGAGCAGGCATAAAACCAAGTGATGTGAATGAAGTTATTATGGGTAATGTTGTATCAGCAGGTCTTGGTCAGAATGTTGCAAGACAAGCCGCGATAGCAGCAGGTATTCCATACGAAGCAGGAGCGCTTCATGTTGACAAAGTTTGTGGATCGAGTTTAAAAGCAGTGGTTCTTGCAGCTCAAGCAATTAAATGCGGAGATGCAGAAATTATTGTTGCAGGTGGAATGGAAAGCATGAGTAATGTTCCATATTCCTTGCCAAAAGCTCGTTATGGATATAGAATGTTCGATGGGAAAATTGTTGATTTAATGGTAAATGATGGATTATGGGATATTTACAATAATTTTCATATGGGTATGACCGGGGAGATAATTGCTGAGAGGCATAATTTAAAACGTGAAGAAATAGATGAGTTTGCTGCAGGGAGTCATCAAAAAGCAGAACATGCAACAGAAAAAGGATATTTCAAAGATGAAATAATACCTGTTGAAGTTCCTCAGAAAAAAGGCGATCCGATTGTTTTTGATAAGGATGAAGGAATCAGATACGGTACAAAAGCAGAAGATCTTGCTAAACTCAAACCATTCTTTAAAAAAGATGGTGTAGTTACTGCAGGGAACGCATCACAGATCACTGATGGCGCAAGCGCAACTGTTGTTATGAGTAATGATAAAGCAAAAGAACTTGGTATAAAATATCTTGTAACAATCAAAGGATACAATACATCTGGTGTTAAACCAGAACTAGTGATGGAAGCACCGATTCCTGGTGTAACTGATTTATTAAAAAAGATGAAATTAAAGATTGATGATATTGATCTAGTGGAGCATAACGAGGCGTTTTCTAGTGCATCACTTGCAGTAATGAAACATTTTAAAATCCCGAAAGAAAAATTCAATGTTCATGGTGGCGCTGTAGCACTCGGACACCCAATAGGTAGCAGTGGCTCACGTATCCTTATAACACTTATGCATGCTATGAATAAAATGGACAAGAAACGTGGTCTTGCAACAATCTGCCTTGGTGGTGGAAATGCAGTTTCTATGATTATAGAGAGGTGAAATAGATGATTAAAAAAATAGGTGTTATTGGCGCTGGCCAGATGGGCCATGGTATCTCGTTAGTTTCTGCACAAGCTGGTTTTGATGTTGTTATTCGTGATACAACTGATGATTTCGTTAAGAAAGGCATTGGTAAGATTGAGAAGTTTCTTGATAAAAGCATTGAGAAAGGAAAGATGACCTCTGATGATAAAAAGAAAATAATGGGTAAGATTAGAGGTACAACTAAACTAGCTGATCTAAAAGATGTTGATTTGGTTATTGAGGCTATTTTTGAGAATGCTCAAGTTAAAAAACAACTTTTCAAAGAACTTGATACTATATGTAAAAAAGAATGTGTTTTTGCATCAAATACTTCCACGATACCAATCACGGATCTTGCATCTGTTACAACTAGGTCTGAGAAATTTATTGGTATGCATTTCATGAACCCTGTTCCACTAATGAAACTTGTTGAGGTAATCTGCGGTCTTAAAACAGATGATGAGACAACTAAATTAATAAAAGAGCTTTCTGAGAAAATGGGTAAAATACCGGTTGAGGTAAACGACGGACCAGGTTTTGTCTCAAATCGTCTTTTGATGCCTATGATTAATGAGGCCATCTATTGTTACATGGAAGGGATAGGCACCGTAGAAAACATTGATAATGTTATGAAACTAGGGATGAACCACCCAATGGGACCACTAGAACTGGCTGATCTTATTGGTCTTGATGTTGTACTAAATATCATGACTGTTCTCTACGAAGGTTTCAATGACTCAAAATACAGACCATGCCCACTACTAAAGAAGATGGTGCAGGCTGGTCAACTTGGTCGTAAAACCGGAAAAGGCTTCTATAATTATAATAAATAGGTGATGAATAAAATGTCATATGCAAATATACTAGTCGAAAAAAAAGAGAACATTGGCATAATAAAAATCAACAGGCCTAACAATTTAAACGCGTTAAACAAAGATACAGTGTTGGAACTTACAAAAGCTGTTGAAGAACTTGAAAAAGACAAAAACATAAAAGTTGCAATACTAACAGGTGAAGGGAAAGCGTTCATCGCTGGCGCTGATATAAAACAGATGAAAGATATGAATGCATCTGAGGCAAAAAAGTTTGCTGAAATGGGCCACAACCTTTTAATGAACATTGAGAAATCAAGACTACCATTTATTGCAGCTGTCAATGGTTACGCGCTTGGCGGCGGCTGCGAGGTTATGATGGCATGTGACATATGCATAGCAGCAGCTAACGCAAAAATCGGGCAGCCTGAGATTAACCTTGGCATTCACCCCGGTTTTGGTGGAACACAAAGACTACCAAGATTTGTTGGTCGTATGAAAGCAAAAGAGTTACTATTAACAGGGGATAATATAGATGCTAACGAGGCACATAGGATTGGGCTTGTAAACATGGTTGTACCAGATGATAAAATCATGGAAGAAGCAATAAAGACAGCTAACAAGATAGCTAGTAAATCAACTGTACAAACAGATTTTATCAAAGCTCTAGTAAACAGGGGAATGGAAGTTGATTTAAACAAAGCATGCGAGTTGGAGATATCCTATTTCTCAAAGAGTTTTCAAACAGAGGATCAAAAGGAAGGAATGATTGCTTTCTTGGAGAAACGAAAGCCTAATTTCAAGGGTAAATAAAAAAGAGTTATTTACTACTATTTTTCACTTTTTTGTTATTTCTTATGAGGATAATATATTTATATTTGAGTTTATATATTATAACGATAAATAATTAATATTGGTAGAAAAATATGACGGAAAAAATAGTATCAATCACACTAATAGTGTTTTTACTATTAACATCCGTAGCATCTGTGAGTGCTTTTCATATTGGCATCAATAAATCAAAAATAATGACGCCAGCGGCATGTTATATCACCATCTATGTTGATGATGACAACACAGAAGGTCCATGGGATGGGACTCTTGAGCATCCATATAAATCTATTATGAATGGCGTCGATAACGCATCTGAAGGCGATAAAGTTTTTGTTTTCAACGGCATTTACAACGACGAACACATATACATTAGAAAAACAATCAAACTAATTGGCGAAGACAAAGATAACACAATAATCTATGGGCCCTATTTCCAAGTTCTCCAGGTAAATGGGTTTGAAATCCATAATTTTTGGTTTAATAATCCACAGCCCATATTCCTGTATGACTGTTCAAATTGCATAATCAGCGGAAATATTATTATTGATTTTAGATCAGGATGGGGGATAGTATTAACTAATTGTTCAAATTGTACATTAAGTGATAACAATATACAAGCGTACCATGCTGGTCCTTGTGCAGAGCTTAGAGCTAAATCTGTAAATAACAAAATAAAAAACAATATCTTATATGGTTGTAACCTAGAAGGCATGGATGATACTACAGGAATTTGTATTACGCATGACTCGAATGATTCCACTGTTGAAAACAATATGATAAATAACTTCGATGGAGCGGGTATAGAAATTCATGACAACACCAGAGCAATCATTGTTGATAATATTATAAATAACACAAAATATGGTATCGATGTTTTATATTCTTCAAACCATAAAATCTCTAGAAATAAAATCACAAATAATTCAGAAGGAATAAATACAGATTCTTCAGACAATGTAACTATTTCAGATAACATTATAAAAGACAACACAGCATATGGAATTAGTCTATCACATAGTAAAGATATTGAAATATCTCGTAACATCGTTGATAATAACCCTTGCGGGATAGCTTTTTGTTTAACTGAAAGAAGTACCTTCTCAAATAACACAGTGACAAACAGTTCTGAAATAGGAATAAATGTTATGGATTCTGGTAAAATTGATAGCAATAATCTTATTTCATACAACAAAGTAAAAAATTGTTACTGCGGCATAATGGCTGAGCATTCGTGGGGAAATACTTATAAAAACAATACTGTAAATTATAACGAATTGGGAATAATGATTTATGGAGAAGCAAAATTTAATATTATAACAAAAAATGAAGTAGTAAAAAATGGCTTTGGTATAGTATTATATGGTTTTATAAAAGATGGTAAAAAACTTATTCCATTTGGAAACTTGGTTATAGCCAATAACATTTGTGAGAATTTTTATTGCGGGGCTTATGCAACGATTCTAACTAGATTTAATCAAATATATTACAATAATTTTGTAGGTAATTATCTAAATGCTTTTGATAATGGCACTAACCTGTGGTACAGATATAAAACTCTAGGTCAAAGCAAAGGAAACTATTGGGATGACTACGAAGGAGTTGATGATCAATGGCCTTGGGGCGTAGGTGATACTCCATACATAATAGAAGGAAAAACATTACGACCTAGCAGAGACAATTATCCGTCCATGGATCCATTTGATATTAACGATATGGCTGTAAATGCTTTCGAAGTAACTGAGCTAAATGATTCAAAGCTTAATCTGCAAATTAGTACACGGAGTCTGTCTAGCTGCCAGTTAAATAATCAGCCATCTATAACTTTTCAGAAATACAAAATTGGTTCTGCTATAACAAATAAATAAAAATCAATTATTTGTAATGTTTTTTAACTTTTTTTAATTTTTAAAGATCACCCGGATTTTAATGGTATGTACAGAAAGATATTTATATTACCAAATATAAATAATAATAAATAAAAAGGATAAAAATGAAGAATCGTAAAAATAAAATAGAATTCACAGAAGATACTCTACTTAAACTAAAAACAAGAAGATTACTATATACATTTATCTTAGAAAATCCAGGGCTACATCTCCGTGAGATATCAAGAAAATTGAATATTCCGAAAACTACGTTAAGCTATCACTTAGATTATCTTGAAAAACAAGCGCTTCTAATAATTAAAAAAGACGATAACTATAATAGGTACTTTATTAAAAAAGATATAGGTGGGAGAGAAATAAAGATACTTAACATTATTAGAGTAGAAACAACTAGAAACGCTCTACTTTATATAATGATCACAGGTACTGCTCCACAGATAGAGATCGCTAAAGAATTAGATAAAGATCCGACAACTGTAAATTTTCATTTAAAAAGATTACTAAAATATGATATTATTGAACAAGCTCCTGCAGAAAACGGGAAAATTTATACTGCGCTAAGAAACGCTCCGATAATTGAAAGAAAAAAATCTAAAAATGAAATTTTTTATAGAATAAAAGAGCCAGAGATAATAGAAAAATTGCTAATTATATACTACAAAAAAGGATATTATGATGACATTATTTCAGAGGCGATTTTATCTTATGGTGAGGATGTAATTAAAAATAATTCTGCTAAAAGAATAAAAACATCTAAAGAAGCAGTAGAAATAATAGAGAAAATTCTTTATGATATTTTTCCTCATCCATATTATCCATAGAATTTTCCATTTGTTTTAGAGATTTTTTAAGATTAGTTCATGAATAGGATGATTGGCCTATAAGATTTATATAGTTTATTTTATAAAATAAACAAATATAGTGTGTGATATATATGAAAAAAAAGCTAATTGGTTTTTGGGTTTGTATGATGCTAGTGACAATCGCATTCGTACCAGATATAGGTGCTGATGAAGATATTGAAACTATGACGTCTTTATCTCAAGAAGAGTATGATGAACTAGATAGTAAACTATCAGAGCTTAATGACCAACTTTTAGCCGCTGTTACATTAGAGCAAATAGAAACTATTATCCGCAATATATTAGTTCTTTTAGATGCTTATGGTCTATTACCCGCTGATACAAATATTGATGATGAGGTTGAGTTAATGAAAACCGCTTACATTGAACAAATGCAAAACCAAGCTGAGAGCACTATCGTAGCAGAGGAGACTATTCAAGAAGAATGTCTTGAATCTGGAGTAATTCAACCACTATCAATGTCATATGGTTGGATATATTTAGGACCATGGTACGGCGAGGAATATATAAATTATCATGGAAAAGGTTTTCAGATAATGGGCGTAGCTGCTGGGCCAGAATCTTATAATTCATTGAAGATTACTAATAAAAAAACCGCTGGATTTGTCTATTTTTTAAATTTTAATCGCCCATTACGTGAACACCGTGATGATGAATATTTAAGAGTTGTTTATTGGTATTTGGTGTTTGGTTTTGGAAAATTTGACGTTATCTGCACATGGAACTGGGAAAATACTCCAGATTGTAAAGTGATTAAGGCTACTGTAGCAGGATTAAAAGTATTCTTCGATGATTATGAAAACCAACAAGGCAACCCGGCACCACAAACTCAGTCCAGCACTTGGTTAAGTGAACAACTAATTGATACCACTCAGCAATATGTAACTAGTTAAACTGCAAACAACTAAAATATCTATTCTTTTTTCCTTTTTGTAACTTTTTTTAAAGATTTTTAAGTTATGTATAGGATGATTGGCCTATAAAATTTATATATCATCATGAATAATAATTGATGTTTGTAAAAGGGTGATAAAAAAAATGAAACGAAAATATGGGATTGTTTTCGGAGCTGTTTTTAGCGCTGTGTTAATGCTGTTGACCGTAACTGCAGTACCGCAGGTACATAGTGAAACTATAATGAATCAAATAGAGGAAAAAGAATTGATTGATAGCGAGTTAGTAAAAATGCATGACACGCTGATGGCTGATAATAGACTTGATATTGATTTTCAACAAAAATTATATCTAGATCCATATGAACATGATGAGGAAGGATTTTTAAATCATATTATGAGTGACGAAATCATACAAATCTTTAATGACTTTTACTATACTATTATTTCTGATAGTGTATTCCAGGCTTTTTTCAACTCAAACTCTGTTCAGCAACTTATTCAAACTGATGAATTCGTAGATTTCATGAATTCAGATGAAATACAATACGTGTTTGATAATTTCAACCCCACTAATCAAGATCTATTGGAAGGTCAGGAAGTAGTAGACTATATATTAGGATTTAATGTATATGAACAATATGTTTCATCCTGTTATATGGGAGAAAATGTGGTAACGATTGATGAGGGTAGCGAAGATATTTTCACCTCTCTATCAGAAATTTTTTCAGGTGATGGTGAAACCTGTGAAGCCATCCTTGCTATACTCCTTATGTTTATAATAGGGGTAATTCTAATACTATTAATCGGTTTCATAACATGGATTCCAGCAATGATTGCTCTTGTAGTTCTTGGCCCTATTGTTGGAGTGATAGTTTTTGTAAGTTGGGCAGAGTTGCTTATGACGTTGTATCCCTATCCATTTCCAATAATCTCAATTACATTATCATTTCTAGTGGTACTTGTTGGCACTATAATAGCTATTGGTGTCGTTGCTTTCTGGCCTATATTATGCCCGATAGTTATTATTTTTCTTGCTTCAGGAAATAATCCATTCGAAGATTATTAATCTATTACAAAATAAAATACATCAATAAAATCTCTTTTTTTCTTTATTTTTAACATTTTTAAGTTATGTATAGGATGATTGGTCTATAAAATTTATATAGTTTGTTTTATAATATATAAAAAATAAATTTAATTGTGTTTGGTTGAAAAGATGAAGAAGATAATTAAATTGGTTGTCATCGCATCTATGAAGACAGTCCTGTGGAGAATGAAAATAAGGCTTTTTTTCCACACAAAAACATCTGACAATCACAACAAGAACACAGTTAAAATTGTAAAAATAGGAGCTGATAAAATATGAAGAAAATAATGATATCAATAATAATAGGCATGCTATTAACCACAATACCCGCTGGTATTGTTGGTGAAGAAGTAGTTAACGAAGAACAATATTTTGATGAACAACTAATCTATATGAATAACGATTTTTTAAATAAAGATATCATAAATAATTTATATCCGATAGAGATCACATCTGATGATTCTGTGGTTTTACCTAGGTTTGCGCCTGGTGAGTTAATAATTAAATTTAAAGATAATGTAAAGATAGAGATTCCGGAAACAAATTTTGAAACTTTAGTCTCTTGTGATTCTTCTAAAGAGTCTATAGATGTTAGCAAGAGTGTTGAAAATACTTTTGAAGGAATTTTGTCAACCGGCATTGAATCAATTGATCAATTAAATAACCAATATAATGTTTTATCAATTGAGGAATTATTTCCAGATACTACTATTTCATCACTGTCAAATATTTATAAATTTACTTTTTCAGTTGATACGGAAATAATAGAATTAATGAGTGAATATAATATTAATTATAATATTGTTTATGCTGAGCCGAATTATCTTTTTACAACATCATTTGCACAGTCACCTCTTCCCGTTAAGATTCCTAATGATCCTCTTTTTAATCAACAGTGGACATTAAATCAACCAAATGATTGCGATATAGATGCACCAGAGGCATGGAATATTAAGACTGGCAATCCTAGTGTAGTTATCGCTATTGTTGATACTGGTGTTGATTACAATCATCATGATCTAGCTGCAAACATATGGCATGATCCAGTTCATGGTAATCCCGGCTATGATTTCGTAGACATAAATACCACAGAATATACTGAATATTATCGTTTTACGTTATGCCCAGATGAGGACTATACAGTTCCTGATGATGACCCAATGGATGTTCATAGTCATGGTACTCATTGCGCTGGTATAGCAAGTGCTGTTACAAACAATAGTATCGGTGTTGCTGGGGTCGCTTGGAATTGTAAAGTTATGCCAGTGAGAAATGGTTTTAAAATTGATTATTACGGTGACATATACGGAATGATGGAATGTGATGATAGTGCTTTTGCAATTATTTATGCTGCTGATCATGGTGCTGATGTAATTAGTATGAGTTGGGGTGGAATGTATAACTCTCAATTAATCAAAGATGCTCTTGACTATGCGTATGGTACGGGTGTCGTTCTTGTTGCTGCTGCAGGGAATGATCATTTTAAATTGAAAAGTTATCCAGGAGCTTATGATAATGTTATAGCTGTTGGTGCAACTGATGAAAACGATGAAAGAGCATATTTTTCAACTTATGGTGAATGGGTTGATGTAGCTGCTCCAGGGGTAAATATTCTTTCAACAATTCCAGGCAATCAATATACTAAATATAGCGGTACTTCTATGGCTACGCCATTGGTTGCTGGTGTTTCAGGATTGCTTATTTCGAAAAACCAGGACTGTCCTTATCCTGTTTATATGGTTAGGTCGATGATTCCTTTTACTGCTGACGAAATACAGACTGATAAGTATATTGGTAAAGGTAGAGTCAATGCCTATAAAGTACTTGCAGAGAAACCTTTTGCTACAGTATTGGATTCAATTGATACTTGGGAGGATGTCAAAGGAACTATAGATATAACTGGTGCTGCTTGGGGTGAAAACTTCCAATACTATACCTTGGAGGATGGTTATGGTGAAAATCCAAGTTCATGGAATACTTTAAAAACTTCATATACGCCACAAGGTGGTGTATTAATGCAATTGAATACAATAACATTAGAAGAAGGTTTGCATACTATTAGACTGAAAGTAGTTTATGACCATAGAATTTTTACTGAAGAAATAAAGATATATGTGAACAATCAAGCTGATGGAAGTTATAATGCTGATATATTTGTTAGTAACTGTTTTGATATTTCATCATCTGGTTGGGGTGTTACAAAGTTTGATAGCATACAAGATGCTGTAGATAAAGCGAATAAGGGTGATACTATATTTGTGTATGATGGAGTTTATGCTGAAAACATTAATATCAGTGGTTTGTCTAAATCATCTATAAGTCTTATTGGTCAGAATAACAGCTGGACGATTATCGATGGTGGCGTTGGTATCAGTTTGACAACAAAGATTACAGTCAAAGGTTTTTGTATAAGAGGAGCTGTATTTAAAATAGCATATGCACTCCCGTATTTTTGGGGCTATAATGGCGGTGTTATTTTAAAAGGTTGCAATAATTGTGAAATATCGCAAAATAATGTTATAATGGATGATCCTTGGGGTTTTTATTCAGGAATTGCGTTACATGTTTCAACAAATAATATAATCAATGAAAATAATATAATTGGGTATCCAGTACCTAGCTATTATCATTATGGCGTAGGTTCTGTTGGAATACATATATACTTAAGTTCTAGTAACACTGTTTCAGACAATGTTGTACATGATTTTGAAGTAAATATTGGAATGGCTTTTTCATCAAAAAATAATATACTAGACAACAGCATATATGCTCTAGGCCATTCGGATTGGGGAATTGGAGGAGGAGGTTTTACAGATTGCGTAATAAAAAATAATTATATAGACACTTTGGCTCTTCCTGTAGATATTAGTAATGTAAAAAGAAATAAAATAGTGAAAAATACAATAATAATACCAAATAGCATTAGTACTTTACATGCTATTTTCCTTGCAAATGCTAAATATAATGAAATAATAGCGAATTATATAGAGGTACCACTGCTCAGTGTTGGAGTTAGGCTTGGATATCCTTTTGAGAACACTACCTGTTTTTATAACACGATATATTATAATAATTTTGTAAATGCTATCGGAAAAGATTACGGAGGAAAAGACACAACAAACATTTGGTATAAAGAAAAACTATTTGACGAAGATAAAGGAAACTACTGGAATCATTATCCTGATTGGCATAGAGAATGGCATGGTACCGAACCAAAAGATAACAATAATGATGGAGTATGGGACGATCCAATGAAAATAATGAGGGAAAATTGGAATGTTCCTGATCCTGCTGAGGATAAGTATCCTACTGTTGAACCTTTTGACATTGAAAACATAGAATTAAGTGCTCAGATGTCTGAATGGTTGACATTGAAAGAAAGCGAATTATTATTACAAATAGAAGAGACAATAAATAGCCAAATATTATCTGGAGAAATAAACACTAACGTTCTCTTGAATTTTTATATGAACATTTTTTCTGAAGCTGGCATTGAAAGTGAGCAAATCAGCCAAACACAACAAAGTAGCCAAGCAATTTTTAACCAATTAGTTCAAACAATAATTAAAACAACGATTAAATAGGAACTAAAAACACAAAAAATCAACAAACCATAAGATATAGAATGAATAATTATAAGGGGGTAAATAAAAGATGAAGAATAAAATACTGATTGAAACGATAGCGGCAATTCTTATTTTAACAGCACCGCTAACCACTGCTATAAGTTCTAGCAAAACAACATATTGTTTATCAAAAAACGTTACGACAGAATTTGAAATTTTAGAACCTTCAAAAACTATATTAAGCAATGAAGAAAAATGGACTAAGACTTTCGGTGGACGCCTAACAAATGAGATAGGCCACTGCGTAGAGCAAACGTCCGACGGTGGATACATTATAATTGGTGGTAACGAAGTGGGAAAAACAGGAACAAATGGAATATGGTTGATAAAACTAAAATCTGATGGAACAAGGGAATGGGTTAAAAAATACCCGGGTGGACAAGGCCACTGTGTCAAACAAACAGAGGATGGTGGATACATCTTAGTTAGTAATTATTTCAACAGTATTTCACTGATGAAAACAGACGCAAATGGTGAAGTGGAATGGAGCAAGATTTTCAATGGATTGTTATGGCAATATCACGCAGGAGATAATATAGTTCAGCAGACATCCGATGGAGGATACATTATAACAGCAATGACCGATCCTTATGAATTTGGTTTTTATGACATATCACTAATCAAAACAGATGAGAATGGAGCAGAAGAATGGCATAAAACATATGGCAAATATAATTATCGCGGGTGTTCAGTTCAAAAAACAGCAGACGGGGGTTTTATACTTCTTGGAGACACAGCTAATGTACATGTATCTGGTAAATATGGTTTAGTTTTGATTAAAGCCGATTCTAACGGGAGCGAAGAATGGAATAAAACTGTTTATGCAAGTTCAACTTGGTTTACATGGGGTTGCTTAGCTCAACAGACTAGTGATGGCGGATATGTTGTTTTTGGGTATCGTGGTGATTATGGCGGATTCATTATAAAAACAGATTCGAATGGAAATGAGGAATGGCACAATTTGAGTATAGGTGAATTGGGATATAACGAATTTTATTCTGCTCAGCAGACCAGCGATGGCGGGTATATAATAACTGGAGGACATATGTCTCTTCTTCCACCGGGGCAATTATTACTAATAAAATTAAATGGAGCGGGAGAGGTTGAATGGAATAAAAAATATGGATGTGAAGGAGGGAATCGTGATATAGGTATGAGTGTAAAAGAAACATCAGATGGTGGTTATATAATTGCTGGTGTTAAAGGTATTTTTCGATTTTATTTTTTATTTAATGATATATATGTGATAAAAACTGATGCAAATGGAGATACATCAGCGATATCTAACCAGCAAATTAGTCAACAACAAAGTCAACAGAGCACATTAACCAGCCAGCAAGCTAGTCTAAAAATTAACCAATTTTTACAAACTATAATGAAAACAACAACAGTATAAAAATCAATCTCTATATTTTTCTTTTTTTATTTAATAAACAGTTTTTTTTCTAATCATAAAAATGTGAAAGTATTAAGTATAAAACAATCGATTCCTTAGAAAACAAAAACGTTTTAGAAACATGGTTTAAATATACCATTGCCGAAGGAGAGAGATGATAGAGTTAGAAAAGACGGCATCTATCTGTCCTACTTGCCATGAGGAAGGAATCATAGAAAAGATAGATGCAAAAATCATTGAAGAGAATGGAAAAGTATACATTGTAAAAGAATGTAAAAAACATGGTTCTTTCAAGGAGATATATTTCGGAGATGTTTCAGCATATAACAAGTGGATGAAATATAAGGTCACCGGCGAAACTGTTCCTGATGTTAAAACAAAAGTTTTTGATGAACCTGCCATGTACAATGAACATAAATCCCAAAGTGTTCTAACTACTCTTATAGTGACAAATAGATCAGATGTTAAATGTAATAATTCTTGTTTTATGAATGCAGATGAGGCAGGACATGTTTACGAGCCTAATTTAGACCAAATTCGAGATATGCTTTTACAAGCTAGAACAACACTACCAGTAGGTTCCAACGCACTTCAGATAACAGGTGGCGAACCTACCATTCGCGAAGATTTATTCGACATAATAATGCGGGCAAAGGAAGTTGGTTTTTCCCATGTACAAATTAATACAAATGGTTTGAAAATAAGTGAAAACGTTGAATATTGCGAGCAACTAAAAAAAGTAGGAGTTAACACTATTTATCTGAATTTTGATGGTGTGACTAGAGATACTAACAAATTGATTGATTTTAATAAAAACGCTATAGCGAATCTAAGACGAGCAGATTTAAAAATCGCTCTTATTGCTGTTTTAACTGCTGACAAAAATCTTCATGAGTCTGGTAAAATCATTAGATTTGCTATTAATAACATGGATGTGATTAGGAGTATAAACTTTCGACCTGTATCTTTTAATGGTAAAAAATCTAAATTAAGCCATGAAGAGCGAAATGAACAGCGGTTAGATTACATAAAGATTTTTGAGGTTATAGAAAAAGAATTCGATGGACAAATATCCAGAGATGATTTCTATCCTGTTTCAGCTGGGTTCCCTATTTCCAAATTATTGCTTTTATTCAAGGGAGAAACACAAATAGAGTTTACTGCTCATCCTTGCTGTGGTGGTGCAACATATATTTTTATTGATAATGGAGAACCTATACCTTTTACACGTTTTATAGATATAGAAGGGATGCGTGATTTTATTGATAAGGAAAGCAGAATTGTTGGTCCGTTGAAAAAAATTAGAATCGCTTCAGCGTTTTTGAAGGATATTGATAAGTTCATAGATTATGATAAAGCACCAAGTGGTTTTGAATTGAAAAAAATCATTAAGGATGCTGCAGTTAGAAGTGATTATAGTTCCCTTCGAGTTTTACGCAATAAAAGTTTGCTTATTGAGTCCATGTGGTTCCAAGATGCATTTAACTTGGATGCTAATCGTCTTCAAAGATGTGTTATACATTACACTACACCAGAGGGCATTGTTCCATCTTGTAGCTACGAAAACCTTGGAATCGGCAATAAGATACTTGAGAAATATTCTATTTCAATTGAGGAATGGGAGAAAAAAACTGGCAAAAAGATTAAGGACGATTTTATAGAAGTTGCTTAGTTTAGTTTATCTGCTTTTAAATAGAGTTTTATCTTTTCCAATTTTAAATCGGTTTTTTTCATACTAAAGGCTTCAGCAACTGAAATAATGAAACCAATGAATCCCTTAGTCATATATGTTGTTAAATGTATCAATATAGAAATAACAAAAGCAATCTCCGCAGGCACTCCATAGAGAGACAACAGGAAAACCAAAGTAGCCTCCCTTATCCCAAGACCAGAAGCAGAAAATGGTATAAAGGAAATAAGGTTTGAAATCGAATATAATAATATGAAGTTTAAAAAAGGAAGTTCAATATTAAATGATAATGCTAAGATATAGATCTGTGATAGTACCAAAATATTGTTCATTACGCCAATTATAAAGGGGAGGACGAGGTCTTTTTTATGTGGAAAATCCTTATAGGATGTATCTATAAATTTTGATGGATATTTTCTTAATCTCTTTGGAATTAATAGTTTTATAAAAAGGTGTAAGGTTTTTTCTCCTCTTTCTTTTTTGATAAAATATGTATATATCAAGAGAATTGCTATCAAACTAAAGCAGGCAAATGGAAATGCTTGTGGGAATTTCTCTAAAATTAGAATGGCCCCTAAAAATGCAAATATGAAACATAACAAGGTGTTTATTGCCGTGAAAATAAAATAATTTGTGTAGAGTTTTCCGATTGGTTCATTTGTTTCTTTTTTTAGATAAAATATTCTTACGAGTTGCCCGATATAGCCAGGTGTTATAGATCCATAAAATGTGCCGATTAAAAATGTTTTCAAGGACTTTATATAGCTAACAAATATCTTTTGTTTTTTCAATAACAGTTGCCATTCGTAGTTTGCGATTAATATAATTGGTATGTTTAGTAACAGCGGTATTATTAAGTATAAAGGTTTTATTTTTAAAATCGTGTTCGTGATATTGTCTATGCCGATATTTAATATCAAATAGAGTAGTATGATTAAACCAACTAATGGCATGATTTTTTTTGTAAGTTGAATTACACTATTCTTGTTGATTGAATTTTGTATATTTATTCTCATAAAGTAAATATATTTTATCTTATTGAATATATATAATTTATTATCAGGAGGCATACTCTAGTGGATTTTGACATGTTTTTGTTGCAAATAATCGTCATCAAATTAGAATATTAATAAATAAATTTATATATATTTACTTACATAATGTAATATGTTGGATGACCAATAAGAGGAAGAAAGATGAAAAAAAGACTATTATCAACATTAATTATTATTTTTTTATTACTATCTGTATCAATATCGTCGGTTTCGGCAAAAACTACAAATGAAACAGTTTCTATCGAATCCAAATCAAAGATTAAACTTGAGCGTAGATTCTTTTTTGCAGAAGTATTTGGCAAAATTAATGTAAAAGATACATATTCTGTAAAAAAAATCTTTTCTGAATTATCTTTAAGAGTTATCGTTAACGGCACAGCAGTTAGTGATATTGAGAACCTGGAATTCTTTACTATATGGTCCCCATTTGGTTTTATACCATGGCAATTCAAAAATGATCAGCCCATATATCTAGAGATTCGTCTGTTTAAAGGATTTATAGAGCTTAACGAAACTACAAACTGTGTTACTTTCTTTGGTACTGGCATAGGTGTGCATTTTGTCAGTCATGTTGATTTACCCATATCTTAAATATTTATTTTGTTCTTATACCAAAATTATATATAGTATAAATATATAAGTTAAGCATATATAAAAATAAAACAGGCAATTACAACACAGTAAATATTAAACAATAAACGGATGCGAGAAGAGTGAAGATAAGTGAAAAACGTAAATAAAAAAAAATCAATGAAAATTAAAAAAAATAGCGTATTAATGCAACGCAAAATATTCAGCATATTGTTATCTATAATTTTTATCACGACAGTTTTTTCATCATTATCTTATGCAAAAAGCGAAAACAATAAATTAATCGACAATGTCTATGATAAAATCAGCGAAAAAATATCAGACTTATACACAAAATTCTCTGAAAATAACAATGATAACAAACCAGGCGGTTTTATCAAAAAAATCATAAACTTCATAACCAACAGAAGCAGAGATAGAAAAGAAATCCTTCCACTTCACGTCGTAACAAATTACAATGGAAATGAAAAAATCACTAAAATGAAATTATTTACACCCACAAGCATAGATGTCGATGGTGACAAGGATTATGATATAAGAGTCTGGTGTTTCCGCACGCCAGCCATTGATTTAAAACCACCCGCAATAGCAACTAAAATGACACTGATAGTAAGACGTCTACCGGGCATGGAAAATATTAAAAATGAGCTATTTGAGATATATCTAGAATATTATCCTAGGATTATTACAAAATTTTTCTATCTAACACAGAGCATAGATATTGTAAGAATAGGTTACCAATCACCAGTTGGTGGAGAAGTCCCAAAGACTTTTATTTTAACCGATAAAACAGTACCGCATCTCATATACCCAAAATTAAAAACAACTCATAGACTCTCTGTAAATCCTGGTTCAGCAACTGGAAAACATCCAATAAGTCTAATTTTATCATTTATAAATCAGCAAGATTCCACATATCTCAAATCCAAAGGTTACGCAGAATTAAAGGTCATGGTAAACTACAGTCCTGCAGTTAAAATCAAAGAAATTACATTCAATAGAAATAAAGACAAATTAATTGGCAAAGGGCAGACCTTGGAAATTATAAGGAATGAAAAACCATCTAATGTCACATTTATTTACAATCAGGAAACAGATTACTTTGATGAAAATAAAATAGATGAGAGTAGCTCCAGTACATTCACTATAGGAGATATACCCGGACACATGGAAATCAGTTGGTCCCTTGGGAAAAACGGTTATCTAGAAATCAACACAAATAACGAGGACATGGGATATTTCAAGGCATCAATAAATAATGCTATTTTGTTTGCTTTCGATCCCCTGACGGAAACTCACATTCGTATAGGGTGGGAGAATAAAACTTTAAAGAATTACTTATCAAATTTTCCACTTCATGTTTTTGATTTATCCGTAGATGTTTACAATTCTGTTGAATTAAAAGATTTTTATTTAGCCCTGATTAATTTTTCTCAAAATCTCTACGATGAAAGTGAAAACAAAATTCCTGTAATCGAGACAACTGCATCACATTTGATATTGAATCTTAATAGCAGTGCAAAAGTAGGTAATTACGCCACTCAATATTTCTTATTTCCGATATTACCTGGACTTTTTATGGCTACCTATATAGATTGGCATTTAGAGAATCTGCAGATAAAGGCATATAATCTAACATTTGACGTAGAGTATTTGCAAAATTCTAGTGAACCACTTGTAGATAATATATCAAATTCTCATGCGAGTATAAAATATTTAGATTTTTACTCTAAAAAATCAAGTTTATCAATCGATTTAATAAATGGTACTTTATCTGCATCTGGTGGAGGAAACATAGATATACGAGAGTTTAATTTTATTGGAAAAAATACTAGGACTTCTATTTCTTACCTTACCAGCCATCTTTCCACTTCGATGTATATTATAAGTCGGAGTATCACTGCAATTTCCATTTCAGCTGATGGTTTTTTAGAAATTGCTAACATATCCTATAGCAAGTCAAATAGTAGCGTGGGGATTAGTAGCCTTCGGATTGATCTTATTAAACTGACTGGAGATTTTTCAGCAAATATACAAGTAGATCCGCTGGGTAGTATCCCTCCTGTAATCAATGGTACTGGTAACGGTTGTCTTGAAGTAAAAAATTTGAATGTTTTAAAAAGCCCTGGGATAAAGTTTGATTTTTCATTTTCCCTGCTAAACATCTCATCGTGCCCACCGGGATCTACCTATTTTGCAGTAACACTTGACTCATCATCCAATACAACCGGATCTATAATCATTAACAACGGTCTTTTAGAAATCGCTAATATATACTTTAGCTGGTCAAATGATAGCATATTCGAGATCGATCTGATTAAGTTGACCGGTGATTTCTCAGCAAATATAAAAGTAGACATAGGTGACAAAAACATATCTGTGATCGATGGTACGGGCAGTGGTTATCTAGAAATTAAAAATTTACATATTTACAACAATTATGAATACCATGAAGATGAAATTATTGAGTTAGAGTTTAAATTTTCCCTGCTAAACATCTCCTCATGCGCACCAGGATCTACCTATTTTAAAATGATATTTGACTCATCTTTTGATAAAAATCATTCCATAATCATTAATAATGGCCTTCTCCAAATTATGGATTTGAATTATAGATTGTATAATGCAAGTTCCAATCTAGGGATTTTAAAAATTGATTCAATTAAGTTATTCCGTGATTTTTCATTAAATATTAGAACCCAAACAATAGATGATAACACCAGTTCAATTATGATAAATAGTAACGGTGAAGGATATCTAGAAATTAATGAACTATATAACTACAATAACCAATATTATTACGATTACAAAACAGAGTTTAAAATTTCCTATTTCAACCTATCTTCTTATCCATCAAGTAATGTATATTCTGCATTGGAATTTGGCTATTCGCTAATCAATACAAATCGATCTTTTATTATTGAAAACGGCTTTTTAGAAATTAGGAATATATCTTACAGAGGATATGACCAAGAGTCTGATCTTATTAGATTAGAGATTGATTTGATTAAATTATATCATAACTTTTTATTCAATACATTTACTCAACGAATAAATGATAGTCGTATATATAGAGAGAGTTTTAATGGCGACGGTTCTCTAGAAATCGATAATCTTTATATCTACATTAATGACAAAGATTATAGCGATGAATATGAGTTTTCATTTTCGTATTTGAACCTATCTTCTTACCCCTCAAGCATTGCTCATTCTGTGATAACATTTAATTCATCCGGTAATGAAAATTTATCTCTCTCAATTAGTAACGGTCTTCTAATTTTGGAAGATTTATATTATAGCGCTGATTGGGATGACCTCGCAACCAGAGTCTACCGTATCGATTTTATAAATGCTTCTAAAAATTTATTTTTAAATTTTGAATCTATAAGCTCTTTTTATTCATACTATCTCACAAAAATCTCAGCTGATGGCGATGGTAATCTAAGAGTGAGAAACTTTCATTTTGAGGAAGGTGACGCTTATCTAGATATCGATTTGTTTAATAAATCTGGAGATTCAACTTTTTCATTGTTTTTCCCATTAGATGAAAACGGTGAAATGACTGAAAATATCTACGACATTAGTCATCTTGACGGAATCGTAGAAGTTAGCGGTGTGAGATCATCAGATCCATATGTGGATGCATTAGAGTATCTATATATTGATGGGAACGGCAATCTTAAAATACAGCCCTGGCGAGATCCTGATACCAATGATTACCATATCTATTTGGAAAGTCAAAACGGTCTTAAGCTTAATTTATTTTCAATTGAACTAGACAACGGAATTAAGTATCATATAGAGCGTCAAGGAACAATGGAGGGATACATTGGACCAGGATTTTTGCATTTGGGTGTTGATTTAAACGGTGATGGTGATGGCTTTATATTCATAGATAGTTCATATATAGAGTTTGAAGATTTACTAATCACCTATAAAAGTAGTATAATTAACAAAGGAATTCGTTTTACGCCAAATATTCAATCATTTGATGCGGATTCATTTTTACTACAGTGGGATTCCTTTACGTTGAATAATGAGAACCATACAGTTATTCCATATAATTGGTATAAAACAGGTCATCTTCTTTCATTAGATTTTGAAATTGGTATTCTAAACTATGATAACTACTACCAACTATGGCCTCGTGATAACCTAGATGGAGAAAATCAGGAGCTAGATGAGTCTGAATATTTGTATAACGAAGGCACACAACAACAACCACTTGAAACCGGTCCGCCTAAACCACAAAAACCAGCTGGACCATATGGCGGAATAGTTATAGGGCGTATTGTGAAAGGAAAAAGTTATACTTTTTCTACTTTAAATAATGATATTGATCAACTTCTATCATATAGATGGGATTGGGGGGACGGGACGTACAGTGAATGGTCACCATATCTCCCATCGGGCGTAGGTGTTACCGGTACACATACATGGGATCAAATTGGGATTTATAGCATCCGTGTAAAAGCTAAAAATATCAATGGAGAAGAGAGTAGTTGGTCAAATCCACATACAATAACTGTAAGAATTAAACTCTCTGATGATGAACAAAATAACAATCAAAATAATGAATTGGTAGAAAAAAATCAGAATATTAATCAGGGGCAGCAAAACAATTCTTAGTGGATAAATATAGTTTTGTAGGAGCTTTGTTCTATAAAGTTTATATATTAGTAGATTAATATATTATAGTGTGAGTAAATATTATCTACAATAAATATTACCATGTAGATATTAATTAAAAGTTATATTGGGGAGGTCGAAGAGGTTGAAGAGTAATATAAGGTATTTTGTTTTATGGGCGACAGTATTTATTTTATTAGCGGAAATTTTCTCTTTTACAAGTATTGTTGTAGCCCAAAAATATAATCGTGAGGAAATAAACAAATTGGAAAACTCTGATGAAATCATAATTTATAGATTTGGCCCAGATAGAACTATCGAAAAAGTCATAACAATCGAAGAATCTGAAGACACAACTGATGTCACAAAAGTCGCCGCTGATGAATGCGAAAAGCTTTGCAGCAACGATCCTGAGATACAACAGTTTATAGACTCTGATGAAATGTTATATTTTAAAGTAGAGTCAAAAGGCAAAGGAATTCATTTTGCTCTTTTCCGTCCTATGATGAGAATCAAACCTGTACTGAGAGCAGGTATTTTCTTTAGATATTTCAACGAGGATTGTTACACAAAGGTAAACAATCAAACATTAGCTGAAGGCCCACATAAAGGCTCGATACTTGGGTTTGTTGGATATGCTGGTTTTTCAACACGTATCATCGGTAAAACTGTAATTTATGGTTATTCATTATTTAGAGTAAATGTAAAATAAATTTAATAAATATAAAAATATATGTATCATACGAAAAATATTTAATTAGATATATTATTAATGGTTACCACCTGAGAGGAGGCGGCGTGTCACCGACGTCCCTATAATTTGGTAAGCAACAGGTGAAGGAGGTGAAAAGTGAGATGAAGTTAGCAAAACAGATTATTCCGATTGCAATAGTTTTACTTTTCCTAGGAATGACAATCACACCAGCACTCGCAACTGCCCCAATAAAAGAGCGGGAACCAGCATTAGATGGCTCCAAAGTTCTAACTATATGGATGCCAGGTCCAGATGGATGCAAAACCCAAGTGCAGATAACAGAAGAGCAATATAACGAGCTTAACGATGGGATAGATGAGTTTCTGGTTGCTGCAGAGGTTGCGATAGAAGATAAAACGATTACTCCCGCAGAATGGAATATCCTTAAAACCGAAGCCATTGATGCTATAAATATGATAAAATCCATTGTTGGTGACACTTTCCCAGACATAGAAGTTGAAACTTTTGTCGGCGACATAATTTCAGCATTCATCAACCCATTTGGCATATTCGGTTTAAGAGCACCAATACTTAGCGTAGGTAGAGGTCTATGTTGGATTCCGTTCTATGACTACGAAGAATTCATGGGATGGATGATAAGACCCATGTTCATAAGATACACCATCGGTTTCGCAGGAGTATTCCACGTAAACCCGTTCCCATTCAGACTCGAATACATGGACCGCCTTGGCATGTTTAGACTCCGAACAATAGGATTTGGAGGACTATTCATAAACTGGGGCGATCTAGGTGTTGACACATTCAAAGGAACAGTACTAGTAATCGGAAAATCATGGAATAAACTTGGAGAAGATCTACCTTAAAGAAACTCTCTAATCAAAATCTCTTTTTTTCTTTTTTTATTTCAAAATTTTACCCAAAATCTCATCCGCAGCAGTGTAAGGATCTAGTTCCTTTTTTGATATTTTATCAATCATCGACTCTACTTTTTCTTTAAAAGTTGATTCATCAAAAATAAAATTCATAAGACGCTTACGAATGATTTCAACAAGTTCTGCCTCATAGCGCTTCCGTCTTTGAGTATCAAAAACCTTTGTTTTCTTTAGATATTGTCTATGTTTTTCAATTTCACCAACAAGCTCATTAATTCCTTTATTTTCTTTTGCTGTTGTTTTAACAACAGGTATTTTTCTATCTTTACCAATACATGATATATCAATCAAACTTTCAAGTTCTGCAAGTATCTGTTCAACACCAGGTCTATCAGCTTTGTTAACAACAAAAATATCAGCTATCTCCATAATGCCTGCTTTTATTGTCTGAATAGAATCACCCAAACCAGGTACAAGAACAACTAGTGTTGTATCAGCTATTTTTACAACATCTACTTCGGCCTGACCAACACCAACAGTTTCGATAATAACAACATCTTTGCCAGAGGCATCAAGAATCTCAACAGCATCATAAACAGCACTAGCAAGACCGCCAAGCATCCCGCGGGTTCCCATACTGCGGATAAAAACACCATCATCCATAGTGAGATCAGTCATTCTAACTCTATCACCAAGCAAAGCACCGCCACTAAAAGGGCTGGTGGGATCTATTGCGATGATACCGACTTTTTTACCCTGCTTTCTATAAGCACGTGCTAGTTCGAAAATAAGAGTACTTTTACCACTACCCATTACACCAGTTACACCAACAACATATGCTTTACCTGAGTGTTTATGAATAGTTTTCATCTCATCAACAAGTTCGCTGGAATTATTCTCAGCAAGACTGATGAGCCTAGCAACAGACCGTGGGTCACCCTTTAAAACCTTAGAGGCAAGATCACTCATCTTTTCACGTTCTTCTTAATAAAATCAACAATCTCCTCACATGTTGTACCAGGGCCAAAACAACCAGATATACCCGCTTTCTTGAGAGCAGGTACGTCTTCCTCAGGTATGATACCACCGCCAACGACGAGAACATCACCCATGCCCTTCTCTTTCAGAAGCTTTGTAACATCCCTAAACAAAGTCATATGAGCACCAGATAAAAGACTAAGACCGATAACATCCACATCCTCCTGAACAGCAGTCTCAACAATCATATCAGCAGTCTGATGCAGACCGGTATAAATCACTTCCATACCAGCGTCACGAAGAGCACGAGCAACAATCTTTGCACCACGATCATGACCATCAAGACCAGGTTTTGCAACCAACACACGTATCTTTTTTTCCATAATTTCAACCTCTAATAAATCGCAGGCTCCTTGTACTCACCAAAAACCTCACGGAGTACACCACAAGTCTCACCCAGAGTAGCGTAACTATGAACACAATCAAGGATATAAGGCATCAGGTTCTCATCACCCTCAGCAGCTTTTCTAAGGCGACTTAGATCACGCTCAAACTTGGCATTATTCCTATCCTTACGAAGTTTTTTAAGACGGTTAATCTGACGCTCCTCGCCTTTTTCATCCATCTTCAAAATAGGAATCTCAACAGGCTCATCCATCTTATACTTGTTAACACCAACAATAAAACGCTTATTCTCATCAGTCTCTTTCTGATACTTGTATGCAGCTTCGGCGATCTCACGCTGGAAGAAACCTTTTTCAATAGCTGGGATCACGCCACCAAGTTTATCGACACGATCAAAATACTTGTAGGTCTCATCCTCCATCTTATCAGTAAGCCACTCAACATAATAAGAGCCGCCAAGTGGGTCAATAGTGTTAGTAACGCCGCTTTCCTCAGCAAGGATCTGTTGTGTCCTAAGAGCTATACGAACAGCTTTCTCAGATGGCAAAGCAAGTGCCTCATCCATGGAATTAGTATGTAAACTCTGTGTACCACCAAGAACAGCAGAAAGAGCCTGCATAGTCACACGAACAATATTTATTTCAGGTTGCTGAGCAGTAAGAGTACAACCAGCTGTCTGAGTATGAAAACGCATCAACAAAGAACGGGGTTTTTTAGCGCCAAGTTTTTTAAGTTCTTTAGCCCAGATACGACGAGCAGCCCGATACTTAGCAATCTCCTCAAAAAAATCATTATGGGCATTAAAAAAGAAACTGAGACGAGGAGCAAAATCATCTATCTTTAAACCACGCTTTACAGCCCAGCGGACATACTCAAGACCATCACCAAGGGTAAAAGCAAGTTCCTGAACAGCAGTACTTCCAGCCTCGCGGATATGGTAACCACTGATACTAATTGTATTCCAACGAGGAACCTCCTTAGAGCCAAACTCAAAAGTATCAACAATCAAACGCATACTGGGCTCAGGTGGGAAAATATAGCTTTTCTGAGCAATATACTCCTTAAGAATGTCATTCTGGATCGTACCACCGATGATGCGACGATCAATACCTCGGTTCTCAGCATTAGCAATGTAAAAACTCCAAACAATCGCCGCAGGACCATTGATAGTCATACTGGTTGTAATCTTATCAACATGTATACCACTGAACAATATCTCCATATCCTTCAAAGAAGAAATTGCGACACCGCATTTACCAAACTCACCACGAGATAGTGGATGATCAGTATCATAACCATACAAAGTCGGATAATCAAAAGCAACACTCAAACCAGTCTCACCATGCTGAAGTAGATACTTGTAACGCTGATTGGTTTCCTCAGCGCTGCCAAAGCCAGCAAACTGGCGCATAGTCCATAGACGGCCACGGTACATGGTCGAATGAACACCACGTAAAAATGGATATTCCCCTGGAACTCCTATGTCTTTGTTATAATCAAGACTGGAAATATCTTTAGGTGTGTAAAGACTCTTTAAGGCAATACCGGATAGTGTCTCGAACTTTGTTTTTCTCTCAGGTGTATCCTCATTTGCAGATGTATCAGTTTTTTTGCCTTTTTCAGTCATAAAATTCCTCCCAATCTAATGGTCAATACCTTTACGAGCAAGTACACCTTTTTGATAAGGATGTTTAATCTCCAACATCTCAGTGACCAAATCAGCAATTTTTACAACTTCTGGTGGAGCATACCGTCCTGTTAATACGAGTTCGATTTTTTCAGGTTTTTCATCAACAAGTTTCAACACATCTTTAAGAGATACGAGATTATAGTCAACTGCAACGTTGATCTCATCTAGAATAACCATGTCATGTTTACCCTCTTGTACTACTTTTTTAGCATGCTCAAAACCCTTTTTTGCAAAATCAATATCGATCTGTTCAGGTTTTTCTTTTGATACGAACTCGTCTCTACCATACTGTACTACAGTGAAATTAGGTATTTTTTGTATAGCATCAAGTTCGCTGTATCGTCTACCTTTCATAAATTGAATCATAATAACTTTGAGACCTGCACCAGCTGCACGAACACCCAGTCCTATTGCAGCTGTTGTTTTGCCTTTTCCAGGGCCAGTATATACGTGAATTAAACCTTTATCTAATGCCATAGAGCGCATCCTTTAATTCTCTATCTAATTATATTTCTTTCCCTTGTTTTATATCTTATAAATTATGGAAAGATTTATGATTAATAACTTTATTCCCATCCCCATGCAACTCGAATTAAATGATAACCAAAAATTGATTCAGAAAATGGTCAGAGAATTCGCAGAAAAAGAGGTAGCACCAATCGCAGCAGAGCTTGACAAGAAAGAGGAGTACCCGACTAAAACACTTGAGAAGATGGCAAAGCTTGGTTTACTAGGCATTATCATTCCACAGGAATATGGCGGCGCCGGTCTTGATACAATCAGCTATGCTATTGTTGTGGAAGAAATATCACGTAAATGTGCATCTACAGGTGTTATAACTTCTGTGCATAATTCTTTGGCTGCTTGGCCTATAATGAAATATGGTAATGATGAACAGAAAAAAAAGTACCTACCAATATTGGCAAAGGGAGAAAAGATTGGTGCCTTTGCTGGTACAGAACCTAACGCAGGTTCTGATCTTGGGGCGATGCAGACAACAGCCAAACTAAAGGGCGATAAATATATTTTGAATGGCACAAAGACCTTTATCACCAGCGGGCCTAAGGCAGGCATAATCATTGTTTTTGCTGTAACTGATAAAAACGCTGGGCCCAAAGGACTCAGCGCGTTCATAGTTGAGAGCAACATGAAGGGCTATAAAGTTGGCAGTATCTTTGAGAAACTTGGTATAAACGCCTCGCAAACCTCGGAACTCGTTTTTGAGGACATGGAGGTACCAAAAAAGAATTTGCTTGGTAACGAGGGCGATGGTTTCAAGATAGCATTAAGTACCCTTGATGGCGGTCGTATTGGTATCGCATCACAGGCCGTGGGTATAGCACAGGCAGCATTGGATGAGAGTGTTGAATATTCCAAGCAGCGTCAGCAGTTTGGTAAACCGATATCAAGTTTCCAGGCGATCCAGTGGATGATAGCTGATATGGCGACACGTATAGAAGCATCAAGATACCTGGTTTATAATGCGGCTTACAAAAAGGATAAGGGTGAACGCATCAGCAAAGAGGCTGCGATGGCCAAGTTGTTTGCATCTGATACAGCTATGGATGCAGTCAACAAGGCTGTGCAAATCCATGGTGGTTACGGCTACACAAAGGAGTATACTGTTGAGCGTTTGTTCCGTGATGCGAAGATAACAGAAATATATGAGGGTACTTCTGAAGTTCAGCGCATGGTTATATCTGGTAGCCTGCTAAAATAATAAAACTATAGAGGAGTGTTCATGGGGGAGCTTAATTACGAAAAAGAATACAAGAGTTGGAAATGGAATATACCTAAGTTATACAACATCGGATATGATTGCATAGACAAGCATACGAATACAGAGAAAAAAAACAAGATAGCTTTGTACTGGGAGAATTCAACAGGGGATTCAGAGAAATTCACATACAACGACATGAAAACTTTTACTGATAAGTTCGGTAATGTTTTAAAAAATCTGGGTTTTAAAAAAGGGGATCGTTTTCTTATCCGCCTTCCGAACATTCCTGAGTTTCAGATTTCTTTTCTAGGCGGCGCAAAAATAGGGGCGGTACCAATTCCTTCAAGTGTGATGTTTAGATCCCATGAAATTGAATACAGAATTAACGATAGCAGCTCCAAAGCTGTTATCACTACATCTAAATATGCGGAAGAATTAAACAAAATCAAAGATAAATGTCCTACTTTGAAACATACAATTGTTGTTGACAATGCATACAATGATGAGCTTGATTATCATGAACTCATGAAAGACGCATCCCGAAATTTAGAGATAGAAAAAACATCCAGCGATGACATGGCGTTTTTCTGCTACACCTCTGGAACCACAGGCAACCCAAAGGGAGCAGTTCATTTGCATTACTGGGTTCCAGGCAATGATCCTAGCGTATTATATTGGCAGAATGCAAAAGAAGATGATATTCTAGCTCATACTGGAGATCTTAATTGGATTTATCCACTGGGCAATGGTTTTCTTTATCCTTGGCGATGGGGTTTTTCAACTTTCATATATGATGGACGTTTTAGTGCTGAACGATGGTTTGAGTTAATGGAGAAATACAAAATTACTAATCTCGCCTCTGTGCCAACAGCGTATAGAATGTTTCTTACGGTTAAAGACGCCGAGAAAAAATATGATCTCTCTTCACTGAGGCATTGTATATCTGCCGGTGAGCCATTAAATCCAAATGTGATCAGCGAATGGAAGCGTAAATTTAAATTAGATGTATTTGACGGCATAGGTATGACTGAGATAATGGTTTACTTATCTAACATGAGAGGAATAAAAATAAAATTAGGTTCATGTGGTAAGCCACAGCCAGGTCATATTTGTGCTCTGGTTGATGACGACGGTAAACCTGTTCCGCAGGGTGAGCCTGGTGTTTTAGCTGTTGATAAAAAAGATCCTGGTTTGTTTAGAGAATATTGGAATAAACCAGAAAAAACTGGTGAGAGTTTCAAAAATGGTTGGTTTTTGAGTGGGGATGTTCTTTATCAGGATGAAGAGGGCTATTTTTGGTTTAGTGGTAGAAACGACGACCTAATCAAAGCGAGTGGTTATCGTATCTCACCTTTTGAGGTTGAATCAGCTATTATTTCTCATCCTGATGTTTTGGAGTGCGCTGTTGTTGCCAGTCCTGATCAAATGCGTGGTACCATAATCAAGGCTTATGTGATTCTTCACGATAGAAATAAGGCTTCTGAAAAACTTGTCAAGGATATCCAGGAGCATGCAAAAAAGGTTGCTGCCCCATATAAATATCCTCGTGAGATAGAGTTTGTTACTGAACTTCCTAAAACCCAGAGTGGTAAAATTAAGAGGAAGGAATTGAGAGAACGTGAAAAAGAAAAAAAGGGTGTGATGAAATGAACATTATTGTTTGTGCTAAGCAGGTTGTTGACGTATCTGAGATAAAGGTCGATTCTAGTACGAAAAAACCCATACTAGCGGGTGTGCCGCAGAAGATTAGCGACATCGACAAGAACGCGCTTGAAGAAGCAATTAAAATAAAAGAGAAACACGGCGGGAAAATAACTGTTGTTACTGTTGGTCCATCTGATGCGAAGGAGCGTATAAAGGAGTTGCTTGCCATGGGTGCTGACGAAGGCGTCTTGGTTGTGCCACCGCAAAACGCTGACTATTCTGTTGTATCGAATATTTTAGCTGGTGCGATTAAAAAAATTGGTGGTTACAATATTGTTCTTTGTGGTGAGGCGTCGATTGATATGTTTTCTGGTCAGATGGGACCTAGGGTTGCTGGTCTTTTGAATATCCCGCAGATAACATATGCGCAGCATATCTCTGTTGAGAAGGATAAGGTTGTTTCTGAAAGGAATCTTGGTGACAAAGCGGTAACAATTGAGTCACCTTATCCTGTTCTTATCGCTGTTACTAAGGAGATTAATCAACCTCGTCTGCCTAGTCTTATGCAGATTCTGGCATCATCTTCGAAGCCGATTCATGAGTGGTCTGCAAACGATGTTGCTTCTGGCAAACTTGAACCTAAGATTAAAACCGTTGACATAAAAGGTGTGCCGATGGCGCGAAAAAACGTAATCTTTAAGGATGATCTTGATCAGTCTGTGAACCAACTTGTTGATGAACTTGCAAAGGTTGGAGTGTTGAGGTGATAAAAGATGGTGCTTGTTTATTCCGATGATAAAAAACTGACGCTTGAGCTTTTGAATAAAGGCAAAGAGCTTGCAAAGGAGTTGAATAAAAAAGTCATTGCTGTTTGTATAGGTCATGATTCTTTTGCTAAGGAATATCTTGAGCATGGTGCTGACAGTGTTATTGCTGCTGAGACTGATCTTCATGATTTCAAGGCTGAGGAATATGCCAGTATTCTTGAAAAGATAGTGAAAGAAAATAACAACGAGGTTGTTCTTATAGGTTCTAATAAAAACGGTAAAGAGCTTGCTGGGCGTCTTGCAGCTAAGTTGGACACAGGTTGTGTAACTGATTGTATAAATGTTCATGTGAAGGACAAAAAAATTGTTACCGAGCGCGTGGTCTACAGCGGTAACGCTATTGCCGTTGAGCAGTTCACGTCGCATCCGCAGATTATGACTATACCTCCAAAAGCGTTTGATCCGTTACCAAAGAAAGAGGGTCATAAGGGCGAGGTTGTAAAGAAGAAGTTTGATTTTGAGAAATCACCTTCTAAGATCACGAAGGTTCAGGCGATGAAAACTGAGGGTGTAAGCGTTGAGGACGCTGAGATAATTGTTTCATGTGGCCGTGGTTTCAAAAACAAGGATGACATAAAACTTGTGCGTGAGTTGGCTGATGTGCTAAAGGGTAGGACTGTTGGTTGCAGTCGTCCGATTGCAGCTGATCTAAAGTGGCTTTCTGAGGATCACTGGATTGGTTTGTCGGGTCATAAGGTGAAACCGAAGTTGTACATAGCATGTGGTATTTCTGGTCAGATACAGCATATAGCTGGTATGCGTGATTCTGGTGTTGTTGTTGCAATAAACAAGGACCCAGAGGCTTTGATCTTTAAATCAGCTGATTATGGTATTGTCGGTGATTTGTACCAGGTGATTCCGAAGCTTACTAGTGCTATTAAGGAGAAGATGGGATAGAAAATTTGTCTCATCTATCTTTATATATGTCGTCATCTTTTGAGAAGAAAAAATACGTGTTGATTGGTATGAGCAGAGAGAAAGACAAGAAACTGTTATCTGATTTGCCCGATGATAAAATATCTGATTTTATATTCATGCACCTTCGTAGCCTCTGGGCTGTTGATGGTTTGTATTATCTTGGTATCGAGGAGGATTTTGGTACTGAGGCTGCAACAGAGATTGATCGCAGGGTCTGGGAGGTTATGGGTAAGATTGAAGCACGGAAACTAAAAGATTTTCTGGGAATTAAAGGAAACGATATTCAGTCTATGATAAAGGCTCTGCGGTATTCTGGTTGGGCTTTGGACCTTGAGGACAAAGAAATCTTTGTTGAAAAAGATCGTGCTGTCGTTAGGAATGTGAAGTGCCGTGTGCAGAACACTCGCATTAGCAAGGGTCTTGTTGAGTTTGGCTGTAAGCCCGTTAGATTTGGTTTTCTGAAGGCTTTTGCTAAAGAGTTTAACCCAGATATCGAGGTTAAGTGTAATGTTTGTCCCCCTGATAAGCACCCTAGTGATTTATGGTGTGAGTGGGAGTTCTTCATCAAATAAAGGATATGAGTCTATAAAAAAGGCCATAGGATTCTTTAGACAAATATGTTGTATATAATTAATTATTTTTTCTAACTAAGAATTAATAAACAACTGCAAAAGGTACTTCGAAGGTAAAGTTGCCTTCTGCAATCTTTGTGAAAATAAAACCTTTTATCGATGTAGATGTTGCTTTAATTTTTATTATGCCTAAACTAAACTGAGGAGTATTTTCACTGACGACAATAGAAAGTGTCGCATCTTTAGGCTCAGTTCGATCTTTTTTTATATTAAAATTTAAAGTTTTATTTTCTAAAGAGGCAGTACACCAATCAGGTTTATCAATAATTTCGAGGGATAACTGGATATTTTTCTTTACATAAAGAAATTCATGCCAATTTGAAAGAAGTCCTGTGATTTGATAATATATCTTTAGAGGTATTTCAAGTTCAGTATTTGGAATAATTAGTTCTTGTGTAGCATTTGTATAAAACTTTAAATTTATAATAGGTTTTGATGTGAAACCTGTAATGAATCCAGAGCTGGTTTTTTTTGGATTCTCGTTTATCTCAGATGATAAAGTAACATTACTCGATATTATAATAAAAAGGAGCAATATCGATACCATCATAATTTTTTTGTTCATATTATATAAATATATGTAAATTCTATTATTTAAATATTGTGATAAACAGAAGTGGATTTGAAAAAAAAGTATTACTATCAAAAAAGGTTTTTGTTTGACTTAGCCGTAATATTATTAGCTATAAGAACAATACGGGTGAGCCTTAGTTATAAATATCTAAAGAAACCCATGTTTAATCCGAGCAGAGTCATGAGTAATGGGAGTTTAAGTTGAAAAGGAGATGATATTGTTATGAGGACTCCTGAGGAGTATAAGAAAAGTCTTAGGCAGATGCGACCTAATGTTTACAAGTTTGGTGAACTTATAAAAGATGTCACAACAAACCCTGCTACAAAGAGGACTGTTGAGGGGCATGCCCAGATTTTTGCTGCTAGTCTCAAACCAGAGTACCAGGATATTCTCACAACCAAGTCCAGTTTAACTGGTGATAGAGTTTCTCGTTATCTCTCTATTCTTGGTAGCGCAGAGGACATGTTTGCTAACGTGCGTATGAAACGTTTGATGTTCCAGCTAACTGGTACTTGTACTGGTGGTCGTTGTGCTGGTTTCAACGCAGTTAATGCTATGTGGGCTACGACATATGATATGGACCATGACCTTGGAACAGATTACCATAAAAAACTCCAGGCTTGGTTGAAAGATGCACAAAAAAAGGATATAACATTGTCTGGTGCGTTGACAGACCCAAAAGGGGATCGTTCCAAGACTCCAACGCAACAAGATGACCCTGATCTCAGTTTGCATGTGGTTGAAAAAAAGGACAAGGGCATTGTTGTGAGGGGAGCGAAGGTTATGATTTGTGGTGTCGCTGCGGCTAACGAACTTTTCGTTATGCCGGGTATGGGCTATAAAGAACCTGAGAAGGACTATGCTCTTTCATTTGCTATTCCAAGGGATGCAGATAATCTTACTGTCATTGAGACTAGAAGACCAAGCGATACTCGTGAGTCCGAAAAAGGCTTTGATATACCTGTTGAGATAGGTGGTATAACACAGGCTTATTTGTTGTTTGAGGATGTTTTTGTACCTAGAGAACGTGTTTTCATGTGCGGGGAATATGATTACACAATGAGAGCTGTGATGAATTTCATAGCACCTTATCGTTCAGCTATTGGTGGATGTGTAGCTGGCCAGGGGGATGTTATGATTGGTGCAGCAGCACTCATGGCACGTGCAAATGGTTTATCTGAAAAAGCGTTTAGAGAAAAGATTACTCAGATGATAATAAACAATGAAACAACTTTTGGTATGGGCATCGCTGCTAGTGCGATGGGTAAGAAACACCCGTCTGGTGTTTGGATACCTGACATGCTTTTATCTAATGTGAACAAGGTTCATGTTGCAACTTTACCATATGAGACGAAGAGGATAGCGCAGGATATAGCTGGTGGTATAGCTGAGACAGGATGTCTACCGTCTTGTCAGGATTTGAATGACCCAAAGTATGGTAAGATGCTTAAGAAGTATCTAAAAGCAAACTGTGATGGGGAGACACGTGCTAGGATAGCGCGTCTTATAGAATGGCTTACTATTGGTGCTGGTGTACCTGGTTGTATGCATGGTGGCGGGTCACCAGATGGCGCAAAGCTTGTGATTAACTCAAAAACAGACATAGAACACTATATTGAGTTAGCGAAACGACTCGGTGACATAAAAGAGGACATAAAGGTTGAGCCGAAGAAAAAATAGTTAATTTTTTTCTTCAGGAGAGTACCTGGAGGATATAATTATATATAGATGAATATTATTTATTATATGGGGTAGTCTGGAGAAGTTTTTGATGTGGTTGTATCCCATCCCATATCCTATATTTTTTCCAGACTTCCCAATTAGTTTCATTTGTTAGTCGGTACTATCTATTTTTGTGAAATGAAAAGACCTATATCTAGGAAATATATTCAACCGTCTACTAATGGAAAAAACTAGGAAATTCAGTCTTATACCAGAGTATGGAGATACAAAAGATCCAAATATCAGAGCTAAATATGGGTATTTGGAAGCAGTTGTAAGTATTGTTGGAAATACACTTTTATTTTTAATAAAATTGTTGCTTGGTCTGTTTATAAATAGTATATCTCTTATTGCTGATGGAGTGCACTCACTTTCAGATGTGGCAACATCTGGTGTAGTAATATTTGGTTTCAGAATAGCAAAAAAACAACCTGATGCAGAGCATCCTTTTGGTCATGGTAGAGCAGAGTATATTGCGACTTTGATTATTGCATTTATTTTAATTATCGTTGGTTTAGGTTTCATTCAGCAGTCCATTGATAGAATAATTAACATACAAAATATAGAACATCAAGAATATGCAATAATTATTACAATTGTGGTTTTGATTTCTGCTTTTTCAAAAGAGATCATGGCAAGATATTCAATGTTAATTGCTAAAAAAATCAACAGCGATGTGTTAATTGCAGATAGTTGGCATCACAGATCTGATGCGATATCCTCAATCGGTGTTGCCATTGGAATACTTGGGGCAAGATTTGGTTTCCCAATATTGGATCCAATCTTTGGGATTTTTGTTGCAGTGATAATAATTTATGTTGGAATAGATTTAATGAGGAGGTCATCAAATTTTCTTATGGGTACAAAAGTTGAAAAAGAAACAATAAGTCAGATTGAAAAAATTGTTAAAGAAACAAAATATGCTGATGGTATTCATAATATATTTTTGCATGATTACGGGACAAGTAAAGTAATTACATTGCATGTTGAAATAGAACCAAATTTATCGATTGAGCAAGCTCATGAAATTGCAAATATTCTTGAACAAAAAATCCAAGAAAAAACTAGTTATTCTACAGTTATACATTTAGAACCAAAAGATATATGCTATGATGGCGGGATAAAAGAGGAGGTCATTGAAAAAATACTGGAACAAAAAAAAGAAATTATTTCTTTCCATAACATACGGATTATAAGAAGAAAAGATAAAGACGATATAAAAATGCATCTTGTTGTAGACAAAAACATGGCGATAAAAGATTCACATAACCTCTCCGATAGGTTAGAATCGCTCCTAAGAAAAGAGTACGGTCCGTGTAACCTGGACATACATTTTGATCCATGTGGAAGAGAATGCAACGTATGCTTGATGCCCTGTAAAAAAAGACTATAAATATTCTAAGTCACCACTTAAAACTCTACAGATTTTACCACAAACATCTAAAATAAGAGTACCATCTTCGTCTATATTCTCAACAACGCCTTTTATTTTTTTTGTTCCGTCGTTAACACATACGGTTTTACCAATTATATGAGAATAAGATAACCATTTATCGCGTATCTCATCATATTTACCACTCTGGATTTTTGTGTAGTATCCATCAAAATTTTTCAGAATAGATTTGAGGAGACTAACTCTTGAAACATTACTACCCTGCTCCTTTTTAATTGTTGTAGCATTTTTTTCTAGATCTTTGCTGAGTATGTTGTTTACATTGATACCGATGCCTATGACTGCAAAGTTTATTTTGTCTACTTCAGCATCAATCTCAGTCAATACACCACAGACTTTTTTCCCATTTATTAGTAGATCATTTGGCCATTTAATCCGTGGAACAATACCTGTGGTTTTTTTGATTCCATCAGCCACGCTTAATGATGCAGCCATAGTCAACATCATACTTTTATGTGGTTGAATATTTGGATATAAAATAACTGAGAACCACAGACCGCCTGTTGGTGAAAACCAGGTTCTATCCTTACGTCCACGACCCTGTGTTTGTAAATCTGAAATTATTATTGTTCCATCTTTTGCGTTTTTGTTTGCAAGTTTTTTTGCAGAAAGATTGGTTGAAGAGATTCTTTCAAAATAGTGGACTTCTTTTCCAATAATCTTTGTTAATAAACCACTTGTTACTTCTTCAGGAATTGGATTATCTGGTCTAGAAACCAGTTTGTATCCCTTGTTTTTTATGGACTCTATCTCGTAACCTGATTTCCTCAGAGATTTGATTTGTTTCCACACTGCAGTGCGAGATACTCCAAGGGTTTCTGCTAGTTTTTCGCCTGAGATGAAATCGTTTTTTAGTAGATTTAGTAGTTTGTCTCTCATATGTCAAGTTCTTTTCCGTATGAGTCTTTTGGGGTGATAGTTGTTGCTATCCCTGCTGCTATTGCTGCTTTGATTATGTCAGCTGCGATGAATGGTAGTACTGCCATGGTTATTAGTTCCCAGATTCCAACTGATGAGCCCATCCACAGGTAAAGTTGTATCAGCCCTGGTATGTATATTAGTGTAAAGGTCGAGAACAACATTATTGAAAACATTGGTAAAAAGTTCCTCGAATGTATGTATCTATCTACAATGTATCCTATAAAAAAAGATGTGATAACAAACCCCAGTAGGTAACCACCGGTTGGACCTGCGAGGTATGCTAGGCCACCGTTAAATCCAGCGAACCATGGTAAGCCTGCTGCTCCGATTCCTATATACATGCATTGGCTGACCCCGCCCCAAGCACCCAAAATGACTCCAGCAAATAAAACTCCGAAAACTTGTCCTGTCACAGGAACTGGGGTTCCGGGTAGATAGAACCTTAATTGTGCTAAAAGTCCAGTCAAGCATGCAAAAGTTAGAGCCAAAGATAGTTTATAAACAACGTTTAACTCGTATCTCCATCTGAAAAAGTTGTATCTTACTTCCTTGTATTTGTCTAGGTAAATGTTTATTTCCATAACACTTATTCCTCCGATTGTAAACTATGTGCGTTGGCATGGTTAACTGTTTATTTATATTTTTCTTGAATTTAGACTCAATTCTATTTTTGATGAAAAGTCCCCAAGATTTATATCCAAATTAATGTTCTTTGGGCTCGATACCTATGAGCTACGAAACCTTAACTTTCGAAACAAAAGAAAAAATTGCTTATATCACTCTCAACAGACCAGATCGTCTTAACTCATTTGACATGAAACTAGGAGAAGAGCTTTACAAGGTTTTACATGAAATAAGCAAGAAAAACGAGATCATTGCAGTTGTAATAAGAGGCACTGGCAAGGGATTCTGCGGCGGCGGGGACGTAAAAGAGATGTATAATGCTAAGGATAAATCCAAGTTTCTGAGAGAACTCACAAAAACTATACACAGTTGTGTACTTGAGATGAGGCAGATGGAAAAACCTGTTATAGCTGCAGTCAATGGCGCAGCTTTTGGTGCAGGGCTATCACTTGCCTTGGCCTGTGATATAATTATTGCATCTAAGGACGCAAAGATGAATACTGCTTTTATCACGATAGGTCTCGCTCCAGGTTGTGGGACGCAGTTTGTAACCAATCTTGTTGGTTATCACAAGGCATGCGAACTGCTATTGACTGCTAAAACTTTCACTGCAGAAGAAGCACATAATATGGGTATAGTAAACATGGTTGTTGATAGCGAAAAATTGGATGATGCTGTTGAGCAATGTATTTCTAGATTCAGAGAACTATCTCCTATAGCGATAGGCAAGGCAAAGATGCTGATTAACAAAAGCATGGACAACGATATGCTGACCCATCTTGAACTCGAAAGCAAAACCGCATCACAATCAGCCGGCACAGAGGATTTTAAAGAAGGAGTTACTGCTTTTGTTGAAAAGAGAAAAACTGTTTTTAAGGGCAAATAAACAGATTTTTACGACAAATGCTATAAAAACTTTAGAAACATTTATTTATAATGCCTAGTATCGCAAGCAGCAATTATTTATATAATTATAATAAGGGGGAGCAAAGTGAAATACAACACCCTAGAAATTAGAAGAGAAAAAAATGTTGTTACTGTTGCTCTTAACAGACCTGATGTCCATAATGCTATGAATGAGCAGTTGATGAAAGAACTAACACTCTGTTTTAAAGAATTAAACAACGACAAGGACACAAGAGTCATTATTTTAACTGGCAATGGCAAATCATTCTGTTCTGGTGCTGACCTCAACTGGATGAAAAGCATGATAAAATATTCAAAAGAAGAAAACATAAAGGACAGCAAACTGCTTATTGATTTATTCGAATCTATTTACAACTGCAATAAACCTGTTATCGGCCGTATAAATGGTGCTGCATTTGGTGGAGGCCTTGGTCTTATAGCGGTTTGCGACCTCAACATTGCATTGCCTGACCTAAAGTTTGCTTTTAGCGAAGTCAAACTAGGACTGATACCAGCAGTTATATCAACATTTGTTGTGAAACGCATAGGTGTTGCTAACATGAGACGGTTGTTTATAACAGGTGAAAGATTTGACTCCAATCATGCAAAAGAGATAGGATTAATTGACTATGTTGTACAAGAAAACGAGTTTGAACCGACTGTTAAGAAATACGTTGATCTGGTTTGTTCATCTGGGCCTAATGCCGTTAAAGAAATTAAAAACCTAACCAATAGTTATGAGACTTTGGATGAAAAAAACTACAAAAAATTTACTGTTGAGAAAATCGCTGAGCTAAGAGTATCAGACGAGGGACAAAATGGTGTAAACGCTTTTCTGGAGAAAAGAAAACCTAAATGGGAGAGTTAAGGAATGTTCAAAAAAGTTCTTGTGGCAAACCGTGGCGAAATCGCAGTTAGAATAATACATGGTTGCCAGGAGATGGGAATTAAAACCGTTGCTGTTTACTCCGAGGTCGATGCTGGTGCGCCTCATGTAAACTTAGCTGATGAATCAATCAACCTCGGCGACCCTACACCTTCTGAGAGTTATCTGAATATATCTAAGATTATCGAGGCTGCACGGTCTGTTGGCGCTGCGGCTATTCACCCGGGTTATGGTTTCCTTGCTGAGAACCCAGATTTTCCACAAGCCTGCAGTGATAAGGGCATAAAGTTCATTGGTCCTTCTGCCAAGGTTATTGCTATGATGGGTGACAAGATAGCTGCGAAAAAAACAATGGAAAAAGCAGATGTCCCTGTTATACCTGGTTATCATGGTCTAAAACAGGATAACACAACGTTGATAAAAGAAGGAAAAAAAATTGGTTTCCCACTGCTTGTTAAGGCTGCTGCTGGTGGCGGTGGCAAGGGTATGAGGATTGTTCATTCTGAGGAACAAATTGAGCAGGCTATTGAGAGTGCTAAACGTGAATCCAAATCTGCTTTTGGTAACGACACTGTTTTCCTTGAAAGATACCTGGATAAACCTAGACATGTTGAATTTCAGATTTTAGCTGATGAGCATGGTAACGTTATACATTTGTTTGAGAGGGAGTGTTCTATACAGCGCAGGCATCAGAAGATTATAGAAGAAACACCATCGCCTGTTATGACGCCTCAGTTGCGTGAAAAAATGGGTAAGGCTGCTGTTAAGGCTGCTGAGACAGTTGGTTATACAAATGCTGGTACAGTCGAATTTATGATAGATGGTAAACTGAATTTTTATTTCATGGAGATGAACACACGTTTGCAGGTTGAGCATCCGATTACTGAGATGACAACTGGTATAGATTTGGTTAAATGGCAACTTCGTATAGCAGATGGCCAAGAGCTAACACTTAAACAAAAAGATCTTTATCAGCGTGGTCATGCAATAGAATGCCGTATATACGCTGAGGATCCATCAAATGGTTTCCTGCCAAGCGTTGGAGTTCTTGAGAAAGTTGATGTGCCCAATATACCAAATGTTAGGAACGATAGCGGTGTTGAGACAGGCATGAAAATCACACCTTATTATGATCCGATGCTTGCCAAGCTTGTGGTTGGTAGCGAAAACAGAGGGTATAGTATCGATAAAATGATAAGGGCACTCTCTAATTACGTGGTACTAGGTGTGACGACCAATATACCTTTTTTGAAAAAAGTTTTAGAACACGAAGAATTTAGAAAAGGTAACATCACAACACATTTTATTGACAATTATTTCAAGGATTGGACTATCGCGAAAAAGGGTTTGCCAGTTGATGCTGTTATATCCCTAGCTGTATTCGATGCTATGCATTCTAAAAGAGAAGAGTATGTTAGATTTAAAGAAGCTGATCCTCATTCACCATGGAAACATGTTGGCCGGTGGAGGATGGGGGCTGGTGTGTAATGTTTATCAACTACGAGCATAACAATCATGTTTACAACGTGGTCGTTGAGCGCAGAGAAGACCATTATTTTATAATGTATGACAACACTGAGTATACTGTTCAGGCTGAGGAGATAAAACCTGGTGCCCTGAAAATAAAACTTGGTGATCGTGTTATAAAAAGTGTGATAACTGAGAGTGATAAGGATAAGTTTGTTTTTGTTGATGGAGACGTTTTTAATGTTAAAAAAGTTGAGCTCACCGGTAGTAAAAAGATGAAGAAGAAAGAAGAAGGCGACATGAACTCGCCTATATCTGGTAAGGTTGTTAGTGTTAAAGTAAAAAATGGTGACAAAGTAAAAACTGGTGATGTAATAATGGTTATCGAGGCCATGAAGATGGAGTACCTTATACGTGCGCCGTACAACGGCAAGGTTAGGAAAGTTAATTTCAAGGAAAAGGATCAGATTGAGATTGGTCAGACGACTGTTGAGTTAATAAAAAGTGGTAAGGAGGACTGATTTTTTTATGGATGTCATAGAGAGTAGGATTGATACTAAAAGTAAGGATTACAAAGATAATTTTGCTCATTATGAGAAACTTGCTAAGGATCTTAAACAAAAAATCGCTGTTGTTTATAAGGGCGGGGGCGATGAAAAGATTAAGCTTCATAAGTCTCGTAATAAGATGCTTGTGCGCGAGCGTATAGAGGCTCTTCTCGACCAGGATACTCCTTTTATGGAGTTTAACACTCTTGCTGCCTTTGGCATGTATGATAATAATTCACCTTGCGCAGGTATTGTTACTGGTATCGGTATCGTTCATGGTCGTGAGGTTGTGATTGTTGCCAATGATGCTACTGTTACTGGTGGTACATATTACCCTATGACTGTTAAAAAGCATCTGCGTGCACAGGAAATAGCGATGGAAAATAATCTCCCATGTATTTATCTCGTTGATTCAGGCGGTGCGTTTTTACCTATGCAAGACGAAGTCTTTCCTGATAGAGAACATTTTGGAAGAATTTTTTACAACCAGGCAAAAGCGTCTTCTATGAGTATCCCTCAAATCGCGGTTGTTATGGGTTCATGTACAGCTGGTGGTGCCTATGTTCCTGCTATGTCTGATGAGACTGTGATTGTCAAGGGAGCTGGTACTATTTTCCTTGGCGGACCACCTTTGGTTAAAGCTGCTACTGGTGAGGAGGTTAGTTCTGAGGATCTTGGTGGCGCTGATGTCCATTGTAAGCAGAGCGGTGTCACCGACCATTATGCTCACGATGACCTTGAGGCCATTCAGATCACTAGAAATATTGTTGAGAATTTGAATAGGCCTGAAAAAACATTTCTAGATGTGTCTAAACCTGAAGAACCTGCCCATGATATAAAGGAGATCTATGGTGTAATCTCTAAGGATCTGCGTAAACCTTTTGATGTACATGAGATCATAGCAAGAGTTGTCGATGGCTCCAAATTCCATGAGTTCAAAGCACTCTATGGTCAGACGTTGATTTGCGGGTTCGCACGAATAATGGGATACCCAGTTGGTGTACTAGCAAACAACGGCGTGTTGTTTTCAGAGTCAGCATTGAAAGGATCTCATTTTATTGAGTTATGCTGCCAACGAAAAATACCCTTGGTGTTTTTACAAAATATCACTGGTTTCATGGTTGGTAGGAAATACGAAGCTGGTGGCATAGCAAAGGATGGTGCTAAGATGGTTACAGCTGTTACATGTGCACAGGTTCCAAAATTCACTGTTATCATTGGTGGTTCTTTTGGTGCTGGTAACTATGGTATGTGCGGAAGAGCATATGGCCCAAGACAGTTATGGATGTGGCCAAACGCACGAATCAGCGTCATGGGCGGTGAACAAGCAGCAAACGTTTTACTCACAGTTAAACGTGACCAGCTATGGCGAAAAGGAAAAGAGATGACAGAGAAAGAAGAAAAAGAGATAACAGAGCCCATTCTAAAAAAATATGAGAGCGAAGGCAACCCATATTACAGTACAGCGCGTATTTGGGACGATGGTGTAATCGATCCAGTGGATACTCGTTTGGTTCTAGGACTTGGAATTTCTGCGTCGTTGAACGCCCCAATACCGGACTGGAAACCAGGTGTATTTAGGATGTAATGGAGGTTTTATATAATGAGTGAAACAAGTGACATATTACCTATAATGATAAGGGATCACTGTAAAATCGAGAAGCTGCTAGACGAATTTGAAGAAAGCACCCAAAAAGATCATGAGACGATGCTAAAATCTTTTAACAAATTCGAATGGGAACTAGAAAAACACATATTCATTGAAGAGAAAGCAATATTCACATCCTACAATCCAAAAGATGTAGTAGAAGGATATGCAATGTTGCCAGAGCTTACAAAACAGCATAACGTGTTACTAAATAAACTCAACAACATGAGAAGAGACATCTATAGAAGAACAAAACCCACTGACATCTATGGATTCAAAAATCTTTTAATTCAACATAAAACATTTGAAGAAAAAGAGGTTTACCCAAAGTTAGACGAAAACCTAGATATAGAAAGCAAAAAAAATATTTTAAACAAAATAAACGAAATCATTTAACCAGAGATAATAAAAATATACTAATGAAAAAATAAGCAATGCCTTAATTTTTATTTCTTTTTAGACAACTATATTTTCGTTGCTTTAAAATTTCTATAAAAAAATATTTGAAAATAAAGAAAACCTTAAAAATAATTTTTTGATTATTTAATTTTGGAGTTATTTGTGGGGATTGATAGGAATGGGGAGAAAAAATATAGTTTGTATACTGGTAAGTATATTAGTTGGGACGCTAGTGATTGTGAGCAATATTTGTTCTATTGCCAATGCATTTGAAACAAAAGATCCATCAATATCACAACCTCTTGGATCCGATGGTTCAAGAGATGATTTATTGATATCACAGACACTCATAGGGACTTATGCAACTCTCGAAGATGAAAGTCTAGAATGTTATGCCCAAAGTTTTACTACAGTTGATGGCCAAATAGATATCACGCAGGTCGCATTTTATCTCACCAATCCATCAGGCAGTGGATATTGCATGGCTGGAGTTTCGACGACTTTGACAAAGGATCATAGTCAATGGTTGGATTATGAATCAAAGTCTTTAAGTGGTTTGAACGGTTGGACGATTTTTTATAATGTTGATTGCAGTGTAAATGAACAATCAACATACTATCTGATGCTCAAAGTTACAACCTCTGGAAAGACTATAGATGTTGCAGCCAAACGTTATACTTGGCCCCCCGGTCCATATACGGATGGTCAGATGTACCAGTGGTACTACACATATGGTAATAATTGGTTATCATATCCTGAGTATGATTTTACTTTTCAGATATGGGGTAACGCACAATTACCACCTCAGCTATCATATATTCCATCAACAATAAATTTTGGTACGCACGAACAGGGATGGACTGGTAGTAGCACATTTCAAATTTGGAACATTGGTGGAGGAACATTAACTTATAGTTTCTCTGAGTATCTTAACTGGATACAAGTTAGTCCAACAAGCGGTAGTTCAACAGGCGAATACGACACGATAACAGTTAATGTTGTAAACACTGGCAGTATGAATGGATACTACGATGGTTATATAGACATATCATCCAACGGTGGCACTGGAAATATATTTGTTACTATTACTATCAATCCACCGCCACAGCCAATTTTATCTTATTACCCTACAGAGATTCATTTTGGTACACATGAACAAGGTTGGACAGGCAGTGGTACTTTTCAGATATGGAATAGTGGGACTGAAACTCTAACTTATAGCATTTCTGAGAGCATCTCTTGGATAACTAGTATAAATCCATCGAGTGGTAGTTCAACAGGCGAATACGACACGGTAACAGTTAATGTCGGTAACACAGGTAGCATGTCTGGATATCACAGTGGAACTATCTACATATCATCAAATGGTGGCAGTGGTAGTGTTTTTGTTGATATCACTATAAACCCACCTCAACAAGATGCTGAATGGACAGTGATGGTTTATCTAGACGCAGACAACAACCTCGAAAGTTATGGAATAGAAGATTTCTTAGAAATGGCTGAGGCTGGATCAACCAATGATGTAAATATTATAGTGCAATTTGACAGGAGACCTGGATACGATACCAGTTATGATGATTGGACAACAACAAAGCGATACCGGGTGACACACAACATGGTTCCAAACAATGCAAATGCTCTAATGGATATCGGCGAGGCAAACATGGGCGATCCGCAGACGTTAATCAATTTTGTCAACTGGGCAAGATCAAACTATCCTGCTAATCGATACTGTTTGATTTTATGGGATCATGGGGGCGGCTGGGGAAAAGATGATGGAAATCAGGTAACCAAAGATGTTTGTTGGGATGATAGTAGCGGAGGAGATGCTCTTACAATGTACGAGCTAAGAACTGCTCTAGCTACGACAACAAGTAATGGCAACAACCCGATAGATCTCCTAGGTTTTGACGCATGTCTAATGCAAATGATAGAAGTTGGATATGAAGTAAAAGCTTATTGTAATTTTATGACGGCTTCAGAAGAATCAGAACCTGGGCCTGGATGGAAATATGATGATACATTAACAATTTTAATTGGTACTCCAACTCTATCACCTCAAGCTCTTGGAGCACAGTTTGTAAGCGATTATATCAATTCTGGAGGCTATACACTGTCAACAATTAATCTGGGGTTATTAAACAGCTTAAGATCTTATGTTAGTAATCTCGGTGTAGCTCTACAAAATAATAATTTTAAAGACGAAATTCAGAATGCAATATACTATGTTGAATCCTATGATTATCCGCAATATGTAGACTTATATCATTTTGCTCAACTGCTCATGCAATATATAAATGATAACACAGTCGATAACCTCGCCCAATCAGTTATGAATGAATTAAACAATGTTGTAACATCAGAAAATCATATCTCATATTATTCGAACTCTCACGGCCTTTCAATATATGTGCCACCATCATGGTATGACCAAAGCTACGAAGATTTGTTATTTGCAGAGGATTCACAATGGGATGAGTTTCTCTGTTGGTACCACGGAGGCAGCGGGAACAACAATCCGCCTGTTAAACCGCAGCCACCATCTGGTCCAACATCTGGGGGGTGTGGTATCGAATACACGTATACTGCTGTTACAACCGATCCTGACGGCCATGTTATTTCGTACATTTTCAGTTGGGGAGATGGTACAACTAGCCAGACAAATTTTGTGCAATCTGGACAACAAGGAAGTGCCAGTCACTCTTGGAATGAACAGAACACATACGAAATAAAAGTAAAAGCAGTTGATCAATATGGTGCTGAAAGCGAATGGTCTAATCCATTACTAGTCAGTATGCCAATGGGACAACCAGGTAGTCAACAAGGAAATCAACAATATATCAAAACGCTTAAGATAAATAATTTTTTAAATATTTTAGTTTGGAGTTATTTATGGAGGTAGAGAGGAAATGCTGAGAAAAAGTAAAATTAGCATAGTTGTAGGTATATTAGTAGCGACGCTGATAATCTCAAGCAATTTATGCTTAAATATAAACGAAAAAATCGTTTTCGCTAAAGACCCAAAGACGGAAGATTTAATTTTAGGTGAAGAGAAATCAGATAGAGCAACGCTTACAGCATATAGTAATGGATACTATGATCATTCACTAATGTTTAGTAGTACTAACTACTACACAGCGCATGATGCTTCAACCGCGCAATATATGGATTATTTAGGCGCAAATCAAATGGAGTTTGGACAACAAGACATTGGGTACTCAGGTTCACCTCTTTGGCATGTATGCCGTTATTACGCATATTTTGATACTAGCAGCCTTCCAGACAACGCAGTGATCAACAGCGTTCAATTCTCGTTTTGGAATTGCCATAGTTACCTTTCAGGCCCACGTCCTATACTCATGGCATTTTACGACCCGAGCACCATATACCCGCATCAACCGCTACAGATGGGTGATTTTGATATCGATCACTATAGCGATACAGGTGCAGGGTACTTCACAATTAACTTACCAGCCGGAGAGTATAAAACTTGGATGTGGAGTTCAAATGCATATAACAAAATTAACAAAAACGGTTGGACAAAAATAATGTTCACCACTCAGGGTGACTGGCAAAGCAACCCGAGTTTAGTCCAAGACTATTCTCAAATGTATTCAGGCGATTCACCAAATCCTCCTTACGTAACTATTCAATACACTGCGCCACCGCCAGGAGACCCAACAAACCTAAACGCATACAACCCAACATACAGCACAATAGATATATCATGGACAAAAGGAACAAACTCAGATAAAACAATGATCCGACGTAAAACAGGAAGCTACCCATCATCACCAACAGACGGAACACAAGCATACTTCAACACAGGAACATCCACAACAGACACAGGACTAAACCCCAGCACAACATACTACTACAGAGCATGGGCATACGACAGCAACACAGGGCAATACTCAACAGGCTACAGCCAAGACTACGAAACAACATCTTCTTCTCCACCACCTGGAAATCCTTCAAATCTAAACGCTTATAATCCAACATCAAGCACGATTGATCTATCATGGACAAAAGGAAGTAACTCCGACAAGACAATGATAAGAAGAAAAACAGGAGATTACCCGTCATCACCAAGTGACGGCACACAAGCCTATTTCGATACTGGAACATATACAACAGATACAGGATTATATCCGAGCACAACTTACTACTATCGCGCATGGGCATATGATAGCAACAGCGGTCAATACTCGACTGGTTATAGTTCAGATTACGAAACTACAAGTTCTGCACCACCACCAGGAAATCCCTCAAATCTAAATGCTTATAACCCAACATCAAGCACAATAGATTTATCATGGACAACGGGAAGCGGCAGCGATAAAACAATGATAAGACGAAAAACAGGGACCTATCCATCTTCACCAAGTGACGGCACACAAGCTTATTTTAGTACAGGAACTTCTACAACAGATACAGGATTATATCCGAGCACAACTTACTACTATCGCGCATGGGCATACGACAGCAACACAGGACAATACTCAACAGGCTACAGCCAAGACTACGAAACAACAACCTCAGGACCATCAGGTGATGCCGATTGGACAGTTATAGCATATTTATGTGGTGACGATAATCTTGGGTCTTGGTGCCAACAATGTCTAAACTATATGACCAACATAGGATCACAAAACGGAATAGAAATAATTGCACTAATAGACGGACAAAGCGGGGGAGATTCACGAGCATATCATGTATTACCCAATAATCAAGTTAATATTCCATTAAATCAAATAAACCCGAGTTGGGGAAACGAAGTTAACATGGGCGATCCACAAACCCTAATCTCTTTTTCGACATACTGCATAAACAACCATCCAGCAGACCATTATCTCATCATACCTCAAGACCACGGAGGATCATGGGTAGGCTGCTGCTGGGACGACTCAGGAGATAATCTAAACATACAAGATTTAAAAACAGCATTCCAACAAATCTCTGTAGTTCTCGCCAAAAAAACTGACATAGTTTTTTTCAATGATTGCCTTATGAATGGGATAGAAATAGCCTATCAATTACAACCATATGTTGAATACCAGGCAGGATCAGAAACAATTTCTTGGACGAGCACCTGTGATAACGAATACCAAGATATTCTACAATACATGGTTAATAACCCAAATATAAACCCTCAAGATTTAGCCACATATATAACAAATCATCAATCATCACACGACAGCCCATCATATAGAACCCAAAGCATATCTACTATTGAACTAGATAGAATGCAAGATTTAGCATCATCTGTTAACGCTCTTGCTATCGACTTGCGCAATAAACTAGATGACGCTGGATATCGTGACCAAATAGAAAACGCAAGAACACAAAGCGAATACACAGAAGGACCATACGGTGGCCAAATTGAAAGACTTATTGACCTATATGACTTTGTAAACCGTATTCGTACACTTGTTACAGATCCGACGACTCAAAATTTAGCTCAGAACATATTGAACCTGATAGGTCCTGCAGGTGGACAGTATGGGAACGTGATTAACAGAGAACGACACACCACCTCAGCAAGTTTCTGCCGCGGGATATCTGTATATTTCCCAGATAAATTGAGTCGATACGATGCTAAATATCTGGCTAACAATAACTTTGTAAGTAACACAAATTGGGATGAATTTTTAGGTGAATACCTAAATGGTGCAACTGGAGTTGGTTACGGCTGGGATATGAGCATAGACGCCAAAGGAGGCGGAAACGGAACAGCGTATTTTACATTCGGAGAAGACGAATATGCCACAGATGGATATGACGAAACTATCGATGTTGAACATTCAGATTTAATAACAGATGTAGAAATATATTCAATAATTGACAGTAATGAGTATAGCGTAGATATCAAAAATGGACCTGATACAAGCAAGATATGGGATATATACGTAGAATGGCAAGGCTCAAGTTCAGAAACAGTGAGACTAACATGGGACTCATCACCTATACCAAATCAAGAATACCCATCAGTAATTCTATATGATTGTGATAACAACAAGCAGATCAACATGCTCACAAGTAGTTCCTACAGCTTCAATATGAATGCTGGCGAGACATTACATATGAAGATTATATGCAGCAGCAGTGAAAACAACCAGCCTGTTAAACCGCAACCACCATCAGGCCCAACATCGGGTAAGCCAGGCAGAGAATACACATATACCGCCGTTACAATCGACCCAGATGACGATACTGTATCTTACATATTTGATTGGGGCGATGGAACAACAAGCCAAACAGCTTTTGTAGCATCTGGACAAGTTGCAAGTGCTGCACATACATGGTCAAAGAAAGGAACATACACAGTAAAAGTAAAAGCAATTGATGAAAATAGCATGGAGAGCGACTGGTCGGACCCGCTATCAGTAAGCATACCAAGGACAATTTTGTTAAAATCATTATTACTAAAAATTTTGGAGAGATACCCAAACGCGTTTCCAATATTACGACATATACTAGGAACACAGTAAAAATATCAAAACCCTCCTTCTTTTTTTATTTTTTAGGAATTTGACAACTTATCAATGGATAATCTGATTAGAAATAAGATTTAAAAAATAATTTGATAAAGATAATTTTGATAAAATCAATTAATAAAAATAGAAAGGCTTAAATTATTGTTAAAGATTTTAATATTGGAGATGTGGAGGAAAGTTTTATGAAAATAAAGAGGAGACATAATTTTAGGTTGGAGGCTATTGTTGTAGCAACAATTTTGCTATCTGTATCAACTTTTATACCAGCATCACAAAGTCTAGATATTAAAGAAAAAACAGCAACTTCTAAGGCCTTAAAGATTAACACTGATTTTTCTATAATAATTCATAGAATAGCACAAATTGATGAAATTGATCCAATGCCATTCGATCAAGCAGATTGGAGACTATATATGTATGTTAATGGAGAAGAAAAAACATACGAATGCGATGGAGACGATATAATACTTGATACCACTTTTACGTGGGAAGGAATCATCACAAGCGAGATCACCCATCTAAATGTTGATATTAGACTCATGGAGAGGGATGATTGGCCTAGCGAAAATGATATAGCAGATATTAGCGCACATGTAGGCGGCGGAATCGATGATTCTGATGAATTCCCAAGAGGAGCTATTCTTTTAAGAACATATGATTTAACAACCAATGAGTGGGAACCTGTTGATGAAAACAATGATTTCATGGTTTATGAATACGACCCTGGATCTGGCTTTTACTGGTATTTGACAAGTGGAAATTTTGATGGAAGCACTACATGGGACGAAAATGATGCAGCTATATGGTTTGACATTGAAATAGGTAATAGACCACCTATTGCACCTACTAAACCAGTTGGCCCGCAGTATGGTGAAGTATACGAAACTTATGATTTTAGTACACAATGCATGGACCCTGACGGCGATGATATTCAGTACGGTTGGGATTGGGATGGAGATCATCAGATAGATGAATTTACTGACTACTATGAATCATGGGAAACAGCAACAATTTCTCATACTTGGACTGATACAGGCATATATTACGTAAGAGTAGTAGCCATTGATATAAATGGTATGATAGGTCAATGGTCTGAATCTTTAGCTGTTGAAATAAATGGACCAGGGGGCATCAGTGGTTTTAAGGCCGAAGAATGGTCCCTAGGACACGTATATACGTTATACTTGGATCATGAAGATACCCAGAATCTCATTTATCAAATACAAAACGCCCAATATGTTGTAGATGCTGTGGCAGCCCTTATTATCGTCATAGCTGCAGCTTGCGGTTATCCGCTTGATCTTACCATTGCAACTGCGATAGCTATAGCCATAATCAACTTCGATGTTGCAATTCTTGGTTGGCTGGACCAAGGCATGGGCATATATTTCAGGGCGTATACGATAGACGTAAATGGTTTCCCAGCAGTCTGTGTTGCCTATGTATGGTCACAAACCGAACAGGGAACTTGGGTAGAAGATAACACTGCTCCGTATACACCAGTTAAACCAGATGGACCAGCGAAAGGACGTGTAAATAAAGAGTACACTTATTTTTCCAGTACGACAGACATTGATGATGATCTTGTTTTCTACGTCTTTGACTGGGGCGACGGAACTTATAACTTTACTGATTGGTATGAACTAGGTGAAACAGCTACTTATTCACATAAATGGTCCAAGAAAGGAAATTACAACATACGTGTTAAAGCAGTAGATGAACATTCCAACGAGAGCGACTGGTCTGATCCATTACCAATTACAATGCCAAGAACAAAAATATCGTTATACTCATTGATACAACAATTGTTGGAACGATTTCCAAATGCGTTCCCGGTACTGAGATATCTGATGAAAACATATGGGGTTTAACAAAACCCTACTCTTTTTTTTATTTTTCTATAACAAAGATATAATAAGTTACATTTTTAAAGTACAAGTGATTTCTAAAACTTGTAATTGGGGATTTTATGTCGAAAGATAAAACCTATAAATGTGAGGAATGCGGAAGAACTGTAAAGACATCTGGTGATAAAAGTCCTGAGTGCTGTGGTGAACCCATGAAACAATTACCTTTAACTGTATGTTTGCAGCCGGATCACGCTGAGCATTCTAGACCAATGGCTGATGAAGAACCTTGCGATGATGGCCGTGCAGGATAACATCGCATCAAAGAAATTCTATTATAAAAATAGCCTCCGATTAAATCAGTTTGCGATGATATAACAACTAAAAATTTTTTTAAGTATTTTTATCATATATTTCTCTTAATGGTATGTAAAATACAAGAACTGCAATAAACAACCATAACAATAATCCAGGTATTATCGGTGGGAATTCAAACATAGTGATGCTTAATCCTGAGATTATAATAAACGCAACAACAACTCCTGTTAATGCTTCACCTGCAATTAATCCTGCAGTAAATAATAAACCTGTTCTAATACTACGTTCTTTCGGGGTTACTTTTGTTTTTTTAATTGCAAGTTCCCATTCATTTGTCTCTTTATCATCTAATCCATAATGTTTTTTGATTTTTCTGTCAGTCAAGTATCTGATTACTCCTCCACAAAAAATCGGTGTCCCAAGTGTAAATGGCAAATAAATTCCAATTGCAACTGGCAGTACTGGAACATTAATCAAAATAAGAACAAATGCAAGAACCATACCTGCAAGTACAAATGGCCAGACCATCTCACCACCTAGCACACCACGAACCACACCACTCATAAGAAATGCTTGCGGTGCTGGTAAGTTTGTACTACCGATAGTGTACGCCTGATGAAGAGCAGAAACCACTAGAGCTAAAACAGGTGCCGCAGCAAGTATTCCGACGAGTTCAGCAAGCTGTTGTTTATATGGAGTTGCACCAATCATCTGTCCTGCGGTCATTGATTGTAAAACATCTCCTGAGATTGCTGCACAACATGCAATTACCGCAGCAATTAAAATTGCAACACCATATGCACCAACACTTCCAGAGAGCCCAAACCCAAGTAAAATTAATGATGTAATTAATAAAACAGAAACTGTAACACCAGATGTCGGGTTATTTGATGAGCCAACAAGTCCCGCCATATAACCTGCAATTGCACTAGCAATAAATGCAAATAAAATTGCAAAAACAGCCATAACGCCAGATACTAAATAATTACTTGATATCCAAACATAAACCAAAAATATCGGGATTGTCAATGCCCCAATTGCTAAGAATACATATTTGAAATTCAAATCCTGATCGGTTCGTTTTTTAGCGACTCTGTTACCACTTTTTATTCCGGTTATAGCTTCTCTAATTCCATCTGATATATTATTTCTTAATTTGAATATTGTATAAAGGCCTCCAACAACCATTGCGCCTACTCCAATATATCTGATGTAGTCTCCCCAAATTTCATAAAAACCCCAGATATATTTTCCAACCTCAAGATTTCCACCTGCAAGATGCATAGCCTCTGAGATTTGACTATCAGTTGTTGGCATTGGAATTCCTATTGCAAGAGCGATTAAAGGAGATATAATCACCCATCCGATTAATCCACCGACAAATACAAACGATGCAATACGTGGCCCTATTATCCATCCCACTCCAAGCAGGGCTGGGGATGTTGCGATACCGCCGTAGAATAATCCATCATGTTCTCCTCCGCCTATGTTGAATTTACCAATGTTGACAATGCCTTGTACTTTACCCTCAATTGTGCGTAGTCCAACTTGTGCAAATTTTAAAAGTGAACCAAGAAGACTTCCTATTAGTAACCAAATTCCACCAGTACTTGCTCTTTTTGTTTTTCCATCTTCCTCATGAGAAACTGTTGTTGTTAGAACCGCTCCTACTGCTACACCTTCAGGAAATGGTAAATCAGTTTTAATTATCAAAGCACGTCTTAGTGATACCATCCATAATACACCCAGGGTACCACCAAGTGCAGCAACAATTGTTGTCTCAAGATAATGAATTTCCGTCCAAGCATTTAAAATTAACATTGCAGGGATTGTAAAAATTACTCCTGCTGCAAGCGATGCGCCAGATGCAGCCCCCATCATTCCGATGTTTACTTCTAGAATCGTACCTTTAAAGGGTTTGAGAAGAGCAAATGCCATAACTGCCCCGGGAATCGCAGCAGATACTGTCATTCCAGCATATAAACCAAAATAAGCATTTGCTGATCCTAAAACAATTGCTAATAAAGCACCTACAAGCACTGCTTTTAATGTAAATTCTGGCATTGTTGTTTCTGCAGGTATAAATGATTTGAAATTTTCTCTATATGACATGGTACTCTCTAAATTTAATATTACTTTTATTATATATAAAATAATCGAAAATAATATATGTTTGATACATAGAGGTCATTTTTAAATATAAAATTAACTCAAATTTTACATAAATCGTTCAAATCTGTCTTTTTTTACTTTACAAATAGGACATATTTCAGGTGGCTCATCTCTTGCACAAAGATATCCACAAACTTTGCATCTCCAAACAGGCTTCGACAAAGCTGTAATAAAACTTCCTATCTTTTTTTGTTCCATCCTACCTCTTTCTTCTTTAGGCAGTCTACGCTCAGGAATCGAGCCTAACTCTCTTTTTCCATCTACAATATCTTTAGAAACATACAACCCACAGTAACATGTACCATACTCATCCAAATCAGGGTCACGATAATCACACGGACATATTATGTCAAGATCGTCAGATTTTTTACCAGTAGAAAGCCTGCAAGGGCACGCCTGGTAACCATATCTCTTTTCGTTTGCGAGAAGACCGTTTACCAGCGCTTTTGTAAATTTTACATCCGGGTTAAGATAATAACCAGCTGATCTAGCGTCTTTATCAAGTCTTTCGTAGAGAACATCAACTTCTTCGCTCATAACCCAAGAGCCTCTTTGATTTCCTTTTCCTTAAAACCGACTATGCATTTTTTATCATTGATTACCATGGTTGGGAAGGAACACATTGGATTCCACTTTTTAACATCCTCAGTAGCTATATCTTGATCTTTGCCCTCAAGTAGATCAACATAAATAAAAGAATATTCTACACCAAGTTTATCTAGAAAATCTTTTGTCATTTTGCACCAAACACATGTGCTCAATGCATATAGTAAAATTTTGCCTTTGTTTTTACCTTTTACATGCTCAATTTTTATCATTTTTTACCTCTTTTTTCAATATATCTATTTAGATATACAAATTCATCTATTTGCTTCCTAACAGGTCTTTCTTTCTCAGCCTCAATCTGCTTCTCAGAAAGAATCGGATCAATTCTATCAGAATGTTTACCAACAATAACAAGAGCAATGACATCGACATTTTCAGGAATACCAAGTATCTCCCCAGTTTTCTTTGGACTATAACCAGCAATAGGATGAGCAACAAGACCCAGTTCAGTCGCCCTAAGAATCATCGCACTAGTAGCCATACCTATATCAAACTGATAATAAATTCTATCTCTAATTATACAATCGTCCTCTTTTTTACCAAGAACAACAATAATCATAGATGCTCTCTGAGCCCATTCATTACCAGACGAAAGAGCATCATGCATCTCCTTCAAAACATTCTGGTCGTAAACAAAAACATATCTCCAAGGTTGATTATTAAAACAAGAAGCAGTAATTTGTGCGCACTCTGCAAGATCTTTTATTAGTTCCTCATTGATTTCAACTGGTTCTAGAGACCTGTACGCCCTTCTTTTACTTATAGCCTCTTTAACATTCACAATGACTCACCTCCCCGAATTACATGTAACAGATATTTTCAAATCAATTTGATGTATTATAAGCCTAGTCGTTTTGCGATAACCATATGTTGCACTTCAGATGTCCCCTCACCTATCTGACAAAGTTTAACATCCCTGTAAAACCTTTCCAATGGACGGTCTCGCATATAACCATAGCCACCATGTATCTGCATAGCGTTTCTTGTAGCACGCATAGCAATTTCAGAGCCAAACAACTTGGCCATTGATGCCTCCATGCTAAATGGTTTGTTATGATCCTCAAGATAAGCAGCGCGGTAAACAAGCAGGCGAGCAGCATCGATTTCGGTAGCCATGTCTGCTATCATCCATTGTATAGCTTGATTTTTACCAATTGGTTTGCCAAATTGTTGTCGCTGCTTAGCATATTCGATGCTTTCCTCAAGTGCACCCCTAGCTATACCAACAGACATAGCCCCAATTGCCGTTCTACCGCGATCAAGAATATTCATAGCACCAACAAAACCCATATCCTTTTCACCTAAAAGATTCTCCTTTGGCACACGACAATCCTCAAAAATAAGTTCAGCGGTTCTACTACCGCGAAGACCAAGTTTATCTTCAATCTGACCTGCTTTAAAACCAGGTGTGTCTTTTTCAACGATGAATGCACTGATGCCTTTCGCACCTTTGGTTTTATCAGTCTTGGTCATAACAGTTACAACCTCAGCGATATCACCACTTGTTATGAACTGTTTAGTACCATTCAACACCCACTCATCACCATCAAGAACTGCTGTCGTTTGAAGCGAAGCGGCATCTGAACCAGCATTAGGCTCAGTCAAAGCCCAGGCAGCAACCGCTTTACCATTCAAGAGATCAGGCAGATACTTCTTACGCTGTTCCTCAGTACCCTTCTCAAATATATGACCAACACCAAGCGAGTTATGAGCCTCAACAGTTATACCCGTAGAACCACAAACACGCGAAATCTCCTCAAGAGAAATCATATAACTAACACGATCTATGCCAGCGCCACCATACTTTTTAGGCACTGTCATACCCATGAGGCCCATTTTACCCATCTTTTTGATAAGATCCCATGAGAAATATTCTTCTTTATCAATCTTAGATGCAAGTGGCCTAATTTCCTTTTCGGTAAATTCATGCACAGTCTTTTGAAACATCTTCTGTTGATCTGTCAACTCGAAATTCACAAAATCACCACACCCATGATATAATATGGTTCTAAAAACCTTTAGGTAAATAAATCAAATAAGGCACGGTATAAAAAGAGATTTTACACGATAATAACCTTGATTAAAAGATTATTTTAACCCAATATTACGTAAGAGAACTATTATAATATATTACGTGTTCTTGGTTATGCCACCCAAAGACGGCGGCACAATATTATGTAACGGAAAGTGACATTAGTTATGATAGAAATAAAAGTACAAAATATTGTAGCATCTACAACATTCGCAGAAAAATTAGATCTAGATGTTATAGCACAATCGTTAGAAGAAGCTGAATATGAACCAGAACAGTTTCCCGGACTTGTATACCGCCTAGATAAACCTAAAACAGCCACTCTTCTTTTCAGGAGTGGAGCGGCTAATTGTACCGGTGCAAAAACTATAGAGGATGTAAAGACTACAATAAAAATAATAGCAGAGAAACTAGAAAACATAGGAATAAAAGTATATAAAAATCCTGATATCGTAATCCAAAATATTGTAGCAACATCTGATGTAGGAGGAGAACTAAATCTTAGCGAAGTGGCTGTAGCTCTCGGCTTAGAAAATGTTGAATACGAGCCAGAACAATTCCCTGGGCTGGTTTATAGGATAAAAGAACCAAAGGTAGCCATGCTCTTGTTTGGCTCTGGTAAAATAGTTTGCGCAGGTGCAAGAAAGATAGATGAGATATCAATAGCAGTAGATAAATTATCAAAGGAGCTTTCTTCGTTGGGCCTTCTCCGTAAATAAACTCTCCCCTCTTTTTTCCTTATTTTAAAAAATCTAAACAATTCTTATAAAAAGGTATAAAAAACGAGATTAAGAACCCGAAAAAAACTCCTACGTATGGATATATAACCTAGGTGTGCTATAGACAAGTTAGAGAATATAGAGGAATTGATTTGTTTGGTTAAAAAAGAAAGACAGAAAATAGAAGAAATCAGTCAATGCCCTAAATGTGGTAGCATGCACCTAACCAAGGATCATTCTAGAGCAGAATTAGTATGCAAGGACTGTGGGCTTGTAATTGATGAAGATATGATTGATCATGGTCCAGAGTGGCGTGCTTTTGACAGCGATCAACAAGAGAAAAAAGCTCGAACTGGGTCGCCTATGACTTACACAATTCATGATAAAGGACTAAGCACAATGATAAGTTGGGGTAACAGAGATTCTTATGGCAAATCAATTCCTACTAGAAACCGTGCTCAATTATATCGCCTTAGAAAATGGGAACGACGGATACGTATCGCAGATTCAACTGAAAGGAATCTAGCCATTGCCCTTTCTAATCTTGATCGGATGGCGTCAGGCATGGGCTTGCCGAGAATGGTGAGAGAAACTGCTGCTATGATATACAGGAAAGCAGCATTTAAGAAATTGGTCCGTGGTAGAAGCATAGGAGGTGTTACCGCTGCAGCTTTATACGCAGCATGTCGACAGTGTCATGTGCCACGTACGCTTGATGAAATAAGTAACATGGCAAACATATCCCGGAAGGAAATAGGAAGGAACTACAGATATGTCTCCCGTGAACTAGGATTAAAATTATTGCCGACTTCGCCAGAGGATTATATTTCAAGGTTCTGCAGTGAATTAAAACTTAGTAGTGATGTGCAAGCAAAGACCATGGAGATATTACTAGAAGCCACACGCCGCGAACTTACTAGTGGACGTGGTCCAACTGGTATAGCAGCAGCATCACTATATATTGCATCTGTACTTTGTGGTGAGCGAAGGACACAACGTGAAGTAGCAGAGGTGGCTGGAGTCACAGAGGTCACAATTCGAAATCGCTACAAAGAACTTGCAGAAAAGCTAGATATAGGCATTATTTTGTAGGATTCTAACTATTTACTCTTCTTTTTGGTTGTTAAAATTATTTCCATTGAAGATACGTTAGAGGTTCTGCCTTCTTCGTTAGTAACACTCTCAGTACTGATTTGTATATCCTTGATTTTTGCATCTTTAACAAATCTGTTTCTAACGATCTCTGCGGTATCTACCGCTGTGCTAATAGCTCTGCCTCTCGCTTTGATAATAACCTCATCAGAACCACTGCCCTGAAACTGTGTTACTACCGCCAGCACGTAGCTCATGGGAGGTTTGTGTCCGACATATATTACGTTTTCATCGGTTCTTCTTTTTTCGGTTGTTTCCTTTTCTTTTGTTTCATCAGTCATAGTTTCTTCCTTTCCTAAAACTGAGATTTCATAACAGCTAGTCCTATAAAAACCTATAACCCACAGAATTATGACAAAAATTCAAGTATTTTAAAAAAATAAAAGAAAAAAAAGATATTAGAATTAAGATAGATAAAATATAGGTGACCCTAAAAATTTTATCTAAAATCGTTTCGGTCTATGTTTCTGATAACAGTCCCTACAATACACTGGTCTTGTTCCATCTGGTTTGAACGGAACTTCTGTTTCTTTACCGCATTCTGCACAAGTTACCTTATGCATTTCTCTTGGCGGGCCATCAAAACGGCCGCCTCTATTACCTTCTCTATACATTTTATACATCTCTTTTTTTGTTTGAAGTTCGTATGCCTATCCAATATATAAAATTATACATTTAGTTAAAAGATAAGAAATATGTGTTATTGACGGTTAATTTCTCCTATACAGCTGAAAAAAATGCTAAAATCACTGATAACTGCGTTATCATCACTTCTCAATCAACAAACCCTCAAAGATTTAAACACAAAACATATTGCGAATAAAAATATGGATAATATAGAGATAATACGTAGTAAAAGAAGAAAAAACACAGTTCAAGCAAAGTTTGTTAAAGAAAAACTCTGCATATATCTACCTACTGGCATGTCTGAATCTGAAGAGAAAAGATGGATAGCCAAGATGATAAGTTGGAGTCAGCGACACAAAAAGAAAAAACAATTGAATGACAACACAGAGTTGTTAAAACGGGCTCAAGAGTTAAATAAGATGTATTTCGATGGTTCTTTAGATTTTTCTATCAAATTTGTTACAAATCAGAATACCCGCTTCGGTAGTTGTACTTCTGCAACCAAGTCAATCAGAATTTCTGATCGTTTGGCTAAGATGCCACGGTGGGTACAAGACTACGTGATTATTCATGAACTAGCGCATATTTTGCATCCAAATCATACAAAAAGATTTTGGGAAAAGGTCAACCGATACAAATATACTGAGAGAGCGAAGGGTTATCTAATTGCGGTGGGACTACAACTAGATGAAAAATGATTATTAAATTCTAGAATTTTTCAAACAGCAACAAAAAATATATTAAACAGATAACCAACTAAAAGCACTTGTGGCACCGTTATAATAGGCAGCCAGATTGCCGCTTTTCGTCCTATGTTGCTCCATATAATTCCGATTTCCGTCATATCAGTTGCCACTCCTGCCATTAGAAATGTTACGCTGTTTCCAAATGCACCAGTCTGATTATATATCTCAAAAGCAAGAGGAGAACTCCCCTCTGAACAAACCTCAATGATAGTAGCAAAGAACAAAGTGACAAGAAGACCGAGCAGCGAAGGCCCCATGTACATCATGAACATATCATGGGTGAGAATGCCGGTGTTCACCAATGACCTCACAAAAGCAGCCATGAGCATCCCAATAATCAGCCACCACATAACCATCTTTGTCAAAGACCAAGAGCCTCGGAGTGTTCCTTTAGTTGCATCCCAGACTGTATGACGATTAAATTGGAATTCATTCCATCTCCTCTTGACATCATTTATGATGGAGAAATCTGTAAGCACTGGTTTATCTTCACCGTGGGCACATTGTCTACATTCAACCATGTTCTTTCTTTCTAAAACCTGGTATATCAACCCAGTAATAATCGCAATGATAAGTGCAGAAACAACAATAAAAATTGCCTTCCAACCAAAGAAACCAAACAGTAAAACAGTAATCGGAAGATTCGCCCAAGGCGACGCAAGTAAGAATGCAACAACCGAAGACGTGCTTGCTCCTTTTTTATATAACTCTATGGCAATCGCAAGAATTCCATGAGAGCACGCACTCATAAAAAAACCAAAAATCACGGAATAGATTATGGTTCTTTTCCTGTGACGTGAAAGATATTTTTCTATGTACTGTCTTGGTACGAAATAATCGATTATACCGCCGATCAGGAAACCAATTAGGACCGCCCACCAGATCAAAAGAAAATAGTCTTTCAATGCATAAAAAAACGGGTTTAGTGGTGGTACAACATAGGTGATAATCGCTAGCGCAATTGTAAAAAGACTGAAAATGTATAGTCTTTCTTTGTACCATTTTTTAGCGGGAACGGAACATGATGGGCAGGATGTCTCTGGTTGGAGGTTATGCTCTTTTTCGTATTTCTCTATACAATGAGTAGAACAAAAATAATGCCCGTGCGCAGGTATGGTCCCTTTCATCCCACAAATCGGATCGGTTTTGTCCTCAGCCATTTTAACAAACCTATGTTAAACTTATTTCAATATTTTGCCTGTCTCCAGATACCATAGGTACAAATCCAGTTCAGCCAAAGTTGTATCTGTTTTCTTACCAAGATCTCTCAGCAGGTTCTCTATATCCAAATATCTTCTCCGCGTAAGAGTTTTAGGCTTATTTACAAGGTTATGTTTTACTAGTATATCTATTATATGAAAATCTATTATAGCAAAATCATCAAAGCCTATGTTCCTAAGGAAATGACTGGCCTCTTTGTAGCCAAGACCTTTGACGTTGTTTACAATCCAGTCTCTTAAATTGTTACCATTATTTGTTCTTATAACTTTCATTAGTAAGTCTTTTGATTTGCATGATTCTGTTATGTATTTTGCTCTAGTGTTTGGGTATCGGTGGCCGTAGTCTTTAAGTTTTTTTGCTATTGTTTCTTCTGAGTCTTTTGAAAAGCATTCTCCAATTTCGTTTTGTATTTTTATGGTTTTTTCAGCGTTATAGTTTGCTGTTAGTATGCAGAAGCATAGTTCTTTGAAAAGTTCTTCATCTGGTTTTTTGTTTAATTCTTTGAACTCATTTATTCTTTTGTTTACGGTTTCTCCTATTTCGCTGTTTTTTAGTGAGTTTATTTCTTCTACAAGGTTCTGCATAATTATCAGTTTATTGTTTGGGAAATGTTATTTGGTTTAAAAAAGGGATTGGTGGAGAGGTAAAATCATCGAGCAGAGACCTCTAAGGTTGGTGAGGAGAGGAGGAAAGGATGGGATATATCAAAAAAATTTTGATATCTCTACTCAGACTCTACTTCTCCACTTTCTTTGTTAATCTGAGATGTGTAGTTTTTCACCTCTCATTTTTTGGTTTTTTTTACCACCTACAACCCCATTATTAACAATTGTTAATGTAATTACGGTATTTAAACATTTCGGTCATTTTGTAGGATGGAACAAAAAAACACAAATAATGTTTCAAAAAACAAAAAATTTTTCTTAAAAAAAATTTTAAACAATCGTTAAGTATAAGTATTCAGTAAAAGATTCACCTATATGAAGCAGACGCCATGCGAATACATGATATGGAACGGGTTACCATTTATCAGACGAGAGATCGCTGAAAGCCTTATAGATGACTTTGGACTAAGCCAAAAAGAAGTAGCAGAAAGACTAGGTGTAACACCAGCAGCAATATGTCAATACAGAGCAAAAAAACGCGGGAGAATGAAAATAAAACACGAAATAATAACAAAAGAAATAATCATCTCAGCAGAACGAATAATCAAGAACGATGGGATATCTATAATGGAAGAAACATGCAGAATATGTAGAATAATGAGAAGTAACGGCATACATCCATTCTACAACAACGGATCAGATGAATAAAAAAAAGAGTATTTATGGGATGCGAAAATTAATCTTTAGCTATTTTAATCAATCTTTAAAAAATTAGATCCTTCTTATCAACGTGATAAACTTCAACCATATGGTGAGGATTGTAAGACATCTTCGCCCGTCTAAGACCCGGTAGATTCATGTCAGATTGCCTATTAATAAACCTGAAATTTTTCTGAAGTATTTTCGCCGTCTCTACGTTTATCGCCTTGTAAATACCATCATAATCGGGCGATCCTTTCTCATAATGTACAACCGCTGTATCATCATTCAATTTTTCAAACACAGCAACAGCCTCCATTCTATCATTAACCCTTATAGCAATACCAGATAAACCCAACTCAAAGAAATGAGACGTCGAATATAATATAGCTTTTTTTTCATTCTCAAGAACAGGATCTGATTCACAATTTTTCCAAAGACACCACCTCTTAAGAAAATCTTTAACCTCACCAATATTTTTTTCCGATAAAATCTCTGTTTTATACGCGTAGTTTTTCTTGAATTTGTTTAGACGATTACGAATCTTTGCATATGCGGCCCCAGGCAGTTCTGTCAGATTAGATGCAAGATAAACATATTCAAAATAATCTCTATCCGGTTGAAATCTAAGTCTTGGATAATTTTCCTCCAACCATTTCTTTGCCTGTACATCGATGAGACCAAATGGCGGATAGTCACCCTCTTTTTCTGCAAGTTGAAGCACCCGTTGAAAAACATCCCGGTCATATTTTCCAGATGGAGGCCTAAATTGAGTCTTGTTTTCTACGCGAGTCATAATAATAAGATTGTTATCTAAGAAAGCATAATGGTAATTACTGTATCCCATCCAGCTTATCATAGTTGTAAATAAATTATCACTGTGAACAGGAGGATGTTTTTTATAATGCTCATCAAAAAGATGTTTATCCTCTAAAGAAACAGGTTTAAAATCATCGATAGATAAAGTTAGAGAAAGCAACTATCATTCCTCCATTCTATATTTCATCGGTATGTGTTTTTCCATCTGTTTAAAACCCATTGCTGTATAAAACTTATCCTGCCCTGGTTCTGCTATCAAACCAACCCAAAGTAAACCCTCAGCTAAACATTTATCCAAAAGAGCCCCGACAATCTGTTTACCAATACCCTGTTTACGATAACCTGGTAAAACAACAAGATCCTGAATATATGCATCAGAAATACCATCAGAAATCAAACGCCCCATTCCAACAGCTTTGCCAGATTTCTTTTCAACTGCAACAGCAAAAGCAAAACTACCATTTATCAATGGCTTTATACCAGATGAGTTGTAACGTTCTTTCCACCATCCTCCAGCTTTGTAAAGGCTAACTATGTCTTCCTCGGACCAATCTTTCACAAATTTTATTTCTATCATTTTATTCATATGATCAACCATCTACCATAGTACAAAAACATACTAAAAAATAAAAAGATGAAAAAAAACTTCTTAATTAAAATAAATTTTTTCACCGCTTAAACCCATTCCTCTTTCAGAATTTTCCCTTTGATTCCTACAACAACAGATTTTATTGGGATTTTCCTTGAAGCATTCTCAGCTGCTTTCTTGGCAAGACCCAAAAGGCCACTACAACAAGGAACATCCATTGTCATAACTGTAAGAGTGTTGATTTTTGCATTATCAATCATATTAGTAAGTTTATCAACATAAACTTCTATGTTTGAATCAAGTTTTGGACAGGCAATAGCAATACTCCTATTTTTCAAATAATCCTTATGAAAATCACCAATTGAATACCCAACACAATCTGCAACAAGTATCACATCTTTTCCTTGAAAATATGGCGCATTTGGTGGCACAAGATAAAGTTGAACTGGCCATTGTTTGAGTTGAGAACTTCTTGATCCGCTTTCGTCAACCTCCTTTTTTTTCTCATGCGAAAAATCCATCATTTTCGCACCAGGACAGGCTTGATGTGGTGGATGATTACAGCCACATTCATTTTCTTCTTCAAGATTTACTTCAATTCCTTCTTCTTTTAAAACTTCCATTGCCTCCGCCAGATATTTTGTTTCACCATGATCTTTTAGATGTTTAAGATGGGCCATTATTACATTTTTACCAGCTTTGATAATATTTTCTCTCATTGTTTTCTTCTCATCATAAGGCTCTGCTTCACGTTCAACAGTTGTAATTGCACCCTGGGGGCATTTACCAATGCAGGCTCCAAGACCATCGCAGAAGATATCGCTGATTAATCTTGCTTTGCCGTCAATTATTTGAATTGCACCCTCTGGACAGTTTGGGATGCAAACTCCGCAACCATTACATTTTTCTTCGTGAATTTCAATGATTTTTCTTTTGGGCATAAAAATCAGGATTTCCACAGCCCATGTATATTGCAATATTCTCTTGCAGCGATATTGTCTGCTTTTATTTTAAACTCAGCCTGAGGTTTATCACCAGGTTTCAAAAACTTTCTATAAGATGCACCATCAGCAATAACCTGTATCCATTCGATGTAATGTTTCTCTTCCATCGGATGACTTTGATTCTGACCAACCTTCACCAATATACCATCTTTTGTTTTCTCAATATATGGTACATGTTTTTCAACAGCAGAATCCTGGGTTTTCTCCTTCATTAGCTCCATAGGTTGTCCGCAACAAACTAGTTCTCCAACACCTGCGTGTAAAACTTCTACAATATTCCCACAAATATTACATTTGTAGATCTCTCTAATTTTTGTCATAATTTTTCTACCTCCAAAAATTTATTTTTTCTTTTTATTTTTATAATCTTTTATAGCCGCCTGCAATGCATCAGCTGCTAAATTCGAGCAGTGCATCTTCTGAGGCGGTAAACCCTCAAGCTCAGTAGCTACATCATTACGGGTGATCTTCATGGCTTCATCAACATGCTTTCCTTTAGCAAGCTCAGTAACCATACTGCTAGTAGCAATAGCAGAACCACAACCAAATGTTTTGAACTTAATATCTGTAATAATATCGTCTTTTACTTTAATGAAAATCTCCATCATATCACCACAAACAGGATTACCAACTTTTCCATAACCATCGGGGTTTTCAATTATGCCCACGTTCCTAGGATTCATAAAATGCTCCATAACTTTTTTACTATAACCTACCTGTGCCATATTTTATCACCTCTTACTTTACAAGTGGTGAAAGTTCCCTTAACCTATGAACTGTTTCTTTCACCGCTTTAACAATAACTGGTACCTGACTAATATTATTAGAACGACCAAAGGTCATAACCATGGAGCCATGAGCCTCCTCATGTTTCAAACCAATTGCAAGAAGAACATGCGATGGCTCTAATGTTTTATGAGAGCAAGCAGAGCCTGTAGCAACTTGAATATTGTACATATCCATGTTTAAAAGTATGCTCTCGCCTTCTATGTGACTGAAACGAAAACTAGCATGATGAGGCAGTCTATTGGCAGGATGGCCTGTTAAATAGGATTTGTCAATTTTTGTAATTTCAGAGATAAGCTTATCACGGATTTCTTTAAGTCTGCCGCTTTCGTTATTCATTTCTCCATTAATTATTTCCGCTGCTTCCCCCATACCAGCGATAGCAAAAACATTCTCAGAACCAGATCTTAAACCTCTTTCCTGTCCGCCTCCCAACATTACTGATTGAATTTTAACACCCGGTTTAACATATAATGCGGCTGCACCTTTAGGGCCATACAAATCATTAGATGACATAGTCAACAAATCAATTCCATCTCTTTGCACATCAATTGGTATACGACCAGCAGCTGCCACAGCATCGACATGCAAATAATTTCCTTTCTCATGAACAATTTTACTAATTTCACGAATAGGTTCAATGGTTCCAATTTCATTATTTGCATACATAACCGATGTAACTGTCGTATTTTTTGATAAAATATTTTCAAATTTTTTAAGATCAATAATACCAAAAGAATCGACTGGGATAATATTAAAAGCAAAACCGTTTTTTTGAAGGTCTTTCATACAATTAATAACAGAGATGTGTTCAATAGCGCTAGCTAAAATCTCTTTACCAGACCCGATATTGCGTAGTGCTGTGCCCCTGATTGCCAGGTTATTAGATTCAGTTGCACTACCTGTAAAAATAATTGTTTTTTCATTTTCTGCATTAATAAATTTCGCTATCTTTGCTCTTGCATCCTCAATTGCACTTTTTGCTTCCAGACCATCATTGTAAAGAGATGAAGGATTGCCAAACTTCTCAATTGAATAAGGTTTTGCAAACTCAAAAACTCGTGGGTCCATAGGCATTCCGGATGCATGGTCTAGATAGATTTTATCCATTTTTTATCCTCTTTAAAACCACATAGTTGCTCCAGCTTCAAGAGCTAGATCATTCAATGTAGCAGCACCAACAATCTTAACACCAGGGATAAGTTGAACTTTTTCCCAGCCAAGCATCTGTTTCGACGCCTCGCACACATAAATAGTGATATCCATTTCAAGTGTTTTTTTGATCATTTCAGCCACACTAGGAAAACTGCCAAGTTTTATTTTTTCAGCCTCGCCAGGTTTCAATATTTTTAATGAATTCCCAAGGTAGTAAACAATTGGTTTAAGGTCCATCATCTTAGCTGTCTGAGCTAAAACCAAAGGCGAATACTGTTTTTCTGGTGCATCAGTTGTTACAACATACAATATAGAGTTTTCATCTTTCATTTAAATCACTTCATCCTTTTTATAAAGAAGGTCATAATTGTTCCTTGTTTCTCAAACTTTAATATCTCATGACCTGTTCTTTTCGCCCAACGTTTAATATCTTCTTCAGCCGCCGGATCATCAGCCTCTATTTTTAGTATCTGACCGACCTCGATTTTCTCAATTTCCTCTTTAGTCATAGCGATAGGCATAGGACAATAGTATCCAACGCAGTCGAGTTCTACATCAGCTTTAATATCAGACACAAATTTTTCTCCCATTATTGTGGTCCCAGATAATCAAGATCAAACCAATACCCTGTGCTATTTATATGATGAAATTCTCCTTCCAAAATTTGGTAGTGGTTTTTTTCTTGCCCGATGATTTCATCGATGATTTTCTTAACTTCTTTATCAGAAATGTTTTTTATAATTTTTGAGTAGTATTCGATTGCTTTTTTTTCGCTATCCATTGCTATCCTTAGAGCATCGATTTCATTTGTATCAGGATTTGCTCCCTCAATTTTTTGTAAATCTTTAGGGAAGATTTCGATATCCGCATATTTCTTACTGGTGTTTACGAGATCATACCACTCATCTTTTCCAACTTTGTTATCAAATAACTTTTGAAAAACTTCGAGATGTAAAAGTTCATCAGCTGCAAGGCTTTTAAAGACGGTTTTACCCATATTGCTTGAGGTTTGCGCTGCTGCTTTTTGGTAAAAAGAATAACCGTCTTTTTCCATTTGAATTGCTGTTTTTATAGCGTCTTTTATATCTTTGATATCTAACATTATCCCCACCAATTTTAGTAGTTCTCCATCCAAAGTTCATAATAACTCTGTGGATGTTTACAGGCAGGGCAAATCTTTGGTGCCTCTGTTCCCTCATGAACATAACCGCAGTTTGCACATTTCCATTTAACAACTTTATCTTTTTTGAACACTGTTTTCTTTTTTACATTCTCCAGGATTTTTCTGTATCTTTTTTCGTGATATGCTTCTACCTTTGCAATGTTTTTAAAGCTGAGTGCAACATCAGGAAAACCTTCTTTTTCAGCTGTTCCTGCGAAATCAGGGTATAGTGTTCCCCATTCCATCTTCTCGCCTTCTGCTGCAGCTAAAAGATTCTCTTCAGTTGTTCCAATTGTACCTGCCGGGTAGGATGCAACAATCTCTGTCTCTCCACCTTGAAGATGTTTGAAGAAAACTTTGGCGTGTTCTTTTTCGTTATCTGCGGTCTCCTGGAATAAATTCGCAATCTGTTCATATCCTTCTTTTCTTGCTTGTGACACAAAAAATGTGTATCTATTTCTAGCCTGTGACTCACCTGCAAAAGCAGCGAGTAAATTTTTTTCAGTTTGTGTTCCTTTTAAACTTTTCATGCTTTTTCCTCCAAAATTTTTTAAGGGCCTACGTGAATCATAGGCCAATAAACATCGGCTTCCTCAAAACGTTCCATACTCTCTTTTTCTGATTCTAGTATCTTGTAATGCCCGATTTCCATATCTGCAAAATAAAGCAGCGTGTTGTTGATTTTACTGCCTTTTTCGAATTCATCAGCGAGTTTTTTATAGAAATTACTAGCAAATTTTTCAGCGTCCATAGCACTACTAATAAGTTTGCTCATTGTTGTTTCTTCTGTGATTTTTATTTCAGGGAATGGCACTGGTGTTTGTCTTGGTAAAACAATTTTTTTATCGGGGAAATGATTTTTGTATACATCCTCGATAAATGAATGGTGTTTTATTTCCTCGTTAGCTAAGAATTTTAATCTATCTTTAAGTAAACCGTTTTTTGTTCTTTTAGCCATCTTATTATAGATATTGTTGCTATCAACTTCACTTTTCATCGCACTTAATAAAAGTTCTTCCAAATTGAACGTACTTAAATCCATTTTCTGTTCACCCTCTTTTTAATCAAGTAATCTTTTTTCCCCCTCAATCTTCTTTATATCGGTAATATCCTGGGATGCTTCTAGACAACCAAGGTATTCGCCGTTTTTGTTTCTAAGCGCTAGGTATTGAATTAAAATTTTGCGCTTCTCACCTTTTTCGCCAATGGGTAGGTCGATCCAGAAGGCTGCTTTGTCTCTTTTGCCTTTTTTCATTTCAGATAGTATCTGTTCAACTTTTGCCAGACTTTTCTGTGGATGGCACTGGCGGACATTTCTTCCAACTGCGCCGATTGGTCTTTTAAATATTCTTGTTTCGTGTTTGTTCCAAGCAAGTACCTTGTCGTCTTTATCTAAAGCTGAAAACTCGATTGGTAATGTTTCGATAATTGTGTCGAGTATATTTTTTGATGGTTCTCCTATCATATCTCTTTCCTCCAAAGTTTTACATTATTTTTACGTTTAATTTCTTTAGATTTTCAGAGTGCAAATCAAGGTGATCTGTTTCAATTTCAACAAGTGCACCGAAAAACTCTTTCATTCTGGGCTCTGTTGCCTCATCTCTGAACTTTGAATAAGATTTTATTGCACGATCCTCACGTGCGAAACCATCTTTTGTATTTGTCTGCATATCTGTGCTACACGTAAGTTTATCAAGATCAGGTGATGTTATTTTCAAGAATTTTGATATAGCTGAGGCGTGCTCACGTTCAACTTTCATTAAAGCTTTGAATTTAGCAAAACCGTAGTAGTCGTTTGATTTGTCAGCAGCGTTTTTTGCGCAATCATAAAAACCTGCATTGTTCAGTTCAAGTTTTAATGCTGCCTCAAGGTTTTTGCGTGTAACATCACTAAGTTTAACATTGAACTCGTTTGCGTTCCATTTCTCTGCTTCAACAAAATATTTTGTTGGTGCGCCACAGAATGGGCATCGAGTTGGTGCCTCGACTCCAATGTATGGGTCACCACATATCCTGCATCTAAACACTTTTACTTTTGCCATTTTTAATCATCTCCTTAATTAAAATAAATCACTCTGCATCGAACTGATCTTTAGGAGCACCACATATTGGACATATCCAATCATCTGGTAAATCCTCAAATTTTGTTCCTGGTTCTATTCCGCCATCAGGGTCGCCTTTGCTTGGGTCATATACATATCCACATACTCTACAAACATATTTTGTCATTTTTTCTTCCTCCTTTTGTTTTTTAATTTGTTTATCAACCTCACCACTATAAGTTGGTGCATTCTTTGGTGAAAAACCTCCCTTCACTTTATGATAATACTCATAGGTCATAGGTTTTTCATCTGTTAGTATCTCACCATCTTCAACCTGGCCTATGAATATTGTATGAGTACCAACATCGATTTTATTTATTAGTTTAGCCTCAATATAAGCAAGGGTGTTATCTAGAACAATAGGTGTCTGTGTTTTGCTGAGTCTGAATTTAACATCTTTGAATTTATCTATGTCTCTACCTGATTTGAAACCGAATGTTCCAATAAAAGTCATAGGTGTTTTCTCTGATAAGACTGATATCGTGAACACCTTGCTATCTTCTATGAATTCGTGTGTAAGATTTTTTTTGTTTATGCTTACTGCAATTGTCTGTGGCTCAGCTGTAACTTGAAACAAAGCGTTTGCTATTTGGCCGTTTATCTTTTTCCCTTTTTTTGAGCAAACGATGTATAGGCCATAGGATATTTTGTGTAGTGTTTTTGGGTTCATTTTTAACTTCCCCTATTTTTTGTTACATTTATCGCAGATACCTTTGAAGTATCCGTGTACTTCATCTATTTTGTATCCATCTGATGATATTTTTTTGATGTTTGGACATTCTATGTCTATGTCGATTATTTTGCCACATTTTTTGCATAGGAAATGATGATGCATAGTGTTTTTGAAGTCGTATCTTGATTCAGAGCCTGATATTGTTATTGCATGTATGATGTTGTGTTTTTTTAGTATCTCCAGTGAGTTGTAGACTGTTGTTTTTGATAGAGCCGGGTTTTTTTCTTTTAGTTTTGAGTATATTTGGTCGACGGTTGGGTGTGTTTTGTGCTCATCTAGATATTTTAGAATTTCTAGTCTCTGATGTGTTACTTTCATATCGTTGTTTTTTAGGAGTTCTACATATTTTTCCAAACAAGCCACCCATTATTTTGTTTTTATTATTAGATTGTAATAATTACAATTTAACATGTATTACAAAACACTATTTAAAGGTTTCGAATGCCTAACCTCCCCATTTAATAATTAGATACTAGCAAGAGCTGTGCTCGATAGCTCCCTTAGGACAAGCATTAACACAAGCACAACACTCTATGCACTCACCCAAATTCTTCGTAACCGCCTTCCCATTTTTAACTTCAAATATCTCAACAGGGCAAGCAGTAACACACTCACCAGCACCTATACATTTATCATAATCAACTGTAATTTTTATGTTACCTTCCTCAAATACTTTCTTCATCGCCTTCTAAAACCCCCATTAAAGTGGAATAAAGTAAAAAGATAATACTATTTTAGAGTTTCCTTTAATGAAAAAGGTTTTTTCGAAGCTTTTTTGAATAACAAACTGTTTCATTAAAATAGGGGGAGAAGAAACAAATTTGTTTCCTCAACAATCAAAAAAGGTGAAATACTGATGGAATTAAACGAAAAAGGAAACGGCGAGCTTATCGGATGGCATGATCCCGATGAAAACCGCCAATGGATTATAAATAATAAAACTAGAAGCCTAGACGATAAAACAATGACTGCAGAAGATGCTGTTTCTAAATTTATAAAAGATGAATGTTTCATTGCTATGGGTGGTTTTGGACATGTTCGCGTTTCCATGTCAGTCGTCTATGAGATGATAAGACAGAAAAAAAATAATATCACCATGGCAGGTAAAACAGCTGTCCACGACCTCGATATTTTAGTTGGAGCAGGATGTGTAAACAAGGTTGAGGTAGCCTATTCATTTGGTCATGAGCTACGCGGTTTATCACCTGCATCCCGCAGAGCTGTTGAAACAGGGAAATGTAAAATTGCTGGAGAAATAAGCAATGCTGGTTACCAATGGCGTTTCCTAGCTGCTATGATGGGATTGCCGTTTATACCGACACGAGTTATGCTTGGTACAGACACATTTCGACATAGCTCCGCTAGAAGCATGAAGGATCCTTTCAGTGGTAAAAATATCTGTATACTACCTGCTTGTTATCCTGATGTTGCAGTGTTGCATGTTCCACGATGCGATAAATATGGCAATGCACAGATAGATGGTATAACAGTCGAAGATTTTGAGCTTTCACGTGCAGCACGACGTGTTATTGTAACAACTGAAAAAATAATTGATAATAAAAAAATTAGAAGTGAGCCGCATAAAACAGTTATTCCTTTTTATCTTGTAGATGCAGTCGTTGAAGTACCTTTTGGTTCTCATCCTTGTCAGATGCCATATGAGTATTTTTTTGATGAGGAGCATATTGGTGAATGGCTATCTTTATCAAAAACTGATGATGGAGTTAAGGAATATTTGAATAAGTACGTGTTTGGTGTAAAAGATTTCAGAGATTATTTACAACTTGTTGGTGGGTCTAAAAAACTTGAGCTTCTAAAAAAGATAGAAAGATTTGAAGAACCGATGAGTGCCCCTTGGATACAGAAAAAAAATGGAAAAAAATCAGAACCCTATTCATCCACTGAGATGCTTGCATGTGTAGCATCGCATATGCTTGAGGACAAAAAATCTGTTTTTGTTGGTACAGGTTTACCTATGATTGCTGCTATGTTGGCGCAGCGTACCCATGCACCAAATTTACTATTGTTTTTTGAAGCAGGTGGTATAGGTCCTGAGATGCCTGTGTTACCAATATCTGTTGGGGATTCACGTACATTTTACATGGCTGTGGCTGCATCCAGTATGCATGATTCGATGTCTATGGCACAGGCTGGTTACATAGATTATGGTTTTCTAGGTGCTGCGCAGATAGATAAATATGGGAATATAAACACAACTGTGATAGGTCCATATGATAGACCAAAAGCGAGACTACCTGGCAGCGGTGGGGCAAATGATGTTGGGACGCTTTGTAATAAAACCATTATTATAATGAGGCAGGACAAATATCGTTTTGTTGAGAAAGTTGATTTTCTTACGACGCCAGGTTATCTTGATGGTTTTGATTCTAGAGAAAAAACTGGTTTGCCGAAAGGTAGTGGACCTTATCGGGTTATCACGCAGCTTGGTGTCTATGGTTTTGATGATGAAGCAAAGAGGATGAAACTTTTGTCTATTCATCCTGGTGTCACAGTTGATCAAATAAAGGAAAACAGTGGTTTTGAAATTATTATACCTGATACTGTTGATGTTACTAAACCACCGATAAGTAGTGAATTAAAAATTCTTAAGCAAATAGATCCAGTTGGAATGGTAATCGAAAAATAGCAGTGTAATACGACAAAAAACGAAAACATTTTTCAACCGATTTATTATTACTTATCTTGAGTGAGACGGGGATTATTAAAAATTTTTCGTCTCTTGACGAAGAGAGGTTAGACATGACAAGAAAAGTTTGTATTGTTGGTGGAGCAACAACTCCTTTTGACTATGGGTCTACAGGTTTTGAGACCATTGAAGGCGGAGCAGCTGAATGTGTTAAAGAAACGCAGAAGGATATCCCGGGTTTTTCTCTGCGTGATTTGGATCTTATGATTTATTCCCATTTCTCTGTGCATTTTGGTCATCAGCTTGCATCTGAGTGGATTATTCATGATCATCTTGGTCTTGTGGGTTTGCCTCATTATCGTGTTGAAAATGGGGGAAACACAGGCGGGTCTGCATTGTATGCAGCTGCGCTTGCTGTTATGTCAGGTCACCATGACGTAGTTGGTGTTATTGGCTGGGAGACGATGGACTCAGTTTCACAGTCTCAAGGCAGTGAGTTTATCGCTATGGCATCGGATATTCGATATGAGCTCATGGTGGGAGGCATCTATCCAATCTATTATGCTGCGATGGCGAATAAATGGATGAAAGAAAATAATGTTACTGAGGAAGATGTTGCCAAAATCGCTGTTAAAAACAAGAACAACGCGATGGACAACCCCAAGGCTCAATGGTATAGAAACGAGCACAGGTATATCACAGTTGATGACGTGATGAACTCTAAGTTGATTTCGTATCCAATTAAAAAATATGATTGCTGTATGATGACACGCGGTGTTGCTTTTGCTTTGATATGTTCTGAGGAATATGCTAAGAAGGTTAACCCAGATGGTTATGCCACTATTGATGGCATCGGTCTTTCAAGTTGTACAATTCGAGCAGGGGATAGGTTGAACAATCCTACTTGGGCTGAGCATTACGGTCCTGGTTATCCAGAGATGACTGAGTTTGGTGCATGCAGAAACTCAGCTGAACAGGCATATAAAATGGCTGGTATACAAAACCCTTTAAAAGAAATTGATTTCGGTGAGATACATGATGCATTTTCTACATCTGAGGCACAGATCTACAAGGCGTTAGGGCTTGCAAATGCTGAAAATATTGCACAGTTTATTCGTGATGAACAAACACATATGCATGGTAGTATACCTATGAACCCTGGTGGTGGTTTAATCGGGTACGGACATCCAGTTGGCGCAACAGGTATAATGAGTACTATAGAATGTTTCTACCAATTAGCTGGTTTGATACCGAAGAAGCATCTAAGTAAAAAAACTGAGGTGCCAGATGCAAAATGCGGTATTGTAAATAGTCACGCAGGTACTGGAACAAGTATCTCCAACTTTATTTTGAGGAGGCACTAAATGATGGATCAGGTGGTTGTCATGAAAAATAATAAGAAAAAATTTGCTGATGAGCCAAAGTTCACAGAAAAAAAGGATTACAGACCAGAGGGTGTTAAAGAAACAGGCCTCGCATTTGTTGGCCATGAGATATCTGAAGATAGAACAGTTATGAACCAGTTCCTTCACTACGACCAACTATATACAATTAGACATGGCTGGAATAGTAAATTCTTCATTGGATTGCTTGAAGGAAAGATATTGGGAACTAAATGTCCAAAGTGCGGTGATACTTGGGTTCCGGTAAGAACGCATTGTTGGAACCTAGATTGTAATCTCCAAAAAACCAATTGGGTTGAGATGCCACTTACTGCAAAGGTTCATACTTGGACTGTAGCTGGTTGGAGTGGCAGGTCTTCTCTAAAAAGACTACCCATTGTTTTAGTTTACGCGATTATTGGAGACAGCGAGGTTGCTATTGCAAATGAATTACATGAAATTAACCCATGGGACGTAGAATTTGGTATGCCGTTGAAGGTTGTTTTCAAACCAAAAGAACAACGTATCGGTGCTGTAACAGATTTTCATTTTGAGCCAGCTGATGGTTGGAAACCATCAACTATGAACGAGGAAAAAGAAAGGATAAAAAAACTTGTTGAACCTGTGTATGAATGGGTTAAAACTTTAAAATAGAGTTGATAAATAAAGTTTAAAACACCTCTTTGTTTCTTAGTCTCAATGGAATACGTTTCAGGGGAAATCTTAACAGATAAAGGTTTTGAAAAAGGGTACGTAGGTTTTGAAAAAAATACAATAATTGAAACAGGGAAAGGTTCTCCACCTAAAAAACCGGTTTGTACAGGTTTGATAACACCGACTTTTGTTAATGCCCATACACACATAGGTGACTCATTTATTAAGAAAAAGGATATTGATCTTCCTAGAAAAGTTGAGGAGCTTGTTGCACCACCATATGGTCTGAAGCACAAGTTGTTAAAGGAGGCTTCTGAAGAAGAGATAATAGCCGGCATGAAAGAATCCATTGAAACCATGAAGAACAGTGGTGTTTCTTGTTTCTGTGATTTCAGAGAAACCGGCATAAATGGTATATCTCAGCTTAGAAAATCTCTGAAAAACACTAGTGTCTCTTCTCTGATTTTGTCAAGACCTAAACATCTAAATTATGACCACGACGAGGTCAGTTTTTTGTTAGAAAACTCCGACGGCATAGGTCTTAGCGGTATCTCTGACTGGGATTACTCTGAGCTTGAAAAAATTGCTAAACACACAAAAAAAGAGAATAAGATTTTTGCCTTTCATGCTAGTGAAAGAACAAGGGAGGACATCGATTTGATACTTGGTTTGAAACCTGATTTTTTGGTTCATATGGTTTTTGCAACAGATAGCGATCTAGAATGTGTTAAAGATAATAATATTCCAGTGGTGGTTTGTCCTAGATCAAATATGTTTTATTGCTTGAAACCTAACCTGAGTTTATTGAAAAAACATGGTGTTGATATATTAATTGGAACTGACAACGCTATGATCAGTTCACCCAGTATATTAGACGAGGTAAAGTACATTAAAACAGTTACAAAAGATTTTTCGACTGAGGAATTATTGACCATGATAACTTACGGCGCTAGGAAAGTTTTAAATGCAGATGATAGCATTCCTGGCCCAGATTCCACAACAGGGGTTGTTGTGTTGGATGAGGAATCATTAAAGCCGTTGTATATTATAATTTAATAAAAAAAAGAGGGATGAATTGTGAAAATTGAAGATGTAATGTCAACTGATTTGATTGTTGGTTATGTTCCTGGGACTGTCAAAGACGCTTTGAAGGTACTTGCTAAGCATAACGTTTCTGGTATGCCTATTTTGAAAAAGGGTACAAAAAACGTTGTGGGAGTTCTTACTCGCACCGATATTTTTAGGAATTCTGATGAGGAACAACTTGCGTTGATTATGAGCGACAAAGTCTTTCTAGTTGAGAAGGAACAGGATGTAAAGGTTGCTGCTAAATTACTGCATCAAAACAGAATACATGGTTTGCCTGTTGTTAATAAAAGGAAACAGATTGTCGGCATCATAAGCCCAACTGATATTCTGAAGACTCTTTCTGAGAGGAAGAGGGAGGTTGCTGAGAAGTATTACACAAACATGGTTGTCCCTGTTTATGAGGAGACGCCAATAAATATCGTTATGGAAATCATCAATATTACAAGTGAGAATGCTTTACCTGTTATAAACGATGATCTTAAACTATCTGGTATTGTTAGTGATGGTGATTTGTTTAAACTTAGTCATATAAAGGAGAGCGTGTCACGCTCTGATATGGGCATCGGCGATGATGAGGACCAATGGACATGGGAAGGAATAAGAGATACGATAAGACTATATTATTCGACATCAAAAGTTGATTTACCAACTGTTGCTGTGAAAGAAGTAATGATAAAAAATGTAGTGAAAGCATTCAAAAACACATCTATCTCTGAGATTGCGCAGAAGATGGTAAAAAACAACATAAGCCATGTACCTATTGTAGATGAGAGCGAGCGGCTCATCGGCATGGTCTCTGATATCGACCTTATGGCCTGTATAATTTAAATCCCATTAACTTATTCTTATTTTAATTAATACTTGGAGAAGAGATTAGTTTATGCCTTTGGATGTTCATGATAAAATAATGATGATGGCTAAGCGAAGAGGTTTCATCTACCCGTCTTTTGAAATCTATGGTGGCGTAGCAGGTTTTTATGACTATGGGCCTCTTGGTTCGCAGCTGAAAAACAACATTGAAAATGTTTGGCGCAAATATTATTTATTGAAGGATAACTGCGTTGAGATAAACACACCAACTGTAACATTGTATGAGGTTTTAGATGCATCTGGTCATGTTGAGGAGTTTACTGATGTAACTGTGGATTGCAAAAAATGTAAGGCATCCTACAAAGTTGAGGATGTTATTGACAAGAAACTTACTGTTGAACAGGCTTTGAAAGAAGACAAAGTGAAATGCCCCAGTTGTGGTAGCAAACTAAGTGATCCTCATGATGTCAACCTCATGTTTTCCACTAGTATAGGAATCGGTGACAGTAGGAAGGCTTTTCTGCGGCCTGAGACTGCACAGGGTATTTTCACAAACTTCCACTTGTTGTATAGACATGCTAGGGAAAAACTACCTTTTGGTGTTGTACAAATAGGTAAGGGTTATAGGAACGAGGTTTCGCCAAGGCAGGGGACTATACGACTACGTGAGTTCAATATGGCTGAGGCCGAAGTATTTTTTGATCCAAATGATAAAAAACATCCAAGTTTCGATAGCGTTAAAGACAAAGAGCTGTATCTTTTTGATAACAAGAAAGAGACGAAGATTTCTTTAGAAAAAGCTGTGAAAACAAAGGTGATCAACAACCAAGCACTTGCATATTATATGTATATTACACAAGAATTCTTGTTAAACATTGGTATTGATCCTAAGAAGTTTAGATTCAGGAAACATGCACCTGATGAGCTTGCCCATTATGCTACTGAGTGTTGGGATGCAGAACTTTTTAGTGAACGTTTTGGTTGGATAGAATGCGTTGGAATAGCTGATCGGTCTGCTTATGATCTGGGCGCCCATATTGACTCATCTGGAACAGATATGTATGCTCTTAGAAAATATGATGAGCTGAAGATTCTTGATATGAAAAAAGTTGTTCCTAAGATGGATAAACTTGGCCCATTGTTTAAAGACAAAGCTGGTAAAATCAAAGAGCTTTTAGAAAAAATTGAGGTAAAAGACGCGAAGAAAACTTTGTCTGTTGTTTTAGATGGAAAAAACGTTGAGATACCAGCTGATTGCTATGAGATAAAACAGATGAAAGAGAAGTTATTTGGTGAAAAATTTGTTCCCCATGTTATAGAGCCGTCCTATGGTATTGATAGGATTTTGTATTTTGTTTTAGAGCATAACTACGTTGAGACAAAGAAAAAAGACGAAGAATACACGTTGTTGAAACTTAATCCGTTGGTTGCTCCTATAAAAGTTGGTGTGTTCCCACTTGTTGGTGATGATAAGCTTGTTAAAATCGCTAAAGAAATAGACGATATTCTTAGGAATGTTGGTATTACTACTTATTATGATGACGGTGGAACCATTGGTAGGCGTTATGCTCGTATGGATGAAATAGGTACACCGTTTTGTATCACTGTTGATCATGATTCGCTAAAAGACAATAAGGTGACAGTTAGGGATCGTGATACAACAGAGCAAGAGAGGAAAAAGATAGAGGACGTTGCATCTTATATTAAAGAGAAAATACTCTGCTGACTTTTAGAACGCCTTTATAGTTTTATCAATTATTCCTAGAGCTTCATCTATTTCTTCAGAAGATATTGTCAAAGGCGGACGGAATCTTATGGTAACAGACCCACAAGAAAGAACTAGTAAATTGTTTGCATAGAGTTTATCTTTCAACTCATCTCTATCTTTTGGCGCAGGTAAATCAAAAGCACACATAAGCCCACGCCCACGTGCATTAGATATCTTTTTTGGATATTTCTTTTCTATTTCTTCCAAACCTTGTAACAAACGTTTTCCTTGTAATTCAGCGTTTTTAACCAAGTTTTCCTCATCTATAACCTCTAGATATTTTTGACAGCGAACCATATCAATTAGGTTTCCACCCCAAGTTGAGTTAAGTCTGCTTGGCACTTTGAAAACATTATCCTTAATTTCATCTACACGATCGTTTACCATTATACCACATACTTGTGTTTTCTTACCAAAAGCAACAATATCTGGTTCAAAATCAAAATGCTGATAAGCCCACATCTTCCCAGTGAGACCAACACCAGTTTGAATCTCATCAACTATAAACATCATCTCATTTTCATCACATAGTCTTCGTAATTCATGGAAAAACTCTTTACGGAAATGATTATCACCACCCTCACCCTGAATCGGTTCTATCACAAGAGCCGCGATATCATAGGGGTCTTTAGAGACAGCTTTTTCAATCTCATCAACTGCTTGTCTTTCAAGTTTTTTCACATTCTCAAGATTTTCTTTGTTGAGCGGAAAATGAATCTTTGGGTTTACTATACGAGGCCAATCAAACTTAGTAAAAAAATTTGTTTTGTCTAGGTTAAAAGTGTTTGTCATAGATAGCGTGTAACCCGTCCGACCATGGAACGCCTCTTTGAAGTGAACAACCTTTCTGCCGACTTCGCCTTTCCCACGTGCAAGATTCTTACGTATCTTCCAGTCAAAAGCAGTCTTCAAACCATTCTCAATAGCAAGAGCACCACCACTTATAAAAAACAGGTGATGAAAGTTTTTCGGGACAGCATGTTTCATAAAACTATCAACAAACTCAGCCATCTCAACAGTATAAATATCAGAGTTAGTAGGATTGTTAACAGATATTTCACCCATTTTTTTGATAAAATCAGGACTAGTTAATTGAGGAGGGTTACATCCAAGCGGAGCAGTAGCAAAAAAAGAGAAACAATCAAGCATATACTTATTGTTTCTTGAGTCATAAATACGACAACCTTTACTCTTTCTTAAATCTAAAACTAGATCAAAACCATCTGCTAGCATGTATCGTCCAAGTGTTTCGTGAACATCTGTTGGTTTAATCGACATAACATTCATTCCCCTTTAAAATATGATTAATTACCTGTTAAAGCGGTATCCCTCTTAGTTATAAAACGGTATCGGTTACTATTAATAAAAAAAAGATTTTACATAATATTCTATTAGTAGCCCCCAACCTTAAGACTCGGGTCTCCAAATAGCTGCCATTGCTGTACCATCTTGGTATCCATCTCATCATTGCTACATAGGAACGTGTGCAGGTAGTCTTTTATTGCCCCACTGTGTAGTTTTCCTAGCATATCCACTTGTTCTTGGTTGTATAATTTGAAAAACCTTAGTTCAAGCCAACCATCTAGTACTTCTAGGTAATCATTTACACCATCTTTATCTGCATCGCTCATGGCATGTGTTCCCAACCCTGTGTTTGCTATGGTTGCTATACTGCCTCCTCCTCTTTTACTGGCTAGTTTCCATGCCCAGCAGTCATTCTTTGATAGTTTCAGTTTACCTCCTTGTAAGGCTTTCCCTATTGATATGTCAAATTGGCCGTTAAAGCACCCACCTACAACTGTTATCGGCAACTTTTTTCCATTTATGAGGAAGTTCATATAAAATGTGTTGTAGAAACTGATTTTCCCTAGTTTTCCGAGCGACGGCGCCCAACCAGCTGCACCAGGGTAATGTATCCCCCATGCTGTATTACCGCCATGTCCAGAGAAATACATGAATCCAGCCCCTTTGTTTATTGCCTTATTCACGTCTCTGACTAATAATTTATTTGTCTCAGTAGCATAGAGTTTTACTGGTGTGAAACCTGACATTATTTCCGATGCTTTATCCATTATCAATACACCTTCACTTATTCCATCTGGGTCATCCCAGTGGTCACCTGATATCAGTATTATTTTTTTGAACCAGCTGTCACTAGCTTTTTTCTTTTCATAGTTGATTATTTTATCTACAACTATCCTGACTTGACGTTTGTCTCTACATGGAAGGCGGCCGAGGTATACATCTGGATAAAGATCCATTTTGTCTATTATTGTTAATCCATCTCCTTCTGCGAAAACATCATTGTTGTTAGAATCCCAACTGGAAAAGTTTCCCTCTGAGTCGTAGATATCTGCAAAATACAAGTCGCTGATGAACGCTGGTTCTGGTACCTCTTGTTTACCTTCTTTAACTAGGACATGGCTGTATCTAATCGGCAAGTTCCATTTTGTTGTTTGACCTTTCATACCACCAACAAGTAGAACATATTTGATTCCCCATGTTTCGATAGCCTCTTTTATGTAATATTTTATTTGTTCTTGTGTATCTCTACCATCTGTATTTTTTATTTCATCTAGCGTTACAAGTTTTGTTTTAACACCCATTTTTACTTTATGACTAACTAGTTTTTGTAAAGGTCTCTTGAAATCTGAAATTGTGATGATTAAAAGGTCGTATTCATTTTTATTTTCTAACAATGGTTGTTCTGGTGGCTCATAAATTATTTTAACAGTAGCATTTTGGATAAAATCTATTTCATAGTCTGCTGGTCTATATATCACCGGGTTGACTCTAACAGTTAAAAACGTTTTATGTTCACCGTCTGATAAACCTCCGCCAGTGTGATATGATACAAAACTTAGGGGAAACATAGTGCTCTCGTTGTAGAAATCTCCGTCTTCGCCTGTTAAGGTTGAACAAGAACCTGGTGAGATTTTCTTTGATATATTTATCGTTTCAGGTTCTGAGTACTTGCAGCTGACATTTAGTATCTTTGTTCCAAATGGGAATTCATATGTTGTGGTTTTTACAGGTAATGTGGGTCTTCCGTCGTGAATATCGTAGAAATCTGCTTCGTCTACGTATACGTTAGCATACTCTCCTTCCTCATTTATAATCAGATTTGAGAAAGTATAATTCTGGGTTATTGTTTCTCCTTGTATAATTAAAATTTGAGATTCGTCTTCTTGTTTTTTTTCTTCACGAATATTCGTGACGATTAGTACAGCACTTACTATCAATATTAAAGCTATGAATATTACAAGGATTTTGTTCATATATCAATCACACTACTACACCTAAATATATTCTATATAATTTATATAAACTTTGCTATGTTTTAAATAAAAAACAATATAAATATGCGTTTTAAATAGTTTTTAGGATTAAAAAACACCTTGATTCATATACAAAACTATCCTAGTTATTAGCCAAAAAACATTCTGTATATAGATATGTAATAGAGAGGGGAGAGAGAGGAGGAGATGAACGGGATGCACCCCTCTCATTTATATTTTAATTTAAGTGGTTTTTTTACACTAGTTGTACGCTGTTAATTTCGCTTAAATCATCTAGACTGTTCATCTTGACTAGATTATTTGAAATTGTGTACAAAACATCATCGATGTATAGGGTTCTCTGTATGGAATTTCCATAATCATATATGTAATACATTTCTTCATTGTCTTCTTCGTTTTCTGTTTCCACATCGTGCGATATCGTACCCTTCAGGTTTATTCCGTCATCGAGGTTTATATCAAACACGTAGGCTAGTTGTTTGCTGTAGCTTCCAGCTGGTATAACCAGTAGGTTTTTTTCTCTGTCAAACAAGAATGCTTTGTGTTCGTACAACGCTGAGGACTCAGCCCACCGCCACTCTTCGTTATCCTCATTCTCCATGGTATAGTTCGAAAGCTCAATCGGGTTACTCATGTCGCTAACATCGAACAAAGAAATCTTCACTTTGCTACCGTCTCTGCCAATGCCTATTACATGTGTTTCATCATATGGGTGTAGATAAGTTGAGTAGCCGGGTATTTTCAGCTGGCCTAAAACCTCAGGGTTTGTAGGCTCACTAAGGTCTATTACAAAGAACGGGTCAATCTGTCTAAACGTAACCAAGTAGCATATATCTCCAACAAAACGTGTAGCATAAATTGTTTCACCTGGTGCAATATCTTCCAGGCTACCAACAAGTTGGAGATCCATATCAAGGACATAAACGTTGTTTTGGGATTCCACACTACCTATGTAGTAGCTCAAAGTTGATCCTGAGAGGGTTGAAGATACGCGCAGATAACCGCCATATTCACTCAAGGAAAACTGGTTGTTAACATAACCTGTTACAGCACCTTGCGCCTCATAGCTAATCTCACCATCATTTATGCTTATACGATGAATAATGGTTTTCTCTGTGTCTTTAGCTATGTCTTTTACTATATTTGATTTCTCTTCATCTGACAAGGATTTAACATAGCCTTGTATAATCCACTGTGCAATCATCTGTTTCTGATAATCCTCTAAATTGAGTCCCTCAACTGTATCAAGCTGCACCCTAGCAGAATCCGGTAAAATTGGCAGTAATTTATCCTCAAGTATTTTTTCTAAAGAGGGGTAATCATAGTACCACATTGAATAGGAAACATAGATGTTGTTTTCTGAGACGTACAATGTTTGGGTTGTTCCAAGCAAGAAAATCTTCTGATGTACATCCTCAGCATCATCATGAATATTAACAGATACAATGTTTGTGAATGTGCTGCTTTTCTCAGGTATATCGACATAATATATATCAGACAGAGAAACTTCTAGTACTTCATCATTGACCATAAGCCTTGGAACTATTGTATCGTTTTCATCGGTGCTATACGAATATTGTGTTGTTATAACATAGACGTAATCCCCTATAAGTCTTGCACCGGAGAGGCTCCCACCTACAACAATATCCTTTACTAGAACAGGATCACTGATATCCTCCAAATCATAAATCTTTACATAGGTATCGGGAGAACCATACCAGTAGCTGATTTTGGACTCTTCTATAAATGCATTTTTTAAAATCGGATAATCATAGGTCTGAAGAAAGACCACAAGCCTTGAACCATCTATAAATATATTCAAAACAGATAGGGAATCATTGAACTCTACCTCACCAAGTATCTCAGCATCCTCAGCAGGATAAGCCTTTACAATAATCACCTTATTATTAGAAACAATATACAAGTAGGTTCCATCGGTTTTCACAATATCTGGTTCATCAACACCCTCAACTTGCACGTTTGTTTGTGAGTAATCAACACTTGTACCACCGTCGTGTCTGGCTCCATTAGTCATTTCTTTTGACATATCAATTGCTACAGCACTTGCACCTAACATACCACTAAAAAAACCTGACCCATAACGACCGACATTCTGATTACCTGTTACCAAAAAACTTGTTAGTTCTTCATAAGAACCAAAGTTTTTTATTGGATACGTTCCTGAGCCACTAGCTATCTGTTGCTGCAGATTTATCACAACAACAAAGCCTGCAAAAACTATTACACCAGCTAATATTATCGCATATAGTTTAGACTTTTTTTTCTCATTCATAATTATATCACATCACTTTTCCTTTAGAGAGGGTTATATTATTTTAAGTTTATATACTGCTTGAAAACGTTCGGAAAAAACCGAACAAACACTCAGCATAAATATAAAAAAAGAGGAGTATCAAATTCACTCCAGCTATTTTACAAATCTTTTAGACTATATCAAATACAACGTATACATTAGCAGATATTGTTAAATCGCTTGGAAGAATTGCTGTCGGAGGAATAATTTTATCTGAAGTTAAGCCGCTATATTCGAACTCAGCTCTATCCCAGTACCTATATGGCTGATAGTAGTAATCATTTAGATTAACTGAAGTTACGTTACCTAATCCTTCGTTAAGAGCATCAACAACTGCCTCTGCTTTTATTCTTGCATCCTCAGCAGCTTTAGCCATAACCTGTATCTTAAGTTCATTTCTCTTTTCGCTGCTTAGTTCAAAATTTATACTATCTACTAAACCACCGACTTCCGCTGTTGCATCGATTATATTTCCTGCTTTGTCAAAATCTTCAAGTGTTATCTTGATTGTATTTACAACTTCATAACCATCAAAAACACTTCTAACAAAGTTACCATTTTCATCGTATTCACTTCTGAATTTCTGATTAATTCTATAGCCTGTTGTTTCAATATCGTCTTCTGAGATTCCTAATTTTTGTAAAGAGTCAAGTAATTTATTAATCATAACTGCTACTTGATCAGCTGCTTTTTCTACAGAAGTTGGATCTTGGGCAGTTATTCTTAATATTATTGCCATTTGATCAGGTTTACATTCAATAGATGCAATTCCAGTTACACTAAGACTGCCATGGCTTACAAAATTTCTAAAAGCAATCAATTGGGGGTCACCTGCGTCTACAATACCTGGCGCTAGTAATAACGCACTAGAAGAAATACATGCAATTATTATACACGCCAATATTTTTGATTTCAATTTTGTGTTTTCCATATTTTTATCACCAACCTCATTATTATGCACTGAAATATATAAAAAGTTGGAAAATGTTCGGAAAAAGCCGAACAAACACTAATTAAAAAACTCTATTTTTGAACGCTTTTATCTGACAATACACTTTTTATTTGCTATAACATGAACGTTACCAACTATTTGCTGTTCCTGTATTTGAGGTGTTATAACCACCAGAGGATTTGACCATATACTTGAAATACCAACTGAATCCTCAGCTCTTACTCTAACGATATGGAATCCGATGTTCGACCAAGTATGCGATGTTGTCACAGTAGCGCCGGATTGATAAAAAGAGGTCCATTCATCTACCACTTTATCACCGTTCCAATCCCAACCATACCTCACCATGTCTCCATCTGGATCTGTTGTACTCGTACTGTAATTATATGATATTCCTATTGTTCCATTTACAGGACCAGAAGGTCTATTGGGTTTTGCTGGTGGCAAGTCATCGCAGAAACAATACAAGCTTCCTTCATATGAACTAACATATAACCTACCATCAAGAATCGCTGGAGAACTCATCACAGGCCTATTGGTTGGATAATTCCATATGCAGTTTCCATTTAATGCATCTAGACAAGTGACATTACCCATACTAGCATTAAAAGAGCCACCTAACCCTATGTAGACTTTATAATCAGCAACACTTGCAGAAGAAAGAATTGAAAGATTTGTTGTGAAATTCCAGATTTGATTTCCGTTAAACGCATCTAAACAATAAAAACAAGCTTTATTATTTGTCTGGCTGTAATAAGTTCCAATATACACCTTATCATAAGCTACAGCTGGAGAACCACCTACATTACCCTCAGCCATATAACTCCATATCTCGGTTCCATTTTCTGCATTCAAACAATAGATTTTTCCGTTTATTGAACCAATATAAACTTTATTTTCATAAATAGCTGGAGACGATCTAATCTGCCCACCTATGATGGAACTCCATATTACGCTCCCATCTTCGGTATCTAGACAATATACATTTCCATCCATGCAACCAATAAATAATCTATTATTGGAAATCGCAGGTGATGACCAAATTCCTTTAGCAGGTATATATTTCCATATGAAATTTCCGTTATTTGAATCTAGACAAACTATCTCACCTCTGCTGTTATACAGGTCAAGATCATTTGAACCGAAAAATAAACGCCCATTTGATACAGCTGGAGATGAACATATCTTGTAAATAGTTTGGTAACTCCATATGATATGCCCATCATCAGAATCTAAACAATACACAGTGCCATTTGAAGATATATCAAAGGATAGAGAGCAGACATACACTTTATTATCTGTTATTGTAGGTGAAGACATTACCCAACCAGACGTTCGACGAGACCATACCATTTCTCCAAAGAGCTCATCAAAACAGTACACATAACCGGCGATTGGAAATTGACCTGCGCCAGCACCGATGTAAACCTTCCCATCAAAAATAGCAGGTGAAGAATCTGTAAGCCAAATATATTCTCCTGAAGGATTATAGCTCCATAGCACAGTATCTGTGTTAGGTGCAGATGACGTTGAAAAACCGGAGTGTTTTAAATCATGGCGAAACATCGGCCAAATATCATCATATGATTTTACATATTGTTGCAGGTTATATTGCGATCTGGAAAAATCTACTGCCCCAGATGCCAAAAACAAAACTGATAAAAGAAATATAGAGATAATAACAGTTTTTATTTTATCTATGTCAACTCCACCCATTTATTTTTAAATTTTATATAAATATTGTAGTATATAAAATTTGCACAAATATCTAAAAAAACATAAAATTAAAGAAGGATAGGTTTAAAGTTCCTCTGTTTTCTCATTGAATTTTATGCCCATCTCTTCAAGTTCATCTAAAATAGGATTGTAAATCTGAGGGAAAACAGGAATTTGCACACCTGTCATTTTGATTTTACCATCAAGTATCATCTTTACTGCAATTGCTGCGGGTAATGCAACAGTTCTAGCAACAGAAGTGTCACCATCAGGTATACCGTAGTCAACAAGTGTCGAAGTCACATACTCTTTTTTTGATTTATACTCAGCTATGAACTCATGATGCATAACAATCATGTCGACATCATGCTCAGCCATAGCCAGTTTTCTAAGAGTTAAAACATTCAGGTAATCAAGCGGATTATTTTTATCAGCAGGTAGTTTTTCATCACCAAAAAGACCGAGCCACTCAAGTCTTTTCATAACAGCAGAAAAAGGTTTTAGACCAAGTTTCTCAGCAACAGCATTTTGCAGGTTATCCTTTGGTTTAGCTTTTATTAAAAACCTGGTTAAATCACCATATGTTTTACCCAAAAAACCCTTTGGCGTTTCTTCACTAAGCCAACCCAAATGTACTATACTTCTCATAGTCTCGCACCAGCCATGCATCCGAAACGTACCACGATAAACTGTTTTAGCATCTTTCAATCCATAGATGTCTTTGTATGGAACTGAGTTACGGTTTGGGTAGTTCTCAAAGGCACCAACACCAGGCACATCTTGCAGGTTATAGTTTTCAAAAAGTTGTTCACCAGGGATAGATACTTCTTTACCTTTTTCAAGCCATTTAGCAGGGTTACGCGAAGCAAGCAAAACGCCACGTGGGGACCAGGAAAACTTGTAACCAAAAGGGTTGTTATTACTCTGATAAGCAGGTAAGGCACCTGTGGTTGACCTGAAACTAACAATCTTGCCACCATTTTTTTCAATATCATGAATAACCCGCATAGCAGACATATGGTCTATACCAGGGTCAAGACCGCACTCATTTAGTATCAATATGCCTGCGTTTTTTGCTTTTTGATCCAAAGCCTTCATTGCATCGCTAACATAGGATGTTGTAATCATATGCTTCCTATGTTTTATGCACATCTCCGCAACCTTAACATGATAAGTATAAGGCAAAAGACTAACAACAACATCTGATTTAGAAACAAAATCCTCAACTTTTTTATCATCGTTTACATCAAGCTCAAAAGCCTCACCATTTGGATGACCACCAATCATATGCTCTGCCTTGCTGACTGTTCTACTTGCCATAATCACCTGGAAATCAGGTTGATCTAAAAGATACCTAATCATGGGATGTGAAACCATGCCTGCGCCAAGTACCAGTATTTTTTTCATAACTATTGCCTCCGAAAACGTAAAACTTGCAAGCAGCGAAGAGAATTACCTTATAAAAATTTGTTGATATAACTGTAATTAGGTGTAAGTTTACCATGGTATAATATAACCGCATTTTTAATCTCAGGTGGCAGAGTCAATTTATCAAAATCACTTTGAGTATAATCGGCCTTCATGATGGCTGGTACAAAAGGTTTTAGAGCCTCACTGAAACTCTCAGATGACTCGACAGGAAGCTCACATGGTAGGTTATCAACAGCCATAACAACAACACCATCTCCCTTGAATCCATCCTGTATCTTATCGGTAAGTGGATTGTAGACAAAAACAGGATTATCTGAAGAAGTAGTCTTCTCCGTGAATTCAACAGATCCATTTATATCAACGCTAATATCACCAACAACCTTTAACCTCAGGTTTTTCTTGTTTTTTAAGGAATCTCTCATATATTTTTTTGTTAGGAGTCGGGGATAACGTTCACTCCAAAATATGCAGTTAACAAGAATAGATATATAGGGGGCATATCGCTCAAAAACAGGGCGATAATTCTCCGGGTGATCATAATATTCCTGTAAATTAAAATCTTTACTAGGGTTAATAGGCTCCACCAGATTTTCTTCTTTGAAAACTACTTTGTAAATAACTTTGTTTGAAGGATTCTTGTAAACAGATTCTAGGTCGTCCGGTTCAACATCCTTAACCGGTAGCATATCAAGGATCTCCTGCGCACCTTTAGACACGTTCCCGTATCCAGTAAAACCAATAATCAGTGGTGTAACTGATTTTGGTAGACCCTTTTTTTCAATCTCTCTACCAACATCAGTCAGATGTTTCCTTATATCATCTAAATTCCTGTAATGCAGGGTTTGTTTAATTTTGCTAAAAGGTGAGTCGATATGTTCCCATTTCAGACGTTGACCAAAAACCCACAGGGTATCGACCATGCCAGCAAGACCAGCAAACCTCCCAAAAAAAACCAAACGTCTACCATTTTTATCAATTATTCGCTCATAATCGATTAAATTGCACCCCAAATCCATCATTTTTTTAAGCATAGGCATATTCTTTTTCTGACCTTTTATTGTATGAGAAAAAAACACATAGGTTTTATCACGTTCTAATAAATCAAGTGGTATTTCTTTAACAGCAAAAACAACTGAACAAGGAGACAAATCATCGCTTGTTTGTGCACCTGCATTAAGGTATTCTTTTTCAGAAAAAACACGAATCTTAGATGATTGAACAAATGTCTGTATGCCGTGTTTTTCTTTTAATTCCTTTACATGTTTAGGTATAAGTGGGGTGCGCCGTTCCCAGCGGTTTTTGTCTTCCCTGCGTAAACCCATTTTTAAAAACATAATTAGTCCAAGGACCCCCATCCATTGGGGTTTAATAGGTTTTACGGGAGTTTTTAGTTTCAGCGACCTCCAGATAATAAATAAATAGTTAACAGTGCTTTTACTCCATTTGATGGGACGTACAAAACAAACTTCATTTAAAAATTCAGAGGTCATTAGCGCATCAGAGATAGGACAGTATCACTATTGTTCGATAGCGTGGTATCTAAGGAAATGTGGTTATGAGCCTGTATCCGCTTTGTTAAGTGCAGGTGCTGAAAAACATGCACAATTAGATGGTATATTGAACAAAACAGAGATCGGTGTGAAAAAGGCAGTTTTTCTTGCAATCATTGGATGTTTACTGTTAACGCTAGCTTTTTTGATAATCATTTTTGGGGTGATACTCTGATTTTTTGGTTTAGTATTTTGTTGTTGATTGTTGGCTTAATTTTTGTTATATTATCAAGGAAAACTTATAGAGATGTAAATAATTTAAGAAAAAAACATAAGATTCAGGAGGGGAAAATCGCCTATTCGGACCTGAGTGCTTTAGCAAAGCCCCTGTTTTCTAAAAGACATATGTTAACTGGTAAACCAGACTACATTGTGAAAAGAAACAAACACTATATCCCTGTTGAGGTTAAAACCGGTGTTTATGATGAGCCGCAGAAGAGCCATGTGTTTCAGCTTGCAACATACTGTCAGCTTTTGGAGGATAGCTACGGTGGTTTTGTACCATATGGTGTGCTTGTTTATGGTGATTCTCAGCAATATAAAATACCATTTAACCCTAGAATTAGGTTTGAGTTGGATTCAACTGTTAAAACAATGAGGTACATTATGAGAACCAAAAATGTTGTGAGAAACCATGATGATGTTCGCAGATGCATTGGTTGTTCTATGAGAGCGTACTGTGAGGTTAAAATGTTGTGATAACTCTCATCTATGTTTGTGCATGTTGTATTCGTTTACCTATTTTTTAGTATCATGTCGAAGGCTTCGTTTAAAAATTCTCTTTCTTCTGGTGTTGGCCACCAGCTGAAGCCATCTTTGTCTTTGGTGAAGTTTGGCGCATCTGGATCAAATCTTGTCATAAGGGTAAGCTGCCCTGAGTTCGGATCTTTGCTTATTTCCAGTTTTATGTGTATGTTTTCATTTTTATTTACCATGATTCTCCTCATCCACTTATATGTTTAAGAGATGTATGTTTTTTTAGAACTTATAGTTTTTCTTTTTATGATTTGTTTAATTGTTGGTAAAAACTTTTTAATAACTCTTGCTTTCTCACTCTTTGAAGTTATGCGTATAGCTGTATTGATTAGAGATAGGTGTAAACCGAAGAATTGTGCGATTGAATGTATAAAGTTTTGTCCCAGGGTTAGGTCTGGCGATGAAACTATTGTTATGGGCGCTGATGGCAAACCTGTGATATCAGAGGACCTCTGTGTTGGTTGCGGTATATGTGTGCATAAATGTCCTTTTGATGCGATAAAGATCATCGGTCTCGCGCAAGAACTTGAAACTGATTTGGTTCATCAGTTTGGAAAAAATGGTTTCAGACTGTTCCGTTTACCTATTCCAAAAAAGGGTAGCTGTATTGGTGTTCTTGGTCAGAACGGAATTGGCAAAACCACTGCTTTCAAAATTCTGTCAGGTCAGATAAAACCTAACTTAGGCGATTATGAGAATGAGCCAACATGGGATGATATTGTAAGATATTATTCTGGGACTGAGCTCCATGAGCATTTCAAAGGTTTGGTAAACGATGGGGTTTCTAGCGTAGTAAAACCACAGTATGTCGACAGGCTACCAAAAATAATGAAGGGTAAGATAAAAGAGGTTCTTAAAAAAGCTGACAACTCAGGTAACTTTGATAATCTGGTGGAGAAACTAAGTCTTGGCAACATAATTGATAAGGAGATAGACAAGGGCGAGATTTCCGGTGGTGAACTTCAGCTCGTCTCTGTGGCCGCTGCTCTGTTGAAGGATGTTGATTTGTATCTTTTTGATGAACCATCTTCTTATCTCGATATCTATCAGCGTTTGAAGGTTGCGAGAATAATAAAAGAATTATCACTGAAAAAGAAGGTCATGGTTATTGAGCATGATCTCGCTGTCCTTGATTTCCTCTGTGATAACGTGCATCTCTTGTATGGTGACGAAGGAGCGTATGGTGTTGTGACCTATCCCCGTGGTGTGCGCCATGCTATAAACACATATCTGTCAGGATATCTTAAAGAGGAAAACATAAGGTTTGGCGAAAAAATCGAGTTTTTTTCACATCCGCCTAAGCAGAGACAAAACATGAACATTTACATAACCTACGAAGACATAAAGAAAACATTCAAAGGTTTTTCTCTAGAGATTGAAAGCGGAATTATCCGTGAGGGTGAGATAGTTGGTATTGTTGGTCCTAATGCTATCGGGAAAACAACTTTCGTTAAGATGCTAGCCGGCGTGATAAAGCCCACTAGTGGAAAAATTGAGTATAACATTAAGGTTAGTTACAAACCTCAGTATATATCTCCTGAGCTTGGTGGCACTGTTAGAAGCTTTCTAGAAAAAAAGGCACAACAGCTTTTCACATCATCTTTTTTCAAGGCGGAGATTTTTGATTCATTGAATCTAAAATATCTTTTAGATAAGGATATTGATACATTGTCTGGCGGTGAGCTTCAGAGGGTTGCGATTGCTAATTGTCTTGTACAGGATGCTGACATTTATTTGATTGATGAGCCTTCTGCTTATCTTGATAGCGAACAGAGGATGATCGCCTCTAGGACCATACGTCGGGTGATAGAGAAATCTGGTAAATCAGCGTTGGTTGTAGACCACGATGTTTATTTTATTGACATGGTTAGTGATGCGTTGATTGTTTTCGATGGCGAACCTGGTAAACATGGGAAGGCACAGGGCCCATTTGGGCTGCATGAGGGCATGAACCGGTTTTTGAAAGATGTCGATATAACGTTCCGCAGGGACGAAGAAACAAAGAGGCCACGTGTTAACAAACCAGAATCATACATTGATAGGACTCAGAAACAAACCGGCGAGTACTATTACGACCTATAAAAACAATAAGTCTATTTTTCTATTTTCAACAAAATTATTAAATAAGCATATGATTAAGCATTTATGGTTAAAAATAAGGATCAAATATATAATAAATTTATACGGGCGCTTGCATTTTTCTTAATGATTCTGTTAGCGGCAATAGTAGTTATTTCTACATTATATCTGATTTGGAGTTTGATTGACAAACTTGTGTTAAATTTCGGTAAAGAGGAGTTAACTAGTGTTTTTATTAATTTTTTTGGTTTGTTCCTGCTCGTATTAGTGAACATCGAGCTTTTAGAAACATTAAGAATGTACACAAAAGAACATTATGTTCGCGTTGAAACAATATTGCTCGTAGGCATAATAGCTATCGCAAGAAAAATTATTGTATTAGATTATACAAAAACAACAAGTGATGTATATTTTGGGATAGCAGCTGTTCTACTCACAATAAGTATATCCTACTATTTACTCAAAAGAGCGAGACTGCCAACAACTACAAAAGAAGATCATAAAAACCAACCCAAACCATAGACCATAATGATACAACAGCATTCCTAGAGACCGTATTCTCCTTTATTTACGATTTCTTACGAAAATATTTTTAACATCCAACAATTCCTCCAATCGTAGTAGCAATCCACCCTTTGACCACCAATCAGTTGGATGGATGCTATCATATTTTAAATCTTAAGTCAACAAGCCGTTTATACCAATTACATTATTAATTTAATGCACCAAGAATTATGGATACAATAACCAATGTAACAATCATCAAAAATAGAGAGATATTTAATTTGAACTTTGAAATCAATTCCCTTAGTTTATCAATATCCCTTGATCGCGTTATTATAACTTTAAGCAAGATTATGCCAAACAATACTATTATCCACTCTTTTAGTACATATAAAGGTTTGATTAGGGTGATGTGAATATTGCTATTTCCTGCCACAAGGGATGATGTTGCTGGCAGTATAAGGTTATCTAGCCATAAACCAGGCAAGATTCCTAAAAGTATACATAAAAGTGCCAAGACGATCATAGGAAGTTGCATTGAAAAAGGTGCTTCTTGATATTTTTGTTGAGATTTATATTTTTTTGGGACTTTCATAAAAGAGTAATACAATATTTTGGAAAAAGATGCTACAGTTCCTATGGAAGTAAAAATCAGAATTAGCCATATTATTGGATAATTAAGTACAGAGGATTCTATCAGTGATTTGCTCACAGAGCCATTAAACGGAGTGACCCCTGATATAGCCAATACTGCAATGATATAAGTTATCAGAGTGACCGGCATAGTTTTACCGATACCGTGTTCCCTAATGTCTCTAGTTCCAGTTGTATAGATTATTGAACCCGCACATAAAAATAGTAATCCTTTGAAAATAGCATGGTTTACAATATGGTATATCCCACCAGCTATGCCCATAGTTGAAAAGGCCCCGATACCTACTACAATAAAGCCTATCTGTGAGATCGTATGGTATGCTATTATCCTCTTGATATCCCATTCTATCAGAGCACCAATTACGCCCCCAAATGCCGTTATAGCACCAAGAACCATAATTATCTCATTTAGATTTTGTAATGTGAACCCAAGTGAAAAGACCCTTATGAAAATGTAAACCCCGGTTTTTACTGTAATTCCTGATAAAACAGCAGAAACAGGGGATGGTGCTGTTGAATGGGCATCAACAAGCCATGTATGAAATGGTATTATCGCAGCTTTAATACCGACGGCTCCCAAAAATAATGTAAAAATAATTATCTGTGTTTGAGAGTCAATTAGATGAATGTTCTTTGACAACTGTTCGATATCTAATAAGCCTGTTTCAGCGTAAAGCAACCCAACTCCAAAAAGGAAAAACAAAGATGCGATACTCCCTATTATTAGATATTTGATAGAGGCTTTTAATGAAGCTCTTTCATCCCCAAATGTTATGAGTATATAACTACTAATCACAGTAAGTTCAAAGAAAACATATATATTGAAAATATCACCTGAAAGAAAAATCCCATATAATCCCATGACCATTATCAAAAAGAAAAAGTAAAATTTTCCACTATTTTCTTTCATGCATTTTGTTGAATAAATAAAACAAAAGAAAGTGACAATAGAAGTGATTAATATCAGCGCAAAGGATAACTCATCTATAACTAATGTAATAGCATATGGCTTAGTCCATCCGCCAATACTATATTCGATTACTCCCCCCGATAGTTCTTGAAATAGAATAGATAAATAGAAAAATGGAAGGCATAAACTTATGAAAGTGATAATTTTTTGAATACTTTTTGTCTTTGAAACCAGGGAAATTATAGAAACAATTAAAGCCGCCAATAAAGGTGTTACCAAGAGAATTATAGGAGTGTGTTCTATCATTTCATCTCCTCTAAATCCAAGGTGCCGAATTCTTTATGCAGTCGAACAATTATAGTTAGAGCCAGTGCAGTGACACATAGATTTATCACAATCATAGTAAGCATAAGAGCTTGAGGTACGGGATCAACAATATTTTCAACACCAGGATTAATAATTGGGGGAAAGCTACCTTTAACATACCCTGATGAAATAAAAAATAAAACAATGCCATTTCCCAATATGCTTAATGACATAACTACTTTTATTAAATTTTTATTTGTAATAACACCGTACAAACCTATAAGAAATAAAATAATACCGATATTTAAACCGTTAATCATTTTGCTAACTCTCCTCTTAAAAGCAATAAATAGAGTATTACTAAACCAGCAAATACTTTCGAGGCAATGATAATATTCAAAATCCAAATCGTACCAAGATTTGAGAAAAATTGTCTTCCACTAACAATACCCAATATACCTATAAACACAAAGAAAGCTACTCCTAAAATTTCAATAATGGATAAATGAGGAACGTATTTTTGCATTTTTTCTCCCCCATATACCACAAAAATTAATATCACTCCCATTGCTAATATTACTCCTCCTTGAAAACCGCCGCCAGGGGAAATATGCCCATAAATAATTATATAAACTCCAAATAGAAAAATAAATGGAATAAGTACTCTAGCTACGGTTCTAACAATTCTCGAGGTCATTTTTTCTCCATATTAACATCGTTATTCCAGAGATCGTTACAAATATTACTAAAATCTCTCCCAAAGTATCATATGCTCTAAAGTCCAATAGTATCGCAGTAACAGCATTAATCGAACCTGTAAGATGTAAATTCTCTAAATAATATTCAGAAATATTTGGATTTAAAGAGGTAGGATAGGTAAGCATTGTAGATGAAATAAAGATAGCTCCAAAAAGAAATAGGATAGATGCTACTAATAATTTCCATATTATCTCCATTTTCATTTTAATCGCCCCACTTTTTTTAATACAGTTAAGTAAAGAATAGTTGTTGCCCCTGTACTAACAACTGCCATCGTTATCGCAACATCTGGCGCCTGGAATAGGAACAATATCATAACAAGCAATAGCGTGCTTGATGATAAAAATATCAAAGATCTCAACAATTTTTTTGAAATTACAACAAAGATTGAAAAAATAACTAAAAGTATCAAGAGGGTTTCTTCGATCATTATTCTTCCCTTAAAAATTCAGGATCATATTCATATTCTTTTTTTGGATGGGATGTAAAAGGCACTATTGGTGTTTTTCCTTGCAAATGTGCGGATCTTGCGATAGCATGAGAGAGTACAGGAGTTAAAATAAATATAAGTATTATTAAAATTAAAATTTTTACCGACAAAGTGTTAATGCCACTTCGTAAAATTAAACCAAGAAGTATAGTCATAGCGCCACCAGTATTTACCTTACTACTTGAATGTAAACGCATATAAATGTCTGGAAAACGATATAAACCCAAGGCAGCAAATAGCATTACAATACATCCTATAGACATGATAAAAAATGAAATATATTCTAAAATAATGTTCATTTTTTATCCTCCTTTCCAAGATATTTCGTGAACGCTATAACACCAATAAAATCCAATAGAAGAAAAGCTATTGACACATCAAGAAAAAACATGTTATTGTATTGGATACTATATATTGCCAATATAACTATAAATATTATAGAAATACTACTCAAGGCAACGATTCTGTTTTGTATAGTAGGCCCAACGAATAAACGATACGACGATAATATAGCAGTTATTAGTAATAAATATATCAGGATCATCATTTAAACAACGCCCCTATCATTTCATCCCACTGCCCTATAGTGCTTTCTATATATTTCCCCAAATTCTTTTCACTTAAGTACGAAAAATGAACATAAAGATATGAAGTACCATCCTTTGCATCTTCCACATCAATAACCAATGTTCCTGGTGTAAGAGTTATTAAATGAGAAATTAAAGCTAGTTCAATATCAGATTTTAAATTAACCTTGATTCTTACAATCTTTGGATTGATTTTCAACGTCACTGCTTGGTATATCAACTGAGCATTCGCAAGAATTACTCTAAAAATTGTAGTAGAAACTATACCTATTAAGTGTTCAATTGCAAAGAAGTATTCCTTGAATGTTTTTCTTCTAACTTTTACATCGGTAATCACTAATTTAGAGGTTGCCATAGCAATTGAGATGGAAATGCATAACCCTAAAATTAATGAGAAATATGAGAAATCAAAAGTCAACAAAATCCAAAATATGAATAGAGCTGAAATGAGTAGTATGATATCTCTTTTATGTATTTCTCGAAATTGTTTCATTTTTCCTCTTCTCAACACTCCTTTTTGGGAAATTCCATCTACAGATATAAAAGTTATTATTTTAGTAGATCAAAGGATTCGCCCTGATATACCCGTTGTTCAAATAAAAAACTACATCTAAAGATTTTATATGATTTTTCCTTTTTTGATTACTGTTTCTACAAGGTTCACACCGAAATGATATGGTATAAAATTATGGGTTGGACAATCTAAGAGTATTATATCTGCCTGTTTACCTTTTTCCAGACTACCTATTTTATCATTCATTTTTATTGCGCATGCTGCGTTGAATGTAGAAGCTGTTATTGCTTCTGATGGTGTCATTTTCATGTTAAGGCAAGCAAGCTGTATAATGAATTGCATGTTTTCTGTCCAACAATTCGGGTTCAGGTCTGTGGCAAGAGCAACTGGTACACCCAATCCAATAATATTTCTTGCATATGCATATTCCTGTATCATCAAAGAAAAAGGTGTGCCTGGCAGGAGAACGCCGATAACGCCTTTTTTTGCCATTTCGTTGAGTCCTTTTTTAGATGATTTTAGAAGATGGTCTGCGCTGACTGCTCCAGTTTTTGCTGCGAGAGAAGCACCACCTGTGTCAACAATCTCGTCAGCATGTATCTTGGGAGTGAGACCATATTTTTTACCTGCCATAAGAATCTTTTTTGATTGTTCAACTGTGAAAACACCTTTTTCGCAGAATACATCACAGAATTTTGCTAAACCCTTAACTTTCGGTAGCATATCACCTATAACAACGTCTACGTAGTCATCTGGTTGTCTGTCTTTTGGAATGGCATGTGCACCCATAAAAGTAGAAACAATATCCATGCTGTGTTTTTCATTAAGTTTTTTCTGAACATTCAAAATTTTAATCTCGTTTTTTGTATCTAACCCGTATCCGCTTTTTGCCTCACATGTTGTCGTACCATAAGACAACATTGCGTCCAGACGTTTCTTACTTTGCTCAAACAATTTTTCTTCAGAGGCTTTTCTTGTCTGATTTACTGTGTAAAAAATCCCGCCTCCTCTTTTTAGAATCTCCATGTAAGAGATGCCGTTTAGTTTCATTTCAAGTTCAAATTCTCTTGACCCTGCAAAAACAAGATGTGTGTGCGGGTCTACGAAACCTGGCATCACAGTTTTACCTGTGCCATCTATTACTTGTTTTGCTTTGTATTTAAGGTTTTTACCAACTGCTATGATTTTATCTTTTTTTATTGCTATAGAACCATTTTTTATTATCGATAGTTCACTCATCTGTTTTTTTGTTCTTGGTCGATTTACTCCTTTTAATGTTATTAGTTCTGCAGCGTTTTTAATGAGTATATCGGCTGTTTCCATGGTAGTTTATCCCAAAGAGTTAAAAGAAATACCTTAATTAAGGTTTTACGGTGTGTTTGGATTATGGAAAAGATCGTCGAGTGTGTACCTAATTTCAGCGAAGGCAGAGATAAATCTATTATAGATGCTATATCTGCTGCAATAAAATCTGTTCACGGTGTTAGTCTTCTTGATGTAGATGCCGGTATTGATTTTAACAGGACTGTTTATACTTTTGTTGGTGAACCTGAACATGTTCTTGAAGCTGCTTGTAAGTGTACAAGGGTTGGTATTGCTCTTATTGATATGACTAAACACAAAGGTGAGCATGCTAGGATGGGTGCGTTGGATGTCATGCCATTTATCCCTATAAGGGGTGTGACGATGCAGGATTGTATTCAGCTTTCAAAGAAGTTTGGGGAGTGGATGTCAAAGGAGCTTGGCATACCAGTATTTTTGTACGCAAGCTCTGCGACAAGACCAGCTAGGGTAAGATTACCGGATATAAGGAAAGGCGAGTATGAAGCCCTTGAGAAAAAGTTCAAGGATCCATCGTTTAAACCTGATTATGGTGAACCTGTTTTTGTACCAAAGAGTGGGACTACAGCAACTGGTGCAAGAGAGTTTCTAATAGCTTATAACATAAATCTTAACACAAACGATAAATCAACAGCATCAGAGATATCAGGGAAGATTAGAACCAGTGGATACGTTAAAAAAGATGAGAAGGAAAACCAGATAATGGGAGCAGATGGAAAACCTGTGAAGATTCCTGGACGGTTCAAAGGTGTTCAGGCTGGTGGTATGATGTACAACGAAAATATTGCACAGGTTTCTATGAACCTCCTTAACTATAGAGACGTAAATCTGCACGATGTTTTTGAGGCGGTTAAAGAAGAAGCTGAAAAACTAGGGGTAGAAATTACTGGCAGTGAAATCGTTGGCGTTGTACCAAAAGAGTCTTTGGTTCTCGCTGGAAAGTTTTATGCCAAAAAAGAGAAATTAAATATTAAAAACGATGATGAATTTGTTTCCCTTGCGATTGATAAACTTGGTCTTTCTCAGCTTTATCAATTTAAACCTGAGGAAAAGGTGATTGAATATATGATTCAGGAAACTGGTCCGCTTGCTTCTATGAATGTAAAAAGCTTCCTTTCCGAATTAGCATCTAATAGCCCTGCTCCTGGTGGTGGTAGTGTTGCTGCATTATCTGGTGCACTTGGTGCTGCTTTATCATCGATGGTTTGTAATCTAACTATCGGAAAAGAGAAATATCCAGATGTTCAGGATGAGATTAAAGAAGTTCTGAGTAAAAGTGAAACGTTAAGAAAGAAACTCACAAATCTCATTGATAAGGATACTCAGGCTTTTAATGATGTGATGAAAGCATTTAAGATGCCTAAAGAAACAGAGGAACAAAAAAACAAGAGAAGCAAGGCGATACAAGATGGTTATAAGGTTGCTGCTAGTGTTCCTCTAGAAACAGCAAGAACCTGTGAAGAAATTCTAGATGTTGCTATGATTGTTGCTGAGAAAGGTAATCAGAGTTCTATAACCGATGCTGCCATGTCTGCTATTATGGCTAAAGCAGGTGTTGAGGGCGCTATTCTAAACGTTAAAATAAATCTAGGCTCGATTAAAGATGAGCGTTTTGTAGAAAAAATACGTAAAGAATTAGATGAAATAGAAAAGAACAGCGTAAGCAAAACGGACAAAATAGTAAAATTAGTATCTGGAAAGATGTAGTTTATGAAATCTGATATTGAGATTGCTAGGTCGGTAAAGATTCAGAATATTTTTGATGTAGCATGTAAAGCTGGTTTTAAGGATAACGAGATTATTCCCTTCGGTGATTATAAGGCAAAGATTTCACTTAGTGCTTTAAGTAGGGTTAAAAACAACAAAAATGGCAAGTTGATTTTGGTTACAACAATTAATCCTACTCCTGAGGGAGAAGGCAAGACCACTGTTACTATCGGTCTTGCTCAGGCTCTGGCGAAGCTTGGTAAAAGAACCCTGCTTGCTATTCGTGAGCCTTCCCTTGGCCCTATTATGGGCACTAAGGGTGGTGCTACTGGTGGAGGGTATTCCCAGGTTCTTCCTATGGAGGATATTAACCTTCATTTCACTGGTGATATGCATGCTATAACTAGTGCGCATAATCTTCTCGCTAGTCTCCTGGATAACCATATTTTTTATGGTGATGCTTTTCATATAGATCATAGATATATTGTTTGGCCTCGTGTTTTGGATATCAGTGACCGTTCGTTGAGGAAGGTAGTTGTTGGTCTTGGTGGCCCCCAAGATGGTGTTCCTCATGAGGTTGAGTTTGCTATAACTCCTGCTTCCGAGATAATGGCTATACTTTGTTTATCAAAGGATTTGGATGATCTCAAGGAGCGGCTTAGCAGGATCATAGTAGCTTATACTTATAACAACGAGCCGATTACTGCTAAGGATTTGAAGGCTGTTGGCGCGATGGCCATGCTTTTAAAAGATGCCATTAAACCTAATCTTGTTCAGACAATTGAGGGAGTCCCTGCTTTGATACACGGTGGTCCTTTTGCGAACATAGCACATGGTACAAATAGTCTTATCGCCACGTGGATGGGTTTAAAGCTCGCTGATTATTTTGTTACAGAGGCGGGTTTTGGTTCTGAGCTAGGTGCAGAGAAATTCTTTGACATAGTTTGTAGGATTGGCGGTTTGAAACCAGATGCTGTTGTGATGATTGTTAGCATAAAAGCATTGAAGAGACATGGGAAAGGAAATGATAGAGCCGCTGTTCGCAGAGGGTTGTCCAATCTTGAGAAACATCTTGAGAACATATCAGGTTTTGGTGTACCAGTTATTGTTGCGATAAACCATTATACCGGTGACAAAAAAGAGGACGTAGAGATTATTGATAAGTTTTGTTCAGAGAAAAACATACCATCGGCCCTGGTTGATATCTGGCGTTATGGCGGCGAGGGTGGAATTGAGCTTGCCGGCAAACTCGTGAGCCTTATTCATAACACACCCTCCAGGTTTAGGTTTTTGTATGATGTTAAACTGCCTGTGAAGGATAAGATTCAGACTATTGCTGAGAAGATGTATGGTGCTGACAGGGTTGTTTATACTGTCACCGCTGAGCAGGATGTTAAGCTTTGTCAGAAACTAGGACTGGATAATTTGCCTATTTGTATCGCTAAAACACAGTATTCATTGTCAGATGATTCTTCTCTGCTTGGATGTCCAAAGGGTTTTAAGATAACTGTTAGAGAAATTAAGTTTTCATCTGGCGCAGGTTTCCTTGTTCCCATGACCGGTAAGATTACTACAATGCCTGGTTTGCCTATGAGGCCTAGCTCTGAACAAATTGATATCGATAGCAAAGGTAACATAACTGGTTTGTATTAGGATATTTATTTTAGTAAAAATAAGGATACATTGATATATAATATATTATATCCTTTTTTGGGGAAGGTTCATGAGTGTTGACGATCTTAAATCTCATATAGATGACATATTAGATGTTCTCAGTGAGGATTCAGAGAAAGAGGTTAGCCGCGAGGAGCTTGAAAAAGAGTTTAAAAAATTTTTAGAGTATGGTGTACCTATTGAGCAGGCTAAACAGACTCTCATCAAGAAGTTTGGTGGCGGTGGCGTAGCTGCTTCCTCAGTTCCTGCTGCTGAGCGTAAGTTGATTGTTGATGTTAAACCTAATGATTCTAATGTTAGTTTGTTATGCCGTGTTATAACAATTAACCCAAAGGAAATCACTGTTAAGGGTGAGAAACGTGGTATTTTTTATGGCATTCTAGGTGACGAGAGCGGCACTGCTTCTTTTACGGCTTGGAAGGATTTTGAGATAAACAAAGGTGATGTTATTGAGATTTCTAACGCTTATTCCCGTGAATGGCGTGATACTGTACAAATTAACTTCGGGGATCGTGTGAAAATCAAGAAGACCGATGAGGATAAGCTCCATGATATTTCCTATGAGCCTAAAGAGGCTAAGGTTAAAGACCTTAAAGCAGGTCTTGGCGCGGTTGACATCACTGTGCGTATTCTTGATCTTAATGAGCGTGAGGCCAATGTTGATGGTAACACTAAAAAGGTTTTTTCTGGTGTTATCGGTGATGAGACTGGTAAAGCCCAGTTTACATCATGGCATGATTTCAAACTAAAGAAAGGTGATGTTGTTAGGATCACTGGTGGTTACATAAAATCTTGGAAGGGTATTCCTCAGCTTAGTTTTGATGATAAAGCGGTTGTTAAGAAACTAGATGGTAGTAAGATTTCTGAGGAGGAAATAAAAACGAATAAGATGCCTCTTCATCTTTTGGTTGAGAAGCGTGGTGCTCTTGATGTTGAGGTTGAGGGCACTGTTATTGAGATACGCGATGGTAGTGGTATTATCAGTCGTTGTCCTGAGTGCAACAGGACCGTTATAGACAAAGAATGCAAAACTCATGGTAAGTTATCGAAGGTTAAGACTGATTTAAGGGTTAAATTGGTAGTTGATGATGGCTCTGGTTCTGTTAACTGCATAATTGGTAAGGATATTACTGAGAAGATTCTTGGTAAAACCTTGGACGAATGCAAGAAGATGGTTGAGAAATCAAAGGATGATAAAGTTTTGGTTGATATGATTAATAAAACTTTTTTTGCCCATAGATTAAAGATTGGTGGTAATGCATTGGGTGACGATTTTGGTACCACTGTTATTGCTAAGAACGCTGAGCTGGTTGATGTTGACATAAAAGAAAAAGCTGAGAGTTTGTCTCATGATTTGGAGGAGATTCGATGAAGCGTGAGACTGCTTGGAGGGTTTTTGCTGGTGAGTATAATGACTCAAATTTTGAGGTGAAGGGCACTGGGGAGAAAACCCCGTCGTATATTATTACTCCTCTTGGCGCTAAGGTTAACAGGTTGTTTATCGTTGGTGTATTGACTGATGTTGAGAATATTTCTGAGAGCGGCGAGTTAGTTAGGGCTCATATATCTGATCCTACTGGTGTTTATACTTTGTATTCTGGTCAGTATCAGCAGGACGCAACTGATGCTCTTTCTGCTATCGAGGTACCTGCTTTTGTAGCTGTTCTTGGGAAAGCACGTACATATAAACCTGAGGAGGGTGTTCTGTATGTTTCTATTCGCCCTGAGAAAATCATGGAGGTGAACGCGGAGGCTCGTGATCAGTGGATTCTTGAGACTTGTGAGTCTACCAAGGAGCGTATAGAGGCTGTGCTTGAGGCTATGAAGATGAGCCAGTCAAATGCTTATGATCTAAGGAAACTTGGTTATAGCAGAGATCTCTCTGACGGTGTGGTTGCTGCTCTTAAAAACTATGGTAATGTTGATATTGAAAAATATATTACTCTGATACAGGAATCGCTCCAGTATCTTAGACCCAGTAGGGAAAAACTTGCTTTTCCAGTAGATGATGAAGAGAAACCAGAAAAGAAAACTAAGACCAAGAAGACTAAAGAGGCTAAAAAAGAAGAAAAAGAGGAAAAAAAAGAGGATTCAGAGGATGTTGAAAACACTGTCCTCGAGGTCATCAAGGGGATAGGGGGGGAGAACGGTGCTTCTTGGGATGCCATTACTAAGAAATGTGAGAAATCTGGTCTTAGCAGGGATTCTGTTGAGGAGGCACTCAACTCACTCATGGACAAGGGTTTGATTTATGAGCCTGTCCTTGGAACCATTAAGACAACATAAAAAAAAATTATTTTTTAATTGTTTTTTAGAATAAATTTATATATATTGCAGATGTTTTCAGGGAGATAACAGTTGGTTATTATCATGGATGAAACTGGTAAAAAAATCGATGAGTACCCTTCTTTGTTTGATGTTTTTATTCTTGGCGACAGAGTGAAAAGGGTTCGTAAAGATAAGGATGGTAAAACCAGTGAATACAGAGGTACAGTGTTGGCGATTGATAAAAATAGTATAGAGATTTATTGGGATACATGTGATGGTAAGTTTAGACCAACTGGTATTGATATAACTTTTACTAATTGTTCGGTTGATGAGATATTCAAGGGTAACGATTTTTTTACTCCTATTGAAAAGGAGTAGAAACTTTTTTGGGTTAAGGTAATTTCATTATACAAAGGTCTTTAAGCTTTATGACTATTGGTTAAAGATAATTTGGAGGTTGAAGGTGTAGTGGGCAGAGAAGCGTTACCTCTTATTCTTGCTATACTAGTCCCTATTGTTTTGGTTTCTCTGATTTTATTGTATATTTATGGTTACGATGTTACATTATTTCTTAGGAATATTCCACTTATATATTATGTAATTATAACTCCTATAGTTCTTGGTTTTATTGCTGCGGTTATGCATTTGAAAAAAGAGGAGTAGAGAGATTAAGTTTTTTTATCCTATTGCGATATACAAAAATATATATTTTTGTGGCTTTTTTAATATAGTTCTATGAATATATCAAATTGATTTGCATAAGATATAACATATTTTATAGAATATTATTATATTTTTAATTATTAATTATAAAAAATAAATGATAACAGTTGTAAAATAAGATATATAAGCATATAAATATAAAAAAAGCTATTAGAAAACATGTTAGTAGTAGGCTTATTGGGAACAGAACAAGAAGCAAACGAAATAATGTACATTGCAAAAATATGTACACTAGAGGATAGAATACATTTCCTAGTAAGAATGCAAAAGATAAAAGACTTACTAAAAAAGGAAAGAACATAAAATAGTAACCTTAAAAAGACGTTTTTTGTTTTAATACACCTACTATGACCGTTTTAATAATATCATCATCAGAAGATCCGGCTAGCACAAACCTGAAAAACGCTCTCCTAGAAAAAACAACATGGAGCGAACAAGGCATATTCTACGATACACCAGTATACCAACACACAAAAATGAAAGATATAACAATGGTAACAATTACTGATAGAAAAATACTACACGAAAACATAGACAAAGAAGTAAAAGAGAAACTAAACATAGAACCAAAGCTAGCGATTTTCCTATCAAGACATAGAAGCAAAATGGAGGAACCAACACTAACAGTACACCCAATAGGAAACTACAAAGACGCAGAGTTCGGAGGTAAACCAAAAACACTAATACCGTCAGCACCACGGCTAATGACACGTCTACTAAGATTAATCAAAAAAAACCTACAAAAAACAACACTAGACTTCCAAGTATGCTACGAGGTAACCCACCATGGGCCATACCTAGAAATACCAACTTTTTTCACAGAGGTGGGCAGCACAGAAACACAATGGAGACAAAAAGAACCAGCACAAATAATATCACAATCACTACTGGAACTACTGGAAAAATACCACTACGAAGAATATCTACCAAAGGACATACCTGTGCTGGTAGGCATAGGCGGAGGACATTATGCCCCACGGTTTACAGAAATTGCTTTAGAAAAAAAAGTAGCATTTGGACATATGATACCATCATATCATATTGATCCTGGTAATATTACGGAGGAAATGCTACAAAAAGCATTAGAGAAAACACCAAATGTCAGTGGTGTATACATTCATAAAAAATCGCTGAAAAAATCACAAGTTACTGAATTCAAAAAATGGTTTGAAAACAACGATATCTCTGTTGTTTCAAGCAAAGAATTAGACAATATCTAAATTTTCTTTAGAGGGTAATCTGTTTTAAACGAATCAAAAAACACTTTTTCAAAATTAACTATTTTGCCATCTTTAACTTCTATAGCATCCTGTTTTAATCTTCTTATTTTATCCTCAATTCCTAGACCAAAACCACCAAGACTCCCATCAGATTTAACAATTTTAAAACAAGGCATCGTATCTGCATCTGGATTTTTATTCATATATTTTCCAACTGCTCGTGCATAACCTTTGTTTCCAAGTGCTCTTGCGACAGCACCATAGGTTGATACTCGCCCACATGGTATCTGTCTAACTAGATAATATGTATATTCAGTAAGATTCATATTTGATAATTAGCTACGCCGTGTAAATAGTTTTCTTCAGAAAGGAAAAAAAATGAATAAAATCAAGTTTCTTGGAACCGCTGGTGGACGATTCGTTGTAATGAAACAACTAAGAGCATCTGGTGGAATATGGATTACACTCGATGACACGAACATCTTGGTTGACCCTGGCCCTGGCTCATTAGTTCGTTGTCTATCAAGTAAACCAAAACTAAACCCACTTTATCTCGATGGAATTATTCTTACACATCGTCATCTCGACCATTCAAACGATATAAATGTGATGATTGAAGCGATGACAAATGGTGGTTTCAAAAAAAAAGGCGTGGTTTTCACACCAAACGACACACTTGAGGGAGATCCTGTAATCCTAAAATATGTTAGAAAGCATGTTGATAAAATCACGGTTTTAAAGGAAAACGGTAGCTACAAGATTGGCAACATTTCTTTTTCTACACCAGTTAAACATGTTCATGGTGTCGAGTCATATGGTTTAAACATAAATGGTAAAAATCATTCTATTTCACTAATAACTGATACAAAGTATTTCGATGGAATCGAATCCCATTACAAAGGAGACTTTCTCATCATAAACGTTGTTTTTCTTGAGGAAAGACCAGAAATAGATCACCTCTCACTTAGTGATGTAGAAAAAATTTTATCAATAAATAAACCAAAGCTTGGTGTCATCACTCATTTTGGCATGACTATGGTTAAAGCAAAACCGTGGGAGATAGCTGAAGAACTTACTAAAAAACTTGGTGTCGAGGTCGTTGCTGCTAGAGACGGTATGGAAATAGATTTAGACGAGTACCGAAAATAGTTTTAAATTCAGTTAACCATATCAAAGAATAATGGGAGATGACAAAAATCTTCTAACTATATACTACAGCATATTGGAAGAAAATGAAACAGCGAAATACCTTAGATGCAAACAAATACCTGTATCATACAACAAATCGGAGACAACAAAAAGTTTATGGAAAAAACATGACGATGCGTTAAACAAAAACCTTTCAAATGTTGAACCAGAACAGTCACTACTTGACTTAAAAATAGAGCTTGCATCAAGAATTTTTTTAGAATGCTCTTTTTGTGAAAGAAGATGCAAGGTAGATAGAAATAAAAAGGCTGGTAACTGTGGAGTGACACAGCCGCGTGTCTCATCGGAGTTTTTGCATATGGGTGAAGAAACACCACTGGTACCATCATATACAGTCTTTTTTTCTGGTTGCACATTTCATTGTGTTTTTTGTCAAAACTGGGATATAAGCCAAAACATCTGCGGGATGCCTATCAGACCAGTGACGCTAGCAGAAATGATAGAGCGTAGAAAAAAACAGGGAGCTAGAAATGTAAACTGGGTTGGTGGAGAACCGACACCAAACATACCATTTATACTGGAAACACTAAAGGAATGTGAGGTAAACATCCCACAGGTATGGAACTCGAACATGTACTGCTCAATAGAAACTATGAAATTACTCAACGGAGTTATCGACATCCATCTAACTGATTTCAAATATGGCAACGACGTATGCGCTAGAAGACTATCTAAAGTTGAAAATTACCTTGAAGTAATCAAAAGGAATCATAAGCTTGCACATGAAAATGGCGAGATGATCGTAAGACATCTTGTTATGCCTAATCACGTAGATTGCTGCTCAAAACCCATAATAAAATGGATTGCTGAGAACCTACCAAATGTTTTAGTTAATATAATGGCACAATACAGACCCGAATACAAGGCATACGAACACAAAGAGATAGCCAGAGTAGTATCATTGGAAGAAGTTTCACAGGTTAAAGAATACGCAGATCAACTAGGAATACACGAAGTGTAAAAAAAGTTTATATTTTTTAAAGCAATTAATTTACCCCTACGTTTTAAAAAAAATAGAAAATTTTATTAATTTGTAGGGGCAATATACTAGTATGGTTTCAATAAAGAAAAAGAAGATTAATGGAAACAAATACTATTATCTCGAACATAGCTTCAGAAAGAACGGAAAAGTAGAAAAAAAGGAAAAATACCTTGGTACAATATTACCAAAAAACATCAATCAACTAAAAGAGAATTTCCTCTTAGAATTCTATAAAGAAACGTGGTTCACTCAATTTGACAAAATAAAAGAACAATATGCAAAAGAAAAAAAGAAAATACCAGAATCATTAGAAAAAAAAGAACTTGAAATTTTTACGATAGCATTTACCTATTCAACAAACAAAATTGAGGGTTCAACATTAACATTACGTGAAACTGCAGATCTTTTAGAAAAAGGAATCACACCATCTGGAAGACCAATTGAAGATATAAAAGAGGCGGAACAACACAAAGAAGTGTTCTACGATATGTTAGCATACCGAAGAGAAATCAACCTATCAACATTGATACACTGGCATAAAATATTATTTCAATATACAAAAAAGGAGACTGCAGGAAAGATACGTGACCATCAGGTTAGGATTTCGGGAAGCAAATATATACCACCATCGCCGTTTGAACTAGATATTTTACTAAGAGAATTCTTTGAATGGTACCATCAGAATAAGAAAAAAATCCATCCTGTTCAACTTGCAGCTCTTGTTCATCTTAAATTTGTATCAATACATCCGTTTGGTGATGGAAATGGGAGAATCACTCGTCTTCTTATGAATTACGTCCTAAATAAAAACAATTATCCCATGCTCATCATAGATTACTCACAAAGAAATAGTTATTATAATGCTCTTGAAAGAAGTAATTTAAAAAATGATGAAAGCATTTTTACCATCTGGTTTTTCAAAAGATATCTTAAAGAATACAAGAAATATCTAAATTGATATTACCTCTACATTTTTAATTTTTTAAATAAAATACAAAAAATGTAGGGGTAAATATTTTTTCAAATCCTATACCTTTATCTCTTTTTCTTCAACAACTCTGGCTTTTCCCCCGACTCTGACAAAACCCCTGCCAACCTCAACAAACACCCTGCCAGATTTTCCAATAATATCGCCCTGCTCGCAGACAAAATTCTTCTCATGTATAATACCATTTTTTACAAGGTAACAACAGACAGCGCCATTCGCAGTGCCAGTAACAGGATCTTCATTAACTCCATATATCGGAGCGAAATTTCTAGCGTGATAAACCGAGCGGGGTTCAACAGTCTCAAAAGTAAAAACATGAAAACTACCAACACCAATCTTCTTACAGAGGTTTTTGATCTTTACAAAATCAGGTTTCATACGTTTAAGAATATCAAATGATCTCACACAAACAGGGAGTGTAAAAAGACCTGTGGATGCAATCTGATTAGGAAGAGAATTATCTATGTCTTCTGGTTTTATTTTTAATGAACCCGCCAATTTAGATATATCTAAATGTATATTTTTATATATGGGTCTGCTCTGAGTCATCATAACCTTATCAATCTCATTATCAAAAAACAGAATATGCACAGGAAGAACACCAGCTTTAGTCTCCTGAGTAACTCTACAGGTACCATCAAAAAAACCATTCAAAGCCATAGTAAAAAACGTAGCAATAGTAGCATGACCACAAAGATCAACCTCAACAGTCGGTGAAAAAAACCTTACCCTATAATCAGCCTTTTTACTGGGAAAAACAAAAGCAGTCTCAGAAACCTTCAAAACCTTTGAAACATGTTTCATCTGCTCATCAGTTAAATCCGGAGAATCAAAGACAACGCCAGCAGGGTTACCGCCGTTTATAGATTCTGCGAAGGCATTTACTTTCTTCACATGAACCTTCATAGATACTCATCTCCTATGATTCCAATCCTTAGACGAGAAACGATCGTTCTCAATTTTCTTAGCTAAAGCAGTTTCACCATCAGTCAAAGTTCCCTCAACTAACTCGACATCAAATTCTTCTTCAAAACCCTTTTTCATAGAAACGGCAACATCATCAAAAACAATCTCTTTACCAAGAACATTCTTTATAGATGTGACTCTTTGTTTAACATCAGATATAAGTTTATCCCTAATCTTCTCATTAGGCACCATTAGAAGAGAAAACATCCTATCAACATCAACACCCATCAGAACAGTGCCATGTTGCAAAACAGTCCTCATCTTCCTAGTCTGGGCACTACCAGAGATCTTACGCCCATCAACAACAATATCATTAATCGGAGCGTAACTGCTCGTAATACCTAAAAACCCAAGACCTTTGATTACAGCACCACATATCCTACCATAGCTATCCATAATGTTCTTTGGAACACATGAGTGGGACTCAGGTACTACAATACTATACGTCAATTCAGTATCATGAAAAACAGCGCCACCGCCAGTAATTCTGCGGACATAGTCAACGCCAATCTTTTCACAAAAATCCAGGTCAACCTCCTCATCAAGACTTTGGAAATAACCAATTGAAATAGCAGGAGGACTCCAACCATAGAAACGCACAGTAGAAGGAACTTTGCCTCTGCTGCAGTTAATAAGCACAGCCTCATCTATAGCCATATTAAGAAAAGCATTGTTGAAACCGGTCTGTAATAATCTCCATTTCTCACTCATGTTTTACACATCAATATACCATGGGTTAAACCCTCAGCATCTAAACCAATGAACTGAATACCATGTTTTTGGATAACAGAGTTTATTTTCCCTAACAATAATTCTCTGTCAAGCAAAACACCCTTGAGCTCGTCTTCTAAAAACTCCACAGCCTCTTCAGGGTAAGCAAAGAAATCACCGGTTATACTTATCTCGTTGATAAAACCAGCTTCTTTGTTATAATCTAAAAAAATCTTCAGAAGCTTACCATTTGGAACCTTATAGATTGATTTACCTTCCATTTCTAAACCCCTTTATTTAACAGCTTTTTCCGCATGATAAGAGCTCCTAACCAACGGCCCTGACTCAACATGCTTAAAACCCATATCCAAAGCAAGTCTCTTAAGTTTATTGAATTCATCGGGTGTATAATATCTCTGTATCTCAGCATGTTGCCTTGTGGGTTGCAGATATTGCCCCATAGTTAAGAAATCAACACCGGCATCTCTCAAATCATTCATTGTTTTAACAATCTGAACCATGCTTTCCCCAAGACCTACCATAAAACCAGATTTAGTCTTAATACTTCCATCGATTTCCTTTATATTTTTTAATACCTTGAGACTAGTTTTGTAATTACCCAGGGGTCTTATAACAGGAAACAATTCCTCAACAACCTCAATATTATGATTAACAACATCTGGCTTAGCATCAACAACTGTCTGCAATGAGTCTATTCTGCCTTTGAAATCAGGGATAAGAATCTCAACCTTGCAACTGTTATTCAATTTTTTAACTTCTTTAACAGTTTCATAAAAAACACTAGCACCACCATCCTGTAAATCATCCCTTGTGACAGAAGTAATAACAACATATTTTAAACCAAGTTTTTTGACGCTCTCAGCAACATCCCTTGGTTCACTTAGGTTCAAAGGCAAAGGCGTACCATGTTTAACATTGCAATATCTACAATCCCTCGTACATGTATCACCAAGTATTAGAAAAACAGCGGTTCCACAACCAAAACACTCAGCGATATTCGGGCATTTAGCCTCCTCACAAATAGTATGAAGCTTAGATTCTCTAAGCATAGATTTGATTCTAGCGAAACTTTCACCGCCCCCAATCCTTACCTTCAACCAATCAGGATGACGTCTCATAACATCATACGCCCATAATTACTCTCAATAGATCACGTAAACCAGGTGAAAAACCCAAAATAATAATACCAATCTTCAATAAATTAATAAGAGTAGCATAATTCTTCAGTTCATCTTTATACAACACATCAAACACGTAGATAACCACAATAATCAAAATGAACTTCGTTATAGGAAACAGAGGGCCCCAGATATTCAATAAAGTGTTTGATGCGGGATGCTTTTCTGCGTAATGCAAACCAAAGTTAAAAGGATCTTTGATACTAATATAACTAGTCAAACCATCGACAAGATGACCCATAAGCATAGTCAGATTCAAAGGGTTACTATAAACAGCAATCTTATCGTTAGACTTGTATCTACGAGCAAAAAGATAAACAAGTCCGACAATTAGGCTTGTGATGCCAACAACTATAAAGAAAACATTGAAACTTATACCTGTTGTATCACTCCACCTATAACCTAACAACCAAAGAATTATCAAAAACAGTGATGGCAATAAACAAATCAATCCACCGGAAAATAAAACGCTATTAACTGTAATCTTTGGTTTCTTATACTTTTTTTCAAGATAATAACCTAATAACAAAAAAAATAATGCATAAGCAGCAATCTGAAGATATATCAATGGAGATATAAACCAATAAACAAAAGGCTCACCAAAATATCCTGTATCTTCAAGAGTCCTACTGACAGGTCCAAATAAGATATAAGGCATCAGAGCCAAGGCAAACTTCCAATCAACTTTTATCTCAAGTTTTTTCAAAAGCTTATAAATAAAATAAAGAGCAATAACGAGTATTATACCATAAGTTAGCTCGGATTCTATAGTATAACCCTCGTTTGCTCTAACACCATTATGCCAGGCTGTTCCACCTGTTGCATCAGCAACCACGGGACCCCAATAGTATTTCCATATCCACTGGTCATAAAAAACAGATGGGAATAGGATGCAGCCACCTACAATAACAGCTAGAATAGCAATAAATATCCCTAGGTATAGGGTTGTTTTTTTATCCTTATAAAATTCTTTTAGGTTCATTTATTAATAACCTGAAAAGAAAAATAATATATTAATTCACCTACTAGGAGGATGGATTAATTTTTCTGATTTTATGAATAAGAATAGGTAGATGAGAAATCTTGTGAAATAGGAAGAAGACCAAACAGAACCTTTGCGTGCATTGTTCCCTGAATTTTCAGAGTAAAATTTTGGTTTGTAATTGCATCTATCACAGCATTTGATACATTTGCAAAATAGATGATGACCGTAGTGTTAGTCTCTTTGACTGTCTGAGCAGGAATATTAGTAAGAAGCATACTTCCTTCTCCAACGATACTGCTAGCAATAAAGATGTTAAAATCTGTGGATAACTGGGAGATGTCATCGTTAGTTGGATTCGATATTTCGATATTCAATTTTAATTTGATATAGGTTACTTTGATCTCTTGGATTTGAACGCCTTTAACAGTTACCTGTAGTTTGCTAATCGCAGATGCATCCATAGTATATCTAATAGCTAAAAAACTCAGTACAACAACAGTTATAATGACCGCCAAGAAAACAGATGATTTTTTTTCCATTATAAGTCAATAGTAACAACTATATGATGTTTTAAATATTGTGCCCTCCATCTTATTTTTTTGTTTCCAGAGTAGAGTAAAACATATATATCAACCTCCTTGTTTACTGTAAACTATGGAACGGTTCACAAAATCAAAAAGAATGGTCTTCCCAAGAGAAGTCATCCTTGGTCATAAAACCACATCACAAATAGCAGAGCTATGCGACCGTATAGCCATGGGTGAAAATGTACTGATAGTATGCGACAAAAAAACAAAAAAAATATCTGGTGACGAGATAAGCAAAATTCTATCAAAATCAGGTTATAAGGTTAAACAAAAAATTGTTTCTGCCTCAACCGTTGACGAGGTTAATGCTGTAATTAAATTCTCAAACAAAACTGATGTAGATATCTTGCTAGGAGTTGGAGGAGGTAGTGTTATCGATGTTACAAAACTTGCAGCCTTTGACCTTAAGAAACCATTTGTAAGTATACCTACATCTGCATCACATGACGGCATCGCATCTCCACGTGCATCACTAAAACATAGAAAAGGTAGCGTATCAAAAACCGCTGTATCACCAATCGCCATACTAGCAGATACACACATAATAAACAAAGCGCCATTCCGTATGCTAGCATCCGGATGCGCAGACGTGATATCCAACCTATCTGCGGTAATGGACTGGGAACTGGCATATAAACTAAAATACGAGGAGTTCAGTAGCGAAGCAGCAGTACTAGCAAAAACATCAGCACAGATGCTAATAGAACGAGCAGACGAAATCAAAACAAGGACAGAAGAATCAGTATGGACAGCGGTAAAAGCAATGATAGTCTCAGGAGTGGCTATGAGCGTAGCTGGTAGCACAAGACCAGCATCTGGATCAGAGCACATGTTCTCACACATGTTAGACCATCTAGGACCGGGTATATTCCTAAAGGGAAACAAAAAACAAGGGCCAATGCACGGTGAACAATGCGGTGTCGGCGCAATAATGATGATATACCTACACGGCGGAGAATGGGAAAAAGTAAGAGACGCTCTAAAAACAATAGGAGCACCAACCACATCAGAAGAACTAGGTATATCAAAGAAAAAAATAATAGAGGCTCTGACAAAAGCACAAGAAATAAGACCAGAAAGATACACGATACTAGGAGAAACTGGTTTAACAAAAGAAGCAGCTACAAAGCTAGCTAAAACAACTGGTGTAATATAAAATGACATTAGTAACACTTATAGGAGAAAAAATAGCGAAAGAAGACAACGAATTCATATACATTGGGCCAAACAACGACTGCAGAAACTGCAAACTAAAAACAGTATGTTTCAACCTGAAACCTGGCAGAAAATACAAGATAAAAAAAATAAGAGAAAAAAGGCACAGCTGCAGTATGCATGAGGGGAACACAGCAGTTGTAGAAGTCATAGAAATGCCGTTGATAGTAGCAGTAAAAAAAAACAGTATAGAAGGAAATACCATAAAAATTGAGAAAAAAAAGGAATGCAAAAACATAGGATGCGAAAACTTTGAACTATGTACTAACCCGGCTTTACAAAATGAAAAAACATATGTTATAAAAAATGTTTACGACCCAGTGATATGCCCGATAGGAAAGGAGCTTAAAAAAGTCGAACTAGCTGATCAATGACACACTGTGTTATAAATAAGACCATCACTACCAACAAAACCTAACAAACCACCCTTATCGCTAACTATTTTTTCCCAGCTACTTGTATTAAAACCTGTAACGTTATTCGCATAATCTGTAACCTGAGCGACACCAATACAAATAACTGAGGTACCGGAATTACCACAGTTCCAAACCTCAGCAACAACCCTTATTTTCTCATAAGGCATAACTGAAGTATCGTTGCCATCATAAACTATATAACTTGTTTTGTGCCCATTATTCAAAATACGCCACCCACTAGTTTTCGTGCTATTGTCTATAACTAAACCCTGTTGGGAAGCATCCTGAATTGTTTCCTCAGCTTTTGCTGTAAGGTCGTCCTCATTCATCATAATAAGAGGCTTAAAAGTAGCAACAGTAAGATTAGCAGGATAAACACCATCTATTCTGTAGGTTAGACTGCACCATTTCTCCAAACCCAATAAACCTGAAACGCTTTCTCGTTCGTCAAGGTTCTCGCTCCAATCATCATTCAAAAAACTGTCAGGCACATAAGCTGGTTTAATTTCTCTACTACTTAAAACAACAGCCAGAATAACAACTATTACAAGAAACAAGGCAATAACTATGTATAACTTGTTTTCTCTCACGCCACCTTCTTCAACCACAAACTTACTAATAAAAATGCATCTACATTAAACTAACGAAAAAACAACAAAAAAAGGTTGTTTTTAAATTGTTTTAATCAAACTAGCGATCTTCTCGAGCTTATCCTTCTCTGTTGGTAAAGCTATAGAAGCACGCCATCTCTTAGTACCATCAGGCAGGTAATAACCACGTGAAACAGCTATAAACTCATTCTCCCCAACAGGAGTCTTAGCCTTCCTCTTGGAGACTTCTATAAAATTATTTTTACCGAACTTTATCTCCTCAGCCTTTATAGTCTCAAATTCTACCATCATTATCCCTCATTTATATTATAGATATTAGTTATATAATATATTAAACTATAGGATTACAGAGTTATATTATTTCAGACCTGCCTCTTTCTTAACAAGGACTGCTTTGTCTGTTTTTTCCCATTTGAAATCAGGCTCCTCTCTACCGAAATGACCGTAGGCTGCAGTTTTCTTGTAAATTGGCCGCCTAAGATCAAGTGCCTCGATGATATGAGCAGGTTTCACAGGGAAAAACTCCCTAACAATATCCTCAATTTTAGTTACAGGTATCTTGTTTGTGCCAAAACAATCAATATTTATAGAAACTGGTTCAGCAACACCTATAGCATAAGCAAACTGGAGCTCACATTTATCTGCGACACCAGAGGCAACAATATTCTTCGCTATGTAACGAGCAGCATATGCTGCGCTCCTATCGACCTTTGTTGGATCCTTACCAGAAAACGCACCACCGCCGTGCCTGCCAACGCCACCATATGTGTCAACAATGATCTTTCTACCAGTTAGACCTGCATCAGCATAAGGCCCACCTCTGATAAAAGAACCAGTGGGGTTAACATGATAAACCGTATCTTTATCAACCCAGTCTTTACAGACAGGTTTTATAATCTTCTCAATAACATCCTTTTTAATACGACTGTGTGCTATACCGCTATCATGCTGTGTAGAAACAACAATAGTATCAGCCCTCAAAGGCTTACCCTTTTCATCATATTCAATAGAAACCTGTGATTTACCATCAGGTCTAAGATAAGGAATACCGCCTGCTTTTCTAACCTCAGATAATCGTTTCGTAAGCTTATGAGCAAGTGAAATAGGGAGAGGCATAAGCTCTTTGGTGTCTCTGCAAGCAAAACCATACATCATACCCTGATCACCAGCACCCTGCTCCTTATACAAGCCCTTGCCAGAAACACCCTGGTCAATATCAGGGCTCTGCTCAGTGATCTGAACCCAAACAGAACAGGTCTCCCACTCAATACCATACTCTGATTTTGTGTAACCAATACCCTTTATAGTATCACGAACAACATGAGGAATGTCAATATAGGCATCTGTAGTCATTTCACCAAAGACCATGACACCACCGTTCTTGGTACCAGTTTCAACAGCAACACGAGAATGTTTATCCTGCCTTAGCGCCTCATCGAGGATAGCATCTGATATAAGATCACACATCTTATCAGGATGACCCTCAGTTACAGATTCAGAACTTATAATTATCTTTCTTTTTGGCATAATATCACCTATAATTTTTTTTAGCCTCCAGATTATTATAAAAAATGAGAAACAGGGACCCTGTTATTAACTTTTTTAAAAAAAGATATAGGATAGAAACTACTCGTTAATTTTTCTAGTAGTCCAAATATCCTCTGGTAGAGTGTTATAAAGGTCCTGATCATCTGGTTCCTTATTTACAATACGTTTCTCAGGAAGAATGACCCTTGGTCTTTTGTTCTTATCTTTAGAATATTCCAAAATGGTGTTTTTCTTAAGCACCCAATAATGGGTACGCCACTCACGACCATCATATAGAGTTGTTTCCTCACGTTCGGTTGTAAGCATACCCTCTTCTTCCAGGATATAAAACAACTGTCGGTCCTCAGGATCTAGAACATTATCTATAACACGGTCATCGTAACCAAAAATGTCCATTACAAAACCAGCGTCTCTGCGAGCCTCTTCTATATCTATACCAACTCTGTTGGCTATCGCTTTTGATAGATCATCCAAGGTTATAATATTACTCATAAGTAATCAGACCCCTTCTTGTAAAATTTTTACGTAATATAGTGTGTAAGTCATACTTTATATACTTTTCGATTATCTAGTTTTGGAGCGCTTTATACGAAAAAACAAAAAATAAGGTAAAATAAGGGGAAAAACAGCATAAAGTTTATATACAAAACAGCAGTAATAGTCAATTAGTATGAAACAAGAAGACGTCTCCAAGAAGCTATCAGGTGAATGGATACTACTTTTCAATGACAAAATAGTAGACCACAGTGCAAACATAGAAGACATGCTGAAACTAGCAGAAGAAAAATATCCTGCAGATAAATTCCCAGAGGACCAAATAAAAATATCAAAAGTGTTAACCAGCAAATCAGAGTTCCGTTTTTAAAACTAATTTTATTCTGTAAGAATGGTAAATGAATTTTAACATCAAAATACCAGTAAAAATTAACTTCTTCTTTTGTTGGATAAAAAAGATTAAGCACTTAGGTCGTGGGATTGCTTATAGCTATTTTTTATAAATGGAATTATTCTCCCAAGGTCTGATGACTCATCGACAGGTATTTGCGGCCAGCCTTTCATTGTTCTTGTTGCTGCTTTGAAAGGTTTAATCGAAAATTCTTTTGATAATTTGATTTTATCTTGCTCGTTGGCTTTAGTTAGAACTATGCCATCTGTAACCAGAAATGCAAATAATTTATCCTTATATTTGTAGCATGGACAACCATACATTTTTTTGGTAGTAACATCAGGCCAATTAAGAATCTCTTTTTCTATTCTCAATCTGAAATTCTTCATTTTCTCTTCGTTGTAATATTGCATAATAACACACTATAGAAAGCATGTATAAAAATATGCAGGGGAACGAGATTTGAACACCTGGAGTAAAAATGACTGATCTATGGTTTTTCTAACAATATCAAAAGTATTATCTGGAGATATACATTTACGCTAGCTCGATGGAAGAACCAGGTTTCATATTTGACTATTATAGATATCCCACTGTACCAGTGAAGTTTTACTATAAAGAAAAGAAAACACCTTTTATAGACGGTTTATTGGATTCAGGCGGAGACTTTATTGTTATACCCCTGCCTATCGCCTCTTATCTTAAATTAAAACTCAAAAAAGCAGGATCTGTAGACACAGCAGGTGGACAAACATCACTTTACAAAACTAACCTGAGTATGACAATAGGGAAAGGAGACAGAAACGTCACGTATAATAATATACAAATACATGTTTCTACAAGAAATGATATACCGGTTCTGCTAGGTAGACACCCTATTTTTGAGGATTATGATATCACTTTTAAAAAACAAAAAAACCAGCTTATCTTAACACCTGTAAAAAACAATTTAATAAAGTAACGATTTTATTTAAAAAAACACATAAAGTATTTATATAGGAATTGATATAGCGGGTAAGCCGTTTCAATGTTAACTCACATTTAGAGTATAATATATAAAAATAATACTGTAAAAGATATGAGCATGTCCTGAGTAATGGCCTTTATAGGGGCCTGTAGCTCAGCTAGGTAGAGCATCTGGCTTTTAACCAGGTGGCCAAGGGTTCGAATCCCTTCAGGCCCGCCTAATCCCATGAGGAACTAGGAGGAAAAAAATTATAATGACTACCGAACAAAAGCAAACATTTGATATAATGGGACATAAACTGGTTCCTCCACATACGATTATCTCTGAGAAGGAACGGGATGAGCTTTTTGAAAAATATAAGATCACACCGGATCAGTTGCCAAAGATTTTAAACACGGATCCTGTGGCTTTTTCTATAGGGGCAAAATCAGGACAGATCATTAAAATTGTTAGAAAGAGTCAAACTGCAAAAGAAGCAGTTGCCTATAGATTGGTAGTAGAGAGTAATGAATAACGGGTGTAGAAGATGAGGGAGCTTGTTGATACTTTTTATAGAGAAAGAAGTATAGTAAATCACCAGATCGCGTCTTATAATGATTTTTTGGAGCGTAGGCTTCAGAAAATCGTTGATAGTACGATAATAGGACAAGAAGAGGAGATGGAACGAGGTTTTATCTACCCTGAGATACAGAATTATAAGATAAAATTTGGTAAAATAACAGTTGGTAGACCTGAGGTTAAAGAGGCGGATGGTACAGTTAGAGAACTGACTCCTATGGAGGCGCGTCTGCGGGATTTGAACTACGAAGCACCTATACTTCTTGAGTTTATACCTGTTAAAGACGGGATAGAATATGAGCCTGAGGAAGTACGCATAGGCGAGTTGCCTATAATGCTTAAATCAAAGACTTGTAACCTAGCTAAACGTGTTATAGAAGAACGCAAAGGACATGAGTTATCAGATGAGGAATACAAGAGAGAATTACAAACTATGCAGGAGGATCATTTAGATCCCGGTGGGTATTTTATCAGTAACGGTACAGAACGTGTTCTTATAACTGTAGAGGATCTCGCTCCAAACCGTGTTCTTGTTGAAAAAAGCAGCAGATACGGCACTGATGTAGAAGTCGCTAAGGTTTTCTCACAGAAAGAAGGGTACCGCGCTTTAACTACTGTTGAGAAAAGAAAAGATGGTATGTTAATGGTGTCTCTGCCAACCACTTATGGTCAGATACCACTTATGATACTACTAAGAGCTCTTGGTATGGAGAACGATGAGGAAATCGTTGATGTTATTAGCGTAGATCCTAAGATGTCTCCTTATGTTCTTGCTAACATCGAAGAGTGTGCTAACGAGTACGGTATTACAACAAAGGACGAGGCTGTTGCTTATCTCGGTAAAAGGTTTGCTGGTGGACAGGCAAAAGAATACCGTGTTAAAAGAGTAGAAACGCTGATGGATAGGAACCTACTTCCACATCTAGGTAACGAACCAGAAGATCGTTTGACAAAGGCTATTTTTATGGCCCGTATGGGAATGGCTGTACTTGAGTTAGCAATGGGGAAGAGAGAAGAGGATGACAAAGACCATTACGCAAATAAACGTTTGAAGTTAGCCGGGGATTTGATGGAGGATCTTTTCAGGGTTGCTTTCACAGCTTTATGTAAGGATTTAAAATATCAGATTGAAAGGATACATGCAAAAGGTAAGGATATAAGGATAAGCTCATCACTTCGTTCAGATGTCCTTAGCCAGAGGATACATCATGCACTTGCCACAGGTAACTGGGTTGGTGGCAGAGCAGGTATATCACAGCTGCTTGATCGTACAAGCAACCTTGCAGTGTTAAGTCATCTTAGACGTGTAACCTCGCCGTTGACTAGGTCGCAGCCTCATTTCGAAGCACGTGATCTTCATTCTACACAATGGGGTAGACTATGCCCCAACGAAACACCAGAGGGACCTAACTGCGGTCTTGTGAAAAACCTTGCTTTAACAGTGGAAATATCAGAGGGTTATCCTGAGAAAGAGGTAGAGGGTGTTCTAAAAGACCTTGGTATAAAGGATATTACAAAGAAATCAACTGGTACAAGAGTCTATCTAAACGGTGACCTTATAGGTATGCATCCAAATGGTAAAGATCTTGTACAAAAACTTAGGGAAAGGCGAAGAAAAGGTTTACTGGATGCTGAGGTTAATATTGCTTATTATGATGATGCAAATGATGTTATTGTAAGCTGTGATTGCGGTAGACTTAGAAGACCACTTGCGATAGTAGAAAAAGGTAAACTTTTATTCAACAAAAAATACCTAAGCGATATTAAAGACGGGAAGAAAAAATGGAGCGATCTCATAAAAGATGGTATAGTAGAATACATCGATGCTGAAGAAGAAGAAAACACTTTAATTGGGCTTACGGAAGAAGATATTACACCTGATCATACGCATATGGAACTTGATTCAATGTGTATCCTAGGTATAGGTTCTTCTCTTGTTCCTTACCCTGAGCATAATTCTTCTCCGAGGATTACCATGGGTGCAGGTATGGGTAAACAGTCCCTTGGTTTTGGTGCCTCAAACTATAGGATAAGACCTGATACAAGAGGTCATCTGATGCATTATCCTCAGACACCACTTGTTCAGACACATCCAGTTAGATACATGAGATTTGATGATAGGCCAGCTGGTCAGAATTTCATTGTCGCAGTGTTATCTTTTCAAGGATATAACATGGAAGATGCTTTGATCATGAGCAAGGCTAGTATAGAACGTGGTATGACCAGAAGCACTTTTTTCAGAACATATAGTAGCGAAGAAAAACGTTACCCTGGTGGTCAAGAGGATCATTTTGAGATACCTGATCCTGATTGCCGTGGTGTTAGAAGCGAAGAGATGTATACTAATTTGGGCGAGGACGGACTTATATCACCTGAATGTGACGTTAAAGACTCTGATGTTTTAATTGGTAAAACCTCTCCACCGAGATTCCTTGAGGAACCAACTGATTTTCTCACACCACAAAAAAGGAGAGAGACGTCTGTTACTGTACAGCATGGAGAGGGTGGAATCGTTGACAAGGTTATGCTATCTGAATCTGTGAATGGTTCGAGGATGGTTAAAATAAAAGTTAGAGAAGAGCGCATACCAGAGTATGGGGATAAACTTGCATCTAAACATGGTCAAAAAGGAGTCATTGGTTTACTTGTTCAACAAGAAAACATGCCATTTAACGAATACGGGATATCACCTGATCTTATCATCAACCCACATGCCATCCCAAGCAGAATGACTGTCGGCCACGTGCTTGAAATGATAGGCGGAAAAGTAGGGGCCATCGAGGGCAGGCATGTTGATGGAACTGCCTTCAGCGGCGAACAAGAAGATGTCCTTAGAAAGGCGCTAGTGGAAAATGGTTTTAAACATAACGGAAAAGAGATACTTTACAACGGAGAAACAGGTAAAACATTTGAGTGTGACATATTTGTAGGATGCATATACTACCAGAAACTACATCACATGGTAGCAGGAAAGATACACGCCCGTTCAAGAGGACCAGTGCAGATCCTAACTAGACAGCCAACAGAGGGCAGAGCCAGAGAAGGAGGATTAAGGTTCGGTGAAATGGAGCGTGACTGTCTCATAGGACATGGTGCATCCATGGTCATAAAAGACAGACTACTGGATGAGTCAGATCTGACAGTTAAATATGTTTGTAACACCTGCGGTCACGTAGCCATAGTTGATAGGCATGGTGCGTTACATTGTCCAGTTTGCGGAGACAAAGCTGATATTTACCCAGTGGAGATGAGTTACGCATTCAAGCTTTTGATAGATGAGTTAAAATCCCTTGTGATCGCACCAAGGATAAAATTAGATTCACTTGTATAAGAGGTTTAATAATGGCTGAAAGAGCGAAAAGCATAACAAAAAAAATCGGCAGCATAGAATTCACTCTGCTTTCACCAAATGAAATCAGAAAAATGAGTGCAACAAAGGTGATTACTGCTGATACGTATGATGATGATGGTTTCCCTATAGCTATGGGGCTCATGGACCCGAAACTAGGTGTTATCGAACCTGGGCTTAGATGTAAAACATGTGGTCTGAGAGTTGGTAAAGACAAATGCCCAGGACACTTTGGTCATATAGACCTAGCCATGCCGGTTATACATGTCGGTCTGGTAAAAAGTATAAGGAACTGTCTGCGTGCAACATGCCGAGAATGCGGAAGACTTGTTTTAACTGATAAAGAAAAAGAGGAACATACGAAAAATCTAAAGAGACAAGAGAGAGATGGGAGAGACACAGCATATCTTTTAAAAATGGTTGTGAAAGACTGCGAGAAAATCGAAAAATGCCCGCGGTGTGGTAGAGAACTCGGCAAAATTGATTTAGATAAACCAACATCCGTCAGAGAAAACGGTAAAAAACTTACACCATCTGAGATAAGAGAATGGCTAGAAAAAATACCTGATGAGGACCTACCATTACTAGATATAAACAGGAAAGCTGCGCGGCCTGAATGGATGGTTTTAACTGTTCTACCTGTCCCACCTGTCACTGTACGTCCATCGGTTACATTAGAATCAGGTGAGCGTTCAGAGGATGACCTTACACATAAACTTGTCGATGTAATAAGAATCAACCAAAGATTACAAGAAAACAGAGATGCCGGTGCGCCACAGCTTATAGTAGAAGACTTGTGGGAACTTTTACAGTATCACATAACAACATACCTTGATAACCAAACCTCTGGTATACCACCTGCCCGTCACAGATCAGGTAGGCCACTAAAAACATTGGCGCAGAGACTTAAAGGTAAAGAAGGAAGGTTCAGAAGTAATCTATCAGGTAAACGTGTTAACTTTTCAGCTCGAACAGTTATATCACCTGATCCAAACCTGAGTATAAACGAAATTGGAGTACCAATGGAGATAGCCCAGGAGTTAACAGTACCAGTTAAAGTAACACCACACAACATTGACTGGTGTAAAAAACTTGTAAAACAAAAATCGGATGCGATACCAAAAGATGCGAGTGAGTATAAACCTGGTGTAAACTATGTAATAAAAGAAACAGAGGGAATGAAACAAAGAATAAAGGTTACTGAAAAGAATTCTAAGGAAGTCGCCGAAAAAATAGAGAATGGTGCCGTAGTAGAGAGACAACTTATGGATGGTGACCTTGCTCTTTTCAACCGTCAGCCATCGCTTCACCGCATGTCAATGATGGCGCATAGAGTCAGAGTTATGCCGCATAAGACATTCAGGTTTAACCTTAGTGTATGTCCGCCTTATAACGCTGATTTCGACGGAGACGAAATGAACCTACATATCCTACAAGGTGAAGAGGCAAAAGCCGAAGCAGAGATACTTATGAAAGTACAAGAAAACATCCTCTCGCCAAGATTCGGCGGAGCAATCATAGGTGGAATACATGATCATATATCAGGATGCTTTTTACTAACATATAAAGAAAGAAAAATACCTGTTGAGGATGCATCACAGATACTATCATCAATTGGTTACAAAGGGAAACCACTGGAAACAATAGAAGAAAATGGTAAAAGATACGTAAACGGGCGGGATATATTCAGTACGTTGTTAACAGAGGATATAAACCTAGAATACAAAGCCAAAACTTGTTTCAACTGTGAAGTCTGCCAAGCACCAAAATGCCCTAACAACGCATATGTTATAATAAAAAACGGTGTGCTTAAACAAGGTGCGATAGATGAAAACAGCGTAGGCGCCTTCAAAGGCAAAATACTTGACAGGATAATGAGAGAACATGGCATGACTGCTGGAAGAGAGTTTATAGACAAAGTAACAAAACTTGCGATAGCGTCTATTACACTGTTTGGTTTTACAACTGGTATAGACGATGAGGATATCCCATCTGAGGCTATAACCCAGATAGACGAGGGTTTAAACAAAGCCATGAAAAAAATAGACTACTTGGTTAAAGCCTATGAAAACGAAGAACTAGAATCACTACCCGGACGAAGTCTTGAGGAAACCCTTGAGATGGAGATAATGAGAGTAACAGGTAAAACAAGGGATATGGCTGGTGAAATAGCAGGTAAACACCTTGGTCTAAACAACAGCGCTGTTATAATGGCTAAATCAGGCGCAAGAGGTTCTATGCTTAACCTTTCACAGATGTCAGGTTGCGTTGGACAACAGGCAGTTAGAGGAGAAAGAATACACAGAGGATACCAATACAGAACCTTACCACATTTCAAGAAAGGAGATCTAGGTGCAAGCGCAAAAGGTTTCGTTGCATCAAGTTACAAAAGCGGGCTAAGTCCAACAGAATATTTCTTCCACTCAATGGGTGGCAGAGAAGGTCTTGTTGACACAGCGGTTCGTACATCAAGGTCAGGATATATGCAGAGACGTTTGATAAATGCTCTCGAAGATCTAAAAGTAGAAAAAGATGGTACAGTAAGACATGCTGGCGGTGAGATAATACAGTTCATGTATGGTGAAGATGGTATAGATCCTACCAAAAGCTTTGGTGGAGATGCCGTGGATGTCGATCGTATTATAGCTGATGCAAAGGAGGGTAGGATCTGATGGCTGTTAAAAAGAAAAAAATCTTGGTTAAAAAGATTAAAAAAGAAGAAAAAAAGAAGGAAAAAACCAAGAAAATTGTTGCTAAGAAACCGGTGAAAACACAGTTAAAGAAAAAGTCCTCTAAGAAATCGGATAAAAAGGTTGAAAAGAAACAAGAAGTTGAGAAACCAACGCCTATTGAAAATAAAATTAAAGTACCTGAGGTTGCCGAAGAGCCAGCTGAGATTAAAAAATTAAGAACGGATATAGAAAAAATCCTAGGCGAAAGGTATCTACCTTGTTCTGTGATCGATGATATTATATCAAAAGTTGCTGGGAAAAAAGAACTGGAATCAAAACTTAAAAACATAATCTCGCGAGCACGGGAGGATTACAAGAAAAACATCATAGATGCATATGAGGCATGTGGTATAGTTGGTGCACAGAGCATAGGTGAGCCTGGTACTCAGATGACAATGAGGACTTTCCACTATGCTGGTGTCGCTGAGATTAACGTTACATTAGGTTTACCACGTCTTATAGAAATTGTTGATGCTAGATCAAGTCCGTCTACGCCGATGATGAACATCTATCTAAGAGATGAGTACAGGTTGAACCCTGATCTGGCAAAAGAGGTTGCTAATAAGATAGAAATAACAAGGCTTATGGATTTGGCTGATATAGAGACAGATATGAGTAATCTCGTCATATATATTAACCCTGATGATAAAACAATGAAAAAGAAGGGTTTCACAATTGATCAGCTACTGGATAGCGTTAAAAAAATCCGTGGAACTGATGCTAAGGTTGATAAAGAAAAAATCAAGTTGGCCTTGGATGAACCTAGCTATAAAAACCTTTTAGATGTTGGTGAAACACTAAAAAACCTTAAGGTCAGCGGGATAGACGGAATAAAACGTATCATCATCAGGAAAGAACCTGGCGAGGGATATGTTATATATAGTGAGGGAAGCAACCTTGAGAAGGTTCTAGAAATCGAGGGCGTGGACCCATATAGGGCTACAACTAATGATATACAAGCAGTTGGCAAAGTACTTGGTATAGAAGCTGCTCGTAACATGATAATACAAGAGGCATATAATACACTCATGGAACAGGGTTTGAACGTGGATATGAGACATATAATGCTTGTCGCTGATGTTATGACAGCTGATGGCACTATACGGGCGATAGGCAGACATGGTGTAAGCGCTGAAAAAGAATCTGTTCTATCAAGAGCTGCTTTTGAAATTACTGTCAGTCATCTTTTGCAGGCTAGTAGACAGGGAGAAGTAGACAAACTAGGCGGTGTAGCAGAAAATATTATAGTTGGTCAACCTGTTAACCTTGGTACAGGTGCAGTTGAGCTTGTTATGCAGATGAAAGGCAAGAAAAAAAGGAGTTAAAACATGGTTGAGGTTGATAAAGTCTTAAAGAATGTTATAAAAAAAGGTAAAGTTAAGATCGGTGCTAGACAGACGCAGATTGCTATAAAGGAAGATAAAGCAAAACTTGTTGTTATAGCAAAAAACTGCCCAGTTTCATCTGATATAAGCAAAATGGCCGATAAGAAAAAAGTACCTGTTTACAGCTATGATTTTAACTCTGTGGATCTAGGTATTGCATGTGGCAAAACATTTGCGGTTTCTGTTTTTGCAGTTTTGGATGACGGTGGGTCTCATATAATGCAACTCGTTGAAAAAAATAAATAGGAAGTATATAAGGGGTAAAATTTGGTTTATGTCTGAGATAATGTTTTCTAATCAAATTATGCAGTATATAAACATGGCCAGCAATGTTACAAAAGCAGATATAATGGATTGCATGGTCGTTGATGACAAGCTTATTTTTATTGTAAAAAAAGGGCAGCTTGGTGCAGCTATAGGAACCAAGGCCAAGAACCTGGAGAGGCTACGTAGTCTTTTTAAAAAGAGTATAAAATTTGTTGAGTTTGACTCTGACAGAGAAAGGTTTATTCTTAATCTTTGCAAACCATATAAGATAAAAAAGGTTGTGTTTGAGGGTGATGGAGAATCAGTTGTTGCAAGGGTTGAGGTTGAGGTTAGCGATAAGTCTAAGATAATCGGTAAAGATGGTAAAAACATAGATATTATCCGCAAGCTGGCCAATAGGCATCATTCTATAAAAGATGTCCAAATTGCATAAAAAAACCCGCTAGTTTTAAAAAATGATTCTATATTCAAGGGTTGGGGAGCTATTCTGAGAATAAGAAACCATCCGATAATAGATTTCAGGGGAAGAAAAAAGATTACTTTCTTTTTTAATAAAAAAAAATTATTTGGTGAAGAGGGAGACACTATAGCCTCTGCTTTGCATGCAACTGGTATTAAAAAGCTTAGTACCAGCCTGAAATATGATAGCCCTCGTGGTTTTTTTTGTGGCATTGGTAAATGTTCTTCTTGTCTTATGAGGGTTGATGGTGTTCCAAATGTTAGGACATGTATAGTACCGTTGAGAGAAGGTATATATGTTGATATGCAGGATAAACTGGCTGAGTTACCTGATGCCAAGTTTGTTGGTGAGCCTAAGAAAAAGATTAGAACCGATGTTCTTGTTGTCGGTGCTGGCCCTGCTGGTATGTGCGCAGCGATTGAGAGTGCAGAACACGGCGCCAAGGTTTTGGTTGTTGATGAGAACCAGTGTGTTGGTGGGCAGTTGATTAAGCAGACTCATAAGTTTTTTGGTTCTAAACAAGAGAACGCTGGTACAAGAGGTATCGTGATTGCAAAAGAACTTGAGAACAAACTTAGAGAACTTGAAAAAAATGGTAAATTAAAGGTTATGACTGATTCCACTGTAATAGGTTATTATGAGGGTGATAAGAGACACAGGTTTGGTGTCGTGGAGCGATGCAGCGATTATAGAAGTATTTTGTATGAGGTTGATTGTGATTCTGTTATAATAGCCTGTGGTGCTATGGAGAACATGCTTTTGTTCCCTGGTAATGACCTGCCTGGTGTTTATGGTGCTGGTGCTGTTCAGACCCTTATGAATGTTTATGGTGTAAAACCCGGTAAAAAGGTTTTGATGGTTGGTGCTGGTAACGTTGGTCTCATCGTATCTTATCAGCTACTTCAGGCTGGCATAGATGTAGATCGGGTTGTAGAGGCTGCGCCTTCTATCGGTGGTTATAATGTTCATGCTGCTAAACTATGCAGATGTGGTGTTCCTATTCAGACATCACGGTCAATAAAAGAAGTATATGGTAAAGAAGGGGTTGAGGGTGCTATTGTTGTTGATCTTGATGAGAAATGGCAGCCTATCCCTGGTTCTGAGGAAAAGGTTGAATGCGACACAGTTTGTCTTGCTGTTGGTTTAACACCAGCCATAAGATTGCTTTCTCAGATAGGCGCTGAGACTGAGTTTGTTCCTGAGGCTGGTGGTTATGTTGCTCTTCATGATGATTCTATGCAGACAACTGTGAAAGGGGTTTATGTTGCTGGTGACTCGTCTGGTATAGAGGAGGCATCTACTGCTATGATTGAGGGTAAAATAGCTGGTCTTTCAGCGGCTATTTCACTTGGTCATAAAAGCAAAGAGAATCAAAATTTGTTGCAGCAGTACCGCAAAGAACTTGAGAAGCTAAGAGCAGGACCTTTCGGTGAGAAACCAAGAGCAGCAAAAACAAAGATAACTAAATTCATGGAGAAAAAAAGATGAAGGATTACGAGAAAACCGGTGTTTTGTCATTGAAGGATCTCAAGTTGCCATCTAAAAAACAGCTCGAGAAAGGCGTGGCGATATTGGAGTGTGTACAAGAAATACCGTGTAACCCGTGTGTTGACTCATGTCCAGTGAATGCAATTTCTATGAAGAACATTAACGCTGTTCCAATTAATGATTTCTATAAATGTATAGGTTGCGGGAAATGCGTTGGTTTGTGTCCTGGTCTCGCTATTTTTGTTGTGAAACTCAAGGATGGTAAAGCATTGATAACGTTGCCATATGAGTTTCTACCATTGCCAGTTGTTGGCGAGAAGGTTCAAGCACTTGATAGAAACGGTAAAACAAGCGGGACGGGGTTGGTCAAACGTGTTGTTAAAATCGGTAAAACAATGGTCATAACAGTCGAGGTTGATGAAAAACTTGCTATGGCTGTTAGGAACATAAGGGTTGATAGATGAAGAAGGCTAAGAGAAGTATTGTGTGCAGATGCGAAGATATATCTGAGGAGGATGTGCTGGAAGCTATCGCTGAGGGTTATACCGATCTTGAGGAGTTGCGTAAGAAACTTAGGATAGGTATGGGTCCTTGTCAGGGACGTGTCTGCCTTCAGTTGGTTATGAAGATACTTGAGAGGAAAACTGGTAAGAAGGTTCCTAAGACTGCTCTGCAGACTCCTAGGCCCCCTCTTGTTCCTGTTTCTCTTGGCACTCTTGCTGGTGAAGAAAAATGAAGAGCAAGGCAGATGTTGTAATCATTGGTGGTGGCGTGAACGGTTGTTCTTTAGCATATGATCTCGCCAGGAAAGGTTTGGATGTTGTGGTTGTTGAAAAAAAGTATCTAGCCTCTGGTGCGACAGGTGCCTGTGGAGCTGGTATTAGGCAGCAGTGGTCTACAAAAGAAAATGCTGAGCTTGCTATTGAGAGTGTGAAGATTTTTGAGAAGCTTAGTAAAGAACTTGGTGAGGATATTGAGTTCCGCCAGGGTGGTTATCTTATTGCTGTTCATGATGATAAAGAGATGGAACAGGCTGAAAAGAATGTGGCTATGCAGCGTTCACTTGGTCTGAAGGTTGATATTTTGAAACCTGGTGAGATAAACGATGTTGTCCCTATTTTAGATGTAAAAGGTATGTGTGCTATCGGCGCAACTTTTTGTCAGACTGATGGTCATGCTAACCCGTTTAAAACAACCTTTGCTTACGCAAATGCTGCTAGGAAACATGGTGCCGAGATAAACACATACACAAATGTTGTTGGTCTTAAAACAAAAAACAAAGAGGTTAACGCGGTTGTAACAGACAAAGGATTGGTTAAAACTGGTGTTGTTGTTAACGCCGCTGGTATTGATTCCAAAGGGATTGCTGAGATGGTTAACCTGGATTTACCACTTGTTCCTTTCCGCAAGGAGATTATGGCTACTGAGCGTCTGAAGTCTTTGTTTGAGGCAATGGTTATATCTTTTAGAGACGGGATTTATTTTAGTCAACAGCGAGAAGGACAGATTGTGGGTGGTATACCTATTCCTGAGGAGCGTAGTGGTTACAAGACTATGCCAACTATATCTTTTATGCAGCATATGGCCAAGACGCTTACAAGGTATGCACCGGTTTTAAAACATGTGAACATGCTGAGGCATTGGACTGGTTTCTATGATGTTACCCCTGATGCTAGGCCGATACTTGGCGAGGTTAAAGAGCTTAAAGGTTTTATTCAGTGTAATGGTTTCAGTGGACACGGTTTTATGCTCTCCCCCATGGTCTCAAAGCTTCTTACAGATGTCATTGTTGACCATAAGACTTCTGATGTTTTAATGAGTTTGAATCTTGATAGGTTTAAGGGTAAAAAAATAGAGCGGGAGATGTCTGTCGTCGGATAAATCTTGGTAGTAACAATAATTAAACGATAGTTTATTACCCTGTTTGGTATGGATTACGAAAAAATAGGTTTCAAAGCAGGGCTTGAAATACATCAGCAGCTTGATACCCATAAGCTTTTTTGTGAATGTCAGTCTGTGATTACTGAGGATGCTGATTATTCTTTTGATCGCTTTCTTAGACCCACTCAGAGTGAGATGGGTGATGTTGATAGGGCTGCGCTTGCTGAAGCTGTTAGGAATAGGCATTTTCTTTATACTGCCTCTGGTAAGTCGACGTGTCTTATTGAGGCTGATGAGGAGCCACCGCATTTAGCAAACAAAGAGGCTGTTGATATTTGTTTAACCATGACTGTTCTTTTTGATGCAAAGCCTGTTGATGAAATTCAGTTTATGAGGAAGATTGTTATCGATGGTTCTAACACAGGCGGTTTCCAGAGGACTGCTCTACTTGCTATGAATGGTAGAATCAACAATGTTGGTATTCAAACTATTGCCCTTGAAGAGGATGCATCACGGAAGATAGAGGAAAAGGGCAAGATTGTGAATTATGGTTTGGATAGGCTTGGTATACCATTGGTTGAGATTGCTACTGCAGCTGACATAAAAAATCCATTACATGCTAGGGATGTGGCTGAGCAGATAGGACTTTTGATGCGCGCAACTGGTAAGGTTAAACGTGGTCTTGGAACTATAAGGCAGGATCTTAATGTTTCGGTTTCTAAAGGGGCACGTGTTGAGATAAAAGGGATACAATCACTTAGTTCTATTACGCCTGTTGCAGAGAACGAAGCTGTTAGACAGCTTGGTTTGGTTGATATAAAAGAAATACTTGATAAAAGAATAAAACCAGGTGATTTGAAAAATATAAAAATCGTTGATTTGACATCTCTGTTTAAAGACTGTAAATCTAACATCGCCAAAAAACTTCTAAGTGATAATGGCTGCGCTAAGGCGTTTAGACTTCCTGGTTTCGCTGGTTTGTTGAAAGAACCGCATACAAGGCTTGGTAAAGAGTTCGCAGTGTATGCTAAGATAGCTTCAGGCATAGGCGGTATATTGCATAGTGATGAGCTACCTGGTTATGGGATAGAAAACAAAGAGGTTGAGGAAATCAAGAACACCTTAAACATTGGAGAACAGGATGCTTTTGTTATAGCTATGGGTAAAGAAAACGTTGTAGACGCTGCTATAACAGCTGTTCTAGATAGGGCAGGTAAAACACTAGATGGCGTGCCAGAGGAGGTTAGAAGGGCTTTACCAGACAATTCAACAGAGTACATGAGACCGCTGCCTGGTGCAGCACGTATGTACCCTGAAACAGATGTACCACCAATCAGGATTACAAAAGATCATATTCAGAGGATAAAAAAGAACCTACCTGAGTTACCAGAGGAGAAGCATAAACGTTTCATTAAAGAGTATGGGCTCAATGCTGAGCAGACAAAGCAGCTTCTTGCCAGTGGCTATGAAAACGATTTTGAGTATCTTGTAAAGAAGTTTTCTGATCTCAAGAGTGTTATTATTCGCACTTTCTTGAATACTTTATCCGAGCTGCAAAAAGAAGGGCTAGATACAGATATTATAGATAACAAGATATTGATTGATGTTTTTTCGTCTCTAAGCGATGGTAAATTTGCTAAAGAAGCAGTACCAGAGATACTAAAACAAATTCTAAAGAACAAAGGTGTTTCTGTGGATAAAGCCATTGAACTATGTGGTTTATGCTCAACAGATGAAGAAGAAGTTTTAAAAATTGTTAGAAAGATAGTTTCTGAGAGGAAAGATTTCATAAAACAAAGAGGCAAGGATTCCCTTGGTCCTATCATGGGTATTGTAATGAAGGAACTTCGTGGGAAGGCAGATGGTAAGGTTATAAGTAAGGTTTTAAACGATGAGATAAAAAAAGTTATAGAATCATGAGTTCTCTTTTTATTCTTTAGAATCATCAGGTTTGCTAGATAATAACTTTATTTGATCGGAGAGTCTTTCTATTTCTTTGTGTAGTGGTGACACAGCTGTTCTGTAAACCAGTGTTAAACCAACTATTACTCCCACTATTATTCCCAGTAAAAAGAACCACAGCAGCATTAATATTTCCACATTATCCTCTTTTTAAATAGAAACTTCAGGTTTTTCCAGCCATCAGAAAAACTCTCGAGTTTAGCCTTGCCTTCTCTGACGTATAGCATGGATGATATTTCACGACATTTGAGTTTTTTGGATGTAAACATCTCTATTTTTATTTCCTCTGAAAAAGCCATGCCATCCTTAAAATCTTCAATTGGTTGTATCTTATCTAAAGCATTTTTTTTGAATATCCACATACCTGACTGAGAATCCTTTATGTTTATCCAATAGAGTATACGCAAGGTTGAAGCCAAAACAAGGTTACCAAAACGGTGTCCAATTGACATAGAACCGGGTTTTATGTGTGAAAAGCGATCTGTTGTTATAAAATCCAGGTTTTGATTTATTAAAAGCTGGATATATTCGTGTATCTTGTCAAACGGGTAGGTTGCATCGGCATCACCTGTTACAATTATGTCACCTTTTGCTTGCGACAGACCTGTTTTGTATGCTCGACCATAACCTTTTCTTTTTTCTAGAATTACTTTTGCTCCATGGTCTTTTGCTATTTCTCTGGTTTTATCTATTGAGTTTCCATCGACTATTATGATTTCTAGGTCCCATTTGTTTTTTTTGAAGTATTCTCTGTTTATAGAGTCTATTGTTTTTCCTATGCCTTTTTCCTCGTTTAGAGTAGGGATTACTATGCTTATAACCTTAATATATCTCACTCCAGTAGAAGACAGTATTATAGATGTGGTTAAAAAGATTTTATCAAAAAATCAAAAAAATAAATAATAAAAAAAGAGAGTTTAGAGGGAAAAATCCCTCTTTTTGTTTTAGTTTCGTCTGCGCCTTAGGAGTATGAATGCTACTCCAATGGCTGCTATCAATGTTATCAGCTCGAAACCAGGTATACCGCCGGGTTGTATTGTCAAAGTAACTGGGTCTGAGGAAACGTATCCCGTCTTTGTTGCAGTGATTGTGTATGTGGCTTTTGCATTTACTTTTGGTGCTGTGAAGGTTGCTCCATCTGGTCCAGCCATCTGAGAGTCAACTGTGGTGCCGCTACCATCTTTCAGTATTACAGTTATACCATAGGCACCGTTGTCTGCGTAAGGTTTAACAACGTATTTTGTCCCAGATGTCCAAGTTGTCTCTGTTATTGTTAGATAGAGGTTTGGTTTGTTAATGACTCTTATCAGTGACGTTACATCAAGGGTGTAACCCTCTGCGTTTGCTACCAATGGCCAGTCATATGATTCTTCTAAGTCACTTGGTGCTGTTATTTCTACTACACCAGTTGTCGTGGTCCAGTCGTTTCCATTAAATGTTATGGTTACAGTTGTATCAGTTATCGGGTTACCATTGTATAATGCAGTGACGGTGAATTCATCACCTTCGTCAACTGATGGAGCATGGCTTAGTGTCATCGTCTTTCTTGTTGATGCTGTTATCACATATTCGTTGTTTGGATCTGATCCATTCTTCAGGTAAATCATTATTTCTCCGGATGCTTGTGGCATTAGACCAAAGGTTGCAATACCAGCGGCATCGGTCATTTCAGCATCAGGTATCTTTGCCAGTATTGATGTTGTAGCGTTCTTGTTGTTATCAAGACTGACTCTTACATCTTCCAATGGTACGCCTGTTGCTGGGTGAGTGACTGTAATAATCACTTCTGTGGTGCCATCGTTAGTGTAAATTGTCGCAGGATTTGGTGTTGCCACAGCTGTTGTTATTACAAGTAGACCCTCAGCAGGTCTTTGCTCTCCAGAGTCTGGTACGTATTCATATGTGATGTTACCTAGCGTGGTTGCATTAGCTTCATCAAGTGTTCCAACTCCATTCACAATATCAACATTAGCAGGGGAACATCCAACCCAGGATCCATTTGGTACAGAAGTCATATTTTTCAGTATCAGTGAACCATTCCCCGCTGGTGTGACTTGGAAAGTTATATTTTGTTCTGTATCTATCAACCAAGCCAACATGGATGGATTAGATTCCACACTGTACGGAGTAACAATGATTGTAGCATTGTATCCTCTGCTATCAGAGGTATCGTTATATGCGTATAGATAATAGGTACCTCCCGATAGGGGTTTTGTCTCTGTTTGCTCGTAGTCGGTATCCATAGCCCAAGCATCGTCAACGTTAGTTACAATGGCACCAGTTTCGTTGTAAAGTTTTATATGAAAAGTAGCATCGTCCTCAGGATGTCCGCCACCAATAAGAGAGACCATGATATTATATTCAGTGCCGTCTCCAGCATATGATGTTGTAGGTGTTACATTGACTATCATATTATGTTTTTTCTCTACTTTTACATTTGCGTAACCCCATCTAGCTGTGGTCCACATTGCTGCTATTGTTATGTTATCTGGTGCAGCAGTGAAATTGGTTGGTAATATCCAGAAGGTGTATGCACCATCTTTTCCATTTCCTTCAGCGTTAGTTCCTGTCGTACTGTTTATGGCTATTGCTCCAAGACCTTTTTCAAATAGATATACTGTAGCAGTTTTAACTGGATCTCCGTCCATATCTTTAACATAAACCGTTATGTTTGTGTGTTCACCAACATAGATAACATCCGTAGAGGTTGTAACAGTTGAACCGTTTATGATATTGATTGTTTCTTCAAGAACTGTATTTGTTGTGTTCCAGTCAACCGCTATGTTTATAGTACCACCTGGTTTGGTTGGTGTCAATACTGCAGTCCATTGTCCATTAACTCCATAGGTTAAAGTTGCGGCATTCATTGGATATAGTATATCACCAGTAATTGAGATGTTCTTCCAGTCTTCCCAAGCATCATCACCGTAATAATCTGTTACTACACCAGTAACAGTATCACCGTATATTGTGAATACAACGTTAATTGTATCTGCTGGTCCAACGCCACCACCAGTGTATGTTGGAACATCTACTTTTTTGTCGGTTGCTTTTCCGTCGCCATCATTATCAACTACTATTCTGGCGCTAGGTGCTTTGGCATTAATTGTGAAAGTTGCACTGTTGTTCCATTCATAATCTCCATCACTGTTGGCATCATATCCAAAATAAATCTTCCAACTACCGTTTATGTTAGCGGCATTAGCACCATCACTGAGATTTTGCCAGCCTGTATGTGATATATTAAGTGGATCATATCGTGGAATAACGAGAGAATAGTTACCTGAACCTGTATTGTTAATAAAAGCAAGGTCAGTGTATATTTGTCCGCGTTTGAGTCTAATACTCTCTTTATTTAAGTTGATACCCTTCCCATCATCATCAGTCACATTGATATCAATTTGTGAATGAAATCCCCAATAGATTGTAGTGTTAGATAATACAATGTTTGGTTTTCCAGTGTTCACTGTAAATGTAATATCAGCAGCGGTTTTCTCTGGTGGATCCCAGGGACCCATATGTGTATAATTGTAAATTTCACCAGCATATATTGTGTGCCATGGGAAAGCTCCAGTGTAATTGCTTCCATAGTACTGACTATAGTTCTCATTATTTTCATCTGGATAATAATATGTGCCGTTTTGTGCATCAAAATCTTTGTATGCCTTTACTGTATAATCCCCGGCCATGGTAAAGTTTCCTTTAATTCCAATCGCTTCTGTGACACCAGTCGCACGCCATTTGTGGTAAATCGTTGAATTGTCAGGACCCATAATTGCAATCATAGATCCTGTGTCAGTTCCAGTATTAACAGTGATTGTTACACCACCGGAAGCATTATAGTTGAAATCTGAGACAGCATCTATGGAATAACCGTTTGATGCGTTAACCCATATGTAACCTGCATATGAGCTTGGATCATTTCCTGCATGAATAGCATCACTATCAAATATGTACATACCCGACCGGTTAAAGGTAATCGCTGAGCCCGCTGTATCAAGGGTTGCACTGTTTGCTGCAGAAGCTATTCGTACATTATAACCGCTTACTTGATAAGGACCATCCCAAGTGAAAGTATTTGCGGTTCCTCCTGTACCACCAGATCTATATGTTGGGAAGTACATGTAAAATGGACCAGCTCCTGACCATTTTGAGGAATTAATTGTAACAGACGTATATGATACTCCATAAACCAGTTCAGTTGTTGCATTTCCCCATGCATTAACGTAAGGAGTATCAACCAGATACACGGTTATGTTGTTTGTACTTGAACGTGTAACGTGATTTTCTCCGTTGGTCCAATTAAAAGCTTTTACGCCAATTAAGTAAAGACCTGTGTCATAAGAGTCAGTGTCCCAGTCATATGTCAAAACACTAATATTAGTCTCTATGGGTGCTCCATTTATAGTTACGTTATAGCCAACATTGGGATCTGAAAGAGAAGCATCGTCCCATGTAATAGTAACTATACTCCCTACCTGAATATACGAACTATCGAAAGGAGTATTTATACCAAAACCGGCGGGTATGGCAGATACACTACCAAACATTGATACAGTCAAAGCGGTTAGCAACAATGCTAACACTACAAATGCACTCTTCAGCTTCTTTCCATTATTTTCTATCATCTTTTCTTTCCTCCTAATTTATATTATCTAATCGCTTTCATTTAGGCATACATCCGATAAGACACAAAACAGGTTCACACCGTGAACCGAGACATAGCCCACAATCTCATCTAACACATATGAGCTTACATCTGTGTCCTCACCGGACCTCTTTCACCCTTAATAACTACCTTATTTATAAAAGTTGCGTTTTTCCTTATCTTATGAACAGATATAGCAGAGATAATCCTATCTGTTACGTATACTAGGAACACGAATATTTACTTCATTAAAAATAATATTTTTTTACATAATATAAACTAATACTCTTATATAATATTAAACAATAAAATATGATAGACCTTAACTAATAAATACATCTTTATTTATTCGTCTTTCAAGTTCCCGCCTTAGCTCAGTCTGGTTAGAGCGGCCGGCTGTAGACCCAATACGGCCGTTACCGGCAGGTCCTCGGTTCAAATCTGAGAGGCGGGACTCTTATTTTATTAATTAGTAAATAAGATAAGTCTATATTTTAATTCTACATACAATGAATAATATGGAGACCGAAGAAACCATAGCACTATCAGTTCCACTAAAAGATGCAGAAAAGATACGAAGATACCTACACGAAAAAAATATTATAAGAGACGATCTTAAAATAAAAAAAGATGAGAATAACATATATTTTCCAATAAAAAAAGCGTTAAAAAAACAACTTCCGTATAATACGGTTAAAAAAATGTTTGAAAAAAAAGAGATAAAATCAACTTCCTACAAGGAAATAATATCATTACCTGACAATTTAAAAAAAGAATTACCAACATCATATGACACAGTTGGAAACATAATCCTTTTGAAACTCCCAAAATCTTTACTAAAATACCAAAAAGAAATAGGAGAAGCATTACTTAAAACCAATAAAAACATAAAAACAGTCTGCCTAGCTGAGCCTGTGAGCGGAGAATTAAGAATAAGAAAAATAAAAGTTATAGCGGGAAAAAAAAGCACAAAAACAACCCACACAGAATATGGATTATTTTTTGATGTAGACGTAAAAAACACCTATTTTTCACCAAGACTTGCCACGGAGAGAAAAAGAATTGCAAATCAAGTAAAACCAGGGGAAAACATTGTTGATATGTTCGCGGGCGTCGCACCTTTTTCAATAATGATAGCAAAATATGCGAAACCAAAAATCATATATGCGGTTGATAAAAATAAAAAATCAGTGGAATTAGCAAAACAAAACATAAAAAGAAACAACGTCCTCGACAAAATAGAAATAATCTATGATGATGCAAAAAGATTAGACAGAATCCTAACTAACAAAGCAGATCGCATTATTATGAACCTTCCATTTTCTGCACATAAATTTTTCATAGACGCCTTAAAAATTGCAAAAGATTCATGCATAATTCATCACTATGACATATTAAAAGAAGAGAGAATACAGGATAGAATCAAATATCTAAAGAAAATAGCAGATAGGAAAAATTTTAGCCTTAAAAACATAGAAATTAAAAAAATAAAAACCTATGCACCCAGAGAATTTTATATATGTTTAGATATTACGGCTAGAAAACATGCCGACGTAGCTTAGCCCGGTTGAGCGGCTGACTTGTAATCAGCAGGTCGGGGGTCCAAATCCCTCCGTCGGCTCATTTTAACATTTTTCCTCATTTTGATGAACGACCACTAAAAATACAAAATCACAAGAATGCTTTATACCAATTAAGTCAAATACCACTATCTTGCTATATTAAAAAAAGAAAGAAAAAAAGAAAAACTAATTATCTCTTTTTCTTCCTAGTTGTTTTTTTCTTTTTTGTTGTTTTCTTCTTCTTAGTTATTTTTTTCTTTTTGGTTTTTTTTGCTTTTTTCGCAGCCATAATTAACTACCCCTCCACTTTAATATGTGAATGGAGCTCATCAATTAAATAGTTATTCATTTCAAAAAAAAATTTCACAAAAACTTTTGAAAATAATTAAAATAAAAATTTCTAAAAAATATCATTTTGTTTTTTTCAATAGATCATGTGTCCAAATCCATTTTCCTTGCAATAAATTATTTTACAAAGGGTTTAATCTTACAAAAAGATGTAGTAAACTATAACTTTTTTATATAGCATTCCGTCTGGCTTTATACAACTCTTTTTCTTTTTAACATTACAAAAACCAAGATTGCACCTAAAACGATTATAAGTTCAAAACCAGGCTGCTCTTTTTTTGTGTTAACAACTATGATGGCAGAAGAAGTACTAGTATCACCACTGTTATCTTTTACTTCTAAAACTACAGAATATGTCCCAGAATTATCATAAGTATACGTAGTTGTTGCTGTCGTCAACCAGTTTGTATCATAAAGCCCATCTCCATCAAAATCCCATCTGTAACCTACTATATTGCCATCAGTGTCATAGCTACCTGATGCATTAAAAGTCTTTATTTCGCTAACTGTTACAGACGAGGGGACACTCATAACAGGCGTTGGTTTAATATTTGGAGCAGTGGAAGAAACGCTAACAACAGTACTTGTCGTAGCACTCCTACCATCGTTATCAATGACAGTTAAAGTAACAGTATACTCGCCAGCACTATAATAAATATGAGAGGGAGAATCATCAAGAATCTCACTTGTCTGATCACCGAAATTCCATCTATAGAAAACAATCCGGCCGTCAGGATCATAACTATCTGATGCATTAAAACTAATAGCCTCACCTATAGTACCGCTATACGGCCCACCTGTATCAGACACAGGTTTTTCATTTTTAGGGGGAGTCTGCTTTGTTGTAAAAAACCAAAATGAAGAAGCATTCTCTAATTTACTATCATTAGCAACAGCATACCATGAATACACTGTATCAAAAGGCAGATTCAATTTAACAGATCCTATACCCCCGCTAGGAACCAAACGACTAACACCTATAAAACTAATATTAGTATCATTAAAACGCCGACCATAAAAGTAAACATCAACATAGAAACTATCCGGATCAGTAACCTTAACACTAAGAGTAATCTTTAACCCAACGTTATCCTTACCATCGATAGGACTAGGTTGCGTGGGGATTGCAGGCGGCCTTAAAAATAATCCTATAGGATACATATCAACCGAATCGCTATCTACATTGTAAGGCGTATCACCAATACCATCCTTGTTTCTATCAACCTCCTTATAATCATCCCAGTAATTACCATTCATGCCCTCATACCAGTAATTCACAGATTTCTCTCTAACATGAATATTATTTTCAATAAAATAATTTAAAGCAAAAACATTGTCTCCAGAACTCTCATCAAGATCTACACCAATGGAGTTATCAAAAAATTCATTGCCTACAATTCTACTATTAACCGAAATCAAACGAATACCAGCAAGAACATTTTTACTAATGTTATTTATGTTAATAAAACACCCATTGCTTTTATACAAATAAATACCATAAAACTTGTTTCTCTTAATACTATTATTGGTAACATTTATCCCTGTTGAATCTCTTGCATAAACCCCGTAATTACAATCCAACAATCGGTTATCATAAAATCTATTATTATCTGAAAGGCGCAGTTCAACAGCAGAATCTGTACAATTAGATATATTATTGTTTATCATATCATTTGTATCTGAAGAAAGCAGATAGATACCTTTTTTAACATGATCAATACGGTTATCACCGATGACATTACCAACTGATGAATCCAAAAAAATACCATAACTCCTACTACAATAGGTAATATTGTTTCTCTGAATTATAACATTATCACCTGTTATATGCAGAAGAGCCCCGTTTACATCAGAAACATGATTTCCGATATCTGTTATCTCAACATCTTCCAAGGTGACATAGTCAGCGGTAATTTCAACAGTATAGGTATGATCTCTGTTATATAAAATAAAAGTAGTCTTATCATCAATACCACCTATTAGATTTACCTTTTTATCTATCACAAAAGTTTCATTATAAACTCCACCAAAAACATAAATCGTATCACCCTCATTTGCTATAGACAAAGCATATTTTATACTTTCATAGGGCCGCTCAGCAGTACCATCTCTGTATAAATAGGGAGCACTATCGACATAAATCGCTTTTTCACTAGCTTTAACAGTATCATCAACAAACAAAAAAATACAGGTGCTTAACATACAAAAACAAATTAAAATACCTAATAAAGAATTTTTTTTGCTTCCCATCCTCACGACCACCTTTCGTAATAGACAATAAATCCCAGGTTTTATATTTTTCTACAAGAACTGAAGAGTAAGATAATTTTAAGATATCAAATAAGATATGTTTTTATAATGAAAGTCTGCATAGGTGGAACATTCAGTCCTTTGCATGGCGGACATAAGGCTCTGATAAAAAAAGCTTTTGAGATCGCAGGAAAAAACGGCCTAGTTTTTATTGGAGTAACTGTAGGTGAAATGACCAAAACAAAAGGGCATACAACCAACTTCAATGAGAGAGAACAAATCATAGAGAAATTTCTCTTTGACGAAAAAATAAAAGACAAAATAAAAATAGAAGCTATCGGAGACAGATTTGGCCCTTCAATAGATGAGGATTTTGATGCAATAGTTGTATCACCAGAAACAGTATCTGCCGCTAAAGAAATAAACATAGAACGCAAAAAATTAGGTAAAAAACCTTTGGAAATAATTCAAATACCTTTCGTTCTGGCTGAGGACGGTAAACCAATAAGTTCCACAAGGATAAGAAACAGAGAAATAGACGAAAACGGAAATCTTATTAGATAAGATTAGTTTTATATACAGTTATTCGTATCCGCTGGAAAAGGTGATTTTACATGACCTATGTTATTTTCGAGGTTAAACCCGAGGACGCAGGGAAAATAAATACTATGATAAAAGACGATACAGTAAGCAGACAAAGTATCATTATCAGAGATTCAAATTCCATCGACATGAAAGGCAATAACTCTTACCTAAAAATAGAGGGCAGTGAAGCTGGCATTAAAAGAGCAAAAGAACTAGCAAAAGAACTAGAACTCAAAGAACTAGATAAAAAAAAGACCGAGGAGATCAATAAAAAAATAGAGCAACAGGAAGATTCTGCTGCTACTGGCATGGGAATGATTTTTGATTAAAAAAATTTATATTTTCCAGTAGCTTGCTAATTCTTTTTTTAGATCAACAATAATATTTTTAACGTTTGGATTTTCCTCTGCTGAGTCCTTAAAATCCATGGGGTGACCAGCCATCTGCCCAACCTGTGAAATTAAACATTTTCCTATCCAATTAAGATTGTATCCACCCTCTAAAGTACATACGATTTTTGGCTGAATTTTTTGCAGTTTTTTAATCATCTCACCAAAAAAATTTGCGGTAAATGCTAGTCCACCGAGGTTATCAGAATGATGTGAATCAAAACCAGATGATACAATAATTATATCAGGTTTAAACTGATGAGCAATTGGCAAAAAAATCTCATCAAAAAGTTCAGACACCGCAGAATCACCATTACCATGCATAAGCGGAGTGTTTATCGTGTATCCCTTACCATCTTCTCCAAATCCTATTTCATTGGTTGCACCAGTCCCCGGGTAATGCGGAGATAAGTGAAGCGACTGATACATCACATCTTTTCTATCATAAAAAATCGATTGCGTACCGTTGCCATGATGCACATCATGGTCAAAAAGTAAAACGCGTTTTCCTTTTTTTGCGATATCATTCGCAGCTATCGCAGCGTTGTTAAAAAGGCAGAATCCCATCGATCTATCACGCGATGCATGATGGCCAGGTGGCCTAACCAACGCAAAGGCGTTATCGGCTTTACCAGCTAAAACTTGTTTGCAAACTTGAAAAACCCCGCCTGCCGCCAATCTAGCAACATCATAGTCTGAACTGCAAACATACGTATCAAGATCTATCCATGAACCACCACCAGAGCTTATATCTTTGATTTCCTTTATCATCTCATCTGAGTGAACCGAACGAAGCATCTCCTCTGGCAAAATCTCTGGTTCAATTACATTAAGCTCGTTGTAAAAAGAAGTTTTCCTAAGTTCACTAATCATGATTTGTAGGCGTCTAGCGTTTTCAGGATGACCTATGTTATCGTGTTTATCAAACTCTTTTGAATAAACTATGTTCGTTGTCATAAAAAATCAAAGAAGTGAAATATAGTAAATGGATATAAGATTAATTCTAACAATTTAAGTATAATGGAGTATATTGGGGGTAAATTAAGCGGGGAAGAAAAATATTATGAGTGAAACATTACTTGGAATTTCACCAGATTTCTTATATTACCATAAAAAACCTCCAAAGTTAATATCAGATTTACATAAACCATATTTTCTGGCTTTCTGTCAAAAAAATGAGGATTTAGAAAAAAATAGACAGGAACTTATCAAAAAACTTGAAACAAATATTTCTGAAACAGATCCATTAAATAAAATAGATCATATCGGCGAAATTGAGAATTATAGAAGTTTCTGCGATTTCAACAAAAAAAGAAAAGTTTTCAGAGTTTATACAAAAAAATCATATTTTGTTCCAGAGGTTAGCGACCATCTTTTTTTCAACCATGGTTTCTACACGGCAGAGCATGACGTACCATATCACCAAAGGGCGCTTTTGGATTTAGCTGCAAATGGAAAAACATGGCTTTTTGATACAAACGGTGAAAAAAAGACGCTTAAAGTTTTAGTTTATGATATTGAGACTACCAATTACGAAGAAGGAAAAACCGATGTCCCAATTGATATCGTAGGTTATTCAAGTTTTGATTTAGTTTTTGAATCAAGCAAAAACCTTGAGAAAGAAGAATTCACTTTCGATATCATAGATTGCCCATCTAATTGGGAGGACATGGAAGTTAAACAGCTTGTTTCACACAATGTCGATGAAGAAGTAAAAAACCTCTATCAGATGTGTAAAATTCTTGGTAGCTGCGATATCGCATCTGGTCATAACATTATAGGTTTTGATAATTTCCATTTGTACGGCAGGATAGATTGGATTCTAAAAAATTACAGAGAACAATTATCTGAAGAGGAAAAAAAGACTTTTCAATGTTTCATTAATGAACATTGTAGACTTGATAAGTCATTTCATTTTGGTGTCGGCTCTGAAGTCGTGCAGTTTTATCCGACTTGCTTTGATACCTATCTTGCGGCGCGTAAGTTTTATTCTTTTCTGGATGAATTCAGCCTCAAAGCCCTGGCTCCTTTCTTAGGCGTAATTGTTAAAGACAGGATTTTTTTGGCTCCTTCTCAAATCAAGATAGATGCTAGAACTCTAAAATACAACAAACAAGACATACAGGAGCAACTAGGAGTGACTTTGAATCTTATCCAACAGGCTTTGCCACTAGCTTTTACCACTTGCATGCCTTTTGATATGCTCCTGCCCACTGGTGCAGTGAACATGTGGGACCATATGGCTCTTCTACGTGGCGCAGCTCAAAAAAAGATTATGCCACCTATCTGCAGAGTTAAATCAATATCCCAGGTTTTAGTCAAAGACTTCAATGGATGCAAAACTAGAGAGGATATAATTAAGCAAGCAAAAAAGAGGCGGGAGCAACTTTCAAAAGATTTTGTTCGAGTTCTGAAATATGGCGATGAGATGCCTGAGTGGGTTGAATACCCTTATGCTATCTACAACGAGCGGGCTGTTGATGACGAGGAATCATTAAGCTATCATATGCCTGGTGGCATGACAATAAAACCAGATAAAGAGGCGCATTCGGATTTTGTCCCATGGTATCATGTTGTTGTAGCCGACGTTGGTGCGATGTACCCGACTATTTTGAAGGCTATGAATATCGGCGCAGATACCGTAAAGCTTGCATCCAAAAAAGAAAAACCCGATGCATACATATGGCTTAAGAAACTGCCTGAAAAATTTTTTGAAAACAGAGACGTGTTTTGGCGGGAGATAAACTCAGAAGACTCCTATGCAGATAAAGGATATATTATAGGAATAAAAATCGATGACTCACCTGGTGTTGTAAACCATGCTATGACCGGCATAATGAACATGATTGCTAGAACAAAAAAAGAGCTAAAAGAGGCAAAAAAGAAAGGCGACAGAGCTGAGTTACAGAGACTAAAAATGATGTACCAAAGCATGAAGGGTGCTAGAAATGCTGGAACCCACGGGATCCTTTCAGCACCAACTGTAACAGGTAGACAATTCAACCTCTGGGGCGCAGCTGCTATCACAACAAAAGGTCAGATGATACTTGCTGATACGTTAAAATATCTAGAAGATAAGAATATCAGGGTTGTATATGGAGATAGTGTAAATTCGGATACAGATATCATCATAAAAGAAAATGATTTGATAAAAATTGTTAACATTAAAGATTTATTCAAAAAATATTATTATGAAGATATATACAGAAAGGATAACCATGAGTATAAAAAACTAAGCAATATTAAATGTCTCTCTGTAAACAAAAATGGTATTTGCGAATGGAAAAAGGCAAATTTTATAAAACGACATCCATACGATGGTAAATTAGTTTGTATTAGAACTCAAAGAGGGACGATTTCTGTCACTAAAAATCATTCACTTTACACTCTTTCAAATGGATTTAAAGAAATTTTATGTAAGGAAATAAACAACAAACATACTTACATAGTTCATATCTCAAATTACGATAACAAAGGAAAAAAAATAAAAATAAATGCTTTAAAAACTTTGATAGAATTTGACAATAAAATAAATGTCTGGTTAAACATTCCAATTAACGATTCTAATAAAAGACTTTTAAAATATCACCAACCTAGAAATAATTCTAAAGGAAAAAATACAAAAAAGAGATTTATAAGAATGCAAATAGCTTTTGCTATAGAATTATTTGAGAAAGGCATTATAAGAAACAAAGACATTAAAAATTCTTTCATTTCTTCATATAACGGCAAGGGCAAAATACCTGTCATATATGATTTAGATGAAGATTTTGGAAGAATTCTAGGCGCCTATGCTGCTGAGGGTTCAATATATATACGAGAAAGACTAGGAAAGACAAAAGAAGGAGCGCATATATTTGTATGTGGGCATAATTTTAAATCATTAAACAAGTTGAAAAGCATAGTAGATAAGAAATTTAATAAAAAATTTAATGTTACAAGTAGTGGTTTTGATAAAAATGGGGAGAATTTTAGAATTCAGGGCAATTCTTCAACAGCATATCTTTTCAAATACGTACTTGATTGCGGACAAGGATGCAAAGAAAAAAAAATAAGTCCTTACATACTTTCTTCAACAAAAAATATTCAAAAAGCATTCATTGATGAATATGCCAAAGGGGATGGATATTATGAGACAAAAAATAGAATAAAACCTCCCTTAGGAATACAGACTAAATCTAAAAAACTCGTTGAAGGTCTTTCTCTTCTTGGAATCAACATAAAATATGGTCTTCCCTCAATAGGATATAGGGAAGAAAAATCGGCATATCATTTAAGATTTGTACAATATAATCTCAACTCAATAGAATACAATGGAATTACAGGTCTTATACCACAAAAAATAGAATATATTAAACCACATGATAAATATGTTTATGATATATCTGTAGAAAAAAATAACAATTTTGTATGTGCAAATGGATTAATTCCAGCTCATAATACTGATGGTATTTATCTCGGGTGCTCTCGGTCAGCTGGAAACCTTCCAAGTTTTTCTAAAACACTAAATATATCCCAAAATCCAGATGAAAAAGCCTGGCTTACAAAACCCGAGGTGGCTATAACTGCTATTGATGAATGCGACAAAAAATGGCAGGAAGACCTAGATTACCCTGATTTTGAGTTAGAACCAGAGATACATGATGGTATGATTTTTGTTAAACATAAAAACTATCTGATTTTTGATGAAAAAAATGGCAAAATAGAGATGACAACAAAGGGCAATAATTTTAAAGGTTCTGACAAAGCAAATATTGCGCGTAAAGTATTAGAAGAGATAATGATGCTTGTCTTGAAAGAGAACCCCTGCTGGGATGATGAGGAAAAAGCTAGATGTGCAATTAAGAATAGTATAAAGAGCAAGACGAAAGAAGTGTTGTTGAAGTTGGATTTATCTAAAGTTGATCTGGATGATTTAACCCTTGTTCAATCTGTCCAGCCTTCTAAAAGATATAAAACTAATCAGGATGGTTCCACATCTGTGTTTGGGAAACGCTCAGAAGCGCTTGAGAAACTTCTTGGTCAGCCTGTTAGAACACGTATTAAACTGAAGTTTGTTGTAACAAAAAGACCGTTGCCAGGTATTACTAACCCATCAAAAAGCGGTGTTAAGCCTATTGATTATATGTATCCTGTTGATCTTTTAAAAAACGCTAATGAAATTGATTTGGATTGGTACAAAAAGATGATTGAAAATTATATACAGGGTGCTTTTGGTCTTTCTGATATTTCTACGACTGAGCAGAAAGGTCTTGACGCGTGGATGTAGTTAACCGCGTTAACTTAAGTTAACTTATAAAATAAGAGAAAACAACCTATTTCTATCCCCTCTGTAAAACAAATTTTAACAGGAGAGAAATTTTGGGGAAAACTATTTATTTAAAAAAAAGATTATTAAAATGGGGGACAAGGAGTATTTGGGGAGGTAAATTAGATACCTGCTTTCCACATAGAGGCACATTCCTCCTATCAACGCATCCCGTCCCCCAACTTTTACTGATATAAACTAAGAGCTAGTTCTATTAAAAAAGAAAAATTGTTTTTTCAACAAATATGGTTCTGGTAGCCATTAAAGTAAGGCACACCTTTGCATATTTGTTGAAACTATAATTTGTTTATTTTTAGCCGAATAGTGCGCCTAAGCCTGCTGCAGCTTCTTCTTCAGAGACTTCTTCTTTTTTCTCTTTCTTTTTTTCTTCTTTCTTACCTTCTGCAGGTGCCTCAGCAGATTTTGCAGGTGCTGCGGGAGCAGCTAATGCAACAGCCGCTGTCTTGATAGCTTCATCTATGTTGACGCCTTCAAGTGATGCAGTCAAAGCTTTTATTCGTGCTTCGTCAGCTTTTACACCAGCAGCAGTCAACACTTTTTTTATGTGCTCTTCAGTAACCTGTTTACCTGCGGCGTGAAGGAGCAGTGCGCTGTATATGTATTCCATTTTATTTTTCCTCCTGTAACTTTTTTTATGTCATCATTTTCTTTAAATCTTCATCTAAGGCTTCTTGTTGTGCACGTGATGCGACAACCATCATGTTTCTATGCGCCTTAGACAATAAATTCTTAACAGTCTCTTTAGTAATTATGTTCTTCTCCATTGCAAGGGCGAAAGCATCACGATGAGCCTTCTGCAACAGAGGCATAATAGTCATTTTGTTTACCCAAGCTGATTCAATAGCAAGGTTGAACGCATAATTAGAAGCCTGTTGAAGCTTCATCTTAAATTCATCTATGTTAATGTCAAGAACATCGGATTTGAAGATTTTACCATCCTCATAGACACCATGAAGTGTCATACCAACCTCAATTGGGAATATCTCAAGACGTGTTATCATCTGTGCAACATCAGCTGGTATCTTCTGCCCAGCTGGAATAAGGACCTTATCAGTTTTAATAACGACCTTGCCATCCTGTATAGCTGCTGGTATACCTGCTTTTTGTAACTCACCAACAATAGGACCTGGTTTGAAATTAGTTTCACCAGATTTCACAGAAATATCACTCGGTGCTGTTTCCCCACCTTTTGCAGGGGTCATAGTACGAGTGGCTTTAATCTGACCAAATAATTTAAAAGGGTTCATATCAGTAGCAATAACAGCAGCCTGGCCTTTTACAGCATCCTTCAAAGCACTTATTCCCTTTACCTTGCTCTCAGCCTCGTCAAGAGCCTTAAGTATTAGAGTGTTTTTTGCAGAGCGAACAACAGCGTTTTTCTGAAGGTTCTTCCTCATCTTTTGCATCTGAGGACCAGGGATACCACCAATCTCAACTATACCAATAACCTTGTTATTTGTAAGCAGATTTGCTATCTCCGCCACTTCCCCGTGTTTCCATTTTGCTACATGAGCCATAAAAACAGATCACCCTAAACTATTCTCCCCGGAGGACCCATCGTGGTCTTAACATAAATAGAACCAAGATCAATCCTAGTTTTTTCCAACTTATTCTCAAGTCTTTTAATAATAGCATCTATGTTATCAGCGATATTCTCCTTAGACATCTGCTCGTTACCAACCACCGTGTGAAAAGTCTTGGTTTTAGAACGCAACTTAATGGTGTTACGAAGGTTTTTCACCATACCTGAAATATCAGCATTAGGTGGCACAGGCTTAGGCATCTTACCACGTGGACCAAGAACAGTACCAAGAGTTTTACCAATAGTTGGCATGAGCGGTGCTTCAGCTATGAAGAAATCATGCTCATCAGCTATCTTCTTAAGTTTTTTCTTATCCTTGGAAAGATCCTCAATCTCATCAGGTTTAATCAATAAATCAACATAACCTTTGGATTTACCAGCAAGCTCACCACTAGCAAAAAGAGCTACCTTGGACTCTTTACCCTTGCCATGTGGAAGGATAATTTCCTCATCGACACGAGTCTTAGGGTTATTAGGATCAAAATCCTTTATGTTTATCACTAAATCAATGTTTTGTTTGAATTTCCTATTGAGTTTCTTAGATTCCTCTAAGATCTTCTCTACTGTATCGACAGTTTTTTTGTCGGCCATAGAACATCAACGAGTGTAATATATTATATATGCCTTTTTCTCCATATGTTAGGTGGAGATGTAGTTCTCGGGAATGACAATCCCATTTATAAAAGTTTGGTATAACCGGTTATAAATTAATCTTGTATTCTTTCTATAATAAGTTCCAGTATCTCCTCTGGCTCCCTGACTTTTTTTAGCTCTCTTTTAACGATAAGAGGAGTACCAGCGATATTCTTTTTGTTAACATCCTTATCTGTAAAAAGAACAGCGTACCTCTCTGTTACTTTAGATATATTACTGACAATCTCTGCTTTCTTAACAAGTTTTTTATCGTATTTATGAACACAAGTCAACAAAATTTTCTCCTTGTTTTTGCTAAGTGCCTCAAAAGGACAGCGCTCCATAGGAATAATACTATACCCTACATGTTCCAGTAACGAGAAAATCTCTTTCTGGAACTCCCTAAGTCTATCTTTCTCGCCACTAACTGAAACTGTCTCTTTCTTTTCAGGTAAAGAAGATTTTAGGATATCAAAAGATTTAGTAACCTTACCGCCAAGAACCTCCTCCATTCTAGCTGCAACTTCAATACGGGCATTCATGCCTTCCTCGTACATACTTGCTGTTCTCCTAGAAACCCTTAGGTGTCGTGCGAATGAACCCAGCGATATATTTTGCTCCTCACGTAGTTTCTTAATTTTATCCTGATCAAGGTTAACGTAGAGACCACCTGGCGCAGCATATGTCTCAACTTTTATGCCATCAAGCAAATGATTTCTCAGAGTTAGCGGAGTTATAACCTGTATGCCAAATCTATCATAAACTACCTCATCCTCAAGGAAATCTGTGCCACTTCGCTCCCCTATCAAAAGTGGGCTGCCTTTTAGAACCGTGGATAAAACCTTTATCTCCTTAGCAACATTTTCTGATAAAGCATCGATATTTGTCAAAACTTTAATTATAAGCAACGAATTATCTCTTCTCGCAACAAGATCAAAACCTATGGGGCGTATACTACATAAGTCTGAGACACAAAAACCAGCATTGGTTAACGTTTCTCTGATGTTAACTAGTAGTTCTGTTCGTTCCATATATAATATAGATTGAAAGAAAAATTAATATTTAACTATGTTGGTGTATTATTTATTCGATATCCAGAGTATTTTTCCCCCCAAACCCTACAAATTCAAACTGATTGTTTTTTATCATCCATCCCAATCTCTTTTTCTTCAAAATAGGCTTTAATATGAGGTTTTCTGAGATAATAAGTATATACAATAAATAAAATGAGACTCATTATAATACTCGTTGGAATCTGATAACGTTGTGTGGAGAAATACTTGAAAAAATAATCAATAACATTCCCCAGAACGTTTATTAACAATAGCAGAATCATTCCGATTCTAGCCCATTTCCATCCTTTTAATAATGCAATACTTGTGAATATTAAAATTAGGCAAAAAATCATCGCATAAATCACTGTTATTTCTCCTGCAATAAGAAGAATAAAACTAGCAATTAATCCTAAAATTGATATGAAAATTATAAAGCCTGCAATTCCAACTATTTCTTTAGGTCTATTCTTCATATTTTTTCCTTCAAACCCTACAATTTCAAAACAACTATTCCTTTATAAAACCTCAGTCATTTACTTGTTCATTGCACCTATAAAAATTTATAAATTATAGCACTTTATCAAACTTGCATTTTAATCATATCGGGAGTGAAAATATCTGGATAGGAATTGATGACACGGATTCAGTGAAGGGTGGTTGCACCACATATGTAGCGCGGACTATAATAAAAAAACTGATTGATGAAGGCTACGATATTATAGGTTACCCCAGACTTGTTAGATTGAATCCAAATATACCATGGAAAACCAGAGGAAACGGGGCAATCTCATTTCGGGTCGGAGAAGGCATTGGTACGAAAATCAAGATCGGAGAAATAAACGGCAAAAACGTATTTTGTTATTCTAAGGAATTGCAAAAAGATTTGCAAGATTCTGATAAGAAAAAAATTTTTGAAGTCGTAGAAAAAGTTGTTAGACAGTATGCTAGATTAGATGATGAAAAAACTAACAGCGGTTTTGTTATAACCAAAAAGCAACCATCTTTTGAGTTTTACGAAAAAACAGTGAGAGACATTGTTTCTTTAAAGGAAGTTAAACAACTTTTAAAATCCATCAAGGCAAATTACAAGGGTTACAAGAACTGCCGCGGACTTATCGGTGCCACCGCATCAATTGCCTGGCCTCCATCAAAAGATAACACTTACGAGCTAATTGCATACAGAGAAAAAAAGAAATGGGGCAAAGAGAGAAATGTAGATGATGATTCAGTGAAAAAGATGGATATAAAAATTTTATCAACTTTTGATAACTATGATTATAGAAACAGACATAACAGGCTTGTACCAAATTCGCCTTGTCCTATTTTGTATGGTATACGAGGGGATGATGACAAGGAGTTAGTGCGTGCTCATAGTATGGTTAAGTCTGAGAGGGTTGATTGTTGGCTTCTTTTTGAGAGTAATCAGGGCACCGATGACCATCTTCTAAAAAGAGAGATTTGTGAAATAAAATCTTATCAATCTGTTATAATAAACGGCGTTGTTGAAACAAAACCTCGTACAATAAAAGGAGGTCATGTGATTTTTTCAGTTAAAGATGAGACTGGGAGAGTTGATTGTGCTGCTTATGAGCCTACTAAAGAGTTTAGAAGAATAGTTAGAGAGCTGTACATAGGAGATGTTGTTGAGGTTTATGGTGGTGTAAGGAAAAAACCTCTTACTGTTAATATGGAAAAGATAAACATAAAACGTCTTGCTAAATTGGTCGAAAAAGTTGAGAACCCGGTTTGTCCAAAATGTGGTAAACATATGAAATCAAAGGGAAAAAACCAGGGCTATAAATGTAAAATCTGTGGGCTGAAAATAAAAGATGCGGCTTTAGTGAAAAAAAAGCGAAATATTAGTAATGGTTTTTATGAGGTACCTGTTTGTGCAAGGCGGCATATAAGTAAACCGTTGAAGAGAATGGAATAAATGTTTATCTGAATCTCAGGAATTCTGCTACTTGAAAAGAATCTATAGTCTCAGTTTGTGAATCAACTGTGATAGAACCTTTGCATTTTACGTGGTAGCGCCAGTAGTTCATAAAACAAAACAAACGTTCATGGTGAATATCTATTACATCCATTTTAACATCGATAGAGATATTTTCTTTGTGAGCAGTTAGTGTAAAAGAATGTGGTATTAGGTATCTATTTTCGAAACTAAAATTTTCTGCGGTAAACTGAATTTCAGTTGGTTCAATATTAAGATAATCTCCTTGATTTTTGTTTATAACCAGAAGTCGATCATTTGCAAGTCTTGTTCTCAGTATTGTCGCCCATGTAATTGTGTAGTTACTGGAATGGATTTTCCCCCAGTACCAACCAAAATTCATGCAAGCTGATGCAGTGATATCCCAATTGTGGTCATGATAGCCCAATCCTGTAACATTTATGCTTTCGTTATCTATAGTTAATGTACCAGAGGTTTTTGCTCTTGGAAGAGCTACTCCCCACCATTCTTTTCCATGGAGTTGGCCTCTCCAACCATCTGTGCAACCTGTAAATTTTAGAAGAGCAGAGGCATCATCAAACTGGAAATAAACATCATAGATCCAATTGCCAGTGGAATCATCTATAGATCCATTAATAACACAGAAATCATCTAGATATACCGCAGGCTTTTCTTTTGAAGCAAAAAAGTTTCTCACATGGTAAGATTTTTTGTTGTGAGAGATAAGAGCGCCGTCTTTGTATATATCTAGTCTTTTGAATACTGTTCCATAATTAAACATGCTTGCTATGCGTACATTCATCTGAGCGCTATAGTTGTTATCAAACACTGCATCGAAATACCACCATTCTGTATAATGTGAGGTTTTTGCGCCATGGAACGCATCGTCTTTAAGCTCGATGTCAATTGGCGAGAAAACAAAAGTATCTTTTTCATATGCGAAAAGAGATTTAGAGAAACTAATAGTAAAGGGGTTGATAATAAGTAGAATTAACATAGTTACACCAGCAGTTTTAAGCATAAACTAATATTTATCTATTGTTGTTTATATATTTTATTATAAAAACCGTTCAATAGATAATATGACAAATGCATCAATCGTAATCCTTTTTAATGGGTTTTTGCTTCATGATTTCTACATCTTCTATTGCGGGTGTGGTGTAGTCTGGTATCACTTAAGCTTGCCAAGCTTATAACTCGGGTTCAAATCCCGGCGCCCGCATTTTTAGTAATCTAAGAGGGTAATAAAATGTTAAAACTTGATTTACACGTTCACTCACAATACTCAGAGGATGCCTCTGGTTCCCCTAAAGAAATAATGGAGTTCCTAAAGAAAAAAGGGCTTAACGGGATGGCAATCACAGACCATAACTCAATAAAAGGATCTTTAGAAGCATTGAAACTCAAACCAAAAGATTTCGTAATAATCCCAGGTATGGAAATATCAACCGCAGATGGACACATGTTGGCATTAAATGTAAAAAAAGAGATAGCACGTGAGCTATCGGTTGAGGAGACTGTTGAAAAAATACTAGATGAAGGTGGCATACCAATTGTCCCACATCTTTTTAGGAAAATGTCTGGTATCAAAGAAGAAAAACTAAAAATAATATATAATAAAATCCCTGCGATGGAGGTTTTTAATGGTTGTAGTTTACCTAAATCAAACATTAAAACAGCTAGGATAGCCAAACAATATAGTCTTGGTGGAACCGGTGGTAGCGATGCACATAATCCTTTGTACGCAGGCTATGGATATACAGTAATAGATACTAATGATACTAATATAGACTCGGTTCTTTCTTATATTAAAAAGAAAAATACGTGGGGAGAAGGCAGTACAATTCCGCTACAAGTCAGACGGGATCGTATGCTTAAATCAATAAGACAATTCTTCCAACGTGGTTTTAAGAGAATTTAGAGTCGTAAACACCATCATCAATTGCTTTCTGAATTTCTTGTGGTTTTTTACCCTCTACCGTTATACCCATTGAAACGCAGGTTCCTATTACCTCTTTTGTCTTCTTTTTAAGATCCTTGCCAAGGAGACCATCTTGTTTCATCTTAGCGACCTTAATCGCCTGATCAACTGTGAGATTACCAACTTTATGTGTAGATGGTGAACCCGAGCCTTTTTCCAGACTTAGTTCTTTAAGAATGAGTGACGAAGAGGGTGGTGTACCGACTTCTATCTCAAACTTTTTTGTTTTAGGGTCAACAATAACTTTTATTGGGACTTTCATACCCTCGAATTGTTTGGTTTTATCGTTGATTGCGTTGATTATCTGCATGATGTTTACGCCAAGTGGACCAAGTGCTGGGCCAAGCGGTGGACTAGCAGTTGCTTTTCCGCCATCAACAAGCGCTTTTACTGTATCTGGCATACTATTTTGATTCCTCCTTCTTTTTATCTTCTTCTTTTCTCTTGATCACTCTAACCTGCTCTCCCCTGACTGTTATTGGTATCGGAACAACAGATTCAAAGAGCTCAACGGTTATTTCCTCTTTTGTATCATCAATGTGTGTAACCTTAGCTGTTTCACCACGGAACGGACCGGCAACCATCTCGACTACATCACCCTCAGCTATTTTTGCAACTGTGGATGCTGGTACAAGGAAATGCTCTATCTGCGTTATAGGTGTATCACCCTCAAGTATATTACGTGCATAAGAAATTGTTTTAATCATTTCTTTTATCCGCTCTATGTCATAGCTTTCAACAAAAATATATCCTCTAAGCTCCGGTGTCACAAGAATTGAGGGTATCTTGATTTTTGATTTATCTGCTCTGCTACTGATAAGATCCGCTGCGCCCTGTTCTTTACCAACCTGAGTTTTTATTGTAAAAATCTTTGTTTTTTCTTCGATATTAACATCAGAATTTACGTCTTGCATAATCTTACACCATCTAGTGAATTAATCCAAGTTCTTTTGCTATCCAAGGTGCAACCTGTGTAGCAAGTAAAAAAATTACGAAACCTAAACCACCTATAAGTAGTATACCTACCCCTGTTATCATCGAGGTTTTGCTGTACTCTTCACTCGTGGGTTTACGTGTCATCTTGAAGACCCTGCCGTATTTGCCCATGCCTATTCTCTGCTGTCTAGCTTCTATCCTGTGTTGCAAATCCCAGGCTCTTTCCATAAAGCTTTTGTCGCTTTTGAATAATTTCACTATTTACACCTCAAATGAAACCTAATCCGTCAAATAACTAGTTATATATAATATTATTGCCCTTAGCAGCTACATCCTCAAATGAGTTGACTATATTTCATTTTTGTTCATGTAAATTTCATGATAATATAAAAAGTGCAGGGGAAGGGATTTGAACCCATAAATACATGTAAAATTAATGGTTTTCTCCTGTTGACATAAAAAGAGTAGATTTATGAGCAATTAATCTATTTTGAAGTTGAGGAGAACTGGATGAAAGGAAAACTATCGAGTGTATTAATTGTTGTTTTAATGTTGACCGTTTTATTTTGTGGATGTAGTGAACAAGGAGAACCTCCTAAAATTAATTTTTTTATAGCAACACCATCTATTCTAATATCAGGTAATATTTCTGTTTTAAATTGGTCTACAACTGGGGCTACAAGTGTTAGTATAAATAATGGTATTGGAACTGTAGAACTCAATGGACCTTATACAGTTGTTCCTACTCAAACTCAAACATATATCCTAACAGCTACTAATTCTTATGGTAGTATTAATGTCTCGGTTGTGATATATGTGAGTGAATTAGATACTAATTACACTTATACAAATAATATGTATAATTTTTCAGTAGTATTAAATGAAAATTGGAATGTAACTTATGAAGATTGGATGGGAATAAATATTGAACGAAAAGGGTTGGGTCAATATGATGTTGTTAAAATTGATATTTCACTACCTTTAACATTAACACAGGATTCAACATTTGAAGATTGGATTGATACAGATTTAAATACACTTCCAGATTGGAAGGATGGCTTCGAATTAATTTCATCAAATTACACAACTTTTAAAAGTTTAAAAGCACATGAAATAATCTACAGATATGGCGAAGACAATACTGGAATAAAAGAAAAACAACTTGCCATTGAAAAAGATAATAAAATGTATCACATATTCTACTCAACAGACCCTATTAAATATGAAGAATATTTAGATGAAGCAAATGAAATTATTAACTCTTTTACATTACTATAATGATTTGTAGCAAAATAATCCTAAAATAGTATAATCTATTCTTAGACCTCAAAAAATGTTAATACAGGATAAATGATTCTTAATTTTAGTGTGATGGGATGATTCGAGATAATACTAAGATTTCTGAAGATGAGGCATTAAAGGAATTTAAAAAAAAGTTTGAGGAGATTGATGAAAAATATGAGAAAAGGTTTTGGAAAAAAACTTCTATATTAACGTTGATTGCAATACCTGTAATAATTTGTATATTAATTGTTGCTAAATTAAGTATTGAAGAAGCATCGAAAGGCAAGTTTGGAACGTATATGCCTTATTTTGTAATTTTGATGGTCATAGCATCTATAATTGGAATTTATGGTTCATGGATTTTCCGTATAGAATATAATTTAAAGCAGTCAAAAGAACATAATAAAATATTGAAGGAATATTTTGAAAAAGCGGGTTTAAAAGATGAGGAAGTTCGTTTAACAAAAAAAACTTATTTGGGTTTCTTTTGTTTCGAAATGATTTTATTATCTATCATATGTCTTTCAATAATTTATGGAGTTTTAATATTAGCCGTTATGTTAGGATTTATAATGATATTAGTTCTGATATTAGTTTTATATGGTTATTGGTATCAAAAAAAGCATGATAAATAAAATCAGTGTAAAATTAGTGCAGGGGAAGGGATTTGAACCCCTGGAGTTAAAATATTGAAGCATCTGGGTTATTCAGTTAAACCTGTTTTTATGCTACGAAATCAATACCGTATTCCTTGTTTTCATAAGTTCTCTGTGTAGGACCAAGTATCTGCTTTGATTTAACCCCAGTTATAACCAGCATCGTCCGTATAGTTTTCTTAAGACCTGAATCAATTGTCGTACCCCATATTATACGAGCATTCGGGTCAACACGTGAGTAAACCTCTTCAACAACACGCTCTGCTTCACCAATTGTCATATCATCACCACCAGTAACATTAACAAGAGCACCAGTAGCACCAGATACATCAACATCCAAAAGCGGAGAATTCAATGCCTCTACAACAGCGTTAACCGCCTTGTTCTCACCCTCTGCCTCACCAAGACCAATCATAGCAACCCCACCACGTTTCATAATGGTTTTAAGATCAGCAAAATCAAGGTTAACAAGACCAGGTTTAGTAATCATCTCAGTAATACCTTTTATCGATCTCATAAGAACCTCATCAGCAACCTTAAAAGCAGCATTCAAAGCAAGATTCGGAACAATCTCAAGCAGTTTATCATTTGGTATAACAATAACAGTGTCGCATGCTTCTCTAAGACGCTTCAAACCAACCTCAGCATTATCCAAACGAACAAGACCCTCAACCTTAAAAGGGAGCGTAGCAACACCAATCGTCAAAGCACCAGCCTCTTTAGCTATCTCAGCTACAATAGGAGCTGAACCAGTACCAGTACCGCCACCAAGACCACAGGTTACAAAAACCATGTCAGCAGGAGCAACAGCCTTACGGATATCCTCCTCGCTCTCATTAGCAGCCTCCTCACCAATCTGAGGAAGAGAACCAGCACCAAGACCACGAGTAATACGCCTACCAATCAAAACCTTATGCGGCGATCTTGAAAGCAGAAGATGCTGAGCATCGGTATTAACAGCAATCAAATCAGCACCCAAGATACCAGCCTCAGTACACCTAGAAATAGTATTAGTACCAGCACCACCACAGCCAATAACTTTAATCCTAGTAACAAGACTCTTCAATACCTCTTCTAACTCGCTATCATCAACACTCCCAACAGGAGAATCCTCCGAACAATCATCTGATTTGGAAGATATTTTTTCTTTCTTTTTCTTTTCCTCATTTGCAATAACTTCTTTTATAATTTTCTCCATATCTAAATCACCATATCCCTATAATAACAACCCCACTACCATGAAATTTTTTACTATATTGTAAAGTAATTTCACCTATTAAATAGTTCCTAAAAAATTCTAATCTCCAAAGAAAAATCCTTGCTTTTTATTGAATGCGTAAGATAACCGAGAGAAATGCGATCAGCAAAAGAAGCATATCTTTGAATATTTTCTTTTGTGATACCACCAGATACCTCAATTAGAACATTTGGGTTAACTTTCCTTATTTTTTTAGCTATATCCGCTCCTGATTTAGCATCAAAATTGTCAAGCATAATAACATCGACATTCATTTTCGCAGCAACAAGCGCATCTTTTTCGTTTTCAACTTCTATTTCAATAATTTTGTCTTTAATTTTTTCTTTTACTCGTTTAATTGCATCTTCAACCGAACCAACGATTTTGAGATGATTATCCTTTATTAGAACCGCATCATATAATCCAAATCTGTGTGATTCTCCTCCACCGAGTATCACAGCTTTTTTTTCATATTCGCGAAAACCAGGGGTTGTTTTTCTTGTCGCAGCTATTGTGACCCTTGGGTTAATTTTTCTACATAAATCTATCAGTGCTTTAGTTTCTGTTGCTATACCACTCATTCTACTTATAATGTTGAGTGCCAGTCTCTCACCTTTGAGGATGGATCTGGCAGGGCCTTTGACTTTTGCTACTATTGCACCTTTTTTAACGAAAACTCCATCGTTTACTTCCAGGGTTGTTTTAGCGCCAGTTTTTTCAAAAACCTTTTTTGCTTCGTCAAGACCAGCGACAACGCAATCTTCTTTTGCTATGATTTCTGCTGAGGCAGACTCATTTGTAAATAAGGAGTCAGAGGTTATATCGCCCTCATTTCCAAGGTCTTCTTTCAAGAACCTATCTATATCATCCATAACGATAATTTTTATAGTAATGCCTGTTTTAAGTTTTTGGGAGACCATGAAACTTGGCATTATAGGTTGTGGCGCAATAGGAACAGATGTAGCAAAAGCTGCAGATAAAATGAAAGAAATCGAAAAAATATATTTATATGATATAAAAGAAGCAGCTTCAAATAAATTAGTCAAGGTTCTAAAAAAAGCAGAAATAAAAGAGTTCAATAATTTTTTAAAAGATGCAGATGTAGTTTTCGAAGCTGCATCACAACAAGCAGTTACGCAGTGTGGTTTAAAAGTTTTAGAAGCAGGAAAAGACATGGTTATTATGAGTCTCGGAAGTTTATTTGATGACAATCTCAGAAAAAAATTAGAGGACACAGCTCGAAAACATAAATGCAAAATCTATCTACCATCAGGTGCTGTATGTGGAATAGACGGTGTTTTAGCGGCAAGCATGGAAGAACTTGATAGTGTCACTCTTGTTACAACAAAACCACCTATATCACTGGGGGTTGAAGTGAACGGACGGACAATTGTTTTTGAGGGAAACGCACGTGAGGCTGTTAAAAAATTCCCGAAAAATATCAATGTTGCAGCATGTCTTTCTCTGGCTGGCTTAGGTTTTGATGAAACTAAGGTAGAGATTGTCGCAGATCCTGTTGAAACCAGGATAAGTCATAAGATACTTGCGCACGGAAAATTTGGTAGATTGCGAGCTGAGGTGGAAAATATGCCCAATCCAAATAATCCAAAGTCAAGTTATATGGCATCGCTCTCCGCTATCGCTGTATTACATAGGATTATTGATCCCATTCAGATAGGTTAAAAAAAAACCATATTTTTTTCCTTTAAAATTTCTTTATGACTAAAAACTAAATATTACCTCATTTATGTGGCTTCTAAGATGACATTTGAAATTAAAGAACGAGATGCAGCAGGACGTTTATGCAAGTTTACAACCAAACATGGGACAGTTAAAACACCAAATCTAATGCCAGTGATTAACCCAAACAAGATGCTGATTACACCGGGGGAAATGAAAAAACTTTTTGGTACTGAGATAGTAATTACTAACTCATACATAATAAAAAAAGACGAAAAATTAAATGAGAAAGCATTAAAACAAGGTGTTCACAAACTCATAGATTTCGATGGCCCCATCATGACAGATTCCGGGACTTTTCAAAGCTATGTTTATGGAGATATAAAAATTGACCCGATTGATATCGTAAGATTTCAACGTGACATTGGTAGCGATATTGGGACTATCTTAGATGTTTTTGGTACACCTGATCAAACAAAAAAAGAGGCTGAACGAGGTGTAAAAGAAACAGTTGCTCGCGCAAAAAAAAGCATACCTGAAAAAGGCGATATGTTTCTTGCCTGTACAGTTCAGGGTTCTGTTTATCCAGATTTACGAGAAAAATGCGCTAAAGAATTAAGCAACATAAATGCAGATTTCTTTCCGATTGGCGGCGTTGTGCCATTAATGGAAAATCAGAGATACACTGATCTTGTTAAATGTATTCTTTCTGCTAAAAAAAGTTTGAATCCATCAAAACCTGTTCATTTATTTGGCGCAGGTCATCCCTTGATGTTTTCTCTGGCTGTTGCACTTGGTTGTGATTTCTTTGATTCATCTGCCTACGCAAAATATGCACAAGACGGAAGAATGATTTTTTTATGGGGCACAGAAAGTTTGGAGACATTAACTGAGTTGCCTTGTTGTTGTCCTGTATGCTCAAAATTTACTGCATCTGATTTGAAACAATTGGACAAAAACGAAAGGATGCGTCAGTTGGGATTGCATAATCTTTATGTGAGTTTTTCTGAGATGAAAACTATACGCACCGCGATTTCAGAGGGATGGCTGTGGGAACTTGTTGAGCAAAGAACATCTTCTAACCCTTACCTTTTAGATGCATTAAGAGAACTGAGAAAAAAAGAAAATAAAATTTGGTTGGAAAAATTTGAGCCGACTAGCAGAAACACTGCAATGTTTTATACTGGTAACCACACAATTCATAGACCAATAATTTCCAGGTATCATAAACGTCTTTTAGCGAGATATAAACAAACTTTTGATACCACGGTCATTTTCCCCGAAGGAAACAAGCCCTATTCCATTTATTATGCTGATCGTATAAAGAAAATTTTTGCAAAAAGAAAAGTAAACTTAATTGTAAATTCTAATCTCGGTCCTGTGCCAATTGAGTTGGACGAAATGTACCCGTTGGCTCAGTCTGTTTTTCCAAAAAAAACAGATAAAGAAACCGAGGAAGAATCAAAAAGAGTGTTTGATGATTTTTTGAAAAATAAAAAAGTGGTTATTTGGAAAGATGGTAAAGTCGATTTGAAAACTGATAAATTAAAGCAAAAAAATATCATTGATATGGATTTTATTAGAATTTCTGCTGTTTCGAATATGCAGTTTGGAAAAGGTTCTTCTAAAGCCTTGTTTGGCGGAAGACTAAAAATTGTTAAATCGAAAAATACCGGCAAAATACGTAATGTGTATTGTGACGTTGAACATATTTTATCTATGAGGGCAGAAGACGGTTTGTTTACATTGAAGGCATGCGGGGCAAAGCGTTTACATAAATTTTTTAAGAAGCCGAAATTAAGAGTTGTTATCAACAATGATGCAGTTCCATTTGTTAAAGAAGGAAAAAGTGTCTTTGCGAAATTTGTTGTTGAATGCGACCCCGAGTTGCGACCTTATGACGAATGTCTTATTGTAGATGAAAAAGATAGTTTGATAGCAGTTGGTAGAACTTTGTTAAATAGAGAAGAGATGATGGCTTTTAATCATGGTACAGCCGTTAAAACACGTGAAGCGGTATAATAAATATTTTTATTTTTTTGTTGATATACGACGATCAACGTAGTAGGAATAAACAATTATAAAAACAATAAACTGTTTTGTGGAAAATATTAAAGAGATGGTGCATTATGTCAAACGAAAAAAAATCCTCGCTTGTTTCAGGTTTTTACAAGTTGCCTGTAAAAGACCGTATAAAATTTGTTAAAGATTTTTCTGGTTTAAACGAAGATGAAACAAAACTTTTCTCTTCCTCTTTGGATATAGCAACTGCGGACCGGATGGTCGAGAATGTATTGGGTACTTTTGAAATACCTCTTGCTGTTGCTGTTAACTTTCTGATAAACGGGAAAGACTATATTGTTCCGATGACAATTGAAGAACCAAGTGTTGTTGCTGCAGCCAGTAATGCTGCTAAAATCGCACGGGTTAAAGGCGGTTTTACTACAAAATTTTCGAAACCTTTGATGATTGGTCAGCTCCAGCTATTGCACGTGAAGGATGTTGCAGAAGCGGCACAGAATATAATGCATCATAAGGAAGAAATTCTACAGCTTGCTAATGAGCAGGATAAGATTCTTGTTGGGCTGGGTGGAGGAGCAAAGGACCTTGAGGTTCGAATATTGGATAGCCCTCTAGGCAAAATGATTGTGACTCATCTTATTGTTGATGTTCGTGATGCTATGGGCGCTAATGCAGTCAACACAATGTGCGAAGCTGTAGCCCCATTTATAGAAGATATCACTGGTGGAAAAATCAGGCTTAAAATTCTCTCCAATCTCGCCGACAAACGTTTAGTTAAAGCTAGAACTGTTTTTGATAAAGAAAAGATGGGGGGAGAAAAAGTTGTTGATGCATTCATAGAGTCATATACCCTTGCATCTATTGATCCTTATCGAGCTGCGACTCATAACAAGGGCATTATGAATGGTATTGATGCTGTGATTATTGCCACTGGGAATGATTTTAGGGCTATTGAGGCTGGTGCTCATGCTTATGCAGCGAGAAACGGGTGTTATACCTCGTTAACCTCTTATCATAAAGACAAAAATGGGGATCTTGTTGGTGAGATTGAGATACCTATGGCTGTTGGTATTGTTGGTGGTGCTGCAAATATGCATCCGAAAGCAAAACTTTGCAGAAAGATACTTGGTATCACAAATGCACAGGAGTTATCCGAGGTGATAGCTAGTGTTGGTCTGGCACAAAACTTCGCAGCAGTATATGCATTGTCCACAGTAGGTATACAGAAAGGTCATATGTCGCTTCATGCGAAAAACATCGCGGTTATGGCGGGGGCGCAGGGCGACGAAATAGAAAAGGTAGCAGAAACGATAGTTAAAGAAAGAAAAATAAAACTTGACCGAGCTAAAGAGGTACTTGAAAAAATTAGAAAAAATTAAACTATCCTGTCAGCAACATCCTCTGGTTCTCTTTCACAGTAGTAACATCTTATCCGTGGTGGGTCTCTACATACAACATGGAAGCGACTTTGTACTGGCTCACGTGCATTAGATATACATGTAGGGTTAGAACATTTTGCTATACCTATAACCTCAGTTGGTAACTCGACTTTGTGTTTTTTTACAACCTCATAGTCTCTTATTATGTTGATGGTAGCTTTTGGTGCTATCAATGCTATTTTATCTAACTCCCTAGGGTCAAGCTCCCGGTTTTCTATTTTCACAATGTCTTTTTTACCTTTTTTACCTGTGACATTTATTGCTACGCTCACTACTGCTGTTGTTGACTCAGGGATTTTTAGTATGTGTAACACTTTCACTGCATTCCCGGGTGTTATATGGTCTATGACTGTACCGTCTTTGATAGGTGTTACTTTTACTTCTTTCATAATTTTTTGCCTCCCAGTATAAGAGATAGTAAAGCCATTCTGATTGGGACCCCGTTGAAGGCCTGTTTGAAGTATAGTGCATGGGGCGTATTATCTACTTCAGGGTCTATTTCTACGACTCTTGGCAGTGGATGCATAACGATGAGGTCTTTTTTCGCTTGTTTTAACAAGTTGTTATCAACCTTATAGGTTCCAACCACTCTGTTGTATTCCTCTGCATCAGGAAAACGTTCTCTCTGTATTCTTGTAACATATAGAACGTCTGCTTCCTTGATTGCTTTCTCCAAATTGGATGTGCTATTGGGCTCTACCCCAAATTCTTTGCATTCGTTTATAACTTCTTTTGGCATCTTCAAAGTATCTGGTGAAACAAATGTAAGATCAGCTTTGAAAAGAGCCAAGGCGTAGGCGAGAGAGTGAACAGTCCGCCCGTACTTTAAATCCCCTAACAGTACAACGTTGTTACCCTTTATTTTCTTCTTCTCTGTAAAGATAGTAAATAAATCAAGTAAACATTGAGTTGGATGCTGCCCTGCCCCATCACCAGCATTTAAAACAGGTGCCTCAGCAAACTCTGCTGATAACCGAGCTGCGCCCTCCTGCGGGTGTCTTATAACAATGGCATCACTATATGAGTCTGCCATGCGTATTGTGTCTGCTAGGCTTTCACCTTTTTTCTGGGAGGTGCCACCAGGATCAGCAAAACCTATAACATTCCCACCCAATCTATGCATAGCACTTTCAAAACTTAGCCTTGTACGAGTGCTTGGCTCAAAGAAAAGTGCCGCCAAGATTTTTTCATTCAAAATATTCGTATGTTTTTCCCCAGTAGCATACGGTATCATTTTTTTAGCATATTCCAGAATATATTCTATTTCTTCTCTAGAAAAATCCTTGATTGATATGACGTCTCTTTTTTTGAAATTCATGTTAATCAAAAAGATAGAGATGCAAAGACACCTTAATAACCTTTTTAATCGTCCGGAAGGAAATTAATAAGATATATTAATATAATACTTTTCCCATAGTAATATTGATAAGAATTGCTCAACAAACTATATATACTAACAGGTTAAAGAAAATAATAGCATTAAGGGGATTGTTTTAACATGGAAAAAAGCAAATCTTCCAAAAAAGATAGGTTAGAAAAATTACGCATTAGCTTAGAATCCGATTCTGGTGGAAAATTACATCCTGAGGATGAAAAATATTTGAAGGTTTTACAAAACAGATTGTCTAGAGATTCAAAAGAAAGCACAGTAAATATTAACAGAGAATCTGGAAAAACAGATACCAAAGATGATCCCCTGAAACCACAAGTAATAATTCATCATAAAGAAGAAAAAATAGAAGAACCAAAGTTTATCCCACCTGAAGTAGAAAAAGTGGAAATAAAAGAAGAGAGTGAAATTAAAGATAAAGAATTATTTGAGATAAAAAAAGTTGAGGTTACTGGACCTGAATTCCTAGAGATTAAACCAAAAGAGCCTATAAAAAAGGCAGAAATTTCTGAGAAAAAGATAACCCAAAAAATCGAAGAAACAGAGCATAAAGAATATGAAAAACTTCCAGAATGGGAACCTGTAGAAACTAAAAAAGTTGAACAGGAACAAATAGAAGAAAAAGTTGAAGTGGAAGAGAAACCGGAATTAAAAGAGGAAGAAATCTCTGAATTTGAGTCAGTGGAGTACGATGTCGAGGAAGTTAAATCAGTTAAAGAAGAAGTTCCTGAGGAAAAGAGTGAACCAGAATTTGAAGTCTCTGAAGAAGAAAAGAAACCTGAACTTGAAGAAGATATGTTTTTTGAGGAAAAAGGAGAGACTCTATTCGGCGAAGGAAAACAAAACAAATTGGATGTATTCAAAGAGTTAACTAGTATAGATGAAAAAACATCTAATCTGCTGTATAATAATGGTTTTACTTCTATAGATGATTTAAAAATCGCATCTGTAAAGGATTTATCTAGAATAAAAGGCATAAAAAGAAAATTAGCTAAAAAAATCAAAAAAGAACTAGAGGAACTAGAGATATTCAAAGAAAACAAAGACATTACACCAAAAGAAGAGAGCAGTGAATCTTTTATTTTAGAAGAGGAATTTGAAGAAACTAAAAAGGAAGAAGAATTTGTACCAGAAGAAGAGTTCATGGAAGACGAAAAAATGTTCTTCGATGAAGATGAAGAACAAACACTACCAACTAAGAAAGATGAAAGAATAGAAGTTTTCAATGGCATAGAAAGCATAGACGAAAAAACAGCTTCATTACTTGTTAAAAATGGAATAATATCAATTGATATTTTAAAAGAAACATCTGTTAAAGAATTAGCAAAAATTAATGGCATAAATAAGAAGCTTGCAAAGAAAATCAAGAAAGAGATAAAGAAAAAAAGCAAGAAGGCAAAAAAAACAACCTATTCTATAGCTGAAGGATATGATAAAGATATATCAAAAGATTTCGAAGAGCCATCCGAGCAGATAGCTGAAGAAAAAGAACCATCTACTGAAACTAAAGAAAGAAAAAAGAAAAAACCTAAAAAGAAATCCAAACAATACAAACATGGCAGTTACACCCTCTATAAAAAGGATGTAAAAACCAAATCTAAAAAATCCAAGAAAAAAAGTAAAAAGGAAGTTTATTTCTTCAGCAAGCAGAAACGTAACAAGGCTGAGCCTTCGGATTTACCAAAAGGTTTTGAAGTGAAAATAAACAGGAAAACCGGCGTACCATATCTGAGAAAGAAAAAATAAACGATTTTTTTGTTACCCGATATTTATAAATAAGTTTCTGTATTAACCTTTCTTAAGTGTAAATTGTATGTGGAATGGCCCTTTGAATAAGATCAATGGTTTTAGGTACGAAATTCCTTGTAGTTATAAAGGGCAAAATAACAATCTACAGATGCAAACATCTGCTGTTATTTATGCTAACGAGCATATGATTTCTTCTATTCGTACTGATAGTGCCCCCGAGCAGGCAGCAAATGTTACAATGCTGCCAGGCATTGTTGGTAAATCTTTGGCTATGCCTGATATACATTGGGGATATGGTTTTCCAATTGGTGGCGTTGCTGCCACTGACGCAGAAAATGGCGTCGTTTCCCCTGGTGGCGTAGGTTTTGATATTAACTGCCTATCTGGCGAGACTCTTATTCTCCATGAACATGGCTATACTAAAAAAATAAAAGATTTTGAAAACAATTGGACAAAAGAAAATATAAAATGTGCAAATTTTGGTAAAAAAATTGTAAACACTAAAATAAATGCGTTTATGAAATTTTCAACTAAAAAGAATATTTATCGTCTGACAACAGAAAGCGGAAAAAAGATTGTCGCAACTGAAGACCATCCGTTTTATACACCTCGGGGCATGATAACCATCAAAAATTTGCAAGAAGGAGAACGTATCGCAGTTCATCCGTTCAACGGTGTAAAGTTTCATAAACCTATGCACAAAACAATTTTAACAGAAAATATTCTATCCAAATTTCCCTTAGAAAGAAACCTCTCTTTGATAAAAATTGAATTGGAGAAAAGAGGGTTATTGCCATTAACAATGGTTAACGAAAAGTTACCTTATCTGCTTAAACTCATGGGATATATTTTGGGAGACGGCTCACTTTATTTTTCAGGGAACAAAGGAACGGTATGGTTATATGGAGAACCTGAAGATCTCAGAGATATACAATTCGATATAGAAAAACTAGGATTCCACGCTTCACGAGTCTATCAAAGAGAGCGAGATCACGAGATAAAAACGATGTACGACAAAATAAAATTTCGGCGAGTAGAATCTAGCATTAAAACAACTTCCTCAAGTCTTGCGGTATTGTTATGGGCTATGGGCGTCCCAATGGGAAATAAATCCTCGCAAGAATATCTTCTGCCTCGTTGGATTTTTGGTTTAGAGCTGTGGCAGAAACGGCTGTTTTTGGCATCTTTCTTCGGAGCAGAACTTTCTGCACCAGCATCTTTAACAGGCCATGGTTATAATCTTTATGCACCTGTTCTTTCGATGAACAAGCATGAAAAATATATTAAGAATGGACGAAAATTCCTTAGACAAATCAAAACTCTTCTTGAACATTTTGATATTAAATCAAATCTTCTTAAGGAAAGGAAAGAGTTTGTCAATGCAAAGGGAACAGTTTCCTATCGATTTAGATTACAAATATCATCTAACCCAGAGAATCTCATTCGTTTGTGGAGTCTAATTGGATTTGAATATAATAAAAAACGAAAACATCTTGCAAACAGTGCGATACAATACTTGAAGATAAAAGAGAGAGTTTTGAAGGAAAGAAAATTAGCAACGACTCTTGCAAAAAAAATGAAAAAAACAGGTTTCACTAACCAGCAGATCTATAAGAAACTCAAATCTCCTTATGTAAACCAACGCTTCATAGAACGATCATTCTACGAGGATAGAAAAACACATCCTAGAATAGCACACGTATTTCCATTTTTTGAGGAATTCATGAATAAACAAACGATTGGATTAGGAAAATCAGGACTTCTATGGGATACCATTCATCAGAAAACTCAAGCAAAGTCAGAAAAGTTTGTCTATGATTTTAATGTTGCTAATAATCATCATAATTTTATAGCAAACTCATTCGTAGTATCAAATTGCGGAGTTCGTCTTGTTAGAACAAATTTGCATGCTAGTGACCTCGATTTTAAGAAGATACAACTAATTGTTGATGAGATGTTTAAAAATGTTCCATCTGGTCTTGGTTCTGAGGCGAAGGTAAAACTTAACAGGACTGAGTTAGATGATGTTTTAAAACTTGGTGCTCGTTGGGCTGTTGAGCATGGTTATGGCTGGGATGATGACTTAGAATATATTGAGGAAAATGGTTGTCTTAAACATGCTGGTTTATCAAATATTTCTGAAAGGGCAAAACAGCGTGGCGCCCCGCAGCTTGGCTCTCTCGGTGCAGGTAACCATTTCTTGGAGTTGCAGAAGGTAGATGAGATATTTGATCCTGCTGCTGCTAAAGTTTTTGGTATAAAAGAGAAAGACCAAGTTGTTGTAATGATTCATACTGGTTCCCGTGGTTTTGGTCATCAGGTTTGCACAGATCACCTACAAATTTTTGAGAGGGCAGTTAAGAAATATAATATTTGGCTGCCTGATAGACAACTGGCATGTGTACCAGTTAACTCACCTGAGGGGCAGAACTATCTGAAGGACATGGCTTGTGCAGCAAACTTTGCATGGTGCAACAGACAGATGATTGTCCACTGGGTGCGTGAATCCTTTGAAAAAATACTTGGCCAAAGCGCTGAAAGCCTGGATATGGGCATTGTGTATGATGTTTGCCATAATATAGCAAAACTTGAGGAACACGAAGTAGATGGTAAAAAAAGAAAGCTCTATGTACACAGAAAGGGTGCAACACGCTCATTTGGCCCAGGAAAAAGTGAGGTGCCACAGAAATATAGGGATGTTGGACAACCTGTTCTTATACCAGGAGATATGGGGACAGAAAGTTATTTGTTAAAAGGTACGAAAGAGTCTGAGGAAACATTTGGTTCTACGTGTCATGGTGCTGGACGTGTAATGTCTAGAAACGAGGCTGTCCGGAGATGGCGTGGCGAACACATAATGAATGAGCTTAAGAAAAAAGGCATTTATGCTCATCCTGCTAGCTGGAAGGTTATGGCAGAAGAAGCACCAGCTGCATACAAAAATGTAAGCGAGGTGGTAAACGTGACGCATGGTGCCGGTATTTCTCTTAAAGTAGTGAAATTTTTACCGCTTGGCGTAGTAAAAGGTTAAAAAATAGTTTTTTCACCAATTAGTTTTAAATGCTAGAAAGTGATTTGTGTCCGTAATTCTGATGGTGATGCACTTTGAAAGATGAAGTTGAAATATGTGATTTTGAAGAAGCAGATTTAAGTGGGGCAACAGTTATAGCAGGTTTTCCCTCAATAGGCCTTGTAAGCACTATCGCAGCTAATTATCTCATTGATGCTTTGAACCTTAAACAGATAGGATGTGTTAACTCTGCAGATTTTCCAACTTTATCTGTTGTCCATACAGGCGAGCCGTTATCACCTGTTCGTATTTACGCTGGAGCCCAGAATAACGGAGAAAAAATCGTTGTTTTCGTTTCAGAGTTTAGACCTAAACCTACACTCATAAATTCTATCTCTGAGTCAATTATGAAATGGTCTACCCAAAAAAAATGTAAACTTTTGATTTCGCCTGAGGGCATGGTTGTTGAGGGTAAATCCTCTGAAGAGGAGCAGATATCTGATGCGTATGCTATAGGTTCGACAGAAAGAGCTAGGAACTTGTTGATAACAAAAAAGATACCTCAGTTCAAAAACGGTATAATAGCTGGTGTATCCGGGGTTTTGCTCAATATGGGTAGACAGATGAATTTTGATGTCATTTCTATATTGGCTGAGGCGCATCCGAACTACCCAGATGCTAAGGCTGCTGCTGCAGCTATTAATGTTATGGGTTTACTTATGAATGTGGAGATAAACGTTAACCCGTTGTATGAAGAATCAGAGCGCATCGAGAAACAGCTTCAGAAATTCCATAAACAGGCGAAGCCTGTTGTTTCTGGTAATCAGGCACCACAGCCAAGTATGTACGGATAAAAATTATTTCTTTTTTTCATCTTTCTTATTTCTTAATTTTGTTTATTTTATCCCCTAAATTTTAAAAGGATGCGTCTGTTGTTTGGTATTGTAATATGAAAGATATTCCTCTTAGTCACCCACGTTATTTTTCTCTTATTACAAGGGAGAAAATTTCACAGGCTATGAAAGATGGTTTGGTTCATGAGACTGGTTTGATTGCTCATGGTCGTGGTGAAGCCTTTGATTATCTAATTGGCGAGACGACTATAGCCGAGGCTGATGCTGCTGAGAAGGTTGCTGCTGCTGCATTGTTGTGTGCTGTTAACCCAGTGATTTCTGTTAATGGGAATGTTGCTGCTTTGGCTGTCGATGAATGTATTAGTCTTGCTAAGGTGGTTCCTGCTAAACTTGAGGTGAATCTATTTCATAGGACAGAGCAGCGTATGAAAAAGGTTTCATCTGAGATTTTGAAGAAAGGTGCTGAAAGGGTGTATGGTCTCAGAGCCGACTCTAGGATTCCTGGGCTTGATCATAATCGTGCATTGTGCGACAGTGATGGTATTTTTGCTGCAGATGTTGTTCTTGTTCCACTTGAAGATGGTGATAGGTGCCAGGCACTTCGCAATATGGGTAAGATAGTGATTGCTGTTGATTTGAATCCTTTGTCTAGAACTGCGCGTACTGCTACTATTACAATTGTTGATAATGTGATAAGGGCAATTCCTGGTATTGAGAGATGGGTGAAAGAGTTAAGAAACTCGGATAGAAGAGATCTTGAGAGAATTGTAAAGACTTGGGATAACAATGAAAACCTTCGTGGGGTAATGTCGTTTCTTTCAAAAAGACTAAATTCCTTGTTTTGATATGGTGTCGTATATGTACAGAAGTCATTACTCTAAAGATATAACAAATAAAGAGTATGGTAAATCAGTTGCTGTTGCTGGTTGGGTTGAGGATATAAGGAATCTTGGTTCAATTGCTTTTGTTATTTTGCGTGATAAAAAGGGTACTCTTCAGTTAACTGTCCTTAAGAAGAAGACTCCCGAGATTTTTGAGAAGTTGATTTCTTTACCACGTGAGTCCATATTATCGGTGAAAGGGTTATGTAAGGAGAATGACAAGGTTAGAAATGGCTATGAGGTTTTACCTGAGTCTTTTGAGGTTTTATCTGTTGCGGAAACGCCTTTGCCTTTGGGCGTTGTTGATAAGGTTGAGTCTGATTTTGATACCAGGTTGGACAACAGGGTTATTGATTTGAGAAAACAGGAGACACAGGCTGTTTTTAAGATTAGGAATGTTGTTATTTCTGCTGTTCACGAGTATCTACGTAGTCAGGGTTTTGTTGAGGTTCATACCCCTAAGATTATTGCTAGTTCTTCTGAGGGGGGCACCGATGTTTTTAGGTTGAAGTATTTTGAGAGGGAGGCTTTTCTTGCTCAGTCTCCGCAGTTGTATAAGCAGATGTTGATGGGGACTGGTCTTGATCGGGTTTACGAGATTGCTTGGTATTTCCGTGCTGAGGAGCATAATACTCGCAGGCATCTTAATGAGTCTACCGCTGTTGATTTGGAGATGGCTTTTATTAAAGATGAAGAAGATGTTATGAAGATTTTGGAGAACCTCGTCTGTAACATGTGGAAAAGATCTGGCGAGTGCAGAGACGATCTCGATGTTTTAGGTAAAAAAGTTGTTGTGCCTGAGTTGCCTTTTAAAAGGATAAAGTATGATGATGTTATAAAGAAGCTTAATAAGAAGGGCTGCGAGATAGTTTGGGGCCAGGATCTTGGTTCTGAGGAAGAAAAGCTGCTTGGGGACATAATGAAGGAGGAGGGCCATGATTTTTATTTTATTACAAGGTATCCTCTTGAGGCTAAACCGTTTTATACAATGCCTGATGGAGATAAGTATTCCAGGGGTTTTGATTTAGAGTGCAAAGGCGTTGAAATTGCTTCGGGTAGTCAACGCATACATGATGAAAAATTGTTGAAGGAGAGATTGGTTGAGTGTAAGCTTAATCCTAAGGATTTTGAGGCTTATTTGAAGGCTTTTAGGTATGGTATGCCTCCTCATGGTGGTTTTGGTTTTGGTATCGAGCGATTTTTGATGGAGTTGCTTGATATTAAGAATATTAGGGAGTGTATATTGTTTCCTAGAGATAGAACACGCTTGACACCTTAATTTATTAACTTGTTCTCTAATTTTAAAAAATATTAAATATATTTGGGACACATTTTTATAAAAACATTTATATATTAGTAAATTCACTTTATTAATTAATAAACATAATTAGGTGATAAAAATGAAAAATTCAAAGAGAAGAGTATTGATTGCGAGTTTCTTCGCAGTTTTGATGCTGATGGTACCTTTGGCCAGTGCTGTTACCGATACTAATGCAGTTGAAAACCTTCAAGTTCAACAAACAGAACAAGAGTTAATGATTGAAGCTCAAGACACTAGACCCGGATTTATCAAAATTATTTATACAATGGCAGAAGAGATGGTACAAGAATTACTAGATTTAGGTTTGGATGTTAACGAAAATACAGAGATACTTCAGGAACAGATGCAACAGATACTTGCAACTGAAGAATATACTTTGACAACAGAATTAAACGAAGAATTACTAGCTGTATTCGAAGAAGATCTTTTGGAGCAAAGTATTGAAGATACCGGCATAGAATCAACCTACGACGAAGAATCTGACTTATCTATTGTTGAAAACACTGAGATAGGAATGGAATTAGTAGAAACTAGTATTGAAGTTGAATTTGAATCATATCAGAACATATATTTGTATGTGGCTGGTGATGTATACACTGGTTTTAACTCAGACCAAATAAAAGAGAGACTGGGTTGGATAAATGGTTTGATTAACTTTATTGGTAAAGTAAACAAAGCAAAAGAGGAATGGCAAGAAACATGGATACCTAATGTGACATGGGTAAATATAATAGAAGATTGGGGTGATTGGATTGGTGTCCCTATAGATGTCGAACAGATATTTACGGATATAGAAATTTATTTAATGGAGAAATTTGCAGATCATCCTCTAATTGGAGAAATTATTCCGCTAGTTCTACAAGAGATTTATGCCCGTTTAAATAAAAAAGTTGGTAGTAATCTAAGATCTTTCATGGACAAATTGACAGGATCTATAAGAACGTTCATTAGGGTATGGAGTGGTAAAAACACAGATATCAGCCCAAGAAAAGCTTTTAGAAAAATACTATTTGCTGCTCTAGTACTTAGTCTGGATGCATGGTTGGTTATTATGCATTGCAACCCAGTAGTTTATCCAGAAAGATGGGATCAATGGGAAATCGAGAGACTTAAAGCCAAGCAGAATTTCTCAGAGAATCTGACTAAGTTCTATGATTGGTTAGAATCGGAGCCTTGGCTTGAACCGGTTCATATCAATGGAACTATAACAGGTTTAATAGGAGAACAACTACTGGAAACAGCAGTATACTGTAAAAAAGACCCATCTACGCAAGTTACTGTGGATGAAAACGGTTATTTCGAGGGATTAGACTTTAGTACTTGTGACGAAAGTTCTCCCAGAGGTTTGCATAAATGTGTTACCATGGCCAGTAATTCAGCAGGTAGCATAACTTTAGGAGAAACTGGGACCAATATTGAAAAGATACTTGAAGTTGGTGCATTCTCTGGTGGTAATCTTACCTTGACCTTTGATTTTAACAATCCTCCTAGCAGCGACTATGTTGTTGAAACACAGAGCAGTGTGACAGAGACACAAGAGACAATAACTCAAACAACGACATAATATACATAATTTAAACCATAAAGAAAAAAGTGGTTTAGTTACACCCGCATTGGGTGACTAAACATCTTTTTTTATTTTTCGTTGTTTTTAGTTTTAAAAAAGATTTAGTGCAGGGGACGAGATTTGAACTCGCGGACCACTAAGGACAAGACCCTCAATCTTGCGCCGTTGACCATGCTTGGCTACCCCTGCAAAAATATAAGAAAAAGAAGGTTAAACCTGTTTTTAAAAATAGTGGTTCTAAAGCTCTATTGCCTCATTTGGACATTCGTCAATACAGGACCCGCAATCGATGCATTCGTCTGCGTTTACAACAGCTTTACCCTCAAGTTTAATGGCTTGTACAGGGCAGATTTCAACACATGATCCGCAGGCATCGCATTTATCTGCATCTATCTTTACTACCATATTGTTTGTTCCTCCTTATATCTTTATTTTTTGGGGGTTGTAAACCCTGATATCGTATTTATCTTTTCTGGTTAAAAATAAGAGGTCATATCTGGTTAAGATTTATGCCACAGATCCCACTAAGTTCTTTATGCAGCATTTCAAGGCGTTCAGCATAATTTTTTTGGCCGTTTCTTAAAGCCTTTTCAACTTCTTTTTCTATATTTTGTCTTTTACAATCATTTATCAAATTGTCAGCGTGACAGACTATCTTTTCCTCCAAGATAAGAGGGATATAATCTTTATATGGCAATCCTAGTTTTTTTGCTTCCTCTTTAGGTATACCTGCGCCTATGTGTCTCTCAATAATGTTTATTATTTTATCTGGTAAATTTAGTTTTTTAGCTATTTTAACACCTTCGACAGCATGTAGGATACCATGGGTTTTTGATCTACCTATATCGTGAAGTAGCGCACCTGCTTCTACCAATTTAACATCAGCATTTGCTTTTTTTGCTATTTTTACTGCGATGTCTCTAACAGCCTTGCAATGATTAACAACCTTTTCTGAACACCCATTTTTTTTAAGAAGCTCGATACATTCATCTGGAGTAGGTATATGACTCATATATATGACCCATTTTTTGATAGAACTTTTTTTCCTCTATTGCTAGGAATGATTTCTATTTTTCCATCGAACTTTTTTTTAAGCCAATTGCCACAGTTATAATGGTCAAGAAAAACAGCTAATGCAGCAACCTCTGAGTGAGGCTGGTTTCCAACTGAGACGTTAAAATCAGCTGATTCATAAACATTAGGTGGAACTTTTTCTGCGCCTACAACAATTAGCAGGTTTTTGTTTTTACCTATTTTTTTAATTGATTTGTCAATTTCTTCTCCATACATTGTTAGATGAACTACTGTACCGTTCCATTGTTTTATTATTTTTTTGTAGTCAATACCTGTTTCTACGATAAAGTTTCCACCGAAGCGTTTGCAAACAGATTTAATGTTTTTTTCAATATTTGCATCCTTTGTATCAATAATAATTTTGTCTGCACCGAATGCACGCGCTACAAGCGCTACATGTGTGGTTATACGCTTGTCACGTCCTATTCTATGCCCCATTCTAAGAACGGTTATCATCTGTATCTTTTCCCTGTGATTTATGCATTAATGGTTTTTTGTTGATAAATTTTTTCTAATAAATAATAATTATGAATATACGGTTTTACGAAAAGCATTTATCTTATTCGCAGTTTCAATAAAAAATATCAGTTGGGCTTATGGTCTAGCGGTTATGACGTCGCCTTCACACGGCGGAGGTCGCCGGTTCAAATCCGGCTGAGCCCACTATATTTTGCTGATAGACTTTGCTAAGTTGGTCGCGTATGTTCTCTTTTATAAGATGCAAGGTAAAATTACAGATAAAACAAAGCATTCGTCATTTTATCTTATTCTTTCTTAGTGACTGTTTTCTCCATCAAGTCGATATTCAACAAATCAATTGAAAAAAAATTTACAATATACTGGTAAAAAACATGTATAATGTTGAAAATACGTAAAAATCAATTTTGGAGTAAATTCTACACAGTAATGGTTAAATACCAGTATAAAGTTGAATATACTTCAATATGACAAAATTAGAAGTACTCTATCAAGAACTATTAAAAAGAGAAGTTGTAAGATACAAAGAAATCAAAGATATTGCATCGGACATTGTAGAACAACAACCAGCTTCTTTCCGATATCTCTACAACGAATATATTAACAAACTAAGGACATCAGGAAAATTACTGCACCCCCGGCGTGGAATCTATGTCGTAGTCCCACCAACAAAGATTAACGAGAAAAGTTTCCAACCGGATACATATCTGATTGCTTCTAAAATACAGACCCCCTATTATTTAGGGTATCATACTGCTCTTGAACTCCATGGATGTGCGTATTCAAACTATAACGAAGCATATATCGTTGTTCCACCAAATAAAAAATTTAGAGGCTTCGAATTTAAAAATATTAGATACCGACCTATTTTCAACTTATACAGCCAAGTTGGTTTACAAAAAATAAACCATAAAAATCATACAATTATGGTATCTTCTCCAAGCAGAACGTTTCTCGACTGTATTGAACGCCCAGAATATGCAGGTGATTGGGAAGAATGCTTGAAAAGTCTCGAGTCGCTTGCAGGAGTAAAAGCTAATGAACTCAAACAACTCTTAGATAAAATCGGAAAAGACATGTTATTTAGAAAAACTGGTTTTACCCTTGAACTCTTCAATAAAAACCCATACTATGAAGGAATCCTATCAAATTTACAATCCTATTTAACCGAAAAAATGGGTAAATATCCAATGTATCTCAAAGAAGCAGCAAAGAGTGAATTAAACAAGAAGTGGAAATTATACATTCCTATTGGATTCAAAGATGTCCTCAAAGGGGTCTAAGAGTGTTTGACACAACAGGACTAAATGAGAAAACAATTGAAAAGATCTACAAAATTTGTGACATACTAAAAAGGATTTCACTTGTTGAATTTACACAAGAAAGACTTTCTCTTTATGGTGGGACCAGTCTAAACTTTTTACATTTTAAAAATATACCACGACTTAGTGTGGATATTGATTTCAACTTCCGGGACCTAAAAACAGATGATTGGGAAAATGAACGAAATAAAATTGATGGTGTTCTCAAGAAGATACTCTATGATTTAAAATACTCAGAAAGCGACATCAAAATACAGACAAGTTATCCAATGACCCGATTTGATGTACACTATACAACAAAGGATAACCAGAAAGACTCAATCAAAATAGAAATTGGATATATGCGCAGAATACCGTTATTTAAAAATGATATAAAATCAACGTTTAATCATTTTAGAACTGATGAACAAATAGAGATGAAAACGCCAACATCTGAAGAATTATTTGGAAACAAATTTTGCACACTACTTTATAGATACAAAGATGAAACCGCTGTTAGTTCAAGAGATCTCTATGATGTTTATACAATTTCAAAAAATCCTTTTAATGAGGAAATGTTCGAAACAGCAATCATACTGGATAGTCTCATGCGTCCTGAGCCAAGACTATATAAAAAATATCCTAAAAAAATAGTAGAAAACGTTTCAATAGATAGTCAACTTTTAAATCTGATAAGAAACAAGGAGGTCCCAAGAGATCTAAAATCAAAATCTCTAGAGTTCATCGGTAAATATGTTTCTATTGCGCAAGAAAAATATCAAGATATACTAGATACTTTTTTTGATAAACATGAATTTAATCCAAAATTGTTAAAGACGTATAATCGTCTCAATCCAGATATTAAAGCACATCCAAATATCCTGTGGAATCTAAAACAGTTAGAAAAATAAGGACTATCATCGAGGATAATTTTTATTAAAAATCTATTGATTGTGCCGGTTCAAATCCGGCTGAGCCCATTAAGTTTTGGTTGAGAAATTTTGCCAAGTTGGTTGTACATGTAAGTGCTGTCTATATTCTATGAACTTTAGTTACATGTAAGTAAAGTTTATATAGTAGATTTTATTGTTACATATTATGAAAGGTAAAAAACAGGAGAGAATACTTAGGATATTACTCAAAACTCCAGACGGATCTTTATCTATATATCGTATCGCAAAAGAAGCAAATTGTTCCCATGTTTGGGTAATTAAATTTCTTAGAACGTTGGAAAAAAGAAATCTTGTTAAAAAAACAAAAATTAGGGATATTCAAGGCGTGTTTTCTTATTGGTTAGAAATCAGCAAATATCCGCTTTACAGAGAGTATAATATACAAAATCCTATAGATCTTTTAAAAGAGACAAAATTAAAATATGCACTAACAACATATTATGCAGAATCATTTATTCAACACTATCTTTTCCCTTCGAGAGTGGACATTTACGTAAGAGAGCAAGACATACAAGGCTGGCATGCACTACTTATAAAAAAAGGACTTGTGGGGAAAGGAAATGTTAGAATCCTTTTAGATGATGAACATGTATTCTATTCAAACATTAAAAAAGAAGGATTAAGGATAGTATCAATACCACAACTCATATTAGATTTATTAAGGGAAGAAAGCGTAGCAATAGAAGCGGCACAGATGCTGATAAAGAGAGAATACCATGACATTATATAATGAACTTGAAACAAAAACATCCTACCGATATCTACAACAAGTTGTAAACATATTAGATGAACCTATCTGTATTTTAGGTGGCTGGGCAGTTTATCTGATAATCAACGATAATTTTCAAAAGGAACAAGGTAGGAATTATCTTGGATCAAGAGATATAGATCTTGGTTACTACATCGATAAAAATTTTAATAAAGAACAACTCAAAAACTCTTCAATAGCAAAATCTTTGTCATTATTGCAGAAAGAAGGGTTCAAACCTCTTGGATTTAGATATTATAAAGAAATACATTATGAAACCGGGAAAGAACTAACATCTTCAGAATTAAAACAAATGCCAACACATAACATCTTTACTATGTATATCGACCCCATAGTAAATGAAATACATCCATCATTTCAAGATGTTTTAGGTTTTTCACCAGTAGATGAACCATTACTTACACCAGTTTTTAAAGATAAAAGATGTCGAACAGCACTGAAAGAATTCGATAGGCTTCTTTGGGTACCAAAACCTGAAATACTTGTTGCCACCAAGATACGAAGTGTTCCAAATAGGACACAGGATGAAAAACTGGTAAAAGATATTTGTGATATTTATGCGTTGGGTTGGTATTCTGGTGAGAGCTTTCAAAAAATCAAGAATGCATCAAAGAAATATTTAAGCAATGATGATTTAGCTAAATTACATAAACGAATAAAATCAGAAAAAAATTTATTTGAAAAAGTAGAGGTTGCTATAGATATCAAAGCAGAAACTGTCAAAACTTTTTTTGATTCTTTATTATTTTAAAACTTTATTTGTATTTCTGTAAAAATCTAGCAGTTATGACGTAGTCGGTTCAAATCCGGCTGAGCCCATGTACATCAGTTCAATTTATTGATTTGTAATTTTTGTAAAATACATTTCTTCTGAACTAGTCGCAGATGATATTTTAAGATTCGAATAATTGTTATAAAAAGTATATTCATAGCATCTGATAAATGATGTATTTGTCAAGTATGTGAAACACAGTTTTGAGTCCTCTATCGCATAGTTTCTCCAGAGAATATAGGTTTCTGCCACAGAAGATCCGTTATAATAATAATTGTAAATATTTTGTGTAGTGTCATTCTCATAAAAAATATATGTAATCTCATAATTTATTTTATTAATCGAATCATTATATGTTGCAAACCATCCTCCGGTAAACCTTATTTTGTCATCATTGGAAGAATTTTTAGTGCATCCAACTAATCCGAAGATTATAACAATTATAAAAACTAATATTATCTTAAAATTTTTAAACATTTTTCAGTCTCCTATTAAATCCAAAACATGTATCTATTTATAAATAAAGTCCATGCGGTTTTTTAATTTATCCATTTAACTGATTTTTTTAATCGACTAAAAATAAAAAAACCTATCGTTAAATTATTTCATTATAATTAAAAAAAGAAAAAGATAAGGGTTAAACCCTACGATATTTTTTTATTTACACTTGTTTCTTTATCCGATTATATTATAGCTTGGACAAAACCTGCTCTATAGTTCAAACCGCGGATAAGCCCTTCATATTCACCAAACGGTAATTGAAGTTTTACAGTTACCAGGTGTACTGGCTGAGTGAAGGAAACTGGCCCCTCAACAAATGTATCAGCTAGAAGCCATGCTGGTAATGCTTCCAAAGCTCTTTCCACATTGAATATTGCAAGGAAATGACCGCTTACAAATGCATGCACTCTGATCACTGCTTGTCCACCGCAACCAACGCTTGTTCCTATGTTTCTTACTCTTATCAACAGCATATCAGTTAGGGGGAAACAGGCTATTATAACTGTACAGTAATCATGTCCATTTACAGGTGTAGTGAGTGGGTATGGACTTGTTTCATCTGGTAGACCTATAGGATATGCGCCATCTACATAGGTTCCGTCACCGTATGTAGCAATTTGGTAACTTGGTTGTGCAACTAATGTTTGTTTTTGTGCAATTGCGGCTAGTCCTGTCGACATTGAACATATTAAGAATAGTCCAATGATCGCTACTGCGCCAAATATTTTACTTATATTTTTCATGTTTTCTCATCTCCGTTTTGTTTTATTATGTTTTATATTATACTTCTTTATATATAAATATTTCTATAATTTTCTTCCTTCTAGAAATATACCTGGCAAAATAACGATTGGCATATATTAATTTTATGAATAATATTTTTATATTATTAAATATAATAGTAAATAAAAATAAGATGTTGTACCACATATATTTGTTTTTAAAAAATAGGATCTCACTCGATGTTTACCTTATACCCCTCACCAGGCTTCTTCTTTTCCTTCCTTTTAATAACAACATCAAGGATACCATTTTTGTACGTAGCCTTAGTAGTCTTAGGAACTACATCACAGGGCAAAGTTAAACGTTTATGATACTTCCTCTCAGGGTTTTTAACTGTTATCTCGAGAATATCACCAGTTACGTTTAGATCTATGTCTTTTCTTTCAACGCCAGGTATTTCAACAGTAACAGCAACATCTTCGTCACCCTCAATTATATCTGTTAGTGGTTCGCGTTCCTCTGATACAGTTGGTTCACCTTTGGGAGTCTTTATAGATCGGTTACCGAATTCCTGAATCTTTGGTTTACCATCTGGACCGATGTTTATGCTGAAACCATGCACGAAACGTTTATTTGTTGCTGGACCACCACGCAACATATCCTCTATCATTTCCTTGAAATTACCACTTTCAAACATTTTCTGCATTTCATCGAATATTCTTTCAAAATCATCTTCACCCATGAAATCAAATGGGTTCCTTCGCTTTCTCTTATCCTTGTCTCTTCCAAATGGGTCCATTATTAATCCCCCTTAATTTTTTTAACAAATAATCTGTATTGGCATCTTTATTTAATGTTTTCGGTCACATTATGCTGTTTATAAGATAAAACAGAATGTCTCCAATAACGAAAGAACAGATGAGACCTCCCAAAAGTGGTATCATAAATGGGATTTTTGGTGTAACCCATATCTCTTTTATACCATTTTTTTCAAACTCTTCTAGTTCTTCATCTACATCAAAATCCTTTGGCATGTACATGAACTTTCGTTTGCCATCAACCAGTTTTTCTAAAGGCCAGACAAACTTTTCTTTTGCTTTTTCTACACTCATCTTGTAACCTAGAAGTACGTATGGGAATTTTATGTTTCTTTTAGCGATGTTAAAAAACAAAAGACTGAGTGGTACAAACAAGAATATTATGATTGAGTTAGAGAATATAGTCCAAGAAAAGGGCATCACGGAACCCTTGTAAAATGGGAGGTTTTCTATTATTGGTTGGAATGGTGTTAGTATTGCAATTGCCATCAGGGCCTTAGCGTCTGCTCCACCGAAGATTAATCTCATTTGAAATAATAGATAAACAAGACCGATCATTATTGGTATGAAAATTAAGTAATAGATGTTTGTAAAACCTATTGTTAAATATTGAGCTATTAGTAGAATTGCACCTATAGTGCCCATTAGTATCCATAGCATGTTTGAGGCGCGTCTTGTTTTAATATCTGTGTAAGAAGCATATAAAAGTATTATTGTTCCAACAACTAGGCGCGTTATGTCAAGTACGGTTCCTGTTTCTAGCATAGTTGGATGATATTAGAAATGACCATATTAATATGATGATAAAGTTGAGACAATATTTTCTTAATTTAAACTCTAAAAATAGTTGTTATTTTAATTTTATAATCTCCTCTGTTTTTTCCAAAAATGTTTTAGCGAAATCTAAAACGAACTCTGCTTCTTCTTTATTAACAAGTGAACCACCATATTGAATGTTATGTCTAGATATCCTTATCTTATCAAAGGTATTTAATAAATCTAAAAGAGGCTGATTTTTATCATAAAGGACTCTTAAGGCGACTATTAGACAAACATGACTTCTTTCGATATAGCCGTTGTTAAAAAGCAAAGATCTGGCTGAATGAAATATGGAATTGTAGGCTGCAATCGCAGCCATCTCAAATTCTTCCATGTCTATATTTTTCTTTGATGAATGAAGAAACCTTGTAGCAATCTCTATTGATTTTTTAACCCTATCTTTTGCAGAGGCATCTTTCTTTATCAAACCATTTCTTAGACAATCTTTAAAATTCATAACTCAGCCCCTTTTACTAGTATATGCTTTTTTATGATATTTTTTAAAAAAGGATCATTTTCTTTCTTCATTTTTTCCCACTTTATTGTAGGAATCACAGTTAATTGGATTTCTTTGTCTATCTTTTTCATTATATCAACAACTATCTCTCTCTTAACATCTTTTTCTTCTCCAATCACTACAATATCTATATCACTTTTTTCATCATAATTACCAGATGCATAACTTCCATATATTGCGATGGATATCAGACTTTCTCCAATTTTTTCTATGCTCATCTCTCTCAATAAAACTGAGATATATGTTTTTTTCATTTCTCGTACACAGAAATTATCATTGTTTGTAGAAAACAAATGCATATTTCCCTTTATTTCTCGTCTGATTATTCCGTCTTTTTCGAAAAGGTCACAATATATCTTTACACTTCTTGAGCTTACACTGAGTTTTTTTGCTAATTCGTTTAGATATATCTTTCCTGTTGGATTGTTAATAAAATATTCTAGAATTTTAAAACCGATGAACTTCCTAAAATTGGTAAGCATAATATAGTAAACCATCGTTTAATATATTAAACTATCGTTTACCTAATTAAATGTATAAGTAGTAAAAATACTATTTTTATATTGGTTTGAGGCGCGTCTTGTTTTAATATCTGTGTAAGAAGCATATAAAAGTATTATTGTTCCAACAACTAGGCGCGTTATGTCAAGTACGGTTCCTGTTTCTAGCATAGTTGGATGATATTGGAAAAGAGCATATTAAGATAATGATAAATTGTTAAGTATACTTAATGATTTACCCATGGTTTAATGCCGAAATAATAAATGTTTTACTTGATAAGTAACCATTTCCATAAAGGGATAAAATTGATTTCTTTTCCATTTAAAGTTTCTTTTGATTCATAGTCCCATGTGATTATTAAAAGATTTTTGCAGTGAAGCTCATCAGACGCCTTAAGTAATGATGTATATTCCTGCTTCTTTAATTCATTACGTTCCGATATCGAAGTTACCTGAATTAGTTGTTCGATCTTCAAACCTTTTTTAATAACGAAATCAACTTCTTGTTGCTGATGATTCTTCCAGTAATATAGCTCTGTATCAGGTGCCCAGTAAGACTTTCTTCTTAAAAGATCCAGGATAACCAGATTTTCCATTATTCGTCCAAAATCTTCAGAGAACTTGAAAGCAATAGAGTTTATGATACCTGTATCTATGCAGTATATTTTCTTTGGGGCTATTATCTGGTTTTTTAATTTGAATGAGAATCTTTCGAGGATAACAAAGAGGTAAGCAGTGGAAAGATAATCTATGTAATTTTTTATGGTATGAACATTTTTTATAGAGGTTGCGTCTCTTAATTTTGTGTATGTTATCTCGTTGGAAAAATTTGATACTAGGTGTTTTGCTAGTTCTTTGAATGTTGCCTTATTTTTTATATTGTATCTTAAAATTATATCTTTTTGAATGATGTTCTCGTATGTTTTGATAAGCATTGTTTTTCCAAATTTATATGCTTCCGGGAATCCACCAAGAGAAATGTAAGATCTAAGTTTTTCTTTTATTTCTGAAATTTTTTTTGTTGAATAAAAATCATTTTTTTCCAGTTTGATGTTTTGTAGTTCTAAAAATTCTTGGAACGAAAATGGATAAAGTGTGAAATCGAGATATCTACCAGTTAGGTGTGTTGCTAATTCTCCGGATAAAAGGTTGGAGTTACTACCAGTTATGATTATTTTTTTTGTTCTTCGCAATCTATTTACAAAAAGTTCCCAGTTTTTTACGTTTTGAATTTCATCTAGAATTATATATTCTATATCTGAACCATAGAGTTCATAGAATGCTTGTATAATTTGGTTGAGTTCTTCTGTTTGTATATTTATGATTCGCTCGTCGTCGAAGTTTATATATCCATATTTTTCATCTTGTAAAATGAGTGTAGAATAGATTGATTTTCCTGATCTTCTGACACCAAGTATTGCCAGAATGTTTGGGTATGTTAATACTTGTAGTAATTTTTCGTTAGGTATAAGTCTGTTGATTATCTTTTCTCTTTGATATGTTTCGTTGATTTCTTCTTTTTGTGCTGTTATGATACGTTTTATTTCTTCGACATTCATAAAGATTGTAATGACAAACTTTCTTAAAAAGTTTGCTGTTAATAATGACAGACTTTCTCGAAAAAATGCTTATCTCAAAAAGTTTGCATTTAGAACGCAAACTTTCTTTCTAATATTTGCATTCACTTTAGATGGCGGATAGATTTATCATAAAAAGATTTATCATAAAAAGATTGTTAGGATTGTATCGTTTCATCAACAATTAAACGTGTTATGTCAAGTATGGTTCCTGTTTCTAGCATAGTTGGATGATATTGGAAAAGAGCATATTAAGATAACGATGTTTTTTAATTTTATTTAAATTCTATGAGCAAATCCAAAAAGGTTTATGATTTTTAAATTAAAAAAATAATAAAAAAAGAGATGTACCCGCTCATCTGCGGGTCCTACATTTATAATTTAGATTACGCAATATATTCTTAGTTGCAACTAAGATAAGGGAGTCAACGTTTAACTAAATGTGTAAGTTCCGACTAAGGTATTGGTTGGAGTGTGTCTAAGTGATAATGTCCCGGTTCCAGTAATGTTAATTACATCACCAGCAGTTACTACAACCGCGTCGCCATATTGGGTGAAGTATTCTTTAGCACTGGTTGACCCTTTCCACAATATTTTGATAGTGGATGTAATTGGTTGTATTTGTATAAATGTTACGGGCGGCGTACCATTAGTCCATGTTAGGTTAAAAGTATTCCATTTTAAGTTACCGGGGTCTGCAGATGAAACCCTCAATGTCTTGGCTGAATTATCCTTTAAAAACTGTACATTTGGTGTAACTTGAGGGCCTTCTCCAAGCATTCCACTCACATATACATACACTGTCGCTGCTATCGCGACTGTTATCGCAACCATAAGGATAACACCGATAACAGCAGAAACTGCTTCCTCACCTTTTACAAATTTTCTATTTGCCTTCATATTCACCCATTCTCTCCTAGCTATATTTCAAGCTTAATTGACAGTAGATATAACAGACGGTATATATACTTTTTGACTTTTATAGTGTCCCACCCTAAATAAAACAATAAAACTTGTTTCAATGAGTTTTACAATAAAAGCTATTTACCAAATAACATTATTTAAACGAAATATTTATTAAACTAAAACAAGCTTACACCTTTGTAAAAAAACATAATGGGATGCCTGATTGGGATGCCAAAAAAAAGAGTTGTTATAGAGCATAAGCTAAAAAATAGAAGAAAAACAATTAAGTCAAAAACAAATAAATCTAACTCACAAAGAAATAAAACAAAACAAAAGAGGACGGAGTTAGAAAACTTCTTAAAAACAGAAAAACAACCACATGGCTGGTTAAAAGGAAAACAAATAAAATTCAACCCACGACCATTCTCCAAACCCAAAAAAAATCTTGTTAATTTTCATTTAGACACAGCTAAAAAGATAGATGCATTATTGGAAGATCTGGAGAAAGAAACGGAAGAACAAAATAAAGAGAAAACAAATCATTCTACTCGTGATTTAGCAGAAATAAGAGAACCCATTAAAAGAAAAACAATGCCACCTTTAGAAACAGATTCTTTCTTCGAAGAAATTAATCCAGGAGAAAATTTTTTCCAGACTAATCCTCATGGAAAAACTGAGCCAGGCTTCAGATTTGTAAAAAAATTTAAAGAATCACCTGACATTATTTTCATAAAAAAGAACATAGATGAGCACATAAAAGATGGAAATTTTCATACACGTATGATAGGTGGCAAAGACATAGAATCACAAAAACAGACCATGGGTTTCGCCCATATAAAATTCAGAAATAAAGATAAGATACCAAAAAATAAAAAAGAGAGCAAAGAAAAAAAGATGCAGTTAAATGAAGACACAAAAACTGCAACAAATGGGGAAAACAACGGAGTCGCAAAAACAAAAAAAGCTTTAGAGGAAACAAAAAAAGAGATAGAGGAAAAGAAGAAAGAGTTGGAACAAGCAAAAAAAGAAGCAAAAGAAAGAGAAGAAGAATTAGTAAAGAAAATGATCGAAAAAGAAAAGAGAAAGAAAAACGAAGAAAAACTTAAAAAACTAGAGATGAAAAAAGCAAAGATAGAAGCAAAAAAGAGAGAGAAAGAACTTAAGAAGAAAGCTAGAATCGAAGAAAAAGAGAAGAAACTAGAAGCTAAAATGGCTTTAAAAGAAGAGAAGATAAGACAAAAAAAGCTTAAAGAAAAAAAGAGAGAATTAGAGAAACACAAGAAAGAGACTTCTGATATTTTAAAAGTTAAAACCAAAGAAGATAAAAAGAAAAAAGAGGAAGAAAAACCTCCAGCATTCCATCGTTTTGTTTCAGGTAAAAAAGAAACAATCGAGTTAAATCCACTTCTTGATGATGATGTACGTAAAGTGCTTATCATAACAGATAATCTCTTGGAAAAACTCCCAGAAGATATAATAGATGATTTTGTTAAATCAAAAGATTTTGAGTTATATGAAAAAATCATTAATAAGTATAAGATAAAGTGATTTTTATGGGTCTATTGGAAAAAGCGCAGCAAAGAAAAGATACTTTACAGGAAACACAAACCTTACAAGAACCCACAACAAAAGAGAAAAAAACGGGTCTATTGGAAAAAGCAAAGCAGAGAAAAGAAGTTTTACAAGAACCAACAAAAGAGAGAAAAAAAACAAAAACAGTCCAACAGAAGACAAAAACAGAAAAAGAAACACAACCCAATACGACAGATGAACGAAAAGGATTCGGTTGGAAAGGCCTAGGAAGTAGAAAAGTTGCTTTTGATAAGAATATAAACGAGTATATTTACCATGTTTCGGAACCTAGCTTAAACGAAGAAGAACTAAAGACAAAAGATGAGCTTGTCCGCTTGTTTAAGATGCTCGCCGACATAAACGTTTTTGGCGTAGAAAAAGAACAGAAAAAGAAACATCTAGAAGAAATACTTGAGCAGATAATAATAGACAATGACATAAAATTCGAGGAGAAATCGAAGGACAAAATTTTTTACCACATTTTTAGGGATTTCATCGGCTACGGAAAAATAGACATACTAATGGAAGACGAAGGCATAGAAGACATATCATGCGATGGACACCATGTACCAATCTTCATCTATCATAAGAAATACGATGCAATTACAACAACTATCCATTTTGAGAACGAGGACGAACTTGACTCTTTTGTTGTAAGGCTCTCGCAGATATGCGGCAAACAAATATCGATCTATTCGCCAATAGTAGACGGCAAGCTGCCAGATGGCTCAAGGCTTCAGAGTACGCTTGCAAAAACAGTTACAAAAGGCTCAACATTCACAATACGTAGATTCAGAGAAGACCCAATAACACCTATTGATCTAATCAGGTTTAAAACAATATCTCCAGATATGGCAGCCTATTTCTGGATGGCTATAGAAAACGGGGCATCTATATTATTCTGCGGTGGAACCGCTAGCGGAAAAACATCTGCTCTTAACGCACTATCATTGTTCATACCTCCATCACATAAAATAATATCAATAGAGGACACGAGAGAGGTTAACCTGCCACACAGCAACTGGATAGCTGGTACAACAAGACAAGGGTTTTCATCATCAGAAGAAAACAAAACAGGGAAAGACATAGACATGTTTGATCTAATCAGAGCAGCCCTCAGACAAAGACCAAGGGTTATAATTGTAGGAGAGGTCAGAGGAAAAGAGGCATACAGCTTGTTCCAAGCAATGGCAACAGGACACACATCATATGCGACAGTACACGCAAGCACAATACACACATTAATCCAGAGACTGGAAAACCCACCAATATCATTACCTAGAGCACTCTTAACATCACTTGACATTATAGTGTTTTTAAATGCTGTTGACATCGGCGGTAAAACCGCTCGTAGAATGACAAGTGTAACAGAAGTAATAAAATTAGATCCTGATACAAACCAGCTTATTTTCATGGAACCTTTTAATTGGGTCTCCAAGACAGATGACAAGTTCGATAGCACTGGTACAAGTAAGATAATGACTGCTTTGAAGACACAAAACGATTGGACAGAAGAACACCTTAAAAAAGAGCTTGCAAACAGGAAAACTGTACTAGAATGGATGGACAAAAACAACATGCGAACCTACCAGGAAGTTGGTAAAGTAGTATCAGACTACCACAAATACCCAGATGCAGTACTAAAAAAAGTAGCGGAGGAATTAACAAAGTGAAATCCAGCAGATACTCCCGGCTATGTAGACGCAGATTCTCAAGGATATTTGAAAAATTCAATATAAGTAAAGCCAGTAAAAACAATTTACTAGAAAAAGCAGACATAAGCATGGTGTACCAGGAATATTACTCTCTTGTTTTGATGAACATACTAATAGGTTTCATCGCATCGTTCATATCAACATTAATACTTTACTTACTAGTCCCAAACCAGATCACATCACTTCTAATGTTAATCATCTCATCTATAACACCTATGCTGATAGGCGTTTATTACATTGGGATGCCGTCATCAAAAGCAAAAACCCGTGGTAAAAACATAGACAGATTTCTACCATATGCAACGAATTTTATAAACACGATGTCAGTCGCAGGCATATCCCCATCAGAGATATTCGAAGCCTTAGCTGCAGTGAAACTATACGGCGAGATACAGAAGGAAGCAAAAAAAATCACGACAGAAATAAGCATGATGGGATTAGATACAATAACTGCCCTAAAAAACGCCATAATTATATCACCATCAGAAAAATTCAAAGAATTCGTACAGGGCATGCTAGGCGTCATACAATCAGGTAGCGAGCTAGGACCATATTTTGATAGATGCGTAGAAAAATACATGCTAAACGATATGGTGGAGAGAAAAAGAAACCTGGAGTCGCTAGCAGTTATGGCAGAGGCTTTCGTTGTAACAGTAATAGCTTTCCCACTATTCCTTGTAATTATAATCTCTGTAATGGGTATGACCAGCAGCGCAGGCATAGATTTTAGGTTCCTCTACATGCTAGCATTCGTAATACTACCAATGGCATACTTTGGGTTCTACGTAATGATGAAAATAGGGATGGGGGAATCAGTATAAGAAAAATGCATATAATAAAAAAGTATAGTGAAAAAAGAATCTACGGAAAAGATAAAACCATCCTAATCATCCTGGGCATCTCCGCAGGTCTCTCAATAATCCTATTTTTGTTAGGTTTTTTAACTTTTTTAGGCGTGATTAATGTTCTAGACGGCTTATTATCAGGTTTTGATTTCTTCGTATTTGGAATATTATTAGTAATAGGACCAATTGGTTTTTACAATCATATCCAAACAAAAAAGAAAAGAGATGTAGAAGAACATCTACCAGATTTCCTACGTGAAATAAGTAGCTCTACCTCCTCAGGGATGACTGTTTTTGATGCAATAAAATCAGCTGCAAAGGGAGATCACGGGAGGTTAACACCTGAGTTGCAAAATATGTCATCTCAATTATCCTGGGGAATACCTGTAAAAGAAGCACTGGATAATTTCGGAAAAAGAATCAACACAGATACAGTGAAAAGAATGGCTATAACGGTAAACAAGGCACTGGAAATAGGGGGAAACACCTCTGCTGTTTTCAACGCAGCAGCAAAAGAAATCGACCAGGCAAAACGCGTAGAACAACAGAGAAGAGCAGAAATGTCCATGTACAGTATAGTTATTTTCATCAGTTTTTTTGTTTTCCTAGCAGTGATTATCATAATAGATAAAACAATATTTGCAGCTATTTTTGATGTTCAAAGTAAAATGGCAGGAACATCAACCGCCGGTATGCAAGGTTTTCAAATAGCACATATAGATCAGGAGGCGCTAAAGTACACATTCTTCTCGTTTGTTCTAGTCCAAGGCATAGGGGGTGGAGTCTTAGGTGGTTTTATGATGGATGGCAAGCTATCATCAGGTGTCAGATTCGGCTTCGTACTAGTTTTGATTTCATTCTTTATATTTAAAATATTATTCTAAAAAATAACAATATGTAAAAATACCACAAAGGATTTAAATATTGGATTTTATAAAATATTATCTGTGGATAGGGAGAGATGAGGAAAAATACTTTGTTAGAGGATGGGTATGCAGTATCAGAAATAGTTGGTGCTGTAATATTATTGCTAATAGCAGTCGTTGTTTTTGCAACCATTGTCATGTACGTATTTCCTTTGCCCATACCTCCTGCAGAACCAAATGTAAAACTTACTGGCTATGTTAACGACAACGGTATAGCAGTAATAGAACATATGGGTGGAGAGCCACTAAAAGATTATAGGATTATTGTGAGCGAACTAGATGGCACACTAATCAGCACAACCACCTATCACAATGCGGAAGACCCATGGAAAATAGGTGAATGCAATTACCCTAACACGGGCTCGCCGCTTCTAACAGAAAATGACATGGTACGTGTTGGTATCTATAGCACATCTAAAGATGGTAGCGAACACCATGTCTTTGAGGGCATACTAATAGGTAAAAGCAGAGTAACTCCACCACCTATATCACCTATGTTAATCTCAAGTCTTAGAACCAATACAATCGATGAAGATTTAATATGTTATAACTACACGATAAACCCAACTATTGATGCCTCAACTTACATATACAACTGGCTAGTTAACAGTAAATCAATAACCGATATATTAATGCCATTTGACACAAGCAGTTTAGTTAACGTAAAAGATTATTCTGGTTATGGAAACAACGGAACAGCCAATGGCCCCATTTGGACTAGTGACGGTGTTGTCGGTGGTGCATACCAGTTCGATGGTGTGAACGACCATATAACAATTCCATATTGTTTTGATGCTCCTTTTATAGATGATTTAACTGTGGAAGGATGGATAAATACCTCTGCCCAAAATGGTATTATATCTTCTTACAACAGGAATAAATACTGGGAGTTGGGGATAACAAACGGAAAGATTAAATTGAGTACCACAGCCGGCGACGGCACTAAAGATTTAACAGGCATATCAAATGTAAACGATGGAAGTTGGCATTATATCGCTGCAACCTACAAATCTTTTACTGGAGAATCAACGATTTATGTTGATGGAAAACAAGATATAAAAATCAGCGAGCATGCTCAAGGAGAGTTACTTGGCACAGGTGAAACACCAACTGGTTGGATTGGCACTGGTCCTGAAGCAGAAACTGAAACCATATTTTCTACTAGTTTTGAAACACAAGACGAAAAAAATAGTTGGCAAGAACATAATGAAACAGGAGGCGGAGGTGGCGCTATAGCATGGCAAACAGTATTCTATGACAACTTTGAAAGTGATTATGGCAACTGGAACGACGGGGGAACAGATTGCATTAGATATACTGGTGGTACATATGCCTATAGAGATAGCTGTGCGATAGATATACAGGATAATAGCGGATATCCTACCTCGGCAACATATTCTGACACAATATCTGCTCACACGCAACAATACACACAAATGAAAATTGATTTCTGGTGGAGAGCAGTATCAATGGAAAACGGAGAAGACTTTTGGGTTAATTATTATGATGGTACAAATTCGTATAGATTAGCAACAATTGTTATAGGAACTGGACAGTACAGTAACGATGTATTTTATCATACAGTATGTTATGTTAATGAAACAAATTATATTTTTACAGATCAAGCGGTATTTAGGATACAATGTGATGCAAGCGATGATCCAGATGATATCTATCTAGATCACATTTATATAAATGCAACAACAGATTATAGATTAGAGTACATATTTGATTTATTTGATGCAGCCGAGCTAAGTCCAAGAACCGGTACATATTCCATCGGTGGCTCTGGTGATTTTGATCCAGATTATGCATATTTCAATAGAACCGGTATAGAAATATCTGGGTACAAAGACATTACATTATCAGTATGGTATAGTTATGATAGTACTGAGGTCGATGATGACTTCGGCCTCTACTACAAAGATGGTTCCAACTGGATTACAATTTTTGAAATAGATCCACAGATTGGTAACGGAAACCAGCTAGAATGGACGAATGTACAGTTACAGATACCGGATTATTTAGATAATTTAGTTTTTCAGTTCAGATGGTCTACATCATCTACAAGTGAATATGTTGCCATAGACGATCTCGAAATAACAGGCATACCGCTAGGAGGGGGATACAATTTCAGCGGCGCAATAGATGAATTCCGTATCTATAACCGCGCTCTCACATCTGAACAAATCTACCAGAATTATCTCTGCACAAAATATGGTTATAGTGATAAGAGCGTTATTGTATCAGGGGAAACCTATCTCAACAATATTTGGAGTTGCATAGTGACCCCAAATGATAGTATAAACGATGATGCACCAGTGGAATCAAACAGTTTACAGATAATTAGTTATGGTGGAGGGGGATAAAATATGTGGAAATCATTTAACAAAAAAATTTGGTTAACCACTATAACTTTGATTTTACTGACTAATCTATTAATAACATACCAAACGGAAAAAGTTAGCGCTGGCTCATACAGTGGCAATGACCTAGCACTCGCTATTTTAGCGAATCAATCTGTTCTTGTAAGTTCATCATACACTGACAAGGATCTCTCTGGTTTTAGACAAGGAAAGGTTCTTTCATCTTTAGGAATCATGACTCCAACTAACGGTCCAACATTTGCGCTACTCAGCACTGGGATAGCTGGTGCTGTTCCAGTAACCTCGAACACAGTAAACCCTGGCGAGGAAAGAGGGAGCTGGTTTGCTGGAGGAAAATACGGGACGCCGCGAGACCAAGCCACATTAACAATGACCTTAACAGTTCCACCATATATGCACTATCTATATTATGATGCACAGTTCTTTAGTACAGAAGTTCCCGAGTATAAAGGAAGTCAATATAACGACAAATTTACAGCCACCATAAATTCACCATCAAATGGCATAACAACCTATGTGATTGATATCAATAGCGGGGACTTCATATTAACTTCTAGAGACATCCCTGGCACTGGTTTCAATATTTTTGCCACAAGTGGAAATCCAGATGGTGTTAGCTGGGTGGATATGACACCAAGAACACCAGGTGCCGATGCTGGTGCAACAGCCCTTATCACAAGAGAAAACCCAGTCTCACCAAACGAACAAATTACAGTAACTTTTGACATCATAGATGTAGGTGACAACCAATTTGACAGCGCTGTTTTTATTGACAATATAATGTTTTCAGGCTTTGCAAAAACAGAGATACTCGCAAGAAAAACAGCCCAAGATACGAACGGCGCATATCTTGAATCCAATGACACAATAAAATACACGGTTACAATTAGTAACACTGGAACAGCCGCCCAAAATAACAACCTCGGTAACGAGTTCGAAGACATCATACCAATTAACACAACATATGTCCCTGGTTCAGCTACTGCAACATCCGGGACAATAGATTATAGTAACGGAAAAATAATATGGAATGGAGGAGTACCCGCACAGAGCAGCGTTGCATTAACATTTGATGTTACTGTTAACCAGAGTCTAATAAACGGCACCATAATATCCAACCAGGGAAATGTTTATTGGGATAGCAACGAAGATGGCACAAACGATGCAACCGAGCTAACAGACGATCCAGCGGTTGACGATGGCATTGATAAAGACGGGGACGGAGAAACCGATGATGATGACCCAACTAAATTAACGGTATTTTCTTTCGAACCACCATCAATAGTAACCGAGGATTTCTCAGATGATACTACTGGAGAGAAAGCAACCCAATCATACTATGGGCGTCCATGGTTTGAAACAAACAAGGGAACATCCGGAAGCGTGTTCGAAGTCGCATCAAGTTACCACTACTCCACAGCAAAATCTTTTAAAACAAAAATAAGGTCGTCAGGAGGAACACGATATTGGAACTACACTTTATCACAACTTAATAGCGATATGATATGGTGGGAGGCATGGTTTGCCTGTGGAAATACGAGCGAAGCATCTGATCTTTATCTAGATTTCAAAAACATTGCAGGTAATAATATCGCAAGAATCAAATTTGAGTACATCCACGAAGGAACCGCACAACCAACGGATTGGGTTCTAAGATTATATTACATGAATCCTGCTGGTGGATGGACCAGATTGAACTCGGATTTCCAAGGTGGTTATCTATACAATGGTTGGTACAAGATAAGGATAGAAAAAAACGGTGCAAATGATATAAACTATTATTTGTATAGATCAGGTGTTGGATTAGTTGACTCTGAGACAGATAGCCAATTAAGCGCACCTTTTTCAAATTTCGCGAGAATTGAATGGTACAATACAAAGAACCCGGTTGTATGTCCAATGTTCTTCTGGGATGAACACAGAGTAGGGCTTATATCATAAAACTAGAAAAAATTACATTGACCTACTTTTTTAGTGAGGTTCTCTGATTGGATCGAAAAATAGGTAGTTATCTATCTGATTCTTTAGATCATTGTACTCTTGCAAACCGTCCATATAAAGATCTTCTGTTAAAGTAAAATTCTCCATCAATAATGTAACATTATCCATATTTCCAAAGGACAGGTTTTCCGCTGCTCGTCTGAGGTAATCACTAGCATTGTATCTAAGAAGAGTAATATATTGACCTGCCATTGAAAAGTTGATATAGTAGCCGAGCGCCTCATAATATTTATCGTTATCAGTATAACTCAATGCTTTCTCAAAATATGGTTTTGATTCTCCAAACTTAGCGTAAGAGGAAATATAGTTGCCCATGGCAAAGGTACAGTTATTAATACAGTTTTGTATAAGAGACGTAGACATATTTATCAAAGCGTTATTAAACCAAAATAAGGCAAAATCAAAATGATAATTACCAACTTCCCTAACCTCTCGAGCTGAATCCATCAAGATTGAACCCTGGAGATAATAGTTTGTAAAATTTTCGTTTCTACTGTTTAAATCCTGTATTTCTCCAACATGCTCTATATTTAATGTTTCAATTTTTGAACGATTTATTATATCCGCAACAAAATAGGTAATAACAATGACGCCGACCATGATTGATACTAGCATTATAAACATATTTCTTGTGAATTCTCTAACCATAAAATTCACCACACCTCATTAATAATTTTATATCTCTCTACTCATCCACAGATAGTTATCTGTAGTTTTTACTATTTAAATACTTTGTGCAATTTTTACAAAATGTTATTTTAGGGAGTTATATCTGTAAAAATTTATTATATGGATAAGAGGTTCTTAAGGAAAAGATTAAAGAGAGGTATTTATTTACCACTTAGAAAAAATAAATATTGCCCTGGTAGTGTAGCGGCCTATCATGCGAGCCTGTCGAGTTCGCGACTCGGGTCCGAATCCCGACCGGGGCGTATATTTTTTTATTTTGATTAATATTTTTAAAAAAAATTACCAAAAGAAAAGTATAAGTCTTTTATTTGTTATACTTATTGATGTTTAGGTGGTGAGAGTATGAAAAGAATTATACTATCGATTCTTGTCTTATGTTTGTTTATTACTGTTTTAAACTTTGTTTTACCTGTTGATATTTCCAGTGCCGCAGGTAAAATCATCTACGTTAATGCAAGTGGTGGAGCAAACTATACTACGATACAGGATGCTGTAGATGCAGCTGAATCAGGTGATGAAATATTTGTTTATAGCGGAGAATACCATGAAAACATCGTAATAACAAAAGATATCATTCTTACAGGTCAAAGCAAGGATGATACTACTATCAATGGCGATAACAATAATCACGTCGTGTATGCTCATGGTTCAGAAGGCAATGAAATTGAGATTGGAATTTCTGGATTTACAATTAAAAATGCCGGTGGAACTGGAAACGATTGCATAGCTTTATCTTATGTAAATAGCGGAGAGATAAATAACAACAAAATAATTAATAGTGACCAAAGTGATGGAATACAGCTGGATCATTGCAATGATATTACAATAAGTGGAAATACTATAACTAGCAACACAGAAGGCAGTGGAATAAATCTAGTTGCTTCAACAAATAATATTATAAATGGTAACAATCAGATTCAAAGCAACCAAAAAGGAATTAATCTGTATCTATCCCAAGATAATATGATATATAACAATAAAATAAGTGGAAACACCCAGATTGGGATTTCTATTTCTCAATCCTCGAATAACATTTTTTATAAAAATGATTTTTCAAATAATGGACAAAACGCCCAGGATCCCGGTACAAACAGCTGGAGTTATAACAATCAAGGAAATTACTGGGATGACTATACAGGCAAAGATGAAAATGATGATGGCATCGGTGACACGCCGTATAATGTAGATATTGACACATTTGATATGTATCCTCTTGGATATTTTGCTGGTGAAAACCAACAACCAGTTGCCTTTATTGATTCAATCAGCCCAAGTCCAGCGACACAGGGACAAACAGTTACTTTCAATGGGCATGGAACAGATAGCGATGGTACGATTATAGAATTTGAGTGGACATCAAGTATAAACGGCTTCTTAAGAAATTTAGAAGATTTTACTTATTCTGGTTTATCAACTGGCACACATACAATTAGTTTTCGTGTTAAGGATAATAACGGATATTGGTCAACATCTGTTACAAGAACACTTGTAGTAAATGCTGTTAGTCAGCAAAATCATAAACCAACTGCTATAATCGTTGCAGTAAAGCCTGAGAGTGCAACTTATGGAACGACCATAACTTTCTCGGGTAAAGGAACAGATATCGATGGTGACAATATTGTGGAGTATAGTTGGAGTTCAGATATAGATGGTTTTTTGAGCGACAAACCAATATTTACTAAATCTGATTTGTCCCCTGGGACTCACACCATATCATTCAAAGTAAAAGATGAAAACGGTGCATGGTCAGATGTAAACACAACATATCTAACTATGAACCCAAGTTCATCCCAAAATAACCCACCTGTGGCAGATGCTGGTGGACCTTATTCTGGAGTTGTAAACATTTCTTTGTCTTTTAATGGATCAGATAGCTATGACCTCGACGAAGATAATATCTTGTCCTATGTATGGGATTTCGGAGACGGAACAACAGGCTCAGGCGAACATGTTGAACATATGTATAACGCTACCTCAAATTATACTGTTAGTTTAACTGTGACTGACAACCACGGGAGTAAAAATACGAGTTCAACCTATGCAAACATTGCACAGCCAAACAACCAGAATAACAACGGTACCGGTAAGACACCAGGGTTCGAATTTTTATTTGTCATTGCAGCAATGGCATTTATTTTATTATGGAAAAAGACCTCAAAGTAATATATTGAAAAAGAAAAAAGAGATAGAGTGTCTTTGTTTTCTTTGTTTAAAATCATTTATAGAGTTTACTGTTACGTTCAAGTAAAGAGAGCAACTGCCATAAAAACGGGAAACGCTGTAAAATTTTGTTTAGCATCGGATGCATAATTGTTCTTGGTGTCGATAACTCAACAGGGATTTCTACAAAGTCACTTGGGTTTTCTGTGTTAACGATTTTTACTACACCGGGATAAATTTTATGTTGCATGGTAGGTGCAGTAACTGTTACATGGACATTAACTGGTCCTTCCCCTGGTTCTAGTCCTGTGCCACTTAATGGACTAAAGCTCCATGTTCCCCACTCAGGCCATTCTGTTATAGCCCAGCTTAACTCGTTTTGACCATATGGATCTGGCTCACCAATGTTTTCAACATAGATATCTGATGTTACCGTAGCTCCAGGTGATATACCACTCCAGGTTAGATCACCATATGCATCAATATACGGCTCCGAAGGCTCATAGTTATCAGATATCTCAAACCAGACTTCAGCATCATTTTCATCTGTACTAGTACTTCCATCAAAATCACCACTAATGAAAAGATACCCTGCATCTTGTGTTACTTGATCACCTGTTAATTGGTTAGTAACAAGGTCATATGTTCCCTGATATATCGCTCCTCTAACATCTTCTATGGAGTCATCTGTCCCACCACCAGCATAAGAGCTCACATCAGCTAGATCATCAGATCCGCCCTCAAGTAAACCATCATGTTCCATCAGTTTGATTTTAACTGTCACTACAGGGTTTTGAGCGGGTAAACTATATGTTATATCCGGCGTCCATGTATCCTGACTATTCCAGTTAAATATCCACCAACCAGGCAATATCTCCTGTTCCTGACCATTATACTCAAAAACTGAACTAGAGTCAACTCTTATCTCGTAATACCATTCAGGTTGCCCACCTGTCAACCATTCCAACGGGTCGCTTGTAACATCTACTTTATGTATCTTAATATTTACTTTAGGCCAATTGTTAGACCCTCCTCCGCCAAGTCTAGCGTCAACCAAACCATAACCATATTCCTCATCCCAACCAACTGGCCCAAGGTCCTCAGCTGAGTCAACTAATCTCTGTCTAATCCAAACATTATCTTTATCTGGAAATCTGGAGATAGCAAGTGCTGCGACACCGGCTACATGCGGGCAAGCCATACTGGTGCCAGTGAAAAAATCATAGTTGTTACTCCTTATAGATGATACAATACGATAACCAGGTGCCATAAGCTCCAAGTCTTCTCCATAGTTACTAAAATCACATCTTTGATCATTTGTGTTAATAGCACCAACAGCTATAACACTCTCAAAAGCAGCTGGATAACTAACCTGAGACTGACCATCATTACCAGAAGCGGCAACAACCACAACACCCTTAGTATTATAGGCATAATTACAGGCATCTCCAACAACAGAAGACGGGCTACTACTACCAAGACTCATACTGATAACATCCGCACCATTATCCGCAGCATGGGTAATACCACTAGCTACATCGGAAGAGCTACCTGAACCACCACTACCAAGGACCTTCTCAGCCATAACCTTAACCTGTGCCACACCAGCAATACCTTTAGCGTTGTTAATAACAGCAGCAGCTATACCAGCGCAATGAGTACCGTGATCAAAATCATCCATAGGATCGCCATCATCATTAACCCAGTCATACCCGCCTGAAACATAGTTACCAGAGATATCCTCATGGTTATAATCAATACCACTATCAACAATGGCTATCTTAACACCACTACTACCAGTAATATTATCCCAAGCTTCCTCACAATGAATCCTCTTAGGACCCCACTGCTGCCCCCACTGAGGATCATTAGGTGTATAAAAAAGATGAACTAACTTGTTTAACTCAGCGTACTTAACATAAGGAGAAACAACAACACTATCGATAAACGATTGTTCCTCTCCAACGTCAACACTAATCACTGCAACATTTAAAACAACAATTTTCTCCTTAATGCTATGGCCATTAAAACTGTTAATCTCCTCAACATTTATTGGATCCAAACCTTCCAGTTGTGTATAAAAACCTACAACAACCTCGCCAGGTACGTAATCCACAGTGACATTATTGTTTCCATTTGTAGCAACTGCTCCAAAACTTCCTACGACCATCAAAATAACTATGGCCAAAGACAAAAATTTTCCATTCATCTCCACATACACTCCCCTTAAATAACAAATGATATACTAGTTATTGTATATAAATATTTATTTAAAAAGGAAAAGATTTAGTTAGAATAACCACCGATTTTGAGACTAGGATCACCAAGAAGAACCCACTGTTGCACAGTCTTACAATCGCTGCGATCATTATGCACATTAAAATTACTAACATAGTCAGTTAAAACCTGCTTATGCAAATCACCAAGAATATCTATATCAAGGACGGAATAATCATAAAAAAATCTTGGCTCAATCCAGCCACCAAGACCTTTTAAGGTATAGTTGCCAAAATAACAAAACCCTATTCCAGTGTTAGCTATAGTTGCTATAGCACCACCATTGCGGCAGCTAACTAAACGCCAGCCAAGACACTCAGATATCCATTCGAACTTCCAAAAAGAACCAGAACCATACTCATTGGAAATAAAATAACTAAAACCCTCTTTTCTAAAATCCCTCAAAATATTAAATGGACTTACATCAAACTGACTGTTATGACAACCACCAATTACATAAATAGGTAGCTTCTCACGATTTCTAATAATAGGCGCCTGAACAGTAAGCAAGGAATCTATCCATATTGTATCATTATCAGGTGGATGAGTCGTCCAAACAGCAGCACTACCATGACCAGACAGGTGAACAAAACCAGCGCCTTTTCTAAGCTCTGTTATTAGATCACGACTTTTTTTTAAAGTACCATCAGAGGCCCGTAATCGTGTAATATTAAAATTGATATCTTCCATATAGCTAGATGAAAGATTAGTAATAAATTCACCCTCATATACGCCGTCCTGGTCGAGAGGAACGGTATCACCACCAGCAACTATCATCTTGTTAAACCAATCTTCACCGAAAGTATTAGTCTCATAGTTAATTATCTTCTTCACAACAGTTCTAACCTCAAGTAGGTTCCTACAGGCAAGTCGGCCAATACTTACGTCTGGACGAAGGTCAAGAACATCTTTTACTGACGAGTTCCAGTTCCATTCAGCAAAAATTCCGTTACCATTGGAATCCCAGTCATCAAATTCACCACCTTCGTTGTAAATATCTGCATAATAAAGATCACTAATGTATCTTACATCCCAATCCTGACGGTCATCCAAGTTAGAATATCTAACAGGTAGATACCAAGTTTGTCTACCACTTTTTATACCACCAACAAGAAGAACATACTTGATAGTCCAGTTTTCCAAAGCATCCTTTATGAAATATTTTATCTGCTCAGGTTTATCTCTACCATCATATTCTCGGTAAATATCTTCTGTTGTTTTTAAAATGGTTTTTACACCAACACTATTTTTATGTTTAACAAGAGGAGAAAGCAACCTAGAAAACTCTTTTGGTGCTATAATAACAAGATCATATGAATCAGATAAATTCAAGGATGACCCAACAGCGATAATGTTTATACTGGCAAACATCAAAAGGATTAGAACCAATAACGTTGGTATTATGTGCCTCATAAGTTTGTTTTTACCTCCCTGCAATTAAAATATGTTTTATAATAAAAACTGTGTTATTTAAATATTCGCATATGTAAGTAACTACATTGTTTATCTGATAAAATCTAGATTAAAACTAGAAAAAAAGAAATATAGTTTAGCTGAGATTATTTGTTGATCGTGTCTTTGTCGTCAGCGTTTGTTGGAAATACTAGGAACTATTTTTAACTGAAAGAAAACGTAGGAGAGAAGATGGAAGGAGACGCTGAATTTTCGGTGTATACTTAACTGGAGGTGTATACACAACTGTGATCTGTATTACTTCTCTGCCCAAATATTCGTCCCAGTAAACCTTTATGTTTTCTGGTCCAAATAGTTGTTTCAATTGTGTTACTAATAACGGATCTATATTAACTTTATTTGGGTCCCATATAGTAACAGTCGTTTGTACATCATCGATTTTTGACTCATCCAATATTGTACACCAAATATTACTAAGGCTTTCCTCGCTGTTAGTATCTCCATCAGCAAGTTGCGAAGGAGTATCGACTAAGTTTAGATTATTATCGAATAAGCCTGTCCATGTAGTAGAGGACTCAGTTTGTCCTCCTTCCCTCCAAACAACATTGTATCGGTCATTGACTGGTTCAAACAAAACAGCCATTGGGTTAATCTGGTTGTCATTGTTGTTAAGTGCCTGTTGTATGTTTTCGTAAGTTGCAATTGTCTCATCACCAACGCCAGTGCCCATTCCTTGGTTTCCATAATAGAGATTCATCTGACTTTGCCCTACCTGAATGTTATTTATTTTTACGTTAACATTACCTAAAATCACTTGTTGATTATTTGCATACAGCTCCTCGTTGACAGTTCCTCCAAATTCAATATTGCTTGCCTTTACATAAGTGGCATGGCCAATAATTACACTACTTGTTGAAATACCAATGAACTTATTGGCAATTCCCCAATGTTCTCCATCTAGTGCCTTGGCGCCCTGTTGTCCCAGTGTACCACAATATCCTCCGGTGTAATGCCAGTTTATATTCTTGAACAATACTATGGGAAAAGTGTTTGATACAGTTCCACTTCCTTTGGCTATGATGAAACAGTTCGTGTTTTCAATTGTGATTTCCCAGTTTTCGACATATATCTCTATCTCATGATAATCCATTCGTCCAGCCTTATCGTATGCCACTAACAGTATATGAGCAACAGACTGCCCCATTGCATCCTCTTCTTCGCATAAAAATGAATAAGGTGGTTCTGTGTCAACTTTCGGGTAACCTTCTCTTTCTCCAAATGGTGCTAAATCAAATGTAACTCTATCTATGGCATAGTTATCTGTAGCAGTTGCATTCACCCAGAATGGTACTCTAACGTGTTCTCCTGGCGAAGGTTCTATGATAGTTACATCTGGGTCTTGAAAATCTGTTCGTACACTTATAGAATTATGAGGAGTTTCTTCATTTCCTGCTTTATCAACTGACCAGAATTCTATATCCCATATATGCCATAACTCGGGTTCAGGTACATCAAGTACTATACCTGTATCCTTATTGTATATCTGCTCACTTCCTTCATCTAGTTTGAAAAAAGTATGATTGACACCACTATGGTATTCTGGTGGCATATCTAAAGCAATAAGTTCAACTATTACACTATAAGATTTGAACCATGGTGGAGTACCAGGCTCACCCGTAATGTTACCTACATAAGTAATTGGGGGTTCTTCATCAGCTCCCAGGTATCTTACACTATAGTTTTTAAGCTCTGGTGACTGTGATGGAACACTACGTGTAAAATCGGCTCTAAGGCGGATAGCTGTATAAGTAGGATTAAGGCTACTTAAACTTCCTCCATTGTTTATATCATTTATAATAACGGCTCCATTTTCATCGAGGACATCAAACTCGATGTCGCCACCATTAAGAGTGTGAGACTCCCAGAAATCCATCCAGGATTCAAGATTATAGGGTTCAATTATTACAGAGGTTACTCGGGCATCTAATACCATTCCGACCTCACTTCCGACAGTAACTGTTACAGCGGTACCACTAGGCGTATTCAATTGCCAGAAGTTCCCATAAATACAAGGTATATCGTATTGATTCCATGGCGGAGACCACACATTGCGTGCATCTTCCCAGGATACAAATATCCTCTCACCAGCAGCTGCCATACTCGCCCAATCAGCCTCAGCGCCTGGGCTAGCAGAAAGTTGTATATCGTCGGTAAATACATTTCCATCTTCATCAACAAGTTTACCCCATATCTTCAAACCACCGTTAAATGATACAAGCCAGCATGAACCAAGATAATTTACAGTATCTGTTCGTTGGAAGTTACCTGTTTCTATCTGCCAATTTGGTTTAACAGTTGTACCTGATGAGCTAAATATTCTACCCCAAATGTTACCATTCCAATCACCATCACTAATATCGCCATCATTCCATGTAACAAGATACTGTTCAGTTTCCTCGTTGAAACAGACAGCAGGGAAGTTATGATCGACATCAGTTGTACCTGTGGCTATCTCCAATGGCTGATTACTTGGACCGGGGCCTATACAGTTCAAATTTTGGTCATATAGACCAACATAAATACTGAAAGGGCCTACGTCAGCTGCTACTCCCTTTTCCCATGCAATCATATATTGTGGATCGCCATAATTTGGGTTAAATGCTACCCATGGCTCACATTGATTACCTGAATCGGTACAAATAATTTTTTCATTACCTATTTGATTACCATTAAGATCATAGAGTTTACCATAAATGTTATAATTAGTGACACCCTGCCGACCATCTTCCCATACAATAAAGAAACGATTATTTACTGAATCAAATGCTACTTCTGGATTTGCCTGAGAATTAGGTTGATCACAAACAACCCACTCAGTACCAACACCGCCAGTTGGAGTTACAAAATTTGCTCTTATGTTTGAACTTTGCTCCTCAGATGAAGTATAATAATGCTGCCATGTGACAAGCCATTTTCCACCACCATACGCTGCCTGTGGGTTCTCATGACGCCATTGTGTTCCTTGGCCAGTTCGTATAGTAAAAGTATTTACTGCAGTAGATCCATCAGTGTTGAAAATTTTCCCTTTAATATCACGTTTCCAAAAATAAACAAATGGAATCATTGGTTTCTGTCCCTCTTCCCAAGTGTGAAGGAATCGTCCGTTGCTATAACTGCCATAGGATATATCAGGATCCTCAGCACCATGCGGAGGTTGATTATATGAAATCTGAATGTCATTAGCTTCGTCTTCGACCCATTCAAAAACAGTGTAATAATTGCTCATACCAGGTGCATTTTCGTTTCCATAGAACATATACATCATGCTTGTACCCGATGGAATACTTGGGATTAGAACATAGACACTCACCTCAGTAGAACTAGATTCTTCTATCCAATAATTAAGCCAAATGTTCAGATTGCTTTGATGTTTAAATCTTAGGTCATCGTAATCATTTTGCATTTCAGTTTCTTTTTCAACTATAACATGAACCGCATAGTATGAAAGTGTCGCCCCGCCGTTATTTATTGTTATAGGTTTCATATAATCCCAATTGGGATCCGTCCAAAATGAGTAGGTATGAGCCATTTTTGCTACGCCACCAGATACAACATGGTTATATGACAGATCAGGATCTATATGCTCGTAACTATTAAACTCGTCTTCCCATACAAAGAAAAAGTCTTCAAGAAGAGGCAGTGGTGCCGGTGTCTTAGTAAAGATTTCCAGATTGTTTTTATAAGTTATTGCTTGTGCTGCAGACATTGTAACTAAAAGTAGTAGTATAGAGAATGTCACTAGCGTCACAAATTCTTTATTATTCCGCTTCATATTCTTTTTTTCCTCCCTATTTAGTTTTTCCTCACCACTGGCTCTATATTAAGTCGTGCCACGTACCTCTCCACAACAGGTCAACATCTGTTACAGTACCAACATACCACCATAAACTGTAATCGTAATCATTGCCATCAAGCCACCATTCAAAACTTAGTATAAGTTGAATATTTTGGACTGTGACATGTGCACCAAATTGGTTATTGTAAGTAGCAGTAATATCTATCTGCTGGATGTTTGGAACATTAGTATTTTTGTTAAGGTAGAAAAAGGCCTTGTCTCCTAATGTGCCTTCCTTCAAGTTCCAACTCATATCAAAATGTATATTCTGAGCTAATGTAACAGAACCATATAAATCAAAATTCTCGAACTGATCCATGTCAAAATCAAGTGTTACAGGTGCAGCCTGGCTGAAATCTATCTCAAAGCCTCCTTCCCTCTCACCCATATCTAGATAACCGTTGAAATCAGTGTTTTTGCCCTGCAGCTCAATAGCTATGTCAAAATTGCCAAACGATTCCAACTCACCAGAAAGAGCCAGATCTTGTACCTGTATCTGGTCCCCAACTTGAACTATATTCCAATCCGCATTAAAACTATCTGCTGCAACAGTACCAGCTTCCAGATACAGAGAGTTTTCAGTTTCTAGGTTACATACCTCAAACGCGTTATTTACCATCTCGTTAGAAGTATCCAATGTAAAGTACCCGTCTTGAGCTATATGAAAATCTGTGTGTATAAATCCATCACGAATTTCTAAAATATTACTTATCGAAAATTGATCAAATTCTAGATAAACTGCGATAGGATCTTCGGCTCCCTGGGACTGTCTTTCAGCATGCCCAAATCCTTTTATTTGGCTCCATAAAAATTTTCCCTCAGCCCATGCATCCGCAGGTATCTCCGTGATACTTACCACAGGAATTAACACACCAGGCAAATAGAAATTTATCGCACCGAGATTTCCACTGAAATCACGATAAGCTTTACCATAAACATAATTATTCTGATCTAATGGGTCACCGCGTTTATAATAAACTTTACCAATAGCACCGACTCTCTCACGAGCAGGGATGCCTGCTATCTCAAATAATAAATTCTGTTTAGGAGTGAATAGCTGCACTTTACTAAGTGTGCTAGACATTGAAAGATCAACATAGCCGTCGGCCTGTACCGTTAAATAGGTACTATTAATGATATCTAAATTGCCGAATATGCTAAAAGTTTCTGTACTAGGAATACTAGTAACTTTAAATAGAGTCAAATCAGGATCAGAAATATTAGCTTTAGGATAATATAAGATAAGTTCGTCGAGATTAGAGTTCATAATAAGTTTAGTTTCAGCTAAAACTTCTAGATCTAACAACTGACCCCCGACAAGAGTAAAATCAATATCCCACTGTCTCCTATGAAAATCTATACTTGTCGGTATGCCTCTGAGTTTTATCTTTTCGCTGAGCATAGGGGTAACAATTTGGAAACTAACAGTGAATTTATTGCTAGCTCTATATTCAAATCCATCAAATACATTAAAATCAAAGCTAAACCATCTTCCGCTATAAGCCAATGAAGAATCTACTTCATCAAAAATAAGCTGAAGCTGGATGTTCTCTCCAATTCCATTCAATATGCTAGATGAAAATGTAACTACTGTTTCAGTACTTGTTTTGCTTTTAGGCAAGAAATAGTAGCGTAGGTAACCTTTTAGTGGAATAACCTGCGTCCTTAGATAAACAGCTGGTTCATATCCTACCGAGAACGTGATGTTATAATCAGGAGTAGTATGGCCACCTTCATAGGCTTGAAAACCATATAACAACTCAATAGGATCTGTACCCTCTGGGTCAAACTCATGTTGGAATATTGTGGGACTGAAAATGGTGCTCCTAGCAAACCAGAATTTTTTCGTAACCGTCTGTGGAATTCTTGAACCTTGCGGAGAGCGATAACCAGCGCCCATTGAAATATAATCGTCATCTGTATCAGAAGTTTGTGGGTCGTTCAACGGAATACTATCAGCATTTAAGGTTTCATCAGTATTTTGTGTACCGGAGGATGCTGGATTGTTCAGCGGAGAGTTAAAAGTATTTTCTTGATAAGCAGGGAAAATTATTGTTTCTAATTGTTTCATTAATGTTGTAGATATACTATTTAGTTTGTTAATATTGTATGTGAAAAGTTTACTCACAAGTTTGTTTACAGCTGAATTTATTTGTACAGGTTGATTTACCGGCGTGTTTCTTATTAATCCAACATTAAGACTTATTTCAGACCATACTTCAAGATCAGCATATGGGTCAGCAATCCCGCCGCCTGGATTACCAGATGATGTCTGTGTAACAATGAATTTAAATTCAAGACCTCTTGGATCATCGCCATCAGGATCTATATATCTACGCCAATAGAAACCTACTCTTACTTCTACATCATCTGCACTATCATCATCTATATTGAAATAAAGTCTTACATCGTAATAAGGGTTTACAAGGAATCTCTCTCTAAGATTTTCTGGGGAGATTTCAAGTTGCTGTGCAAAATTTTGACCGTTATATTTTAAACGAATCCACCAAGATACAAAATCTCCTCGCATACCATGAATGCCAATCCAGGGTAGATTAGCATCATATGTTTCAGATTTCTCATAAGGCGTAAGACTATTCTCATCCATTCTTAGATAACTATCAATAGCTTCTTCTAAATGTTCTATTGCATCAGGGTCTGTTTGTGTTTTTTTCAGACGTTCATGATGGACGGTATTAATTTCTTTTTTTTGGAGAGTTAGTGGCGCGGTTTCAGAAAATGCAACGCCTGACATGCTAACACTTATCATACATACTACTACTAAAAATATTATTATTCTTTTCATCTCAAATTCACCTCTTCTTCCAATTCACCTATTATATATTATATATTTAGGTCCTTCCCATATTTATATATTACTGCGTTTTTTATGTTATATGCACGAATTTTTGTGCATATTTTCTTTATCCGCCTCTTTTATTTTAGGCGATTAAGAGTTAAGGATAACTTGTTTGATTATACTCTTTAAAATCATTTGTTGGTTCGAAGGTTGAGATTGTTGCGGTGACTGTGGCTGAGATTGCGGTTGTGACTGTTGTGATTGTTGATCCTTTAGTCCTATAATCGTATGTGTTGTTGTGGGGCCCTGAGCTTCGTGTTCATCTTCAGCAAAGGCAGTTATATAGAACAAATTAATCAGATTCCCACTCCAGGTATGACTCAAAGTTACAGAGTTCCCAGATGAAACAAATTCTGATGATTCCTCGTTGCCATCTCCCCAATTAACAATGAATTTTATGTAATCGTTATCAGGATCTGTTGCTTGGAATGAAAAACTATAGGACTTTCCAATTAGAATTAGTGATGGTCCAGTTATTATAGTTACTCCTGGTGCATGGTTAATTTGTTCTTGTTCTGTAGTGAAACTCCATACATCCCCATACGTATGCGCATTTTGGCTGTCCCATGCATCTATTCTCCAGTAATAAGTAGTATCATAGCTCACTGATCCCGGTGGATCATAAGTAGTATTAGTTTGATGGTCGGAAACTTTTGGTGGTGAGCTTGTTGTTCCAAAATAAACATCATAAGTTAAAATGTCACCAGGATCTGGATCGCTACCACTCCAGCTAAGATTGGCAGTAACTAATACATTTGTTGCACCGTTAGAAGGATTTGGCTCACTCGGTTTATTTGGAGGGTTATTTGGAGTGAATTCTGTTGTGAAATCCCAAATTGGGCCTTCAGTTGAACCACCATGATTATCTTTAGCCACAATCTTCCAGTAATATATAGTTTCGCCAGACATTGTCCCTTGATCATAGGTCATAGATGGCCAATCTTCTTCTATCTTTGGTGGGGGACTATAATCACCAAAGTAAATATCATAGGTTAACGGATCGCCATCTGGATCACTACAATTCCAACTGATATCATGATTAACACCTACATCAGTTTCACCATCATATGGATCAGGGTCATTTGGCACGTTTGGTGCTCTGTTTTCTGTTGTGAAATCCCATATTGGCCCTGGGGTTGACGCACCATGGTTATCCCAAGCAACAATCTGCCAATAATAGTGAGTATTGTAATTCATTGCTCCTGGTGGATCATAAATAGTACCTGATTGATGATTTGATACAAGAACATCTGGGGTGCTATCGTCTGCTTCAAAGTAAACATCGTATTGGACAATATCACCAGGGTTCGGATCCCCGCCAGTCCAACTAAGACTAGCAGTGACTAATACATTTGTTGCATGATTCGCTGGGTTGGGCGTACCAGGTGTATTTGGTGGGTCATTATGGGTAGTGAAGTCCCATATCGAACTTGATGCAGATGCACCATGGTTATCCCAAGCAACGATTCGCCAATAATATTTAGTGCCATAGTTAAGCGTACCAGGGTCATATGTGGTAGCAGATTGATTACCAACAATTTTTGGAGGTGGACTAACAGTACCAAAATAAACATCATAGGTTACAGTGTCATATGGATCTGGATCTCCACCAGTCCAATTTATATCTGTATTAATGCTCATGTCAGTTGCATGATTAGGAGGATTTGGATTATATGGCGTATATGGTGGATTATTGGGGACAAATACCGTAGTGAAATGCCAGACTGGCCCAAGTGTTGATGCACCATGATCATCCCACGCGATAATTTTCCAATAATATGTCGTGAGAGATTGCATTATACCGGGGTCATAAGATGTATCAGGGTTACTTAAATTAACTAATGGCGGAGGATTTGTGGTACCAAAGTAAATATCATAAGTTACTGGATCACCATTTGGATCACCACCCGTCCAACTGAGGTCAGCGTTAACGGAAATGCCTGTTGTTCCGTTGCCCGGATTTGGATTGCTTGGCGTATATGGTGCACCATTTACACAGGTAGTGAAATCCCAAATTGGACCAGTTGCAGAAGCACCATGATTATCCCAAGCAACAATCCTCCAATAATACAAAGTATTATAGTTCAACAAACCAGGAGGATCATAAGACGTACCAGACTGATTACTAACAACCTTCGGAGGAGAACTCACAGTACCAAAGTAAACATCATAAGTTACTATATCGCCAGGGTCTGGATCGCCACCAGTCCAACTCAGATTAGTATTAGTCGGTACATTTGTTTGATGGTTAGTTGGATTTGGGCTACTTGGCACGTTTGGTGCTCTGTTTTCAGTTGTGAAATCCCATATAATTCCAGATGCTGATGCACCATAGTTATCCCAAGCAACAATCCTCCAATAATACAAAGTATTATAGTTCAACAAACCAGGAGGATCATAAGACGTACCAGACTGATTACTAACAACCTTCGGAGGAGAACTCACAGTACCAAAGTAAACATCATAAGTCACCGGATCACCATTAGGATCACCACCAACCCAATTTAAAACAACATTAACAGATACACCTGTTGCGTGATTTGATGGATTTGGACTGCTAGGTGTATTTGGCGGGTCATTATAAGTGGTGAAAGACCACACTGGGCCACTTGCCGATAAGCCATGATTATCCCAAGCAACGATCTTCCAATAATAGGTTGTTGCATGGCTCATAGTTCCAGGATCATAAGACGTACCAGACTGATTACTAACAACCTTCGGAGGAGAACTCACAGTACCAAAGTAAACATCATAAGTCACCGGATCACCATTAGGATCACCACCAACCCAGCTAAGATCAGCAGTGACAGGTACATCGATGGCGCCGTTAGAGGGATTTGGACTGCTAGGTGTATTTGGCGGGTCATTTTGTTCATATTTCACGCTCCATTTATCCAGCTTTGGAGTGGTAGATGGATTAGCTCTAGTAAATGTAGCCTTCAACCTAATAGTAGATGCAGTGACCCCCTGTGCATACAGATTTGTACCAGGTGTTACACCTTGAAGTAAATAAGCTCCTGTTGTTCCATCTAAAATATCAAAAGTGATAGTACCATCAGTATATGTAGCATCAAAAAAATTCCATTTATTAAAGTTATTTGGAGTGATTTTTATAGATGTCACATGGGCTGTTAATACAATTTGTTTTTCAGCACCAACTGCATATGTTACACTAGAACCAGTCATTTGAAGCCATTGTATATTACCATAGCAATCAGGCATACTATTCCATGGAGAGGGGTATTCAAAACGGATGTCCTCCCAAGAAGCAAAAATTCTATCGTCTCCAACTGCAATGTTTGCCCAATCAGCCTGTGCATTTGAGCCAGAGGATAATTGGACATCGCTAGATGATACGGTCCCATTAAATGAAACAATCTTACCCATGATTAATCCGGATCCACTGGTTCCTTTGCTGTTAAAGGAAACAAAAAATGATGAAGAAAGATAAGGTACTATATCAGTTCGAACAAACTCACCAGATTTTATTTGGAACGTAGGTACAACGAGGTTTCCCAAATAATCAAATATCTTGCCCCAGACATCACCCCACCAATCATCAGAACTAATATCGCCTTGATTCCATGTGACAAGAAAACGCTGAGTCTCAGCAGAAAACTCTACACAAGGGAAATTATAATCAACGCTATCGCTACCAGTAGCAACAGTGATAGTACTACCAATCTGAGTCAAGTTTTGATCAAAAATTCCAGCCTTCAGACTAAAAGGACCGACATCCGCTGCAATACCCTCCTCCCAAACAATCATATAACGTCTATGAACTGGATCAAAAGCAACCCACGGCTCACATTGGTTATATGTTCCAGTAGCAATACCCTTTTCGCTACCAACAGGATTGCCATTTGTATCATAAAGTCTTCCATAGATATTGTAGTTACTAACACCATTTCGTGCATCTTCCCACACTACACAAAACCGATTATTATAAGAATCATATTGAACATTTGCATCAGCCTGACAATTCGATGCAGTACAAACATCAATTACACTACCAAGTTGCAGTCCGCTGCCGCTTCTTACTACAGTTCTTGCTTTAATGTCCATGGTAGTGGAACTTGGATTTGCAACAGTATCATAGTGCTCCCAAGCAACAAAATATTTCCCACCACCGTAATCAATAGATGGATTTTCATTTCTATAGTAAGTGGTACCATCATTAAATACAAGATTTTGATCAACAAGCTTAGTCCCATAAGAATCATAAATTGTTGCCACTATCGATTGTTTAAAACCCCAAGTATATGGTGGCCAATATGCCTGTCCGTGCTCCCAAGCGATTATGAATTCGCCGTTTCCAAAACAAACATCTGGATCCCATCCACCTTGACTGTTAGCATGAAGGCTGATCTTCTCGTCTTCACCCCATTTTATATGCCAACCAAAAACGTTATCAAAATTGCTTTGACTTGTTACAGATGGATTCCCATAAAACAGATACATAGTACTTGTTCCGATGGGAATTGTAGGTATATCCACCCAAACATGTGCAACTGTAGAATTATAACGTTCTATCCAATAATCTAACCAGATAGTTGGGTTGTTTTCATGCTTAAATCTTATATCCTGATATGCTGACTGCATCCCTGATTCTTTATTGATGGTCAATTTCAAAGCATAACCTGTAAGTACTTGGCCACCTGAATTTGTAATATTAATAGTTTTCATCTTGGTCCAAGCAGGATCAGTCCATGCAGAATAAGTATTAATCATAGAGACTTTACCATTTGCAACCACATAATTATCTGACTGCCCAGCTCCAGGTGGACTTGGATCTATTTTTGTAGTATCATCAAACTCATCCTGCCAAGTCACTATGCCCTTTCCATCAAGAGATGGGAAGTTTTTTTCTATTATTTTTGTTACTATATTTGGTTGATAACTAGCCTGCGATGCTGAAGCAATAAATAAACAAAAAAATATTGCTACAACAGTTATTTTTAAAATATTGTTTTTTTCCATCTTCTCTTCTACCCCCCAATTTTTAATATTTAGTTCTCTGTGAATTTTTATCTAAGTCAACACCGAATGTGTTAACCAGCTTCACCTCATCTGTGCTTGATTTTATCAAGCAATATTATATTATTCCGTTGTTTTTTTATTTAAACATATCGAAATTTATGATAATTATTAAGCCTAAATTTTGGATTTTTTGTTTTTTGGAACAAAAGAAAAGAAAGAATTTTAGAATTTTTTGTCTTGTCTGGTTACTTTTTGTGTCTAGTTGTTTATTGATTACTCGTCATCATACCAATAGACTGCTGCATCAAAACTTGTTCTTCGCTTGATAATGTGCTCATGTATTGTTGCAATAACAACTGTTCATCTGTTGATAAAGTCATCATGTATTCACTTATAGACTGACTACCGTTACTGCCACCACCGCTGCGAATCATAGTAATATCTTGATTGTGTTTAACTGGCTGTGATGCAGTTAATCTTACAAATCTTAAACCTGGTAAATATTCACCAGGTTTTCGAGCAATCACCAAGTAAAGACCTATTGGAATATCAGAAAACGAATAGTAACCATTTGCGTTAGTAGGCGTACTTTTCTGGAAAGCAAAATTTATGCCACCAATAATTTTTCCACCAATTATCACAACGCTAGCACCTTCAACTGGAACCGCACCTGTGCCATCAAGTGGGAGACCGTAAACAGTACCATCAACAGAAATAGTGCTAACAGACATCACAACTTTCTTCACTGTAGTTTGCTGAAAAGACAATTTTGGCTGAGCGACCAAAGCAGCAAAACTAGGGCTAACAACAATTATACATAAAAAAATCAAAACAAATGTTGTCAACGCTTTTTTATTCATCCTTTTCATCCTCCCCCGCCTGTTCAATTTATACCAAAGTTGTTACCGGCGACGTAACAATCTTTTGTTATATCACCTCTCTTCCTGAACTTATAAACTTTCCTATCTGTCAATGGTATATACTATAGGACGACCCTATATATAAATTTTGTAGAACAAAAATCCTATAACAACCCTTTTTACAACTGTTCTAAGAAAATCTACAGAATCAAAAAAAGAAAAAAAGTTTTTTGTGAATTGTAAGGTGGCTTGACAGCGTACCAGGAGCCCCTAACTTTCAAGCAGTGGAGCTTACCTCATAAGTTTCCCGAAGGAATCAAACAAGGCTCTCCACCTAGGCTAAGGGTTCCAGCCCTCGGATGAGGGTAGTCTTCCCATGGGCTCTCGCACCATAGTACCGAAGATTACGCAGGTGAGCTTAACTGCCGGGTTCGGAATGAGACCGGGTGTTTCCCCACCGCTTTGACCGTCAAACCACCGTTACCCTAAGTTATGTGATTTTTATACGCAACCTGTTTAACGATTGAGCCAGTAATGAACGATTAGTAACCACGGGCTGAACATGTCGCCGAAGCTTCATGCTTACACCCTGGTCCTATCAAACGGATCTTCTATCCGAGTTCTATGATGCCTCGTCTTAGGGTGGGCTTCATGCTTAGATGCTTTCAGCATTTATCCCTTATAGCGTGGCTGCCCAGCATTGCCCTGTCGGACAACTGGTAAACTAGTGGCTACAGGCCCCTGTTCCTCTCGTACTAAAGGGCCTTTCCCCTCAGGCATCAACGCTTCAAGAAGTTAGCAACAAACCTGTCTCACGACGGTCTAAACCCATCTCACGATCCGCTTTAATGGGCGAACAACCCCACCCTTGGCAGCTGCTGCACCGCCAGGATGCGGAGAGACGAC